>QFCH01000279.1_pt1 | contig 502631 bp, 433 predicted proteins | sample 5346071 | NCBI WGS metagenome assembly QFCH01 (sample SAMN09062255, study PRJNA434731) | Human gut metagenome, whole genome shotgun sequencing project. | isolation source: stool timepoint B chromium assembly | host: Homo sapiens | collected 2015 | reverse complement strand
CCTTATTCTCAACTAGTAGGTACAAAATGGGAATACTTAGTAAATAACACTGAAGCTCCAGCAACTACTACAAATACTAATACAACTGTAGTAAATACACCGAAAAGTAATATAGTAAATGACAGTCACCATGATCATCATGAACATTCATCAGATCACGAAGATTCAGATGGATATAAATTTAATCCTAAAGATATTGTAAGTGAAGATGAAAATGGTTATACAGTACGTCATGGAGATCACTTCCACTACATTCCTAAAAACAAAGTAGAAAAACCTGTAGAGGTAGTTAAACCAACTCCGGTTGTTCCTACACCTTCTTTACCTGAAGTGAATAAAGTGGAAAAACCAGTGGAGAATGTTAAACCGTCTCCAGTTATCCCAGTACCTTCTTTACCTGAAGTGAATAAAGTGGAAAAACCAGTGGAGAATGTTAAACCATCTCCAGTTATCCCTACTCCTTCTTTACCTGAAGTGAATAAAGTAGAAAAACCAGTGGAGAATGTTAAACCGTCTCCAGTTATTCCTGCTCCTTCTTTACCTGAAGTGAAAAAAGAAGATAATAAAAAAGATAATGTTACAGAAGTAAAACCTAGCGTTTTATCATTCGCTGGAGTTCAATTTAAAACTAGTGATGGTTTTGTATTAGATGAAAATACAGTAGGTACTCCTACATCATTAGGATTAGTTATTGATCACAATGGACACCAACACTTCGTTTATTATAAACAATTAGTAAATTCTAAATTTGAAAAACTAATCCCTCAAAAATATTTAGAACAAGCTAAAAAAGAATATAAAGAATTAGAAGATAAAGTAACTGAAAAAATAAACTACTTAACAAGTAAAAATAATATTGATAAAAATACTATTAAATATGTTTCTACAGCAAAAGGGGATGCTCTTTCTTACAATGGAACAACTACACTTTTAGATGAAATAAATTCTGATAATAATGTTGCAACTCAACCTAAAGAGACTCCAAAAGCAGAAAATAAACAACCTGAAAGTAAGTCTGATAATAATAATAATAATAATGTTGCAACTCAGCCTAAAGAGACTCCAAAAGCAGAAAATAAACAACCTGAAAGTAAGAATGAAACTTATTCTGAAGAAGTTACTAAAAAAATTAACCATTTAGCAAAAATATTAGGTATCAATCCTAAATTAATTAAATTAGTAGAAACTGAAAATGGACAAGCATTAACTTATCCTCATGGTGATCACAGCCACACAGTGTTACTTAATGCAATTCATGTTGATGAGACTGAAGTAAATATTACTGATGAAATTCAAAAACAAATTAATTATATCGCTGAGGTTTATGGAGTACCAAAAGAAGCTGTTAAAGTTACAAAAGACTTCTTTGTATTTAACGAGCCTGCTCACGCATATGATCCAACTCATATTCACCCATACTTAATACCTCGTGATAAATTCCATATTCCTGAGGTTACAGGCGACGATGAAGTTGATTTCGAAAATGAATTACTTGCTTTATCAAAACGTACAGGAATTCCTGCTGATAAGATTAAACGAGATGGTGACAAATTTGTAATCCCTCATGGTGATCACGATCATTTCGTTAAAATCCTATCTAAAGGAGCAGATATTTACTATAAAAATAGAATTCCTAATATAACTGGAACTTATGTTGCTGGTGATTTTGACAAAGAAGCTGTATTTAAACACATTGATGAACTAAAAGCAAATAATATTGCTAAACATAGTAATGATAAAAAACAAGCAAATCGTGTTAATCGTGCATTAGATCAGTTACGTGCGACAATTGAAGAATTACCAACTAACTCTACCAAAGGTTACCTAGAAATGTTAGATAACTTCGATAAAAAATACATTCAAGAAGAAACAAATGCTGATACTTCTAAAAATGATGAATTTGTTAAAAAATATAATACTTTATTAAACCGTATTAAAGATAACGATATTGAAAAGTACAATCTTTCAAAAGTAGAGTTAACTAATGAATTAAACATAGCTAGTGAAAACAAAGATGTTAATACTTTAAACAAAATCAATCACTTATTAGATGAATTACAAAAATTTGAAGACCGTGAAAGTATTACTACAGTAAGTTATATAAAATATTTCTTAGAAAACATTGATAGTGACAAGATTGATAATAAACTACGTGAGGAACTTTCTTCACTTGTAAAAGATTCTTACGAATCTCAAGCATTTATAACAAGAACACCAATGAGAACACTTGTTACAAGACTTATCAATGCGAAAAATGCTCTTCATTATGCCCTTGAGCATAACACAAGTACTCAACCTGAATTTGGTGAAAACTATAATAAACTAAATATAAAAGATGAAGATGGTATAACACTTCGTTCATCTGCAGATCAGTTCGCTAAAGAAGCAAATGATCCATCATTCCCACTTGAATTTTCTAAAGCAAATTATGATAACGCAGATTTCGAAAAATATGCAGGTAAAAAAGATGAAACTAATAATTCATCATCAAATAATGAAAGTAATAAAGAAGAAAACAACTCTACAACTAGTGAAAATAATAAGGTAGATAGTACACCAAGTGGTGAAACTAATACACCTAAAGATGAGAATACAACAAGTACTGAAAACAACACACCTAAAGATGAAAACACAACAAGTACTGAAAACAACACATCTGAAGACGAAAGTACAACAGAAACTAAAAAAGTTGAACTTACTCCAGAAGAATCTGCAAAATTAAACTTACTTGCTGGTATCTTTAGACTTTCTCCAGATAGTATGAATGTAATAGAAACACCATATGGAAAAGCTGTTAATTTCAACCTTGGTGGGAAAAATGAAACAATCTTAATTAACGATATAGATAAGTTATTAGCTGCCCTAGTTTCAAGCGCTAAACCAAAAGAAACTTCAGAAACAAATAACGAAAATAGTACAACTCTTAACGCAGAAAAAGAAGTTTCAAATTCTGAAAACAACACAACTTCAAATGACAATAAAGATAACACTAACGAAGAAACAACAACATCAAAATCTGAAAATACTACAGAGAAAACAGCCGAAGAAAAATAAATTAATTTCTAAAAATACTTGACAACAAAGCTTATCATAGAGTAAAATTAATTTAAATAAATATATATAATTTGATTATAGACATGTTTTAATCTAAAAACTTTTCCAGAGAGAGTACATTGGCTGAAAGTACTTATTGTTTATTTTAAAATTCTACTATAAATAATATCAAATATAATTTTTTAAGAATCTTTAAGATTGAATTTGGGTGGAACCACGGTATAGAAATTAATCGTCCCTTACGTCTTTGACGTAAGGGATTTTTTATTTTATATGTAAATTCGATTTTAAAAATAATATACAAAAGGAGAATATAAATATGTTAGATATTAAATTATTTAGAGCAAATCCTGAAATGGTAAAAGCAAAATTAGCTGCTAGAAACTTAGAGACTGGTGTAGTTGACTTACTTATCGACTTAGATAAAAAACGTCGTGAACTTCTTGTTCAAGTAGAAGACCTAAAAGCACTTCGTAACAAAAAAAGTGAAGAGATTGCAATCTTAAAAAGAAAACGTGAAGATGCTTCAGATGTAATCGCTGAAATGAAACACGTTTCTGATGAGATAACAACACGCGATATTGAAGTTAAACAAATTGCTGAAGAAATTAACGAAAAAATTATTAGAATTCCTAACTTAATTTCTGATGAGACTCCAATTGGAGAGAATGAAGATGAAAATATTGAAGTTCGCCGTATTGGTCAAGTTAGAGAATTTGATTTCGAACCAAAAGCTCACTGGGATCTAGTTGAAGAATTAGATATTGCTGACTTTGAACGTGCTGCAAAAATTTCTGGTAGTAGATTTGTGTTTTACAAAAAAGCTGGAGCTCTTTTAGAGCGTGCATTAATCAACTTTATGATTGATACTCATGTAGTTGAACATGGATATGAAGAATTTATGGTACCTCAATTAGTTAATAGAACTGCATTATTCGGTACTGGGCAATTCCCTAAATTCGTTGAAGATGTTTATACTGTTGAATCTGAAGGATTAACTCTTATCCCAACAGCAGAAGTACCATTAACTAACTACTACAACGGTGAAATCTTAACAGAAGATATGTTACCAAAAGGTGTTACAGCATTCAGTATTTGTTTCAGATCAGAAGCAGGAAGTGCTGGTCGTGATACTCGTGGTCTTATCCGTCTTCACCAATTCAACAAAGTTGAAATGGTACGTTTTGCAAAACCTGAAAATTCTTATGAACAATTAGAAATCATGACTGGTCATGCAGAAAGTATTCTTAAAAAATTAAACTTACCATATCGTGTTATCACTCTATGTTCTGGAGATACAGGATTCTCAAGTGCTAAAACATATGATATCGAAGTATGGTTACCAAGCTATAATGCATATAAAGAAATCAGTTCATGTTCAAACTGTACAGATTTCCAAGCACGTCGTGCAAATATGAGATTCAAACGTGAAGACACAGGTAAAATTGAATTTATTCACACTTTAAATGGTTCTGGATTAGCTGTTGGACGTTGTTTAGCGGCAATTATTGAAAACTATCAAAATGAAGATGGATCAATTACCGTACCAGAAGTTCTACGTCCATACATGCGTGGAATTACAAAAATCGAAAGAGATTAATTTCATTTTAAACTAAAAAAAATTCCAAGAGGTTTATATAAAAATCCTCTTGGAATTTTTTAATAGCTTAACACATTAAAAGTAGTGAAGAAAGATCCTCTCTTTTCAATCCACTACTTTTAATTTATGTAATATAGAGTTATATATCTATTTGAGTTTTTTCAAATTTATCTAGAGCTTGTAAATATCCATCTGTTCCTGTTACATGCCACGCTAAACTAACATCTCTGAAATTATTAAGCCAACTTAACACTTTTCTTAATTTAGCTGGATTATTAGCCAATACAGTCTGTGCTTTGTTTTCTAATTCTGTTAATCTACTATTTACAACCGCTTCATCAATATTACCACTTACTTTTGGTATATCTATATAAGGTATTTTATTTTGATTATATGTTCTCCATCCAGGACTCTTAATTGGATAATAGTGATTGTGATCCCCATGATTTACTATCATTTGTCCATCTTGTACTTGAATATGTTCAACAGTTGTATTCATACTACTTGCTAAAGCAGATATTTCTTTTTCAAAATCCCCTTCTAAGTCTGAACTCATCGCCGGAACAGTTATATCATTGAGTAAAAGACGCTTAACAGAACCATTATAATTAAAGACTAACTCATTATTATCAACTGAAATATCACTAGCATTTAATCCGTAGAATAGAGCAATATAATTCTTCTTACTCTCTAATGTTGCTTTATCTATAGTCGTTGTAGTTTCTGCTTTCTTAACTAAAAATTCTTTTGCTTCTTCTAATTGCTTATCTGATAATTCTGATTTTTTGATAAAGTGATTATGATCTCCATGTTTTACAATATAGCCATCCCCTTCTTCACTAACTATATTGTTTACATCGAATACAAAATCATGTTCTTCAGCTTCATTATGATTATTTACTTCCGAAGGGTGTTCTGCTTCAGCATTAGAGTGTTCTGTAACTGAATCTTCTTTGTTAGCTATCTCAGTAGTTGGTGTTACTAAATTATCTTTAACTTGTTTTCTTATTTCGTTCAATTGTTTTTCTAATTCAATCTGTTTATTTCTACTTTGATCTACACTGTAAGACATATCAAGATAAATAATACGCGCTTTTTGTTTTAATTCATCAGCAACTTCTGACGCTAATTTTTTCTCATCTTTTAGTTTCAATATTTCTTCTTGAAGTTTTTCTGCTTGTTCTGTAATATAATCAGCAGTTAAAGTATAATTCTCTTTTATATCTCCACTTTCGACTTTTTCAAAGTTACTCATTATTCCTTTTGGAATATTTTCACCACTAGGAATCTCTAACTCTTCTTTTGAAACTATATTATGGCTTATATCTAAATATTCTAGCGTTTTATTTTTTTCTTTTATTGTTAATGTTTCAACATAATTATTTGCCATTGTTAAGTATTTTAGAGCTGTAAGATTATTAACATTTTCCATTGTTCTAATAACATTATTGCTAACTGTTAAATTAATCAGTTTATCTTGTTTATTAGTTGGGAATTCACTAATCTTATTACCACTAGCATCCAAATTCTCAAGTGCAGATAGTTTATGAACGTTATTGATATCCTCTAGTTTATTATTTTTGATTTCTAGACTAGTAATTGTTTTGTTCTCAAAATCTAAACTGTCGATTTTATTATTGTTAACTTCTACACTTTCTAAAATTTTAGCATTTTTCAAATGAGATAATGTTGTTATTTTATTATCATTTGCTACTATTTTTTTCAATTTAGGTAAATTAGATACTACACTTAAATCTCTAATATTAGTATTGTTTACCGTTAATTGCTCTAAACTATCATTCTTAAGAGTTGCTAACTCTAAACCGCTGTTATTAGATAAGAATAAACGCTCTAATTCATTTTTATTACTTAATGCATCTAATTTTGTAATGTTATTATTTTCAAGACTAACTGCTTTTAGATGATTTAAATCTTTTAGAGCCGATATATCCTTAATTTTATTATTGTCTAAATTTAACGACTCTAAATTAGTAAGATTTTTTAATACATCGATATTTTCAATGTTATTTCCTGCTGCAGAAATTAGTTTTAAGTTTGGATAATCTTTTAAAAACGAAATATCCTGAATATCATTTTCAGAAAAATCAATTCCTTCTAATGTTGGTATATTTTTTATAAATGAATAATCTTTAATACCCGTTCTTGATACGTATAATTGTTTTAATTTTTTAAATTTATAAACAGGGGTAATATCATCGATAGGTGTATATCCCATTCCAAGAACCTCTATATTTGGCATAAGTTCTAAACCACTTCGTTTAAGTGGATCTTTGTTTTGACCAATATTCAAGTACTTAACAGTTTTTAACCACTCTTTCATTTTTTCTACATTTGATTCATGTGCAGGAAAATCAGTATCTGCAGAAGCATGTTGAATATCATGTATAATATCATCATCAAATCCTAATTTTTTCAGCGTCTCAGCTCCTGAATTATTATGTGGATCTGCTAGAGGTTTAGATGTGTCTATATCTTTAACTAATATAGTGTGGCTATGATCTCCATGTGGATACAACAATGCTTTCCCTTCTGCTGTTTCAATTAATTTTATAGAACTTTTATCTATATTTAGTTGTTTAGCAACATAGTCAATTTTTTCTTCAATTTCTTTTTCTTCAGCATTATTTTGCTCTTCTCTATGGTTGTCATTTCCTTCTGAAGAATTATTCGCTGCTTCCGTTTTATCAGTAGAAGTATTATTAGCTGAATTATTACTTTCTACTTTATCTTTACTATTCGAATTATTTTTCTCCGTATTTTCTTTGACATTTATATCTTTTAACAACTCCGTTTTTCCATCGTAAGAAATTGCATCCCCACTTGGAGTAATAACATAGCTAAATTTATCTTTTCCTATGTTATTTTTTTGAGAAAGATAATTAATTTTATCATTAACTTCTTTTTCCAATTCTGCATACTCTTCTTTAGCCTTATTCAGATATTGATAAGGAATAAGTTTTTCCCACTGAGAATTAACCAATTGTTTATAAAATACAAAGTGTTGATGACCACTATGAGCTACAAGAAGCCCTGTTGAAGTAGGCGTGATTACACTATCATCAGATAATTTAAACCCATCACTAGTTTTAAATTGAACTCCAGCGAATGATAAAACGCTAGGTTTTACTTCTGTAACATTATCTTTTTTATTTTCTTCTTTATTTACTTCAGGTAAAGAAGGCGCAGGAATAACTGGAGATGGTTTAACATTCTCCGCTGGTTTTTCCACTTTATTCACTTCAGGTAAAGAAGGTGTAGGAATAACTGGAGACGGTTTAACATTCTCCACTGGTTTTTCCACTTTATTCACTTTAGGTAAAGAAGGTGTAGGAATAACTGGAGATGGTTTAACATTCTCCGCTGGTTTTTCCACTTTATTCACTTCAGGTAAAGAAGGTGTAGGAACAACTGGAGATGGTTTAACTACCTCAACAGGTTTTTCTACTTTGTTTTTAGGAATGTAGTGGAAGTGATCTCCATGACGTACTGTATAACCATTTTCATCTTCACTAACAATATCTTTAGGATTAAATGTATAATTATCTTCTGTACTTGATGAATCTTTATGTAGCTCTTGTTTTTCGTTACTTGTTGTATTATTTTTTGGAGTATTCACAACCGTTGTATTTGTAGTAGCTGCTGGAGTTTCAGTGTTATTTACTAAGTATTCCCATTTTGTACCTACTAGTTGAGAATAAGGTATTATGTGTTGGTGACTACCGTGTTTAACTATAAATCCAAAACTATTTTTTCCTATGATGTCATTTTCACCTTTAAAGATATATCCATCGCTTGTTGGAGTAGTTATTCCTGCAGTTGATGCTGGTAACGAACTGTTAGTTTCTACTTTGCTTGCTTGTGATAATTGAGAACTTGATAGCTCGCTTTTCTTAATATAGTGGAAATGATCTCCATGACGGACTACATAACCATCTGCAGTTTCACTTACGATATCTTTAGGGTTAAATGTATAGTGATCTCCGCTCTCTTTAGATTCATTAGCTTCTCCATGGTGATGGTGATGTGCATGAGCTGAGATTTCTTTAGCAGTTTTTTCATCGACAATATTACTTTGGTTTATTCCTTCTTTAGGATAGTAGTAATATTTACCGTTAACTTTTATAACATAACCTTCTGCAAGTTCATATTGAATGTCTTCATCTTTTAATTTATAATCTTTATTTTTATAAACTAGTGAATCAAGAATTTTAGCGTTATAAGGGACTAATCCTTTTTCATAGTGACTATGATCACCGTGAAGTGTCACATATCCATCGTCAGTGATTTCACTAACCACGACTGAACTAACCTTATCTGAGTAATTAATTTTCTTTGCTTGTGCTGTATTTTGTACTAGAGGTGTTGTTTCATATGCTTGTTGTCTTCCGTATTCATAACCAGCAAAGGCTGATAGTCCGATTACAAGTGAACCGCAGGCACTAGTAATAATATTCTTTTTATTCATATATATTCTCCTCAATCATTTAATTCGAAATAATTCCGTTTTATTATAACATAGTGTTCTGAGTTTGTAAATAGGAATCTTTACGATTAATTCAGCTGTAAACTAAAAAATATATAATACATAAAATTAAAAATAAAGAGTAACAATTTATTCCTAAATCGTTACTCTTTATAGTGTCTTAATTTTTCTTTTGCCCTCTTCTTATTAATATTGCAGCCAAGATTAGCATAACTCCAACTACTTCTAAAGCTACAGTTTTTATACCAGTTTTCGGTAGCGAAGAGATTTCATTCACATTATTTATTTTTTTAGTTAATGTTTCTGGTAATTCTTCCTTCTTAACATCTACAGTTGTTTCGGGAATAACCACCCGTGCTCTTTCTTCAAGATTTTTTGTACCAATTTTTATTCGTTCTACAATCGTAAATTTACTAAAATGATTAATATTAAACTGTAGTTCCCCATCTGAATATTTACTATTAACTTTTTCAAGAGAGTTATCATTCGGAATGTGATAAACTTCTAATTCAGTATTATCCTTCTTAGTTATTGCTATTTTTACCGTTCGTTCCTCATTACTATCTACCTTTTTATCATCTTTTTCAAAGTGGATTTCGAATGTCTCTATAATTTTATAATTATTACCTAACTTGTTTTTAATAGATTTATTTAACTTATTATCATTTAAAGATTCAACATGTAACTTATCTGCAGAAATACTACCTTTTTTATATTCTACTTTAATATCATGACCTGATAAATTTGCAAATAACAAATCTTTATTAGGAGAATTGTTTACATCATGATATTTTTCTTTATCCGACATTGCTGAGAACTTATTATCATCATCTTTTTTTACTGAAGTTTTATCTTCTTTCGGTTCTACCAGTGGTTTTCTGTCTGGTTTATCAGATGGTTTATTTACAAGCTTTTCTGTTGGTTTTTCCGTTTGTTTTACCGGTGGTTTTCTTACCGGTTTTCCCTCTAATTTATCTTCTGACTTCTCTAGCGGTTTTCTAACTGGTTTATCAGTTTTCTTAACCGGAGTTTTATTTTCTGATGGTATTGGTTCAACAACCGGTCTAACTCCATTTTCATCAACAATAACTTTATTATCAGTATCCATCAGTGCCTTAGCTGTTCCAACTTTTAAACTACTCGTACTTATAAAAATACTTAATATTCCAACAGAAATTTTTCTTATTGTATATTTTTTTGGTTTCACTTCTATTCTCCTCAAATGATTACAAAATCTATTTAAACTTTCTAATAATTATATTATACATTATTATTTTCATCAAGTAAAAGTTATAAAAAAGTTTGATTAGCACTCAAATTGCTAATCAAACTTTTTTTATTTCTATCTAGATAAAAATGAGAAAAATCCACTTATAATAGCGACATTAAAGAAGTCAATGAATAATGCCCCTACTATCGGCATAACGAAGAAGGCTATGTGCGAATGTTTATATTTATCACAAACACTTTGCATATTCGCAATACCATTTGGTGTTGCTCCAAGTCCAAATCCAACGTGCCCTGCAGATAATACAGCAGCATCATAATTTCCACCCATTACTCTAAATGTAACGAAGTAGATAAATACCCATGCCAATACTGCTTGAGCTAATAATAAAGCAGCAAGTTGCCCTGCGACACTACTTAGTTCCCATAGTTTTAAACTTATCATAGCCATTCCTAAGAATAGATTTAATGAAACATCCTCTAAAATATGAATTTCTTCATAGTGTAAATCAAACTTACTTGTATGGTCCGTTACATTTCTTAAAATTGCCGCTACAATCATTGGTCCAATGTAGTTCGGGAAGTTTAAAAACTGATTTAAGAATGTAGATACATAACTACCGATAAACATTGATAATAAAATTAAGAAAAATGCTTTCGCGAAATTTTCACCATCTAATTTCTTAACATCATTATTGAATAAAAATTCATCGTTGTGTACTTTTTCGTTTTCAACTTTTTCAGCTACTACTTTTAACTTTTTACCATTAATTAATCTGTTAGCTAATGGTCCTCCAAGACTAGATCCTGCGATTAGACCAAAAGTTGCTGCCGCAATCGCAACACTCTTAGCACCTGTGTGTCCCAATTCCTCAACGATCGGTGCCATCGCAGCCGCAGTACCATGTCCACCTGTCATTGCAGTTGAACCTGTTAATAGGGCTATTAGCGGATCTATTCCAGTTGCATATCCGATTCCTACCGCTACGATATTTTGAAGAACTACTAAAATTATAGCCATTAATAAAAACATAACAACTTTTCTTCCACCAACTTTTAGTAATCTCCAACTTGCATTAAATCCTATACTTGTAAAAAACACTGTCATAAAGAAACTTTGTAAAGTATTATCAAACTCAAATATTACTAAGTTTGTTTGTCTTAGGACTAGGTTTAATATCGCAAACAAGAATCCTCCGATAACTGGTGATGGAATACAGTATGTTTCAAAGAATTTAATTCTACTTCTCAGAAATCTTCCTATAATTAATATTACAACAGCCAATCCTACTGTTTGTATCATATCCATTTTTATATTAAACATATAATCATCCTTTCTATATTTGTTATATTTTCTAACATGTTGTTATTAACCTTATATTTAGAAAGTACACTTTATTAATTCTAACTTTTCGAAAATTTTCGATGTAAATTTACAAAAATATTAGAATTTCATATATTAATATTACACTTTATTTTAATTTTTTTCAAGATTACGTTAGATTTTATTACATTTTTTCAAAAATTCCTAAAAAAATAAATGAAGCAACTAAACTCACGATTTCATACAAATCATTTAGTAAAGTCGCTCCTATATAGTTAATCTAGTACTAGAATTTTATTACATTATTTGTTACTCTTTTTTTAGAAAATTGGTTTTAAAAATTCTGACCAAGTCTCATAGTTTTCTTCTGATTTGGCTTCTTCTGCTGACATCCACTTGATAACAAGTGTATCATCTTCTTTTACTTCCACTTTAGTTTTATCAACTTTACACTCATAGACAACACCTACATGGACTTGACCTACTTCTGTTTTATCATCATTTATCAACCCTATAAAGTGTAGATTGTTTAATGCCTCTTCTTCAGAAACTCCCACTTCTTCATTCAACTCTCTAGCAGCGTTGATTTTTAACATTTCAAAAATTGTTTTTCCTTCAACCTCGTTCATATGTCCACCAATACCAACAGAAGCCTTACCGTGAAGTCTTGCTTCACCTCCACCTACTAGGCGTTTATATACTAATACTTCATTAGTATTCAAATCTTTTAATAGTACGTACCCGATTAATTGTTTATAACTTGGATCTTCCTCCATATCTCCTCGACGTTTTACTTCATATGATTCGAATGTATCAATAATTTTTTTTGTCTTATCATCATTTTTTTCTATAAAACCATAGAAATGATTTTCCTCATTATTAAATAATTCTTTTCTATTTACAACTAGAATTTGTTCATCCCACTTACTCATCATTTTTTATCCTTTCTCTTTATTTTGCTTGATATGTTCCTTCTCTTAATTCTTTAGCTATTTTCGCTATCTTTCTAAATCTATGATTAAGACCCGATTTCGACAATTTTCCATCTTCAATCATTTCTGCTATTTCTTTTAATGGATACTCCGGATACTTAAGTCTTGCTTCAGCAACGACTCGCAGTTTCTCATCGATATTATCCAACCCTATTCTTTCCTCAATTATATTAATATCCTCAACCTGCTTCGCAGAGGCATTAACAGTCTTATTCATATTCGCCATGTCGCAATTTTGCATCCTATTTACAGAGTTATTTATATCTCTAACAATTCTTTCATCTTCAAATTGGAATAAAGCTTGAAAAGCTCCTACTAAATTAATAAACTCAGCTATTTTCTCAGATTCCTTAATATAAACAATGAATCCTTTTTTTCTTTCAAGGCTTCTTGCATTCAATTTATAACTATTTAATAGTTCATTTAATTCTCTATTATGTTCCTCATAAGATGAGAAAATCTCCATATGATAACTAGATGTACGAGGGTTATTTATCGAACCACCTGCTAAAAATGCACCACGTAAATACGCTCGCTTTTTCTCATCCGTATCTATTAATTCTTTAGCAATATCTATTCTCATTGTGTAATTATCATTTAGAATATAAAGATCTGTAAGTATTTCTTTAACATTCTGATCTAAACGACAAATATAAACATTATTTTTCTTTAATTTTAATTTTTTTCGTACAGAAATATTCACATGTACATCATAAAAATACTTAATTAAAGAAAACATTCTTCGTGCAATTGAGGCATTCTCAGTTTGAAAACTTAAACTTAACCTACCATTCGATATATTTAATACACCGTTCATTTTTATAAGAGCAGATAACTCAGATAAAAATTCTCTGTCTTTTGTTATCTCTATTAAAGTTAACTCTTTTTTCATATCTGAAGCGTATGACATAAATTCCCTCCTATCTTCATTTTTCTATAACCTATATATTTTATCATGATAACAGTAAATTAACAAATCATTTGAGTCGAAAATAGAGTTAACATCGTACATTTGTAAATGATGTGAGGCAAAAAAAGGGTTGTATACTAAATCCGGGGCATGGAAAAATTCCAGCCCCGGATTTCAATTTTTATATATAAAAAGACAAATATCCAATATAATTAAAGTGTAGAAAAATAATTAACTAAGAAAGGATATTTGTCATGAATAATTTTATCACAAATTTACTATTAATAAAAGACCAAAATATAACTATGGAGGATAAACTTGGTTTAATTAATGTGGATGGTCAAGATACATTCATATTTCATGGAACTTTATCATATGAACCAAAGTGTTGTAAAAACTGTGGTTGTAAAAAAGAAGGAAATAATATAGTTAAAAACGGATTTGGAGATCCACTAAAAGTATCTTTATTAAAGATGTCAGAATGCCCTACATATCTTAGATTAAAGAAACAGCGCTTTAAATGTAGAGAATGTAATTCTAAGTTTTGTGCTGAAACATCATTTGTACAAAAGCACTGCAGTATATCTAAAAATCTTATATTCCACATTATGAAGAATCTTTCTAAGACACTATCATTTAAAGATATAGCTGAATTAAGTAATGTATCAGTATCTACAGTAGTAAGAGTAATGAAATCATGTAGAGAAGCTGTAGAAGTTAATACTTATTCAAGCTTACCAGAACACCTGTGTTTCGATGAAATAAAATCAACTAAAGATAGTAAAAATGGAATGAGTTTCGTATTCTTAGATGCTAGAACACATGACTTTATAGATATTGTAGATGGGAGAACACTACATATATTAAAACAATACTTTATGAGATATCCAAGAAAAATAAGAAAGAAAGTAAAAACGATCTGTATAGATATTTACCCTCCTTATATTAATATGATTAGAGAGATGTTTCCTAACGCTGAGATAATAATAGATAGATTCCATATGGTGCAAAATATTAATAGAGAATTAAACAAAGCTAGAGTAAAACTAATGAATCAATATAAGAATAAAAAAGGTTCTACTTACACTATTCTAAAGAACTTCTGGAAAGTAATATTAGAAGATAGAGATAAAGTAAATTCAACTAAAATATTCTATTCTAGAAGCTTTAAACGCTATGTAACTAGAAAAGAGGTATTAGATTATATATTAGCTATAGATGCTGAATTTACAGCTAGTTATGAGAGAGTTCATGAGATAAGAGAAGCTATTAAGGCTAAAGATTCTGTAGAATTAGAGAAGTATATAGATATGGACACTAGAGGATTATCTAAAGGTGTATCTAAAGCTATAAATACTATGAAAAAACACAAAGAGTATATGCTTAACGCTGTTAAATATGAGTATTCTAATGGCCCATTAGAAGGATTTAATAATAAAATAAAACTACTAAAGAGAGTATCTTATGGATATTCTAGCTTTATTAATTTCAGACTACGTATTTTAATTATGTCTAGATTATTTGTTTCTGAGTATAAAAATAATATCAAGCTTAAAGAAAACAAGAAAAAATCTAAGCAGCAAAATGCTGCCTAGATTTCATTTCCTATTTTTCTCCATGCCCCGAATTTGACAAAGAGCCAAAAAAAGAGTTAACATACTATGTACATTAACTCATCTTTTCTAATATTTTATTTTTATTATTCTCATTTACCTCTATACGTTCTTTTATCCCTTGTTTATCAAAGAAAAGAACTTCGTCAGAAACTTGACATAAAAACTCATAGTCATGTGTAATTATAAATATCACTACATCGTTTTTAGCTATTTGCTCGATTAAATTGCTTAATTCTAACATATTTACATAATCTAGTCCACTTGTTGGTTCATCAAATACTAGGATTTTTTTATTAGATAATAATGCAGAAGCTATTGCTACCCTTTGTTTTTCTCCACCAGATAGTGTATTAGGATGACGATTTAAAAATTTCCTAATATTTAATTTATCTACTACTTCATCAAATAACTCTAAATTATCACTACCTAACTTAATCTCCTTCTCAACAAGATTCGTAAATAGTTGATAATTTACATCTTGCATTACTTGAAATGTACTTCTTATTAAATCTTTTTTATTAAGATTTTTTCCATTAAGTATAACTTTATGTTTAGATTTATGTAGTCCACTTAGAGCATTAGCAAAAGTAGTTTTCCCACATCCGTTAGCACCGATTATAGAATAAATTCTTGAAGAAGAAAAACTCTCATTTTTTAAATAAACTTGATGATTATGGACTTTATAATCTAGTTGCTCAATATTTAAATAATGCTCTTTATTCTTTCTAGGTTCTTTCTTACCAAGTTCTACTTTTGATAAATCTATTTGTCTAGTTTGACATGCCCTACTATCAAAGTCGGAAAGCTGTTCTTTTGTAACTTCGTGCACCAGCTTACCATCTTTAATGATATACATTCTATCGATTAAATCTTTTAAGTAATAGATTCTATGTTCAGCTACAATTATTGTCTTACCTTTATTCTTCAATGTTTCTATTATTGAAGATATAAGTTTTATAGATTTTAAATCTAGATTACTAGTAATTTCATCAAGAACATATACATCAGCATCTAGCATCATACTAGCCATAAAAGCTAGTTTTTGCTTTTCACCACCGCTCAATTCTAAGACATTTCTATCTAGTAGATAATCAGCAGAAAACTCATTTACTATCTCATCAATTCTATTTTGAATTTCAGGTTTAGAATAACCATAATTTTCCATACTAAAAGCAAGTTCACTAGTAGAGTCTAAATTGAAAAACTGATTCTTAGGATTTTGGAATACACTTCCTACAACCTTAGAAAAATCTTTTAGTCTATCTCCTATACTTAGATGTGCAACTTTAAATTCTCCACTAAAACCACCATCAAAAAATTCAGGAGCTAGACCATTTAAAACCCTCATGATTGTTGTTTTCCCACAGCCACTTGCTCCCGTAAATAAAATACATTCACCTTTTTTGATTTCTAGTGACAAATCTTCAATATTCAATTTTTTAGATTCAACATATTTGTAATTAAAATTTTTAAATGTTATCAACTTATCACCTCATAAACATAATAAAACAAAAAATTATAGTAACAGCTACCATAATCAAATAATCGATCTTGTTAAACTTTAATTCAATATAACTGGTTGGTTTTTCTTCATTATCTATACCACGGCACAAACACGAAACAGAAAGTTCATTAGCAATATTTGTACTTATAATTACATAAGGAATAAATATATATTCGAAAAATTTAAATGGATGAAGTAAGTAGTAACCTCTACTTACTCCAATCCCCTTCATTTTTAATGAATTCTTTATTTGTTTGTAATCTGTAAGTAAAACAGGAAAAAATCTATATAAAACTGCAAGAACTATTATCATTTTCTTTGGTAATCTGATGTTTCTTAAAAAACATATCAATTCAGATACTTTTGAACTACTAACCAACGCCATACCCGCACATAGTGGGAAATATAAAGTTTTAAACATTAGAGCTGTTAGTAGTAAGAAACTGTCAAGAACTTGGAGTGTTACTGTATGAGCAAAGAATACTTCATAAGCTGTTAAGAAAAGATATATCCCGAAAAATCTAATCATTCTTTTAAAGTTAGAACTTATTCCTAAGTATATTGAAAAACAAAGTGCAATAACTAAATGTGTGGTAATTGACATCATTTTAAACATTAAAATATTAGCAATGATCAATATAAAAATCTTAGTTCTTATATCTAACTTCAACATACTATATACCTGCTTTATTGAAATTCTTGAAATATAATTTTCTTCCAAGATAAGTTCCAATAATTGAGAAAATTATTGTAAAGATAACTATAAAAATAAATGTTTTCATATCAGTAGAACTCATAACTAAGTTAATTTTTTCTTGAGAATAATTTCTATTTTGAAGATGTTTTACATATGCATCCTTCATAAAGAACATTGGTAATATTAATCCAATATTTCCTAAATTAAAGAATAAATATGATAAATATTCATTTCCATATCTGAATGCAATCTCCGCTAAAACTGCCGCTCCAATTAGAACAACTCCACCTACTACAGAGTGACCAGATACAGTCATAAAAATACCAATAATTGCTATCATAATAAATATTGCCATATTCTTATTAATTTTATTAAAAATTAAACTATACACACTTCCACAAACTAGGGCAGCCGTAATAGAAGTATAAGTAGCAAAATAGACTTTTCCACCAAATATTAATGATGTTAAAAGTGTTGAAATTCCAATTCCCACAGCCATTACAAGAATTAATAAAATAGTATAAAGTCCTAAAGTAATTAAATCTTTAATCTGTAAATTTTTATTTTCTTCTTTATTTATATATTTTAATTCTGTCATCTATTACCTCACTATAATTTCTTCAGTGCATCTAGAGCATTGTTGTAGTCTGGCTCTTCACCAACTTCCTCTAACACTTCTTTATAGCGAATAACTCCTTCTTCATCAAGGACAAATACAGCACGAGATAATAAACCTAATTCTTCAATTAATAATCCATTGTTAGTTTCAAAATCACGATATTTATAATCAGAAACAGTAATTGCATTATTAATTTCTTTATCAGCACAGAATCTTCCTAATGCAAATGGTAAATCTTTTGATACTGTAATAACTACTGTATCAGCTAAATCACCTACTGCTTTATTAAAGTTAATAGTTTGTAAAGCACATACTCCTGTGTCTACCGATGGGAATGTGTTGACAATTACTTTTTTCCCTTTATAATCCGATAATTCAAACTCTGATAATGTTTTAGTAACAGCTCTAAAATTTGGGAAAACATCACCTAAATTTAACTTGTCTTCAATAGTAACTGGTGTTCCTTTAAAGCTTATTGTTTTCTTCATAATTAATACCTCTTTTTAATATAATTTATATTGATAAAACTATCTACAACTAATGATAACATATTTCAATTAGAGTTAAAAGTTTTTTACATAATTTAATATGATTTTAAGCGTTTTTTATGTAGTTTTGTTATAATTTTATGATATAATAGAATGGAATATTGTTTGAAAGGATTATTTTTATGTCAAAAGAAGAAAAAGATATAGTAGTTAAAAATGATACTACAGACACGACTGAAGAAAAAGATAACTCTACATCTTTTTTTGGTCGTTTAAAAAACCAAGTGAAAACTCTTAATTTTAAAAATAATGAATCTAAGGATAACGAAAAGACAGATTCTCATATTGATGAATCTGCAATTGAAAAAGAACTTCGAGAAAAAGAAAAAGAAGTAAAAAAACAAGAACAAGAATTAAAAAGACGTGCTTTAGAGCTAGAAAAAGCTAAAAAACAATTTGAAGAGCAACAGCGTAAGATAGAAGAAGAGAAGAAGAAAAACGAACTTGCTCGTGCTGAAAGAGAAAGACTTGAAAAAGAACGTATTGCTCGTGAAAAAGAATTAGAACGTCAACGTATCGAAAAAGAAAAAGCGGAAAAACGTGAACAAGAACGTCTTGAAAAAGAACGTATCGCTCGTGAAAAAGAATTAGAACGTCAACGTATCGAAAAAGAAAAAGCTGAACAAAGAGAAAAAGATCGCCTTGAAAAAGAACGTATCGAAAAAGAAAAAGAAGAAAAAAGAAAAAGAGAATTTAGACGAAAAGAAAAAGAATTTAAGTTATCAGAAGATAAGAAAAAATTAGAGCTATTACAAAAAGAAAATGAGATGAGAGAACACGAAAATACTCTTCTATCATTACAAACTTCATTAATTTCTCTAGAAGATAAAATAGAAGAAAAGAAACTTACTATCTCTACTCTAAAAAATAGAAATGCTGATAAAGAGAAAATAATGCTAGAAGAAAAAAGACTTAATGTTTTAAATTCTCAAAGACAAGTTGTTCTAAAAGACATTACAACTGAGAAAAAGGCAATAGAAAAGATTCAAAAAAATCTTGATATTGAATATAAACTAGACGGGCTTAAAAAGGAAATTCACAGTATCAAAAAAGAAGTTGTCAATGAAGATGAAACCGCATTTAAAGTTAAATATATTGACAACAAACCTAAAAATATATTCATGGTATCTCTTCTAAGTATTAAAGCTTTCATTTCTAAATCTATTTTAAGAAATAAAGTTGAGAATTATGATAGAATAAAAAAAGTAGCAAAAAATATTAAGGTTAGAATTGCAACTTCAATAATCTTAGCATTATTGTTATCAATTTGTTTCTTAGTTACTCTGAAATTTATTTCTTCTGCTAAGGAGCACTATATCAGTTTCGGTGAGACAAACAATAGCGCTGTCGATACTACAGACGAATTGAAAAAACAAAAAGAAGCTGAGGAAAAAGAAAAAATTCTTAAAGCACAAGAACAAGCCAACGCTGTTCGTATAGATTCAGAAGCGCAAGATGAAGAAATAACTGCGAAATTAGCTGGAACATTCTCATCTTACTCATTCGACGTGGATCGTGAAGTTACAGTTAATAAAAAAATTCACGCATTTAAATCAACTTCTTGGTCAGAACCAGGTGAAGTAATTGAACCTGGAACAAAACTAACAGTAGATAAGATAGTTTCTCCCGCTGGTTACATTATGTATCATATTTCATCCGGGAATTTACAAGGGCAGTATATTACAGCAAATGAAAAATTTGTTTCTGTAGATAAGAAAAATGATCAACTTGAAAACTTTATCTCTCGTCCAGTAGCAATTAAATTCTTGACTACACAAAATATTTATTCTGATGAGTCTCTAAGCAGTGTTAGATCAACTTATGGTAATGGAGCCCAATTAAATATTAATGGTATTGGTATTTCTAAAAATAATAGATTAATATATCATGTAGCTGATGGATCTTTTGTACCTGTTAATCCAGTTCGTGTAATCGAAACAAACAGAGAAGCACCTAAGCAAAAGAGTAATGATAATAAAAATACTACTAATTCTCAAAATACCCAAAACCAAAACACTCAAAAGAAAACAACTAGATAACAAACTAATCCACCTTGGTTAATAACCAAGGTGGATTTTCTAATAAGAAAGAGAACATAGCACTTGGCTATATTCTCTTTTCTATTATCTAATTTCTGCTCCATTAGGAATTTCAGAATTAATTTCTACTACTCGTAAAATACCGTCTTTTTCAGCTGATAGTATCATACCTTCACTTAATTCACCACATAATTTAACTGGTTTTAAGTTAGCTACTACAGCTACTTTTTTACCAACTAATTCTGCTGGATCATAATATTTAGCAATACCAGAAACTATCTGTCTTTGATGATTACCTAAATCTAATTTGAATTTTAATAGTTTAGAACTTTTCTTAACTTTTTCACATTCTAATACTTCTGCAACCCTTAAAGAAGTCTCGAAGAATTTATCGATTGTAATTTCTTCAGCAAGTTCTACATAAGTATCGTCTTTTTCTTCTTTTGATTCAGTTTCTAAGTTTTCTAAAGCCTTAGGAGACATTTGAGTTTTAATATACTGTACCTCTACTTCTTTATCAAATCTTGGGAAAATTGGAGTTGGTTTTTCTACAACTTTAACCGTCCCATCAAATACTCCAAATGTTTTAGCAGATTCGAATACTAATAATTCTTCTTTAACACCTAATTGTTTAGCAATTTCAACAGGTGCTTTTGTTAAAGCTGGCGCTATTAAAATTGTAGCAATACGCAGGCTTTCTGCTAAATAGTTCATCACCTTATCTAGTTCAGGTTGATTAGCTTCATCTTTCGCTAAAATCCATGGTGTTGTTTGATCGATATATTTATTAGTTCTTGAAATGAACTTCCATACCGATTCTAGAGCTTTAGAGAACTGCATATTTTCCATATATTCTTCATACTCTGAAATAACTTCTTTTGATAAAGCTATTAATTCTTTATCGAATTCTGTAGTTGGTTCCACGAATTTTGGAATAACTCCACCACAGTATTTGTTAATCATTGAAATAGTTCTGTTTAATAAGTTTCCTAAATCATTTGATAAATCTGAGTTAATTCTATCGATAAAACTTTCAGGAGTGAATATACCGTCTTGACCAAATGGAACCTCACGTAATAAATAGTAACGAGCTGAATCTAAACCATAACGTTCTATTAACATGTAGGGATCAACTACATTACCTTTAGATTTACTCATTTTACCATCTTTCATTAATAACCAACCATGAGCAAAAATTTTCTTAGGTAGTGGTAAATCTAATGCCATTAGAAGTATCGGCCAATAAATTACGTGGAAACGTACGATTTCTTTCCCAACAACTTGCACATCTGCAGGCCAATATTTATTAAATAATTCTTCACTATCTCCAGTTGCATAACCTAAAGCTGTAATATAGTTAACTAAAGCGTCAATCCAAACATATACAACGTGTTTTGGATTAGATTTTACTTTCACTCCCCAATCGAAAGTTGTACGAGTAACTGCTAAATCTTCCAATCCTGGCTTAATGAAATTGTTAAGCATCTCATTTTTTCTACTTTCAGGTAGAATAAATTCAGGATGTTCATCATAGTATTTAACTAATCTGTCAGCATATTTACTCATTTTGAAGAAATAACATTCTTCACTAACTAATTTTACTTCATTTCCACTTGGTGCAATCCCACCAATCATATTACCTTCTTCATCTCTGAATACTTCTTGAAGTTGTGTTTCTGTAAAATATTCTTCGTCACTGATAGAATACCAACCTTTGTACTCTCCTAAATAAATATCACCTTTTTCAACTAATCTATCAAAAATTTCAGCAACTGCTCTTTCGTGATAATCATCTGTAGTACGAATAAACTTACTATAGTTAATATCCATAGCTTTCCATAATTTTTTAATATCTTTAATCATTTCATCCACATAAGCTTGTTCTGAAATTCCTTTTTCTTGAGCTTTTTGTTGAATTTTTTGACCGTGTTCATCTGTACCTGTTAAAAAGTATGTATCATATCCACTTAATTTTTTATATCTAGTTAATGCATCACAAGCAACTGTTGTGTAGGCATGTCCTATGTGTAAGTTACCACTTGGGTAATAAATAGGAGTTGTAACATAAAATGTTTTTTTAGTCATCTTACAACCATCCTCTCTTTCAATTTTTTAGTTAATATACATTACTATTGTACCATATATCGTGAGTTAATGCATATTTTTTTATCATTTTTTTCAAATTTCAAAATACTTTTATATAAAAAAGACATCACTCCTTAAGCGGAAAAAATCAAAAGCAAGATTCGTTATAAACCTTGCTTTCGAGCTACTCTTCTATTAAGTTTCAAATTAATTCTTGAACTAATTTCCTTATAATGAACTTAATATTATTATAATCGAGTATATATTATATAGTTTCATAAATTATCTTTGACACCACGGTGTTATTTTTTCTACTTTTTTGCTAATTTAGCAATCTCCACTATTGTATCAGCCGCTTTTGCCATATGTTCTAAGCAACTGAATTCATATTGTCCGTGGAAATTTTCTCCCCCAACGAAAATATTAGGAGTTGGAATACCCATGTAAGAAATTTTAGAACCATCAGTTCCTCCACGTATTGGGATTATCAATGGTGTTACACCAACATTTTTTATTGCCTGTTCGGCTACGTCAACACAGCGTTTATCTTCTTTAATTACATCACCCATATTATAATATTGATCATATAATTCATATTCAACAACATTACCATATTTTTCATTAATTTTAGCAGCAACTTCTTCTGCAAATTTTTTACGAGCTAGGAATTTCTCTCTATCATGGTCACGGATAATATAAACCATTTCCGCTTCCTCAATTCTCGCTTGCATATTGTGTAGTAAGTAGAATCCTTCATACCCTTCTGTATGCTCAGGTACTTCTTTTTCTGGGAATAATGAAGCTAATTCAGCAGCAATCATATTAGCATTTTTCATTTTTCCTTTTGCAGTACCTGGATGTACACTTACTCCTGTAATTTTATATGTAATTTGTGCAGCATTAAAGCTTTCATATTGAAGCTCTCCTAGAACTCCACCATCCATAGTATAAGCATAATCCGTAGCAAATCCTTTTGCATCAAAATGATCAGCACCACGTCCAATTTCTTCATCTGGACCGAATGCGATACGAATATCTCCATGTTCTATTTCAGGATGTTCACTTAGGTATTTAATAGCTTCTACTATTTCAGTAATTCCTGCTTTATCATCAGCTCCTAGTAATGTTGTACCATCTGTAGTAATTAATGTAAGACCTTTATAATTGCTTAAATTAGGGAACTCTTCTTTAGTCATTACAATATTTAATTCTTTATTTAAAACTATATCTTCTCCATCATAATTTTCAATAACTTGTGGATTTATTCCTTCTACATTAAAATCAGCTGTATCTACATGAGAAATAAAACCTATTTTGTCATAAGGCTTATCAGTGTTAGCTGGTAATGTCGCAGTTAAAAACCAATTTTCTTCATTTAAAACTATATCACTAAGATTTAGTTCTTCTAGTTGACCTTTCAACATACGTAAGAAATCTTTTTGCTCTGGAGTAGACGGGATTGTTGTACTAGCCGCATTAGATCTAGATTTGAAATTAACATATCCTAAAAAACGTTCTAACATAGTTTCATATTTCATTATTCTTCACCTCATTTGTATTTTCTTTTATTATAATATACTTTTTAACAAAATGTAAAGATTATAATCATATATCTTTTTTATAATATTATAAACAATCTTACTTAATAAATCTTTATATTTATGTTACAATTACATAAGTATTCTAATTTTATATTAGACATTAGTAAAATTAAATTTTAAGGAGATCTTTTTCATGCAAGAAGTTATGAATTATAAAGATACTAGGATTGAAAATTTCCATACTATTTATCCTAACCATATGAACAGACATGACACATTATTCGGTGGACAAACTCTATACTGGCTTGACGATGTACAAGGTTTAGTAATACGTAGATATACACACCTACCCTTCTTTACAGCAAGTATTGATACATATCAATTTTTAGATGTTGTCCATAGACACGAAGCATTAATTATTGATAGTTATATTTCTAGGGTTGGTACAAGAAGTGTAGAGATTTTCGCAGAACTAAGTGCATTTAATCATGAAACTAGACATACTCGTCTAGTTGGAATCTGTTTCTCAACATTCGCTATTAATAGAGAAACTGTCCTTGATAAACCTTTACCGAAAGTAGAATATACTGACGAAATTTCAAAATTTGTTAGTTCTTCATACGCAGATAGACAAAGCGGGAAATTAACAGCAAGACAATTTTGTAAAGAATACCTAAAATATTATAATAAATAGCAAAAAAAGAAGTGAGATTTGTTCTCACTTCCTTTTTTCTTATTATTAATCAATTGAGTAAAGTAATTCTAATACTTTTTCTTCAAATTTAACTAATTTTTCTTCTGCAACTTTCTTATCTGCATCTTTAACATAGATATAAAGTTTTACTTTTGGTTCTGTTCCACTTGGACGTAAAGTATACCAAGATTCGTCTGAATAGCTGAATTTAACAGCATCAGTTTTTTCAATTTCGATATCTTTTTCTTCTCCAGTAGCTACAGTTTTTTCTTTTTGTACTAGATAGTCAGTAATAGCTACTACTTCACTTCCAGCAATTTCACGAGCAAAGATTTCACGATATTTTTCCATCATACGTTTAATTCTTTGAGCACCTGCTGCACCTTCTAAAACTATTGAGATAGTTTTATCTAAGTAGTACCCATATTTTTCATAGAATCCGTCAAGTACGTCAACTAATGTTTTACCTTGTGCTTTGTAGAATGCTGCAGCTTCTACTAATAACATAGCGATTGTTACACCATCTTTATCACGTAAGAATGTACCAACGTTGTATCCGATACTTTCTTCATATCCCATTACATAGTTTTTCTCACCTGTAATATCCCATTCATTTGGTAATGCACAGATGTTTTTGAATCCAGTTAGAACGTCAATTACTTCTACTCCGTATTCTTTACAAAGTGGTTCTACCATTTTAGAAGTTACGATAGATTTAACTAATACTGGGTTTTCTGGAAGTTTGTTTTGTTTAGCAAGATTTTCAATAACATATTGAACTAATACCGCTCCAGCTTGGTTACCATTTAGAGAAACTACTTCACCATTGTGAATTACTTCTACAGCAAGACGGTCACAGTCAGGGTCAGTTGCGATGATTACATCAGCATTAACTTCTTTAGCTAGTCTTTCACCATATTCAAATGCTGCAGTGTCCTCTGGGTTTGGATATTCGATTGTTGGGAAAGTTCCATCTGGATCTTTTTGCTCCTCTACAACATGAACATTTTCAAATCCACGGCGTGCTAGAACCGTTGTTACAGCTTTGTATCCTGCACCATTTAATGGTGTATAAACTACAGAAATGTTTTTGTCGATATTTTCATCATTAATTGCACAGTTTAAAGATTCTCTATAGAATTCTTCATCAATTTCTTGACCAATGTAAACTAATAATCCTTTTTCTTGAGCTTCTTCTTCTGTTAAAGTAACATAGTTATCGAAAATATCCATTGAATTAATGTATTCTAATACCTTATCACTTATGTCAGATTTAATTTGAGATCCTTCTTGCCAGTATACTTTATATCCATTATACTCTTTAGGATTGTGACTTGCTGTAATGTTAATACCACTAGCTGTTCCTAAGTAACGAACTGCAAATGATAATTCTGGAGTTGGACGTAAATCTTCGAATAGGTACGCTTTAACTCCGTTACTAGCCATTACTAATGCCGCTAACTTAGCAAATTCTTTTGAGAAAAGACGTGGATCGTGTGCAATAGCAATACCTTTTTCTTGTAATCCATTGTCGATAATAGTTTGCGCTAACGCTTTTGTAGCACGAGCGATAATGAATCTATTCATTCTATTTGAACCCATACCTACTTTACCACGTAATCCCGCAGTTCCAAATTCTAATTCTTTATAAAATCTATCTTCTTTTTCTACTTCATCATCAGCTACGTTTTTTAATTGAAGTTTTTCTTCTTCAGTTAAAGCTGAACTGTTTAACCATTTTTCATATAATTCTTGATAGTTACTCATATAATATTACCTCTAAATTATCTCTTAAATTTTAATTTTATGCTAGACCTAAAGCAATTTCCATCATTTTAGTAAACGCTGTTTGTCTTTCTTCAGGAGTAGTTTCTTCTCCTGTTACTAAAGAGTCACTTACTGTTAATATTGTTAAAGCATTAACTCCTGCTGCAGTAGCGTTAGCGTATAATGCAGTACTTTCCATTTCAACAGCTAAAACTCCCATTTTAATCCAGTTTTCCATAGCTTTTTCATCAGCATTATAGAAAATCTCACTACATAAAATATTCCCAACGTGAACTGGTTGTCCCATTTCTTGAGCTTTATTGTATGCTTTTAATAATAGATCAAATGAAGCTGTTAAGCTATAGTTTCCTGGGATATTGTATTGGTGCATGTAATTTGAATTTGTAGAAGATCCCATACCTAAGATTACATCGTATAATTTTACTTCTGGTTGTAATGCTCCACAAGTTCCAATTCTAATTAAGTTTTTCACTCCAAATGTATGAATTAATTCATAAGAATAAATACCGATACTAGCTGGTCCCATACCAGTTCCCATTACAGAAATCTTTTTACCTTTGTATGTTCCAGTATATCCTAGCATACCACGCACTTCATTAAAACAAACGGCATCTTCTAAGAAAGTTTCAGCAATAAATTTCGCTCTTAAAGGATCTCCCGGTAAAAGAATCGTTTCAGCGATTTCTACTCCATTTGGTTTAATATGTGGTGTTTGTTTATGTGACATCAGTTAGTCCCCCTGTAAATATATTAATAACTTTATTATACCTTTTTTTCCTATCTTAAACAAGTTATATTAGAAAAATAATTATCTATATTTTCTAACAAATATTCTGAAAACAATAACTCTTACATGATGTTTTCGTCAATAATTTCATAATATATAGTAAATATATGTAAATATAAACTTTACTTAAAATAAAATAATATTTATTCTTTTTAAAAATTAATTAACACATATTTCTACAGTTTATTTAAGAATTAGTGATGGTATTTTGTTATATACAACAATATTTATTGAAAAATAATTAGATAAAATTTGAATATTAATAGTAATTTAATCAATTTTGTTATATAATTAATGTTATAAAAAATAAATTAGAAAGAGGTTTTTTTATGTTACAATTAGCTGTCTTTTTCCCAGTAATTGCGATATTTTTCATACCTTTCTTAAGGAAAAACTTCAAAAATATTCATACTGGAAAATTTGTTATAATTGTACCATTAATTCTGTTTGGATATTTTGTATCAAATATAAAATATATCTATTCAGGTGGGACAATATATAAAAAATTAGCATTTGTTTCTAATGCAGGACTTGATATTAACCTTAATCTTGACGGTTTATCACTTCTTTTCTCATTACTAATTACAGGAATTGGTACCTTAGTAATCTTGTATTCATGTTACTATATGAATATATCAGATGAAAAATTACATAAATTTTATATATTTCTACTAATATTCATGTCAGCAATGCTTGGGGTTGTATTATCTGATAATATGCTCAGCATGTACATGTTTTGGGAGATGACTTCTGTATCTTCTTTCCTACTTATTAGTTATTGGCATGAAAATGATGCTTCAAGAAAAGGTGCATTAAAATCATTAATAATTACTGTCTTTGGTGGTGTATTAATGTTAGCAGGTATCTTCATTCTTAATAGTATCACTGGTAGTTTTAACGTTAGTGAGATAATTGAATTTACAAATAATCATGGATACAACAGTAAATATTTAATCGCTATGATTCTTATTTTATTTGGTGCATTCACTAAATCAGCTCAATTTCCATTTCATATTTGGTTACCTGATGCAATGGCTGCCCCAACTCCAATTAGTAGTTATCTTCACTCTGCGACAATGGTTAAAGCCGGTATTTATTTATTACTTAGAATTGGAATTGTATTCTCATTCACACCAGCTTTCGGAAATATCTTAATTGTTTTTGGTACTATTACTATGTTATTAGGATCAATATCTGCAATTTTCTTAAAAGATCTGAAAGGGATTTTAGCATATTCAACAATCAGTCAACTTGGTATGATGACACTTATGATTGGTATTGCAAACTTAGGTTTATATAATGATAATCATTATATTTATACTTTTGCATTTTATGCTGTATGTTTCCATATTATTAACCACGCAGCATTTAAAGCTAGCTTGTTTATGATAACTGGTATAATAGATCACTCATTCCATACTAGAGATATTAAACAACTAAGAGGAGTAAGAATGTATATACCTCTTGGATTTATATTAAGTATAATAGCTGGATTCTCTATGGCAGGAATTCCACCATTAAGTGGATTCTACTCGAAAGAATATTTCTTAACAGCTGTATATGGCTTATTAAATTCTAGTATGCTATATTTAATAATCGTTATAGCTGTTGTAATCGGTGCTCTAGGAACAGCTGTATATTCATTAATATTAGCTTTCAAACCATTCCTAGGTACTTTCGATAGTAAAGTACTTGGAGACAAAAAACTTCATTTACCAAAAAATGGAATGTTTATTTCTCCAATAATACTTGTAATCTTTGTTATTATTAACACGTTTATTAAAGATTACATTGTAATTCCGGCTCAACAAGCTGCTCTTGCAGTAAAAACAACAAATAATGAGGTAATAACTCATGTTCATCATGATAGTTTCATATCATCTGAGCTTCTTACTTCTATTTTTATTATAATCGCAAGCTTTGTAATTTATAAAGTTTTTGCTAGCGGAAATAGTATTTATTCAATAAACCCTAGCATTGTATCTATTCACGGTGCATACAACAATTTAGGTATATTATTACATAAAGTTAGCGGTAGACTTCATGATGCATTTATTACTAATCAACTAAGAAGAAATATGAGTTATATATTCTGCGGCCTATCAGCTACTATAATCGGTGGTTATTTTGCAATTGGTAGACCTATGTTAATTAATAACTTTTCTACTATTCATTATATGAATATATTCATTGGACTATGTATTGTACTTTGTTGTGTAGCTCTTACAAAAGTTTACAATAGATTAGTACTTATAATCCTTTCATCTGGTGTTGGATTTATGATGACTGGTTTATATGTAACTTTCAGAGCACCTGATTTGGCAATGACACAATTCGTCATCGAATCAATTTCTACAATTATCTTCTTGATAGCTTTCATTCTATTAACTGATAAAACAAAACAAGTAGAAAAAAATAGTTTCAAACTTACAAACGCAATTATTGCAACACTGACTGGTGTTAGTTTTATAATTGTAGGACTTGTATCTTATGCATACAAAAATCCATCAGAAATCAGCCAATTTTATTTCGATAACGTTGTAGCATCTGGTGGAGGAAACATAGTAAATGTTATTATCGTTGATTTCAGGGGATTTGATACCTTGTTTGAAATAACAGTTATGACGATGGTAGCTCTAATAATTTATGCTATGTTCAAAATCATTAAAAGAGGAGGACCAAAAGATGAAAACTAATGATGTAATTTTAAAATCATTATCTGCAATTATTTCAGGTTGTATATTTCTACTTTCACTTAGTTTATACTTCGGTGGGCACTTCCTTCCAGGTGGTGGTTTCGTAGGTGGACTCCTTTGTACAATGGCTCTTGCTTTATCTATGTTCACATATGGAATAGACAAAGTTACTAAACTACTTCCAATTAATTACGTTTATGTAACAGCAATCGGCTTACTTTTCTCTATCGGAACAGCTTTTAGTGGAGTTGTTGTTGGAAAAAATTTCTTTAAACATCACTTCACTCATATCCATGTTCCAATTATGGGAGAAATGGAATTACACACAGCTGCAATCTTTGACTTAGGTGTTTATTTCGTAGTTGTTGGTGTATTAATGTCAGTAATATTAGCTTTTGGAAAGGATGGTAAATAATGGAATTTTATATGATTATCTTATGCGGTATTCTTGTTGGTTTTGGTGTTTACCTTATGCTTTCTAAGAGTATGATGCGAATAATTATCGGTGTTGGTCTTTTTGGACATGCTGCTAACCTAATTATTCTTATCGCAGGTGGTTTATATGACGGAGATATTCCTATTATCTCAGAACTAGGAAAAAATTATATAGACCCAATACCAGCAGCACTTATTCTTACTGCTATCGTTATTGGTTTTGCAGTAACTTGTTTATTAATTTCAATTTATATTGCTAACTACAAACTAAAAGGAAGCGATAATGTAATTGATCTTGAAGACGTTGAAAATATGAAGGAGGAGAGAAATAATGCATAGTAATTTACCTGTTATTCCAATATTTATACCCCTTCTATTTGCTGCGATAACAGTTTTATTTAGAAAAAGAATAGCCATGCAACGTTTACTAACAACATTGGCTACTCTGTTAGTCTTAGCATTTTCAATCTACAACATCTATCTTGTAGATAAACATAAAATACTAATATTAGAAATGGGTAACTGGGCTAGTCCTTTTGGTATTACATTGACTTTAGATGGACTAAACAGTGTTTTAGTTACAACTTCATCATTAGTATTTTTAGCAACTTTATTATATTCTTTTAAAACAATAGATAAAATACGTGAACTTAGCTTCTTCTATCCTGGTTTCTTATTAATAATGGTAGGTATTAATGGAGCATTCACTACAGGAGATATTTTTAACCTTTTTGTTTTCTACGAAATCTTACTTATGTCTTCTTACTTACTATTGTTAGTAGGTATAAATAAAGAACAACTTAAATCTTCTATTAGTTATGTACTAATGAACGTTTTTGCTGGTAGTTTATTCGTTATAAGTATCGGTTATCTTTACACAATTGTTGGTAGTTTAAATATGGCATACATATCACAAACAATTTCTTCTATGTCAGATCGTAGAGGATTATATCTTATCGGTGCTGTAATGATATTTGTGTTCTGTATGAAAGGTGCTTTATTCCCACTATTCACTTGGATGAATAGATCATATGTAGCACCTCCAATTGCTGTCTCAATTATCTTTGGGGCGCTATTAACAAAAGTTGGACTATACTCGATCATTAGAACTTACGGACTATTCTACTACGAGTCAAACTTCATTAAATCATACTTATTAATCTTAGGTGCTATATCTATAATAGCCGGATGTATTGGGGCTATTTACCAAAAAGATTTAAAACAAATAGTAGTATTTAACATTGTAATTTCTCTAGGAGTAATGGTTTGTGGAACAGCTACATTAAATACATTTGGTGTTAAAGGTGCTTTATTCTACGCTGTTAATGATATACTGCTTAAAGCTGCTTTATTCATAATCGTAGGCTTAATAATTTACGTTAGTGGTGTTAAATATGTTCAAAAATGTGGATTAATTAACAAATACCCTCTTCTAGGTTGGACATACTTTATTGTTGTCTTATCATTAGCAGGAGTACCACCATTTAGCGGATTTTATGGTAAAGCTTTAATAATTAAAGGATTAGTAGCAAACAACAATACATTTATTGCAATACTCGTTGCTTTGTCTGGATTAGTTGTATTTTACTCATTAATTAAAATTTTCTTAAATGTCTTTTACGATAATATAAATAAGAGTTTAATTTTAAAACCACTTCCTAAAGGTGTACAAATCCCTCTTATCGCTATCGTAGCAATTGCATTAATTATTGGAGTTAGCAGTAACCTATTAGATGGAGTCTTCGATAAAGGTATTCAAATGGTACTTAATCCTCAACATTATATCGATTTAGTACTTAAGAAAGGAGCATAATTATGGCACTACAATTTTTAATTAACATATTAGTTGGTGTAATATGGATGTTCTTTTCAGGAAGTTATAATTCTGAATATTTTGCAGTTGGATTTTTCTGGGGGATGGTATTATTATTCATCTTCAGAAAGACATTTGTTAAAAATATTTTAGGAGAACAACTATACTACATTTATGTATATAAATGGATAAAATTAATCTTAATGTTTTTAGTTGAATTGCTAAAAGCAGATGTGAATGTTTTAAAATTAATGTTCAAAAAAGATCTTGATGTTAATCCTGTCATTTTTGAATATCCTCTTGAAGTAAAAAAAGATTGGCAAATTACTCTTTTAGCCAACATGATTACTTTAACACCTGGTACTCTTACGGTGAATGTTAGTCATGATAATAAAGTCTTACATATTCACTGTTTAGATACTGATGATATTCCAGGTGAAATTGAAGGTATAAAAAATAGCTTTGAAAAAGCAATATTGGAGGTTGATTTAGATGGATAAAATTGTAGAGTATTCTATTTTATTGGGGATTTTCGCTAGTATTGCTATGATATTTTTCTTACTAATTTATATCATTAAAAAGCCTAGTATCTTTGATAAATTAATAGCAAGCGACCTTCTTGCTATGCCTCTTATGTGCTTAATAGTTTTAGTAAGTATGTACTATAAAACTTTTTCATATATTTCACTTATACTTATAATAGCTATTATCTGTTTAGTTGGTACTGTAGTTACTGCTAGATTCTTAGCTAAAAAGGAGGTTTTCAGTGATGATACTAAATAATATTTTAGATGTTGTTATTATACTTCTAATTTTAGTTTCTATTATAGCTATGTTAGCAACTGTGATTGGATTCATTAGGTTACCCGATGAACTAACTAAAATTCATGCTGCTGGTGTTACTGGTTCATTTGCTGTTGAATTAGTACTTATTGCTGGATTTGTTTATTTCTATAGATATTTACACGTCCTTGAATTTAAATTCTTTTTAGCAATTGGATTCTTATTCTTAGCCGCGCCAGTTTCAGCTCATATGATTTCTATAAGTGCAATAATATATAATAAGCATGTTTATTCTAAGAACAAAAAAGATGAAGCTAAAAAAGTTCTAGAAGATATTGAGAAATTAAATAAATAATAGTAATATCAATTATTAAAATCCATATAGATTCATAAATTCAAAAACTCTATATGTCATAAAAACTAATAGAATAACTCGAAAATAAGATTTTTTACAATCAATTTTCGAGTTGTTTTTTAATATTATTTCACTTTTAAATAACGCTTTACATGATATTAGTTACTTAATAAAACGCTTAAAACAACCCTAGACCTTGACTTATTTTGCTTTATATAGTAATATTCATATAGATTATAATACAAGGAGTCATTTTTTTATGAGAAAATATTTTGGAACAGACGGTATTCGTGGTATCGCAGGAGAATCACTAACTGCCGATTTAAGTTTTAAAGTAGGTAAAGCTCTTGGTAAATTACTTACTGAAAAAAAAGAACATCCAAAAGTAATAATAGGTAGAGATACTAGAATTTCATGTGACATGATTGAACAAGCTTTAACAGCAGGACTAACTAGCACTGGTGTTAATGTTATGACGGTAGGAACTATCCCTACTCCAGCAATTGCATATCTTACTAAAACAATTGAAACTGATAGCGGAATTATGATTTCTGCTTCTCACAATCCATACCAAGACAATGGAATTAAGATTTTTGGACCTGATGGATTCAAACTTACAGACGATCAAGAATTAGAAATTGAACACCTAATCGACAATTCAAACGAAATAAAAAATGCTAGTTATGAACAAATAGGAAAACTTTATAGCGGTAATGAATTAAGTCAAAAATATGTTCAACACATAAAACAATCTATTTCTGGAGATTTATCTGGAATTAAAATTGCTCTTGACTGCGCTAACGGAGCCACAACAGGTGTAGCTCCATTCATCTTCGGTGATTTAGAAGCAGAAATAGAAACTATCGGATGTAACCCGAATGGTATCAATATCAACGACAATGTTGGTTCAACAAAAATCAATACAATTGCAAACTTTGTTAAAGAAAATAATGTAGATGTAGGTTTTGCATTCGATGGTGATGGTGATAGAGTTTTAGCTGTCGATTCAAAAGGAAATATTGTCGATGGTGATAAAATAATGTTCATCTTAGCAAAACATTTAAAAGAACAAGGTGAACTGAAAGATAATATGGTAGTATCAACAGTAATGAGTAATATTGGATTCTACAAAGCAATAGAAGAAAATGGATTACAATCAATAAAAACTGCCGTAGGTGATAGATATGTTGTTGAAGAAATGAGAAATAACGACTACTCACTTGGAGGAGAACAATCTGGTCATATTATTCTTATGAACTATGCGACAACTGGTGACGGTATTCTTACAGCTGTTAAACTGGCTGATATAATTAAATCTTCTGGAAAGTCATTAGAAGAACTAGCTAATGAAGTTAATATTTATCCACAAAAACTAGTCAATATTAAAGTAGTGGATAAAAAATCTGCTATGGAAGATGCAGAAATTCTTGCTGAATGTAAAAAAGTAGAAAAAGAATTAGAAGGAAATGGACGTATCTTATTACGAGCTTCTGGTACCGAAAATTTAATTCGTGTAATGGTAGAAGCTAGTAGCGATGAACTAACAGATAAATATTGCGAACAAGTTGCAAAAATCGTCCGTGAAAAATTTGAAGTAAAATAAATCACAAAAAGAAGTTAGGATTAAAAACTAACTTCTTTTTATATTTTGTGTTTTTAAAAGATACAACTGTAATTCCAATAATCCTATAAAATCAATTTACATATTAAAATATTCCACCTTTTTTCTACACATTATCTCAAACATTTTTTTATATTTTTAGTTTTTAAAGCGAAAAATAATAACTTAATATTATATTAATTTTTCTTAAATGACAAATTAGCGTTATTAAAACTCCTACAAATGCCTATTATATTTACATCTTTACAGTAAATTATTTAATACTATTTTTTACTATAATAATAGCATTAATTGTATTTAAAATATAAATAATAATATAAACTATTATCAAAATTTTAATCTTTTTATATAAATCGAGTTTTATTAATATTTTACCAAAATATAACTGAATTATTTTAAAGAAAATTATATTTTCCTCTTGTTTTTTGTATATACTTCTGTTATACTTATAAATGAAGTAATTATTATATTACTTCAATATGTTCTTTTATTATAAGTCTCCCTAGCTTATAATAAAGACTTTTCATATTTACTCCCTTATTTCTACCTTACAATATTTTTTGTAAGGTAGGTTTTTTTTATTTTCATTTTCTGAAATAACAATTAATTTCCACTGTTTTTTTCATAAAGTACATATTTTTTTCTCAATTACAACAAAATTGTCTTGACTTATTTTCTTTCCTAAGGTAAACTTTAATGTGTAGAGAAAAATTATATGAGGGAGGGGAAGATATGATACAAATCGAAAATCTTAACGTTTCCTACAACCAAACCCCTGTTCTTTCTGATGTTAACTTAGAAATTACAGGAGCTAATATAATTGGTATTATAGGACCAAATGGTGCTGGAAAATCCACTTTAATAAAAGCTGTTTTGAACATAATACCATCAACAGGTAGTGCAAAAATAGATAATAAAATCTCTAAAGAAAATTTAAATAATGTTGCTTATGTTGAACAAAAAATTAATATCGATTACAATTTTCCAATAAAAGTAAGGGAATGTGTTTCACTTGGTTTATATCCAAAAATCGGTATTTTTAAAAAATTAAAAAAATCAGATTGGCAAAAAGTAGACGAAGCATTGAAACTTGTTGGATTAGATCAATTTTCAAATCGTCAAATCAGCGAGTTATCAGGTGGTCAATTTCAACGTGTATTAATTGCTCGTTGTCTTGTCCAAGAAGCAAAATATATATTTTTAGATGAACCTTTTGTTGGTATTGACTCTGTTAGTGAAGAAATTATCATGGAAACACTAAGAGATCTTCGTTCTAAAGGACATACAATTTTAATTGTACACCACGACTTAAGAAAAGTTCATTCATACTTTGATAAAGTACTTATACTAAACAAAGAAGTTATTTCTTATGGTGATACGAAAGAGACTTTTACTAGAGAAAACCTTACTAAAGCATATGGTACTGACCTATTCTTCATGGGAGGTGAATCTAATGATTAAAGAATTTATAGATGGTCTTTATAGTTTTCATTTCTTGCAGAATGCTCTTATCACTGCAATCGTGATAGGTATTGTGGCGGGTGCTGTTGGATGTTTTATTGTACTTAGGGGAATGTCTTTAATGGGAGATGCTATTTCTCACGCAGTTCTTCCAGGAGTCGCCCTATCATTTATATTAGGAATTGACTTCTTTATAGGTGCGATTGTATTCGGACTATTAGCGTCAATTATCATAACATTTATAAAAGGTAATTCAATAATTAAAAGCGATACCGCTATAGGTATTACATTCAGTTCGTTTTTAGCCTTAGGTGTTATCCTAATCAGTGTTGCAAAAAGTTCTACAGACTTATTCCACATCTTGTTCGGTAATATTTTAGCTGTTCAAGACTTAGACATGTATATTACAATTGGAGTTGCTATTTTCGTATTACTTGTAATAAAACTATTCTACAAAGAATTATTACTAACTTCATTTGATGAATTATTGGCAAAAGCAATGGGAATGAAAGTTAATTTCTATCACTATTTACTTATGATACTTTTAACTTTAGTATCTGTAACAGCAATGCAAAGTGTTGGTACAATTCTAATTGTAGCAATGCTAATTACTCCTGCTGCTACAGCATATCTTTATGCAAATAGTCTAAAAACAATGATTCTCTTATCATCTACAATTGGAGCATGTTGTTCTGTACTCGGGCTATTCATAGGATATTCTTTCAATATCGCAGCTGGATCTAGTATTGTTTTAACATCTGCTATTGTTTTCGCAATAAGTTTCTTTATTGCACCAAAACAACGCTTTGTTAAGCATAAAAAAAAATAATTTAGGTAATAACATACAAAGAATAAACTAGTTTTTATCTAATCTAAATTAATATAATAATCCCTTTAAATAAACTTATTAAAATAAAAAATACTTCCAAAGTGAGTTTATTTAGAGGTGTTATTAAAAAGGTTTTAATTGATAATGATTATTATTAGTTATGTAAATCTATTTTATTCTTTGTCTTACAAAAAAAATAATAAAGGAGGCCTATAATATGAAAAAATTAGGTTTTAAAAAATTAAGTTTTCTAGCGCTTATTTTTACTTTAGCTGTTGGATTATTTGCTTGTTCTAGCGCTAAACAAGACTCAAATTCTAACGAAGCTACAAAATTAAAAGTAGTAGCAACTAACTCTATCATTGCTGATATTACTAAAAATATCGCTGGTGATAAAATTGATTTACACAGTATCGTACCAGTTGGTCAAGACCCACATGAATACGAGCCACTTCCTGATGATGTTAAAAAAACATCTCAAGCTAATCTTATCTTCTACAACGGTATTAACTTAGAAACTGGTGGTAACGCTTGGTTTACAAAATTAGTTCAAAATGCTAAAAAAGAAGAAAACAAAGATTACTACGCAGTAAGTGAAGGTGTTGATGTAATTTACCTTGAAGGTCAAAGCGAAAAAGGTAAAGAAGACCCACATGCTTGGTTAAACCTTGAAAATGGTATGATTTATGCTAAAAATATTGCAAAACAATTAGAAGCTAAAGATCCAAAAAATAAAGATTTTTACGAAGCTAACCTTAAAACTTACTTAGAAAAACTTTCTAAATTAGACAAAGAAGCTAAAGAGAAATTCAACAACATTCCTAAAGAGAAAAAAACTATTGTAACTAGTGAAGGATGCTTCAAATACTTCTCTAAAGCATACAACGTACCATCTGCTTACATTTGGGAAATCAATACTGAAGAAGAAGGAACTCCAGATCAAATCAAAACTCTAGTTGAAAAATTACGTAAAACTAAAGTACCTTCTCTATTCGTAGAAAGTAGTGTTGACGAACGTCCAATGCAAACAGTATCAAAAGATACTAACATTCCAATTTACGAAAAAATCTTCACTGATTCAATTGCTGAACCAGGACAAAATGGAGATAGCTACTACAGCATGATGAAATGGAACTTAGATAAAATTTCTGAAGGACTAGCTAAATAACTATATTATAGAATCTCATGTACATTTTTATGTATATGAGATTTTATATTGATTTTTCATATGAAATCGTTTACAATTAAAGATGAGAAAATTTATTAGGAGTTATTTATGAATATTATTAAAAATTTACCTACACCTATTGCCGGTTTAGCACTTGGTTCAGTAGCGTTAGGAAATCTATTACAACCATACAGTCCTAAATTACAATTATTATTTTGTCTTTTATCTTTTATAATAATTGTACTTTTAACTATTAAATTTGTGTTGGGATTTGATAAATTAAAAAAAGAAATGGAAAATCCTGTAATTGCAACAGTTCTTGCAACTTATCCGATGAGTATTATGCTTTTAAGTTCATTTTCGAAAAAATTTATCGGCGCTTACAGTGTTCCCTTTTGGATAATTGGAATTCTTCTAGATTTATTTGTTGTTTGTTATGCAATTTATAATTTTATTTTGAAAGAAAAACATATCAAAAACATTTATCCAACTTGGTTCATCACCTTCGTTGGACCAGCCGTTGTAACTGTAACAGCAATAAATTACAACTTAGAAACACTAGGATTAATTTACTTCTATTTTTCTTATATTAACTATTTAGTGTTATTACCTTTCGTTCTTTATAGAGTTTATAAATATAAGCATTATAACGATGGTGATTATCCTACTATAACAGTATTTTCTGCCCCTGGTGGATTATTACTAGCTAGTTATATGATAGGAGTTACACAAAAAAGCAACTATATACTTACAGTATTAGTACCACTAACGATATTATTGTTTATATTTGTCTTAATCCAATTACCTTATTTACTAAAAAGAAAATTCTATCCTAGCTTTTCTGCTTTTACTTTCCCATTAGTAATTTGTGCGATAGCATTTCAAAAAACTGGAATATACTATCAAATAGCTGAATTTTCTGTTTTGAATATCTTAATTCATCTAAGTGAATTACTGGCGGTAATTATTGTAATTTTTGTGTGGTATGGATTTATTAAGAATTTATCATATTCAAATAATTAATAGTATATACATTTGAAGGACACAGTTCAAAATTGTACTGTGTCCTTCTTTTATATATTTTTCTTTGAATGCCTGTCTATTATCAAGTAAAGCTTTTTCTTCTTTTTGAGTTAATTTATAACCTCTTATAGAGAAAAGTTTAGCCAACTCTTCCTCACTAAAATTTTCTTCAAGTGCTTTATCTAAATCAGCTGCTTTTAACTTAGATAGTCCTTTGACTCCTTTTTGTTTAAGAATATTTTTCTTAGCTATAGAGTTAATATGATCTAGTGAAGAAAATGCACTCTCGATTTCAACATACCCTTCATCTTCTAATTTTTTCAAGTTCTCAGGAGCATTTATACCATATGTATATTCAAAGTATTTAGGAAACCATGTTTCCGTTGTAAATGTCCCGAATTCTATTCTCCATAATAATATAATATCACCTGCAGGAAGATTATTCTTTAAAGTTACCATATTTCTTTTCGGTACTGGCTTGGCATCCAATAACCACTCATCAATATTTCTTTTTGGAGAGATATACGGCATATTCTTATAAGATTTATACATTTGTAATATCCTTTGATCCACCTACTCTAAAACCTCTTCGAAGTTCTCGATAACATCTTTTAACTCTAATTCTAAGATATAACTAATACCTTTTTCTTGCATTGTTACTCCGTATAAAGTATCCATAGCTTCCATAGTTCCTCGTCTGTGCGTAATAACTAAGAACTGATTATTCTCTGAATAAACTTTTAAGAATTTAGCAAATCTATTAACATTCTCTTCATCCAGTGCCGCTTCTACCTCATCAAGTACTACAAACGGAGGATTTTTAACCTGTAATATCGCAAATAGTAAACTTATCGCAGTTAAAGATTTCTCCCCACCTGATAATAATGAAAGGTTTTGTAGTTTTTTACCAGGAGGTGAAGCTTCGATTACTATTCCAGTATTTAATATGTCATTTGGTGATTCTAAGGTCATGTCCGCATAACCACCTTTGAATAGTTCTTTAAATATCTTATTAAAGTTCTCAGCTACTTGAACAAACGTCGTTAAGAAGCGTTCTTTTACTTCTTTATCAATCTCTGCGATAGTCTCTTCTAGTTTTTCTTTTGCTTCTACAAGGTCGGTAATTTGCTCATTATAGAAGTCATAACGTTCTTTTACTTCTTCAAACTCAGCTATAGCATTTAGGTTAATATTACCTAACTCCACTATCTCTTTACGTAGTCTTACTACATCGTTCTTATATGAAGGTACTTCACCAATAATATCGTCAGTCAATCTATCTGATACACTTTCATACGTCACATTATAGTTAGTAACAAGATTTTCTAAATACTCATCGATTTTAACTTCTATCTTAGTCTGTTCAACAGTTAGTCTTTCAAACTCTGAAGTTTTTTGACGTAGACTTTCGTTATTTCTTTGTTGAGCAATCGTAATTTCTTTTTCACGTTTAAACAATCCTGTTTTTTCCATATCAAGATCTGATAATAACGTCTTAAGCGTTGTTAAACGTTCACTACACTCAGTAATAATCTTAGAATTATTTTCTAGAATCTTATGCTCATCTTCCTCACTTAAAGACTCTGCATCTTTAGACATTTCTAATCTTGTCAACTGTTCATTCACATCTGATATATCTGCTAATAGTGATTCTATTAATTCTAAACCATGCTTAGTTGTTTCTTCTAATTTTGATTTTTCAATCTTAAGCTCAGCAATTTTCTCTAAGAATAATTCCTCAGCACTTTGAGCATTTTGTTTTTTACTACTTTCTTCTTTGATTTTTTCATCAAGTTTTTTAAGTTTTACTCTAATTCCCTCAAGATTTTGAGTTAATTCTATAATATTACTTGAATCATCTTTATTGTCTCTAAATTCTAATAATTTCTTCTCATTAAATTTTATATTTGCTTTAATATCAGCAATCTCAGAAGTTTTATGACTTACACTTAATTCTAATTGCTTAAGTTTTAAAATCGCTTCTTCTTTTGTCGATTTTAAACTTCCAATTTCATTCATTACTTCTTGTTGTTGATTTTCTAATTGATGTTTTTCTCTATCTAATTTTTCAATCTTATCATTAATTTTAACAAGATTTTGTGAAAGTTCATCAAGTTCAGCTTTATGTTTAATAGATGAATTGTTATTTTTATTAATAGCTCCCCCTGTGATAGATCCACCACTATTAATAATTTGCCCATCAAGGGTAATAATTCTATTTCTAAAATTAATCTTACGAGATATTCTATTGGCATTATCCATATTATCGACGATAATAACAAGTCCTAATAGGTGAGATATTATATTTTTATACTCACTATCAACAGTTATAAGATTCTCAGCTATATTAATAAATCCTTCTTCATTTACAACTGTTCTATAAACATCACTCGCTATAGCTTTTGCTTTAATATTATTTAATGGTAAGAATGTAACTCTACCTTTATTAGTTTTCTTTAAGTGATTAATACATTCTTTTGCTACATTCTCATTTTCTACGATAATATTTTGTTGTGCTTGCCCTAAAGCTATATCAAGTGCGACGGCATATTCGTTATCAAATTCTACAATATTTGCTACACTATTGTGAACACCAGCTAGAGAATCTTTATTAGCAAGAATCTCTTTAACTCCAATATTATAAAAGCTTAAATTATTAATTTGATCTTCTAAGAACTTCTTACGATTTTCCAAGTTGCTCTTGAAGTTATATCCTGTGCGAATTTGCTCCTCAATATTTTTCCCATTTGAATTAATTAAAATATTTTTCTCAACTAATATATCAAGTTCTTTTTGAAGATTAGATAATTGTTCATTTAATACCTTTTGTTCTTCTGTAGCTGTAGAAAATTCTTCTTCTCTTACACTTAAAACTTGTTTTTGTCTTTCAATACTATCAAGTATCTCTTTAGTATTTTCATCAACACTCTCAAGATTTTTCTTAGCAAACTCTATACTATTCTCTAGTTTAGTTTCTTCGTTTATTAAATTATAGTAAGAGTCTTTTAGTTCTTCTATATTTCTTTCGATTAACTCTAGTTTACTCTCTTCACCCGATTCTAACGAAGATATTTCTTTGTTAATCTTTTGAATTCTCCCCTTAGTATCAGCATTTAGTTTTTCTCTTTCTGCTAACTTATTCTCAAGATTTTGTTTTCTTTCCTCAAGATATTTAATGTCATCGTTAATTTTTTCACTTCTAAGTGTTCTATTGTTTTTTCTTTCCTCAATAACACTTAATTGTGATTGAAGAGATTCTTTCTTTTGAACTAATTCTAACTCCTCATCATGATATTTCATGTAAGTTCTATCGAGTGAAACTAAACTATTCTTGATGCTTTCTAAATCTTTAATAAGTTCTTCTTGTCTACTTTCAAGTCCAAGTTTTTCAGATTCTTTCTCATGTTTAACTTGTAGTAAATCTGCAAGTCTTTTTTGATATTCAGCAATATTGTAAACATTTAATAAAATATCTTTTTCTTCAAGTTCATTCGAATAATCTAAATATTTTTGAGTTTTATTTTTCTGATCTTCTAAGATTTCATAACGACCTGAGATTTCTGAGAAAATATCATTTAACCTCATTAGATTATCATTTGTTTTCTCTAATTTAAAATTAGTTTCTTTTTTCTTATTTTTATATTTTAATACCCCTGATGCCTCTTCTATTATAGCTCGACGATCAACAGGTTTAGATGAAATAATATCTTCTACCTTACCTTGAGTAATAATACTGTAACTTTCTTTATTAATCCCAAAATCAAGATAGATATCCGTAATATCTTTTAATTTAGCACGTTTATTATCAATGTAATATTCACTATCACCATTTCTATACAAACGTCTTTTAATTTCACAACTATCTTCTCCGTTAGAAAATGTTACCGCTACTTCAGCAAAGTTTTTTCTTTTCGCATCTTCAGTCCCCGAAAAGATAACATCTTTCATGCTACTACCACGTAAATTTTTAGCAGACTGCTCTCCTAAAACCCAACGAATAGCATCAATTATATTACTTTTTCCCGAACCATTCGGTCCAACAACACCGATTAAGTTATTTTTAAATTCAAACGTTGTCTTCTTTTGAAAAGATTTAAAACCTGTAACTTCAACCTTTGCTAATTTCATCTTTGTTTCCTTTCATTATTTTTAAATATCTTTGTATCCTAGTTTTTCTAATGCTTGTTTGGCTGAAAGCTGTTCAGACTCTTTCTTAGTCGTTGCAGTTCCACTTCCATACTGCTTTCCACCAATTAAAACAGCACTCGTGAAAGTTTTAGAATGTGATGGACCTGTAGAATCAAGTACTATATACTCAATTTCACCCAATTTAATTTTTGAAATGTACTCTTGCAAGATAGTTTTATAGTCTATAAAACTGTGATATTCAAGATCTTGTACTTCTGTAAATAACGTATTATGTAAGAAAGTTTTTACCACCTCAAGATTTGACTCTAGGTACATTGCTCCTGTGAAAGATTCAAAAATATCAGCAAGTAAAGCTGCTCGACTTCTTCCACCCATCTTTTCTTCACCTTTCCCTAGGAAAATACATTTATCTAAACCGAGTTGCAAAGCATATTTAACCAATGTTTTTTCACAAACAATAGATGCACGTAACTTAGTTAGCTCACCTTCAGGAAGCTCAGAAAATTTCTTAAATAAAAATTCACTTGTTGTAAGTTCAACAACAGCATCACCTAAAAATTCCAGACGCTCATAATTTAAATGTTTGGCTATTCTTTTCTCATTAGTATAAGAAGAATGAGAAAATGCATTTTTAAAATTCTCGCTGAATTTCAAATTAAAACCATACTTTTCATTCAAATTATTAAGCAATCTTTCAATATATGTTCGTTCCACAATAATTCTCCTTTCTTTCATTATTGGGAGAAACTCAATAATTTTATATAAATTAATCAAGTTCCTCCCACAAAAATCATTCTCATTATTTAAATATGTTATTAATCCAATAAAAACTCAGAGAAGACATCATTTCCGTAGAATAATCCTTTTCTAGTTAATCGAAGTTTATTACCTTCAATTTCCAAGTACCCTTCTCTTATATTTTTATCAATAACATCTTTAAATATTTCTTCTACTCTTTTTCCATATTTTTCTTCAAAAATATCTAAATCTACACCTTCTAAAAGACGTAGTCCTAAGAACATTTCCTCTTCGATTCTTTCCTTGGGTGTTACTGTATTTTCTTCACGTCTAGCGTGCCCTTTTTCTAACATACTGTCGATATAGAATTTTAATGCTCCTTGGTTAGCATAACGTACTCCATCAATATAACCATGTGCACCTGCTCCAAGACCATAATATTCAATATTCTTCCAATAACTACTATTATGAACACTCTCGTGACCAGGTCGAGCAAAATTACTAATTTCATATTGCTCATAACCATTTTCTGTTAAGAAGTTAATAACTTCATTGTACATTTTCTCTTCTGTCTCGTTCGAAGGTAATGTAACTTTCTTATCTCTCACCTGATTATAAAGCTTAGTCTTCTGTTCTAGAATCAATGAATAACATGAAATATGACTAATATTATATTCTGCAACCTTCTTCATACTATCATACAAGTCATCCATAGTTTGCTTCGGTAGTGAAAACATTAAATCAACATTAATATCTTCAATACCATGTTTTTTACAATTAGCAATCGCCATATCTACATCGTCAGCAACATGTCCGCGTCCAAGAATTTTTAACAGTTCATTATTAAAAGTCTGGACCCCCATGCTAATTCTATCAACTCCGTAGCCCTTTACCAAAGCAACCCGAGAATCAACAAGATCCTCAGGGTTAGCTTCAAAAGTAAATTCACGCAGTTGTTGTGGAATTTTATTTCTTAATGCAGTTAATAATCGATGAAGTTGTTCATCATTTAATGCACTCGGTGTTCCACCACCAATATAGATAGTTTCAACATTTTGAATGTTTTCCATACTCTCAATTTCTTTGATTAAGCAATCTATATACTTGTCGACAGGTTGTCTTTGTATATAAAACTTGTTGAAATCACAATATGAACAAATATACTTACAAAATGGAATATGAATATATACTCCGCGTGGATAACTTTTCATTATTCTTCATCCATTTTAAGAACAGCCATGAAGGCATCTTGAGGAACTTCTACGCTACCAACAGCTTTCATTCTCTCTTTACCTTTTTTCTGTTTCTCTAATAGTTTACGTTTCCTACTAATATCCCCTCCGTAACATTTAGCAAGAACGTTTTTACGCATAGCTTTAATAGTTTCACGAGAGATAATTTTATTTCCAATTGCAGCTTGGATAGGAATTTCGAATTGTTGTTTTGGAATAAGTTTTTTAAGTTTTTCTACAATAACTTTACCACGTTGGTAAGCAAATTCTCTGTGAACGATGAAGCTTAAAGCATCGACTTGTTCACCATTTAATAGAATATCCATCTTAACAAGGTTACTATCTTTGTATCCTGTTAATTCATAGTCAAATGATGCATATCCTTTTGTATTAGATTTAAGTTGATCGAAGAAATCAAAGACGATTTCTGATAAAGGTATATCATAAGTAATATTAACCCTTGTATCATCGATATATTCCATATTTAAGAAGATACCACGTTTCTTCTGACAAAGATCCATAACAGCACCTACATAGTCATTTGGTACCATAATGCTCGCCTTAACGAATGGCTCGGTAATCTTATTAATTTTTTGTGGATCTGGCATTTCTGATGGATTTGACACATCTACTAGAGTTCCGTCAGTTTTTTCAACTTTGTAAATAACCGATGGTGCAGTAGCAATGATATCAATATTAAATTCACGTTCGATACGTTCTTGAATAATTTCCATGTGTAACATTCCTAAGAATCCACATCTAAATCCAAATCCAAGTGCTTGAGAAGTTTCCGCTTCATATTGTAAAGCAGAGTCATTAAGTTCTAATTTTTCTAATGCTTCACGTAAGTCATTATATTTTGATGAATCGATTGGATATAATCCACAGAATACCATTGGATTTAATTTTCTATATCCAGGTAATGCTTCTTTAGCAGGATTATTCGCTAATGTGATTGTATCCCCTACACGCGTTTCACTTACATTTTTAATTGATGCACAAATAAATCCTACATCCCCTGCAGTAAGTTCATCAACGATTTTTTCTTTAGGTGTGTGAATACCAACCTCAGTAACCTCGAACACACCACCAGTAGCCATCATTTTAATCTTATCTCCAGCTTTTACAGTACCATTCTTAATACGTACTGAAACGATAACTCCTCTATACGCATCGTATAATGAGTCAAAGATTAATGCTTGTAGTGGTTCAGCCGCATCACCAGATGGAGCTGGAACGTATTCTACGATTTGTTCTAAGATTTCATCAATACCAATTCCTGCCTTAGCAGAAGCTAGAACGATATCGTCTGTAGGTAATCCAATTACATCTTCAATCTCAGTCTTAACCTTCTCAGGATCCGCTGCAGGTAAGTCGATTTTATTAATAATTGGAATAATTTCTAAATTATTGTCTAATGCTAAGTATACGTTAGCTAATGTTTGCGCTTCGATACCTTGAGCAGCATCAACTACTAAAATAGCCCCTTCACATGCTGCTAATGAACGTGATACTTCATAAGTGAAGTCTACGTGTCCCGGTGTATCGATTAAGTGAAAAATATACTCTTCTCCATTTTTGGCAGTATATTGTAATTGAACTGCATTAAGTTTAATTGTAATACCTCTTTCACGCTCAATATCCATTGAGTCAAGAAGTTGTGCTTTCATTTCACGTTGTTCTAACGCCTTTGTTTTTTCTAAAATTCTGTCCGCAAGAGTCGATTTCCCGTGGTCAATATGTGCAATTATAGAAAAGTTCCTTATTTTCTTTTGCCTTTCATTTCTTTTATCCATTTTATTCTTCCTTTACAAATCTTGTTTTTCTACGTAGTCTTTAGCTGTATAATACGAAAAACCATCCCTTATTAGCTTTTCAATCAGCTTTTGTTTAAGTGCATATCCTTCATATCTGCGACTATAACTTTGATAAGCCCTTCTAAAATGCTCATCTAATATTTCGTCTTCATTTTCATCTTCATAGTCTTCGAAAAATATGTCAAACACCTTTCTTATTATATCAGATGTAAAGCCATTTGTATAAAGTTTTTGTGTTATTTTTTGAACTTTTTTATTTTTCGTTTCTCTTCTTACTTTATACTCACGTTCAATAATTTTATAAAGCATTTCTATCATTGCTTCTTCTGTACAAATCTTGGCAATATTTTCATCTATAACATCTTTATCTAAGCCTTTTTCTAATAATTTTCTTTGTATCCAGTATGGCCCCTTTAAATTTAGATTAAAATAATCTGTTACAGCAGCTTCTACATAATGATCATCATTCAGATAACCAATTTCTATTAACTTCTCAATTACTTCATCAATAACATTATTAGCAATCTCTTTTTTCTGAAGGTATTCTCTTATGTCCTGCTTAGTTCTTAGACCAAATTGTAAATAATGTACTGCCTTACTATAAGCACTCTCAACACTTTCGTGAGCAATAATTTCTTTTAGTTGCTCTTTTGATAAATCTATTTTTTTTATAAGTCCATATTTAATAATCGTATCTTCAGAAACATAAAAATGTTTACCATTTTCCAAGTCTATTTTATACTTAACTTTGAGCTTTGTTATATTTGTAACTTGCAAATTTACACCTACTTTCTACATTCCTCGCTAAAAACTCTTACCTTTAATTTTATCAAAAATCACATAAAAAAGAAAATGTTAGAAAGAAAAGATTAACGAAATCTAACTAGTACAAAAAATCAGTTTCGTTAACCATTTCATTTTTATTTACTCTAAATTTATATCTAAACCTAAATTGCAAAGTTAAATACAAAAAATTCTAGATAAATAAAAATATTTTTATCTATCTAGAATTCATGTTCTTAAAGTTTATATTTAGGATCTTTCTTTCTTAGCTCTAATTCTTTATCCGCAAATTCTTTTACATCATATTCACTATTGATGATTTCTTTAGCATATTCCTTTACATCAGCTTTTAAAGACTTTCCTTCTACAACAGAATCTTTACTTAAATTATCCAAGATAGCTTGATCTTTTTTAGTAAATTGTCTATTATCATCATGTTTTTTTATTGCTAATCTTATCATTTTACGACGTAAAAATGTTTCCTTCACTATATCTTGATGACTTCTTGTCCATGATAAAAATAATACAAATAATAATACGATACCCATATATCCTAATGCGGGATACGCATAAGAAATTAAATCTTTGAACCCAGCAAAACTACATAGATATCCAACAACAACTATTATAATTATATTAATTTTCAACTTCTTATCATCATTTGAAGAAAAACGTTTCGCTGTTGCATAAAACAAACTAAAAGCAGTATTAAATATTAAAGCAAAAATAACTAATGCATAAAAAACAGCCAACCACGGATTAATATCCTTTACAATTTTTAATATCGGTATTTCAGCATCTATTATATCGGCACTATTAGCAAAAAGAGTTGCTGTTGCGAACAGAATTAAAACCCCTACCATTATACCACCAAGAGCTCCACCCTTTTTAGCAACACCTATTCTTACGACTGAGCCACCTAGAACAAATGCCATAGACACACCAGTTAACACGCAAAGAGAGAAGTAGTTAATTACAGATATCCAAATATTTGGCATCGAAGATGGAATAGTCTTAGAAACTTCATCCAACATACCATAATCATAACTCTTTCCTACAAATGTATAAACTGTTATTAACAATATCAATACAAACACTATCGGAGTGAAAACCCCTAAAATACTAGTTATCTTCTCAAAATCCAAAAATGCTACAATTACTATCATAACCGCACAAAGAAGCGCTCCAGCCCAATTCGGTATTCCAAATTGTTGCTTTAAATTCGCTCCAGCTCCAGCTATCATGACAAAACCTATAACAAAATTAGAAATTATTAAAGTCCAGTCTATTATTTTATTTAAAATTGGTGTAGTTATTTCTCCAAAAACTTCTTGGTGATTATTAGCTTGATAATAAGAGCCTAATGTTAATATAATTTTCCCAAAAACCATATTCAAGATTCCTAAAACTACAACACCTATCAATCCAATTCTACCAAAGCTTAAAAAGTATTGTAGAATATCCTGCCCAGATGATAAACCTGCTCCAACTATCACACCGACATAAGCTAGTGCTATTCTTAATGATTCATTTTTCATTTTGACCTACCTTTCTTGCTATATACTACTTATAAATATCTTTTATTATGGGAGTGATTCAAAAATCGTGATTTCGAAGAAATCGATTTTATCGAGTCACCCCCGCACAGTTTATTAGATATCTAAAAAGCTTTCATAAAGCGAATTTAGATATCAATAAACCACTGCGTCTATGAATTATCATATACACTTTTTTTAAAATTTAGGACTTTTGAGTCAGCCTCCCTCTTGTTTTCTTATCTTTTCAATATCCAACTACTACCTTACCATATATTTCTATTACTGTAATTAGCACGATATAAATTTACAATATCAATTACTTTTTTCAAAAAAATTGTCACTTGAAGAATAAAGTTTTCTTAATAGCATATTATTCTATAATACAATTAAATATAAAAAAAATCAAGAATGAAGACTTGGAGAGTAAAAAAATAATTCAATATCTTGATATTAATTCTAGACAACACTATAACGAAATATTAAAAAACCTTATCATATCAATGGAAAATAAAGAGTTGAACATCAGAAGAAAACCCACGAGTGATTATCTTAAGAATTTTCTTATGTTTTTAAGTTTATCTGCTAATATAATTTTATCAAAAATCACATAAAAAAGGAAATGTTATAAAATAAAAATTCTCAAACCATAAGGCTTGAGAATTTTTATTTTCAACTAAGATACTACGTTATTTTTTAATTAACCCTTCTTTTTGTAGATATTCTTTTGCTACATCATAAGCAGGTTTACCTTCAATATCTACTTTGTAGTTCATTTCAGTCATTTCTTTTTCTGTTATTTTTCCAGCAAGTTTATTTAAGATTTTTTCAAGTTCAGGATGTTTTTTCAATGTCTCTTCTCTTAATAACGGTGCCCCTTGATATGGTGGGAATAAATGTCTATCATCATTTAATAATTTAAGCTTATTAGTTATTATTTTACTATCCGTTGAAAATACATCGATAATATTTACATCACCATTCGAAATAGCTTGATATTTTAACGCTATTTCCATAGTTTTAACACTAAGATTCAAGTGATAAAGATTTTTAAGTCCTATACCACCATCTTCTCTATCATTGAATTCTAATGAGAATCCAACTTTTGAAGAATTTTCTACTAATTTTATATCTGAAATATTATTTAATTTATTTTTATTTGCAAAATCTTCTGTTACGGCTAAAGCATAAGTATCCTGGAATTTTGTAGGTTTTAGGTACACAAGATTATCTTGTTCGAAAATTTTATTTTTAGCAACTTCATAAACCTCATCAGGATCATTAGAAGCAACAGTCTGAGGTGTTTTTAATAATGTTGTAGTAACTGTACCTGTAAATTCTGGATAAATATCAATACTTTTACCTTTTAACGCCTCATATAAGAAGCTTGTTTTACCAAAATTAGGTTTAACCTCAACATCAATATTTGTCTCATCTTCTATTAAAAGTTTATACATATTTATTAATATCTCAGGTTCTGCTCCTATTTTACCAGCTATTATTAGTTTATCATTAGACATTTTTCCAAATGGTAAGAAACTAATTGTTAAAGCCACTACAGCTGCAAGTAGTGATGCTAAAATAGTTTTCGGTTTTTTATCTTGTAAAAATTTAATTAATAACCCAAATAGAATCGCTAATATTGCAGATGAAATAGCACCAATTAGAATTAATGCTGAATTATTTCTATCTATTCCTAATAAAATAAATGAACCTAATCCTCCTGCCCCTATTAAAGCGGCAAGAGTTGCTGTACCAATTATCATAATACTCGCCGTTCTCACACCACTCATAAGTATTGGCATAGCGAGTGCAAGTTTAAATTTTTTTAACTTCTCTAGTTTTGTCATACCAAAGGCTGTTGCTGCTTCTTCTAATGATGGATCAATCTCCGATAATCCAGTAATCGTACTTTGTAATATTGGGAATATTGCATAAATTACCAATGCCACCACTGCTGGTAATGTACCAATCCCCATAAATGGAATGAATAACCCAAGTAATGCAAGAGAAGGAATAGTTTGGAAGATACCCGTAATTTGTAAAAACCATTCACTTGTCTTCTTATTACCTGAGATAATTATTCCTAACGGAACTGCTATAAAAATTGCAATAATAAGTGATAATAATGAAATTTGAAGATGTTCATATAAACCAGTCATCCAATCACTTTTTCTTTCTAAAAATGTACTTACTAAATTCATTATTTATTCCCCCTTGCAAAAAATTCACGAACAAAATCATCCGCAGGATTTTCTTTTAGTACTTCTGGTGTAGCAATTTGAACCACCTTACCTTCTTTTAAAACACAAATTCTATCAGCAAGTTTCATCGCTTCATCCATATCGTGAGTTACAAAAACTGTTGTTCTTTTGTACTCATCATGTAGTTGTTTTATTAAATCTTGAAGTTGAACTTTACTAATGGGATCTAATGCAGAAAATGGTTCATCCATCAGTAAAATTTTAGGATTAGCGATAATTGCACGTAGTATTCCTACACGCTGTTTTTCTCCTCCAGACAGTTCTTTAGGAAGACGATTCATATAATGCTTAGGATTCAATCCTACTTTTTTCAGTAAATCCTCTGTTTTTTCTTTGATTTCTTTCTTATCAAAGTTTTTCATTTCTGGAATTAACGCAATATTTTCTGCAACCGTAAGATTCGGAAATAGTGCAATTTGTTGAAGAACATAGCCAGTTTTAAGTCTTAATTCCCTTAAATCATAATCTTTCAATCTCTTATCTTCAAAAAGAATATCACCCTCAGTTTGTTCTATCAATCTATTTATTAATTTTAATGTTGTTGTTTTTCCACTTCCACTAGGTCCAACTAGAACAAAAAACTCTCCTTCTTGTATTTCAAAATTCAATCCATCAAGTATTAACCCATTTGTGGAACAACATAATGAAACATTATTATATTTAATCATCTTATATTTCTCCTTTCAATACTAATTTTTCAATATTTTTCTTCATATTATCGTTAAAGATTGTATAGTATTCTATAAATAGTTTTTGCTGATCATTTGAAAGTTGTCCTATTGCTTTCTCTTCAGCCTCTCTCAGAGGATCCAAAATTTTTGATGCATATAAGTAACCTTTTTCTGTAAGTCTTACTACTTTCTCCCGCCTATCTTTTTCTCGTTCCTCAAAATAAATATATCCTTTTTCCTTAAAAGTCTTCATTGCTGCACTAACTACTTGTTTCGTAGAATATGTTTTTTCACAAATAGTATTTTGAGTTATTCCATCCTTTGTATAATAAAGACAGGTTAAGATTAATAGCGATTTACCTTGCAAACCATTTTTTCTAGCATAGTACTCATATAATGAGTTGTTTTCATATTTTTTTCTAGAAAACATACTTGAGTATTTTAATAGACTATTCACTTATTTTCACTCCCTACCTAAAGTCACAATTACTATCAGTAACAATACTATGGACATTCTCTTCATCTTAAAACTTCAAATGTGTTTTTTGTTTTTTCATGTATTCTTCATTTTTATGATCAATGAAAAGTAATTCCAAAGCAGTAAAATCTTTTGACTATTATCTTATTAAAAAACTTATTAGTAATTTTTTAAATACTAATGAGTTCATTCTACCTCTACAGTCTACGATTGTCAATAATTTAGTTTTCATGAAAATAGACAATCGATAAATATTTTACCAATTGTCTTAAAAATTTATTAAATTCATATTTAAAAATATTAACGCCTATTTGTTCTCTATCCTTTGTTTTATCTTGTTATAGCGACGAATAACATTGATACGTTCCAATAAATATGGTAATAAAATAATAACAATAATAATAGAATTTATTACTTTATTTAATGTTTCTCCAAAGACTCCTATCAGTAGTCCTTTATTTATAATTGAGATACATAGATAGATACAACACAGAATAACTGTCCCTAGATTTACCATCCAGAATATTTTCGTGTTGGTCTCCTTAGTACTAAGATGCTCTATCTCTTCATCTGATAACTTTGTTAAAAGTATTTTCTCTTTTTTTATCATCTCTCTAGATATTCCAAATACTATCAAGTAAAAAATACAGAATATCATCGAAAATACTTCAATAATAATTTCTAAATTCATTATATCCACCTCCATTTAAGTTTATTATATCACATTACCTGTACAAAAAATTACCCACATATACCATGTAAAATGGAGAAAAGGACTGATAAAATAATCAGTCCCATATATTATGAAAAAAAATATTATTAAGTTTTGTTATGTTTATATTATATCCTACTTACCTTACGTGAACTTTAGACTATAGTTAAAATTTACTTAAATCTATTGATATCCTAATTTCTCCGCTCTCTCTAAAGATGCATCGATATTCTCACATATATTTTCTTTACCTATTTTTTCAATAAAGCCAGCTTTTTCCATAACATGATACGGTTGCTCATTTACGTGTGATAGTATTAATGTTAAACCTCTTTTTTGACATGTTTCCAAAATTTCTTCAAGAACTTCTAAACCTGAAATATCCATAGCTGGAACGTTACGCATTCTTATAATTAAAACATTTTTTCCTTCTCCATGTTCGAAGTTAGTAAACACGTTGGCCGCTCCAAAGAACAATGCTCCAAATATTTCATAAACTACTGTATTTTTAGGAACATATTTTAAATCGACTTCTTCTGATAGTTTATCATCATCAGATGAACCTTTATAAGTCCATTGTCGAACTTCTGCAATATCTGACATACGTTTTAAGAATAAGAAAGCAGCTAATACCATACCGAACTCTATCGCAATAACTAAATCAAAAAATAACGTTAATAAGAAAGTAATAATTAATACCACAATATCACTCTTCGGTGCAGTTTTTACCATACGTACACAAATACGCCAACCACTCATATTATAACCTACAATAATTAATATTGCAGCTAAACAACTCATAGGTATATACGATGCATATGGCATTAAAAATAATAGTATTAATAATAAAGTAAATGCATGTACCATTCCAGCTACTGGTGTTCTTCCACCATTTTTCACATTAGCCGCTGTTCTCGCAATGGCACCTGTTGCAGGAATACCTCCAAAAAGTGCTGACATAAAGTTTGCCACCCCTTGAGCCACTAACTCAGCATTAGATTTATGCTTACTTCCAGTCATACCATCAGACACTACAGCTGATAACAGTGATTCTATAGCTGCTAATATTGCGATAGTAAATGCTGGTAAAATCATCTCTCTTACTAAAGAAAGTGAAATTGACGGCATTGTAAAGCTAGGAAGCCCTGCTTTAACCGTATATAGATCACCAATAGTTTTAACTGGCAATTTAAAAATAGCTACTAATAATGTTGTAACTACTATTGCAATTAAAGATCCTGGTATTTTCTTAGATACTTTCGGCCAAAATACTTGGATTAATATAGCAAGTACACCTATACCTAAAGTAACAAAGCTAATACTTTTTATATTTTGTCCATAAGCTACTAATTTTCCAACGAACTCTGCAGGAACTGCTCCCATACTTAACCCTAGAAAATCTTTCACCTGACCAACTACTATTCCCATAGCAATCCCTAGTGTAAAACCGATAGTGATAGTTTTCGGAATAAATTTAATCAAGTCCCCAAAGTGAAATAATCCCATTAGAATTAACATCACTCCTGCCATAAGTGTAGCAACAGTTAATCCTGCAATTCCATGTTCAGCTATTATCCCATAAATAATAACGACGAAAGCAGCCGTAGGTCCACCAATCTGAACCCTACTCCCACCTAAAAACGAAATAAAAAAACCTGCTATAATCGCAGTATAAAGACCTTGTTCCGGATTCACTCCAGATGCTATCGCCAAAGCAATCGATAAAGGTAATGCTATAACAGCTACTATTAAACCAGCAATTATATCTTTTAAGCATTGTTCCTTTGTATAATTTTTCATCACACTAAACAACTTCGGCTTAAGATATTTAAATGAATTCATCTTCTCCTCCTACTTCCTAAGAATCTTTAGTATTACTAGTTTAGCACATAACTAACAAAAACTCTAGTTAAATCAGAAATACTCTTGAAATATTTTAAAATTTTCTAATATATCTTCTCATAACTAGAGTTCAATCTATTATACAATAGAAAATAACTTGTAATAAATTAGAAAAAAGGCTTGAAAAATTAATCTTCCAAGCCCTAGACAATTACTAATATAATTATAAATTAAATTTCTCTTTGATCCCTCTTATTGCATCTGCCAATAGTTCCTTATTAGCAGTATCATACCAAGTTCCATCCATTTTATTCCTGAACCAAGTTAACTGACGTTTTGCATAACGGCGTGAATTCTGAGAAATAGCTGCAATAGTATCTTCTTTAGAAACATTACCCTTAAGATACGGAATCATCTCCTTATATCCTATCGCACCTAGAGCTTGAAGTTCCATACCATACTCATCAATAATCCCTCTTACTTCCTGTTCAAGACCTTCTTCAAACATCAATTCAACTCGCTTATTAATACGATTATATAAAACTTCTCTTTCGGTATTAAGAACTATTAAAAATGGATTATAACAATCTAGAACAGTATCTCCATTGTTGTTTGTCGTTACAGATTTCTTTTCATTCATCACATAATTATAAGCATTAATTACACGACGATGATTTTCTATGTCAATCGTATTATATGTATCTGGATAGTTTTCTTTTAGGTACTCTCTTGCCATATCAACATCAATGTCATAAGTTTTTTCTTCTAAATCAGTAAACTCATAATTATTAAGAACAGCATTCATATAAAAACCAGTTCCGCCGATTAATAAAGGCATCTTTCCTCGACTATTTATCTCTTCAATTTTCTTACGTGCAAGTTTTTGAAAATCATAGACCGAACAAGTATCAGTAGGTTCTAATTCGTCTATTAGATGATGAACTACCCCGTCCATCTCTTCTTTTTTCACCTTTGCAGAACCTATATCAAACTTTTTATAAATTTGAACACTATCTATAGAGATTACTTCACAGTTGAACTCTTTTGCAAGTTCTATACTAAGCGCTGTTTTCCCTACTGCAGTTGGACCTACTATCGCTATTAAAGGTATTTTTTCCATCTTACCTCCTACACTATGCGTTTAAACATTTTCTCTAAGTCTTTTTTCTCCATTTTTGTGATTATCGGACGTCCATGTGGACACGTAAATGGATTCTTACATTCATAAAGATCACTTATTACTTTATTCATCTCGACATCTGTAAGAACTTGATTCGCTTTTATAGACATTTTACAACTTGCCATAGCAATTGCATCATTTCTTAATTCGTTGAAAGTTATATTGTTATTTCTTAGAACTTTCTCGACAATAATTTTTATCATTTGTTCTTCGTCTTCTTCTATCCAACCAGGAAATTCACGAACAACATAAGAAATATCTCCAAACTCCTCGAAAACAATACCAAGTTCCTCAAATTTTTCTAAATTATTACGAACCTCAGCCGCTTCTTCTACAGAAAAATTAAACATAAGAGGAATTAACATCTGTTTTTTATAATTCTTTCTTTCTATAAATTCACGTTGCAGTTTCTCATAATTGTATCTTTCCGCAGCAGCGTGCTGATCTATTAGAAATAACTTATTATCCGCTTCTGATAAGATATATGTTTTAAAGATTTGTGCTAATACTTTTAAGTCTGGTAGAGTTCTAACTTTTGTATCATCATCTTGAACAATTTTCGCATCTTTAATTTCATTAAAGTGACTATCATCTTTAACTACATTAGAAACTACTTCTCCTGCACGATTATCATAACTCGACTTATCTTCTTTTTTAGAGAAATTCATGAAATTTTCTATCTCTTTTTTTGTTGGTTTATCACTAAACTTATTTCTATTATCACGAGGATGTGAACTATAACTTAAATCCGGTAAATCACTCTTAATTCTCTGAGTTTTACTTCTTTGATTAAACGTGTTTTCTTTACTTTGTACCGGTGTTTTTCCTTCACCAAAATTAGTTAACAAATCTCCACCAAAAAGAAACTCATTTTCTTGAACAATATAATTTGTTGATTCTTCTTGGTTATCAGAAATACTACTGTCATCTTCTATTTTTATCCCTAGTCCCTTCGATTCTTCAAAGAAACTATTCTCATCTTGAACACTGTCCGAAACTCCTCTTTGCTCTCGTGAGAAAATACTCTCATCTTCAACATCCCCAAACTTATTATCAAGTTCATCTAAAAAATTTATTTTTTCTATTTTTGCTTTTTCTTTTTTTGTAAGAACATTATTCATTCCTTGTGGAATATACGTATAATTACTTAATCTTTCAGCGATAACTTCTTTGATTAAGCGTATTAACTCCGCTTCTTTCGATAATCTCACTTCTTGCTTAGTTGGATGCACATTAACATCTAATAAAATCGGGTCCATTTCTATATTAATAACACATAATGGATACCTATTTATCATTAAAAGCGTTCCGTAAGCATCGATTATAGCATTTTGAATTCCATAATTTTTAATATAACGCCCATTGATAAAAATATTTATATAATTCTTACTAGCTCTCGTTTCTTCTGGTACAGAGATATAACCGAATACTTTGTAATCGTCGTTACTCCCACTGAATTCAATCATGTTTCTAGCGACACCCATATTATAGATTTTAGATAAAATCTTATGAACATCACCATCACCATATGTTTTAAAGCTAATCTTCCCATCTACATGCAATTCGAAAGCTACATTAGGATAAGATAGGGCAAACTTATGAATAATATTAGTGATGTTAGCTTGTTCTGTATGAGGATTACGCAGATATTTCAACCTTGCTGGTGTATTGTAGAATAAATTTTCTACACTTAAATCAGTTCCCTTAATAGGAGCGTAATATTCTTCTGAAACTATTTTCCCACCTTCAAGAACTAGCATCTTCCCTTGTGCTTCTCCTGCACAACTTTTTATCGTTACTTTACTCACAGATGAAATACTCGCTAGTGCCTCACCTCTAAACCCAAGTGTTTCTATATGGAATAAGTCATAATCAGCACTTATTTTACTCGTTGCATGGCGTAAAAAAGCACGTGCTAAATCATCATTAGAAATACCACTACCATTATCAATAATTCTAATTTGTTGAATACCAAATTCTTTAATTATAACTTTAATATTAGTACTTCCTGCATCGATAGAGTTTTCTACAAGCTCTTTAACAACAGAAGAAGGTCTTTCAACTACTTCTCCCGCCGCTATTTTATTTGATAATTCTGCAGATAATATATTTATTTTTCCCATTTAATTTATTTCACATCCTCACTTATTTTTCTCTGTAATTCATAAAGAAGATTGAACGCCTGCATTGGAGTTGTTTCTAAGAAGTTCACAGCTTCTAATTGCTTTTTGATTTCATCAAACTTCTCATTATCACCATCAAAATCCAATTGTAATTTCGCATAATTTTTCTTCGATTTCTCTTCAGCTTTTAGTTGTTTTCTAATAGTTCTCTCTAACTCTTCTTTAAGTTCTTTTTCTAATTCAGAACGAAGCTGTAATCTTAGAGACTCTTCATCTACTTTTATAACATCTTCTTTAACTACCCTGCTACTATATTCTTTTTCTAGTTCCTGACGTATTTTTTCTCTTAATTTTTCTTCAGATTCTTGTGATGAAACATCACTTAATAATACTTTGTTATATCTAGCATTATCAACAAGGTCCTCACTACCTTTGCTTCCACTTTCTAATTCTCTTAAGATTTTATTAGCACCTACGATAACGTCTTCTGGTAGATGGGCAAGTTGAGCAACATGAATACCATAACTCTTCTCGATAGGTCCTTCATTAATTTTATATAAGAAAATTAGTTTTCCATGATCTTCTTTTGCAGAAACATGGATATTCTTTATTCCCTGGGTAATATTTTCTAACTTTGTAAGCTCATGATAGTGAGTTGAGAATAATGTTTTACATTTAATAGTATTATTAATATATTCTAATATTGATTGAGCTAAGGCAATACCGTCATAAGTCGATGTTCCACGACCAATTTCATCAAAAATTAATAATGAATTTGCAGTAGATTCGACTAAAGCATTCTTCGCCTCAATCATCTCAACCATAAACGTCGATTTCCCTCCAGCAAGATCATCACTCGCACCTATTCTCGTAAATATTTTATCGAAAATCGGTAAATTCGCAGAAGTCGCTGGAACAAATGACCCAATTTGTGCAAGAATCACAATAAGAGCAAGTTGTCTCATATAAGTAGATTTACCAGACATATTAGGCCCTGTAATAAGCAAGATATTATTATCTTTATCTACTTTACAATCATTACTAATATAACTATCAGCGCTCACATTTCTTTCGACAATCGGGTGACGACCATCAACAATATCAATAATATTATTATCATTAAATTCAGGTTTTACATAACCATATTCTTCCGCTACATCAGATAATGAAACGAACACATCAATATCACTTAAAGTATTCGCAACTCTTTGCAATCTTACGATATAATTATGAATCTTCGTCTTAACTTCTTGGAATAATTGTAATTCTAACTCTTCAATTTTAGTCTTAGAATTTACGATATGTTCTTCAACTTTTTTCAGTTCTTCAGATACAAATCTCTCACAGTTAGAAAGAGTTTGTTTCCTATGATAACCTAGTTCTGTTGGATCTATAGTCTTAAGCCCTACTTTAGATACTTCGATAAAGTAACCGAAAATCTTATTGTATCCAACTTTTAGATTTTTAACCCCGGTTCTCTCTTTTTCACGTTCTTCGATTTCTAGTAAAATTCTATTTCCGTTTTTACTAGCATTTTTATAACTATCTAATTCTTCATTAAAGCCTAATTTAATTACATTACCTTCTTTAACAGTCTGACCGGCTTCTTCATGGATTGTTGCTTCAAGATAATCGTATAAATCTGTTAATTCATCGATATTCTCTGCGATATCTTTTAATTTATTAGATTCAAATCCTAATAATAATTTCTTAATTTCTGGTATTTGAGCCAATGTTTTCTTTAGATTCAATAATTCCTTAGGACTTACAATATTATAAGTAACTTTTGTAGAAATCCTCTCAAGGTCATATACTTCTTTCAAACTAGTTTTAACATCAGCTTTTTCGAAATAATGTTTTGTAAAATCTTCTACGATTTCCTGACGTTTTTTTATTTCTTTAAGATCTAACAATGGATTTTCTAACCATTTTTTTAGTTTTCTTGATCCCGCAGCTGTTGAAGTTTTATCTACAATACTAAGAAGAGAACCTTTCTTACCACCATTAGCCATGTTCTGAGTAACTTCTAAGTTTTTTAACGAATAGTTAGTCATATAAACAAACTTATCTTTGAAATATACTTCAAAATCTTTAAGGCTTGAAATATCTTTATTTTGAGTTTTTTCAATATAATCTAAAAGAACATCACATGCTACACGTAGATTGGTGTCAATAATATTACTTGTTTTTTCCTTAGTAATATCATTATTTAATTCAACTTCAGTAATATAAGCACTAATATCCAACTCTTGATCTTTTATGCTAATTACTTCTTTAATATTATTTTTTAGTACTTCGTCTTGTAGGTCAGCCATAGTTTTTAGTACAGTACAACGGCTATCACCAGTCATAATATCACAAAATGCGAAGTAGATATTATTATCCTTTACATATGCACTACCTAGATAGTTATTCTCATCATAGTTTTTGTAGTTCATATAAGTCCCTGGTGTGATTACCTGAACTACCTTACGCTCTACGATTTTCCCTTGACCAGGTTCAGAAACTTGTTCGCATATAGCTACTTTGTATCCATTATTTACTAAAGTATCTATGTAAGTAGCCGATGAATGAAATGGGACTCCACACATAGGAATTTTTTCAGCTCCTCCATCCCGAGCAGTTAAGGTTATTTCTAATATTTTTGACGCTCTAGTTGCATCTTCAAAGAACATCTCATAAAAATCACCAAGACGGTAAAATAAAAACATGTCCTGATAATCTTTCTTTATCTTCAGATATTGTTCTATCATTGGAGTATATTTCATCTCTAAAGTTCCTTTCTCTTTATTTCTTCCATGTATTTATAACATATATAATTTTAGCATAAAATACACATAATTTAAAATAACATTTTTCAATTTACAAAAAGATTAATACTAAAGAAAACCAATATATATTGTAAACATAGTATAAAATGATTATAATATAAATAGTAGATTATTTTGAAAGAGGATGTTGATTATGTTTAATGATAACTATAATGAAATGAATGATTTTGAAAAATTCGTTTATCTATCTGATATTTTTGAACCTTATATTGTTGATAAAATAAAAGATGGAAAATTAGTTTTCGAATTTAAAAAAGACACTCCATTAATAGCACGAAAAGCAAGAGAAATGTTTGAAGAACTAATAACTTCACCTGGTTTCGAACTTCCTAGATAATAAAATAAAAGACACTTGGTAAATTTACCAGGTGTTACTCTTTTACGTTTTCTTAATACCAAGCAACTACTCTTGTATCTAAAAAATCATTTTCATCTAACATTCTCAATATTCCTTGATATGCATGCATTAAATACATTGTTTGTTTATATTTATCTGCTCGTTTAACTAATCTAACGTCTTTTGAAACCAGGTCTAACTCTATTGTTCCATAGTCTTCAGCGTTCTCTGGAAAATAATTATATACAACAACATTATTATTAATTTTTACCAGTTTTAAAATTAACATAATCTTTCCTCCTCTACTGAAATCAATAGGTGCTCATTATTTTAAATTTCTCTTCTTCCGTTAAACCATCTAGGGATAAATTGTTTTCTTTCACGTATTCCCTTAACTTTCCTATATTTAAATGTGTTGGTATATCTTCTCCTTTTGTAAATGTACCATCTGGAAAAAGTTCATCTAATTTGTATAAATCCTCTTTGTTTGTCATCAAAAACACTCCGTTATATTGTATCATTCTTCTATAATCTAAAATTTATTATACCACTTTTTCAATTAATAATCTCAATCAATCTGTTATATTATGAAATATACAAAAAATAAAAATAGATGTCGGAATAATTTATATTCTCCGCACTGTTTTTTAGAATAACTCTTCTGTCAATTGATTATTAAATTTTTATTTGATATAATCAAGTTGGAGAGAGAAGTTAAGGAGTGTAATATCTTCTAATAAAGATGGTGGCTACTTCAATATGAAAGGGGCTGATGCTTATGCTCATAAGTATCAAAATCTTGAAGAAAGGAGTAGCAAATTGTCAGCTTACGAAATCATACAAACGATTATTGGAATAAATCTATTAATTGTTACAATAGTTGGAGTATGTATCTCAGCATTAAAAAAAGACAATAAAAAATAACCATCTTTAACTTTAGCACGTTGATGGTTATTTTAAACTAAATTTAACCTGAGCTACCGTCTTTAAAACGGCTCTCTCTTTTATATTTTTATTCTAACATAAATAAATTTAGAATGCAATATTTTTGATAAACAGTTAATATACATATAAACTATTTATTTTTAAGAATAAGTAGTTACATTGTATAATTACAACAAAGGAGTTGACTTATGTTAAATTTCATAAAAAATAAAACAAATTTATCAATATTGATATTTTATTTTATATTTAGCCTTTCTAGTTTACTATTTATAATACTAGCTGAATATAACAATAATAAAACACCAACACTATTTCTAAAACAATTTGTTTTTTACTTAATTGGTTTTGGAATAATATATCTACTACAAAAAATACCAATAACTTATATCGAAAAATTTTCAATAGCATTTTATTTATTTGCTTTAGTTCTTTTAGTTGGTATATTTTTAGTCCCACCTACTCTTGCTCCAATAGTTAACGGTGCTCGAAGTTGGTATAACTTTAGAATATTTACCTTACAACCTTCAGAATTTAGTAAAATAGCTACTGTAGCAATGGTTAGTATGCTTATTAAAGAAAAGAGTTTTAAAGAAAACACAGATACAATTAAACTTTTAAAAATAGCTTTAATAATTTCTATACCTTTTATACTAGTTCTAAAAGAAAATGACTTAGGAAATGGATTGTTTTTCATCTTTTTATTCCTAGGATTAGTCTTCTTAGTTTGCAACAAAGGTAAAACGTTATTTAGGATTTATTCAGTAGTTATTGCTGGATTAGCAATCATTATTATAGCAGCGCTATACTTCCCGAGGTTACTTAGCTTAGTTGGTTTAAAATCTTATCAACTAAATCGTATTCTATCATGGCTAAATCCTGAAGCATATAAATTAGATTATTCTTATCAAATTACTCAAGTACTTAAGGAGATTAAACTAGGTGGATTAACTGGTACATTTGTTAAGAATAAAAATTATATAGATGAACAATTTAATGATTTTATTTTCTCTATAATCGCAAAGAACTTTGGATTTATAGGAGCTGCAATATTTTTATTTATCTTCTTCATCTTTATTCTAAGATTATTTAACATAGTGAAAAAATGTGAACAAGGTAACTATAGTTATTACTTTATTCTTCTTAGTATTTGTAGTTTTTGTTTCTCATTTTTCATCAATATATTCTCAACGTTAAGCATTATCCCAGTAATCGGTATTAGTATGCCGTTTATTAGTTACGGTGGTAGTTCCCTTATCGCAAATAGTATTCTATTCGGAATAATAGTAAAAATTCATGCGACAATACAAGAAGAATATATGGAAGATGAATACTATGATAACTACGAAGAAGATTATGATGCGATTCAATATGAAGAAGATTATGATCCTTTAGAACCTGTATACGAAAATAACAACAATAGATATTATGAAGAAGAACCTCAACAATTTCGCCGAAGTAAAAGAAAAAGATAAAAAAAAGTGGATAGAAAAGATTTCTATCCACTTTTTTTTATTTTCTTACATCTTCAATGAACTTATCATCGATAGTTTCAATTAGTTTTCCTAAAATTGCTTTAGCAGCATAATAATCACGAATATCAAATACTGCATTATGAGTATGAATATAACGAGCACAAATACCAATTACAGTAGTTGGAACTCCGTTTAAAGCTTGGTGAATGTTACCAGCATCTGTTCCACCTGGTGAAGTGAAGTATTGATATTTAATTCCATTTTCTTCTGCAAGAGCTACGATTTTTTCTCTCATATTTGCACGAAGAACCATAGTTCTATCTACTAATCTCACTAAGAAACCTTGTCCTAAACGACCATTACTAGTTTCTTTACCGTCCATATCGTTTGCTGGACTACAGTCTACAACAAAACATACATCTGGTTTAATCATATTAGCAGCAATAGTTGCGCCACGTAGACCTACTTCTTCTTGAACAGTAGCACATACTACTAAATTAAAGTCTAACTCTTTTTCTGCAAATTCTTCTAAGATTTCTGTAATAATTACACATCCATAACGATTATCTACAGCCTTACTCATAAATCTGTGTTCAGTAAGTTGTTCAAAAGTTGTTTTTGGAGTAACAAAAGCACCTTCACGAATTCCCATCGCTAACGCTTCTTCTCTTGATGCAGCACCAACATCAATAGTCATATCACTAATTTTTACATTTTGTGCTACACCTGCAGTAAAGTGTTTAGGAATAGATCCAATTACACCTGTGAATTTTTTTCCTTCATATGAAGTTACTGTATATGTTTGAGCTAAAAGAACATCTTCTCTAAAACCACCAAGCGTTTCAAACTTAAGCATACCATTTGGCAATACCTTAGTCACAATGAACCCAACTTCATCCATATGCGCTGAAATCATAACAGTTTTAGCATCTTCTTTTTTCGATTTCTTAATAGCATAGATTCCACCAAGATTATCATACTTAATCTCATCAGCATATTTAGATAGATTTTCTTCTAAATATTTTGAAATTTCACTTTCAAATCCTGATGTCCCGTCTAACATTGTTAATTCTCTGAATCTTTCTATTGATTTACTCATTTTCTTATACCTCTTTTATATACTCTATTATTTCCGTTTCTTTATCATATCGAACTTCGTACTTGATATTTTCGTTATCAAAATAAAACATTAAATATGGATTTTCTTTTAGATTCAATGTATAACTATCAATTACATCATAACCTAATGCGATTAGTTTATTTCTACATCTATCTATATGATCGTTATCTAACTCCTGTTCCTCTGTTTTTTGATAAATACGATATCCAGCATAAGCTGCTGCTAATGGAACTAGTATTTTTCTAAATTTCATATTTTACCTCTTATCTGAACTCATCACATAACGAGTTAAATAATTCCTCACTAAATTCTAAATTCTGATGAGCAATTGGTTCATCTCGTTTATAATTACGTAAAGTATCTTCGTAATGAGGTTTTTTATCATTTTTATAAATTACCCCTGTTACAAGGTCATTGTACTCTTCTAATACTCTGTACGCTTCTAATTTATTAGTATTGTCATAACCTTCGATATCTGAAAGTTTAGTTAAGTTTTCCTTATACCAAGCCGGTGTATTTTTGTAGTTATAAGTTTTACATGGACTAAATACGTTAACTAGTGAGAAACCATCGTGATTAACAGCTTCTTCGAAAATCTGCATCATCTCTTTCATATCACCAGTGAATGCTTGTGCTAGGAATGTTACTTCACAAGATAAGGCAATTTTCATCGCTGATAATGGTTTTTCCATTACCCCTTCTAAAGTTGTAGTCGTTACTAAACCTTCATCAGACTTAGGAGACATTTGCCCTTTAGTTAAGGCGTAAAGTTGGTTATCCATTACTACGTATGTCATATTAACATTACGTTTCATAGCGTGAACAGCATGCCCTATACCGATGGCATATCCATCACCATCTCCACCCATTGCAAAAACTGTTAAATCTTGGTTTGCCAATTTAATACCTTGTGCAATTGGTAATGAACGTCCGTGTAGTCCTTGTACACCATAAGCTTTTGTGTATCCACTAATTTTACCAGAACATCCAATTCCAGCAGAGATTACAACGTTCTCTGGTTTAATCCCTAAGTTAACAACAGCTCTATTTATACCCGCAAGTACCGAGAAGTCTCCACAACCGGCACACCAATCGGGCTTAACATCATTTTTATAATCTTTTAATGTTACTTTCAAACTATTTCTCCTCCTCTAGTAATTGTTCAACAAGTTGATGAGTATAATAAATATCTCCATCATATTTTAGTAAACTACTAATTTTTTCTGAATTATGGTACTTACTAGCAATTACCGTACGTAATTGTTTATTATGGTTATGTTCAACAATATATATTTTCCTATATTTATCAAATGTATCACGAACAGCTTGAGCAACTGGATAAATTTGACGAATATGCATTGTATCAATTTTTAGTCCTTGTTCTTTTAGTTGTTTAGCAGCTTTATTTAGTACTCCATAAGTTGAGTTAACACCAACTAATAAGATATCTTTTTCATCATTATATTCATTTAATACAAATGGTCTTTCAACTAAAGCTGATTCAATCTTGTTAGCACGTTTTTCTTTTTGACGTTTTGTATTACGTTTCACCTCTGAAGGTAGTCCAACTACTGAGTGTTCATAACTGTTCGCATTATGAATCCCACCTTTTTGACCAGGGATAGTTCTATTTGAAACTAACACATCAGTTGCATAACGTTTGAAGTAGATAATATCTTCTTCTGTAATTTCTTCTTGTTTTAATAAGTTACCACGATCGATTTGAACTTTACTAAAGTCAAAGTTAGGAACTGTTTCTTTGTTCATACCTAATTGTAGATCCATTAAAACAATAACTGGTGTTTGATATTTTTCTGCCATATTAAATGCATCTATCATAGTGTAGAAACAATCTTCTACAGATGTTGGAGCTAGTACGATACGAGACGCATCTCCAGTTCCACCGTAGACAGCGTGGAAAATATCAGATTGCTCTGTTTTTGTTGGAAGCCCTGAAGAAGGACCACCTCTTTGAACGTCTACAATAACAACTGGTTGTTCTGCCATTGCAGCCATTCCTAAGAACTCAGTCATAAGCGAGATACCAGGTCCAGATGTAGCCGTCATAGCACGCACTCCTGCGAAGTTTGCCCCAATAGCAACACCTAATGCCGCAATTTCATCTTCAGTTTGAATATATGCTCCATTTACTAACGGAAGCTTATCAAATAAATACTCCATGATTTCTGTTGCTGGTGTAATAGGATATCCAGCATACATTCTACAACCTGCTGCTAAAGCACCAAGACCAGCTGCATGGTTACCGATTAACCACATATTTTTATGAGTTGGATTTAATTTTTTAAGATAATACTTATCTTTAATACCATTTTCATCCATGAACTCAGTCATGATTTCACGACCTTTATCAAAGGCTTGGATATTAATATTTACTACTTCTTCACCTTTACTAGAAAATTTTGTTTCAATCATATCGTAGAATAGTTTTGAATCTATATCTAATAATGAAGAACAAATTCCAAGTGTAATTATGTTTTTGATAATAGGATTAGCAATTTCTTTAGCTAATTCTGTAATTGGGAATACCGCAACTAAACCTTTAATTTCTTCTGAAATTTCCGGTTTAATTTTAGCATCCGCAATAATAATACTATTTTCATCTAATTCTGGAATATAGCTATCCAGTGTAGCTTGGTCGAATGCTATAAGAATATCCGTCTTATAATCAATTACATTTATTTTTTCTTCTGAAATACAAATTTTACTGTTACTGTGACCACCTTTAATTCTACTCGCAAAGTCTCTTGTAGAATACATGTGGTATCCAAGTGTATTTACTACAGTAGAGAATATTTCGGCTGTACTTTCAATACCTTCACCTTGTTCTCCACCAATTTTCCATCCTAATTTATTAATCATATAATCTCCTTTAATCTCTTTCATTAGAAATTTACTCGTTGATTTCTCAATACTTTATTCTATCATATTTAAGAAAATTTTTCCATCTAATAATATCTATTATCACTATGAAAAAACTAATAAAAATATTATTATTTCATTATTTTTCATTATTTTTTAAATGAACTTCATTTTTAAAAACTTGTATAATATTTAGGAAGAAATAAATCTTTTAATGTTTATTGTTTTTGAATAATTCACTAACCACTTTTTATTATAATTTTTCCTTTATATTTTTTCTCTAATTAATACTAACAACATCAAAATTTACTAAAATAATAAAATCCTACAATACAAATATTACACAAAGAAAAAAAAATCCTTGTAGAAGTTATTCACTTCTACAAGGACGTATCTATTGACGTGTTACCACCTTGATTTATAGTATTCTCACAAATACTAACTCATAAAGTACTAAAACAAAATTTAAATCTTATTTTTATACCATTAGCTATATCGGGCTATCCCGTAGTAGTTTAATTATTCAACTACTAACACGAAAAGACCATCTTCATAGTATCATCTTTGATCTCCTTTCACCTACCGAGACTCTCTAAGCAAACATCAACTACTACTCTTCTTTTCAAAGTGCAATTTTTTATTGTGTTTTAAGTATATCAAGTTAAGAAATCCTTGTCAATATTTTTTTACCATACACTTTTAATAATTATTATAGACATATACTATAAAACTTCAAAAATCAAAGAGTATAGAAAATGTCCATACTCTTTAAATTTTTTATAATCTAATTAACTTAATTATTCAGAAAGTTTACGTCTAACGGCAGCTCCGACTAAGGCAATTAAACTTAATCCTAGCGCAGTTGTGCTAGTTGTGTTCATACCAGTGTTAGGTAGTTTATTTTCTACAACTTGTTTGCTAGTTGCATTAGTTGGTAATTTAACATCAGTTTCTTTAGATTCTGATTTAGCTTCTTCACCTTTGTTTTCAACATTTTCAACTTTACGTTGTTCATTATTACCGTTTTGTTCTACTTTCCCTGAAGTTACTCCTTCTTCTTTAGTTGCTTGTTCTCCTTGATCAGCTCCTGAACCTACATTTCCAGTATATGGATTATCTTCTTTAGGTTGTTCTGATTTTTTCTCTTCAAATTTGTAAGTTTTTGAATCTACAGAAATTGTACGTGAATTTGGATTTACTACAGCATATTTAGTTAAATCTGCTTTTTCTAAATAATTTTTGAACGCCTCGTCCATAGATGGTCCTTCTTCACGTGCTCCACCTAGCATAGTATATCCATCTCCACCTGCTGCTAAGAAATCATTTGTAGTTAGGTAGTATGTTTTAGCTAGATCTAATTTATCGTAGGCACCTGTATCATGATTTTTAACTTCTACACGTAATATGCGTTTACCTGAAGGTAAGTTTGTATCGTAGTATACTTTAGCTCCTGATACATGTAAGAAACCTCCACTTGGTTCTAATAACGGTTGTCCATTTTCATCTAAAACAGTTTTACCATCTTTGTCAACTTGTAAAATAGATCCTAAAGATTTTTCAAACATAGCTAATACGTCTTTACCAGTAACACTAATTTGAGAAATTGTATTACCAAATGGAAGAACTGCAATTACGCTACCTTTTGTAATAGGTTTATCTTTAGCGATAGTTTCACGTAAACCACCACCGTTTGTTACTGCGATATCTGCTTTATTTTTAAATCCTGTTTGACCATACTCATAAAGTGAATCAGCTACTACGTTTCCTAAGTTAGTTTCACGGACACGAACATTTTCACGAGTACCACTTAATTCAACTGGACTATTTTTCACTACTACAACAGCATTTTCTGCATCGTATTTCTCTTTAATTTTATCAACTAACTCTTTAACTTCAGCATTTGGAGTCACATTAGTAGTTTCTGAAGCTTTAATTAGACTTGGTGTTCCTAGTAAACTATTTGGTTTCAATGTAACTTTACCAATGTTGTTTAAGTAACTTCCAGTTTGATTATAAGTAACGTTGTCTCCATATGTTTTTGATTCAACAGTATGAGAATGTCCATCGATTACTACTACACGTTTTCCTTTAAGTAAAGGACTCTTAGAAAGTTCATCAGCAAGAGTAGAACCTCTCCATTCGCTTGGAGTTGTTGTATCTACTCCAAGGTGGGCTAAAACAACATACGTTTTATAGTCATCACCAGTAGCTTTTGCTTTAGCTTGAATTTCTTTAACTACATTTAGCACCTCTGGAATAGGGTCTTTAAATGTTACACCTTGTACATTTTTAGGGTGTGTTTTTGTAGCAGTTTCTGGTGTTGTTACCCCAATAACAACAACCTCGTCACCTTTAACTGTTTTATCTTTATCAACAATTGTTGAAGCTTCGAATAAACGTGCTCCATTTACATAAGTGTTTGAGCTAAGTAATGGGAATTTTAAAATTTGTTTATACTTTTTAGCTTCATCTAAACCAAAGTCAAATTCGTGGTTACCTACAGCCATAGCGTCGTAATTCATTTTGTTTAGAATTTCTGCACGAGCTTCCCCTTTAGTTGAGTTAGAAATAGGTAACCCTTGGAATGCATCTCCTGCATCTACTACTACTGTTGTTTGATCTTTTTTAGCACGTTCATTTTCAATTACTGTAGCTAATTTTGCATCCCCAACAACTGATGTAATTTTATCACGACCTTTTTCTTCTACGATACGCCCATGAACATCATTAGTATGAACTAATACTAAATCTTTTTCAGCTGCTGCTTTTGGCGCTGAAGTTGTTGAATTAGTTGATTTTGGTGCTGTTGGCTGTGCCTGTGTAGTTGTTGCTGACGATGGAGTTGTATCATCTGAATTTGCTAAAGCAGCTCCTCCTGAAGTTGCAATTGCTAATCCTACTATTGTAGCTGATGCTAAAGTGTAATTTTTTTTCTTCATAATAACTTTTTTTCTCACTTTCATATTTGTAATTTATAATTTACATAATATCATAAATGTACGGGTTTTTCAATATAAAATTCAGAAAGAAACGATGATAACGATTAAAAAACGTATTTTTCCAAAATTAAAACATTAGAGTAAAATTAAAAATCAAGATTAGATTCTTCTAACCTTGATTTTCATTTATTCTTTGTTATTTAAACATATTCGCTAAAATTCGATCACTTAACCTTGGGAATAACTGACTAATTTTAACACCTACAACTAATTTAAACGGTAAGTTTACCTCACGTTTTTTTGTTTCTATTCCTTTTATTATTTTTGTAACAACAAGTTTAGGTGTTAATGTTTTACCACCCATCGCCTTCTGATAACTCTTATCTTCGTCAGCTATATTAAAAAAATTAGTTGCTACAGGCCCTGGATTCACAGTCATAACATGAACATTATCTTTCTTCAGTTCTAAACGTAAAGAATTGAAGTATCCAATTAAAGCAAATTTAGTCGCTGAATATACAGAACTTTTTGGCGTAGCAATCTTACCAGCTAATGAAGCAATAGTAACTATTGTTCCTGATTTTTTTTCTCTCATTCTCTTAGCTATTTCGGTAGTTAATTGAATAGTTCCGATTACATTTGTATCAAACATATTAACTACTTCAGCATCACTAAATTCACTAAAGTCTTTCATAATACCATACCCAGCACCATTGATGAGAATATCAATATCATTAACAGAAGAAAGTAATTTTTCTACTTGTTCTTGTGAACCAATATCTACACTACATACTCTTGTTTTGATATTCTCAAAAGAACTACATTTCTTAGCAACTTTTTCTAATGCTTCTTTTCTACGGGCAACTAATATCAACTCCACGTTTCCTTTTTGTGCGAATTGATGAGCTAATTCTCGACCTAAACCACTTGAAGCTCCTGTGATTAGTATTTTTTGTTTACCAGTTTCCATTTTACATCCCTCTTTTAACCATGTTTTGCAGCACAACTACATTGTCCTTTTAGACATTTACAGGTAATAACTTCAGCTGCAGTTTTTCTCTTTTCTTGTAATAATTCAATAATTTCATCAATATTACTTTTACTCAAATTATCTTTCTCAATTATATTCTTAACAATTATATGTGTTCTTCTTTCACAAATTCTTTCTAAAAAATTCTGTGTTAATATCTCTAAACACTCATCTTCTACACATTTTGCTGAATATAAAAATTTGTTACCTTGTTTTCTTGTTTCTAAAAAACCTTTTTCTACTAACCTTGAAAGTAAAGTTTTAATAGTTGAAGGAGTCCAAGACTTTTCTTCACCTAGAGTATCTATTACAAATTTACTTGTAGTTTCTTTATTGCTCCAGACTACTCGCATTACTTCCCATTCAGCTTCTGAAATATTAATATCCATTTCCATTCATCCTTTTTTTCTCAGTTACATCTGTAACTATAATACTATGTTAAACATATAATGTCAATTCATAAAAAACTTGATTTTAGCAATGCTAAAATCAAGTCAGGCTGTTGACAAATAGGTCAACAGCCTGTTTTTTAACTGAAATAAAATCCTTAAAATGGTATAATATAAGTATACAAAGGAGGTTTTAGTATGTTTAATAAAGTAGAAAATATCAAAGATGAAATAATACTAATGACATTATCAGAAATAGTACCTAAAGATCATTTTTTAAGAAAAGTAGATAAAGCTATTGATTTTAAATTTATTTATGATTTGACAGAAGAATACTATAGCCACACATCAGGTAGAAATTGTTTAGACCCTGTAGTATTATTCAAATTAGTGTTTTTAAAAGATTTCTATGGAATAAAATCAATGAGAGAAACAATAAAAAGAATAGAAACAGATGCTGCATTTAGATGGTTTTTAGGGATACCATTTTCTAAACCAGTTCCACACTACTCTACATTTTCACAAAACTATATTCGACGTTTCCAAGGAACTGATGTGTTCGAACAAATATTTATTAATATAGTAAATCAAGCAATAGAAAAGAAACTAGTAGGTGGTAATGAGTTTTTTACTGATTCAACACATATTAAAGTCAACGCAAATAAAAAGAAATTCAAAGTTGAAGTAACTACAAAAATAAAAAAAAGAAAATTAGATTTAGAAAAAGAAATAAACGAAGAGAGAGAAAAAATAGGAAAAAAGCCTTTTGAATATAAAGAAAAAGAAGAACTAAAAAGACAACGAGTTAACACAACTGATCCGGATAGCGGTTATTATCACAGAGATCATAAAGAAGAAGGTTTTATGTATTTAGACCATAGAACAGTAGATGGGAAAAATAATATAATCATGGATTGTCACATAACTCCAGGAAACGTTCATGATAGTGGTCCATATATAGATAGATTAAATCAGATAGAAAAAAATTTCGGATTAACACCAGGAAAAGTTGCGTTAGATAGCGGATATTATTCTCTAGACATACTAAAACAGTTAGATAAAAAAAATATATTTTCAGTAATAGGATATAGAAGATTCTCAAGATCAAAAGATAACAAATATTTTAAATACTTACAAGAAAAAGATATATATGTGGATAAACGAACAGGAGAAATATTTAGATACAGAAACATTGATAGAAATGGATATAAACAATATAAGAGTGATGATAAAAACGAAAAGAAAATAATAAGACGCCATATAAATGCGGATTATTATGATGAAGCTAGGTTAAGACGTATATCAAAAGAAGGAAAACTATTGTATAAGAGAAGAAAAGAAACAATAGAACGTAGCTTTGCGGATTCTAAACAAAATCACGGATACAGGTATGCACGATATAGAGGAAAAGCCAAAGTACAGTCGTACGCTTGGCTGTCTTGTTGCGTCCAAAATATGAAAACAATCGCATTAAGAGAGGTATAAACCCTCTTAATACTACTAAATACTACTGGATTTTTGCCTTAAGGCTTATTTTTTTTGAAAAAAAATACCATAACATCAATACTAGCTTGATATTTCGGTATTTTTGTCAACAATCTGACTTGATTTTAGCAATGCTAAAATCAAGTTTAAGATTTTTTCTTAATTGGATGTCTTATTACTGTTTTAAGTTTTTCCGGCACTGTTTTCCTCACGTCTGAAATATAAATTTCATGATGATATCTAGTCTCATTTATATCTAACTCATAACCTTCAGAAATCATATATTCATGCATCTTAGCAATAGTTTCTGGCTCTAAATCATATGGGCCTACATGCATACATTGCACACATACTCCTTCATTATAAGAGAAATATTCAACTAATGAAAAATCTTCTTTTTTCTTTTCTGTCACCTGCTCAATAGCCCAATCAAATACCTCTTTGGTAACAAAATCTGGCATTCTTATTAATGAGATAAATTTGAAATTTTGTTTATTAGCATAATCAACACCTTCTATTCCATCTTGCCACCAGAATCCTTCTAATGGTGGTACCACGAAGTCAAAGTAATCTGGAATATTATAATCTCCTTTTTTACTCATCTTTATCGCGTAAGCTATCGGATATAATAAACTTATTGATTTTTTATATTCACTATTTTCATCATTAGGATCACCAGCTCCCCTAACTGCTATATAATTAGCCTTATCTACATTTACAATACTTGGTTTAGTTTTAGATGCATATAAATGCTTAAGAGTTTTTTTTGAAATCTACTGCCATTTTATTTCTCCAAAATAAAGATTATTCGATCTGATTCAGAGTAATTTTTATTATTCTTATCAAAATCACAGAAATAATCTTTCACTTTAAATCCAATATTTTGAATTTCTTCAAGGACATCATTAATTTCATAAGTTCTTTGTGAATGAAACTGTTCAAGCTTTCTATATAAACCATTCTTTTCTTTAATAAAGAATGACAGCTCACTTTCCACCTCTAAAGAATTTTCTGTTTTATATGTAAACCATAGATAACTTATTTCTTCATCTTCATACCCAAAAACTTGTTTTTCCAACATATCATTAATTTTTTTAGGTGTGTGAATATCAAAAATAAATTTCCCACCTTCTTTTAAAGATGAATAAACCTCTTTTAATCCTTTCTTAAATTCCTCAAAATCTGATAAATAATTAAATACATCGAATGCACTTAAAATAAAATCAAATTCTATATTTAACGATGAAATTTCTAATAAATCCATCGCAAAATAATTGCATCCTGGAACTTTTTCACTCGCTATCGCTAGCATTTGTTCACTATTATCTACTGCGAATACTTCTCCGTATTTTTTTAGTGTTGGTAGCATCGTTCCACTACCGCAACCTAAATCAAGAACTAGAAGATTTCTTCTATCTTCTAATTCTTGATTAATAATATTTCTATAAGCATCGTAGTCGACATCCATTAGTTTATCATAAACAATACTTAAATTCTCATACATATTAAACACCTTTTATAGGGTATTTTTCAAATAATGAATCTAATCCATAGTATTCTCTATCATCACGTGTCATAATGTTAACTACAACATCACCTAAGTCCATAAGAACCCATTTAGCTTCTCTTAAACCTTCTGTGTTGTGAATTTCTCCACCATTTTCTAATACTTGTTCTCTAACTTCTTGTGCAATTGCTTCTACTTGTCTATTTGTAGGTGCATGACAGATTACAGAATAATCGTATAGTACTCCTGCTTGAGTTAAATCATAAGCAACGATATCATATCCGTGCTTATCATCACATGCATCTACAACAATTTTTAATAAGTTTTCTACTTCCATTTTCATCCTCTTTCTTTATTTATTTCTTTATAATATGGAACATTACTACGTATAGTACATCATCTTCTGGATATCTTTTCGCAAGTTTTTCGATTAACTCATCCAAAGTAACTCCGTAATATTTAGCATAACGTTCTGTTAATGTTTCTCTTGTTACAGGTTTAACTAAATCAACTTCTAATGTAGCAAACACTGTATCTGGATCTTCATAAGTTGTAGCTTCTAATAAATCACCTTTCTTGAAATGAGCTTCACTCTTATTTCTGATAGTGATTGTTTTTTCATCTGTTAAGATTTTATCTTTATTTTTTTCTTTAAATCCAACTCGATAATTTTTAATATTATAGTAATTATAACATTCTAATAATGAAGGATAAATTCTCTCATCATTGTCAATTAAGTAAACTAATGTATATTTTGCCGCAAGTCTAACCGCTTCATCAAGATCATATTGAGATACTTCTGTCACTTCAGCTAAATGCGGGTGTTTTCTTTGTGGATCAGTATAGTCAGCGATAAAGATTATTTTTTCTAGTAGCGTCATGTGCTTTCTACCGAAAGTATGGTTTGCAACAGCAAGTTTAACTTCTTCGTCAGCAACACCAAATTCTTCTTCGATATATGCACTTGCTACTGGTCCATGAAGAACCTCTACAGGATAATCTAATAAATTAACATCTAAATTATGTAAAATTACATATTTTTTCATTAATACTTCATCCATAGGTTTACAAACATCATGAACTAAAGCTGCTAATGCTGCTCTTTCCACACTTTCCCCATGAATTTCTGCTAAATGTTTCGCCACTTCCACAACTCTTAAAGTGTGTTCGTATCTTTTTTCTGGTAATATTTCTTTTACTCTATTTTGAATTTCTTGATATTCCATATAAACTCAACTCCTCTATATATGACCTACATTCATCAGTGATCATATATTTAATACTTTTCTTATTTTTTAAATTATCTCTAATTAAACTAGAACTTATCTCTATTATTGGAGACCTCATTATCTCATAACTTATAGATTTATAAAATACATCTCCATTTACTACCTCATACAAATCCTCTTCGTTTCGTGCTACGAAAATAAATGTTACAAGTTTAGATAGCTCTTCTATATTATACCATCTTTTTAAATCTTTCGCTCTATCTGTTCCGATAATAAAATAGATTTTTTCATTTTTATATAGTTCACTAAAATACTTAACAGTATTATAACTATAACTTACACCTTCATTTGAGATTTCATAATCACTAACTTCAAACTTGAAATTATCTTTTGTACTTAGTTTCGTCATCTCAAATCTATTCTTATCACTAGCCTCTAATTCTCGGCCTTTTAAAGGTGTAATATACGATGGTATAAAGATAATTTTTTCTAAATTATAAGTTTCTAATGCATTTTCGGCCGTAATTAAATGCCCAATATGTATTGGATCAAAACTACCTCCATAAAGTGCAATTGACATTTTACTTCACCAACTCTATTTTTCTATACTTTTCCTTAGAGCTTTGTTTGTATAATACAATTGTGTGTCCAATCACTTGAACTAATTCAGATGAAGTACGTTCAGATAAAATTTTTGCTACTTCATCTTTATCTTCTTCACAGTTTTGTAAAATACTAACTTTTAATAATTCACGTTTTTCTAACGCATCTCTAATTCCTTGGATCATATCACTATTCACACCTGATTTTCCAACTTGGAAAATCGGTGATAAGTGATGTGCTAATGCTCTTAATTGTCTTTTTTGTTTTCCTTTTAACATCTTATCCTCTTTTCTTAATATTATATTATAGATTCACGTACGAATACTTCGATTTCTTCTGGTACATGTATATCTATCTTACAACCACTATCACTATTAACCGTAATCCAACCTAATCCAGAAATTACAATGTCCATCTTTCTACTATCAATAGTGAAACTTTTCTTAACTTGATTATTGAATATTGAAATATTATCTTCAAATGGTGGTTTCAATAACGTTCCTAAATGTTTTTCAAATAATGCATCTGCATTACTAAGTTTTGTACGATGAATTTCTACTAAATTAGACGCATATAAAGTGAAACTTTGACGCTCACCTTCTACAAAGTCCATTCTAGCCATACCACCGAAGAATAGACTTTGCTCAGCATTCAATTGAAATACACGAGCTTTAATCTCCTTTTTAGGCATTACTAATTTTAAACTTTGAGCATCTAGATAATGAGCAATATCGTAATCTAATATGATACCAGGTGTATCATAAATACTAGTAGCTCTATCTAAAGGTATCTCAATCATTCCAAGTGTTGTTCCAGGGAAGTGAGATGTTGTAATAACATTTTTATCCCCAGTTGTAAGTTCAATAAGTTTGTTAATAAATGTAGACTTACCAACATTTGTCGCACCTACGATATATACGTCCTTACCATTACGAAGCTCATCTATACGACTAGCAGCTTCTTCAACACCTTGATTTTTTATTGCACTAATTAGAAGAATATCTTTTACTTTAATCCCTTTCGCCTTAAGCATCTTAAACAACCATTGTTTCACCTTGTTTTGTTTAACTGATTTCGGCAATAAGTCTAGTTTATTAGCTACTAGGACAATATCTTTATTATTTCCTACAATATCAACCACATCTTCAATCCAGCTTCCAGAAAAATCAAAGATATCTACAACTTTTACTATTAATGCATCTTTTTTCGATAATGTTTTGATAAGTTGATAGAAATCCTCAGCTCCTAGTTGAACATCAGATACTTCATTATAATTTTTCAATCTGAAACATCTTTTACAAACAAGATTACCATCAACGCTTTTTTCTACAACACTTTTTGGTAAATATCCTTGTTTATTTTGATCTTCACTTTGAATTTCAACACCACAACCTATACAATAAACTTTATTACTCAATATGGCCTCCATTTTTTTCTTTCTTATGTTTTAATCTATAGCCCACTTTTTTCATTTTAGGGAATGCTTTTCTTCTAGTTAAATTATGGATAATCAATGCTTCAAAAAATCTATTAATTCTAGTTTTAAAAGCATCTGTCTTTGAAATTGGCTTAACTAGTACACTCATAGCTCCAAAACTTTTTGCTCCTAATACGTCAGTTAAAACTTGATCCCCTAAAATAATCGCTTCTTCTGGTTTTCTATTTAATTTTTTAAGTGCTCTTTTAAAACCTATAGTTAAAGGTTTCTTTGCACCTGCAACATATTGAAGATTTAATTTTTTACAAAACTCTTCAACTCGTTCTTCAGTATTATTAGATACAACAATAATATCGAAACCAGCTTTTTTCATCTTCTTTAGCCATTTATTCAATTCTTTAGTATCTTTCTTACTATCCCATGATATTAAGGTATTATCTAAATCTGAAATAATAACTTTTTTGTTGTGCATATTCATATACTCAACATCAATAAACTCATACTTTTCTACAAAATCATCAGGTGAAAAATATCTTTTTAGTACCATTTTTTCTACACAATAGCCTATAAAATAGTTGCTATTTTCTCTCCCATCTTGATTTCTTTATTCTCTAAGTTTTCCTCTAAGATTATGTTATCTTTTTCAAACAGTAATACTACCGTTGATCCAAACTCAAAGTAACCTAACTCTTCACCTTTTTTCACATAAATACTCTCATATGTAGGAATAATTGAGTTAACATTTTGAGCTCCTACAGGTATTAGTGTGTAATTGATTTTCCCACTTAACTTATACACTTGTCTGTAGTTATAACTTAGTATATTATCTCCTAATTCTAGTCCAAGATTATTAACTGGATATGAATATTTACCAAGACTATAAGCATCCTTTACTTGGCAATTCATCGGGAAATGAATACGGTGATAATTCTTCGGACTAAGATATATTATCATGTATGTACCATCTTTATATTTATCAGCTAACTCACTATCTCCAACCAATGTTTGAACGTTATAGACTTGATTCTTCACAACAAATGTGCTGTCTTCAGAAATAACACCTACTTCAGAAATAACACCATCCGTTGGACTTACAAGTGAATTTTCATCTTGATTGATTGGTCGAGCATCTGGGCGTAACTTTCTAATAAAAAATTCATTTAAATTTTTAAAATCATCAATTTCATCTAAAATTTCATCAGTATTAATATCATATACCTTAGCAAAAGGTTGAATCATTAATCGACTTAGATTAGATTTTGTTAATTTTTTCAGAGCTTTAGAACTCATATTTCCATTAGTTAATTCAACACAAAGTTGAAACATTTTCTTTTTTAACATACCCGTCTCCTTATTGAATATCATTCTATATTTTACTATAAAAGTTGTTTAAATACAAATATTGCAAAGAAAAAAGCTAAAAATATATCAAAATTATCTCTTAAAATTTATTTTTTTAAATAATAATTATTATTACATCATATTCTTATATTTTCATAAATTTAAAATCATAAACTATTTCGAATGTTACACGTTAACACTGCTTTTAATTCAGTATCTATATATTCAGGTTAAGTAGAAAATTTTTATTATATATTATTGATTTTAACAACATAAAATTGTATAATAAAATTATAATAATAAAACAAGGGAGTGAATGACATGACGTTAAACAATAAAGTTAAAGAAAACATTATTTTAACAACTGTCCAAAACGTTTGAACTAAGGGCTATTCTCTGACAAGTGTTCAGGATATAATTAAAAAAGCTAAAGCCCCTAAGGGAAGCGTATACTACTATTTTCCAAAAGGAAAAGATGAAATTTATCTAGAAGCATTAGATAAAATCAACAGTAATGTAAAAAAAGAATTTAAAACAATTTCTCCAAAATTAGGGACTTTAGAGGAGTATTTAACAGCTGTTTTTGATCTTTTTATATCAAAAGGTAAAGCTTGTAAACGTAGTGGTTTTTCACTTACATTATTAGCGATGGAGACTGCAGAACTTTCTCCAATAATCGCTGAAAAATGTAGTGATATTCTTGAAAATTGGCGTTTACTACTTGCTGACGGTTTATTTGATAGAAATCTACCGGAAGATGTTTGTAACCCTGTTAGCGAATGGTTATTCACTAGTATTCAAGGAGCACTAACTGCTAATAGAATTCATAAAGATGAAGCATTCCTATTCAATATAAAATCATCAATAAAATTTGTTTCTACCTCTTCTCCTGAAACACTTAGAGAAATATTCTCTAGATCAGATGAAGACGAAGTTGTCGCATAACAAAAAACCTTCTTTATTGAATTAAATTATCAATAAAGAAGGTTCTTTAGTTTATTAAATTGTATTAATCATCTGCATCGTTAATGAGTTAATCTTTTGACTTACAAATTTCTTTATAGCTGGATCTATGTCTAATCTATCCAAAGCTAATTCAAAATCTTCCAACCAATATTTTGCTTCTTTTATTGAAATTGGTAGTTTCATATGTTTTTTTCTAAGATCCGGTGTTGCAAACACTGAATGACCTGGTTCACCTAAAAATAATCTAAAGAATTTTTTTTGTTCCACTTTTATTTTCTCAAATCCATCATTAAACAAAATATTTATTCTATCATCATTAGGAATAATATCGTCATACATGTGTATAACTAACTCATCAATTTTTTCTTCTCCTATTTTTTCGTATAGGTTCATAATTACCTCCACAATTTGTACATATTTTTTTCACTTTTTGTCCTTATTTATATTAAACTACATATAAGAAATTTTTTCAATTAAAATGATAATCGAGCTAGATTTTTTTGAATACGACAGATATATCTATATACTTATTTCACAAAATAATATAAAGCGTAGAATAGGAACTTCCATTCTACGCTTTATATTATTTTAATAATTTTTTAAATGCATCAACTTTGTCTGTTCTTTCCCAAGTGAATTCTACATCTTCACGCCCGAAGTGACCATAAGCTGCTGTTTTCTTGAAGATTGGTTTTCTTAAGTCTAAAGTTTCGATGATTCCGTTTGGCGTTAAACGGAATTCTTCTTTGATTGTTTTAACAATTTCACCTTCATCAACTTTTGAAGTACCAAATGTTTCAACAAAAATAGATACTGGATGCGCTACTCCAATTGCGTAAGCTAATTGTACTTCTACTTTATCACAGATACCACTAGCTACAATGTTTTTAGCGATATATCTAGCCATATATGCTCCTGATCTATCTACCTTAGTCGCATCTTTACCACTAAATGCTCCACCACCGTGACGTGAGAACCCACCGTATGTATCTACGATAATTTTACGTCCTGTAAGCCCAGCATCTCCAACTGGTCCTCCGATTACGAATCTTCCTGTAGGATTGATAAAGTATTTAGTATTTTCATCTAATAATTCTTTATCTAAACATGGCTCTATTACGTATTTTTTAATATCCGCATGGATTTGTTCTTGAGTTACATCTGCGTCGTGTTGAGTCGATACTACGATTGTATCGATTCTATTTACTTTATGATTCACATCATATTCTATTGTAACCTGAACCTTTCCATCTGGTCCTAAGTATGTTAGAGTTCCATTTTTTCTAACTTCTGCTAATTGTTTTGAAAGTTTTTGGCTTAGGTAAATTGGTAGTGGCATAAATGTTGGTGTTTCGTTAGTTGCAAATCCAAACATAAGACCTTGGTCCCCAGCACCTACTTCATTCTCTTCTTTTTGTTGTTTTGTTTCTAATGAGTTATCCACTCCTAAAGCGATGTCTGAAGATTGTTTATCTAAACCTACAAGAACTGAAATGTGATCTCCTGAATATCCTTTGTTAGGATCATTATATCCAATTTCATTAATTGTATTACGTACGATTTGTTGGAAGTCTACATTTGCTGTTGTTGAAACTTCTCCTACAAGTACTGCTAATCCTGTGTTCACACATGTTTCACAAGCTACACGTCCGTATGGATCTTGTTCTAAAATCGCATCTAAAATCGCATCTGACACTTGGTCAGCAATTTTATCTGGGTGTCCCTCTGTAACTGATTCTGATGTAAATAAATATGTTTTGCTCATTTTTCTCTCCTAAAATATTTTTGTCTGATATTAATACAAATCTTTCTAAGTCCTTAATATCTTTAAATTAAAATTAAAAGACCTTATCTTATAGACAAGGTCTTTATGTATACCTCATCGTTCAAAGTAAACTTTGCTAAGGAAAGCACCTTAATCAATCGATTAGGTTGCTGGAGTTCATAGGGCCTTATCCCTCACTCACTCTTGATAAGTATTTATATTTCTTTTATCAGCATATTCGATTTTAATATACTTTCAGTCATTTGTCAATTGATAAAGTATAAAATTAATATTCAATATTATACTTACTTCTCTCTTTAAGAATTTTTTCTTTTAATTTCTCCGCTTTCTCTATTGGAAGATAGTTAATAGTAAGCTTACTGTATATTCCAGTCACTTGTATATTAGCTAATTTATACTTATTTAAGATAGGTCCCGTATTTATAGTAACATCTTGAATGGTGTTAAATGGTAAGGTTTTTTTACTCTTGAAAAACACTCCTTCAACTTCCGACACACCCATCTGGTCTACTTCATAGGAATAATTTCTAATTACTAAAGGAGGAACAGCTAAAGCAACTATAGCGTATATTGTTAATATCACTAATATACCTAGACCTAGAAATCTATAATTTATTTCAGTTTTAAAATAATCATATACACTTTTACCAATAACTGGTGATAAGAGAACTAGAGCATATATCCCAAAATGTATTCTCACATATTGTATGGATCTTTGTGGTAAATTACTCGATTTTTTTTCAAATATTCTATTCATAATCTACCTCCGAAATTATAAAATCTCTCTCTAATTTTTCTTTATATCCTTTATCATAATATTTCAACTTAATATCTGAGTTTACTCCAATAGAATTTATTGATAAATGAGCAAGATCTCTTTTATTCATAAAATAGTTCGTCCTACTATTAATTGTTCCTACTTTTTTCACTTTAATAAATTCTGTTATTATTGTCAATTGTCTCATAAACGTATTTTTAAAGAAGTGTTTATCGTAAGAAAGCTCATTATATTTCAACATATAGTTTTTCACTAAAATACTATATAAAACTAAGACAATATAAAAGGCAATCGAACTTAAAACCTTATACTCAAACATCAAATCAATATTATCAAAATATAAAATCGCAAAGACTATTATCGGTAAAAAACTACAATTAAACAAACTCCAACGATACATAGCAATCCTTGCTCTTCGTTGTATTTTTTCACTCTCTAAATTATCATAATGTTCTAAATCTATTCCTAGATTATTTTTTACAAAATTTTGTGCAAAATCTTTTTTGACTAAAGGTAAGACATCTATCGTAGATTTTTGCTCACTTAAATCTTCTGATACGTTATTAGTCAAGGTTTCAACAGATAATTTCGCAAGTCCGAAGAAACGGTAACGCAAAGGATATATCAATTTTACACTTTGAATTCTATCAATATCAATAACTAGTGACTTTTTATTTAACAATCCATATTTACACAGCAAATTATGTTCTTTAGTCGTCAGGATAAAGTTATAATATTTTACAATCGTATGAATAATTGACGCAATTACTACTAAAATCATAAAAATTCCAATTATTATAAATATTGCTGTTATGTTTCCCGCGACTGACTTAGCATTTTTTTGAAGAAGTTCATCAAAATAAGCTTCATTGTTGAAAAAATATTTGAACACATCTCGAATCTTACCATTTAATGCTAATATTAACCCTAAAGCTGCAAAGAACCTAACCCTAAGCAGTCCATAAAATGCAAGTTCTTTAACAGATAATCTTAGTATTTCTTTTTGAGACTCCCGCATTTTTTCTTCTTGATCTAAAGCTATATCTTCAGATGCATCTTGTTTTAATTCTCTTAATATATCAATTAAATTTAATGCGACTTCCTTCTTTAGAGGTTTTATCCTAATTTTACCTCCAACAAGATTAATATCTACCGAAAGTAGATTAAATACTTGATACAATACGTTAGAACTCATATCTATTGATTGTATATTTTCTAGGTTTATGTTTTTTACTTCTTTATTTATTATTCCTTTTGTATAAATTAGGGCTCCATCGCGGACTTCATAACTTTTTAAGAAATAATCAAATATACCTATTACTATTAGTAGAAGAAATCCTGCTAAAACTAGTAAATAATATTTCCAATTTTGCTCTTTTAATGCCAGTATCATAAAAATACCAAATAATCTAAATCCAGTAATTACAGAATCCATAATAACCATAGGATGTACTCGACTTTTTTTAATATTCTTCATCTTTATACCTCCTATAGTTAAGATTGTTTTCTAGTATAGTTAACAGTAGATTTTCTAGTTGTTCTACATCCTTTCTAAAAACATAGAATCCTAATTTTTCCGAACCAGTGTTTATACTAACCTTATAAATATTGAACTTTTTCGATATTAAATTTTGTTTAATTGTGTAATCTAGTATATTCCTAAGTGGTGCTACTTTCTCCAATTTAAAAAATGTATACATTGATGTTGATGCTAGTTTAAAATGTTCATCTGTAATTTCAAAAAATGTATTGTACTCATATTTATCTCTTAACATTACAACTATAACATGATTCAAAAATACTAGCCCTAATATTATCCATAAGATAATATACACATCTATATCAAAAACTTCTTCAAAACCAGTAAATTTCAAGATTACTGAAGCTAATACGACAAATGTTAAACTAATCGCCCAAATATTAAAGAAAAAATAATCAACATACAGTCTTCCTATATATTTTCTCATAAAATCCCTCCCTATTTTAAAAATTAATAATATAACTTTTAAAATTAGAAACCTATAAGATTTAGATCTCTTTCTCTTTCAATTGTAGTCTCATCACCATGTCCTGGGTAGACTATTTTGGCACCATCAAGCTTGAATAATACATTTCCTAATGAATTCTTCAAGGCATCATAATCTGATCCATATAAATCATAACGACCAAATCCACTTCTAAATAAAGCATCTCCAACTACTACAAACTTACCAAAATCAAATGATACTCCCCCTGGAGAATGCCCTGGTGTTGGTAGAACTGTAAAACTTAAACCAGCAATTTCGTATTTTTTATTTTCTTCAAACTCAAATTCCGCTGGGTCTGTCATAGGCGGTCTTCTTAAACGAAACAATGTTGAACCGTTAAAATCCGGATTTTGTAACCAATCTCGTTCATGTCCTGAAATATATACAGGCACTCCGTAGTGTTTTCTACATTCATCTAATGACATAATGTGATCGAAGTGAGCATGAGTTAATAAAATTGCTTCAATTTTTACATTTAATTCTTCTACAGCTTTTTGTATTCTATCAAAACCTTCACCTGGATCTACAATAACCCCGCGTCCATCTTTATAAACTATATAGCAGTTTTCATCTACCATATCCATTACTATTCTTCTAATTTCTGCTTTTGCCATTTTCTCAAAACCTTTCCATAATTATTATTATCTTTATTTTATCCTATTATTATGTTATTAACAAGTCTTGGTTAGCAGTTTTTTTACTTTACTTATATAACCTCTCTTCACTTGACCTTATTTAATATTTTTTTTATACTTGAATAGTATGGTTTTCATAAGAAACTTAGTTTTTTCCTAACTTTTTCATGAAAAGTCGGGTTTAAATATCTAAGAAAAGGAGATACAAAAATGAAATTAAATTCATTCGCTAAGTTTTCATTACTTAGTATTTCAATATTATTAATGTCACACCTTGCTATTTCTCCAGTAATTCCAAACCTGTATAATTTTTATCATACTAATAACCCAAACATAGGTCTGGCTTCTGTAGAGAGTTTAGCTACAATACCAGCTATGATGATTACAATTTTCGTTCTTCTTAGCAATGGTGTTATTAAATTAATCGGAAAGAAAAACACAGTTCTTCTTGGGCTTATACTTATCTTTATCTTTGGTATAGTACCAGCCTTTACAACTAACTTCAAAGTTGTCTTAATCAGTAGATTACTTCTTGGTGCTGGTATCGGATTATTCAACTCACTTTCAATCAGTATGATTAGTGATTTCTTTGATGAAGAACACCGTGGTACTATGATCGGATTAAGAACTGCATTTTTAAATATAGGTAAAGCTTTAACTACCTTTATTTCAGGATACTTATTAATCTACGGTATTCAATATACATTTTTAGTTTATGCTTTAGCACTTCCTATATTTATAATATTCCTATTATTCGTACCTAATGCTGAAAATGTAAATAATAAAAAAGTAAGTATTAAGTTTCATAAAGAAACTATCGTTCTAACTCTTCTAACATTTCTAGTAGGAATTTCTTACATGGGAGCAACTATTAAAATCCCTACACTACTAGCAGAAAAATATCATTATCAACCAGATGTAGCTAGAAATCTACTTACAATCTTAGCTTTAAGTGGTATACTTTCTGGAGTTATTTTTGGTATTCTAGTTAAAAGGTTTAAAAATCTAACTTTACCTATTATGCTAAGTTTCATGACTGTTGGAAGTGTATTATTTGCTTTAACAAATAATATTATTATCTTCTACATCGCAGCTATTTTTATTGGAATAAGCTTCGTAGGAACTATGTCATTTAACTTCTTCTATATTTCAAACAAGTTAGATAATAAATTTATCAACTTTGCAACAAGTGTAATTTTAGTTGGTGGAAATATTGGTGTTATCCTTACTCCTGTAGTGCTGACAAAAATACCGGAAGCCCTACACTTAGAAAAATATACAACACCATTTTTCATTACTACTGCTCTAATGCTAATTTCTACATTAGTTAGTTATACAGTATTAAGAAATAAAAAATAAAAGGAGAACATCTTTGATACTAATATCTTAGATGTTCTCCTTTTTTATTAACTATTAAGTAGCTCTTTATTTTTCTCTAAAAATTCTTTTAATTCATTATCTGGTACTTGTCTTGCTAATACTAATGTTCGTAATGCAACATCGTCTATTCTACAAGTACAGAAAACAGTCATATTATCCTCTCCAGAAATTTTACTATTTTCTAACCAATTTCTAGCGCCTTCTTTAAACAGCTTGATAAATTCTCCTTTTTTATCTGAAGTAGTAGGAATTTGATATAAATTCGTAAATTCATTTACAACTTTTACACCAGTTACTTCATAATAATACTTTCTTTCAGGAGTTTCCATAACAATAACTCTATGACTATCAAAATAATCTTTTTTTGCAAACCAGTTCATATTATTAAACACTCTAGTGTCTAATGTTATTTTTTTCTCCTCAAGCCCTGCTCTTGCGTGTCCAAATACCCACTTCACATCACCTTTATCTAAACCAGGTTGATTCTCATAGTCCATAAAAACTGCCCCAATATATGGAGCTGGCTTATTATCTAAACCATACTCTAGGTATTTAGAATTATTAGTTGTTTGTAACATCGGTTCTTTTAAGGAATCTTTCCCATCTCCGGGAACATACATATAACCAATAACTTCGCTATTTATCGATTTCAATTCTTTAAATTTATTTTCTAAATATTCTTTCTCCGCTTTATCTACAACATATTTTTCTTCTTGTTTTACATTTTCTTTTTTCTCAACTTGAGTATAAGATTCACTTGAACCCGTATTCGAATTAAAGTATGAGTAAGCTCCAAATGAACCACCAATTAAAATAAGAACTAATAGTAGATATTTTACTATATTTCTGAATATTGATTTACTATTTTTCATTAAATCTTTCCTTTCTAAAAATTATCTCTTTTTTCTAAATCACAAATTAGATTATATCATATTTACATAAATTTCTTCAAAAGATTGTGTTGCTAGTTTGAAAATTAATTTTGATTTATGTATTATTTAATTTTTATCTAGAATTATTCTTTTAGTATTCAAAAAAAGAGTGATTTAAAATCAGTTGATATTTTAAATCACCCTTATTATGGTTTATTTTATTATTTTAAACTTGTCTAATATTTACAAAGTCAGTAGGTGGAACATTGTCTTTTCCTAAATCTGGTTGTCCTGCTGTAATTAGAATTAAATCTCCTTCTTTTGCTAAACCAGACTCTTTAGAAAAATTCGGTGCACAATTTAGCATTTCTTCCATTGATAGTGTTTTTTCTTCTATGAATGTAGTAACACCTCGTGTTAATGCTAATTTTCTAGCTTTTTGTTTTGTTGGCACTACTGCTAATATTGGAACTTTTGGTCGATATCTTGCGATAAACTTCGCAGTACTTCCCGATTTAGTATAAGTTACTATATTATTAACATCAACAGAATCAAGAAGATATTTAGTTGATAAGGAGATTGCATGCGCAATATTCATTTTGTGATGTTTATATTCTTCCGAATCATCATCTTTTACTCTATCTTGATTTTCGATGTAGGTAATTATTCTATCAACTGTTTCTAATGCTTCTTTAGGATAATTCCCTATTGCTGTTTCTTCGATTAACATGATTGCATCAACACCATCTATAATTGCATTAGCTACGTCAGATACTTCCGCACGTGTCGGTCTTGGATTATAGATCATTGAATGAAGCATCTGCGTTGTTAATATTACTTCTTTTGTTGAATCATTAGCTTTTCTAATAATTTCTTTTTGGATACTAGGTAAATTTTGGTAAGGTAATTCCATACCTAGCTCATCCCTATTAATCATTATTGAATCTGCAAATTGAATAATCTCATCGATATTTTCATACGCTTCTTTACAATCTATTTTTACAATTAATCCAATATCTTTCTTCTCATTAGCTTGAAGTATACTTTTTACTTTTCTAATTTCATCCAAATTACTAACAAATGGGCAGGCAACAAAGTCAACATCATTTTGACAAGCAAAATGAACATTGTTCTCTTCAATTTTTATAAGTTTATATTTACTTTCTGCATATATATGATCTAAATCATAAATTATTGCAGTATTTTTATTTAGTTTTTCTCGTAATTCTTTTATCTTATTAATTCTAAAATCACACTCTTCTGTACATCCATAATAATTATCTATTAAGATAGCATCTGCCCCATTTTCTATAATATATTCTAATAGTTCTTCTGTACTGTTTCCTAAAGTTGCGATAATTTTTGCCTTTCTAGTCATAATATACCTACCTTATCTTTAAAACGTTTTCTTTTAAAATTATTATAACACATCAAATTATTATTTTCTAGATAATTTTCTAAAATAATAATCCTTGATTATTATAATTTTCTTAAACATTTTTCATTAACAATTCTAATCTATACTCTACTGACATTCATAAAGTGCTTATTTTAATAAGCTTTACAGTTGTATTTGAATATTATAATATTAATAATTATTCAAAATATAAAAATAAAAAAGAAACCGTACCTAATTGACTACAGTTTCTTTTTTGCTATATTTCATATAATAATTAATCAATAATTCAACACATTAAATTATGATTTCTTTTTTAGGTGTTGCTACTCCTGATTCAAGATAATCTAAGAATTCACCAAATAAGTTCTCCATTTCTGCATATGAATTTAAGGTATTTAATTCTTTTTTAACTTTTGCTCCACCTTTAATACCTTTCATGTAGTATGCAGCATGTTTTCTCATTTCATGAACTGCAACTTTCTCAGGCTTAATTTCCATAAGTCTTCTTAGGTGCAATAAACATACATCAATTTTTTCTCTTGGTGTTGGTTCTTCTGTTAATTCACCAGTTTCTAAATATTTAACTGTACGATATAACATCCATGGATTTCCTAAAGCTGCACGTCCAATCATGACTGCATCACAGTTAGTATCATCTAACATCTTCTTAGCTAATTCTGGAGTAGTTACATCACCGTTTCCGATAACTGGAATTTTAAGCTCTTTTTTAACATCTTTAATAACATCCCAGTTAGCTTTTCCACTATACATCTGAACTTTTGTTCTACCATGAATAGCTATTGCACTAGCTCCAGCGCGCTCTGCATTTCTTGCATTATCCATTATATAAATATGTTCATCATCCCATCCCATACGCATTTTTACAGTTACAGGCTTGGATACTGAATCTACTAGACGCGCAATTACCTCGTATACCTTATCTGGATCAAGTAGTAATTTACTTCCGGCATCTACTTTTGTAATTTTTGGAACTGGACATCCCATATTTAAGTCGATAATGTCAGCTTCTGTATTTTTATCAACATACTTCGCAGCTTCTACCAAAGTATCGATTTCTCCACCAAATATTTGTAAACTTAATGGACGCTCCCTTGGATCAATATATAACATATTCATCGTCTTTTTATTATTGAATAAAATTGCTTTATCACTAACCATTTCAGCACAAACTAATCCAGCACCAAACTCCTTAGCTGTTAAACGAAACGCAGCATTACATACACCTGCCATCGGTGCTAAAACTACTCTGTTCGGTATTTCAATTTCTCTAATTTTAAACATCTTCTATCCTTTCATTTTACAATTTTTCTTTATACAAACTAATTTTTTCTGTTATTTTGTCTAATGATTGCTTTATACTCTTACCATCAACATCTATATCTCCATACATTTCTACTAATGGAGCTAGTACGAAATTTCTTTCATGAATATATTTATGAGGTACAATCAATCTATCATCATTAAGAACTAAATTATTATATGTGATTATATCGATATCTATCGTTCTATTTCCCCAGTGCTCTTTTCTAATGCGACCAAGTTCTAACTCTATCTTTTGAATAGTATCTAGTAGTTCATATGCTTCTAACGAAGTTTCTATTTCTATACACATATTTAGAAAGTTTTGATCAGCTACTCCACCCCATGCAGGTGTTTCGTAAATACTGCTTAGTTTTGTAATTTTAAGATTACTCGCTTCTATTTTTCTTAAAGCATCTTTTAAATATTGCTCTCGTGGCTCTATATTGGTTCCTAATGCTAGTATAATCATTATAATCCAAACTCCTGACGTGTTGTTTCTATAACTACTCCACATTGTTCAAAATGATATTTTATAGGTGCAGATGGTTTATTAATTTCTAGCTTAACATTTTCAATTTGAGGAAACTTTTCAAAAATATTTTTTAAAATTTCTCCAGCTAGGCGTTCTAATAAATTATACGTATTTAAAGTTGCAGTCTCTACTACTACATCTGCAATATCAGCATAACTTATGCTGTCTGTCATCTCATCACTAAACAACGCCTTCTTATAATCAAGCTCACACTCAATACTAAAAATAAATTTTTGACCTAATCTATTTTCTTCTTCAAATAATCCATGATTAGCAAATACTTCAAGATTATTTATAAATAATTTCGTCTTCATGATTAATATACCTCTCAATCATTATTTTGCTTAACTATAAAATTTTAACATATTTCGCCTTATTTCTCTAATGATTATACTTACATATCAATAAAAAACGACTTAAAATTATGATTTAATAAAATCTCTTTTTAAGCCGTTTAAGTAAAAATCAATGTTTCTTAGTATTTTTACTGTGAAATTTAAATATTTTTAATTAGTTTTTATTTCTTTTTCTTCCTAAAATGAATGCAGCAACTGCACTTAATCCAGCAAATAGAAGTGAACTAGAAGAATTTAATCCAGTTTTAGGAAGAACATTTTTTCCAAAGAAGTTTTCTCCTTTGTTTGTTTTCTCTTTTTCAGATTTAACTTGTTCAGTTGTAGCTTTGCTACCTTGTTCAGTTCTTTCTTCCTTAACTTCTTTTGAATTAGCTGCTTCTTGATTTGGATTAGAAGCTACATTTTCTGAAGGTTTATTTTCTGAAACTGGTTTTACTTCTGTAGTTGGATTAGATGCTGGGCTTGGTTCAGGTGTAGTTGATACTTCTTTCTTACTGAAGTCAATTTGCACAACTACTGGATCATGGTCAGAAGCACGTCCATGTTCTTCCATGAATGAAGCATTAATATGAACTGGAGAGAAGACTACTTTATCTTTAATGTTTTTAGAAATTAAAATATTGTCTAAACTTTGGTTACTTCCTCGGTAGAAGTATGAGTATCTATCTCCTTGTTCATGTTCAGCCATTAAGTTAACTAGTTCATTTCCTACGATTGTTTTCACACTATCTGAAAATTCAAAGTCATTGAAGTCTCCTGTAAGAACAAATTTTAAGTTTGGATTTTGACGTAATCCTTCTTTAATAAAGGCATTTAAAATTTTAGCCTCTTCAATACGTTTTGCTTTTGTATTTTCTACTGATGGTTGGTTAGAACCATAGATTGCATCATCACCTAATTTTGATTTTAAGTGGTTTGCAATTACTACTATTCTTTCACCTTTAAATTCAAATTCAGCAGCTAATGATTTTCTAACTTTTTCAAAGTGAACACTTGTAGGATCAACTCTTGATGGATTTTTTTCAAGATGCCCATTAACGAAACGAGCAGCTTCCTCGCTTCCACCTTTTTCTTTACCAATTAGAGTTACTCTCTTAGGATTATATAAATAAGCTACCCTAATGTTCGCGCCCGGTTTACCACCATCTTTTCCGTCAACTGGAGCTATCTCAGTATATTTATAATCAGGTCCACCAAGACTCTTAATTCTTTGAGCTAATTTTTCCCCACTCTTAACTCCATCAACAGTTCCATCATTTACTCCACCATTGTTATCTTGAACCTCAATAAGAGTTATGATATCAGGACTGTGAACTTCTTTTATAAATGAATTAGCAATTTTATCAACTTTTTCCTCTGGTGTTTCATCATGACCCTTGTTGTTTGCTGAGAAGTTTTCAATATTGTAAGAAGCAATTGTTAATTTATCTTCTGAAGGATAAATTTTAGATACTTCACGTTTTAATCCTCCATCTTGAATTGCTGGTACGCTAGATGGATCAATTTTATATGTTTTATTTTTATAAGTAACTACCCCTGTAATATTTTCATTAAAGTAGTCTTTTGCTTTTGCTACAAATTTATTCCCTACTGTAATAGGTAGTACTTCTGTGTTTTGTACACCAGGGCGAAGATTTACTCCACCGATGTTATTAAGTTTTTGACCTTTGTAGTCACCTGGTAATACATAAATATCACCTTTATATTGCGGCCCAGTAACTTTTGGTTTAGTCACCTCTACACGCATTCCCTCTAGACTTTCCCAATAATCTAAAGCTTCTGTTTCTGGATTATATTTAGTTGGCGTATTATCAACTATGTCTTTAGGCATTTTTTCAGAAATGTTTAATGCTTTTGGTAAATCTGCTTTCCCTAATTTTGTTATAGTTGCGTTAATAATTTGAGTAACTGTCAGGCTTCCAGCTGGTTTTTTAAAAGTTTGACCTGGTTTTACAGAATATTCTTCCATATAACCTTCTTTAACAGTTCCTTGAACTTTTAATAAGTCACCTGATTCTACTTTATCTTTTGAAGCGACATATACTGCATCAGAGGTTTTTGGATTATTATCTGACACTTTATCTTGAACATAGAAACCAGTTTGATCAGTTTTAGTTACAACAACATTGTTTATTACTACTTCTTTCCCAACTAAAGGACTTTCATGGCTTTCACCTTGTACTTCCCCTATGTTTTTTACTTCTTTTGGAGCAGTAGCTTGAGGACTTGTTGTAGTCGCTCCAGCAGGTTTTACTTCATTTTTTCCTGTTGTAGTAGTCGGTGTAACTACTTCTGTTTTTACCTCAGCCGCAGAAACTTCATTAGCTTCAGCTGATAAATAAGTTGCCCCTACTCCTCCTAATACTGCACTTGCTAATAATATTGATAATTTGTATTTTTTCACAATATGAACTCCTTGTATATAAGTTTATACTAATTATTTTACTATTAATCTAACTAATAAGCAACATCAATTGTTTACCTTTACAAAAAAATCCTCAATATAGACTTTTCTATATTGAAGATTCTTAAAATCAATAATTAAACTATTTAATTCTTCTTTTTTTTAACTTTACCAACATAAATGATAAAATAATTACTCCTACCAATGCCATAAATGCTAACCATGTATTTTCTATTCCTACTTTATCAGTTAATACTCCATTTACAGATAGTAATATTGCTACAATAATAGATTCAAAAGTATAAAATATAGAAACTGTAGTTGTTCTATTTTCATCACTTTTTACTAGATATTTATGCATAAATACACTAACCTGTATACTCATTAAAGTGAAAAATACAATATATATCATGAATAGTACAAATTTAGCATATACATTTTGAATAAAAACAAACATTAATAGCATTCCAATATTTACAACTACAAAGAAATACAAAATGCGTAGCTTTGATAATTTATTTGATAATTTTTCATATATTACACTTCCTAACATTCCACTAACTGATATACCAATCCAAATATAACCGATAATATCAACATCTAACTTTTCAAACACAGCTTGCCACTGGTTTGATGGCCCAAGATCTAGGATAGAAGGAATAACAAAAAGTATCATAAGAAATATACTACTTTTAACATATAGTGTTTCTTTTAACGAGTTTTTTACTGTTACAAATGAATCTTTTATTTTCTCAACTGATATTTTTTGAGTCTTTTCTAAGTTTTTCATAAATAAAAGTGTAATAAACAACGAAATAATAAAAACTATCATACTTAATATTACTGACAAACTTTTATGATATACATACACATATTTAGCACTTATAAAACCTACAATTGCTGAGAAAAATAATGCATACAGTGAACTTCTTGAAAGAACTTTATCTATATCTATTTCTTCATTGTTTTTATTGTTTACATTGACTAACCAACTTGTTAGTGTTCCAGATTGAAACGATTCTGCAACTGCAGATAAAATTGCAGAAATGTACAGTAAAATTAAACTATTACTAAGCAATAAGATTAAACCTATAACCCTAAAAACTGAACTAAGAAGAATACTATTTTTTGCTCCGATGTTATCAGTGATTGCCCCACAAGGAAGCTCAGTCATAAAAGAAGCCAACCAAAAAATCGATAAATAAAGCCCTACTTCAGCAAAAGAAAAATCTTTTGACAACAAATAAATATATAAAATTGGATTAAAAAATGATAATGCTACCGTAACTAATATATTATACAAATAATAAAATTTAGTATTATTCATCTTTTTCCTCTACAATCTTATACATTCTACCGTAATTATCTCTTTCTAAGAACTTATAATCAACAAGATATCTTCTAATTAGAGAATAATCTGGATAAATCTCCTTAATTGCTTCATTTAATTCTTTCTCAGTAAACTCTAATGATTTTTCCTTTAACATCTGTAAAACTATCTGAAGCACAGGTATTTTATTTTTTTCTTTTTTTGGTATCATCATCAATTTATCATTTTTAAAATATTTTATTTTTACTTCTTCCATATTACACTTTCCTTTCAAATTTATTTTTTTATATACTATTATATATTTATATAAAATAAAAAACAAGTATAAAAATAACCTCTAACACAGTTTATACCCTGTTAGAGGTTTTGCAATCTAGTTTACTTTTTATTTCTATTGCCCTAGAACAAAAACATCTTCAGCTTCTTTTTCTTCTTTTTTAGATCCTTTAGTTAAAAATGAAATTTTATTAGCTATGATTTTAATTCTATAGTGGGTCACTCCGTCTTTATCTTTATAAACATTATTGTTTAAAGTACCTACTATATTGAGTAAACTTCCTTTTTCACAGTATCTGGCTGTATTTTCTGCGATTTTACCAAAAGCAGTAAATTCGAAAAATTCAGTATCATAGTTCCCTTCTTTATTCTTAAAATCAGACTGAACTGCAATAGTAGCTTTAATATAACTTACTTTTTTATCACTTTCTTTTAATTCCGGTTTTTTTACTAATCTTCCTATTAAAATTACTTGATTTAACATAATTTATCCTCCCTTAAAATAGTAATCTAGATTGCTATGAAAACATTAGGAAGATTATCTTAGTCTTATTTATTGATTAAAGTAACAAAAACTTCGCCATCTTTCAAAAATTCTGCATTAATATAATTTTCACCATCAAAATGTAATACCTTACCTGGTTCTACGATATGAATTTCTTCATCATTTAGAAATACTTTAACTTCACCTTTGACACAAGTGAATACTACTAAAGCTTCTGGATGATTGTGTTTAGGAATTACATCACCCTGTTTCCCTACTTTTTTTACTAATTTAAATCTATCATGTTTTTTTAATAAACCTGCTTCTTCAAAAATTATTCCTACGCTCATATTAATTCTCCTTTATTTAAAAAATATTTTATATTTATTACGCTTACACTCTTATTATAGAACTTTTTTGTTAACAAAACAAATAAAATTCATATCTTTTTCCAATTTTTTAAAAACTACTCCCATCTTAATAAACTGTGATCTATTTTCTCTCTTAAATCCATTTTTTATTATTTTTAATGTATTTAAAATACCTTCATCATCTACAAGTCCAGATACAGTGAGTAATGTAAGTTTATCATGAAGACTATTAACCGTCTTAAAGCCCGCTTCTTCAAATAATGATAGCCAATTTTCTTTCGGTAACGGAGAAACATTCATATTAATTGAATCAGACAATGTCTTTCTCGTTTCTTCATAATTATTTAACAGCAGTATATCGTGAGTCAGAAGTAAGCCCTCTGGTTTTAATACTCTATAATATTCACTTAGAGCTTTAGATTTACTCTTATCACTAAACATAGTTAACATAGCTTCATTTATAATATAATCAAAACTATTATCGGAGAACGTTAAATGAAATGCATCCGCCCTCATAAACTCGATATTCTTTAGATTATTCCTTACAACTTCAAGTTGTGCTTCTAAAATAGATTCTTTATCTACGTCTATTCCTATAAAGGTAGTCTTAGGATATCGTTTGGCTAAAGATATTAGATTTATTCCTCTATTACATGCAACTTCTAAGACACGATTCCCAGCTTCAAACTTTATATGTGCAAGTAGAAAATCAGTTCCTTTCACCCCTCCAGGTCTTAATCTAGTTTTACCTAGTTTTTTTAAAAATTTATGCCCCATTTCTTTTTTCATAATAACCCTCCGCGTTTTATATTATACTTTTATTGTACAATAAGCTAAAATAAAAATCCAGAAATAATTGATAATAACTATCGATTATCTCTGGATTTTAAATTATATAATTCTACTATTTGGGAGTGACTCAAAAATCGTGATTTCAGAGAAATCGATTTTGTCGAGTCACCTCCGCACAGTTTATTAGATATCTAAAAAGCTTGTATAAAGCGAATTTAGATATCAATAAACCTCTGCGTCTATGAGTTCTCTTATACACTTTATTAAATTTTAGGAATTTTTGGTCAGTCCCATTTTTCTAAAAATCCTTATATGTATAAGTTCCTTGTTCCTTATTCTCTATTGCAAAGCGAACAATTTCTCTACCTAGTACACTAACTTCGATTGGACTATATTTTTTAGCTTTTCCTTTTAATACAAGTTGAAAAACTGACGATACTTTCATAAATAATTCTTCCAAAAATCTCTTATCATCACGTTTACTTATAAGAAGAGATGGCTGAAATATTCTAAGAACTCCTAGATTCATTACTTTTAATTTATCTTCTAACTCTCCTTTTAATGAATTATAGAAGTTTTTCGATTTACTATTAGCACCAATTGCAGAAACTACATTAAAACTTCTTACTTTACCTTCACATAGTTTAGAAAAATTAACTGTATAATCTACATCTATCTTTCTTTGATTTTCTTTTGATCCTGCAATTTTTATCGTTGTTCCAAGACTTGCAAATACATCTGCATTTTCTAGGATACTTGTATCAAAATTTAAGTTTTCAAAATCAACTATTATTTTAGTCAACCTCTCTTCATCGCCTAACTTACCTATTGACTGCCGTCCAAGAATATACACTTTATTATAAAATTTATCGGCTAAGATTTCTTTTAATATCTCTTTACCTACAGCTCCTGTAGCCCCAATAATTACCGCTGTTTTCTCCATTTTATCTCACCTCTAGAAAAATAATGATATTAAAGCTAGAATAGGTAATCCTCCTTGCTTTAATATTATTTTTTTATCACTTGTTAAACCACCATATATAGCAACAAGTATAATATAAACCAACAACATTCCTACAATCTCTTTTGGATTCTTTGAGAAGAATGTTCCATATAAAAGTCCAACTCCTATTAATCCATTATATACACCTTGATTTTTAAATAATGTGTTTAAATTCGGTCTTTTCAATTCTTCTTTTGAAATATTAAATACTCTACTTGTACTATCTGAATCTGTTACAAAAGTTTCTAAGTACATTATATAGAAAAATAGTACTGCTACTAACACTGTTAGAATAATTGATATTATATTCATTTTTATACCTCTTTCTTAAATTAAACTTTTATTAAATTTATCTAATAATTTAGTCAGATTTTTTAGATCATCATCTGTAAAATCCTCACTGATAATATTTCTGATATCAGTATCTTTAGTACAACTATCAATTTTGTTTTTTGAAGCTTCAGTTATTTCTATATAGATTTCTCTATTATTTTCTTTATTACGACGCTTATTAATATATCCTGCTTCTTCTAGTTTTTTTAAATGTCTAGTTATAGCAGCTGCGTCTATTTCTAAAATCTTAGATAGCTGTTTAGGTGTTGCTACATCAACCTCATATAAGTATTTTATAATTTGAAATCTTGTTAGACTTATTCCTAATCTTTTCTCAAATATATGAGCAATCTTTCTCTCTAGCACTTTCAAATCATGCAATAGATTTACATATTCTCTTATGTCCATTCACATAACCCTCTCTTTTATTGACTAGTCAATTATTGATAATTTCATTATAACTTAATTATAGTTGACTCGTCAATTATAATGCATAAAAAAGAAGAAGAGCAATTAAAAATCACTCTTCCTTTTTTATTAATTTAAGTACTTACTAGCTTCTCTTAAACTAAGATTCGCCATTTTACTTCTATTTTTTTCTATGAATTTCCTAACCCATTCTGGATTAACTTTTGAATAATCTCGAAGTGCCCATCCTATAGCTTTGTTAATGAAGAATTCACTCTCACACAAATTATCTTCTAGTATTGTCTCTAATAGAAGTTTGTCTACATTCTCTTTAAATGATAACTGATGCAATATTGCAACTCTTCTTAACCAAATGTTATTTTCTTTTTTAGACCATTCTAACATCAAAGTTTTTAATTCCTTGCTACGGTTCACAACATCACCAATAATCTTAGATAGTAAATCAACTGTATCCCACCAAGACTTAGTAACTACAAGATACTTCAACTTAGAAATATCACCTTTATTTAAAAACTTTTGCATCGTTTTTAAATAATATACTACGGCATATTGAAATTCTCTTTCTTCTTTATTCCAACAGGTTTCAATAAAATTCCAATCTATTACTTTTGTTTTTCTAGCTGTAGGAAAATACTTCTTATATAATTCTGTTCTTTTAGGTCCTCTTATACCAAGAAATCTAAATTTATCCTGCATGTACTTTTCCATAGATTCAGCTAAAAGTTCATTACGATTCTCTTCAAGTTCTGTTATTAAACCTGATAATTCCATATTAAATCTCTATTTCTTATCTTTTATTTTCTAAACTTGCTTTAATGAATCCAGCAAATAATGGGTGTGCTTTTTCTGGACGTGATTTGAATTCTGGGTGGAATTGACCAGCAACAAACCATGGGTGTTCAGGGATTTCAACGATTTCAACTAATTTTCCATCTGGGCTCACACCTGATAACACCATTCCTTTATCAGTTAGACGATCACGATAGAAGTTGTTGAATTCATATCTGTGACGGTGGCGCTCAGTAATATTGATTTCCCCATATTCTTTGTGTGCCACAGATCCTTCTGCCAATGTACATGGGTAACTTCCTAAACGTAAAGTTCCTCCCATTTCAACAACATTTTCTTGATCTGCTAATAAGTTAATAATTGGGTATGGTGTATTTGGATCTAATTCAGATGAATGTGCTCCAGTTAAACCACATACATTACGTGCAAACTCAACAGCAGCAAGTTGCATACCTAAGCAAATACCGAAGAACGGAACATTGTTTTCACGTGCATATTTAATAGTAGTAATTTTACCTTCTACTCCGCGATCACCAAATCCTCCTGGTACTAAAATTCCATCTGCATCTTTTAGATATTCATGTACATTTTCTTCTGTAATATCTTCAGATTGAATCCAATCAATTTTCACTTTAGCATTATGTTTGTAACCAGCATGTTTAAGTGATTCTACTACTGAAATATAAGCATCGTGAAGTTCTACGTATTTACCTACTAATGCGATTCTTACATTTTCTTTTAAGTTATCTACTCTATCTACTAATGATAACCACTCTGTCATGTCAGCTTCTGGCGCTGTCAAACCAAAGTGTTTTAATACGATATCATCAATTTTTTGAGCTTTAAGATTTACTGGTAATTGGTATAAATTACTTACATCGCGACTTTCAATAACGTTTTGTTTTGGAATATCACAGAATAATGAAATTTTAGCACGTAGTTCATCATTTAGAGCAAGCTCATTTCTAACTACGATAATATCTGGTTGAATACCTAATCCACGTAACTCTTTTACTGATTGTTGAGTTGGTTTAGTTTTCATTTCTCCAGCAGCTTTAATGTATGGTAATAATGTACAGTGAATGAAACATACATTTTCACGCCCTAAATCACTACGGATTTGACGGATAGCTTCTAAGAATGGTAAAGATTCGATATCTCCTGTTGTTCCACCGATTTCAGTGATAACTACATCCGCATCACTAGATTCTCCTGCTAATAATACACGTGATTTAATTTCGTTTGTTACGTGAGGAATTACTTGAACTGTTCCTCCTAAGTAATCTCCACGACGTTCTTTTTCAATAATTGAAGAATAAACACGTCCTGCAGTTACGTTAGAATATTGTCCTAAGTTAACATCGATAAATCTCTCATAGTGCCCTAAGTCTAAGTCTGTTTCTGCTCCATCTTCTGTAACGAAAACTTCTCCGTGTTGATATGGACTCATTGTTCCTGGGTCAACGTTTAAATATGGATCAAACTTTTGTAAAGTTACTTTTAATCCTCTATTTTTTAATACACGACCTACTGATGCCGCTACAATCCCTTTTCCTAATGATGAAACTACTCCACCTGTTACAAAAATATACTTTGTCATTGTGTTCTCCTTCTATTAAAAATAATAAACCCCCTACGAAATTATCGCAGGGGGTGGTTTCTTAAATCACTCTTTAAGAGTGCCCGTATATTATTCTAGCATAACGTAATATTTTTAGCAACTAAAATAATTCGATATATATAATTTTCTTTATGATTGAATATTAAAAGAATTTGAATGAACTAAATGGATAGTATCTTAAGCTTACTTTTCCAATCATAGCTTCTTTTTTAACAAATCCAAATACACGACTGTCCGTACTATGTTGTCTGTTATCTCCAAGTACAAAGTATGTTCCTTCAGGTACAGTCTTAGATTTTGTACTACTTAAAAATTCAATATTAAAGTCCGGTGTAAATGGTGCTGTTCCTGAAGCCTTAGCCTCTTTTATTTTCTGAGCTAAGTATGGCTCATCTACTTTTTGACCATTTACATATAATACGTCGTTTCTGTACTCAATAGTATCTCCAGGAACTCCAATTATACGTTTAATATAATCATCAGTTTCATTAGCGTGGAAAACAACTTCATCTCCACGTTCAAAGTTTTTACTAAATTTATTAACGAAAACTTTATCGTTATCGGCGAATGTATAATCCATTGAGTGACCTTTTACTGTGAAAGGTGCAATAACATATGTGCTTAGAACAAGATAAATAGCTATCGAAACTACAACAACTACTATCCATTCCATAATTTCTCTTAAAATTTTCACTGGTATATCCCTCTTTTATTTTATTTATGATTAATAATTCTATCATATATCATAAGAAAAATCAAAAATTATTCTTTTATACTATTGTTATTATAATTATTAACGTTACTGTGATTTTAGATCTCTATACTAAGAATAAAGTATTTAATCTACTCATCTCCCTAATTTAAATACTTACTTATTTGGGACTGATTCAAAAGTCCTAAAATTTAATAAAGTTCATATGAGAACTCATAGACGCAGTGGTTAATCGCGATCTAAATTCAACAAAAGCTTTTTTCGTATCTAATAAACTTTGCGGAGATAGCTCGATAAAATCTTGTTTCTCCAAAATCGCACTCTTTGAGTCAGTCCCTTGAAAGCACTATTATTGAATTATTTTACCGTTATGCTATAATTATTTATACGGGAGTCTGTGAACAGTCTGAGAGGAAATATCAATATTTCGACCGCGCCTGATCTGGATAATGCCAGCGTAGGTAGACTTAGCTTAAAGACAAAACTTAGACCCCCCTTATATTGTAAGGAGGTTTTTTATTTTGATAAATTGCAGTATTGCATTACAAATTCTTCCACTTGATAACCATGATGGTAGAATAGAAATTATAGATAAAATTATCTATTTTCTACAAAATAAATATTCTAATATTAAGATAACTCCATTTGAAACGGTCATTGAAGGAGAATTCAATGATTTAATGGATACATTAAAAGAATGTTTAGTCCTAGCGGGTGAGGACAGCAAAAATATTTTTGCAAATGTGAAAATTAACTACGGAGATGTTTTAACAATTGATGAGAAAATTAGCAAATTTAATTAACAAATACGCTGCAACTATTTCTATGTTGTGTTTAATCATAATTTGGCAAGGTGCTGGAAATCTTGGTTTATTGCCTAAATACATTATTCCAACACCCATTGAAATAGTAAAAGCATTTATAAAAAACTATCAACTATTAATTTTTCACAGCAAAATCACCCTACTCGAAGCTATAATAGGATTATTCCTAGGAATAGTCATAGCTTGGCTTCTTGCTTTAATTATGGATAGTATACCAATATTTAATAAGACCATTTATCCACTTTTAGTACTAACTCAAACTATTCCAACTATAGCCATAGCCCCTATCCTTGTTCTTTGGCTTGGATACGGACTAACTCCAAAGATTGTATTAATTGTTTTAACAACAACATTCCCAATAGTTGTTAGTATTCTAGATGGATTTAGAAACTGTGATAAAGATATGATTACTCTATTACGTCTTATGAATGCGAGTAAATTCCAAATACTTTGGCATGTTAAAATTCCTACTAGTCTTAGTTATTTCTATGCAGGGCTTAGAGTCAGCGTCTCTTATGCATTTATCGCTGCAGTGGTAGCTGAATGGCTTGGAGGATTTGAAGGACTTGGAGTATACATGATTAAAGCAAAAAAACTTTTTGAATATGATACCATGTTTGCAATTATCATATTAGTATCAGTTATTAGTTTATTAAGTATTGAACTTGTTAAACTAAGTGAGAAAAAATTTATTAAATGGAAATATATAGGAGAAAATCATGAAAAAGATATTAACTAGCATTTTTGCATTTATCTTAGCAATTTCATTAACTGCATGTAGCACAGTTAATAAAAATGCAGAGAAAAAAGAACTTAAAAAAGTCGACTTCGTTCTTGACTGGGCGATTAATACTAACCATACGGGTCTATATGTAGCGAAGGAAAAAGGATACTTTGCTGAAGAAGGTATCGATCTTGATATTAAACCAGCACCTGAAGATAGTACTTCTGATTTAATTATTAACAATAAGGCACCTTTTGGAATTTATTACCAAGACTCAATGGCTAACAAACTTTCTAAAGGAGCAGGAATCACTGCTGTAGCTGCCATTATCGAACACAACACATCTGGTATTATTTCACTTAAGAAAAACAATATTAAAGAACCTAAAGACCTTGAAGGTAAAAAATATGGAACTTGGAATGATCCAGTAGAATTAGCAATGGTTAAATCACTAATTCAAAAACAAGGAGGAGACGCTAATAAATTAAACTTAGCTCCAAACACAGATACTAATTCTGTTACTCCATTAGAAAATGGTCTTTTCGATGCTGCTTGGATCTACTATGCTTGGGATGGTAAATTAGCAGAAAGTATGAAATTAGATATTAACTACTTCTACTTAAAAGATTTCAATAAAGACTTAGACTACTATTCTCCAGTAATTATTGCAAATAATGATTACTTAAAAGAAAATAAAGAAGAAGCTAAAAAAGTTCTTAAAGCTATTAAGAAAGGATATGTCTACGCTATAGAACATCCTGAAGAAGCTGCAGAGATTTTAATTAAAAATGCCCCAGAATTAAAAGATAAAAAAGATTTCATCGTTGAATCTCAAAAATATTTATCTAAACAATATGCATCAAACAAAGATCACTGGGGTGAATTCGACGCTAATAGATGGAATGCATTCTACCGTTGGGTTAACGACAACAAAATCACTGAAAAACCTCTTGCAGAAAATACTGGATTCAGCAATGACTTTATAAAATAATGAACATATTATCAATAAAAAACTTATCTTTCAATTATCCGAACAATAAAATATTACATGATATAAATATATACGTCGACAAAGGCGAAGTTGTATCAATACTTGGTGGTAGTGGTGTTGGTAAAACTACACTTTTTAATATTATCGCAGGTATCAATCCTCTACAAAGTGGAGAAATATCAATAAAAGGAAACACAGACTACAAAGGTCGTGTAAGTTATATGCTTCAAAAAGATTTACTACTAGAGCATAAGACTATTATTCAAAATATAACACTTCCACTTCTAATAAGAAAAGTCAGTAAAAAAGAAGCTGAAGAAGAAGCTATAAACAGTCTAAAATTATTTAACCTTTACGAATATAAAGATAAATATCCTAGCGAGTTAAGTGGAGGTATGCGTCAAAGAATCGCGTTACTTCGTACATATATGTTTAAAGAAGAACTATTCTTACTAGATGAGCCATTTAGTGCACTCGATGCAATTACTAAAATTTCGCTGCACTCTTGGTATTTAGAAATTAAGAATAAACTTGACCTAACTACTCTACTTATTACCCACGATATCGATGAAGCCATCGATCTTAGTGATAGAATTTATATCATAAAAAACAAACCTGGTGAAATAGTATCAGAAATTAAAATAAATCTTGATAAAGAAAATCAAGATGAACAAAAATTAAAATATAAAAAAGAAATACTTAATATACTTGGACTCTAAAAACTAAACCCTAGTGCGAATAATCACACTAGGGTTTCTTCTATATCTTTACTACTTATATATACTATACTTTTTATTTATTAAGTAAATTAGAAATGCAGGTACAATTGCAAAAAACATAAGCTTATAACCAAATACTTCTAAAGCAAGAAGTATAGGAGCAATGTACGTTTTAGTAGCTGCTGAGAATACAAGGCAATATCCTAGGGCTGCAGTTACTAAAATAGGTAAACCTAAATACGTTCCCAGAATTACTCCACATGTAGCTCCTATTGCAAATAGTGGCGTAACTTCTCCACCACTAAAACCAATACCGGTACAAATCGCTGTTAAAATAATCTTCAGTATAAAATCATAAATTTGAATTTGTTCAAAGTTGGTGAAAGAAAGACCAATTAAATTTGTTCCTAACGAAGCGTATCTATATTCAAAAATAAAACTAACTAGAATAAATACAATCAAAAGGATCCAACTAATTTTATTATTTGATGCTACTATTTCTTTAATTTTTCTTTGAATAACAACAAAGAAAATTCCTACAAATACGAAAACTATACCGATTAAAATTATCTTTAATAAAAATTCTATATTTATATTCACCTTACTTATGTCTATTCTTACAAAGAACTTCTCTAAACCTAATTTATGTGAAACAAAGGCGCTAATATATGCTCCGATGATATATGTTATATACTCATATACCTTATTCACTGTAAAATTAAATCTTTCACTAATAACTTCTAAAATAAATACTACCGCAGCAAGTGGCGTCTGAAACAATCCAGCAAAACCACAAATCATTCCTAATTTAACAAAAAATTGTTTCTTCTCCTTACTGAAATCTCTGCCAGCAAGATTACCTCCGATAGCTCCGCCTAACTGAACAGCAACCCCTTCACGTCCGACACTTACTCCAAATCCATGTGCCAATAAAGTATTTAACGTTAATATCAATGGAAAACTCCATGATACCTTATCTTTTTTATCAGTTGCAGCTTCAATAAAATATTTCATTCCTATCGTATTAGTTTTTAAATACTTATTACTAAATTTTGTAAAAAGTAATATTATAGGTGTCAACACTATCAAATACTTGTAATAATCACTTGTTACCTCTATGAGTTTTAATAATATCTGTCCAAATACTGAACAACAAACAGCTATTAATAATATTAAACTTACTAATCTTATATAATAATTCTTAAACATACTTTTTTTGATTTTTTCCTCCTTGTATTGAATAATAACAGGAGCGACTTTAGACTTATGACTCATAAAAAATCATCTTTATAAAGTCACTCCCATACATCCTTTTTTATAATTTATTCTTAAACGATAATCTCGTTTTCTTCGGTTGATCAAAACTGAATCCTTCACCAATAATGTCATGCACTTCGGTGATTGTTACAAAAGCCCGTGGATCAATATTATAAACGATGGATTTTACTTTCCCTATTTCATTTCTTGAAACTACACAATATCCTATATTTAAATCTTTCTTAGAATAACTTCCCTGACCTTTAATATATGTCAAGCCTCGATTCATATCTTCTTGTATTCTTTTGGTGATTAATTCTATCTCTGATGAAACAATCATTACACCCTTTCCTGGAACACCGCCTTCAACAACATAGTCAATCATTTTAGTACAAATAAATATATATATCAAAGTATATAATATCGCAGGAAAACTTTTAACTACTACAAATGTTAAAGCTATAATTACTCCATCAAGAACTTGAATTATTCTACCAATTGAACTTCCTGTATAAAGCTGAATAATCTTAGCTACAATATCGACTCCCCCGGTTGTTCCACCTGCTAAAAAGACTATTCCAAGTCCAATTCCAGCAAGAATTCCTCCAAAAACAGAAGCAAGTAATCTATCTCCACCTATATCAATCGCAATATTGTATTTTTCAAATACACCTATCCAAAAAGTCAGCATAAAAATACCATAAACAGTATATAACATAGTTTTCTTATCTAACATTTTATAACCAATTACCAATAAAGGTATATTCACCAAAATTGTACCAACAGAAACAGGTAGTCCAATTGCATATAATAATAACAGAGCTATCCCTGTTCCCCCACCTTCTGCAAGTTTATTTGGAACATTAAAATGCATAATAGCAAAAGAATAAATTGCACATCCCAGAGAAATAATAAATAACTCTTTAATAATTTTTTTAAAATTTAAATTTTTAAAATTCTTTTCCATAGTACACCTCCCAAAATTCGACTGTACCCTAATTATAACAGTTTATTTCGGGATAAACAACACCGTACTTATATAAATTTTCTAACTTTAATTATTATAAATTTTATATTTTCTTAGACATTATTTCAAATTTGTACTATAATTATAATATCAATATTGGAGGTTGACTTTTAAGATGAATAAAAACTTCATACCAAATTATCTTACCTTATGTAATATATTTTGTGGATTCATGTCAATTTTGACTACATCACACGGATATTTCATTTGGGGAACTGTCTTTATTATATTAGCCATGCTTGCAGATAGATACGATGGTATCGTTGCAAGAAAACTTGGTGTTGTTTCTGAAATTGGTCACGATTTAGATTCTCTATGTGACGTAGTTAGTTTTGGAGTTGCACCAGCTATGCTTGTTTTTGAAATATTTGTCGCTACTGAAAAACCATCAGCTATTCTAACAACAATAGTTGCAATAATTTGCGGAGTATACGTATGTTGCGGGGCTTATCGTTTAGCCAGATTCAACGTTACAAAAATGAAAAATGGATACTACCAAGGTGTTCCTATCACAACTTGTGGAACAATTCTTGCGATTATCGCACCTATAAAATTACCAAGCATTGCTACGTTAATCTTAGTAATATTATGTTCTTATCTAATGGTAAGTAATTTAAAAATCAAGAAAATATAAAAAAAGGAATCGGGTTACATGCCCAATTCCTTTTTTTATTTATTCTGATTTTTTAGCAACTTTTTTCGTAGCTTTTTTTGGTTTCTCTTTTTTCTGTGGTTTGTTATTTTCTGGATACATTACTTTATCAACTAATCCATATTCACATGCTTCTTCAGCAGTTAAGTAATTATCACGTTCTGTATCACGTTCAATAGCTTTAATAGTTTGTCCAGTTCTGTCTGCTAGAATTTTGTTTAATTTTTCACGAGTTCTTAAAATGTGTTTGGCTGCTATTTCAATTTCAGTTGCTTGCCCTTGTGCTCCACCTAATGGTTGGTGAATCATTACTTCCGCATTTGGAAGTGCATAACGTTTACCAATAGTTCCTGCTGCAAGTAAGAATGCTCCCATACTAGCCGCCATACCCATACAAATAGTTACAACATCACATTTAATATGTTGCATAGTATCGTAAATTGCAAATCCAGCCGTTACACTTCCCCCTGGTGAATTTATGTAAAAGTAGATATCCTTTTCACTATCTTGTGCTTCTAAAAATAAAAGTTGACTTGTTATTGAATTAGCTACTTGGTCATTAACATCCGATCCTAAAATAATGATTCTATCTTTTAATAATCTTGAATAAATATCATAAGCTCTTTCTCCTTGAGAAGTTTGCTCAATTACTGTAGGAATTAAATTCATTTTCTTACCTCCTAATTTTCTTTTCACTTGTTATTATATATCAAATATGGTCAATTATCAACTTATTTCCCCTTTTTAACTTTTCTTTATTTTCAATAAATTCTCCACTAATTTATAATAAATACGGCTCAAAAACAACTGTTTTCAAACCGTAATTTTATTTATCTTATAACCTATATGAGTGTTCTTTAAAGTTACCAACTATAGTATTAACCGCAGTTACTGTAATAAACGCTTCTGGACAATTTTCCGCTACTAATTGTCTTAAAAGATGCATCTCATTTTGTTGAATAACTACTATAATCATTCTTTTTTTCTTGTGAGAATATCCACCTTCAACATCCATTATTGTAGAACCTCTATGCAAGGTAGTATTTATCAGTTCTACCATTTTTTCCGGATTACTACAAATTATTGTACATTGTATATATGCTGAAAAGAATTTTTGAACACCTTTCATCGTTTGATTACGTACAAAACTCATTACAAGTGCATACATTACATATTTAATATCAAAAAATATCCAGACTATTGTATATATTGTTATATCTTGTATTAAAAAAACTGTTGGTAAATTATATTTGAACTGCTTAGTAATAAACTTACCTGTTATATCCGTTCCACCAGTTGAAGCTCCAGCAACCAACAGACAACACATGGCTAATCCCGAAATAATTCCACAGAAAATTGCTGCTACAAGCGAATCTCCAAGGTTAACAGGAGTTATTATCTTAGGTAAATTATTAATTAAAAATGATGAAATACTAATCACTAATCCTGTTAGTATTACAAATTTTCTTCCTATATATTTATAACCTAAATAAAATAATGGAACATTTAAAACAAATTGTGCTGTCCCTATTTTTATCCCAGTTATTTTATTAATTACTAAACTTAATCCTAATGCACCACCTGCTCCAATATTATTAACAGGTATTAACAATCCAGCATAAATTGAGAATAATACTGTTCCTAGTATTATTAAAAATATGTCTTTTGATTGCTTATATTGATCAGTCGTATAAATCGTATCCGATAATTTCATGTTATCCTTATCCTTTATTTTTTATCCACTATATATTTTAATACAAATTAAATTTTAAAACAATTAAAAATCAACTATCTCTAATGAAATATTAATAAATAATTCATTTTATCAACATTTTGTGTTAAAATTTAAGTAATAGATTTTTCTAATTATTAAAAAATTGAGAATTTTGGGAGTACATCACTTACATATTTGCCCCCAATTAAAAAGGAGCTATTTATGATTAAACTCTATAATACATTGACAAAACAAAAAGAAATTTTAAAAACAATAGAAGAAAATAAAGTACGAATGTATGTTTGTGGACCAACTGTATATAATTATATTCATATCGGTAATGCACGTCCTATTATAGTCTTTGATGTTGTACGAAAATATTTAGAACACAGTGGATATGAAGTAGATTTCATCTCTAACTTTACTGATGTTGACGACAAGATTATTAAAGCAAGTAATGAAGAAGGAATTTCTACTAGTGAACTTACAGATAAGTACATCAATGCCTTCTTTAAGGATTACGATGCATTAGGATGTAAAAGAGCAACAAAAAACCCTAGAGTTACTGAATATATGCAAGAAATAATCAAATTCATAGCTAAATTAGTTGAAGAAGGATATGCCTATGAAGCAGACGGTGATGTTTATTTCAGAACTCGTAAAAAAGAAGACTACGGAAAATTAAGTAAACAATCTATCGATGATTTAATTAGTGGTGCTCGAATCGAAGTTGGAGAACACAAGGAAGATCCACTAGATTTTGCACTATGGAAAAAAGCTAAGCCAGGTGAAGTAAAATGGGATAGTCCATTTGGAGAAGGTCGTCCAGGTTGGCACATTGAATGTTCTGTTATGGCTAAAGAAACACTGGGTGAAACAATCGATATCCACGCTGGTGGACAAGACTTAACATTCCCTCATCACGAAAATGAAATTGCACAATCTGAGTGTCATAACCATGCACCATTTAGTAATTATTGGATGCACAATGCATTTATAAATATTGATAATGTTAAAATGAGTAAAAGTTTAGGGAATTTCCGTTTAGTAAAAGATATTATTGCTGAAATTGATCCTATGGTACTTCGTTTATTCATGTTGACAGTTCACTATAGAACACCAATTAACTACACATTAGAAAATATTGAATTAGCAAAAACAAACTTCGAAAAAATTAAAACTTCTTATCAAAATCTACAATTCAGATTAAATAACGAAATGACTGAAGAAAAATTAGATACTGAAGTTGTAGCACTAGTTACAGAAGAACTAAATAAATTTGAAGAATATATGCAAGATGATTTCAATACAGCAAACGCCCTTTCTTCATGGTATGAAATTGTAAGAATTTCTAACTCATATACAGCAAAAGAAGCTGTTAACAAAGAAACATTAGAACTAATCAATGCTGCATTCGAAACGTATAGTTCAATTCTAGGAATAAATGTAAAAGAAGATAACACTCTTGATAGTGAACATATCGAAAACTTAATAGCTGAACGTGAAGCCGCTCGTAAAAACCGTGATTTCGCTTTAGCTGATAAAATCCGAGATGACTTAAAAGAACAAGGAATTATCCTAGAAGATACAAAACAAGGTGTACGATGGAAAAAAATATAACATTTAAATTTACTGAAAAAAACTTCGCTAATCCAAACCAAATGCAAGCTTTAACTCTTGCCTATATTGGAGACAGTATTTACGATATTATGAGTAGAGAATATGTTATGAAAAATCATTTAGGAAAAATAAATGATCTTCACAAAACAGTTTCTACAATCGTATCTGCTAGAGCTCAAGCAAGTTTTATGGAAAACATACTAAACAATAGTATTTTGACAGAACAAGAAGAAAAAATTTATAACCGTGCAAAAAATCAAAAAAATAACTCTAAAGCAAAAAATGCTAGTATTATGGAATATAAACTAGCTACTGGTTTAGAGGCTGTATTCGGTTATTTATATTTAGAAAAAAACTTTGAAAGATTGGAGGAAATGTTTAACTACATAATAAAATTATATGAAGAAAAACAATAAACACTATAAAGAATTAAGACTAAAAAACAAAGAACAAAAACCTCAAGTTCAAACTGCTGAAGTTGATTTGGATAAAGAAGTAATTGCTGGTCGTAATGCTATACTTGAAGCAATTAAATCAGGACGTGAAATTAATAAAATTCTATTCCAAGAAGGGATTGAAAAAGGAAGATTGAAATCTATTTTCTCTATTGCTAATGAGAAAAAAATCATTTGCCAAGAAGTTCCAAAACGTAAATTAGACAATTCTACTACTGAACGTCACCAAGGAGTTATCGCCTATGTTGCGCCATACTCTTACTTTGAACTTGATGAAGTAATAAATAACTTAGAAATTAATAAAGATACTACCCTACTTATTTTAGACCATATTGAAGATCCACATAACCTAGGTGCGATAATTCGAACTGCTGAAGCAAGTGGTGTTAAAGCAATAATAATTCCTAAACGTCGTGCCGCTGTAGTTAGCCAAACTGCAGTTAAAGCTTCTGCAGGAGCAATTGAACACATGCCTGTTATCCGTGTATCAAACCTAACTGATGCTATTAAAAAATTGAAAGAAAAAGGATTCTGGATTGCTGGAACAACATTAGCAGAACGCTCTGAAGATTACACAAAAATTGCAAAAGATGTACCTTTAGCTATCGTAATCGGTAACGAAGGTGAAGGTATGAGTAAAGTTGTTACTAACGAATGTGATTTCTTATATCACCTACCAATGTTAGGGAAAATACAAAGCTTAAACGCTTCTGTAGCAGCTGGTATAATAATGTACGAAAGAATTAAGTCTAATGATTAAAATATTAAAATCTAAAGAAGAGCTTAACCTTGGTTTTGCTCTTCGTATTGAAGTATTCGTTAAAGAACAAAAAGTTCCAATGGAACTTGAATTTGATGAAAAAGATAATAGCGAAAATACGGTTCATGTTGGATTCTTTGATAACAAAAAACTTATCGGAGTTGCACGACTTATAGATCTTGATAAAGACGTTATTCACATTGGACGTGTTGTTATTGATAAAGAATACCGCGGTCAAGGAATTGGACGTGAACTTATTATTGGATGCGAAAATATCGCACAGCAAATTTTAAAAAGAAAAATAATTATCGAACTTAGTGCTCAAATACAAGCTGAAAACTTCTATAAATCATTAGGTTATAATCGAGTTAATGACATAATATATTTAGATGCAGGCATTGAGCATGTAGATATGAGGAAAGAAATTAATTAAATTATCAAAGGAGGACTTTTTATGAAAAAACAATATTTATTTATTGACGGTTATAATTTACTTTTTCGTATGAAAGAATATGACTTAATAAAAAGCTCTACCTTTCCTACCGAACGAGACATTCTAATTGATATGCTTCGCGAATATGCAGGTGGCAATAACTATATCGTTTACTGCGTATTTGATGCTTATCTAACACGTTCAAAAGAATACATCAAAGAAGAACCACCTATTACTATTGTTTATACAAAAACTGGTGAAAGGGCTGACCAATGGATAGAAAGAAAAACTCGAGAATTAAGAATCGATCACTTTATAGATATTATAGTAGTAAGTGACGATCATGATGAACGTGACACCACTCTTGGCTACGGAGCAATTTTGCGAGATTGTCACATGTTTATAAAAGAATTAAAAGATAGAAAACAAAGTGTTTCTAAAATAACAAAAAATCATAATTCTCGTGAGTTAAAAAATAGACATATCCGCATGAGTGATAATGATAGAAGAAAACTAGAAAATTTCATAAAAAATGGGAAATTTTAAAATTATAAGAGATGGACATATTAAATATATCCACCTCTTCTTTTTTTATTTTGAAAAATTCGTTATCTAATCTAAATAAAGCTAATTTCAATTTTTCCTTTATCTGAAACTGCTGTTATTTGTTTTTCTTTAGAGTCAGCTGTGTTTTTACTATAATTAATTTGATAATCTTGTTTATTTCCTTTAATTTTTGCAAAAATATCTCCAGATTCTGTTAGCATATTCATAGTATTTACCTTTGTTTGGTCTACTATAATTTTTGTATTATTTTTAGTTTCAATAATCGCTTTATTTATAATATCCTTTGTTATTTGTACCTTCTTGTTATCAGTAGCGATTTTAAGATTACCTATCTCAGCTCCATCAACTACAACCTCGTCATTACTATTAATAATTAAACTTTCTACATTTACATCAAAGATTTTTGAAGTTGCATCTTTGTTCTCTATAGTAATACTTTTATACATTTTTTTAGGAAGATATACAGTAAGTTCATTCTCACCTGACTCCTCTGCAGAAGCAGTAATATCTAATAAATTATTATCTGTAAAATATTTATAATTTCCTTTGAAATTTCCTTTTATTAAAATCGTTTCACTGTTATGATAATAAATTTTAACATTATTTTTCAATGCGTTAATTTTAATACTATCTATCCCTTTCTTCCCAATCCATTCACTAAAGTCTTTATTAGAAGATTCTTTTGGAGTATTAGTTTCTTTATCCTCTTTACTGAATCTCATACAACCTGTTGTAATCGACACAATTAATATTCCAATAATTATTGTTTTTAAAAATTTTTTCATTATTATCCCCTCCCACCCTCAGAATACTCCTATAAAAATAGAATGTCAAGAAAAAAAAGATTGACCTAGAAAAAGGCCAATCATTTTTTATAAAATTATCTCATTGTTACGAATTCTTCAGAACCAGTTGGGTGAATCGCTACTGTGTTATCGAAATCACGTTTTGTTGCTCCCATTTTAATTGCAACAGCAAATCCTTGTATCATTTCATCTACACCATAACCAATTCCATGTAATCCTACAACTTTCTCCTCTTCACCAAGAGTAATAAGTTTCATAAAGCATGGTTGTCTGTGGCTAGTTATTGCTGAATACATTGGAGTAAATGAAGATTTATAAACTTTAATGTTTTCTTCACCAAATTCTTTAATAGCTTGCTCTTCTGTATATCCAATAGAACCAATCGCTGGGTGTGAGAATACAACTGTAGCAACATTAGTGTAATCTAAGTGCTCTTCAGGTTTATTATTAAATAATCTTTCTGATAATCTACGTCCTGCCGCAACTGCAACTGGAGTTAACGCTAAGCGCCCTGTTACATCACCTACTGCATAAATTCCTTCTACATTAGTATTTTGGAATTTATCTGTAGGAATAAATCCACGTTCATCAAGTTCTACACCTGCAGCTTCTAAATTAAGATTTTCAGTTAACGGTTTTCTACCTATTGCCCAAATTAATAAATCTACTGTTGTTTCGCGTCCATCTTCAAGTACTAAAGTAACGCTGTCATCATCATTTTTCACAACTTTTTTAGGTATAGCATTTGTGTGAAGAGTTGGACCTTCTTCATTTATAACTTTTACTAAAGTATCTACTATATCTCTATCAAAAGTTCTTAAAGGACGATCACGACGTACGAATAAATGAGTATCTACACCTAAACCGTGGAATACACCAGCAAGTTCAACCGCAATATATCCTGCACCTACTACTGCGATACGTTTTGGTAATTGTTTTAATGCAAAAACTTCATTAGATGTAACACCATACTCTGCTCCCTCAACATTGGGAATAGTTGGTTGCCCACCAGTTGCTATTAAAATGTGATCCGCTGTATATTGTTCACCATTTACCTCAACTGTATTTTTATTAACAAATTTAGCATATCCTCTTACTAAATCTACTTTGTTATTATTTAATCCACGTTCATAAGAACCATGAATTCTATCGATATAAGCAGAACGATTACCTACTAATTTTGAAAAATCAAATTCTAAATTTTCAAAACTAAATCCATAATCATTAGCATATGATTTTAAACTCTCAGAGATTTGTGACGCATGCCACATAACTTTTTTAGGAACACATCCAACATTTACACATGTTCCCCCTAATTCATTTCCTTCAATTAACAATCCTTTTACACCGTACATTGCAGCTCGGTTAATTGAAGCTATTCCTCCGCTTCCTCCACCAATCGCAATATAATCATAATGTTTTGCCATGTTTTCACCTCTATAATATTGTATAGCTTTTATCAACTAAAGATTAGCATTTATATAATTATATCACATAAATCTAATCTCTATATCTCATATTATGCAACATTTAACAATTAAATTCAATATATATGCTTACATTTGTAATCAAAATTGAAAATGAAAACTTAAACTGAAAATTAGAAGCTAAGCATTCTCCATGCTAACAATTAATTTTTGTGATATAATCTTAGTCATAAATGAGGTGATTATATGTTTAATTATATAGAAAAATTAAATTCTATAGAACAATTCAAAGTATTAAAAGAAGAAAATGAAAAGATTGTCTTTGTATTTTCTGCAACATGGTGTCCAGATTGCATCATGTTAGATCGTTACTTAGAAGAAACGATGAACAAGTTTCCTGAAATAAAATTCATCTACGTTAACCGTGATGATTATCCAGAAATAGCTCAAGCTCTTGATATTTTTGGTATTCCTTCTTTTGTAGGTTACAAAAATAATGTAGAAGTTAGTCGATTTGTATCTAGACTAGCTAAAACTCAAAAAGAAGTAGAAGAATTTTTAGAGAAAATTTAATATCACTAAAACTCCTATATAGATTTCTCTATATAGGAGTTTTATCAAATCCAAAAAATCATCGCTAGTACATTGTAATCCCTATTTTCTTTATCATAGTATATCCCCGTTTCCCCTAGTTTTTTTACTGAATAATTAACTAAGTTTAATAATTATTCTGCACAAAGTTAGAATTTGAGGTGAAAAATGGTACTCTTAATCCCATACTACTCCTTAAATAATTATATTATTGTATTAATAATTATTCTATATCTTCACTTGATTTGATTAATACTTTTATCTCTTTTCCCGACATTACTGCTTCGAATGCTTCACGAGTTTCTTCTAACGGGAATATTTTAGTAATCATCTTATCTGTTGCAATTTTATTATTTTCTAATAAGTTTAATGCTAAATTCCATGATGATGGTTTTTGAGATCTTGAACCAATATAACGTATCTCTCTTTGAATAATACTTTCTTGATCAAGTTCATTCATTTTTTTAGCAAATAATCCTATTTGAACAAAATCACCTTTTTTCTTAATAAGTGGCAAAGCATTATTTACTGCGAATACAGATCCTGAACAATCAAATATTTTATCAACACCATATCCATCAGTTTCTTTTAATATAACTTGTCTTAAATCTTCAACTAGACTATCCACTGTTACATCAATTCCTATTTCTTTAGCTAAATCTAATCGTGGTTTATCTTTTGTAATCCCTGTAATTATAACTTTTGCTCCATTTGCTTTTGCTACTTGTGAAGCTAATAATCCTATTGGCCCCGGCCCAATAATAAGAACAGTTTCTCCCTCTTTTATTGATGTTTTTTCCATAACAGAGTGAGTACAACATGCTAATGGCTCGGTTAAAGAAGCTGCTTTCAAGCTAACTGTTTCTGGTAGAACATGACAACTTTCTTCTCTTGACAATACATATCTTGCCATACTACCGTTAGCCTGTGTACCTATTCCTTTTCTATTATCACATAAGTTATAATCTTTCGATTTACAGTATATACATTGTTCACAAGTTTCAAAAGTAGTTTCACTAGTAACTCTATCTCCAATTTTCACATTTTTAACATCTGGTCCTACTTCAACTACAACTCCCGAAAACTCATGACCCAATGTGACTGGTAATCCTTTAGCATTATATTCACCTTTGAAAGTATGAATATCTGAACCACATATTCCGGTGTATGCTACTTTAATCTTTACCCTATCACCATATACTTGAGGTTCTTCAACATCTAATAATTCTAAATTATCATAACCTGCTTTTGTTTTTACTGCTGCTAACATATTATTATCCTCTTTTCTTATAATTCTGGAAGAATAAGGATTTTCCCAAACGGTTCTGTTCTTCCTAATATCATTTCAAAAGCTTTATCAACATCTTTCAATGTAAATTTATGTGTAATTAAGCTTTCTACATCAATTTTATTTTTAGAAATTAATTCTATTGCATTAGTCCATTCTCTTCCTGGGAACGGCGCTGAATAAGAATTCCAAGAACCTTTTAAAGTCAACTCTTTTCTAAATATGCTCTCAAATGCTTTTTCTTTAAGTGTTACATCTTTATAAGCAATTCCTAAATACCCAACTTTACCATGCTTCCTAGTTAATAATAAAGCTTGCTCTTGTGTAACAACACTACCAGCACATTCTAAAGAAATATCTACACCTTTTTCATCAGTATATTCCTTTACTTTTTTTTCTAAATCTTCAGATAATGAGTTTATAGTCTGAGTAGCTCCCAATTTTTTAGCTAATTCTAATTTTCTATCATCAATATCAACAACTATTACTTTCCCAGCTCCTGCTGCCTTAATTGCTTGTAAAACTAACATTCCTATAGTTCCAGCCCCTAATACAACAACACTATCCCCTAGATTTATATCTATTCCCATAACTGCATGCATTACAACTGCTAATGGTTCAATGAAACTTGCTTTAGTATATTCTAAATCTCCTATTTTCAAAAGATTTTCCTCAGATATAACGGAATATTCTGCAAAACCACCGAATCTATGCGATCCAATCATAGTGTAATTTTCACACATTGAATATAAGGATTGTTTACAATATTCACATTCATTACATGGCATAAAAGGAACACAGACAACTCTGTCACCTTTCTTAAATTTTGTGACCTTATCTCCAAATTCAACTACTTCTCCACAGTATTCATGACCAATTACTGCTGGATACCCATATTTCCATTTAGTTTGCATCTTATGAATATCTGAGCCACATATTCCACAAGAATGAACTTTTATTCTTACATCATTTTCACCTAACTCATGCTCCTCTATTTCTTTATATTCAAATTTTTTATGCTCATACATAACCGAAGCTTTCATTTTATATACCTCTCTTTTCTAATTAATACGGCACCATAATCAACTACTTTCTACTAAAGATTATAGAACTATGGTGCCATAGAAATTTATTATTAACAATTATATATTAATAAAATAATTGTGAGAATTTTAGGATAACCCAGTTAAAGAAGTTACCACCCATGTCTAATGAACTTAAACTTGTATGTCCATGACTATATTGTTCTAATCCTTGCATCATTTGAGTATGAACTCCGATGAAGTCTGTTGCCATAAGTAATGATAAAGCAATTACCACTGTTCCAGCTAATACTGAGTGGAAGATATTCCCTTTTCTACTTGCTACGATGAATGATACGTAGAACGGGATAGTAGCTAAGTCCCCGAATGGTAAAACTTTGTTACCAGGAATAATAATTGCTAATAGTAATGTAATTGGAACTAAGATTAATCCTGTTGAAATATTAGATGGATGTCCAATTGAAACTGCAGCATCAAGACCAATGTATAGGTCTCTACCTTTGTAACGTGTTTTCATAAAATCACGTACAGATTCAGAAATTGGAATTAATCCTTCCATTAATAATTTAACCATACGAGGCATTAATAACATGAACGCTCCCATTGCAATACCTGTTTTTAATACTAAACCAACATCTCTCCAGTTAACTAATGCTTGTAAAATCATACCTAAGAATGTACCTACTACCATTGGTTCACCAAAGATACCAAAACGTTTTTGAATTGTTTCAGAGTCTATATGGATATCTTTAATAACTGGAATTTTAGCTATCAGCCAACCAATTGGAATTCCTACAAACCCGAACGCTGCCGTAGATCCTGTTGGTAATGAGATACCTTTTAGACCATATACATCTTGAACCATTTTTTGAGTTCTATCTGCCATTAATAATACCATTACTTCGTATAGAACAGCACATAAAATACTGAATGACCATGAACCTCCTGATACTATGTATCCTGTTGCTCCAGCTGCAATAAAGTGCCAATAGTTCCAAATATCAATATCCAATGTTCTAGTTAATTTTAATGCAATCATAATAACGTTCACTAAAGCGCATATAGGAATTAAAATTGCTGCTACAGGTGATGCCCAAGATCCTGCTGCTGCACCTGGCCAACCAACGTCAATAGTACTTAATGAAATACTATATTTTTCTACCAATTGTTCTGTGATAGGACCTAAGTTAGTAGTTAAGATACCAACAACTAGATTAATCCCTACAAAACCAATACCTATTGTTAGTGCACTACGTACAGCTTTACCAACAGGTACTCTAAATATGATAGCTAAAATAAAGATTGCTATTGGTAAGATAACAGTAGGCCCTAAACCTAATACATAATTCGTAATTTCTAATAATTTTTGCATAAGTTTTCTCCTTTATTTATTTTTTTAAAAATTATCTTAAGTGATTTAAAATTTCTTCGTCTAACTCCTCTTCACCAATTCCCATAATATAGTTAGTTGCAATTATACTTGGAATTGAGTAAGTAGTTGGTAAAATTGTAGTTGACACTATCAAATCTGCTTCATTTTGTAAACTAGCAGCTTCTGCTATTTTAATTTGTTTAATATCTACATCAATATTATGTTTTTTTATCAATTCTTCAACTCTAGATACAACTATTGTTGATGTTGCTATACCTGCACCACATGCAATTAATACTTTTTTTGTCATTTTCTTAAATCTCCTTATTTTTTATAATATTTAAAATTTTCTTTTTATCATTATTCTGTATGATTTTATTATAAAAATCTTCATCAGAAAAATTTTTTATAACACTTGATAGTACTTTTACTTGATTTTCATTTTTACTAATTAATAGTAACAGAAAAATATTTACTTCAAGATCTTTTGAATTCGTAGCCATATCCCTGAATATTACACTCTGTTTTGGTTTAACTATGGCTATTGCATCTTTTTTTATATATTTGGAATCGGTATGTGGAATAGCTATACAATATTTAGGAAACTCAAGTCCTGTAGGAAATATTTTTTCTCTTTCTATAACAGATTCTATATACCCATCATTTATATATTTTTTCTTATTTAGTTCTTTTGAAACATTATTTAAAACTTCAAAAAAATTATTTCCATCAACTCCTAAATATATATTATCTTCCGAAAACATTTCATCTAACATATAAAAACCTCCTTTACACATACTTTGAAATCTCTTCAAATTTTTTTTTATTACTGTTTAATATAATATTTCTTTTATTTTCTATTAAAAGATTTCTTACTATATTTTTAGCCTTATCTTCAGCTTCTTTGTCATTCTCTTTTATCAAAATAAACAATATATCATCTTCAAAATTATCTACTCTTACTACTATATTTTCTTTAATATTATTATTTATTAAATGTGGTAAATAAAAATTTTTATCTACCTTTATACAACCTAATTCTTCTCTTACTTCCAAATCCTTCAAAAATATTTGCTTTGAAAATATCCATGAATTACTTTCTAAATATCTTGCTACATCAATATATATATCTTCTAACCTTACTTTTTTTTCATTATTAAACACTCTAAACTTCATTGCCATTACCATACACCTTTCTGTTAATATTCTGAATATCTTCATCATTTAGCATAACATTTACGAAAACAGCATCTTGTTTACTTTCTAATTTTACTGTAGATATTATAAAACTAATTTTACTTAAATCATAAAATTTTATATCTTTAGTAGATACAACATCTACTACTTCTATATTTTTAAGCTTATCTTCTATCCTTTTTTTTAAAAATAAAGATGTACCAAAACCACTATTACATACTAATACTACTTTTGTTTTTAAATTATTCAATTTTAATATTGATTCAGTATATACAGTTAAATACGCTATCTCATCCTCACTTATTTTTTCTGATAATATTTTTCTTGCCAATACACTCACATCAGAAAACTGTTTCGAATAGTCTTCTTTTATTTTATTTAACAAAGGATTTTTAATGTTAATTCCATATTTTAATCGTCTCATTAATGCTCTGATATGTAGTATAAATAAATAATAAATATTATCTCTGTTTTCATTTACCTTATTATTTGTATTAGAAACAGCTTTTAGAAATTCATTAACAATATTTTCAAGTTCTTCTTTCACCTCAAAATCAACATCATTATTTAAATTCCCTACTCCCATGCTAACGAGATACTGATAGATGTAATAAATTTCATTTGGTGGTAAACTTATGAAGAATTCATTTTCAATATCAGCTGCTATACTTTCAGCTTCATAATAGAATTTTTTATCAGTTATATTAGGAAATCCATTATTTTCTAAATAATTTTCACTATTTATTCTTTCTATTGCAATAAGCAAATGAACGACTAAATTAATATAATACAAATCACCTATTGTATATGGAAGATTTTTTTCGTGTTTAGATATAATTCTTTCAACTAATTCTATTTTTTTAAAATCAAATTTAGAAGATAGTTCTATTAATGTATTTTTTTCAATTCTATCAGAATAATATTCTTCTTTACTTCCATCTTCTATAAATGAATAATCTCGAATTAAATTCATTATGTATTTCCTAATATTTTTTTCATCACCGATTATTTTAGTTCCTAATCTTGTCTTTTTTAATTTTATATTTTCGTTAGAAAGTCTATCTTCTAAATAATTCAAATCATTTACAATACTCGATTTTCCGACAAAGTTCATTTCAGATAATTCTTCGATAGATGTATACTTTTTTGAATTTATTAATAAATAATACAATATATTAACTCTACGTTCTTCTAAAGAATACTTAACCAATTGTTTTTGAGGAACTTTTTCTATGAGAAAATTTGAGAATAAAATTTTTATACCACTGCCTTGTTTTTTTAGTAACTTAACCTCTTTTACATTCTTAACTATTTTTTCTATATCCCTGTAAACCGTTTTAGTAGATACTCCCATTTTTTCTACAATAACATGTACAGGTAAAAAATCTTCTGCTTCTTTTAATATCAGTAACAATTCTATTTGGCGATTTTCTAATTTTCCTATCATCCTCATCCCTCCCTGTTTATATTATAATACGTTTTCATAAAACACGAAATACTATTTAATGTCTATATTAATATGGACACTAAATAATTCTCTTCTGATATATACCAACTATTATTGTATTAATATTAAGTAAATAGTTATTTTAAAGAGATCATATTATATTATTTTTATTATTTTTTTAAAATTTTAAAAATTAAGCTCTATACAAAAATAACACTAAATAACTCTATTATACACATTATATTTTTATATAAAATCAAGTTTTAAAATACATAGTTTTTTAAACAAAATAAAAGGATGCTTATCTCTGCTCAGCAGAGATAAGCATCCTTTTATTAGCCTGTATTTAATATTATTCTTTTTACCTTAAGTAATACAATGGTCCTAAGATTTTTCTAATATTTTCTGTTGATTCAAATTTTATATCTAATGCATCTTCAACAGTTTTTATCTTATTATTCTCTATCATCTCTTCAAGAGAAGATGGAACTACACCTAATTTAAATACAGGGGTAATTTTTAAATCTGAAGTAGGAACAATGTTATACAATTCGTTTTCTTCAATCTTCTGACCTGCAAATATTTCTTTAGTTCCTTTATCCATATTTACTTTTACAGTTTTATTAGCGATAAAGTGAGATAATGAGTAACCTGATCTAGGAATTACTAGTATTTTATTATTTTTTGTAGCATCACCAATACTATTGAATTCATCAACACGTAAAATATTAGATGAATCTTTTGAAAAATTAATATTACCAGCGAAAGTATTCTCAAATTCTACATTAAATAACTTTCTGTAGACCGCATTAAATTCAATATCTTTTCCTTTTTCAGTTACAACTGCACCTAACTCATTAGTTTGAAGGAGTTTATTTTTAGATACTCTAATTTTCTCAGAATTTTCTCCAGCAATTAAATAATCACCATTCGCCTGCCAACCTAAAAATTCTTGATCCGTAACTCCTGTAGCCGTAGGTAAATTAGCCATACTATCTATTCTTGAACCAACTAGTACATCTTGACCATCTGATAAAAATTTATCTATTCCTCTTCCTACGAATTTGACATTAACCCATTCACTTTCTACTTTTTTAAAGTAAATTTCTAGAATAGTTTCAGAAGTAATGTATTCATCATCATTTATAACTTTTTTATTAGATCTAAATAGCACTTCGTATCCTGTGCTTGGTTTAATTTTTTTACGTAACTCAGATAATAATTCTCCAATTTTTTTTGTTTCAGGCCATTCTATATCTTTATCTCTAATACTCTCATCAACTTTACCAAAACGTTTATTATAATCATCTTGTCGTATTTTAAGAGTATTAACATTTTCTTTGTAATTAGCCTTAATAATGATACTATTATTAACCTTCTCCTCGGACAAGTCCTTTACATCTTTAATCTTAGAATTATCACTTGCATTATAAATAGAATAACTCTCTACATGATACTTCTCTTTACTAAAGAACTTTGTATCTATTTCACTTAATTTTTGACCAGTTAACAAAGTTACTTCTTTTTTTGAACTTCCATTATCTAATACTACCTTAGTATTATATTTAGCTTGGATTTTTATATTATTTCCTAATACTTGTGAATTCCCTAACTCTTTATCATCAAGATAGAAACCAGAAAATTCATACTTATCATCTTTGGGTTTAATTGCCTTGATATCATTTTCTTTAACAAAACTTGAAAAAGTTATTCCTTGTTTTATTAAATACTCTTTATTATCTTTTTTCAGCTCAGATGGATATTCCACAGTTACTTTGTTCCAATAATCTTTATCTTGAGCTAATTTTACTTCGATTTTCTTAGCTAGATAAGGTAACTCAATGTTTTCCAAATTCGCCTCTTTCCCATCAATTAAGACAATAGCTTTCTTGTAACTATAATATTTATCAGGGTTATAATACTGTTCGATCTCGTATGGATAAACAGCAATCTTATCTTCTTGAGGAGTATTTCTAAGTTCAATATTCCTATTTACTACTTCTTTGTTGCCTTCACTTACAACTAGATTAATGTTCTTCTTAGTAAAATATATTTTACTAGATTTTGAATATTCTAAATTCTTAATACTGCCATTATTGTCAATATCATAAGTCATTACATTCATTATTATTCTAGTATTCGGAGCGAAAAGTTTTAGTAAACTTTTATCAACTATTTTCCCAGTACCACTCTTTTTCAATGATATTCTGAAAAGTTCATTTGGGATATTGTTACTGTCTAACGAGTAAAAAATTAAGAAATTATATGAATTTTTTTTATAGCTAAGTAATTCAGCATTGTATTCAAGTTCATCCATATTACTCTGAATAACACTATTTTTTATTACAGGAAGAGAATAATTTCTATTATTATTGAATATATCAAAATTAAATATATTTTCTCTAAAAACTGTATCCGTTACTGTTGTATTGTAATCTGTAAAATAATCTGCCTTAACGTTAGAATTACCAATAGTTGCTATCCCTAAACCTAGTAACATAGACACTATCAATTTACGATATTTCAATATTTCTCCTCCTTTCAATTGTATACTAATACTTATTATATCACATTCTTTAATAACAATTATATAAAAAATTGTTTAAATAAACCTAAATACATTTATATTAAAATATAAATCATTCGCATTAGTTTAACTATTTTAAATTAACAAAATCTCTTTAAAAATATAATATCATAAAATTGACCCATAAGTGAAAAACACTTATAGGTCAACTTATTTTTTCAAAATGTTATATTAAGCTTCGCTTATATTTTCTAACATTATTTGATCATTAGATATACTAACTTCATCATATTCGTAGTCATCAGCAAAATCGTACGAATACTCCTTGTATAGGAACACCTCATTAGAGTAATCTAAGAATTCCTCTTCAGGAACAGAAAACTCTACTTCATTATAGCTTTCATCAGCATAATCTGATAAAATTTCATCTTCATAGTCTATTTCAGTATTGAAGTCCTGGGAATATTCATCATCTTGCCCATACCTGGGATCCGGGGACTCCAAACTAGATAAGTTCATTGTATACATAATCAATCTCCTTAAATATCTTTTTTTATTAATAATATTATACAAAATAGTCTAACATTTTACAAGCAAAAACTATAGTTTTTCCAAAATATTTTTTCTAATTTCTGCGAACGCTTCAACACTTGTTCTGTAGCGAATTAATTCTCTATCACCAGTGAAAAGTACCTCTTTCGCACTCACTTCTCCTTGAGAATAAATACCAATATATGCTAATCCAACAGGTTTTCCACTCTCATCACTATTAGGACCTGCAATTCCAGTAGTAGCAACTGCAAAATCTGCACCTAATCGGTTCGCTACTCCTAATGCCATCTCTTTAGCTACTTCCTCACTGACCGCACCGAACTTCTCTAAAGTCTCTTCATTTACTCCTAAAGTATTAATTTTTGATTTATTTGAATAACAAACTACACCTTCAAGAAATGATTCAGAAATTCCACTTTTTTCTACCAACATAGAAGAAATCTTTCCTCCTGTTAAAGACTCGGCTACTGATATAGTGAAATTATTTTCTATAAGAAGATTAGCAACCACGTTATTCATTTCTGTTTGTGTTCCTGATATATCTTCATCTCCTACAAGATATATGTACTCCCCTACTCTTTTCTCAATCTCTTTTAATTGTTCTCTTATAAGTTGTTCACATTCATTCTTATCTTCACTGCTAGCTGTTATACGAAGTAGCACTTCCCCAGTTTTAGCATAAAGTGCTAAAGTCGGATTAGTTTGATTATCCATTATATCTTTAATCTTTGTCTCTAACAAAGATTCTCCAATACCATAAAATCTTACGTATTTAGAAATAAAATGCTTATTACTAAATTTCTCTAAATATGGTTTTACACTTTTCTCGAACATATCACGCATTTCTCGTGGTGGTCCAGGTAATAAAATTATTCTTTTATTATTTTCCTCAATTATTATACCTGGTGCAGTTCCACAAAAGTTTTCTAATACTATTGCTCCTTCAGGAATCATTGCTTGTTTTTTATTATTTTCTGTTATAATATTTCTTCCTGATCTCGTAAGTCTTTCTAATATTTTTACCCATGAATACTCATGGAAATAAAAATCTCTACCGAAGTATTCTGCTGCACATTCTTTTGTTATATCATCATCAGTCGGCCCTAAGCCGCCAGTAATAATAACCGTATCATTTTCTAAAAATGCACTCTCTAATGTCTTAAGTAATCTCTCTCTATTATCTCCTACAGTTGTTTGTCGAAAAACTCCAAGCCCCAGAGCAGCAAGTTCTTTTGATAAATATGCTGTGTTTGTATTTACTATATCACCTAATAATAATTCAGTTCCAACTGACACTAATTCAACTCTCATAATATTCGCCTCTCAATATTTTCATTTTTTCTTTCAATTATATTCTACATCAAATTTATTAAAAAATAAATTATATAATCTCTTCTTATTAATTTCTCAAAATAAAAAGAGTTGATTATAAGAACTTTAAAATTCTTATAATCAACTCTTTAATTATTATTCTCTATTAGTATATGATTGATGTAGTTCTAATTGGTCTCCCATAAGTTCATCAACAGTTACCATTTCAAATCCTTGTTCAGTTAGATATTGTAATACCGATGGTAATGCATCAATTGATGTTTGATGAATATCATGCATTAAGATAATTGAACCAGGTTGGGCTTTTCTAACTTCTTTCATTATAGAAGCAGTATTACGGTTTTTCCAATCAAGAGTATCAATATCCCATAAAATAAATGATTGGTCTACAGCCGCCTGAATAGCACCATTAATCGCTCCATATGGAGGTCTCATAATATGAACATCTTGTCCACTTGCTTTTTTCAAAGCTTCTGTTGTATCATTAATTTGTTTCTTCGCTTTTTCTAAACCAATAGTTGTTAAAACAGGATGATCCCAAGAGTGATTTCCAAGTTGATGTCCTTCTGCAACTACTCGTTTAACAAGATCTTCATTACCTTCTATTGCATGACCTACCATAAAGAATGTACCTTTGGCATTATATTTTTTCAATAATTCTAATGCTACAGGAGTAGTCTGCGGATTTGGTCCATCATCGAATGTTAATGCTACAGCTTTTCTATCTCTTTTCTTAATATATTCTTTATATTTTTCTAAGTCTTCACCTTTTAGATAGTTCTCCGTTATATACTTGTGTAAGTCAGCCATAGGAACTTCTACTGAACTAACTTCTCCGACTTTAGGATCAATATTTATGTTAAATTTAGATTCACCATAAGTGAATTTCCAATCAGTCATATCTTGATCTCGAAGTTTAACAACAGCATCTTTTCCTTCTGCTTCAGATACTCCACGAACTTCTAATTGTTTTTGTATTTTAAATAAAAACTTTTTCTTAGCATCATCTGGAGAAGCAAATAAACTAGATAAAGTAAATGGTTTTCCTTCATTTGTTAAGAAAATACTAGATAAATTAGACTCTGTTGCCGCTTCTACCTTTTTATCAGAAATTTTATGAGTAACTTTCTCTACGCTTATTTCTGATACATTGGCAAAATTGCTTTCTTTTTCTTTACTTCCATAGAAAACAATTTCTTTAATATCTTTGTTAAAATCTAGCTCCCCTTCAACTAATCCTTTTGTTTCCTCATCTAAACGAGATTTTATTTCATCTGCATTAGAAGAGTTTGAGTTTGGATAATAAACTTTTACAAATTTATCACCTAACCAACCAGTTTTTGAACTGCTATCTTTTGCGAAATCTGATTTATTAGCAGCTTCTACCGTATCTTTAACCTGCGATTTAAAATTGTACTCTTGCCATTTTTGGTAAGCAGGTTCACCGTAGAATAATAAGAATGTACAAATAGCTATAAATAAAATACCTAAAAAGACACCTAATTTCTTCATTATTCTTGTTCCCTTCTTTAAATTATTTTCTTATCACATTTTAAAAGATATAGGGAATTAATCTCGTTATAAAGAGTTCACTATATCCTTCTAAACTAATAAAAATTATACATTACTATTATACCTTAAACTATAGAATTTCTCCAGCATATTCATTAAAAATTACATTAATAATTTTATATAACAAAAAGACATCAATCAACAGATTGACATCTTTTCCTTATTATTTGTTTTGCATTCTACGACCTTTTTTGTCGAAGAATTTCTTATCTGTTCCCCTACGTTCATTACGATTTTTCTTATCTCTATTATCTGAACGACGGCGTCTATCATTTCCTCTATTTGATCGTCTTCCACGTTCTTGTTTACGTGGTAATGGTTTTTCAAATGATAGTTCTACGTCAACATCTTTTTTATCATTAATTAATTTGCTTAGTAGAATAGTGATTACTTTTTCTGCATTTGTTTCAGCTAACAATTTATTAGCCAAGCTATTAAATTCAACATGGTTATTATCCATTTCTGAAACAACTTCATCAAATAATCTGTTATGGCGAGCTTTCTTCACTTCATCTTGTGAATAAGGACGTAACATTTTCATTCTTTCACCACGAGAATTCTCAATATCTTTCAGATAAGGCATCTCAACTGGATTTAAGAATGTAATTGCCACTCCAGACTTACCTGCTCGACCAGTTCTTCCAATTCTATGAGTGTAACTTTCTACATCTTGTGGGATATCAAAGTTATATACATGAGTCACATCACTAATATCAATACCACGAGCTGCAACATCTGTTGCAACAAGAATTTGTAAAGAGTTATTTTTAAATTTACGTAATATTTCTAAACGTTTAGATTGTGTTATATCTCCATGTAATCCTTCAGCTAAGTATCCCTTAGCAATAAGTGCACTTGATAATTCATCAACACGACGCTTAGTTCTACCAAATACAATTGCCAAGTTAGGATTTTGAACATCTAAAAATCCAATTAGCGTCTCTAGTTTTTCATTTTCTCTAGCGATTGTAGCATATTCAGTAATATCTGGTTTTAAATCCTCATCACTGATAGTTTTTATTAGTTTATAATCTTTCATGAAATCTTTTGAAAGTTCCATAATTGTCTTAGGCATAGTCGCTGAGAATAATAATGTCTGATGTCTTGATGTTATTTTAGATAAAATAAATCTAACATCCTCTATGAATCCCATATTTAACATTTCATCGGCTTCGTCTAATACTAGATGTGTTAATGAATCTAATTTAATTGTTCTTCTATTAATATGATCGATAACACGACCTGGTGTTCCCACTATAATTTGAGGACGTTTTTTCAAGTCTTGAATTTGTCTTTCAATACTTGTTCCACCAAAAACAATGCTAACCTTTAATCCTTTTTCTCGTGACATAAGGCGAAGCTGTTCACCTACTTGTTGAGCTAATTCTCTAGTTGGGGCAAGGATTAATGATTGTAATTGATCACTCTTCCTTACTGTATCTACTAACGGTATTCCAAATGCACCTGTCTTTCCTGATCCTGTTTGTGCTTGTGCTAAAATATCAATTCCTGATAATACATATGGAATTGTTTCTGTTTGAATACCAGTTGGAGATATGAAATTCATGTTTCTTAGTGATTGAACCGTCTCTTGACTAACCCCTAATTCTTCAAATGTTGTCATTTAATTCTCCTTAATTTATCCAATTTTATATACTGTCTTATTTATATAACCTGTTAATTATAGCATGAAAATAAAAATTAATAAAGGGATAAGGATAATCATAAAATTATACCAAAGGAGTAACTTAAAAAATAGGATTTTAAAAAAATAGATTTTTTGAGTCCGTCACTTAAGGTTTATTAGATATCTAAATAGCTGGCATAAAGCGAATTTAGATAAGAATAAACCACTGATTTAATGTATTACTACATGAATTACTTTTATATTTATAACTTTCTAGTTAATCTCTTTAAAATTCAAAAAAAGATTAGATAGTTTTTTCTACCTAATCCTTTTATTACATATTATTATTTGTGATTTCATCAATTTTCTTAGCGATATCTCTTATTGCTTGTTTTGAATTATTCAACTTATTAGTATAGATTAATAACATATAATCTTTATCACCAAATACTATAGCAGTTTCATGATAATTAGCCTCTATAGCCCCATACTTACTAGCAATTTTTTTATTCGGTATTCCATCTTTTATTACTTCTCCATCTTCAGAATCTTCTAAATACTTAATTAATTTTTGATACTTATCACGTTCTTTGTAAAGTTTTGTCCAAACAACTTCCATCATTGCCGGTGTTATTCGATTCTTTTGAGCTTCTTCCTGTGATAAATTCACACCCAAGCTATCAAAATATTTCACCAATAAATCAGCTGCAGTAGCACTATTTCCTACAAGCATGTTTGTAGCTGTATTATCTGAGTACTGTATCATATTTTGAATAACATAATCTAATTTATAGCTATTTTTCTTCTTATTATTAGTGATTTGTCCATTTCCTTCTGCTAAATGGTTCTCATTATAATATATATCAGCATCTTCTGATACTTCACCATTTCTTATGCGGTCATATATTCTCATTGCATACACTACTTTTATTGTACTTGCAGCTGTGAAGTATTTGTTTTCTTCTTGTCCATATCTATATCCTGTAGAAAAGTTCTTGTAGACAACTCCTATCTCATTGTCTCCCTTATATTGCTCTACTATGTTATCAAAAGCTTCATTAAGTTCTGTCTCACTAAGTTTCGTATTTTCAGCTGTTGATTCTTCTTGTTGATTTTCTTTATTTTGTTCTTGTTGTTGAGCTAATTCTTGCTGCTTAGCCGCATCCTTCTTTGCCTTAAGATGTCCACCCGCAAAAAATACTCCATATACAACCAAAATAACAGCCATCGATTCTATAATAAACTTTAAAAATCTCTTAAATTTTCTCTTCACTACAATAATCACATCCTTCTTCCACATATTTTCTACGTTTCTTCTACTAGTTTACTACATATTAACTATTTTCTCAACAGGAAACATGGAACTTCAATATCCCTAATAATGTTTATAAAAAAGATACGACTCAAGTAACCTAATTTCGAGGAAATCATGATCTATGAGTCGTTTACTCTCTTTACTAATTATATTTTCGTTTTTAAATAAAAATCCTGTTCTGAAATTTTTGAAAATCCAATATTTTCATACATATACTTAGGTGTATCATTAGCATCAGCTACTAAAAGAACATTATCTTTACGTTCACTGTTTATAGCATAAGTAATAATATGCTTAGCTATCCCACGATTTCTATACTCAGGTGCTATATATAAATTATCTATCTCAAAGAAATTACTCTTAACTATAATATTAGCTGACCCTATTATTTTTTCTCCGTCTTTAGCTACAAGTTGCTTGATATTTTCTGATCTAATGTCTTCATACAATAATGTTTGATTGTGTTCAGCCCACTCTTCATTGCTAGCCTCTACATCTATTTTATACTGAAACTTCAAATATCTATTTAAATCAACTTTTTGAAGATATTCTACCTGAAATTCGCTTAATTCTGGTTCTACGAAATCTTTGATATTTAAGTAATATAAAAGTAAGTTAATTTCACTAAAGCTTTCTTTCTTTAAATATCTTTTAAGCTTCCAAGATAATTTTACATTTTCTAATGCAGCTAAATGAATAAAATTAACACCTTTATCTCTAAAAAAGTTCCTACAAGATGCAATATAGTATTCAAGTTCATCTATAGAAGTTGGTTCTTTTTTCATTAATAAGTAATTCCCACTAAAGTATAATTTTGACTTTAACGTTTGATAAATTACATAACTATCAGTTTCAACTACCGACTTAGCTCGAGTATATATATCTTTAAAACTAAAATCCATAACTAACACCTCCTATCTCTAACTATTTTTTCTTCTTAGTGATGATGACCATGTGGTCCATGATGTTGCTCGAAATGACTGATTATATCTCGTACTCTCGCACTTCCTGTTAAGTCATAAACATTTCTTAAAGTTTCTAAGTATGTTGGTTCATCATGTAAAACTTCAAAATAAGTAACAACTTCTTCCTCAACAAAATCAATATAATCCTCTTCTTCAGATAAAGCATTTAACGCAGCACCTAGAAGGATTGGATCATCTTTTATTAGTGAGTTCTCATTATATAAGTCATAGATTTTTTCATACTCAAATAGTGATTTAAGAGCATTTATAGTAATAAATAGTGTTTGCTCAGAAATTCCTTGAGAAGATAATACTTCTTGCATAAGTGTACGAATGTTGTCATATTGTTGATCATCTTTATATAAAGAAATTAAATGTAAGTATGCACTAATCGCCATACCTTGTAATTCAATATATTTCTCTAAATATTTCTTAGCTTCATCACCTTTAGACATATGTCCTAAATGTAAATATGCTTCAGTGAAATCAGGATCTAAAGCGATAGTTTTTAATAAGTGCATTTTTGATTTTTCTAAATTTTGAATTTGATTATAGGCAAAAGCTAATGAAAATAATATACTTGCGTCTTCATAACCTCTACCATTTTGGTTATAAAAATCTATAGCTTCTTCAAATAATCCCAGTGCAAATAAATTGTCAAACGCTGTTTGGAAATTTTCTAAAGATGGTTCTTCGTAGAAAATTCTTTCACTTAGATTTTTTGCTTTATCTTCTCTACCAGTTGCTAGATAAATACCAACTAACTCTTTATCAATAGCACGAATTGCTTCATTAAAGTCTGTTCCAGCTCTTGCGGCTAAGAATTTATCCTCAGCAATTTCGTATAATTCATCTTCTAAATATATTAAACCTTCTTGATATAAAATTGATGGAGTTTTTGGTGAATTGTATAATACTACCAAAGCATCATCTTTTCTATCTAAGTATAATAAATTGTGAACATAACCTTCGATAGCTGTATCATCTTCTCTATTTTGTTCGTAAATAACTTTAGATAGTTCTAAACACTCATCAAATAATCCATAATCTAAAAGTATTGTACGAAATTCTTCTTGTTGTTCTCTATCTAATGCAGTAAAATCAATATCTTTTAATTCTTCTAAAAATTGTTGTAAATCCATTTAATTATCTCTCCTTGCTAACTTATTCATTATAAAAGTTAATTCATTTTTAACTGAAATTTCTATTTTATCTATACTATTTTGTGCTTTTAGCAAATAACGTTTACTTATATCAAGAGTCTCTGATAAAATTTTCTCATTATTTCTTATATAATCAATAATTTCCAGTTTCTCTTCAAGACTCGTTTCATTAGTGAAGTTATTAAATAGTTCAGGTTTTTCTTCTCTTGCAAGCAATGCTGGTAATGTGATATTCCCATTCATTAAATCCTGCCCCACTTCTTTACCAAGATTTTCAGCTCCACCAGCAAAATCTAAATAATCATCAATAATCTGATAACTCATTCCTAAATAATAACCATACGAAAATACACTTTTGATATTTTCATCAGAAGCTTTAGAAACAATGCTACCTGCAACACAAGCAAATGCAATTAAAATTGCTGTTTTTCTTTTAATTTTCTTTAAGTAATCTATTCGTCTTGTTTTAATATTATATAGACCATCAGCTTGAATAAGCTCACCGATGCAAAGTTCCTTAAGAGTCACAGCTAAATAACTATGAATTCTCTCATCATTAAACTTCGCAACTTCTTTTAAAACTATCGCAAATAAATAATCACCTACATATAGAGCAAACTCATTAGTATACTCTTTATTCATTGTAATACTACCACGTCTCGTATCGGCATTATCAATGATATCATCATGAATAAGACTTGCAGTATGAATTATTTCAACTATACTAGCCATTCGAATTATATCTTTTCTATTCAATTCAAAATTTCCTAATTTAGCACACATAAGTAAAAGAAGGACTCTTACCCTCTTTCCACCATTTAAAAAATATCTTTTAATAATCTCATTTAATCTATCATCATCACATTTTGTGATATCTAAGATATCTTCTAAAACATCATGTACCAACGTATCATACTGTTTTAACATTCTATTCTCCATCATTTTTATACAAAGACCACAGTTTTCCTATCAATTTCCTGGAATTCAACACCGTAAAAATCAAACCACGTCTTTATTATACTTAAATAAAATTCTTCCTCACTCATCCTTTTAGTAACCAGTTGAAAATAGCCAACTTTCATAGTATCGGTTAAAATACTTAACTTATCCAAATCATCTTTCAATATACTATAATACTCAAAACTATAATAATCTCCAAGTAATATCGATTTTGATTCGATATGATCATAATTAGCTTTATGATTATATATTGAACTTAACGCACAAAAAATAGCAGTATTGTATTTTTCATTATTAAAATTATATTTTTCTATAAAAGGAATAATATTTAATTTTTCTATTAATCTCTCATTATAATTATATTTTATCATAATAAATCCTTCATTATTTGTCTTTATAAATTATACCACAATATCCCAATTTATTGAAATTTGATAATCTGAATTTCAGATGAAAAATTTAATATTTTAGTTATCTACTGAAATATTAAAAATTAAGAGTAACTTTAAAGGCATGATTAAAGTAGCACTACCATAAAGTTACTCTGAAATTTATTAATTTTTAAAACTAAAATATTATGACTATCTATATCTTTTGTACAGTTAAATCTGTATCATTATTTTTTAATATTTTTATTGTATTTAATTCATTAATTAAAATTAAAAACATCACAAACGTAACAATTACTTTTGTATAGATAATATCGATATTATTGCTAATCATACCTAAAAATACATAACAAAGCATGCTATTAATCCAATTAGATCTTTTCATATACTCCGAGTTTTTAAAGTTTATATAGAAACTATATAAAACTATAAACAATTGGCAAAACAATAAAATATTACTTACCATAGATATTCTCCTAAATTTTAATTTATCCTTACAGATAATTAACTGTTTCTTGATATTCCTCTGGTCTTTCTTTTCTTACAAATAGCATAATCGCTACGATAAAGTAGAATAGATATACTGGAATTAATAACCCTACTGTTCCAATAGCTATTACTATCGCTAATAATAAGAAAAGTATTCCAGATAAAATACGTTTTTTCATTAAGAACGTCGCTAATAACGCAACAACAACTAATACGATTAACAGAACTGAATACATTTTTAAACCTTGAATTGTGTAATCAATTATTTGTTCAGCTGATAAGTTAACCCCATTTAAGTTAGCCCCATTAGGATTTTTTTCTAGTTCCGACTTAAATATATTTAAAAATTCCTGGTTATCTTTTATAACTGAAATTTTAAAGAATGACCCATACGCTAAAACTCCCGTTAAAACTATTAAAATGACATTAGCAATCCATGCTAACACTTTCTCCACTGTTCTTTTGAATGGTTTCATAATGAACCCCTCCTCCTATAAAATTAAAGGATTTCCCTTTTACTAATTATAACATAAAACGTTCTCATAATATATAACAAATTACCTGAATTAGCAAATTTTATACCTGAAATGATGTTCTTTTAAGTACACTGAAATTAATCCTTTAAATTATCTCTATACTTATTTATAAAATATCCTACTGTTCTCTCTATAGAGATTATACAAGCAACTACCATTATCGGAGTACTAGGATACTCTGATCCAGAAATCTTTAGTACTATCAAAATAATAGTAAGTAACCAAGAAATCATTGCAAAATACTTACTTCTAAACATAATTTATTCCTCCAATTTTAAAACATATCTAACTCTTAATATTTTTATTTTACAATCATTTATCCTACCATAATTTAAGGTATCTTGTTTCTCTTAAATAAATTATTATAGTAACCCAAACAACCCATACAGTACCAACTACTGCAATAATCTTATCAAAATCAGATTTTGTAATTACTAAAGCTACAAACAATATAACAGCTATTATTCCTGAAATTAAAGAGATAATATAATAACTTTTTCTATTTCGCGGAATAATATGCCTTTCTATTACTCTTGGTACTATAAATCTTCTATGCCCTAAAAAGATTCCCAAAGTAAAGAAACCACTCATCGCTAAAAAATATATTATTCCATACCAAGTCATTTTCCCTGAAAAATACATTAAGAAGAACGGTAATAGTATAAAATTAGCAATTCCAATTAATACAAAGCCTATTCTTTTAATTTTTTCACTACTTATCATTTTAACCCACCTTCTCCTGTTTGAATTTTAAAAATTCATTTATCTTATAGTCATTATATTTCATATTTTTTCTGCCTTTATGAAATTTTCCTGAGTAGTCACTTTTATTCCTATAAAGACATTTTTATTCAATTTAATAATGCGTTTCATAAACTAAATTCGATTGATATTCCTATTATTAAATGTTAAAATTTAATTAACACTTATTTTAGGAGAGTTTTATGAAAGATTATTTTGAAATTGTATATCATCATATTCCAATAATAATATTACTATTTGTTTCTATATGTAATATTATAAAACAAATCTATCAAGTAAAACTTAATAGACCTGATTTACTAATATTTTTAGTTTTCTTTGTATTAACTTATTATTTTTCTTATTATGTCTTTAATTTTTTTATAATACTAACAATAATCATACCTATATTGGTAATATTAAGAAGAAAAAATGTTAAATTTAATCTTTTCAATTTAACATTTACTATAGTATATACTACTGCACTATATAAAACATCTGAATTACTAGTAACATTTATATATACTATTTTAAATACTACTGTTTTAATTAATATAATGGATACAATAGTCTTTTTTATATTAACCTTTGTTTTTTCAAAGATTTTTAAAATTAATTTAAATAGCTTTACAAAACAACAAAGTAGTGTCATTTACAAGTTGTTACTTTTTATTTCTATATTTATTCTTATTTTTTATAATTTTCTAGGTATAAACTCTGTTATAAAAAGTGATGATATACCCCTTTATTATATGTCTATAAGTGTAATTACTTTCTTCTTTATATTGTTTATTTTTATCTCCTCTTCTCTTCTTAAAAATCTTCATATTAAGATAGAAGTGGAAGCTGAAAAGCAAAAATTGGAACAACAGAAAAAATATATAGAAGCACTAGAAAGAAATAATAATGAGATTAGAAAATTCAAACATGATTTCAATAATATTATTTTAGGTCTTGAGGGATACATCACTAATAATGAAGTGGATAATGTAAAGTTAAGAGATTACTTTTTCAATAATATAAAGGACTTTAATACAAAAATTGAGCTTGATAATATCGTACTTTCTCATTTGAACAATATTAAAGTTCTATCTATTAAGAATTTACTTACAAATAAAATCATCAGTGCTCAGAATAATGATTTTAAAGTTAATATTTGTATTGAAGATGAAATTGATGATTTTTTTGTTAATGAAATGCAGCTAAGTCGTGTGCTGGGGATTTTCTTGGATAATTCTTTAGAGGCTGGTTTAGAATTAGACAATAATAGATTTTTAGAATTGTTAATTTTAAAAGTAAACAAGACTATTGCTATTCAAATAACGAATACATTTAAAAATAACAATTTAGATATGGATAAGATTAATGAAAGTGGATATTCTTCAAAAGGAGAAAATAGAGGAATAGGATTAAGCTCTGCCAACGATATAATTAGTAAACATAATATGATTTTAAATACTCGAATCGAAGATAATCTATTTAAACAAATACTTACAATTGAGGGGGAGTTATAAATGAAAGTTTTTATTTGTGAAGATAATAATGAAATTTTAAAGAAACTAGAACAAATCATAAAAAATTATATTATGATTAATGATTTATCTATTGAAATTATAACATCATCTACTAATCCGTTAAACATTTTGAAAGAAGCACCTAAACACGGTATAGCGAACTGTTATTTCTTAGATATAGACTTAGGTGAAAATGTTATGAGTGGCATAGACTTAGGAAAGAAAATCCGAGATATCGATCCTTTTGCAAAACTTATCTATATTATAAATTTTGATAATATGCAGATTAAGATATTAAATGAAATGATAGCTCCCCTAGCCTATATTATAAAAAATCATGATGACATAAATGAAAAAATATGTACGTCTCTAACTAAAGCATACGAACAATACATACAGAGTACGAAACTAAATTCTAATATAGGAAAAGTTCCAATTAAAGTCGGACTTAAACAAGAGTTTTATGATATTACTGAACTGCTATATTTTGAAGCATTAGAAGGTCACAAAATAAGATTAAATTTAATTAATAATAAAGAAATAATTTTCTTCGGTAAAATTTCGAATCTTGAAATTTTACACCCGTCAATTTATATATGCCATAGATCTTACGCTATAAATTTAGATAATATCGATAAATTAGATAGTGAAACTGTAATTTTTAAAGATGAGACTTCTATATACCTTTCTTCAAAAACTATACGTAGAATAAAAAAAGAGATTAAAAATAGATAGATAAAAAACTTCAAAATAACTTAAACGCAAGTTAATTTTGAAGTTTTTTTTGTTTTTCTTAAAAGAATCTTTGAATATACACGGCTTTTTATTATAATCAGCAAAATTTATTTCATTTTTCTAGTTTTTATCTTCACCTTTGTTTTTCTATGAAAATACTGATGAACTAAAACAACTAGCAATAATGCAACAAAAGATACAAAAGGCATAATAGAATCAGTATCTTTAACTACTTCGACTGTTATATAAAATATAATAATTATTTCTATCACAAATAAAAAACATTGAATACTTTTTTCAAAAGTTGACATTTTTTTAAATAATTCTATATATTTCTTCCAGTTAGCATTAATATACCTAATTAGTCGGAAATAAAATTCTATTAAACTATCCATAAATATCCCTCCTACAGAAATTCCTTTTAAAAATAATCTCCCAAACCAATAAGTTTGGAAGATTAACTTTAATTAATATCTTTCATCAAGTGTAAAACGCACTTCTATTTTGAAGATTCCATCTTCTGGTGCATACGCTCGAATTGTTTCTTTGTGTTTTTCCGCAATAAGTTGTGCCATAGATAAACCTATACCATATCCTTTTATTGCACTATTTCTTGATTCATCTAAACGATAGAAACGCTCAAACACTTTACTTAAATCACCTTTTTGAACTGTTGCTTTATTAGAAACTTTCAAAATAGCATATTTTCTATTTTTCTTAAGGCTTACTGATATACCGCTATCTTCTGGTGCATATTTAATAGCATTTTCTAGCAGTATATCCATCAATTGTACTATTGAAGCTTCTTCACCAAAATAATATAAATCAGGATCTATATCCGTAACAATATTTTTTTTCTGGAAGTTTGCTAATTCATTAAAATCTTCTATTCTTGATTCCAATGCATTTGTCAGATCGAATTTTGTTCTTTCAACTGTGTCTTTTTCTTCCATTCGGCTAAATACAACTAAACTGTTAACTAAACTAGTAAGACGGTCTACTTGATTATGTATGTTCTGCGTCCATTTTGAATCACCATTCATCATCTCTAATACATCAGCATTAGAACTAATAATAGCCAACGGTGTTTTCAGCTCGTGACTCGCACCTGTTATGAATTGTTTTTGTTTTATGTAAGTTTCTTGAATTGGTGCTATCACTCTTTTAGAGATTAACACAATTAAAACAAATACTGATGCTATAACTCCAATAGAAATTAATAAACTATTTTTTTCAAATGAATGTTGAGAATCTAATTCACGTTGGCAATTTAAGAATAGTATTAAGTTTCCTACATTTGTTTCAGCTTTTAAGAATCTATAGCTACCAATGAATCCGCTAGTTTTTCCTTCCTTTAATGCTTCAATAACCTTACTCTGCAAAGCATCTTGATTGGGTATTAAAGTGTCATCACGATATGTTTTAATTATTCTTCCAGAATCATCAACCTTAGCAATAGAAAAACCATTATAATCTGTTGTACTAGATGAATTTTTTGTAATTATTAGATCATCTCCATCTTCAGCAAAAATTTTAATTAATGCTTGTGATTTTGAAGCATCTAATAGTGTTGTGTCTATTCTTTCTTCTAATTTATAATAATTTATAAAGTTTAACGCAATAGCCAAAATAGCTATTACTACAGCTACACTCCCAACAGCTGTTGTAATAAATTTTCTTCTAAGACTCTTAAACATCAATCATCTCCAAAGTATAACCAACATTTCTAGTAGCTTTAATATGGATATTTGCATCTAATGCTTTTAATTTTTTTCTTAGATATGAAATATTAACCCAAACTACGTTAATTTCAGACTCACTATCATATCCCCAAATTCTTTCTAAAAATTGTTCAGTTTGAATCACATTCCCTGGATTTCTCATCAACATTTCCATCATTTGATATTCTTTATTTGATAATCTTACTTTATCTTTTTCTGTTGCTAATTCAAATGTGTATTTACTTAAGCTAACATTCCCTAATTCTAATACATTACTAGTAAATGTCGCTTGTCTTCTTGTCATTGAACGAACTCTCGCTAATAGCTCCTTAGTTACAAATGGTTTTGTTAAATAATCATCTGCACCACTGTCTAGTCCATACACCTTATCTTCAATCTCTGATTTTGCTGTAAGTAATAAAACTGGTGTACTTTTTTTATTCTCTCTTAATTTTTTTACTACTGTTACCCCATCCATTTGTGGCATCATAACATCAAGAATAGCTCCATCATAATCATCCAACATAAGATAATCTAATGCATCTTGTCCGTTATTTACTACGTCGACTGAGTAATTGTTGTGTTTTAACATTGCTTCAAGAGCATCTGCTAAGTCTCTTTCGTCTTCGGCTAATAATAACCTCATAGTTTCCCACTCCTAACTATATTTTTATGTTATAGATAATTTAATTCAAATATATTATATAAAAACTAACTAAAATCTAGTTTAAACAATTATTTAACTTTAAAATATATATATCAATTCATTTTCAATAAATAAATCTATTTTATTCTTTTGCATTTGTATTTAAATCTAAATCATAACATATCAAATATTTATTGTTTTTATAATTTTTTTATAATAATGTGTATTTTATACACTTATTCGATTATATTTTACTCCATTTTGACTAGTCGTGTCAAAAAAATTGACTAACGCTTTCCTCGTTAGCCAACAAAATTATTTTCTTCCAATAAGCAGTCCACTTTGTATGTAATCTTTCATACCTTTTCCATATCCCCATTTTTCTGCATACTCATCTGTTACATCAGAATTTATGATTTGGAATTTCGTGAATCCCGCTTTTTTAATAATATCAGCCATCTCTTCTTCCAGAAGAGCACCCGCCACTCAAGTGCAGTGCATCTGTTGGGAATTTTTCCACTCTAATGGTAATTCCTTTTTCAAGATAATATCTGATATTACAAACATACCATCTTCTTTTAAAATACGATATATTTCATCATATACTTTTTGTTTATCAGGCTCTAAATTTATAACACAGTTACTAATAACTCTATCAACCGATTGGTCTTCTAATGGAATATTTATTAGTTCTCCTTTAATAAATTCAACATTATCAAACTTCTTGTTATCTCTAACCTTTTTCGCTTTTTCTAACATTGAATCTAATCTATCTAAACCATATAGTGTTCCTACTTTTGGATTTTTCATCTTTGTAATGAAAATATCCATTCCAGCTCCACATCCTAAATCAATTAAAGACTGACCTTCTTTTATTTTTAAGTGATTAATTGGATTTCCACAAGACAACCCCATGTTTATTTCATCAGGAAATTCATTTATTATTTTTTCATCATATCCTAATGATTTACTTAGTCGTTTTGGATCAATTTTTGTCTTTTGTTTATTTTTAGAAATATTATCATAAAAGTTATCAACCGATAATCTTATTTTGATATTATTATTCATTTTATCACCATCCCTTTATATTAAATAGTTGGGAGTGACTCAAAAATCGCGATTTCGCAGAAATCGATTTTGTCGAGTCACCCCCGCAAAGTTTATTAGATATCTAAAAAGCTTCTATAAAGCGAATTTAGATATCAATAAACCACTGCGTCTATGAGTAATCATATACGCTTTTTTAAAATCTAGGACTTTTGAATTAGTTCCAACCTTTTATCATATTCATTCTATCATAGAAGTTTATTTTTTTCTATAATTAAAGTTTAACTATTTCTCTATATCTAAATGTTGGATTTGGACGTCCAGGAATTAATGCATTTAAAGTTTCTTCTTTATATCCTACTACGTTAAATACGCGTTCAACTTCTTCTTTTACGATTTCAACTAGTTTATCTGGGTGAACTTCTACACGTGCGTTGACTGTAAGAAATACTTTATCACTAGCATTGTCTAATTTACGTAGTGTTGCCGTTTCTTTCTTACCTACAATATTACCTACTAAACCTTTTTCTTTACCTTGTAGAAGGAATTTCACGTGACCTACATTTAGATTTAATGAATCAAATCTTTCTCCTAAGTTAGCTAAAAATGCAGTAGCTAATGTTTCAAAAGATTCTTCTTTTTCAATAGCGTAAGTTCCATTTAACCATCCGAATAGTGCCTCTCCATCAGCATACGTATCGTAATCTACTTCTACAATTCTTCTTCCTACTTCTTTTTCACTGTTGATAATGTAATCGAACCACTCGTCTAAACCTTCTCCAGTTTTAACACTTGTAGTTAGAACATTTTCGTTATTAAATTCTTTTTTAGTTTTTTCTACTAAATCTGCTAATTCTTCTTCTGATAATAATTCAACTTTATTAATTAAGATAACATCCGCTTCTTCAAATTGTTTATAAATAATATAATCTCCAGGATTTGAATGATCTTTTAATACTGCTTTTAAGCGAGTTGGATCCGCTAAAGCTGTAAGTTGTTTTAAATTAACTTGTTCTTTGTATTTTTCTTTTAAAGGTTGCATAATAGTCGCTGATAAGTCAGTACAACTTCCTACTGGTTCTGCTAAAATAATATCACTGTTATTTGCTTCTTGTAGGTGAGCAACTGCATTAGCAAATCCACCAAAGTTACAACAGAAACAACTTCCACTTACTTCTTCAACGATGTCATTGTTTGTTTCTAAAAATGAAGTATCAACTAATTCACTTGCTTGGTCGTTTGTAATTAATCCTACTTTACGTCCTTTTTCATTTAAACGTTTCGCAACTTCCCATAGAAGACTCGTCTTACCTGCTCCTAGAAATCCACCTACTAAAATTAAATCTGTTTTGTTTGTCATAATTCCTTTCTCCTCTAACCTTATTATATTATTTATTTAATTCATTTTGTCTTTTTAATACTGGTTCTAACACTTTAGTAAACAAGTACCCAGCTAATACTCCACCAACTATTGGCCCTAGTATATAAACCCAGAAGAAGCCACCGCTAGCATCTGGAAATGCTGCTGATCCCCAACCAAATGCCCACGCTACTAAACGAGGTGCGAAATCACGCGTTGGGTTCATACCAGCTTGAGTAATTGGTGCTAATAAACACAATAATGATCCAACAGTTAAACCTATTTGTACAGGAGCCATATTATCATTTGGTCTTCCTACATTAGCACCTTCTGTGAATAAGAATATAATTAAAACTAATAAAAACGTTCCTAGTGCTTCTGCAACAAATGCCAATGGCATAGAAATGTTATAGCCACCTGGTTGATTATAATACTCTCCAAACATTTTCGCTGTAGCAACTGATTCAAATGTTCCACGTACTATGTTCTTTTTGGCCTCAAACTGTGCTATCGATGAACTATAAATTCCATACATTACTAATGAACCTAGTAATGCTCCGATAAATTGTCCTGCGATATATGTTGGTAATCTTTTAGCACTCATTCTACCTGTAAGAACCATTGCTACTGACACCGCTGGATTAAAATGTGCATTACTTAAATTTCTAGTCATATATATACCAAAAGTAACCGCAAATGCCCATAACATACCAATTTGGAACAAACTTTGATGCGCATCATATAATACCGCTGCTGCTACTGAACCTGTCCCAAAAAGAACTAATATAAATGAACCAATAACTTCCCCCAAGAAGTCATTTTTTAATGAATATTTCTCCATGAATATCCCCCTAATGTATTTCTATAAACATATTATATCAGAATTAAAACTATATTTTAATAATTATTTTTCTACTTCACAATGTATATACATCTTAAATTTCAACTTTTATTTTATATTTTATATATTCTAAAACATAAAATAAATACAATAATATTAGTTTATTATTATTAAATCTGTAAACCAATAGGCTATCTATTAATTTTTCTTACAAAATATTATTATATATTTTATGAGATTTTTATAGCATAAAAAAATAAGCCCTAATTAGGACTTATTTTTTAAAAATTATATTAGACTATTATATTCTTCTTCAGTTAAGTAACTTGAAATTGCACCCGTTTTTGTAGTTGTTAAACTAGCGTAGTTTGTCGAAAATTTTGCCATTTGTGCTAATTCTTCTTCTGAAATGTTATTAAGATTTTCATGATTTAATAGTTTCGATAAGAATGAACCAGCGAAAGCATCCCCTGCCCCCGTTGTATCAACAGCTTTTATGCTAGGTATTTCAGTTACTACTTTGTGATTTTCATAATAAACTTCTGCTCCATGTTCTCCTTTAGTATAAAGAACAACTTTCATGTGGCTAAAGTCTTTTTTCAAAGCTTCTTCGATATTAGTAGTTCCAGTTAAGAATTCTAATTCGTTATCAGCAACTTTGATAACATCAACATAAGGTAAAAATTCTTTAATAGTCTCAAGATATACTTTGTGATCATCCCAAAGATTGAATCGTAAGTTAACATCAAAAGAAATTAACACGCCAGCTTCTTTAGCTTTTTTTAGTAATAAGTGATGGCTATCTTTTGATTCTTCTTGAATAGCAATACTTGCGAAGTGAATTGCTTCAATTTCCGATAAATCAACTTTTTCAACATCTTCTTTACTAATTCTTAATGTTGATGAACCTTTAAAGTAAAAACTAAATGAACGGTCTCCAGTTTCATCTAAAGAAACAAATGCTAATGGTGTAAAACTATCAGCTTTACGGCTTACATATCTACAGTCTACATTTTCATTTTTTAAAGTATTTTCTAGAAAATCACCAAAACCATCTTGCCCAAGTGATGTTAATAAATAACTCTTATGTCCTAGTTTTTGCGCAACACAAGCAACGTTAGCTACACAACCTCCAGCCTCTTTTTTAAATGATTTTACTTTATCGATTGTTCCTACACCTTCACCAATAAAGTCAATTAGCATTTCTCCTATACATAAAACTGCCATTTTAGTTCTCCTCTCTAATTTCAATTGTTCCAAGTTCTTTTGCTAAATAATCAGTGGCTAAAATATTAACATTATGATTTTCTGGGTAGAATCTTGTTGAAAGTGCAAAAGATCCATCGTTTGCGAATAATTCTATAGATGAACTATCAAATACTATTTCCACATTTTCTAAATCCAGTTTATATTTTCTATCATCTCTTCCATAACCACTAGTTCCAAAAGATACTTTCAATTCTTTATTATCATAGCTTACTTTAAAATCAGCTACGCTAATTTCAAATTTATCGCCATGTTCTTGTTTATAATACCATGTATTTTTGTTAAAGTCATTAGTTTTAATATCGTTACCTAATAAATCTTTCACCGATTTGTGTAACGTTTGTCTAACTTTACCATCTTTGTAATTTACTACACGTGGAACAGTTAGACAGTTTTGATAACCAAACTTCGTAGTTGGATTAGTATAGCTACTATCTGGTACATACATCCAGCCAATAAGCACACGATTATCATCTTCATCTAGAAATGTTTGCGATGCATAAAAATCATGTCCGTAATCTAATAATGTGAAGTTATCTAATTTATCAACATTCTCAATCCCCTCTTCAACTACAGAATATCCAATTTGGTACATATTCCCATAATTTGGATACATTCTTGTAATACCTTGAGGTGAGAACATAAAAATTTCTTTTCCATCTACTTCGAAATAATCTGGACATTCCCACATGAATCCTAGATTTTTTTCTGAGTAAATAGTTTTATATGGTTTAAGAGTATCCTTATCGAATACTAATAAACATCCATAATCATTGCTATCTCTAGCTCCAAGAACTAGATATTTTTTTCCATTTTTTTCAAATATTTTAGGATCTCTAACATGATTTGACATATTAGGATAATCATCTGTAGTTAACAGACATTTTTTCTCAGTAAAATTAATTCCATCTTCCGTTTCAAAAGATATGGTATTATGACCACGTCCTTCATGAACGTAGTCATAATCACCTTTATATTTCACATTTCCTGTGTAGTAGAAGACTAATTTCCCATCTTCTATATTGGCACTCCCTGAATAAACACCACTTTTTTCTTCTTCTATAGTTGGTGTAAGGAATACGCCACGATCTTCATAATTTTTTAGATCACTACTAGTATAGTAATACCATAGTTTTAATCCACCTTCTACTTCATAAGAATATTGGTGAAAAATATGATATTTACCTTTAAAGTAAGCTAATCCATTCGGATCGTTTAGCCAACCTTTAGTAGGTTCTAAATGAAGATTTTGTTTCCAGTTATTAGCTAGCATTTACAAGTTCCTTCTTAGTTTTGAAGAAGTATGCTGTTACTGAGAATGAAACGATGAATGATAATGCTAAACCAATACCAAATGTTGACCAGTGATTTGCAGGAATTGATAAGAATCCTGGAAGACCAGCCGCACCTAATGCAGATGCAAATACTTTGTTTAATCCAATCCATGCACTTCCTACCGCACTTCCTGCAATAGCTCCGTAGAATGGATATCTAAGTCTTAAGTTAACACCGAACATCGCAGGTTCTGTAATACCTAGTAATGCAGAAATACCAGATGCTGATGAGATTGATTTCATTTTTGTGTTTTTAGAGAATACTAATACTGCTAGTACTGCTGCACCTTGTGCTACGTTTGACATAGATGCGATTGGGAAGATAAAAGTTAATCCTGTCGCAGCTAGTAATTGAGTTTCAATAGCTGAGAAACTTTGGTGTAATCCAGTAATTACGATTGGTGCGTAGAATAGACCAAAAATACCAGCTCCTACAAATCCTCCATTCGTGTATAACCATTGTAATCCTTCTCCAAGTAATGTACCTGCTTCACGAAGAACTGGTCCCATCCAAGCAAATGTTACAAATCCTGTTACAAATAGTGATACTAATGGTGTTGTTAAGTTATCTAACCATGATGGAGTAACACGACGTAAGAATTTCTCAACTGTTGCTAATAACCAAGCAGCTGCAAGGATTGGTAATACAGTTCCTTGATATCCTACTTTAGCAATCTTAAATCCGAATACATCCCAGTATTGTAGAGCTGTAACTCTTTGAAGCCCCTCAACTGCTTGACCACTTTGGTTAACGATATCTAAAGCCGGTGCAAGAAGTTGGTTTGTAGATGGATCTAATTTACCAAATACGTAAAAGTTCATCACATCTGGGTGAACCATTAACATTGCAAGAGCAGCTCCTAGATATGGATTCCCACCAAAACGTTTAGTTGCAGAAAACCCAATTAACACTGGTAAGAATACAAACGGCGCATTGGCAAATACGTTAACCATATCTGCAAGACCTGCAATACCAGGATTAGCTTCAATAACTGATTTTCCAGTGTAGAATAGATCTTTCGCTGTTAACACATTGTTAATACCCATTAAAAGACCACCAGCAACAATCGCTGGAATAATCGGAACGAAAATATCACTTAACATTTTTACAAAACGTTGTAGAGGATTTCCTTTGGGTTTCTTACTTGTAGTTTTCTCTCCTTCTTCTTCACTTGAAGCTCCGCCTTTATACACCTCATTGTACTTAGCGTACACTTGTTGAACAAGACCACTTCCGAAGATTAATTGAAGTTGACCGTTGTTAAAGAATACACCTTTAACACCTTCGATATCTTCTAATTTTTCTTTATTATATTTTTTTTCATCGTTTAATTCTAAACGAAGTCGAGTTGCGCAGTGAACAACCGAGCTAATATTTTCTTCACCACCACTATGTTCAACTACTTCAGTTACAACTTTTTTTAAGTCCATAGTTCTTTCTCCTTTTTATTTCTTTAATTTTATATAATGACTCTTAACAGTTACCAAATAAAAGTGGTAACGTTACTTTTTTATTGTACACTTCTTTATAGATAATTGTCAAGAGAAAAAAGTAACGTTACCATGTTTTTTTATAAATAGTAGCTTCCTTGCTTCAAAGTGTTATTTTTGTTATAATCTAATAACTATAAAATAGGAGGGTTATATGGATTTTTCAATTAAAAATCTATTTACTAGTGTTTCTACAAACATTAATCGATATAAATTCACCTACATCTCAATAGCTGCCATAATTCAACTAATTCTTGTATGTGGCTTATGGCTAATCGCTAGAATTTTCCAACTAGCACTCACCCTTGCCGGTGAAGAACATCTTGATAAAAATAACATTCTTCACATATTAACTAATCCTTATAGTTTTATAATTCTTAATCTTTTAATCCTTATAGTAGCATTTTTTATGTTTATAGAGTTTTCTATACTAACATTTACGATATATGGACAACTAACAGATAAAAAATATTCGTATCGAAAGATCTTAAAAAACGCATGGAATAAAACAAAAAATTTAGCAGGTTTTCAAACTCTATTTTTTATAATTTATTTCATAATTACTATCCCTACTATTAACCTAGGTGTAAAATCTGTTTTAGCTAAAAACTTATTTATCCCTAAGTTTATAAGCGGTGAAATAATGAAAACTAATAGTGGTTTTATTATTTGGGGATTGATCATGATAGTTTTTGCTTATCTAAACCTTAGATTAATTTTTACACTTCCACTTACAGCTGTTGGAGATGAGAATATACTCGATAGTATTAAAAGGAGCTGGGAACTTACAAAAAACGGTAAAAGAAAACTTGTAATCACTATTATCTTATTTGAAACAATATACATCATTATTGCAGTAATTTTAATTGGTGTTATCACCTTCTTATGTATTTGTGTTGATAGGGATGGTAATAATCCTATAGTTCAAACCTTATTTTTCTCAGCAATAAGTGCAATTATCTTTTTTATAGGGGTACTCTCAAAAATAACTGTTATTACTTCATTAGTTACTGTACTAATAGATCAAAACGAAATATCAGAAGAACTAGTTAATAATCTTAATGAAAACAAGAAAAAATCTAGATTAGTAGCAACCTTTACTACTATAATAATTGCTATTGCAGCTATTATTAATGGTTTTAATATTTATGGAAATGGAGTCAACAAAAATAGTGAAACAATCGCTCATAGAGGATATGTCTATAAAGGTGTAGAAAATTCTATCGAAGCGCTTGAAGGTGCTGCAGAAGTTGGAGCTAATTACGTGGAATTAGATATATTGTTAACTAAAGACAATAAATTCGTTGTCATGCATGACTATAACCTTAAAAGACTTGCGGGAGTCAACAAACAAGTTAAAGATATGAACTATGATGAAGTTGTTGGGCTACAAATAAAACAAGGGGATCATACTAGTAAAATACCATCTTTAGAAGAATTTGTAAATAAAGCTAAGGCTTTAAATATGAAGCTAGTAATTGAACTAAAGCCTCATGGTGGGGAACCAAGTAACTACGTCGACATCCTTATTGAAGAAATTAAAAAATTAAAACTTGAAAATTATAAATTCATGTCACTTAATTCTAAAGTTATGGAAGAACTTGAAACAAAAGCACCAAATTTAGAAACTGGTTATGTAATCCCTCTTCAATTTGGTAACTTTCATCAAAGTAATGTCGACTTTTTCGTAATAGAAGACTTCTCGTATAGGGATCGTCTAGTGGAACAGGCTAAAAAACAAAACAAAAAAGTTTTTGTCTGGACAATAAATGATCCAGCATTAATTACTAAATATTTACAAAGCCCTGCTGATGGTATTATTACCGATGAACCTGAACTTGTAAAAGAAGAAAAAAATATCTTGGAAAATAACTATACTTACTATGATAAAATACTAAGACTTATTAATATATAAAAAATATCGACTGAAACTTAATTGTTTCAGTCGATGATTTTTATTATCCTATGATTTTTTTAATAACAGTTTCTAAGACTTTTATTTGCTCTTTTAATTTTTCTTTAGAAGTATCTTCATTCAACAGTTTTCTAGCAAAGGCTCTTGCTTTTTTATATTCAGTTTGCAATTCTAGTGTAGCTTGAGAAAATTTTTCATTTTTTCTTAAATCATTTTCTACTAACTTTTGTAATTTAGATTTTAACTGTTCAGCAGATTCTACAATATTCTCTTCAGTTGCAGATTCTTTCCCTTCGTTATTATTTAAGTTATCTATTTCTGATATCAGTGCTCTTAAAGCTTCTACTGTCGTTGTTTCTTTAATTCTCTTAATATATTTATTCTTATCTTGAATAAATTCTGAATTCAATACTTTTCTCTTAGCTTCCTCTTTAGCTAATTTCAACTCTTCAGTTGCAGAAGCTGTGTTATTGTTTGGGGGAATTACTTCTGGAGAATTACTATTCTTCTGAGCATTTGCAACTTTTAAAGTTTCTATAGCATTAGTCAGTCTTTTAATTCGTAATTCCAATTCAGTTTTTTCGACATTCACCTTAGCTAATGTTTTTTCAGAATTCTTTCTTGAGTTCAACCAAGCAGTTTCTTCCCCTGTCCCTTGCATTTTATAATTAGATTCAGTTCTTAAGTCTTTTGCTACAAGATTCTGTAGTTGGTCTTTTAATTTTTTAACATCTTCATTGACCTCTGGTTGTGTTCCGTTATTTGAATCTTCAACTTTTGGTTTTTCTGTCGTCATTGAATCACTATTAGAATTCTTATACACATATGTTACTTCTGTTTTATCCCCAATACGGCTATTTAATGTACTACTATCTTTTACTTTAGCTAATGTATATCCTGCTAAATTGGCTTTTCCAACTGAAACTGGGAAGTGATCATATACTTTTAAAATCTTGTCTTCTGCAATCTTTTTACCTGCTTCATCTTGATATTTAAATGTTATATTTTTTACCTCTGGCACTACCTGTCCACCAGTTTTTTCTACAATAGCTCGAACTTGATGATTGGTGTCAAAATTAACCCCATCCACCGCAAATGTATAAGTAAACGTCATGTTTTCTTTTAAATTACCTGGTAATATTATTTCAGCAATTTGGAATGTTCCATTTCCAAGAATACCATTATTCACACCGCTTTTGCCTGCTAAAACCATCTTAATTAAATCACTTTCAACACCTTCGATAGGCCACTCTACTCCATTTTGATCGACTATTTTAACTTTTGTTTTAACCTCATTCAAGTTAGCTCCATATAAATGAACTTCAGTTTTTTTACTAACCTGATTCGATGCTACAGTAGTTTCAGTTTTTTCTACCCCATCATTTACTGCGCCAGTACCACTTGTTCTGTATGAGGTAATTGTTAAATTTGATAATACTGGTTTTGTACTATCTTGATTTCTACCCACTACCGTAAATGTAGGCTTATCTCTTCTGTCTCTTTTGTCTAATGTTGTAATATTAACCTCTTTGCCATTTTGATATAATTTCACTTTGTATGATTTCGATGTATTTGTGTTATTCTCTGGAAAATTTATTTTTGCTATAAGATCATTACCACGTTTTTCATAAACAACACTACTTGTTAATGTACTATTCTCTTCCACTGAATCAGAATTAAACACTCTTATTTTCACATTACTTGTGGTCAAATTATCCCCTTTTAAAACTAGAGTACCTAATCCTCCTCCTCCTTGGAGAACTTCATTTTCTAGAGAATAATTTGTTATTCTAGCATCTTCTACGAATGCTTCTTGTATTTTTTCTATTGATTTATCTGTTTCTATTCCGTCTATAGCAGCTACAAATTTGTAATTAACTACTTTATTACTTTCATTTTTTGGAACAGTAATTGTATAACTTACTTTATTAGTTGACTCAGTTAAAAATTTATCTATCGTCACATTGTCTACTTTTTTTCCATCACGATATGCAACAAGTCCTACTTTGTTTACATCTGTATTTTTAACTTCCACGTCAAGTAATAATAATCCACCTTTACCTGGCAATTTATTTTGAACAATTGCTTCTTTAATAGACACTATATTGCCATCTTCTGTTTTTGGTTTTTCTGGCTTTGTTTCTGTGTTATTTTCTCCTGGTATTTCTGGAGTTTTCCCTGTGTTGCTTTCGCCAGTTTTTTCCGGTTTTGTTTCTGTATTATTTCCGTTAGGAGGTGTTACCTTCCCTCCTACTTTTTCAGCAATAGCATTAACTTCTTCAATAGTTTTAGCTATTTTTAATTCCGCTCTCAATTTCAACTTATCTTCATGTTCTTTATTAGAAGCTAAAATCAATTTATTAACTTTTGTTTTTTCACTTCCAATAATAGCTACATTAGTTTTTTCTGTTAAGTTTGAAATAGCAGTTTCCAATTGTTCTTTAGTAGAATTCGGATTTCTAAGTACTTTTTCAGCTTCTGTTCTAGCAAAAATCCATGCATTATTTGCTGGTTGATTTCCTTCGTTAGCGATGTATCCTTTTTCTGTTCTTAGTTCCCTACTAACTGCTTTTTCAAGTTCACCACGTATTTTACTTAAATCCTCTTTTGGTTTGTCTTCTTTTTTTAATTCATCTAAATCTATAGAATCATAAAATTCATCTGTTCCTACTTTATATGGGATGAATTCTCCCTCTTCCTCTTTTAATATAAGATTAGTAGGGAATACTTCGATTCCTTGTCCTTTAACCTTAATAGTATATTCCTCTCCAACAGTTAACTGAACATTAGATAACATACCATTTTCACTTACAGCGACTACTTTATCTTTAGGATTATTTTTATTAATAAACTCAACTGTCACCTCGTTTAATTCAGGAGTTTTTCCATTTCTAACTAACATTTCAGGAATAACACCTTTTTTTAGTGGTTTCTCATCTGCTTTTGATTTTTTAATTTTTTCTAATACAGTAGTCAAGTTTCCAATATACCCTTTTACATAAATTGGTAAAGTCTCAGATTTAGCGAGTTCTTCTTTAGCTGAATTTACAATATCTTTTAATTCTTTATTAGGTGATTTTTCTAATTCTGCTTCCGCTTCTTTGATTTTTTCTTTTAAATCTGTTTTCAAATAATTTAAATCTATTTTTTTCACCACAAATACTGGAATCTTAGTACCATTATAATCTTCTAATGTATAATCTTTATTCAAATCATTGTAAGAAATTTTTCCTTCTTCAGAAACATTTAAATTCACTGAATCCGGTCTGAATTTCCAGTTGAATTGATCATTTTTTGATACATTTACTATGTAATCTACACCATTCACTTTAGTTTCTAAATCCAACTCTACAATACCATTTTTATTAGATCTCGCATTTTTCAATGTTGTAATTTTCGTTCTAATACCATTAACAGATAACTCAACATTCTCAACAGGATTTCCATTTTCATCTACTACTTTATAGTACGATTTAACAGTTTTAATTTCATTATCATTTTTTCTTTCTTCTTTAAAGTCAATTACTCCGGTAGTTTCTTCGGTAACTGCTTTATTATCAATACTTACAATTTCTCCATCTTTATCAGTTGTAAATATAACATTCTCTCTATTAAATGCTGAATCTCTTTTTTCAATTCTTAGTTCATATTTTTTATTAGATTTAAGTTTATTAGCAGTAAATGTTAATGTACCGTCTTCACCAGTTTTTTCTTGTTTTACAATATTGGGAATGATGCCATCATACTCAAATAATCTAAATGGAACATTACTAATTGGTACACCTGAACTATTAGTTACTTTTGCAGTAATACCATCCAATGTAACTACATCATCCTCAGGTGTTTCTTCTTTTTCTATTTTTTTTATTTCTAAATTTTGTATTATTTCGTTAGTTTTTACATTGTATAATACAGAGAACCCATCCTCTTCTTTTGCTACTACATCAATATCTTCCATTTGATATTTCTCATTATCATTTAAAGATAATGTATAAACTTCATCCTTAGTAAGTTCTAGTCCACTAAGCATGCCTTTATTAGTATTTTTTTCAATTACTTCATTGTTATTATTTTTATTAACTAGTATGTATGTTAACTTATCAGTTACAGGTTTATTTTTATTAGTTACAACTAAATCATCGATGACTAATTTTTTAGGCTCTGATAATTTTTCTTTAATGTTTAGTTTAATATTTTTCACATTCCAAGCATAATCCCCAACTCCTACTTTTAAGTTAATAGGAACTACCTTACCTTGATTTTTAGTTAAGAATTCCTCTGTAAATGTAAAATCAAATTTTGATGTTTCTGGATTATAAGTCGCACTTACCCCATCGACATTAGTAGTGACTTCTGAGAATAGATTAATAGGTTCATCACTTTCGAATACTTTCGCTAGTTTTTCACCTAATTCATTTAAGCCTTTAAATGGACTGTCTATTGTTACATTTGATTTAGAAACATCAACAGTTTTATCATAATTTATTCTTTGCCCTGCGAAACTAACACTTCCTTCACCTTCCTGTTGTTTAGCTACTCTATCGGCAATATACTGCTCAAGTCCCGAATAATCACTAATATGATTCCCACCTAATACTAAATCCTTTATATTAGTAAGATTTTTAATTGGTGTTATATCTGAAATATTATTACTTCCCAGTGATAACATTTCCAATTTAGTAAGATTTTTCACTACTGAAATATCTTTTATTCCCCCTCTAATAGTTGGATGAACAGGGTCACCTGTTTGGTCGTTGTTATTATGAAGGTCTAAATGTTTTAAATTAGTAAGTTTGGCTAAAGGTGAAATATTTTCTATCTTATTAGCATATAAGTCTAAGTATTCTAAATTTGTTAATTCTGATAATGGCTGTAAATCTGAAATCCTATTTCTTATTAATGATAATTTAGTTAATTTATTCAATTTAGCAATTGGTGATAAATCACTTATTTCATTTTCATTTAAGTCTAGTTTTTCTAAATTAACTGCATTTTCTAATCCTAGTAAATTCTTAATTCCATGTGTTTGAATAAATTTAAACTCTGGTGTATCTTTTAAAGATGTTGTAGTAAGTATATTTTTTCCTTCTTCATTCTTTAAACTAAGTTCTTTTAGAGATTCGAGTTCTTTTTTAGTTATTTTTTGATCATCAGCTCTTTCACTGCTTAAGTTTTTATTAATTAATTTTTTAAGAACTGGATCGTTAATGATTACTTCTTCATCCTTATCACTATTTTCTTGGCCTTTAGGTTTAGTTGTCTCAGATACGTTGCCTGGTTGTTCACCTGGAACTGGTTTCTCTGTTTTTGGTTGCTCTGGTTTTACTTCTGGTTTCGGTTGCTCTGGTTTTACCTCTGGTTTTGCTTGTTCCGGTTTCACCTCTGGTTTCGGTTGTTCCGGTTTCACCTCTGGTTTTGGCTGCTCTGGTTTTACTTCTGGTTTTGGCTGTTCTGGTTTTACTTCTGGTTTTGGTTGTTCTGGTTTTACCTCTGGTTTGGGTTGCTCCGGTTTCACCTCTGGTTTTGGCTGCTCTGGTTTTACTTCTGGTTTTGGCTGTTCTGGTTTTACTTCTGGTTTGGGTTGCTCCGGTTTCACCTCTGGTTTCGGTTGTTCTGGTTTTACTTCTGGTTTCGGTTGTTCCAGTTTCCCTTCTGGTTTTGGCTGTTCTGGTTTTACTTCTGGTTTCGGTTGTTCTGGTTTTACTTCTGGTTTGGGTTGCTCCGGTTTCACCTCTGGTTTGGATTTCTCCTGTTTAACTTCTGGCGTTGGAGTTACTTCTGGTTTTTCTGTCTTAACTTCTGGAGTCGGTTTCTCCTCTGGTTTCTTTGGTTTTACTTCAGGTACTGAATTATCTTCTACATGATACTTAACGTCCACTCTTAATCTATTACCTGCAATATTAATTGTTTGTGAAGCACTTCTTTCCACTATTACTGTATTAGGTAAAGTTTTTTTCCCATTCGAAATTAATTTTTTTATTGTTTCTAGCTGTTCTTTAGTTACTTTCTTTTCTATTTTTTGTCCAGCTTTTATACTTGCAATATGATATGAAGCTACTCTATTACCATTTAACATAACATTTACATCTATATCTGTTAGGTCTTTAGTTGCAGCTAACTCAATTACTGCTCCTCCATCTCTTTCTAATACACGCATATTAATATCTTTATTAGCCTGTACTTCTATATTTTCTTTCGCTTTCAATAATTGTATATTAGCTTGAGATGAAACAACTAAACTTGAAGCTATCATTACTGAAGCTATTCCCATACTAAATTTTCTAATTGAAAATACTTCTTTTCTACTGAATAAATTTTTCATACTTTTTCTCCATATTTATAGATTTACTTTATACTTTTTGTTGTATTACACCTACTATATTATAGCAATATAAGTGCTTTTTCAACACCCCTTCTATCTATATAGAAAAGTTTAAATAAAGTAATTTTTTTATTTTAATTACCTTTTTCTTTGTAATATCACAATCAAAAACTAAAAAATATCATATTATCATTATATTCAGAAAAATAATAATTTTTTTAGTAAATAACTAAGTAAATAATAATGGAAATCAAAAAAGCTAGAAACCATTTTAGATTCCTAGCCTTATAATTTATATTCTATACTAATTTTACAAAATATCTCAACGTTCTAATTAGTTGTGCAGTGTATGACATTTCATTATCATACCAAGAAACAACCTTAACCATTTGATTTTCGCCTTGTCCAATAACTTTTGTTTGTGTGGCATCAAATAACGAACCATAACTCATTCCTATTATATCAGAAGATACTATAGGATCTTCTGTATATCCATATGATTCATTAGCTGCTTTTTTCATAACTTCATTAATTTTTTCTACTGTAGCATTTTTTTCAATTGTTACAAATAGTTCTGTTAACGAACCAGTTGGAACGGGTACTCTTTGAGCTGCTCCATCTAAACGTCCATTTAACTCCGGTATAACTAATCCTATAGCCTTAGCAGCACCTGTAGTATTAGGAACTATATTTTCTGCTGCTGCTCTTCCACGTCTAAAATCTCCCTTATTATGAGATCCATCTAAAGTATGCTGATCTCCTGTATATCCGTGGATAGTTGTCATTAAACCATGTACAATACCGAAGTTATCATGTAATACTTTTGCCATTGGAGCAAGACAGTTTGTAGTGCATGATGCACCCGAGATTACAGTTTCTTCCCCAGTTAATATTTCATGATTAACATTATATACAATAGTTTTGACATCTGAGCCACCTGGTGCAGAAAGTAGTACTTTCCTAGCTCCCGCTCTTATGTGCGCTTCAGCTTTATCCTTACTGTTAAAACGTCCGCTACATTCTAGAACAATATCTACACCTAACTCTTTCCATGGTAAATTTTCTGGATCTGGTTCTCCAAAAACTTTAATTTCTTTACCATTTACGATAAACGCTCCCTCTCCTTCTTCTACAGTCCCTGGAAAAGGTCCTTGCGTTGTATCATATTTTAACAGATAAACTATTTGATTTATCGGTCTCATTCTTGATCTATTGACAGCTACAACCTCAATATCATCTGCATGCTGAGCCTGAATCTGTCTTAAGACCAATCTCCCAATACGACCAAAACCATTAATAGCAACTTTTATTGTCATGTGTTTTTCCCCCTGTTTATTATTTTACTCCTATAAGATAACTCATATGCTCATCCCTTTTACAACCTGAATTTCTTTAAGTAAAATTATGACAAACTAAACTTTTTAATTCATTATTTAATTGTGATTACCTATAAGAAATCTTATAGTAAGCGTTTCAAAACACCTAATTTCAGTATAGCATATAAAATTCTGTATTTCAATCAAGAAAATACAAATCATTATTCTTAAAATAAAAATAATACTAATTTTGTTTTATTATCATTTTATAAATCGTTTTCAACATTAATTTAAATATTTTATATTAAAATATTTAAATTATAAATTTTTAAAAAATAATTTCATATTGAAATTTCCTAATTAATAAATTATACTTATAGTTGTAGACAATAAAAGGAGCTATATTTATTATGAAAAATAAAAAATTTGTTATGACTATTTCATCAGTTCTAGCTACTGTTGTTCTTGCAACAGGATGTGCACAAAAAACTGAAGAAAAAAAAGAAGAAAATAAGAGTGGAGATAACAAGATAACTCTTACTTACGATCAACTTAGATCTCGCGAAAATACAATGGGAGCTTTATGGTATCAAAATGCTGCTGAAGTAGATGCATTATACCAACAAGGTTACAATGTTGCTACTAGTAGATTAAAAGAACTATTAAAAAAACCTACTGATAAGCCTTATTCTATCGTATTAGATTTAGATGAAACAGTATTAGATAACGTACCATACCAAGTTAAAAATGTTAAAGATGGAACTGCATTTAACCCAAAAAGCTGGGATGAATGGGTTCAAAAAGCCGAAGCTAAACCTGTAGCTGGAGCTAAAGAATTCCTACAATTTGCTGATAAAAACAAAGTTCAAATCTACTACATTTCTGACAGAACTGATTCACAAGTAGACGCTACTATCAAAAATCTTGAAGCTCAAGGTATTCCAGTTCAAGGACGTGATCACCTAATGTTCAAAAAAGAAGGTGACAAATCTAAAGAAGGACGTCGTCAAGAAGTTATAAAACACACTAATCTTGTTATGTTATTTGGGGATAACTTAGTTGACTTTGCTGAATTTTCTACTACATCAGAACCTGATAGAGATAAAATGTTTGAACAATTAAAAGCTGAATTTGGTGAAAAATTCATAATCTTCCCTAACCCACTATACGGATCATGGGAATCAGCAGTATATAAAGGTGAGAAAAAAGATGCTAAAGGACAATCTGAAGCTCGTCTAAATGCACTTAAAGGATACTAATCTAAAATAAAATTAACAATTTAGAGTGTCTTAATATTATCTATTAATAGATAATATTAAGACACTTATTTTTTTTTCTATTTTTTTAATTCTATATCCTTGATTGATATCGAATATCAGAGTATAATTAAGTAGCAAAGCATATAACAGCTTATTTATTATTCATTAAAATAGGAGTCAAAAATGAAAAAGAAAAATCTAAAATACGTTCTTATACCAGCATTTGCAGCTACTACACTATTACCTGTCTTAACAAACGACAATCAAGCTCATGCTAGTGAAAATAGTGATACAGTATCTGCACCAGTTAATAATACAGCTGGCAATAACGAAACTTCAACTACAGAAACCCCAACTTCTAACACTTCTACAAATTCATCTTCAACTATAGATGTTAAACCTAATGTAGCAAGTAATAATAATAATAAGGTTTCTACTACTAATATTGAAGAAAATACATCTTCTAAACCTACAATCCCATTTACTGCAGCAGAATATAAACAAAAAAGTGCTCTTGAACTTGCTAAATTAATTCGTGAGAAAAAAGTAACAAGTACTGAGTTAGTTGATTTAGCATATAAAGTTATCGCAGATGAAAATCCTAAATTAAATGCTGTACTTACTACTGAAAATGGAAAAATTCCTAAAGCTATTATTGATGAAGCATATAGAAGTGCTAAAGAAATTGATGAGAGAATTAAGGCAGGTAATCTTGCTGCCAATCCTGTAAACTGGGAAGAACAACCATTCTTAGGAGTTCCTACATTAATTAAAGGATTAGATTCACTAAAAGATGGAGATGCTTCTAATGGAATCTATTTTAATAAAGGTAAAGTATCTAAATTTAGTGGAGCTGTAGCAAAAGAATTCGAAAAACTTGGGTTTGTAATACTTGGACAAACTAACTACCCTGAATTAGGTACTAGAAATATCACGGATTCTAAATTATTAGGACCTGCTGGTAACCCTTGGGATCCAAGTCGAAATACAGGTGGTTCTTCTGGTGGTAGCGCCGGTGCTATAGCAAGTGGTATGGTATCAATCGCAAGTGGTAGTGATGCTGGTGGATCAATTCGTATCCCTGCTTCATGGACAGGTCTAATTGGTTTAAAACCAACTGGACACGTAGTAAAATTCCCTCTAGTGAAAACTATTGAGGATGCCAAAACTTATTTTGACAAAACACAAATTAGTAAACCTAAAACACTAGAAGAAGTTCCAACTGATTTGAAAAAATTAAAAATTGCTTATACTCTTAAAACACCATTAAAAGATGTTGAATTAAGTGAAGATGGAAAAAGAGCAGTTCTGAAGGCTGTCGACTTCCTTAGAAAACAAGGCTTCACTGTAGAAGAAATAAATGAATTCCCTATCGATGGTTACGAAGGAATCAGAACTTATACAATTGGTGCTATTGGTGGAGCATACACTGCACCCGCAAAAGCGGCTACAGAAGAAAACAAACGCGATTTAGATCCCGCTACTTATGCATTAGGAACATCGTCATATAGAGGTAAGACTGCTAATACCGATATTTCTTCTGCTAAACCTGCTGCAGAATATATTAATCAAATGAATGAATTCTACAAAAAATATGATTTATTCTTAATGGCAACGAACGCCGTGACAGCACCATCTAACGATAAAAAAGTTGACCCTTATGTAGATTCAGAAGTTGAAGAAAAGCTTTATAATATTAATAAAATAAAAGATCCAAAAGAGAGATTCAATCTACTTGTAAAACAATGGGAGCCAATGATGAGAAGAACACCATTTACGTGGTTATTTAACTTAACAGGAAACCCTGCTATTTCATTACCTGTTTATAAGAGTGAAAATAACCTTCCTCTTGGAGTTATGTTTGCTGCAAAAAATAATTCAGAAAAAATACTTCTTGAAATGGGACAATTATTCCAAGATAATAATCAATTCATAATGCACCCGAACATTAGAAAAACAGTTGTTGCCGAAAATGGAAATAAAGTTAGAGAAAATGAATATGGCACAAAATATGAATATTCAGTTCCTAATGAAGCCCCTGTTGCTGATGCTCTTAGTCCTTTCACTGGGAAAATTGACGGACTTTCTGAAAATGGGAATAAAGTAATTGTCGATAAAGATGGTAATGTTTCAGAATTCAACACTCCAAGCGATGCTCCTGCAGTCGAATCTCTTAAACCTTTCACTGGCAAAGTTGATGGACTTTCTGAAAACGGTAATAAAGTAGAAGTTGATAATAATGGAAATGTTTCTGAGTTCAACACTCCAAGCGATGCTCCTACTTCTGAAGCTCTTAAACCTTTCACTGGCAAAGTTGATGGACTTTCTGAAAATGGTAATAAAGTAATTGTCGATAAAGATGGTAATGTTTCAGAGTTCAACACTCCAAGCGATGCTCCCACTTCTGAAGCTCTTAAACCTTTCATTGGCAAAGTTGATGGACTTTCTGAAAACGGAAATAAAGTAATTGTCGATAAAGATGGTAATGTTTCAGAATTCAACACTCCAAGCGATGCTCCTGTAATCGAAGCTCTTAAACCTTTCACTGGGAAAATTGATGGACTTTCTGAAAACGGAAATAAAGTAGAAGTTGATAATGATGGAAATGTTTCGGAATTCAACACTCCTACAGATGCTCCTGTAGTCGAAGCTCTTAAACCTTTCACCGGAAAAATTGTTGAATTTTCTAAAAATGGTAATAAAGTATTAATCGATAAAGATGGTAATGTTTCAGAATTCAACACTCCAAGCGATGCTCCTACTTCTGAAGCTCTTAAACCTTTCATTGGCAAAGTTGACGGACTTTCAGCAAATGGAAATAAAGTTGTTGTCGATAAAGATGGCAATGTTTCAGAATTTAGCACTCCAAGCGATGCTCCTGTAGTCGAAGCTCTTAAACCTTTCATTGGCAAAGTTGACGGACTTTCAGCAAATGGAAATAAAGTTGTTGTCGATAAAGATGGCAATGTTTCAGAATTTAGCACTCCAAGCGATGCTCCTGTAGTCGAAGCTCTTAAACCTTTCACTGGGAAAATTGACGGACTTTCTGAAAATGGTAATAAAGTTGTTGTTGATAAAGACGGCAATGTTTCTAAATTTAACACTCCTGATAAAGCACCTAGTATCCCAAAACTTCCAGAACTAACTATCAACAATGAAACAACAACTGTTGTAATTAAATCAAAAGATCAAAATGTTAGTGTAGAATTACACTCTAACCACGCCAAAGAAATTAGTTTCAAAGCAATAGATATTACTAATAAAATAGATTTAGAAGAATTAAAAACAAAAATAATAAATGATAAAAATAATGAAATTAATAATAAAGATGAAATTTCATCTATTAGAGTTATTGACTTAGAATTACAAAAAGCTAATAAAACAGCTAAACTAAATGTACCAAGAACAGTACACGTAGCCTTACTTCAAAATGAACAAGGCAAAGAAATTCTTGTATATCACATAAAAGACGATAATTCTATTGAATTAATACCTTCAAGTACTACAGGTGGAAATTTACAATTTACTGTAAATCACTTTAGTAAGTTTGCTATTATAGCTAAAATTAAAACAGCATTAGCTTCTAATGAAAAAGATATTAATACTTCTGCAGTTCAAGAAGAGAAAAAATTCACAGTTATTAATACAAAAGGGGCAAAATCAACTCCTAAAAATCCACCAAAAACTCTTCCTAAAACTGGAGAAACTACTAATAAATCTTTAACTTTATTAGGTATTTCATTAATCGTTGTAACTACACTATTAAAACGTAGAAAAAATAGATAATACACTTTTAACTCGGGGCTGACCCAAAAGTCCTAAATTTTAACAAGGTATATATGAAAACTCATAGACGCAGTGGTTTATTGATATCTAAATTCGCTTTATAAAAGCTTTTTAGATATCTAATAAACTGTGCGGGGGTGACTCGACAAAATCGATTTCTACGAAATCACGATTTTTGAGTCACTCCCAGTTATCTCTTTAAAATTATAAAAAAAGATATAGTTCAAATGAAATGAACTATATCTTTTTTATTACTTTCCAGATACTTTCAGACGAGCAATTGCTTTAGTTAACGCTAATTCTGCACGTCTTACATCAAGACTATCTTCTTTTTTAGCAAGACGTTCTTCTGCACGTTGTAATGCTCTTTGAGCACGTTCAACGTCAATATCTTTATCTAATTCTGCTGTTTGAACTATAATAGTTACTTCGCCTTTATGTGTTTCCACAAATCCTTCACTTACAGCTAAATATTCTTCTCTGCCATCAGGAAAAACTACTTTTAATGGTCCCACTTTTAATGATGCAACCATTGGAACGTGGTTGGCCATTACCCCAACTTGTCCACTCGTAGTCCCTAATACAACCATAGAAGCCTCTTTTGCGCTATAAGCTTCTCCATTAGGAGTAACAATGCTTACACTTAAAGTATTCATTTATTTACCTCCTATTTGTATTATACTTCTACTCCTAGTTTGCGAGCTTTTTCTAATACGTCTTCAATTCCACCAACTAGACGGAATGCATCTTCTGGAATATGGTCATATTTACCATCTAAGATTCCTTTGAATGCTTCTACTGATTCAGATACTGGAACATATGATCCAGGTTGACCAGTGAATTGTTCAGCTACGTGGAAGTTTTGAGATAAGAAGAATTGAACACGACGTGCTCTATCAACTGTTTTCTTATCTTCATCACTTAACTCGTCCATACCTAAGATAGCAATAATATCTTGTAATTCACGATATTTTTGAAGAGTTCTTTGAATTCTAGTCGCAACTTGATAGTGTTCTTCTCCTACGATTTCTGGAGCTAATGCTCTTGATGTAGAAGCTAATGGGTCAACGGCTGGATAGATACCCATTTCTGTTAATGAACGCTCAAGGTTTGTTGTTGCATCTAAGTGAGCGAATGTTGTAGCTGGAGCCGGGTCAGTATAGTCATCGGCTGGTACATAGATCGCTTGAATAGATGTAACAGATCCTTTTTTAGTTGATGTAATACGTTCTTGTAAACGTCCCATCTCTGTAGCAAGTGTTGGTTGGTAACCAACGGCTGAAGGCATACGTCCTAATAACGCAGAAACCTCAGAACCTGCTTGTGTAAAACGGAAGATGTTATCGATGAATAGAAGTACGTCTTGTCCTTCTTCATCACGGAAGTATTCCGCCATTGTTAATCCTGTTAATGCTACACGCATACGAGCACCAGGCGGTTCGTTCATTTGTCCGAATACCATGGCTGTTTTGTTAATAACACCAGAATCTTTCATTTCGTAGTAAAGGTCATTACCTTCACGAGTACGTTCACCTACACCAGTGAATACAGAAAGACCACCGTGTTGTTGTGCAACGTTATTGATAAGTTCTTGGATAAGAACTGTTTTACCAACTCCAGCACCACCGAAAAGACCGATTTTACCACCTTTGATATATGGTGCAAGTAAGTCGATAACTTTAATACCTGTTTCAAGAACCTCAACGTGTGTTGATAATTCTTCGAATGTAGGAGCTTCTTTATGAATTGAATCTTTACGAACTTCTGCTCCTGCTTCTTCACCGTGGTCAACTGCTTCACCTAATACGTTGAACACACGACCTAATGTGTAGTTACCAACAGGAACTGTGATTGGCGCTCCTGTATCTACTACTTCTGCTCCCCTATTTAATCCATCAGTAGATGACATCGCAATTGTTCTAACTACGTTATCACCAATTTCTAGAGAAACTTCAAGAACTAATTTTTCTTTTTTTCCATCACCTTTTTCTATAAATACTTCTAAAGCATTTAATAGATTAGGCATATGCCCTGATTCGAATTTTACGTCTACTACAGGTCCCATAACTTGGAGAATATAACCTTTATTCATATGTTGTTTGCTAACTTAATAGCTTCTCCTTTCTCATTACTATTTTGTTGCTGCTGCTCCACTTACAATCTCTGTAATTTCTTGTGTAATTGCAGCTTGTCTTGCACGATTATATTTAATCGTAAGTGTATCAATAATATTTCCTGCATTATCAGTTGAGTTTTTCATTGCTGTTTTTCTTGCAGAATGTTCACTAGCTTTACTATCTAATATACTTCCGTAAATCATACTTTCAGCATATTGTGGTAGTATTACATCTAGTACTGCTGCCTCACCAGGTTCAAATTCATAAGCTCCTGTAGGTTGCTCATCAGAATTTGCGAATTGATCTGTATTTTCTATAGGAAGAACTTTACTTTCAGTTACAACCTGTTGAATCATACTAACAAAGTGATTGTAATGTAAGTAGATTTCATCATATTCTTTATCTATAAAATAACTTACAACTTTATTAGTAATTTCCTTAACCTGTGTGAAACTTGGCTCATCTGGTATATCTCTATAACTATCAACTACATTATAGCCATTTTTTCTGAAGAATTCTGCACCATAGTTACCTATAGCTACAATTCCATACTCGCTATCATTATGTCTTTCGTTAGCAGTATTAACAAAATTTCTTATGATATTAGAGTTGAATCCTCCACATAAACCACTATCACTAGTAATTACCACATAAAGAGTTTTCTTAGCTTCTCTTTTTTCTAACATAGGATGCTTGATATTAGCTCCTTTACCAAAAATTGTTCCCATCACTTCTTGCATTTTTTGCATGTAAGGATTGAATCTTTGTGTGTTAGATTGTGCTTTTAAAAGTTTAGAAGTGGAAACCATCTCCATCGCTTTTGTAATATGACTAGTTTTCTTTGTAGAATTGATTTTGTTTTTAATATCTCTTAGTGACGCCAATTAGTTCACCACCTTTACTCTACTACTTCTCATCTTAAGCAAAAGTTTTTTTGAATGCAGCGATTACTTCATCCATAACTTCTGTTGCTGGTAAGTCTTTTGTTTCTTTAATGTGCTTAACTGCTTCATTTTCATGAGCATCTAAGTACGCATATAATTCTTGTTCAAATCTGTGAATATCTTTAACTTCAACATCATCTAAGAATCCGTGTGTTAAAGCATAAAGAATCATAACTTGTTTTTCTACTGGAATTGGTTTATGTAAGTCTTGTTTTAAAACCTCAACTGTACGTTTACCACGTTCTAGTTTTTCACGAGTTGCTGGATCTAAGTCAGAACCGAATTGAGCAAAGCTTTCTAACTCACGGTAAGATGCTAAGTCAAGACGTAATGTACCTGATACTTTTTTCATAGCTTTAATTTGTGCAGATCCTCCTACCCTAGATACTGAAAGCCCTGCGTTAATCGCTGGTCTGATACCTGAGAAGAATAAGTCTGATTGTAAGAAGATTTGTCCATCAGTAATTGAGATTACGTTTGTTGGAATATATGCAGAAATGTCACCTGCTTGTGTTTCTACGAATGGTAGCGCAGTGATACTTCCTCCACCAAAATCTTCATTTACACGAGCTGCACGCTCTAGAAGACGTGAGTGTAAATAGAATACGTCCCCTGGGTATGCTTCACGACCTGGTGGTCGTTTTAATAGTAATGATAACTCACGGTAAGCTGCTGCTTGTTTTGATAAGTCATCATAAACGATTACTACATCTTTACCATTAAACATAAACTCTTCTGCCATAGCAACCCCTGCATAAGGTGCAATGTAAAGAAGTGGTGCTGGTTGAGATGCTGACGCTGTAACTACGATAGTGTAGTCTAGCGCACCGTGTTCTTTAAGTGTTTCTACAACACTACGTACTGTAGATTCTTTTTGCCCAATTGCAACATAGATACAAATAACATCTTGTCCTTTTTGAGCTAAAATTGAGTCGATAGCTACTGCAGTTTTACCTGTTTGTCTATCCCCGATAATAAGCTCACGTTGTCCACGTCCGATTGGTACTAATGCATCGATCGCTTTAATACCAGTTTGGAAAGGAACTGATACAGATTTACGTCCCATAACCCCAACTGCTGGAGATTCGATTGGACGACGTTTTGTAGTGTTTACTGGACCACGTCCATCAACTGGTTGTCCTAATGGATCAACTACACGTCCTATTAATTCTTCACCAACAGGAACGTCCATAACACGTCCAGTACGACGAACTTCGTCTCCTTCTTTAATATCAGTTGTTGGTCCTAAAATTACGATACCAACATTTGTGTCTTCAAGGTTTTGAGCAAGACCCATAACCCCTGTTTTAGTGAATTCAACTAACTCACCACTCATTATTTCATTAAGACCGTATACACGAGCTATACCGTCCCCTACTTCTATAACTGTACCGACATCTGTTGACTTAACTTCAAACTGATAATTTTCTATTTGTGATTTTAGTAATGAACTAATTTCTTCAGCTCTAATAGCCATTTATGTCCCTCCTTGTTTCAACTTCTTCTAGATTGTAGAAATTTTTGACTTTATAGCGTTTAATTTTGCTCTAACACTAGCATCTACTACTTTGTTATTGTAAGTAAGTTTAAGCCCACCTAGAAGACTCTTGTCTACAAGGTTATTAAGTTCTACTTTTTCTAGTTGTAACTCATTTTTAAGTTTTTCTTTTAGATTTTCTAACTGAACTTCAGTTAGTGGCGAAGCTGATTCAACTTTTACAACAACGCTATTTGAATGTTTATTAAACAATTCAGTAAATTGCTCTAAAACAAAATTTATTAATGAGATTTGCAGATTTCCTGCTAAGATTTTCACAACATTTACAACATATTTGTTTACTCCTGCAAATGATGCTTCAATCAAGTTAATTTTTTTTATTTTTTCTAAATTAGGGTTGTTCATCAATGTAACAAAATCAGAGTTTTCATTAATAACTTTTGCAACTTCTGGTAACTCATTAGCTACTTGTTCTAATGCGTTATTTTCTTTTGCAACTTCAAATAATGAATATCCAATTTTATTAGCTAATACTGACTTACTCATTATTTCACCCCTACCTCTTTAATGACTTTATCAACATATTCACTTTGTGTTGAGTCATCTAATTCTTTTTCTAAAATTTTTGAAGCTACAAGCACTGATAAATCAGCAATTTGTCTGTTGATTTCTTCAAGCGCTCTTTTCTTCTCATCCTCAATATCTCTTTGAGCATTTACTTTTAATTGTTCTGCTTGTTTGCGAGCTTCTTCAAGAATAGCACGTTTTTCAATCTTAGATTGTTCACGAGCATCTTCCATCATAACTTTAATTTCTTGTTGAGCATTTTTTAATTTTTCTTGATTTTCTTCAAGTAAAACTAATGCTTCTTTTTGATTTCTAGCAGCATCATCAAGTTGACCTTCAACTAATCTTTGACGCTCATCTAACATATCAATAAGTTTGTCCCAAGCAAATTTTTTCAGTAATACTAAAAGGATCAATACAGCTACAATGTTAATAGCCATATTTCCTAGATTAAAACCTTGATGAGAAGAGTGTTCAGTAGCTAAAAATACTAAATTTTCCATTTACTAAATGCTCCTATTCTTCATAGTTCTTTTGTTTACAGTATTATACTAAATTATTTAGCTAAGATAACGAATGAAATAACGATAGCTAAGATAGGTACCGCTTCAACAAGTGCGAATAATACGAAAGCATTTGATTTTAATCTTGACTCTAATTCTGGTTGGCGAGATACACCTTCGATAAATTTACCGAATAAAAATCCGTTACCGATACCAGCACCAACTGCTGCTAAACCTGCTGCTAAACCTGCTCCAATTAATTCTACCATAATTATATTTTCCTCCTTGGATAATAAATGAATTTTATTAATTATTAGATTTTTGCACTTTTAGTGCATTTTAAAATTAATGTTCGTCACTAATTTTATGTGATAAATAAATAAATGTTAAGACAGTAAAGATGTACGCTTGGATAAACCCAATGAATAGAGAGAATCCTTTCCATACTACTAAACCTGCCATACCAGCTATTGCACCAAAGAATCCTACTGTTGTAAGTGTAGCTAATAGTGCTAATAATATTTCACCTGCATAGATATTACCGAATAAACGCATTGAAAAAGTCATTAAATTTGTGAACTCTTCAATAACCTTGAACGGTGTAATACCTATACCTGAAGAAGTATATGTACCAAAATAGTGTTTAACTCCTTTATACTTAATTCCTGCAAAATGAGTAAAGACAATAACTAATAATGCAAGAGAGAAAGTAAATGTTGGATCCGCAGTTACAGAGTTGACATAGACTACTTCATTGTAACTAACTTCTATTAATACACCTATAGTATTTGCTACTGCAACAAGTGAAATAATTGTTAGAGCTGTTGCCCATAATCCTTTACCATATTTTTTCCAGTTAACATTACCTTTGATGACATTATCACTAACGAAATAAGCAAGTAACTCAGCTGCATTTTGACGTTTACTATCTGGTCTTAATTTAATTCTACTAGTTAGAAACATCACTATAATAAAGGTAAGCAACACTGTTATTAAAGTTGTGATTACACTAGGAATATTAACCGTTATATCATAGCCAAATAATTTGGTAATAAGATATGTATGTTTTTCCATATATTCCCCTCACCTCTTTTCTTAAGTATCTTTTATATTTCTAAATCTGTTGTAATATAAAATTAGAAATACTTAATACATATTATAATATTATTTTATAATATTTTCTAGCAATTTCTTAAATTTTATCTAAATTGTTTAAAAATATGTTATTAATATATTATTATTTTGTTCCGAAGATTCTGTCTCCAGCGTCTCCTAGTCCTGGTACGATATAACCATGATCATTTAGTTTTTCATCTAATCCTGCGATATAGATATCTACATCTGGATGTGCATCATGTAAAGCTTTTACACCTTCTGGTGCTGCTATTAAACACATAAATTTAATATCGTTAACTCCACGTTGTTTTAGTGAGTCAATTGCAGCAATAGCTGACCCACCAGTTGCTAACATTGGATCAACAACGATAAAATGACGTTCTTCTGGATTATTTGGTATTTTTACAAAGTACTCATGTGGTTGAAGCGTTTCTGGATCACGATATAAACCTACGTGTCCTACTCTTGCTGATGGAATTAAATTCATTAAACCATCAACCATTCCTAATCCTGCACGAAGAATTGGAACAAAAACTATCTTTTTACCTGCAAGACGTTTACAAGTAGTAGTTTGAATTGGAGTTTCTACTTCAACATCCTCCAATGGAAGATCACGAGTAATTTCATAAGCCATTAAAGAACCTACTTCATTAGTAAGTTGTCTAAAGTCTTTAGAACCCGTTCTCTTATCTCTAATAAAAGATAATTTATGTTGGATCAATGGATGATCAAATACATGAACTTTTGACATAATTATAGTTCTCCTTTGTTATATTATTATATTTATTTTACTCTAATTATTTCATTTTAACAAGGGATATCCGAAAATATTTTACCTCCTTTAAAAAATATTTTTTTATTAAAACTCTTATATTACTAGACTTCTATTATAGAAAATATTACAATAATAAAAACAAGATAAACGGAGACTTTAACATGCAAAGAAAAACATTTTTAGGGATATTTTTACTTACTAGTATTTTCTACTATATTATCCCACTTCTTTTTTTGAAATTCTATAATGGCACTAGTGATAAAGCTGGTTTCATTTTAATATTAGTTTATGGATTCACTTCATTTGCTATGACACTATTAATATCATACTTTATTCAAAAAACTATATTTATACCCGTATTAAGTACTATTCTAGCACTTCCTTTATTTTTCATTTTTAATTCGAGTGCTCTAGTTTTAATACTTATTATATTAGTTTTTTCATTTATAGCTTATGGTCTATCATCATTATTAAAATAATTAAGGAGCGTATATGACAATATTCAAACGTAATTTAATAATAGCAACAGGTATATATTTACTTTTTTATCTTACACCTATTTTGGCTAATCCTTTTATGGCATTAAATCTATTAGAAGCAGCTTTAGTTGGAATTTTAATTTTCGGTGGATTTTATTTAAGTTATATATTTATGTATACAAATAAAAGCAGACTCGATGAACGTACCAAAAGTACAATAATTACAATTTTAGTACTATTAATAGCATTACTGATATTTTTTAATCCTTTTAAATTTCCAACAGCATTCAATATTATTATAAATAAATACTTAGCAATTCTAATTCTTTTACTTGTATTAATATTTATAATAATACTAGCGAAGAAAATGGATAATTCTGTAATTGTAATTTTACTTTTTGCTCCGTCAATTATCCAAGGATTATTTATGAGACTTTCATATAAGGCAATGCTTTTCTACATTGCAAATCCTAACTTCAATCTATATTTAATAGCGGCTATTTTCATTGGATATTATATTTACAACAATAGGAAGTAATCAATTAAAAAGTAATAATTAATTGTTTAGATATCTCCAAATATCGAAAAAACTGATAACCTAGATCTTTATTTCTAGATTATCAGTTTATTATTTTATTAATTATCTATCTCTACCTTTAAAACTTTACCTGATACTGCATCAACAACAACATCATACTCTAATCCATTCGCACGTGCTTCAACCTCATAAACATATAATGGCATACCATTGTTTTGTGGTGCGTAATCATCTTCATACTCTAGTCTAACTTTAACAAAGTTAATGTTTTGCTCAGGAGTAGAAATAGCTTGTGCTACTATTGAACGTATTTCTTGTTGTGATTTTGCATTTTGTACATTTTGTTGAGTATTATTATTGTTATTATTTTGAACATTTGTTGATTGGTTATCACTATTTGAACCATTGTTACTATTATTGTTATTAGCAGTATTATTATTTTGAGCCGTTTGGTTTCCTACATTCATTTTTACATTTGAGTAAGCCTCTTGAATTTTAGCTCTTTGCCCTTCTTCATACTTGTCATAAGCGTACGCTCCAACTCCACCTGTCACTACAACAGCTAAAGCTCCGATAATTAATGGTTTTAAAAAGTTTCTTTTTCTTTTAGTTTCTGACATTTTTCATTTCTCTCTTTTTTCTTTATATTTTTATTATACATTTCCTTTATGTATCTTAGATGAAGATTAAGATATTATTTTTTCTAGTCATCAATTTTCACTTTTAATACTTTTCCTGAAATGGCATCTACCACTACATCATACTCTAATCCGTTAGCTTTTGCTTCAACTTTATAAACATATAAAGATACTCCATTATTTTGAGGTGCATAATCATCCTCATATTTAGGTTTAATTTTTACAAAGTTAATATTTTGTTCTGATACTGATATTGTATCTGCTACAATTGAGCGGATTTCTTGTTGTGATTTAACATTTTGAGTATTTTGTTGTGCATTATTGTTCTGAGTATTATTATTTGAGCTATTATTTCCACTATTGTTATTGTCATTTGAATTAGTTTGATTTCCTGTATTCAACTTAATATTAGAGTAAGCATCTTGAATTTTAGTTCTTTGCGCAGTTTCATATTTATCATAAGCATAAGCTCCAACTCCGCTCGTTACCACTACAGCTAACGCTCCAATAATTAATGGTTTTAGAAAATTCCTCTTAGTTTTTTTAGGTTGTTCATTATATTGGTTATCATATTGGTAGTCATATTGGTTGTCGTTTTCGATAGTTTCGACGTAAGTGCCTTCAATTGTTTCGATTTCGTTGTTATTAATATTTTTTGTCATTTTTAATTTACCTCTTCTTCTTTATATTCTTATTTTATATTTCTTTTATGAATGTTAAATGAAAATTTCATTTTTGTTCTTTTCTTTTGATATTTTTATTATATCTTCATTTTATGAATGCTAAATGAAGATTTCACTTTTATTCTTCTCTTAAGATATTTTTATTATATCTTCGTTTTATGAATGCTAAATGAAGATTTCACTTTTATTCTTCTCTTAAGATATTTTTATTATATCTGTGTTTTATGAATCTTAAATGAAGATTCATATTAATATATAATTTTCTGTAAAATAAAAAAGGAGTGACTCAACAAAATCGATTTTTACATTACGATTTTCGAGTCACTTTCCCTCGTTTTTTAAAGATTCACTACAAATCTTGTTCCTTTTGGCTTATTATCTAAAACAGCTATTTTACCATCATGTAATTCTACTATTTTTTTCGTAATAGATAACCCTAACCCTGAAGAATTATCCTCTGTTGTAGTTCTAGATTTATCTACTTTATAAAATCTATCCCAAATATGTTTTTTCTCAGCATCACTTATTCCTATTCCATCATCAGCAACTTCAAGAATAATTCTATTCCTTTTAGCTAAACATACTGCTACTTCTGTTTCAGCATATTTTAAGGCGTTCGATAGCAAATTATCTATCATCCTCATAATTAGCGCTTCATTAGCATATACTGTAATATTTTCCTCTATATTAATTATTAGTTTTAAATTTTTATTATCGAATAAGATTTTATAGTCTTCTATGGTATATTTTATTCGTTCCGACAAGTTTATTTCTTCTTTTGGAATCTCTAAACGACTATCTAATCTAGCTAATTCTAGTATTTGATTTATCATAGATGTCATTCTCTTACTCTGTCTTTCAATAACATCAAAGGATTCTTTCACATCTTCTACAGAATCTGTATACTTAGCTCCATATTCACTTTCTGCCATTATTACAGAAATCGGCGTTCGAAGTTCATGCGATACATCCGAACTAAATTGACGTTCCCTTTTTGAGGAATTTTCTAATGTTTCTAACATTTCATTAAAAACTTTACCTAACTTATGCACTTCATCAGTACCGTCTTCTATAGTGATTCTTTTACTAAGGTCATTACTTTTTGCAATAGTATCAGCAGTTTCAGTCATATCTCTAACCGGTTTTAATGAACTTCTAATAATTAAATATCCACCATACATTATAACTAATATAACGAATGGACTTCCTATACTCATGATTAGTGGCAATATCCAACCATTAATATTATTAGTAATTTGTACGACTCCTCTTACATATTTTCCATTTCCTAAACGGGCCGAACTTGTTTCCGAATCATAGTAAAGATATTTATTATGATTAACATCTTTATATTCAGAAATTACTCCTAGACTAAAATCATTAACTTTGAAATTTCTAGGTACAGAACCTGCAACAAGATTACCATCTTTATCATAAACTGATAAGGTTACTCCATCTTCATATGGGGTGAACTTATCAGATCCACTTGAAATTTCAGCCACCTCTTCTATCAATTTCTTTTCACTATTTTTTTCAACAACACTATCACTAACTAAAAATGTCCCAACTATCAGTGATCCTATTAATAAAACTATAAATGTTGTATACCATAAAGTGATTTTAAAAGTCAGCGATACTTTTCTAAATGGAAATATCGATAATTTCTTAATTTTATTTAACAAAGTATCCTAACCCCCTTTTAGTGTAAATAATAGTCTTATCTGTACCGTTATCTAATTTTTTTCTTATATTTTTAATAATAACATCTACTATATTAGAAGCCCCGTCATAATCATAATCCCAAACGTGGTTAAGAATTTGATCACGACTCAAGATACTTTCCTTATTTTTCATAAGGTATTCTAATACTTCATACTCCTTACCAGTTAAACCAATATTTTGACCATTTCTAAACACTTGTTTTTTCGAAATATCTAAAACAACATCATCAACTTGAATAACATTAGTCGCTAAACCATAGTTTCGTCTCATTAAAACTCTTATTCTAGCTAATAACTCATCAAACTCAAATGGTTTAACTATATAGTCATCAGCTCCGCTGTCAAGACCGACGATTTTATCCGCTAATGTGTCTTTTGCTGTTAACATTATAACAGGTGTATTATTTTTACTCTCACGAAGTCTCGCTATAAACTCATAACCATCAACATTTGGCATCATTATATCAGTAATAATCAAATCGTACTCACTATAACTTACAAAATCTAAAGCTTCCCTGCCATCAAAACAACTATCTACGCTATAATTATTTTTCTTTAAGTGCTTAGTAATTATTCTATTCAAATCGCGTTCATCTTCAACAACAAGTATTTTCATAACAATCTCCTCGTACTAAATTCTACTATATTTTACTTAATTCATATGTAAATGTAAAGGTAGTGACTAAAAAATCGTGATTTAGGAGGAATCTGTTTTTCAGAGTCTCCACCTTTATAATTTAATTTACATTCTAAAACAAAAAAATGAATTTAAAATGAAAAAACGACCTAAATTAGTAATTTATAAAATCACATATCTAAGTCGCTTTCGTTACTTTTATTCACTTTCTTCTAAATTATAAAGTAATTCATATAATGCTTTTGCATCTAGTTTTTCTTTTTCTTCTTTGCTAATATCTCGAACTAATTCTCCTCGGTGAAGAACTATTATTCTGTTCCCATATTTTACCGCATCTTGAATATTGTGAGTTATCATTAAAGCTGTTAATTTCTTCTCTTCAATTTTTTGTCGAGTAAGTTCCATTATTTTTTTCTGAGTTTTTGGATCTAGTGCCGCTGTATGTTCATCAAGAAGTAAAAGTTTTGGAGTAGTCATAGTTGCCATTAAAAGTGCTATAGCTTGACGTTGACCTCCAGATAATAGACCCATTTCACTATCTAATCTATCTTCAAGACCTAAGTCTAAAGTTGCTAATAACTTTTTAAATAGTTCTCTATCTTCTTTAGTAGTTCCAGGCTTAAATCCTCTCACTTTTCCTCGACGAAGTGCTAAAGACATATTTTGTGCAACAGTCATACGAGGAGCTGTTCCATCTAAAGGATTTTGGAAAACTCTGCTGATAAATCCTGCTCTCTTATATTCCACTATACTACTTACATCTTTTCCTTCTATTAAAATCTCACCACCATCTAGTGAAAAAGAACCAGCTAGTGCATTAAGAAAAGTTGATTTCCCCGCTCCATTTCCACCAAGAATAGTGATAAAATCACCATCTTTAATTTCTAGACTAACATTTTTTAATGCATGTTGTTCTCTAATCGTACCTGGAAAGAACGTTTTATCTATTTTATTAATTTTTATAAATGACATGATCTATACATCCTTTCTCTTAGTTTTTAATTTTAACTGAGGTAGTGTTAAGAATATAGCAATAACTAGTGCTGAAACTAATTTAAAATCATTAGCTCCAATAATATTTAATTTTAACACTCCAACTAGTAATAATCTATAAATAATCGCACCACAAATTACACATATTAATCTTGTTGTAAAAGTTACATCCTTAAAGATTACTTCTCCTATAATAATCGCTGCTAAAGCTACAACTATAACTCCAATTCCACTATTAACATCTGAATAACCATTATTTTGTGCTAAAATCGCACCAGCTAAAGAAATTATTCCATTAGCAAGCATTAATCCTAAAATCGTCATCGATTTAGTAGAAATACCTAAAGCTGTTGCCATCTTTTCATTATCTCCTGTTGCAATTAAACTCTGACCTAATTCTGTTGAAAAGAATAAAGACATAGCTAAGATAATTAATCCAGAAAGAATAATTCCAACAAGTACAGTATCATAATGAGTTGGTAAGTTTAACCCCTGAATTTTACTAAAAATCGTATCTTTATTGATTAAACTTAAATTTGGTCTTCCCATAATTCTAAGATTCACTGATAATAATGCAGTCATTGTTAGAATCCCTGCAAGTAAACTTGGTATTTTACAAACAGTAATTAAAAATCCTGTTACAAGTCCTGCTAACATTCCTGCTACTATAGAAATTAATGTAGCAATAATGGGATTAATTCCATTATGTATACAGATTACGCATACCGCAGCTCCTAATGGATACACACCCTCAGTAGTCATATCTGCAATATTTAATACTCTAAAGCTAATAAATAATCCAAGCGATAATATTCCCCACAACATTCCTTGTGAAATCGCTGAAATAAATAAATCCATTTTACACCTCTTTTTTTATTTTTCCCCTAAATTGATATTATATAATTTAGAGCGACTCATAAACAACTATTTATAATATCGATTTTATGAGCCGCTCCTTTAATATATTTACTTCCTAAAATAGTTTGTTAATAATATAATATCAATAATGTTATTTTTTATCTACTACTTTTGCTTTATCTTTAATTTCTTTTGGAATTTCGATTCCTAATTGTTTTGCTTTTGCTTCATTTAAGTAAATTACACCCTCATTAGCAAGTACGATTGGCATATCTTTAGTATCTGCACCTTTTAATACTTTAGCAACAACTTTTGCTGTTTCAACACCGATTTGATATTGGTCAACACCTAGTCCTAAAAGTCCTCCATCAGCTACCATTGTATCTGCAGATGGGAATACTGGAATTTTCTTAGCGTCTGTTACTTTTACTACTGTTGCCATTGCACTAGCGATTGTGTTATCGATTGGTACAAAAATTGCATCAGTTTGTGAAGCAAGGCTTTCTGTTACTTGTTGAATATCATTTGTATTCGCTACTGTTGATACTTTAACTTCTAATCCTAATTCTTTAGCTAATTTTTCAGCTTCTTGAGCTTGTTTTACAGAGTTATCTTCACTTGCTGTGTAAAGAATACCAACTTTTTTCATGTTAGGTAATACTTTTTTCATGATTTCAAGTTGTTGTTTAATTGGAGTTCTATCACTAACACCAGTAATGTTGTTTCCTGGTTTATCTTCAGCTTTAATTAATCCTGCTTCAACTGGATAAGTAATACCACCCATAATGATTGGTTTATCTTTAGTTGCGTTTGATAGAGATAAAGTAGCTGGTGTTGTAATACCTACTAAAATATCGTTGTTATCTGTTACTAATTTTTGACCCATACTCGCTAAGTTACTTTGATCACCTTGAGCATTTTGAAGATCAATTTTTAAATTCTTGCCAACTTCATATCCTTCTTTTTTAAGTCCATCTTCTAAACCTTTATAAATTTGATCAAGAGCTGGGTGACTAAGTAATTGAAGTACCCCTACTTTTACCTCTTTATTATCAACTTTTTTAGTATCTTCACCTTTCTTACTAGAGAAGTAACCATAACCTAATACACAAACTAATAATACCGCAAATGCTACAAAAATTTTATTTATTTTCATTTTAATAATCTCCTTTTTTACTTTAATAATATTTTTTGTAATCAAAATTTAGAAGCGTATCTATAGAAAAAGACCACTAGCATAATATCTAGTGGTCCCTCGACATTTTTTTAATATAAAAAACCACCTAGATATTTCTATGTGGTCTCATTTTTTTCATCACAAATAATCCACATAGATACTTACTTCTCACCTGAGAGTCGTATCTATGTTAAAAAGAAACAAGATCGACTCAGTATCTAGTGGCTTTGCCAACGAATATTTAATTGTAGCGTGTCAACTTGATACAGTTTCATAAATCTTTTTTCTCCTTTACGTTTAATTCTTGTTTACATTATAGCAACAGTTTTTTTTATTGTCAAGATATTTTTCAAAAAAAATTAAAAGATTCTGACAATTTATCTAAAATTATTAATACCTTTGAATTTTTAGCTTGTAAAGAAAATAGTAAATACGAATATTTTCAAAAAAATATTAAAAAGATATTAATGGTGTTTTATGTATATTTGCTGTACTATAAAAACTAAGGTATTTTCTTAATTATTTTTGAAACTTATGAAAATAATTCGTTTTCATAGTTAAAATATATATATTTAAATATTAATACACATATATAATCTTTTAGTTCCTGTTATACCATCATTTATTATTAATTATAATAAATAGTATTTTTCATGAAAATAAAATTGAAAATATATAATTTTCATGAAAATTTGCACTTGAAAATAGATTTGCTGAGGAGTATGATATATATATGTAATTAAAAAATAAAAAAGTAAGTTAGGAGAATTTTTATGGATAGCCAGATAGCTATAGAAGAAAAAGACAAATTATTTAATAAAGGATTTATAACAATTACTACAATTAATTTTATCGTATTTTTAATTTACTACTGTTTCGTAGTTATTACAGCAAAATACGCAACATCTCAACTAGGTGCTACTGCTGCTCAAGCAGGATTCGCCGCTGGTATTTATATTATCGGTACACTTATTGCCAGACTTTATATTGGGAAAAAATTAGAAATTGTTGGTCGTAAACAAATTTTACGTTTTGGAGCATTAATCTATTTAATCACAACAGCAGCTTACCTAATTTCATCTAACATTGTTATTTTAGATACTGTTCGTTTCTTAAATGGATTTGCTTATGGAACTATCTCAACTGCAGCTAATGCAATAGTTACAACTTACATTCCTAAATCTCGTAACGGTGAAGGTATCAACTACTACGGATTAAGTACAAGTTTAGCAGCTGCAATCGGACCATTTATCGGTATGTTATTACTTCCTATTACAGGATTTAATGCAGTTATTATTTTAGCAATCGTATTATCTGTAGCAGTTACAATTGCTTGTTTCTTATTCCCAGTTCAAAATATTGAATTAGACGAAAAACAAAAAGAATTACTAAACAGCTGGGCTTTAAATACATTTATTGAATACAAAGTATTATTCATCTCTACTGTAGCATTCCTAGTTGGTTTAGCTTACTCTAGTGTATTAGGATTCTTATCTATCTATGCTGATAGCTTAAACTTATCTACTGCTGGGGCATTCTTCTTTGTAGTATATGCTCTTATCGTTACAGTTACTCGTCCATTCGCAGGACGCGTATTTGATGCACGTGGTGAAAATGCAGTTATGTATCCAAGTTTTGTATTCTTAACATTAGGATTATTAATGTTAAGTTTCACAAACGGTAGCTTCATGTTATTATTCTCTGGTGCTTTAATCGGTTTAGGATATGGAACATTCATGTCAAATGGACAAGCAGTTTGTTTAAAACTTGTTGATTCTACTAAAGTAGGTATTGCATTATCTACATACTTCATTGGATTAGACCTTGGTCTTGGATTTGGACCATATGCACTAGGTACAGTTCAAGGAATCTTATCATACAGAGGAATTTACATCCTTTGTGCAATAGTAACAATTGGAGTAACTGTTCTTTACGCTATGTTCTACAAAGGTAAAGAAGTACCAGTGCTAAAAACTAAAACTAGTCGATAGTAATATTAAAAACTTTAAAAAGTAGCCCTTAATTAAGGGCTACTTTTTTTATAGATATTTATTATTGATAACAAAAGGGAGTGACTCGACAAAATCGTGATTTCGTAGAAATCGATTTTGTCGAGTCACCCCCGAACAGTTTATTAGATATCTAAGGAGCTTTTACAAGGCGAATTTAGATATCAATAAACCACTGCGTCTATATATTCTCATATGAACTTTGTTAAATTTTAAGACTTTTGAGTCAACCTCTTTTATTTTTCGGGATAACGTCTTGCGACATCAACTAACTTATCTTTTATAATCTTTTTAGGATCTTCATTAAGATGATAACACATTGCAAGAGCATAAATTAGTACGTCTGCCAGTTCATCTTTTATCTCTTGTATATCATCTCCTTCTTCGCTCCATTGAAAATGTTCTAGTAATTCTGCCGCTTCTATCGATATACTTTTAGAAAATCTTTCTAAAGTATCATACTCTCCCCAACCTCTTTTTTCTCTAAACTCAGTTATTATAGTTTTTAACTCTTCCATCTTTTTACCTTTAAATTAGGCTGTTATTTATTAAATTATTATATAAATTGTAAAATTCCACTAAACTTAGAGTTTCACTTCGTCTTCCAGGTTCAATATCACTGTCTACACAAGCATTTTGCAGATCTTGTTTCTTATCTTTACCATAACTTGAAATCAAATTATTAAGTAAAGTTTTTCTACGTTGAACGAAACATGAACGCACAAATTTAAAGAATTTGGCATCAGTCTCAAATTCGCGAGTTTCTTTTGTCATAATTTTTACAACAGCACTCTCAACATTTGGTGTAGGTACAAATACTTTCTTCGGTACAGTAAATAAATACTCAACATCTGTATAGTAATTTAATAAAATTGTTAATGAGTTATAATCTTTTGTTCCTACTTTCGCATTTAATCTATTCGCAACTTCTTTTTGCATCATAACTGCATAACCATCAATCTTTTCAGTGTTCTCAATTAAATGAGTCAAAATTGGTGTAGTAATATAGTACGGTAAGTTAGCTACTACCATAATTTTTTCACAATCTGACATCTTTTCAGCGATTATTTTATCAACATCGACTTTTAAGATATCATTATTAATAATCTCGACATTCGGATAGTCTGCAAGCGTCTCAGACAAAATCGGTAAAAGTCTACCATCAATTTCAAACGAAATTACTTTTTTGGCTTTTTTTGCTAATGCTTCTGTAAGAGAACCTATCCCAGGCCCGATTTCTATTACTCCTACATTTCCATTTACTCCAGCTCCATCAACGATTCTATTTAAGATATTCGCATCTATCAAGAAGTTTTGTCCTAAACTCTTCTTAAATGTGAATCCGTGTTTTTTTAGTATTTCAAAAGTTTTCTTAGGTGTTCCTATCATTATTTCAATCCTTTACTTATTTTTTCCATCTCATCTAATAAACGTTCTTTAGAAATATTATACATATTAAGTTTATTTAGTAGTTGTTTTGCATTAGTGTAACCTATATTTAATCTTTCACAAAGTTCTTCTCTTAGGACTTTTGACGTGGTTCCTCCTACCAAACCTAACTCTATCAATATTTCATTACTTATATCATTTTTCACCTCATCCATCGGTGTATAATGATTTTTAATAGCGGCTATAATATCTTCTTTGCTCGCAGCTTCTATTCCAATTTTCCCTTTACTATCAACAGCCTTTTTATTTGATATATATGCATGTTTTGCCGTAGGGATATTTTTTTCTATTATACTTCTAATTCTTTTTCCCGCATAATCAGGATCTGTTAAAACTATTAATCCTCTTGTTTTTTCTAAAAAGATTAATCGTTCTATTTTTTTCTTAGTAAGGGCAGAGCCATTAGTTTCAAATGTATCGCAATCTATTGCTTCTTTAACCCTATTGGTATCATCTCTTCCTTCTACTACTATTATTTCTTTAATTTTCATTTTATTATCCTTTTAAAAATTTATCAGTCTATTATAACATATTTAGACAAATTTTGCTCATGCTAGCATGAATATTTCAAATAGTTGTATAGTTCATGTGTGATTTCATGGTGAACTGTATACTTATAGACTCCACAAAGAAATTTCTTTTTTAATTCAAATTTCTCTTTAAGCTTAATTTTTTCTAGTGCTTTTCCTTTTTTACACACTAGTATTTCCCAATGTTTTTCAAACTTAACTAAGTAACAATCATAAGTCTTATCTTTTCCATATTCTCCCAAAAAATATAGAAATCCAACAAGGTCAAATATCATATGCCACCACTTTACTGTTTTTCTTCTTTCTAACAAATAAACTTTCTCACTCTTAATAAGATAATTATATAATTCTTCCATAACTCCCACCTCTTTATAGTCATTATAACACAAAAAATCCTTTGCAGAAAACTCTGCAAAGGAATGTTTATTAGTGTATATCTTTTTTCTTAAAGTTAGCTCCACTTACTTCACTGACTGTTCCAATCGATAGAAAGGCATTTTTATCGTTCCTAAAGACTATTTTTTTTAGTTTTGATTCTTCAATACGTGTAATTACACAAAAGATAATTTTTGTTTCTTGACCTGAATAACCACCCTCACCATGTAATAGAGTCACTCCACGACCAAGTCTGTCTTGAATTTCTTGACTTATTACTTGGTAATTACTAGTAATAACCATAACAGATTTAGAATCGTTTAGTCCCTCAATAACGATATCCATAACTTTAGATGCGATGAAATAACTTATCATAGAATATAATGCCGCTTCCCATGTGAAAACAAATCCAGATGCGATAAAGATAACAACATTTATTCCAAGAACCATTTCACCTACAGAAATCGGTAATTTTTTTGTAGCATAGATTGAGAACATCTCACTACCATCTAATGTACCACCATTTCTGATAACTAGCCCTACTCCAATTCCAAGTATAATTCCTCCGAATATACAAGCTAAAAATGGATCCGTAACTAGTGGTGGAATGCTTTGGAAGTATGATGTAGCTGCAGAAAGAATAACAATACCAAAAATAGATGCTATAGAAAATCCTTTACCAATCTGTTTATATCCTAAATATAAGAATGGAATATTTAAAAGAAAGATAAATAATCCAAGTGGTAATCCTAAATAATGGCGAGCAATAATAGATACCCCAATCACTCCTCCATCTAGGATATTATTAGGAATTAAGAAAAATTCTAATCCTGCCGCAAAGATCAACGATCCTATAACTATACTAATATATTTCTTTAAAAATTCTAATCTACTATCCATTGAATCTCCTTTTTATTTTATTTTTTGACAAATAGGACAAAAATGACTCGAACGACCTTTTATTGTAACATTTTCAACATCATGGCCTAATGGACAAACCTTCTTACCATAAATCTGGTGGAAATTCTGCATATTTCCTTCTCCACCATCAGCATGTACATAATCTGAAATTGTAGATCCACCTTCTTTTATCGCTAAATCGAGAATATCAACTAACTCCTTAAATAAACTTTCCTTCTTCTTTTTAGAAAGTTCACTCGCTTTAGTTAAAGGGTGTATTTTTTGACGATACAATACTTCACAATCATAAATATTCCCGCATCCACAAAATACATTCCCTTCCAATAGCAATGCTTTAATAGGTTGATCTTTATATTTATTTTCATCTAATTTATCTAGAAAATACTTTTTAGCTTTTTTATCAAACGGTTCTGGAGCGAGATTAACAAAAGGTTTAAATTTCGTTACATCATCTATATATCTAAGTTCACCAAATCTTCTAATATCACTGTAGACTAATTTTTCACCAGTCGATAATTCGAAAATCACATGTTGATGTTTGAAGTAGTTTTTATTAGTAATTTCTTCTATATCTTTTACTACAAAAAATGCTCCCGTCATTCCAAAATGTGTGATAATATATCCTTCATTTAATGTAAAATATAAGTATTTCCCTCTTCTAGATAATTTTTCTATAGTTTTACCTTTTACATTCTCCGAAAAAAAATTTATATCCTGCTTCACTATCGCCATTTTATTCAATTTATGACTTTCTGTTACAACATTTGAATATTTCACATCTAGAATTTGCTTATTTATTACTACTTCTTCAAGTCCAAATTTTATATTCTCTACCTCAGGTAATTCTGGCATAATATACTCCTATTTTTATACTTACTTTTTTTATTTTAATATAAATATTTGAAAATATCAAAAATTTCCCACTTTTATTTTCTAATTTTCAATATTTATCTCCAATTTTCACCTTTATTATGGCAACAAATTGAAATTTGTAGTATAATAAAAAAGTTATAATGTTATAGAAGGGATTATATTAAATGAAAGAAAGAATATCTAGAAGAGATAGAATCAGTTCTGGATCAAGAAATGATAAACACTCTCCTAAAAAAAGAGGATTTAAAAAAATAATATTTACAGTTCTAGCATTGCTGTTTTTAGGAACAGGAGCTTTTGCCGCGTATACGTTTTTCAACTTCTATAATTCAACTCACAAAGGATATAAAAAAGTTGATTACTTAAAAGAAGTTGATCCTAACTTTAAGAAATTTTCAGTATTAATTTTAGGAATAGATATGAATGATGACCGCAAAGCTCAAGGTCAAACTCGTGAAGACAGTAGAACAGACTCAATGATTCTAGCAACTGTTAACAAAGATAAAAAACGTATGGATATGGTTAGTATTCCTCGTGACTCGCTTGCTTTGATGCGTGAAAAGAATGACGAGAACAATGATAGTGCATACTTCTATGATAAGATTACACATGCTCATGCTTATAATGATGTAAAAGGAACAACAAACGCAGTAGAAAACTTATTAAATACACCTATTAACTTCTACGTATTAATAAACTTCAAGGCTTTTGAGCAAACTGTTGATGCCTTCGGTGGAATTGATTTATATGTACCATTCGATATGGATGAACAAAATGCTAATGGTGAAGAAAACACTGTTAAACTAACAAAAGGATGGCACACTCTAAACGGTGAACAAGCTCTTGCTTTTGCTCGTAGTAGATATTACGATAGTGATATCGAACGTGGTCAACGTCAACTTCAAGCTATTCACGCTCTTATCGATAAAGCAAAAAGTTTAAATGCTTTAACTAAAATCAATGATGTAATTAATATTGCAGGTGATAATGTAGAACATAACCTATCAACGACAGAAATCTCTTCAGCGATAAAAATGTTCTTTAATGATGATATTCAAATCGTTTCACACAGAATCGATGGATATGATGTAATGTACAACGGCGTATATTACTACTATCCTCGTCCACTATCTCTATTATACGCATCATCAGCGTTAAGAGATAATTTAGATTTACCATTACCAAAATCAAAAGATTTACTAAATATATATTACCAAGGTCACATAAATATTGGATTAAAAGAATATAGAATAACTGATTTATTACCTAAAACTATATATCCAGAAGTTTCACTTACAATAATGTCACCTGGAGATTTACTAATCAACCTTCCAGAACAACTTTCTAAAGAAGATCTGAAAAAAGATATTACAGTAAGTAACGAAAACAGACCAGATGAAAATGGTAATACTGAAAACAATGCTAACAATAGCAATGAACAACAAAATACTACAACTGGTATCGGTACTACAAATACCCATCCAAATACCGGAGTTAATAATAATCAATAATAATTAATATCCCATCAAAAACTACTTTTGATGGGATATTAATTATTTATTTGAGAATTTTACATTTACAGTTCCAGTATTTGAAGATGTGAATAATTGTTTCTTTTTATTTGAGCTATTTGTAAAATTTGATTCTTCATCACTTAATTCAGCTATAATATCACCTTTTGTTGACTTAAGAATAATAGAATTATTTGCAGTAAGATTACTTAAAATAATATTACCAGTAGTTGTTTTTAAGTTAATATTATCTGAACTTTCACTAGGAAGATTACTTACCTTAATATTTCCTAGTTCATTAGTTATATTAATATCTTTTATTGTTGATGATGACAAATCTGTATCTCCAATTTTATTATCAATACTAATATCTTTTAAATCATTAATATTATTTAATTTAACATCTCCTGTAGCAACATTAATTTTTAGAGAATTATTTTTACTATTTAAGTTATCTATATTTAAATTTCCAGTTGCTAATTTAATGTCAGCATCTGAAGCTGAAATATTAGTTATATATACATCACCTAGTTTACTATTAATTATAAGAGATTTAATATCTAGATTCTTGATAAAATAATCTCCTATTTTATTAACTGAATTGATATCGATATTAGAAGATTTAGGTATTTTTATAATAAGTTTTCTTTTTTCAGTAAAGAAATTAAAATTAATACCCACAATATTTTTATTTTCTTTTATAGATAACTTATTTCCTATGTGCTCTATATTAACTTTACGTTCTAGAGCAGTATAGTATTCTATTTCCATATTTTTAGAAGCAGTATTCTCTTCTATGGTTACATCAGAATCAATAATATCTAAATCTAAATTTTTAACATCATTAATTGAGACAGTATAATTCTTTTTCTCTAAATTAGAAGAAAATCTAGGTACATGACCATTATTTAAGTAAGCTGCTAATCCTATCAATACTAATCCAAAAATTATAAAACTAATAGAAATTTTTATAAATTTATTCATTTATATACACCTCTTTTTTGAAAATCTTCACAAAAATTGTTCTGATGTTTATACCATTTTGACGTGATTTTTTATATATTTTTATCAACCAGTAAATACCAATTAAACTAGCCCCTGAAATAACAAATCCAAATCCTAAAGTATCTAAGAAATACGAAATATTTCTTTCGTAAATAAGATAAAATGGGGATTTTAATATCAATAAGATTCCACCAATGAAAATAGCTATAATAGAAAGTACAATACTAAATATTATAGACAGAATAACTATAAAAAGACTAGCGACTAGAGAAAATATAGTTATCCAAGCAGGAAATAATAATACGGTAATAATAAAGCCGAGCTCTGTAGGGATTTTTCGTGGTATAAACCTCCATACTAGTTTTGTTTGTTTTTTTCCAATATTATGTTCATCTAAAATTTGATCAACGATGATATTAATATCCCCTAATTGTGATACAGCTTCTTCTTCACTTAAGCCCTCATCAATACGATCATCAATCATTTCTTCGAAAAAATTAAGTGTTTTATACATCTCTTTTTGCGATAAATATGGTTTTAATTTATTTCCCAAAAGAGCGCAGAACTGTGTCTTATTCATGTTTTTCATCTCCTAATATATATTTATGTGCATTACTTATTACTTTCCAGTCGATAAGAAATTCCTGAATTTTATTGAGACCAACATCTGTAATTTTATAATATTTTCTTAGTCTACTATTATGTTCTACCGAATATGAGGTAACACAATCGTTTGCTTCCAAGCGTTTTAAGATTGGATATAACGTTGATTCCGATATAGGAATTACATTTGAAACATCTTTTATAATTTTATACCCATATGATTCAGAATTACGTAAAGTAGCAAGAACACATATTTCCAATAAACCTCTTTTTAATTGAGCTTCCATAAAAATATCTCCTTTCACATAATACTATACATTGCATAGTATAATTTGTCAAGTAGTATAATGAGCAATACATTCTAATTATTGACATTTTATTTATAATACATCATAATTAATATAGTAAATTCAGCAAATTATAAATTACAAAGGAGGTACTATGGCGAAAAAATTTATTACAATCAAAGAAGATTCATACGATGAATTTGTAGAAAAAAAATCTACATTCATTACTCATCTTATAAGAATTAATAGCGAAGAGGAAGCCCGAGAGTTTATTCAAAAAATGAAGAAAAAACACTACGATGCTACACATGTTTGCTCATGCTATGTAGTTGGTGATAATAACGAAATAACTCGTGCTAATGATGATGGTGAACCTAGTGGAACTGCTGGCGCTCCAATGCTAGACGTACTCGTAAAAAACGAAATTAAAAATGTCTGTGCCACAGTAATAAGATACTACGGTGGAACTAAACTAGGAACTGGTGGTTTAGTTCGTGCATATGGTGGTGGAGTAATTAATGCGCTAAAAAATGCAACATTAGTAGAAAGAAAAGATGCTTTTGAAGTTAGATTAGAATTAGATTATAGTCTAAACGGAAAAATAGAGTATGAAATTGGAAAAACTAACTTCATCGTGAACAACCTAGAATACACTGACAAAATCATTTATACAATTTATGTAATGCAAGAAGACTACGATAACTTTGAAAATTGGATAGCTAACCTAACTAACGGTCAATTCAAAATTCTATCTTCAAAAGAAAAACAACTCGAATTTGATATTAAATAAAAGAAAGAAGGTACAAGAAACCATACTTCATGGCCTCTTATACCTTCATTATTTATTTCTACTAGAAAACTCATCTATCCACTCTTTTAAATCAGAGATACCCTTCTCTACTATTTTTTCTTTATTATTGAATGCTAAATCAAGGCCCTCTACTCTTATAACTTTAACTTTTTCTATTCCTAGGATGCTAAATACTTCTCGTACATATTGAACTGCAAAGTCTAAATTAGTATATTGGATATGCTTATCAAATTCTCCCCCACTAGTTATGATGAAGGTTATTTGTTTATTAGAATCGTCTAATCCTATTAAAGATTCTACCTCACATTTAAAAGTTTCATTTACTATCATTATATTATCAATATAATCTTTGAATTTTGATACTACATTGAAATTATGAAGCGGCATATAAATAAATACTGCTTCAGCACTCTTCCATTGTTCTAATAATTCTTTTTGTCTAATTTTATCCTGTTGTTCTTTTTCTGTTAATTCTACTCCCTCATAATTAAACATAAACTTATCCATCACCGGGATGTGAGTACTCGGATCATATAAATTTATCTTTTCGATATCTTCGAATCCTTCTTCTATTAATTTCTCTTCACCGATTTTTGCTAAAATATTAGAAATTCTATGCTTTCCATCAAAATCTGGATGACACATAATCTGTAAAATTTTCATCATTTCACCTCAAAGAATAATTCATTATAAGAAATAGCTTCTTATCTAAAGTAAGACAAGAAGCTATTAATATTATTTAAATTCTGAATAAATAGTGTTTATAGTTTTTTCGTAATCATCGTTATGAACACCAACGATAATGTTAATCTCATCATTTGTTTGTGAAATCAGTGCAATATTTACTCCAGCTTCCCCTAGTGCTTTAAATAATCTACCAGATAGTCCTTTTGTATTTTTCATTTTTTCTCCAACTGTAGCAATTAGAGAAATCTCATGAGTTACATTTATCTCATCCGCATCTAAAACAGCTTTAATTTTAGCTACTAACTCATGAATAAATGGTCTAACATTACCTGTTTCAACAACTACAGAGAATGAGTCAATTCCACTTGGAATGTGCTCGATACTAACATTAAAGTCTTCAAAAATTTTCAGAGCTTTACCAATTAATCCAACTTCATTTGCCATGTGACGTTTTTTAATAGTAATAATAGAGAAATCTTTTTTCCCTGCAATACCTGTAACTATTTGTTTCGCATCTAGATGTTTATTATCTGAGATAATAGTTCCTTCTGCTGTTGGATCATTTGTGTTACGAATTTGGATTGGAATATCTTTATCACGTACTGGGAAGATTGCTTCTTCATGAAGAACACTTGCACCCATATATGAAAGTTCACGAAGTTCTGTATAACTAATTACTTTAATCTCATGTGGATTGTCAATAATACGAGGATCTGCCATTAAGATTCCAGATACGTCAGTCCAGTTTTCATAAACACTTGCATTTGCAATATTAGCAACAATCGCTCCACTAACATCTCCTCCTCCACGAGTCATAATTTTAATTTCCCCATTTGGTCTACTTCCATAGAATCCTGGAATAAGAAGACGATCATACTCTTTTACAATAGCATCAAACGCTGCTTGAGTTTTTTCAAAATCAATCTCACCTTGATAGTTGTAAAAGATTAAGTCTTTAGCATCTACAAAGTGATATCCTAAATACTCTGCCATTAATAAAGCTGTTAAATATTCACCACGGCTTACTAAATACTCTTCATCAATACCTTTACTAATTTCAGATTTTAATTTAGCAAGTTCACCTTCAATATCAAATTTCAAGTTTAATTCACTTTTAATAGCAATAAATTTATCTTCAATCATTTTAAAGATATTATCAAAATTTATATTGTATTTAGTGTGTGCATAGCATAAATATAGTAAATCTGTAACCTTATTATCTTCTTTATTCACCTTACCAACAGCACTCACTACAACAAAACGACGTGCATCGTCTAATTCTACAATATTTTTAACTTTTTTAAATTGTTCGGCACTCGCTACCGAGCTTCCTCCAAATTTTGATACTCTAACCATCTTAACTCCTTTTTCTAATTCATGTTATTTGTATTTTTATTACTAATATATATTATATAACTATCTGTAGAAAAATCAATAAATTTTCTGAAAAATCTAACATTTATTTTTAATAATCACTTTATTCTTTATTTTTAATTATTTATGAAACTTAGCAACTACAAATGTACTATCTTTCTCTTTTACTTCATCAACTAAAGAACTTAATTGTTTTAATGAAATTTCTTTTGTTTTTACATAGTAGTTTTCTCTATACTGTTCGACACTCTCAACTAATTCACCAGATAATTCAACTGATGAACGTACTAAGTAGTTTCTTCTAGTCAATTCTTCTGAATAAGATAAGTCATTCTTAATTACTACATCAACACGAGTTGAACCTTCATTAATATCAACTATATCTTGAACGATAGCATTTCCTGTTGGAAGTTTTCCTGCTCCTTGTCCATAAAACTTAAGTTCTCCGATGAAAGAACCATCTAAAGTAATGATATTATTATTTAAAGGAACAGCCGCTTCTTGAGATTCTTTTCCGAATATAGAAAGCATTACAGAAGTCTCATACTCCTCATTTTCTACATTTGTTTCTCCAATATATTTAACAGCTAGGTCATACTGTTTTAAATAGTCTATATCATTTTTTGTAATGTTTCTCATAGAGTATGTAGGAAATTCAGGTTTAACGTGAATATCGAAAGCAAGTGCATTACTTAAAATAATTTTGTTCACAACATCCCCACCGTCCACATCAGCACTCGGATCAGCTTCAGCATATCCTAAATCCTGAGCAGTTTTTAAAGTAGAATCAAATTCTTGATCATTTCTATACATGTTATCTAATATATAGTTACTTGTTCCATTAAAAATACCATATACTCGTTTTACTTCATCAACACGTCTAGTTCTTTCTAAGTTTACAAGCCATGGAATTCCTCCACCAACACTAGCCTCAAAAATAAACTTAACATTATTCTTCTCAGCTAACTCAACAAATTCGTCTAGATATTTTGCTGCAACAGCTTTATTCGCAGTAACAACGTGTTTACCATTTTCTAAAGATCTTTTAATGAAATCATACGCAGGATTTAATCCACCTAAGCACTCAACTACTACTGAAATTTCTTCATCATTAATAATCTCATTAATATCATCTGTAGCAAGATGCATCTTATCACGACTTCTTGCAAAAACACTTTTTACTTCAATTTTATCTAATTCTTCAGTTTTACCGTTAGTAATAATATCATATACCCCACTACCAACAGTTCCATATCCTAAAATCGCAATCTTCATAATTATTTTCTCCTAAGTTCATTATTTATTTTCAATTATATAGTTAAAGTTTATCAAGTATTTTATTTATGTCAAATAAATCAATTTGAAAATTTTCAAAAAATTTCAATTTTTTGATTATTTCGACTGTTTTTATAACTTATTTTGGTGTAAAATTATAGTTATAAAAATTAATTAAGTTCTTTTTGTAAAAAACACTTGTATTTTTATAGAGAACATTGTATCATATATACAACGATAAAGCAAGGAGATTTTAAATGATTTACGAAAGTACAAGAGATATTAATAGAAAATTAAATCCAAGTGAAGCTATTCTTCAAGGTTTAAGTGAAGAAGGTGGACTTTTCGTTTTAAGAGATTTAGGAAAAAATAAATTAGATTTAGAAAAATTAATCGGAAAAAGCTACTATGAAGTAGCTGAAGCCGTGCTACGTCTTTTCGTAGACTTTAGCGATGAAGAAATTAAAAAATGTGTAGAAGAAGCATATAGAGGTAAATTCTCTCATGAAAACATTACTCCTCTAGTAGGATTAAAAGATAGCTATGTTCTTGAATTATTCAACGGACCAACTAGTGCATTTAAAGACGTAGGTCTTTCACTTCTTCCACAACTTACAAAAACAGCACTTACAAAAGTAGAAGACAAAAATGATATTCTTATCTTAACAGCGACTAGTGGAGATACAGGTAAAGCTGCACTAGAAGGTTTTAAAGATGTAGATAGAACAAAAATTATGGTCTTCTACCCTAACGATGGTGTAAGTACAGTACAAAAAACACAAATGCAAACTCAAGAAGGTAAGAATACAAAAGTTTGTGCGATTCATGGAAACTTTGACGATGCTCAAAGTGGGATTAAAGAACTATTCGTTGATGAAGAATTCAAAAAAGAATTACTTTCTAAAAACATTAAATTATCAAGTGCAAATTCAATCAATATCGGGCGTCTTATCCCTCAAGTAGTTTACTACGTTGTTTCTTACTTAGACTTAGTAAATACAAACAAAATTAAATTAAACGATAAAGTAAACTTTGTAGTACCTACTGGTAACTTCGGTAATATTCTAGCTGGTTACTACGCTGAACAAATCGGTTTACCTGTAAATAAACTAATCTGTGCAAGTAATAACAATAATGTACTTTATGATTTCTTGACAACTGGTGTTTATGATAAAAACAGAGACTTCTTAAAAACAGTATCACCAAGTATGGACATCTTAATTTCTAGTAACTTAGAACGTCTACTTTACTACATCAGTGGTTGCGATAACGCATATATTGCTAAACTTATGAAAGACTTAAAAGAAACTGGTCGCTTTGAAGTTACCGGTGAAATATTAGATAAGATAAAAGACAAGTTCCAAGCTGGATTTGCTGATGATGAACAAACTAAAGAAACTATTAAAGTTATCTATGAAAAAGATAACTACCTATTAGATACTCATACTGCCGTAGCTTACAAAGTTCTTCTTGATAATTTAGATAATGAGCATGCTAGTATTGTATTATCAACAGCGTCTCCATACAAATTTACTGAAAGTGTCTACTCTTCTCTATTCGAAACCCATGGAGAAGATGAGTTTACTCTTATGAATAAACTTCATGAACAAACAAAAGTTGTTATCCCTGAGAATTTAAGAGATCTTGACAAAAAAGAAATTAGACATAAAGATGTAATTAATAAGGAAGATATGAAGAAATACATCTTAGAGAAACTAGGTGATTTATAATGGTAAGTGTTCGTGTACCTGCCACTTCTGCGAATGTTGGATGTGGATTTGATAGCCTTGGTGTTGCTTTAACACTTTACACTACTTTTAAATTCGAAAAATTAGACAGTGGTCTAGAATTCGTCGGATTTGAAGAACGTTTTTCAAATGAAAATAACCTAGTTTATCAAACATTACTAACTACACTAAAAAAATTAAACAAAGAAATTTCAGGTGTTAGAATATCAATCGATAATGATGTACCGATTAGCCGTGGTTTAGGTAGTAGCTCTACTTGTGTAGTCGCTGGTATATACGGTGCGTACTTACTAACTGATACACCTATTGATAAACAAGAAATTTTTACAATAGCTAACGAAATCGAAGGGCATCCCGATAATGTTTCACCAGCTATTTTCGGAAGTCTAAGTTCATCTTGTACTACCGATAGTAAAGAAGCGGTAACTGTAAAATATGAGGTCGATGAAAAATTTAACTTCCTAGCATTAATTCCAAACTTCGAAACGTCTACTGAAGAAGCTAGAAAAGTAATGCCAAAAGAAATTAAACTTCAAGATGCAATCTACTCATTATCACGTATCGGATCGGTTATTAAGGCATTTGAAACTTATGACTTAGAACTTCTTAATAAGGTTATGGGAGATAAAATCCATGAACCTTACAGAAAAGAAATAATACATGAATATCACGAAGTTAGAGAAATTTGTGAAAAAATTGATAGTTCAGCATTTTTCATTTCTGGAAGTGGTTCTACATTAATGAATATCGTTAGCGATACTAACAATATTGAAAAAATAAAAACTGAACTTGCTAAATTAAAATACAACTGGCAAGCAATTTTACTAAAAGTTGATAAAGAAGGAACAGTAGTTCTAAATTAATATGTTAATAATTTTTGAACTTCTTCTTTTATTGCAGAGAAGGAGTTCATTTTGAAATAATTTTTATACAAATAAAGGAGAGATTTATTATGCAAAAATCAAGAGTAGCCGTATTAGGGGCAACAGGAATGGTAGGACAACGTTTATTAGTATTATTAGAAAATCACCCATACTTTGACGTAGTTAAATTAGCAGCGTCACCTCGTTCTGCTGGTAAAAAATATGGAGAACTTATGGAAAGCCGTTGGAAATTAGACCACGCTATTCCTGAATACACAAAAGAATTAGTTGTTGAAGACTTATATAAAATTGACGAAGTTTCTGAAGGAATTGACATGGTATTCTGCGCTATCAACCTTGATAAAGAAGCTTTAATCAAACTTGAAGAAGACTATGCTAAACGTGAAGTAGTTGTTGTTTCTAACAACTCTGCAAATAGAAACAAAGACGATGTACCGATGATTATCCCAGAGATTAACTCTGCTCACCTAGATGTTCTTCCAGCTCAAAGAGAGCGTCTTGGAACTAAAAAAGGATTTATCGTTACTAAACCTAACTGTTCAATTCAAAGTTATGTTCCTATCTTTGAAGCAATTAAAGAGTACGGTGTTAAAGAAGCATCTATCTGTACTTACCAAGCTATCTCAGGAAGCGGAAAAACTTTCAATGAATGGCCTGAAATGGTAGAGAACATCATTCCTTATATTGGAGGAGAAGAAGAGAAAAGTGAAAAAGAACCACTTAAAATCTTCGGTAAAGTAGTTGATGGTAAAATTGTTCCAGATAACTCAATGAAACTATCAGCTCAATGTATTCGTGTTCCAGTTCTTGATGGACACCTTGCTTGTGTATCTTTCAATTTAAAAAATGATCCAGGATTAGAAACTTTAGTTGAAAAAATTAAAAATCATGTTCCTGAAATTGCTAAACATGACTTACCACTAGCACCAACTCCATTCATTAAATATTATGAAGAAAATGATCGTCCACAACCAGTGCTTGATCGTGACAACGAAAAAGGTATGCAAATTACTGTAGGTCGTTTACGTGAAGATAACCTATTCGATTACAAATTCGTAGGACTTTCTCATAACACATTACGTGGAGCAGCTGGTGGAGCTGTTTTAACTGCAGAACTAATTAAAAAATTAGGATACTTAGATTAATATTATAAAACAATACTCCAGGAGAACTTCTCTTGGAGTATTTGTTATTATTAGTCTCTTAGTTTCTATTTTACTATTTCTCTCAACTTTACTTTTCTATTTTCTTTTAAAGACAATGTGCATGCATCAGCAGTCGCAATTGACTCTAGAGCTGCGACACCATTTAATAGTTTTTCATATTCTTTTGATACTTTTTCTCCATTCAAAATATTATGCAAATACAACATTTCTTTATCTATACAGCTTTGTAACCAAAGAGGGCAACGTACATTAGGATTTCCATAAGCTATTGCTCCGTCCATTCCTCTACCTGTATAAATAGCCGTTCTGTCATCATCTTCTTCTTTTGATTCATGGATTAAGAAATAACTCTCTCCTTCTCCTACTACTCTTAAAGTACCTCTAGTATTATATAAATCTAATTTTATAGCTCCTTTTGTACCTTCTATAAGGACATAGTGTTCACCCCATCTAAAAGCATTCCCATATTCAAGTACTGCGTATCGTTTATTAGAAAATTCCAGATTAACTATTAAGAAATCATCTTCATCACCAAAATTTTCACCAACATGACATACATTTCCACCTATCATAGTTGCTTGCTCGGGTAGACCATCCATAATAAATTGAATACAATCAAGTTCATGAATGTGATGGTATAAGTGTCCTCCAGACTGTGATCGATTTTTTTTCCAAGAAACAGTTTCTTGTTTTTCTTCCCATCCTGTTCTTGCTGCATGACAAAATATTACATCTCCTATTTTCCCTTGCTTAATCAATTCTTTTGCGTGACGTACTCCATTAAAAAAGTTCATAATATGACCTGCCATAAAAATCACATTATTTTCTCGACAAGTTTCAACCATAACCTTACAATCTTCATAAGATAAAGCGATTGGTTTTTCACAGAATACATGTTTACCATTCTTAGCGGCTAATAATACTGGCTCACGATGTAAATTACTCGGTGTTGCGACGATAACACAATCTACATCTTCTCTTGTTACCAATTGTTCTAAAGTTGAACAATTCTCTGCTTCTAGTTCCTTAGCAACTTTCTCCCCATTTTCTGGATCAAAAACTGCAATCACTTTCGCATCTTTTATTTTTTCTAATGAACGAGCTAAATCTGCTCCGAAATAACCTGATCCAACAATTCCATACTTAATCATATCAAAATCCCCTTTTAAATTTCTATCAAATTAGAAAATTATATTATACTATTATTCTACATCTTATCAAAAAAATTCACAAGATATATTGAGTTTTTTGTCCTAAACTTACTTATTTATTAAATCTCCTCTACTTATTTCTCAATACATCGCTAATCTAAGATATCTTCTTTTAAATATAAAAAACCCTAAGGACACCTCCTTAGGGTTTGGTAATATTTAAATTATTTAACGTCTAGAACTTGTCTACCTTTGTACATACCAGTTTTTCTATCAACACGGTGACCCATTACGTAGTTACCAGTTGTTGCATCGATAGTAATTGATGGTGCAGATAGTTTTTTGTGAGTTCTTCTTTTTCTTTTAGCTGTTTTTGATGTTCTTCTAAAAGGAACTGCCATAGTTAATTTCCTCCAATTATTTTAAATAATTCTTATTGTTCTTTAAATAGTCCGTTAAGAGCTGCAAACGGTGATTCTTTCTTTTCTTTAACATCAGTTAAAGACTCTTCAGAAACCAATTCCCAGTCATTACCAGAAACCATCTCTAGCTCTTCTTCATCAGAAGTAGTTATTGGAATATTTAAAATTATAAGCTCATTCACTAAAGGTGTTAAATCAATATACATATCCATTAAATTAACGTCGAATACCTCTTCACCTGCAAATACAGATTTATCAACGTATTCTTCTCTCTCTTCGATTTCAAATGGAACAACAACTTCTTTTAGTGTTTTTCCTGAAATCATTTCGAAGTTACCTTTAATTAATAGATCAGCATAGATTTTATCTTGTCCACCTCGAGTTAATTTTCCACTAACAACAACATCTCTAATATCTTTTAAAGAGCTATCGTAGTGTGCTACTTTAACATTTATATTTTCTTCAAAAACAAAAGTATCACTATTATTTTTGAATAACGAAGATCTTAACCATTTCATTAAATATCACCTCATAAACACATTATTTATTATATATCTTTTAGTTTAAGATGTCAACAAAAAAAGTTGACTCATTTGTTTTTTTTAATTCATTATATATTTCAATATATTCGCTAACGACATTATGAATCCTACAAAAATCGTTAACTTAGCTGTTAACACCATATACGGTGCCATTGTTTTTTTGTGATTATTCGCACTAAAACCTTTAATTATTTTTATAGCTAAAGGAATAGTAACAAACACCAGTAGATTCCACCACGAAGCATATTTAGTAACTATAAATAAAACATTTAATAAATATACTACGATAAAGCTAATTGCCATTGTTTTAATCGCATTATTTCTTCCGACTAATATCGCATAAGTTCTTCTTCCTGATTCTTTATCATTATCCAAGTCACGGATATTATTCGCTAATAATATTGCTCCTATCATGATAAATAACGGCAGTGAAACGACAATAATATCAGCATTAACATAGCCAGTTTGGAAATAGAATGATAAAGTTATTATAATTGTTCCCATGAAAAATCCTGAAACAACTTCTCCAAATGGAGAATAAGCTATAGGATATTTACCTCCAGTATAGAAATATCCAGCAAGCATACACACTAAACCGACTAATAGTACATAGACACTCGTCATAAATGTTAAAATTAATCCAAATACAAATGCTAGTGCGTACAATACCAAGGCTCCTACCATAACCTCTTTAGGGCTTAGATTTCCCTTCACTATCGAACCAGAAATTCCTTCTGAATCGACCTTGTCCAATCCATGTTTGTAATCATAATACTCATTAAATAAATTAGTTGCCGCTTGAATTAATAAGCAAGCCAGCAGAAATAATATAAATTTTAAAATTGAGAATTTACTCTCGTATCCTAATGCATACGTAGCCCCGAATAAAACTGGTGCTATCGATGCTGGATAACTATGTGGTCTTGTACACATAAAAAATTCTTTTAATTTACTTTTATTCACAACATCCTCCTAGTTATCATCTTACCTTGAATATTATATCATATATTTCCCTTCGATGTTATTAAAATTCTTTCCCTATTTATTCAAACTACGAATTATAACGTTTTCAATTTTTATGGTATAATTAAAGAAGAAATATAATTATACATGGAGGAACTCATTATGAAAATTGCATGGATTGGAACAGGAGTTATGGGTGAGAGCATGGCTGGACACTTATTAGATGCGGGTCATGAACTTTTCGTCTACAACAGAACAAAGAGTAAAACTGACAACTTATTAAAACGTGGAGCAACTCTTCTTGAAGAGATTAAAGATGCACCTATATTTGCCGAAGTCATATTCACTATGGTTGGTTACCCTAAAGATGTTGAAGAAGTATATTTAGGTAAAGAAGGATTAATTACGACAGCTAAAAAGGGGCAAGTCTTCGTAGATATGACTACTTCTTCACCTACACTCGCTGAAAAAATCAGTGTCGAATTTCTAAAAGTTGGAGCATACGCACTTGATTTACCAGTTACTGGAGGAGATATCGGAGCAAAAAATGCTACATTGTCTATCATGGCTGGTGGTGACAAGAAAGTATTTGAAGAAATCGTTCTTCCATTAGTTGAAAAACTAGGTAAAAACATTACTTATTTCGGAGATGCAGGAAAAGGGCAATATACAAAACTTGCTAACCAAATTGCTATAGCTACTACTATGATTTCTGTTGCAGAGAGTTTCAAATTCGCTAAAGAAGTTGGACTAGACTTAGACTCATTCTTCAAAACAGTATCTACAGGTTCAGGCGGAAGTTTCTCAATGACTTCATATGGGCCACGTATCCTAAACGGAGACTTCAAACCAGGATTTTTCACTCACCACTTTATTAAAGATATGAAACTTGCTTTAGAAGAATGTGAAAAAATGAATATCAAACTTCCTGGACTTGAGACAGCGTACAAAATTTACAACGAGTTAGAAGAAGAAGTTCGTAACACAAACGGAACTCAAGCAATTTCTAAATGGTATAAACTATAAAAAAGATGAGTTGATCGCCTAGATCAACTCATCTTTAATATATATTTTTTCTCCAAGTTTCAATGCTTTTGAATCTTTTGCGTGTCCAACCTCTTGAGTTTTTGCTACTGGTAAAGAAGATGGTATATACTCCTGAATAATTTCAAATATTTCTTCAACAGAAAATTCTTTTTCAATTTTTGTGAAAGTTCCTATTAATAATCCTGAAATTTTATCAAATACTCCTAATTGTTTTAATTGGGAAAGATGTGTTATTAGCCCTTCTATTGAAGTACCTAATCCTTCTATGAAAAACACCTTGTTTTCTACTTTTGGAAAATATTCTGTCCCTGCAAGTTTTAAGAAACACCTAATATTTCCTCCAACAACTTCACCTTCAATTTTTGTTCCTTGTAAAAACTTCCAGTTAACATCAAATAAAGAGTTCTGTTTTTTTAAGAATGTATTCTCAAAACTTTTTCGTATTTCTTCATTTTCTATAATATTTAAAATCTGATATAAATAATTTATTTTATCTGTTTTTCTTACTAAAGAATTTAATACTGTCGTTAAGTCACTATATCCAAAAAATGGTTTATAGTTTTCTTTTATTACTTCATAATCTATATATTCTAAGATTTCATTAGCAATATCTCCACCAGAAATATCAAAGATTGCTTTTATCTCATTATTCCTATAAAACGACATTAATTCATCAGCTCTAAGTTGTGGACTTGCGGCACGTCCATACTTATCTCTATAGATATATTTAGTAAAGACAGGTACTAAACCCATCTCTACTAAAGTATTCTCTAAATTTTCTAACCTATCTTTATCTTCAGTATTTTTTCCATTTGAACATACTACCAAAGCTATTTTATCATTTATATTTAATATCATACCTTACTAGTTTTCCTTATCATATACATAGTAAAAGACAGGACTTAATCCTATCTTTTACTTTTTATAATATTTTTATAACCTAATTACTTACGCTTTCTACATAATATTTAGATCTACTTTGTCCGCCTTCATATTTTTTATTATTTAGACGTAGTACCATTTGACCTTTTTGTTTTCCACCATTAAAGTTGTCAATTAGAGGTACGATAACTTTATCTCCTTCTATTGTATACTTATCTGGTGTAGCTGGAGATACTGCATTTACTCCTCCTAGGCCTCCAATTACAGCAAGATACATCTTATCTTTCTTGAAGTAAACAACTTCTCCATTTCCGACACTCTTATTATACTTGTCTTCATTTCCTTTATAACTGTCATCCACTTCTCTATATTTAGCATGTTGAATTCCAGTAACCTTTTTATAAACTTGTTCAGCACTAAATGTTTCCGCAAAAGCTGTATTATAAATATCAGTAATTTCCCCAAGTGACATCGGTACAACATTCATTCCTAATTGAGCACCCTTTACATGTCTACTAGGGTCTGACAAGTAACCAAATAATCCTACCACGCTGTCTATGCTTCCACCTAATTGTACTCCATTATATTTTGTAGCAATTGCAAAAGCAGCATCTTTATCGTGATCTTTGTTATTAATGTTTATGTTATTCCATTTCAATTTATCGTTACCATTAACTTTAGATTCTATCTTATCTAAGTCATCTCCTGTTGATGTTAATTTTTCACCATCAACTTTATAAGAACCGATAATTTTATTTACATCATTAACTTTAAAATCAGCATAATAGCCACCTAAACGGAAGTAGATTACATCATATCCTTCACTGTTATCTACCGCATAACTTACAGTCGGTGCATATTTTTTCAAGATATCAATTACAGCTTGTGATAAGTGTAATTCTGAATTAAGAGCATCAATATCATTTAATGTTGAAAGTTTTTCAATAATTATCGTAGTCTCTTTATCTAATTGTTTTCCATCTACACTTCCTAAGTTAGCACTATTATTCGTTGTAGTTCCTTCTTGCATTTCTTCGTATTTAATAATTCCAAATACGCATATTACAGCCGCAACAAAAATTGCAGCAAAACCTAATATATATTTTATTCCTTTGTTCATACATTCTTCTCTTTCTCTAAATTTTTTCTTTAATTATCCTCTCTATCAAACGTAGGTACGTAGAAATGTCTTCCCTCAAGACCAAATAATTTATCACTAAATGTTCCAGGCTCTACATTCGCTAAGTTTTTCTCAAACATCATCATTCTAGCATCTATATTATCGATAAAATGAATAATCTCCGCCTCTTTAATCATAGGTAGTTTTGGTGAACCAAATTCATACTTACCATGATGTGCAAGAATCATATGTCTAAGTAAAATAATCTCTTCAGATTCAATCCCTAATTTTTCAGCCATTCGAGCTACTTCATCACTCATAATAACAATATGCCCTAATAGCTCACCTTCTAATGTATAAGAAGTTCCTACAGGTCCACTAAGTTCTATAGTTTTCCCTAAATCATGTAAAATAATACCACTATATAATAAATCCTTATTTAACGATGGATAAATTCCTACCAAGGCCTTTGCTATTTTCAACATTGTTGTAGTATGATAAATCAAACCTGAATAAAAATCATGGTGCATTGATTTAGCTGCAGGATAACTAATAAATTGCTTTTTATATTTATTTAGCAATTCAATTGTTACATTTCTTAAATTATCATTACCTATTTCTTTTAAAAAGTAATTTAATTCATTTATCATTACATCTTTTGGTACTGGTGCTGTTTGAATATAATCTTGTATATCGATGTTATCATTTTCTGTAGCCATTCGATAGTTTTTAATTTTCAACTGTAGTTTTCCACGATAATCTAAAATCGTTCCTTCTACATAAACCATCTTACCAGCTTTTAAGTTTTCACTATCTTCGTCTTTAACTTCCCAAATTTTTCCATCAATGCTGCCAGTTTTATCTTTCAGATACAATGTTAAATATGGTTTCCCACTCGTTGCAATTCCACGAATTACATTATCTAATAATAAAAACATACTAATCTCTTGATCAGTCTTAAACTCGCTTATGAACATTTCCTCACTCCTTCTTTTGTATATTTTATATCCATCTTATATTTTACTTTGTATTACAAAAAAATTCAAATAAATATAGTATAATACTTGATAAAATAGAAAAAAAGCCCAGAAACCTCTGAGCTTTTCGTCTTATTAGTCAAATAGATCTTTTGCTTTTCTACTTACCTTGTCCAGAAAGCTTTCATCTTCTTCGACTTTTTCATTATTTAATTTAGCAAGTTCTAGGTATAATTCACGTTCTTTTGTTGATAAGTTTTTAGGAATTTCAATAGATACCACGATATAGTGATCTCCTTGACCATATCCCATAACGCTTTTAACCCCTTTACCTGCAAGACGGAATTTACGTCCATGTTGTGTTCCTGCTGGAACATTTAGTTCAATTTCACCTGTTAATGTACGAACATCAACTTTTGTTCCTAAAGCAGCCTGTGCTGGAGAAAGTTTTAATTCAGTGTAGATATCATCATCTTCTCTGTGGAAGTATGAATCCTCAGCAACGATTACTTCTATGAATAAATCACCTGCTGGACCTCCATTTTCTCCTGCTCCACCTTTACCACGAAGACGAACACGTTGTCCTGAGCTAATTCCTTCTGGAATTTCTACTTCATATTCTACCTCACGGTTATTGTATCCTTTACCGAAACAGTGAGGACATTTATCTTTAATGATTTTTCCGCGTCCTTGACATTCAGAACATGTACGTTGACTTTGCATACGTCCGAATGGAGTATCTTGAATTACCGTTTCTTGTCCACTACCATTACATCTGTGACATGTGTTTACAGATGAAGAATCTTTAGCTCCACTTCCGTGACAGTGATCACATTCTACATCTTTACAGATTTTAATAGTTTTTTTCGTACCGAATACGGCGTCCTCAAAACTTATACGAATACGGTGTAATAAGTCTTCTCCTTGACGTGGAGCATTTGGATTACGACGTGATCCTCCTCCACCGAAGAAACTTGAGAAAATATCTCCAAGGTCATCAAAACCACCTGAGAATCCAGAGAAACCTCCACCGAAGCCACCAAATCCACCTTGACCGGTTCCACCTTCAAATGCTGCGTGACCAAATTGATCATATTGAGCTTTTTTAGTATCGTCACTCAGTACTTCGTACGCTTCTGAAATTTCTTTGAACTTATCTTCAGCGCCTGGCTCTTTGTTGATATCTGGGTGATATTGTTTTGATAATTTACGATATGCTTTTTTAATTTCAGCTGCACTTGCACTTTTACTTACGCCAAGTACCTCATAATAATCTCTTTTAGCCATCTTAATCTCTCCTATAATTATTTAACAAAGGGAGTGACTCAAAAATCGTGATTTCGGAGAAATCGATTTTGTCGAGTCACCCCCGCAAAGTTTATCAGATATCTAAAAGCTGTTATAAAACAAATTTAGATATCAATAAACCACTGCGTCTATGAGTTCCCATATAAACTTTTTCAGAATCTAGAACCTTTGGGTAACTCCCTTAGACTATTTATTTAATTATTTTTTCTCAGTGAAGTCTGCATCAATTGTGTCATCATCGTTATTAGATGAAGTTGCTCCTGCATCTGCACCTTGTGCTCCTGCTGCAGCATTTGCTTGTTCATAAAGTTTCATAGTCATTTCTTGAACTGCTTTGTTTAATTCATCTTTAGCAGCTTTAATTTCTTCTAAGTTATTGTTTTTAATAGCTTCTTTTAATGTATCATTTTTAGCTTTAATACTATCTAATAAGCTTTGATCTACTTTATCTTTAGCTTCTTCTAATGCTTTATCTGCTTGGAATGAAAGTTGGTCAGCTTCGTTACGTATATCAGCTTCTTCTTTACGTTTAGCATCTGCATCAGCATTAGCTTCTGCTTCTTTAACCATTCTATCGATATCAGCATCAGTTAATGAACTGCTTGATTCAATAGTAATTTTTTGTTGTTTTTGAGTTCCAAGATCTTTAGCTGTAACATTTACAATACCGTTTTTGTCGATATCAAATGTAACTTCGATTTGAGGTACTCCACGTGGTGCTGGTGGTATATCTGAAAGTTGGAATCTTCCAAGAGTTTTATTATCAGATGCCATTGGGCGTTCACCTTGTAATACGTGGATATCTACTGCTGGTTGGTTATCTGCAGCTGTAGAGAATACTTGTGATTTAGAAGTTGGGATTGTAGTATTTCTTGGAATTAATACTGTCATAACTGATCCCATTGTTTCAATACCTAATGATAATGGAGTTACGTCTAGTAATACAACATCTTTAACGTCACCTGTAATTACTCCACCTTGGATAGCAGCACCCATAGCTACTACTTCGTCAGGGTTTACTCCTTTATGAGGCTCTTTACCCATTTCTTTTTTAACAGCTTCTTGTACTGCTGGGATACGTGTAGATCCACCAACTAAAATTACTTGATCGATTTCACTTGGGTTTAATCCAGCATCTTTAAGAGCTTGACGAGTTGGGATTAATGTTCTTTCTACTAAGCTGTGAGTAAGTTCATCAAATTTAGCACGAGTTAATGTATTTTCTAAGTGAACTGGTCCGTTAGCTCCAGCTGAGATAAATGGTAATGAAATTTGAGTTGAAGTTACACCAGATAAGTCTTTTTTAGCTTTTTCTGCTGCATCTTTAAGACGTTGCATTGCCATTTTATCTTGTGATAAGTCGATAGCTTGTTCTTTTTTGAATTCTTCTACAAGATAGTCAATAATAGCTTGGTCGAAGTCATCCCCACCTAGTAAATTATCTCCTGATGTAGCTAATACTTCGAATACTCCATCTCCTAATTCTAAGATAGATACGTCGAAAGTACCACCACCTAAGTCGAATACTAATACTTTTTGATCTACATCTGTTTTTTCTAATCCGTACGCTAATGCAGCTGCAGTAGGTTCGTTAATAATACGTTCTACTTCTAATCCAGCGATTTTACCAGCGTCTTTAGTTGCTTGACGTTGAGCATCGTTGAAGTAAGCTGGTACTGTAATAACAGCTTTAGTTACTTTTTCACCTAGATAAGCTTCAGCAGTTGCTTTTAAGTTTTGTAAAATCATTGCTGAGATTTCTTGTGGTGAGTATTTTTTACCATTTACATCTACTTTATAATCTGTACCCATGTGACGTTTGATAGAAATTACTGTGTTAGGGTTAGTGATTGCTTGACGTTTTGCTACTTCCCCTACTTGAATTTCATCACCTTTGAATGCTACTACAGAAGGTGTAGTTCTGTTACCTTCTGGGTTAGGGATTACTTTAGCTTCCCCACCTTCTAATACTGATACACATGAGTTAGTTGTTCCTAAGTCGATACCTATAATTTTTGACATATTCTTGTCCTCCTTAAATTTATAATAACTATATTTTCAAATTTATTTGTTAAAATGAATATTTCACTCTAACAAAGTCTTATATTACTTTTTTATTTACGTAGTTGATACTTTCAAATCATTTCGTCACTGCGTTCTTGATTCTTTGAGTATCTATCTACGCAGTGGCTACATACCAAATTTTTTGTTTTTGGTATAGCTACTACGAGTTTACTTTAACCATTGCTGGTCTGATTACTCTATCTTTTAGTTTGTAACCTTTTTGGAATGTATCTAAGATTACTCCGCTTTCTTTGTCGCTTTCTTCTCCTTGCATTACTGCGTGGTGGAAGTTTGGATCGAACTGAGCATTTTCAGTTTCTACTAGTTCAACACCTTCTGATTTAAGCGCTGCTTGTAATCCTTCGTATACCATTTGTACACCTTTTAGAACTGTTTGTACTTCTTCATTAGTTGACTCAACCTGTAGAGCACGTTCTAAGTTATCCAAACTTGGTAAGATTTCTGTAATCACTTTTTGACTCTTATAAGCATTTATAGTGTCAATTTCTTGATTTTTACGTCGTTTAAAGTTTTCAAATTCTGCGTAAAGACGTAAGTATTTATCTTCTGACGCTTTTACTTCTTCTTGCAGTTTTTCAATTTGTTCTTGTAATAACTCTTCTGCAGTTTTTTCAACTACTTCTTCAGAGTCTGTAGTTTCTTCAGTTTCAACAGTTTCTTCTGTTGTTACTTCTTCTTGTAGAGTTTCTTTTTGTTCTTCAGTAGCCATCTCTACCTCCTAATTATTTTAAATTATTATTTAAATTATCACGAACACAAGCTATAAGTGTCATGATTTTCGAATAGTCCATTCTCTTTGGTCCAAATACGGCTATTACACCTTGACCTTTAGATGTGTTATAACTACTAGACACTAATGAAAGATCATCTATATTCCCAAGCTTTAGCTCAGTTCCTATTTTAATAGATGGTTTGTCTGTTACTTCATTATTATCTAGAAGCTCGACTATCTTATCATCTTCTAAGAGCGATACTACTTCTTTTAATTTTTCTACATTGTCTATATCGGGTTGTTTAAGTAAATTGTACTTACCCCCTAATGCTACAGTCTTTTTAATTTTATTTTGCAACAATCTATTTAAAGCCACCACTATCATATCGTAGTTGTTAACTTTATTCTTTAGATATTTTTCTAACTCACCATGAATCATTACGTGAGCTGTTGCCATATCCACATCATAGAAGTAACTTTGTAGAAGTTTATTGATTTCCCCTATATCTTCTGCAGTGAAGTCTGCATCAAGTTTATAGTTTTGTTGGAATACTTCTCCAATGTTTGTTACTAATATAACGAGAATGCTACGACTACTTAGAAGAATAACCTCTATTTTATTAATGCGCCTATCCGTTTTTGTCGGGGCTAGTATCACCGCCGTACAATCAGTTAAGTCCGATAGTACTATTGCATTTTTTTCTAGATAGTTATTTTCCGATACTATATCACCACCTGAGAGTTGTTTAAGTTTTTCATTCTCACTATTCGATAGTTCATAATCTTTTTTTATGTAATCTACATAATAGCGATAACCTTTTTCCGAAGGTACTCTACCTGATGAAATATGAGTCTTTTTAATCAATCCTTCTTTTTCTAATTTACTCATATCATTTCTTATCGTTGCCGAACTGAAATCAATATTTTGAGCAATTTGCTTAGAACCTACAGGTTGATTAGTCGTAATAAAATTTTCGACTATAGATTGAAGAATGAGTACTTGTCTATCTATTAACATCATCATCACCTATTCTCCAATTTTGTGTTTTAGCACTCTAAGCATCCGACTGCTAATCACATATATAATAATACCATTAAGGTCAAAATAAGTCAATAGCTTTTTTAAAATATTTTTGACTTTTTTTGACCTTTCTGTTTTCCATATAAGAAGAACCTTGTAATACTAAGTTTTAAATGAGTCTTAAAAAGTATATATTGAAACAAATAATAATAAAACCATTCAAAAACTTTCATCACTTATGATATAATAAAGGTTAATCAATAGAAAAGGAGTTTTTTATAATGAAGAAAATATTTAGACTTTGCACTATACTTTTATCTTCCCTACTTATACTAACAGCATGTAGCAGTGAAAAGACAAAAGTATTTACTACAAAATATGGAAATAATCAAGAAAATGAAACAACATTAACTTATAAAGGAGAGGTTGTTAATAGATTAAAAACTATTTCTAATATCACTGACCTAGGAACTGATGAAGAAGCTGCCTACAATAGTATAAAGACATCTATCGACGAAGAGAATAAAGATATCGATGGACTTTCCTACACTATTGAAAAGAAAGATGGAAAAGTAATTATTACTTGGGATTTAGATTTTACTAAAATAAACTTCGAAAAAGATAAGGATCGCTTGCATTTCAAAAAATCTTCTTTAGATGAAGAAAGAAAGCTAAGCTACATAGAAGAAAATCTTAAGAAAAATGGTGCTGTAGAGAAAAAATAATATTTTATAAATAGAGTGTTTATTAGCTAGAACTTTTAATCTTGCTGATAAACACTTTTTTTCTTATGAATACACTGGATTTTATCCTCACCTTCCTTGTATCTTCAATAAAATTCTAGTATAATAAGTAAACGAAAGAAGTTAATAGAGGTAAAAATTTTGGAACTTATTGAACTTAGAAAAGAACTCGAAGAAATTAACAAAAGAATAACGGAATTTAAAACTTCATTAAAAATAGAAGATAAAACTGAACGAGTTGCTGAAATTGAAAATATGATGCTAGAAGCTGATTTTTGGAATGATAGCGAAGCAGCCAGTCTATTAGTTACCGAATCAAAAAGTATAAAAAAAGAACTTGATGAATTTAGTGAAATGATAGACTATTTAGAGCACTCTGAAGAGATGGTTGAATTTCTAAAAGACGAAGATGATGAAGAAATTTATCAAGATTTACTAGAAACAGTAGTCAATCTAAAATCAAGTGTTGAAGATTTTAGCTTTAGATTATTATTTTCAGAAGAATATGATAACAACACTGCTATACTAGAAATACATGCCGGGGCTGGTGGAACTGATGCTACAGACTGGTCAGAATTAATGTTACGTATGTATGAAAGATTCTTCACAAAACAAGGATTAAAATATAGTTACTTAAACTATCAATCTGGTGATATCACTGGAGTTAAATCAGCAACTATAAAAATTGAAGGTGACTTTGCATATGGATTATTAAAAGGAGAAAAAGGTGTTCACCGAGTTGTTCGTATCTCCCCTTTTGATCCGTCTGGAAAAAGACATACATCATTCGCTTCAATCGACGTAATTCCAGAATTTAATGATGATGAAATTAATATCGAAATTAATAATGAAGACTTGAAAATAGACACTTACAGAGCTCAAGGGGCCGGTGGACAGCACATTAACACTACTGATTCAGCAGTTCGTATTACCCACCTACCTACTGGTATAGTCGTTCAATCACAAGCAGAACGAAGCCAAATTAAAAATAAAGATACTGCGATGAAAAATTTAAAATCAAAACTGTATCAACGCGAAATAGAAGAAAAAGAAAAAGAATTAGCAGCAATTCGCGGTGAACAAAAGGATATTGGTTGGGGTTCTCAAATTCGTTCCTATGTATTTACTCCATATACAATGGTAAAAGATCACAGAACAAACTACGAAGTATCTACAATAGATAAAGTAATGGATGGCGAGATAATAGATTTTATCGATGCTTATCTACATTACAATATGAAAGAAAAAGAAATATTATAAAAAAGAAAAAAGCGAGAAAATATTTTCTCGCTTTTAATTTATTTAATCTTCTTTTCTACGTTTATACGCAACCAAGCTAGTACCAACACCTAACAATATTAATCCTAATAAAGAATTTCCAGATTCACTACCAGTAAGTGGTAATTTTTTATTGTTATCTAGTTCTCTTGATCTATCTGGATTAATAGTTTTTGGCTCTGGATCCTTCGGTTTATTTGGTTCTGGATTTTTTGGTTTATTTGGTTCTGGATCCTTCGGTTTATTCGGTTCTGGATCTTTCGGTTTATTTGGTTCTGGATCCTTCGGTTTATTCGGCTTATGATGATTTATTATATTCATACCATTTTCTTCAACCTCATAACCGTTTGGAATATTCACTTCTTTAACCGAATAAGTAATTAATTTTCCATCTTTATATTTATCTAAATTTGAAAATTCATATCTCCAACCATTATTTTCCGTAACAGTCGCTGTTTTCCCTGTATCTTCTCTATTCGCATAAAGTTTAACAGTTATTGATACTGGTCTTATTTGATCAATATTATTCATATCATCCCAAATTTTTTGTCCTTGAAGACTTATTTTCTCTGGTTCATGAGTATTTGTTATTGTATATTTTCCATTATCATCTTTTGAAATATCAGTAGAATATGTTTTTACTTCCATTTCTTTAACTGCATATTTAATTTCTTTACCATTCTCATATTTAGGCAATGATTTTGATTTAAATGTCCAATTAGTTTTTTCTGATACTTCTATTTCATCAACAACTTTTTCACCATTTAAAATCTGAACTCTTATGATTTTTGAACGTTTTCCATCTTGGTTATTATTATCATTCCATACTTTAGTACCTTCTATTACTATTTCTTCAGGAGTATGACTATTTGTAATTTCTTTACCAACAACATTTGAAACATAACCTTCTGGAACATTAATCTCTTTAACTGAATAACTTACTTCTTTACCATTTTCATATTTCGGTAAATTTGTAAAAATACCAGTCCATTTATTCGGATTATTTTGCCCTTTTTCTTCGAGTGTTAAAATCTTATCTGGTAAAGGAGTTTCCACAGAACCCTCTATAGACTTATAAAGTTGAACTTGTATAGTCGAAGGTCTCTTACCATCTTGATTGTTTGCATCATCCCAAATTTTCGTAACTTGAAATTCTACTACTTTCGGAACATATTTATTAACTACATTAAAATCAGTAATCGTAGTTGTATACTCATTCACAGCTTCTTCTGTAATAGTATATTTTATCTCTTTACCATCTTTATATTTCGGCTTTCCAGTAAATGATACTTCCCATTTTCCTGATTGATCTGCTTTTACTGTTTTAGTTTCAACTTTTTCACCATCAGCTAATAAATTAATTTTTATTTCAGATGGTCTCTTACCATCTTGGTTATTACCATCATCCCAATTTTTGACAGCCTTAATATTTACTGTCTCATTAGAATAACTATTTGTAATAGTATATCCAGTATTTACATCACCTGTCACAGAAGCTTGGTATCCATTAGTTGCAACTTCTACAACAGAATAATTAATAGCTTTCCCATCTTTTTCTGCGACTAAGTTTTGGAAACTTCCTTTCCAATTGTTTTCAGAGCTTAAGATTAGTTTCTTCCCTGTAGATGATCCATTTTCTAATAATTCGACTTCCACATTATTTGGTCGTTTACCATCATTATTATTATTGTCATTCCACACTTTTGTTACTGGTATATCAATCATCTTTTGTACAAACGTATTCGTGAATTTTAATTCTTCAGGTGTTTTTGATATCGTTGCATTTAGTCTATTTGCTTGTGTATCTTTTGTTACACTCACTTCTACTTCATACACAGTTTTATCATATGTAATACCTGGTTCGTTTCCTGCAACTTCTGATATTTTGTACTTATGTGTACCTACTTGACTTTCGTCATATTCGATTCCCGCAAATGATATTGTTCCATCTGCTTTGTTCGTTACTGTTTGAAGTACTTTATCTTTTTCGTCTTTTAACTCAAAACTATATTTTCCTTCTTCTAGTGTTTTTCCTTCAAGTACTTTTTTAGCACCTAATGTTACACTTGTTTTTTCTGCAGGAATGTATTCATTTATAAATCTTTTTTCATTATTAGGATAACTTACCTCAGATGTAAGATTACCTTTCCCATCATCTGTTACTTTTACAGTGACATTAATTTCTTTATTGTCATATCTTACCCCGTTAATAGTTTTTCCACCATTAACTTCCACTATAACAAAATTATATGTACCTTTTTCTGTAAAATTAACATTTCTAAATACAATTTCTCCACTTTCAGAATTTCTAACTTTTTGAATTTCTCTACCATCTTCACTTTTTAGAATAAATTCAAATTCATCTTGTTTAAGTTTCTCTAGACGATTACCTGATAATTCTTTTGAAACAGCTATATCTATATTTAACGGATTAACACTATACTTATTTTTAATAGTTAAATTATCTGTTTTTTCTACATTATATCCCGCTGTTTTTTCAGTTAAGATATTTCCTTTATCATCTACTTCTTTTACGCTATAAGTATATTCGCTTCCTGCCTCGGTTATTTTTGGTAAATCGGTCCATTCTACACTACCATTTATTTTAGGTACTTCTTTATTGTCTACTTTAACCTCTTCTTCAACTCCATTAATTGAACGATACAATTTGAAAAATAATGTTGGACGTACCTCACTTTGACCACCTTCCCAAATTTTATTAGCGGTAATCTTTGTTTTTGGTACTTCATATGTATTTATAACTTCTGTTTTAGCATTATTATAAGATACTACATAATTTCTTTCTCCTACAGTTACTTTATCTCCTGTTTCTAATGGTAAATCAGTCTTTTCTTGAAGTTCGCGTACAGAGTAGACTAGTTTAGATCCATCAAGATTTCTTTCTGGTAATTGGTCTGTCCATCTATAAGTATAAACACCATTAGCACTTGTTACAGTTGGAGTATATGATCCAGTAACTGGTTTTGCATTACTAGCATCTTCACCTTCTTTATGTACATATAAACCTAATTTGACTTCTTTATAATCAGAAGAAACTCCATTTTTCCATACCTTCGTAGCTTCAAAATCAATAGTTTTTCGTTTATTAGGAATGTTTAAAGTCGACGTATTCTTTTTATTAGCTTTTTCCTTAGCAGCGTCAATTTCAAATGGATATTCTTTTTCATTAAGTTTATAACCATCTTTAGCAACTTTTTCTTTTGCAATATATTTCCCATCAGGTAATAATCCTGAAACTGCTATACCTTTTTCATTTGTAGTAATAGTTTCTACAAATTCACCATTTTCTTTCTTAATATCAAACTGAACACCAGAAAGAACGACTGAGGCATCACCCTCATCATATTTAAGTATCTTAACTTTACCCGCTAAATCAGCAGTTATCGTTGCCCCAATAGCTTTTGTACTTTTAAGATCTTTAACATGTGTTGTCTCAGTATTTTTTTTACCTGCCCACTCTGTCCAAGTAGGTTGAGCTTCATCATCTATTTCCATACCAACACTATTGTATAATTTAGTTGTATCTTGAGGTGACGTTGAGCTATATTCTAATAGAAAACTCTTTGTTCCTGTATTAGTAGGTAATAATAAATCAAATCCCGTTTTACTATTTGTAAAAGTAAGTAAGGCTGTGTTGTCTGGATCAGCTTTATAAACAGCTGCATCTGTTGTAACCTTATATACTTTTCCTGTAGAAACAAGATCTTTCTCATATGTTGATTCTTCTGTATATACAGCTTCTTTTAGAGAGAATGATTTTTCAATATATGTTGCTAATGAACCTTTACTTGTATCAAAAAAGTCCTTGATTTTAACGACTTTCCCCGATAAATCTTTTTTAGAGCGGTTCACTCGAACCCAGTAATTCATATTACCACCATCATAACCCGCTTTATAAACAGTTTCCCCTTTTACGTTCTGATTAGCAGCTTTCAAAACTTTGTAAGTAATAGATTGTGTTTTTCCATTGGGCAGAGTATAAACAATAGTCTTATCCTCATTCGTTACTGTTTGTTTAGCCGAAACTTTAAATGTTCCATGTATATGATGTTTATCTTCTACTTTTTCGTTAAAAGTAAATGTAATTTTACCTGTGGCACTTGAAGCTACTACTTTACCTAAAGTTTCATTACTATTAGTATCAACTAATGGAAGTTCCGCATCTTCTAACTTTAACGGTGATGGTATATCTACAGAGAAACTATCACCATTTCTAATTGCACCAGGAGCTTCATTAAATGAATATTCCCCAGCAAAATTTACATTAGCTTCCGTTTGATCCTTCCCGTGCAGTATATTTCCAGGTAATACATTGTCATCTAACGTTGACAATAAACGAAGGTTTGTAAGTTGTACCTTATTATTTAAATCAGCTGCCTTCACTTCCTTTAAAATACTATTATTAAGAATCATAGATATTAATAAAATCGGAATTGTAAGTAGGCTAATTATCTTCTTGAACCTTCTTTTCATATTTTTTAAAAAACCTCCTATTTTTATATTTAATTGTCAATTTACAAAAAGCGATTATTTACGCTAAAAATCCTATCCTCCTTCCTAATATATAAATAAAGTCTAATTTTATATACAATAATAATTTCTGTATATTAAACTAGATTAGTATGTATTAATTTTATTCGTTTTAACAAATTGAAGTTTTAACACCTACTATGAATAATTATACTCTTATCAATTATTCTGTTTTTTAAATTTTATCAATGTTTTAAAACCCTATAAACACCTAAATAAACTACAGATGTAAACCCTTTATTATTTCCAATTGTTTTATTGTCTATGAAAATAATTATGTATAAATAAGTATTTTAAATTAATTATATGAAATAAGCAAGGTATATCTAAGATTTACATATTAGTATATAAGGTTTCCGAAACTAATATCTCTATTTTTAGAATTTTATAAATTACTGTGTAGCAAAATAAAAACTATATAATTAAAATAAAAAACTTCAAAAATTAATTTCTAGGAAAATCAAATTTTTCAAAGTTACTACTACTACCATTTTATTAAAATAAATACTTAATGAAGTATTATTTATCAGCTTATTTCTACTACTTTTATGAAGTAATTTTACGTTTTTTCATTAAACACCATAACTAAATACACGTAAGACATTTTATCTGTCTTACGTGTATTTTTTCTATATTAAATTATAGTTTTTCGTATTCGGCAGGTACATCAAACGGGAAAAGATCACAGAACAAACTACGAAGTATCTACAGTAGATAAAGTAATGGATGGCGAGATAATAGATTTTATCGATGCTTATCTACATTACAATATGAAAGAAAAAGAAGTACTATAGAAAAATAGACCTACCGGTGTGTACCGATAGGTCTATTAATTTTTATTTTTTCTCATCAAATCTTTCTTCTATAAGTTTTTCTTCTGTTTTTTTCAAACTTACTTTTTTATCTCCAGAACTTGGCCATGGAAGACCTTTTAATTCATTAATATCAGCTACAGAATAATCAACCGTTACAGTTTCTATGGCAACATTATCTTGATAATCAACCTTGTCTTCTAAACCTTTTATACCTTTGAACTTTTGTCCTAATTTCTCCGCTTGCTTTTTAAAAGCTTCTTTAGTTAGTCCTAATTCAGAATAAGTAATAATATTTTTGGCTGTTTGTTTCGTTACAACATCACCTTTATAATAAAGTGTAATTTCCATCTGTACACCAGGTTGTTTTTTTACATAAACCTTACTTCCTTCTTTTTCAGCACATCCGACTAAAAATACTAATAAAAAAACTGATATAATTTGTAATATCTTTTTCATTTTATAAACTCTCCTATCCTTTAGATAACAATATTATACCATAGTTTGAAAACAATACAAACATTATTAGAAAAAGCGATACAAATTTGTATCGCTCTTTATTATTATAATTTTTCGTATTCGGCAGGTACATCAAATGGATTTTCTTTATTAATATGATCGTAAAACATAATTCCATTTAAGTGATCAATTTCGTGTTGGAAACAAATTGCTGGTAAATCTGTTAAAGTTAAAGTAACTTTTTCATCGTTTTCATTATAACCAACTACTTTAATTTTTGAATAACGAGGAACATATCCTTTAATTTCTTTATCTACTGATAAACATCCTTCTCCACCAGCTAAGTAACATTTTGCAACTGAGTTTGAGATGATTTTTGGATTATATAATGCATAAGAAACTGTATTTTCTGGGAACTCTTCGTCTGGAATGTGCACTGCAATCATTCTTTTTGAAACATTAATTTGCGGTGCCGCTAATCCTATCCCTGGTTTTAATCCTAATTTTTCTGCTTTCTCATCATCTTGAGATGCAATTACATATTCTAATAATCCACGTAAAATAGCTTTATCTTCGTCTGAAATCGGACTTTTTACTTCTTCAGCACGTGCTCTAAGTGTTGCGTGTGGATCAATAATTATATCTTTAGTTGTAATCAAATTTTTTTCTCCTTTATTTCTAATTATTTCTCTCGGTCTTTCATCCTTATTTTATTATTTCATAAATAGGTCAGAATGTCAAAGTTTCCTACCCGACAGTTTTTTAAAATTTTATTTTACGAAACATATTAGTATAATTTTCAATCTTTGTTTTAGAATTTTCTGAATTTTACTTTTGTGTTTTTCTATATTTCATGATATCATAGTAGTATTGATAATTTATAAATAAGATTTTTAGGAGGGTGTATTATGACTTTTGAAAATTACCAATATACTAGACCAGATACTGATCAAATAAAAAAACAATTAGAAACATTAATAGAAAAATTAAATTCGGCAAATAATGTTGAAGAAACTTTAGAAATTTTTAACGAATACAACAAACTTCGTAATAGCGTTGAGACATTAGCTCAATTAGTAGAAATTCGTGCAACAATCGACACTACTGATAAATTTTATGAAGCTGAAAGAGATTTTTGGGATGACTTCAATCCTGAATTAGCTTCTCTTCTTAGCAAATTTGACAAAGCAATGTTCGATTCTAAATTCAAAGAAGAACTTAAAAAAGAAATTGGGGAACACTACTTTAACCTAATTGAATCTTCTCTTAAAGTATTTAGCGATGAAATCATCGATGATTTAAAAGAAGAAAATAAACTGACTTCTGAATATACTAAACTTACTTCAAGTGCTAAAATTCCATTTGATGGTGGAATTCACAACTTAAGTGGTATGGCTAAATATACTCAAGATGCCAACCGTGAGACTCGTCTATTAGCAAGTCAGGCTGTCGCAAAATTCTTCAAAGAAAACTTAGAACAATACGATAGCATATATGACCGTATGATCAAAATTCGTACTCGTATCGCGAAAAAACTTGGTTTTGATAACTTCGTAGAAGTTGCTTACCTTCGTCTACGTAGAACTGACTACAATGCAAAAGATGTAGCAAACTACAGAAAACAAATTTTCGAAGAAATCGTTCCTGTAGTTGAAGAACTTAAAAAAGCACAAGCTAATCGTCTAGGACTTGAAAAACTTTCATTCCATGATGAAGGTGTAACATTCAAATCTGGTAACCCTACTCCAAAAGGTGACCGTCCTACACTTGTTGATTATGCTAAAACAATGTATAAAGAATTATCACCAGAAACTGATGAATTCTTTACATTTATGACTGAAAACAACTTATTAGACTTAGATACAAAACCAGGAAAAGCTGGTGGTGGTTACTGTACATTTATTCCAGATTACAAAGCACCATTTATCTTCGCTAACTTCAACCAAACTCCGCATGATGTTACAGTTTTAACTCATGAAGCTGGACATGCATTCCAAGTTTTCCAAAGTAGAAATCATATGCCAGATTACGTTTGGCCAACATTTGAAGCTTGTGAAATTCACTCAATGAGTATGGAATTTTTAACATGGCCATGGATGAACCTATTCTTCAAAGAAGATACTGATAAGTTCAAATACTACCACATGACTACAGCAATTAAATTCTTACCTTATGGTGTTACTGTCGATGAATTCCAACACGAAGTATACGAAAATCCAGAATTAACACCACAAGAACGTCGTATGAAATGGTTAAAAATAGAAAGAAAATACCTACCATCACGTTACTACGAAGAAATTCCAGAACTTGATGAAGGATTATTCTTCTATAGACAAGGACACTTATTCAGCGTACCATTCTACTATATCGATTATACTTTAGCTCAAGTTTGTGCCTTCCAATTCTGGAAAAAGGCTAACGAAAATAGAGAAAAAGCATGGGAAGAATACTTACACCTATGTAAACAAGGTGGAACTAAACCATTCTTAGAATTAGTTAAAGAAGCAAATCTAGAAAATCCATTCAAAGATGGAACAATTTCTAATATTGTGCCAGAACTTAAAAAATACCTTGACTCTGTAGATGCTACAAAATTCTAAAACTATACTTAAAGGCGAGTGATTCAAAAGACCTAAATTTTAACAAAGTGTCTATGAAAACTCATAGACGCAGTGGTTTATTGACATCTAAATTCGCTTTATAAAAGCTTTTTAGATATCTAATAAACTGTGCGGGGGTGACTCCACAAAATCGATTTCTTAAGAAATCACGATTTTTGAGTCACTCCCTTTAAACATAAATAATAATTAATTTAGTAGGAGGATAAAATATGAAAGAAAAGAAAATAGCGGCATTTTTCGATATTGATGGAACTCTATATAGAGATTCTCTAATGACAGAACATTTTAAAAAATTAATTAAATACGAAGTTGTAGATGAAAGATATTGGATAAATGGCGTAAAAGATACATATATCAACTGGGATAAGCGTTTTGAAGACTATGATAACTATCTATTTGGTGTATCTGAAGCTTATGTTCAAGCAATAACAGGTCTTCATAAAAAATATATTGATTTTGCAACAGAGCAAGTAATGAAACTTAAAGCTGATCGTGTATATAAATTTACTAGAAATATTATTGAAAAACATAAAAAAAATGGACACCTTATTATTTTTATCTCAGGTAGTCCTGACTATCTTGTTGAAGCTATGGGGAAAAAACATCATGCATTTCTTGCGATTGGTAGTAAATATATTATAGAAAATGATAAATTTACAGGTGAAGTAATTCCAATGTGGGATGCAGATAGTAAAAATAAAACGATTGACAAGTTAGTTGAAGAATATAATATTGATCTTTCTGAATCATTCGCATATGGTGATACAAATGGTGATTACAACATGCTAAGACGTGTCGGCAATCCCGTTGCAATGAATCCAAGTCGTGAACTTCTTAGTAAAATCAAAGAAAATAAAGAGCTAGCTGAAAAAGCTACTATTTTAATCGAAAGAAAAGATGTTATTTATAAAACACGAGCAACTATTGACATTGTTGAAATATAAAATATAGAACAAGAGCCTGACCTAATCGTCAGACTCTTGTATTTTTTATTCTATATCTATTGGATCTATTGCTTCTTTAAGACTATTCCTCAGAATCTTTCCATACAAATAGTGCTCCAACACTGTTGATAATGTAGAAGATGTATTTACCAACATTAGCGAAGTTCCCTTGAACTACTGCTTTTGTAAGTTGAACAAAATTGTATAATAACCAGAACGGCCATTGTGTCGTTAACTTAAATGTATTTAATCCATTCCCCATTAATGAAAATGCAAATGCGACTGTAGTGATGTATGCAAGAGTGTTCATCTTACCTTGATATCCAATGTAATTTGTTGCATAAGAAAATACAAATGAAAGAATCGCAATTGCTGTTAATACTGTATACAGTTTTGCTTTAGACATTGTATTTGGTTTGTCTGTAAACTTATTCCATACATAGATTGCACCTAAATAGATTAAAAATGTCACCGGATATGTAATGATTGCCGCCTTATTTCCTAAAATATAATCAATCACTCCCGATAACACTGCATTAATAATACCAAAATAGTTTCCAAGTTTACTTAATTTTCCTGTGAATCTTGTCGATAACATTGAAATACCAACATTAATAACAGAAATAAATCCAAATGGAACAAGTGCAGTCCACGGTCCCCAATCAACGAATTTATCCAATCTCGTTGCTAAATATCCAGATGCGATAGCTATACCAATTACTAAAGCAACTCCTAATAAATCAAACCATTTTGATGTTGCAAATATTTTTAACTTTTGTTTCATAAAGCATATTATTCCTTTTTTTTAAATTATTACATTTTATGATGTAATCCTAATTTTTTAGGTTCTTAGCATCTTTTTTATATCACTTACTAAAAATCTTATTTTCATTATACATCAAACATTTTCAACTTTCAATATAATTTTTTTTACGCTTTCATACAGTTATTATACAACAAAAATAATTTCTTAAAATATAATTACTATATTTACTTTATTAAAGTTTTTAATCTGATACATAAAAATCATTTAGTTTTTTACTTCATCAGAAATTTTTTTATTTTATTATAAAACTTTTATTTTTTTAAAATTTTCTTTCTAATCACTTTACTTTCTAATTGATAGTGATTATAATTTATAATAGGAAAAATATTTATCATGAAAGTGAGTTTAAATTAATGAATAAAAATAAATTATTTTTAGCCCTAATGGCTGGAACTATCGTTATTAGCGGATGTTCTGCTAAATCAGATAAAAAGGAAGAAAATAAATCAGCTCAAGTTGATACATCAAAAGGAACAAAAGAACAACTTAAACAAGCTACTGAGCTTTACAAAAAATTCGTAGAAAATCAAGTAGATACTCTACTTAAAGATACTGAAAAATTTGCTGAAACTATTAAAGCAGGAAATCTAGAAGAAGCTAAAAAACAATATCCACTTATTCGTATGGCATATGAACGTTCAGAACCAATTGCTGAAAGTTTTGGAGAATTAGATGTAAACATCGACTTCCGTCTTGCTGACTACTTAGAAGAAAAGAAAACTGAAGATGGGTGGCGTGGATTCCACAAAATAGAAAAAATTATGTGGGAAAAAAATACTACTAAAGGTACTGAAGAATATGCAGACCAACTAGTAAAAGACATTAAAGAACTAAAAGCTAAAGTTGCTACTGTGGAAGTTACTCCTGACTTAATGGTAACTGGAGCTGTTGACCTACTTAACGAAGTTGCAACACAAAAAATTACAGGTGAAGAAGAAATCTTCTCTCACACTGACCTTTACGACTTCAAAGCTAATATCGAAGGTGCTGAAGAAATCTTTAAAATCTTTAAACCTTTAATCGAGAAAAAAGACAGCAAATTAGCAAAAGATTTAGTTGAAAAATTTGCTACAATCAACGGTTTATTAGATAAATACAAAACTGATGACAAACACTATAAACTATATACTGACTTAACAAAAGAAAATACAAAAGAACTTTCTGAAGCAGTAACTAAATTAGGTGAACCACTTTCACAAATGGGTGTAATTTTAGACGAAGAGGCTAAGTAATATGGAAGAATCTGGTAAAAAATGGATCGATAAAAAAATAACAAGACGTGATTTCCTGAAGAAAGCAGGAATGACTGGAGCTGGTGCCGTTGTCGGAGCTTCTGCTCTTGGAGGTTTTTTCGCTAACAAAGCTGAAAATAACAGAGTTATTGCTGATGGAGATGAAAAGATAACATTCTTCGGAAAGCATCAGGCTGGTATTACTACTCTTATGCAAAAATGTGTTTATTTCGTCATATTAGATTTACACTCAACTAAACGTGACGATGTTATTGATATGTTCAAAGAATGGACAAAATACAGTGAAAAATTAATGAACGGCGAACTAGTCGAACCTGCGCTTAAAAACCATTATTTACCACCAAAAGATACTGGCGAAACGGTAGGATTAAACCCCTATCGTTTAACTCTTACATTTGGAATTAGTCCAAGTTTCCTGAAAAAAATGAACTTGGAAAATAAAAATCTTGAAGAGTTTAAAGACCTACCACCTTTTGCTAGGGAACAACTTAAAGAAAAATATACTGGTGGAGATATATGCATTCAAGCATGTGCAGATGATGAACAAGTAGCCTTTCACGCTGTTCGTAACCTAGTTAGAAAAGCTCGTTCTACAGTAACTATGAAATGGAGTCAATCAGGTTTCGCGGCAATAGGAAATCGAATCGAAACACCTCGTAATCTTTTTGGATTCAAAGACGGTACTGCCAACGCTACTAAAGAAGAGCAATTTGATAAAATCGTATGGTGTGATAAAGATAACTGGATGAAAAATGGAAGTTATATGGCTGTTAGACGTATTCAGATGCACCTTGAAACTTGGGATAGAACAAATTTAAACGAACAAGAAAATACCTTTGGAAGATATAAAGAAAGTGGTGCTCCTTTCGGAGAAACTGATGAATTTGCACCTATTGACCTTAACAAGAAAGGTCCAGATGGGAAACCTTTAATACCTGTAACTTCACATGTCCATTTAGCACATAAACCAGGTGTTGAATTACTTAGACGATCGTATTCTTATTCAGACGGCATAAATGAAACTACAGGTCAATTTGACTCAGGTCTCCTATTTATTTCTTTCCAAAAAGATCCAAAACAATTTATTACAATTCAAAATAGCTTAGGAACTGAAGATAAAATGAATGAATACATAACTCATATAGGTAGCGGCCTATTTGCTTGTTTTGGAGGAATTAAGGAGGGTGAATATATTGGCCAAAAACTTTTTGACTAAGATTATTTTAGCCTTTATCGTGATTCTTAGTTTTAGCTCACCATATTTAAAAACTATTGCTGCTAAAGAATCATATAGTAATCTTTTCATTAAAATTACAGATGCCAATACCGCATTAACAAACAATGATAAAGATAAAGCTAAAAAATTAATAGATGAATTTAAAACAGAATTTGAGTCGACAAAAAATTCAGATTCTGAAGCTGGAAAAAAAGTTAAACAAACATTAAAATCAAATGATATCAATGAAGAACAACTAAGAGAGCTATCAACTACCCTACTTGCTTTTGAAAATGAACAAAATCCTCTAGATGTAGAAGCAGAAAAGAAAGCTTTTAAAACTAAACTCTTTCCTGCTTTTGATAAACTAGAAAAAGCAATTGATACTGAAAATATAGAAACTATGAAAGCAGAGTATGTAAAATACAACGCTGCTTGGGTTAGAAATGAAGGTATTGTAAGAACACTTGAACCTGCCTACTACGGCAAAGTCGAGACAACAATGTCCTTCCTTCGTAGTTCAATGGAAGTTGAGCCTTACGACTATCAAACTACAAAAATGTATTTAACAGATTTAAAAAACTACCTTGATGACTTTCTAGCAGGAAAAAAACTAGAACAATCTTCAGATGTGAAAACACTTGAACAAGGTATAAAACTACTAGAAGAAAGTTACTCAGCATTCAAAGATGGTAACAAAGCTCAAGGTTCTCAAAAAATGAAGAAATTCATTGAAGTTTGGCCTGTTATCGAAGGAGAAGTTCGTACACGTAACGCTTCGTTATATACTAAAGTAGAGAGTGAAACTCCTATTATTATGGTTAAAGGTAACGAGCAAAAATATCAAGACCAACTTAAAAACTTGATTTCAGAGCTTTCTAAAATCGATACGAAGTCTAACTATACTGCATTAGATTCTATGCTGATTTTACTTCGTGAAGGTGTAGAAGCACTTATTATAGTTCTTTCTTTAGCCAGCGCATTAAAAGCTGCAAAACAAAGAAAAGGTTTAATTTGGATTTACGCAGGAGCTATAGTAGGTATTCTTTCTAGTATTCTTACGGCTGTGGTCTTAAAATACTCTTTCCCTGCTCTGTCATCTGGTACTAACAGAGAGATTATTGAAGGTGTTGTCGGTATCTTCGCAGTAGTAATGATGATAGGTATTGGAATTTGGCTACATAGTAAAAGTTCTGTTAAAGCATGGAAAAAATATATGGACACTAAACTAAATCTAGTACTTTCAACTGGAAGTTTCATATCTATGTTTACACTTAGTTTCCTAGCTGTGTTTAGAGAAGGTGCCGAAACTATTTTATTCTATGCTGGTATCATGCCACTTATTTCAACAGCTAACTTATTAATCGGTATAGCTCTTGCTGTTGTTGCATTGATTATTATCGGTATAATAATGGTAAAAGCTTCAGGAAAACTTCCTATCAGTAAAGTATTCCTAGTACTATCTTGGTTAATCTATATTCTAGGATTCAAGATGCTTGGAGTAAGTATACATGCTCTACAAATTACTGATATTGTTTCAAATCATATTATAGACTACTTACCTACTATCGAAATCTTAGGAATTTATTCTAGTTACGAAGTAGTAATAGCTCAACTAATTTATATCGTTGTTGTAGTTATTAGTATATTCTATGAAAAATCTAAAAATAAATAGGTAACAAATGATGAAATATGGAGATAAAATATCTACCGTAGATCATCTAACTGAACTAAGAAAGAGACTAATACTAAGCCTTGTGTTTTTTGTTGTCTCTTTCATAGTAAGTTTATTATGGTCTGCGGATATTTACAAATTTTTAACTAGTAATTTTAATAATAAATTGATTGTTCTTGGACCTAATGATATACTATGGATATATCTAACACTCGCAGGTATTTGTGCCTTCACTTTTTCGATACCATTTATCTGTTATCAAATTTGGGCATTTATAAAGCCTGCTTTAGAAGAAAAAGAAGCTCGTGCATTACTAGCTTATATACCAGCGGTATTCATTTGCTTCTCGGTAGGTTTAATCTTCGGATTCTTTCTAGTAACCCCAGCTATTTTAAATGTGCTTCTTTCTATTGGTGATGACTTGTTCAATACACAATTAACAGCTCAAAATTATCTATCGTTTGTTATTAATACTACTATTCCGATAGCAATACTTTTTGAATTCCCTGTTGTTGTAGCATTTCTAACATCATTAAGTATTCTAACACCTTCATTTTTAACACGTAATAGAAGATATGCATATTTTATACTAATCGTAATAGCTGTTATTATTACTCCTGCTGACTTTATCAGTGATATCGTTATGTCTATACCATTAATTTTAATTTATGAAATTAGTATCGTTATTAGCAAGTATATTTACAACAAAAGAGGTGAAAAATAATGGGATTTTTACGTGATATCGGGGCTCCTGGAGTTATAGTTCTTATTATAGCTGCTCTAATTATCTTCGGTCCTAAACGTCTACCTGAACTTGGAGAATCAATAGGAAAAATGTTCACATCATTTAAAAAATCAATTTCGGGACTAACTGAAGAAGAAAACTCAACAAAACAAGATGAAAAAAAAGAAAATTAAAAATAGACTTTACAATATGTTTAAAAGCATATCTGTAAAGTCTATTATTTTTATCTTATTTTGATAGTTCAGTTAAATCATATGGTGTTTGTTGATAAACTTGGTTTAACCAGTTGTGATAGAATAAGTAAGCTACACCTCTCCATCTATTTTTAGGAGTTTTTGTATCATCATTTCCTGGGTAATAATTCACCGGAACTTCTATTGGTAGATTTCTATTTTTATCACGAACATATTCATTATGAAGTGTATCTGCATCATATTCTATATGACCAGTCACAAATACTTTTCTTAAATCTTTAGTTGCTGCAAGAAGTGTTCCAACCTCTTCTGATCTAGCTAGTACATCAAGCTCAGAAATAGTAGGAAGTTTTTCTTCCTCTATCTTAGTATGTCTAGAATGAGGAGCTAAGAAAGTATCTGTAAATCCTCTAGTTAGTGTGTGATTTTCTATAAGAACATCGTGTTCAAAAACCCCAAATATCTTATCATCAACTTGTTCTTTTTTTACACCAAAATGGTAATATAAACTTGCTTGTGCAGCCCAACATATATTTAATGTTGAAAATACATGTGTTTTACTCCAATCAAAAATTTGATTTAACTCTCCCCAATAGTTTACATCTTCGAATTCTAAATGTTCAATTGGTGCTCCTGTAATAATTAGTCCGTCATAATAGTTGTCTTTCACTTCATCAAATGTTTTATAGAATTTTTCTAAATACGATTGTGCTGTATTTTTTGCCACGTGACTAGTAGTATGTAAAAATTCTACTTTGATCTGAAGTGGAGAATTCCCTAAAAGTCTTAATAACTGACGTTCTGTTTCTTCTTTCTTCGGCATTAAATTCAAGATTAGTATTTTTAAAGGTCTAATATCTTGGTTTTTCGCCCTATTTTCCTCTATTACTACTACCCCTTCTTCCAGCAGTTTATTTTTTACTGGTAATTCATTTTGTATACATATTGGCATCGTCTATCTCCTTAACTACTCTTTTTCTTAAATAAAAAAACTCGTCCCTATTACAAACTTATGTAATAGGGACGAGTCTATCGTGTTACCACCCATGTTCGTGAATAAACTTATTCACCTTTATCGATACGTGTTCATATCATTGTGCTATATCGTGCACCTACGTAATTACCTATTAGATAATTATTACTCCGAGACCATTTTCAATTATATCTTTTCTTACTTTCTTCCACCAACCGAAAGTTCTCTGCTTTGAATCGATTATAATCTACTTATCTCTTCAATGTGTTTCATATTAGTTTACTTAATATTATAAAGAATTTAACACTATTTGTCAATAGAAAGCGCCTTAAAAATCTTAGAATCAAAGAAATCTTCGTTTCTCTATTATCTATGAATTACTTGTTAAATTCAATAAGTTCGAACTTGTTTCCATCATAATCAAGAACACTAACTGAAGTATTTACTATTACTCCACGTCCTACTTCTTTAATACCTTTTTGCGTTAAGAAAGAACGGATTAAACCACCATGACATACCGCTAATATTGTCTTATCTGGGTGTTCTTCGTGCTTTTCTTTAAAGAATGCTTCTACTCTATCTGCTGCATCTGAATCTAATTCCATACCTCTTGTTTCTCCAGCCTTAAGACCAGCTCCGTACTCTGCAAAAGATACACCTTCGTATTCCCCATATGATTTTTCTATTAATCTTTTATCTTTTATTACAGATAAATTTTTATTTTCTTCACTATTTGAATTGTCTAGCATGTATCTAGCAGTATCAAATGCTCTTCCTAAAGTGCTACTATAAGCAACATCAATAGTATATCCTTCTATTTTTTTCCCTGCAGCAATACCTTGACGGATTCCTTCTTCATTCAAAGGAATATCTGTATGTCCTTGAACTAATTTATTTTTATTATAATCTGTTTCTCCATGTCTTGCTAAAATAATACGCATGATCTCATCTCCTTACTAAAAAATTAGGGAGCGACCAAATAAAATCAATTTTTATAAAACCATGATTTCTTAGCCGTTCCCTTAATAATTTTAAATATTAAATTTCTCTAATATATAGTCTTTTCCGTCATAGTGCAGCACGTTTAATGCTGTGTTATTAATCAACATATTAGTCTCTGGATACAATCCTAATGTACGTAAAAAAATACGAATAAAGGCACCATGACAAACTACTAAAATCGTCTGATCTTTGTGATTTAGATATTTTTCATTAAAGAATGAGCTTGCTCTTTCATAGACTTCCTCATCTTTTTCAATAGACTCTAAGCCAGTCTGAGCTTCTAATGCTGAAAAATATTCATCAAAAGTACTCTCTTCGAAATCACCGAAGAATTTCTCTATTAAACGAGCATCTTCAGTAATTTCTTTATTGATATTAATCTCATTATTAGAATTATCAAGCATTAGTCTAGCTGTCTCTACAGCACGTTTTAACGGGCTACTGAAGGCAAAATCAATGTCATACTCCGTTAACTTTTGACCTGCATTTCTCGCTTGACCTCTTCCAGTTTCATTTAATTCAATATCACTGTGTCCTTGAATTAATTTATTTTTGTTATAATCTGTTTCACCATGTCTTACTAATAATATTTTCATGATTTTTACCTATTCAAAAATGAAATCTTCATCTTCAATTGATTCAACATTCATACTTACAACATATCCATCACCTTTAACACTGAAGAAGTCATGGTTTTTAGTGTTAGTATTCATTGCATTTTCAATGATTGGATTAATTTCTTTATCTTCGAAGTATCCAGGGTATCCTAAGTTAGCTAAAGCACGGTTAGCATTGTACTCTACGTAGTCTTTAACATCTTCATATAGACCAATCTCGTCGTAAATATCTTTAGTATATTTTAATTCATTTTCATATAAATCTAATAATAATTTATACATTTCTTTTTCAGCACGCTCTTGCTCTTCTGGAGTTAAAGTTTTGAATAATTCTTGAGCATCAAATCCTGTGAAACTTCCATGGATAGTCTCATCTAACAAAATTTTACGGATAATTTCTCCAGATGTCGTTACTTTTCCTTGCCCAGCAAGATATAATGGATAGAAGAAACCACTATAGAAAATATAACTTTCTAAGAATACTGAAGCTACACGAGCCATATATAAGTCATAAGTTGGAACTTCTGGTTTAAATAACCTCATGTAATAATCTTCAATTAATTTCGCTTTGAATTGAAGCTCTGGATTACTTGGAACCCATTCGTCTAATAAGTAATCTGTTTCTTGTGAAGGGATTAATGATGTAAAGATTGTTGAGTAACTTTTCGCATGAATTTGCTCCATCATTCCCATAAAGCTGTACACAGCTTGTTTTCTCATATCTTCAGTATGTAGAGATACAAGAGGCATACCTTTATCACCTTGTTGTGTATCAAGACCAGTTAGACCAGCTAATACTTTTTTATAAGCTTCACGTTCTTTATCATTTAAATCTTCGTTCCAGCTCTTAATATCTTTTGACACTTTAAACTCAGTATCAACCCAAAATTGAGCAATATTTTGACGCCAATACATAAATGTTAAATCATCTTGTTTATTCCAGTTTACAGCTTTCATAATTAGTAATTTTTCCTCTCTTTTCTATATAGCACATGAAGTACATTCTTCTACAGAAAGTAGTTTGTTTCTTGTGTAATATAGTGATTTCAATCCTTTGTGATGAGCATAAATATAATATCTAGCAAGTTCTCTTGTTGTGATATCAGAATTTACGAATAAAATCACAGAAATACCTTGATCTACGTGTTCTTGAATAACTGCCATTAAATCAATAAGTTTCATTTGATCTATAGTAAACGCAGATTTATAGAACCATTGAGTTTTCGGACTTAAGTATGGCATTGGATAGAATGTTTCAGCATTCCCATAACTTCTACGTTCAATTTTATCAACAATCGGCAGTACACTTGATGTTGAGTTTTGAACATAAGAAATACTTTGTGTTGGTGCAATTGCCATTCTATAAGCGTGATATAGTCCATTTTCTTTTACTCTATTTTTTAGACTTCTCCAGTCTTCTCTTGTTGGAATATGAATTCCTTCAAATAACTCTTTTACTTTATCAGTTACTGGTAAGTATTCATTTTCAATATATTTAGTGAAGTATCTACCATTGTAGTAATCTGATTTTTCGAAGTCTTTAAATGTTTCATTACGTTTTTTAGCAATCTGCATTGAACGTTCTAATGTATAGTAGTTCATCATCATGAAGAAGACATTTGCAAAATCTTTCGCTTCTTCACTCTCATAAGCGATTAAGTTTTTAGCTAAGTATCCATTTAAGTTCATAGCACCTAATCCTACAGAGTGGAACTCATCATTAGCTTTTACTACCCCAGGTGCATTTTTAATCTTAGTAGAATTACTTACAAATGTTAATGCATCCATACCTGAGTAGATAGATTCTTTAATTTTTTTACTTTCCATTACATTTACAATGTTTAATGAAGCTAGGTTACAAGAAATATCACGTTTAATAATATCATCTTCACCGTAGTCTTTAATTATTGAAGTTTCTTGTAATTGGAAAATCTCAGTACATAAGTTACTCATCTTAACTTGTCCAATTTCACGAAGTGCGTGATCTTTATTCGCGTTATCTTTGAACATTAAGTATGGGTATCCTGATTGTAATTGAGTTTGCGCTATTAAATTAAGCATATCACGAGCATCAAATTTACGCTTCATGATATTTTCGTTCGCTACAAATTTATCATAGTACTTAGCGATATCAATATCATCAAGAACTAATCCATACTCTTCATAAATAGAATGTGGTCCAAACATGTAGAAATCTTTGTTCTCACGAGCTAAATCAAAGAATAATGATGGTACGATAATACCTGTAGAAATTGTTGGAAGACGTAATTCTTCATCGGCATTAACTTTTTTAGTATCTAAAAATTCTAATACGTCGTAGTGGAAGATGTTTAAGTAAACAGCTCCAGCTCCAGGACGTTGTCCAAGTTGATCCGCATATGCAAAACCTTGTTCTAAAGATTTAGCTACAGGAATAACACCTTTAGCTACCCCTTTAATTCCTTTGATACTCTCACCACGTGCACGAAGTTTTGATAAGTTAATCGCAACACCTCCACCAATTTTTGAAAGTTGTTTAGCTGTAGAATCGATGTAGTTAATTGAGTTAAGTGAGTCACCTACTTCTAATAAGAAACAAGATACTAACTCACCACGACGACTTCTTCCAGAGTTTAGGAATGTTGGAGTCGCTGGTTGTAATCTTTGTTCAAGCATAGAAATCATTAACTCTTTAGCTAAAGCAACATCTCCGTCAGCTAAATACATAGCAACGATGAATACATGTTGGTTAAAGTTTTCTAAATATTGTTTTTTATCATTTGTTTTTAATGCATAATCTTTATAGAATTTACTTGCTGCCATGTAACTTTTGAATTCAAATTTAAAGTTTGCAGCTAAATCTAAACATTCTAGAATTTCATCTTCAATATATTTATCAAAGATATTATAGTAGTAATTTTCTTCTACTAAGTATCTAAGTCTTTTGATTTCTGAACTGAATTTCTTTGTACGAAAGTCTACTTCACGAAGAAATTCTTCTATAGCTTCAACATCCTTTTCTAATTTGAAAAATCCATTGTCGCCTCTTTTTGTCACTTCATTATTTAGTTCAATATGGTTAAATTTCTCCATTCTTTACACTCTCCAAATATATTTTTTTAAATTTTATTAAGTCTTTTGTATTACCGTGTAATTCTATTTTCATAAGTAATGGCACATTATACTTTTCACTAATCATCTCCGAAGCTTTAGCAAATCTATTACCCCAGTTTTTATTACCACTACCTACTACTCCTTTTAAGTGCTTGTGATTAGTTTCTAAAAACTCTTCTACACCATCAGGAACTTGTCCAAAACCAATCGTAGGCGTTATTAATATATAGTCAAAATCAACTTCGTAATCAATATCAAATAGATCAATAACATCCTCTTCGGGAATCTTACACATATCTACAAATCTCTTGCAATTTCCAGTTAATGAAAATACAATTATCTTCATTCTCTCTCACGCTCCCACAAAAATATTTCCGAAATTATTTCCCGGAAATTTATGACTTATATCAATTATACACTCTATTTTATTATTTTTCAATCATTATTTTTATCATGAAAAGGCTTAAAATCTTTTTTGGAAATTTGTATATCTATTTAATAATTCAAAATTCTATTAAGCAACTTTACACACTACAACGATTAAAATCGTCATAAGAAAAAAATTTTTTTCCTTTTAGTTTTCTTAATTTTACATAAAAAAACTTTAAACAAAATTACACTGTTTAAAGTTTTCTTCTATAATATGTTTAGTTTATTATATCGCTTTTTCTTCTCGCAAATTCAGAAAAATAGAATTTATCAACTCTATGACGACTCTCTGTATAATGTAGGAAATCTGTTCCTTCTGTGTATATATCACTTCGTAAAACTGCAATATGTTTGTGACCATTTAAATCAATATATGTAGTATCTTCTTCATTAACAGGTTCAATTTTAAAATCTTTATTTCCATAAGAAATTTTAATTCCTAAATCCTTTTCTAGATATTCATATAATGATTCCTCTACACGATTTGTAGGTAGATCCCCTATTGTACTTTTTCTAATATAATCTTTATCTAGGATTACTGCTTCTCCATCAACGATTCTTTGACGTACCAGATAGATTAGTTTTTCATCTGGCTTAACAAGCCCAAGCCTTACTAAAAAATCCGGAGCATCTACTTCTTTATTCACCAATACTTTAGTAGTTGCATCTACATCTTGAAATTGGCGACGTTCTTTAAAACTTAGTATTCCCGTTACAGGTAATCTAAATCTATGAACATCTAACACTATAGATCCTTTCCCTTGTATTTTGTGAATATAACCATTTTCTAATAATAGAAGTAATGCTTTTCTTATAGTTTCCCTAGAAACATTATATTCTCTTGCGAGTTCATTTTCACTTGGTAAGAGAGAGTTAGACCTGTATTGCCTATTCTCTATTTTTTCTCTTAACTCTAAATAGATCTTAAAAAACTTATTCATGATTTCCCCCAAAATAAATAACTATATGTGTATATTTTACCATAATTTACATAAATATTAAATATTTTTTACTCAAAAACTTTTATAAATCCTTGTATTTTTGTTAATTTGTGTAAATATGTAAACCAAATTTAAAGCAAACCTCATTTCTACAACTATGTTTATGTGTTATAATGTTTATTGGAGGTGCAATAATGAGAAAATATATTATACAGTTCCTTATTGTTATAGAAAATTTTTCACTATTTATTAGCGGAATACTAGCCATAATATTTTACAATTGTTTTAATTTAAATTTTTATAAAAGTTTCTATCAAAAAGAAAATTTAGCCCCAAAAATTGGAACTACATATGAAGAATTAATAAAAAATACCACTAATTTACTAGATTATCTGAATCATAAAGCAATATTAAATCTTGATTGGTATACAGATAAAGATATACTTCATATGCAAGACGTTAGGACACTATATAGTTTAAGCTACAAAACAATGATATTTTTTATCGTAGTTTTTACTATTTCTACTATATTGCTGATAATACTTTGTAAGAAAAGAACTATTTTCTATATAACAAATACATTTAACAAAGTACTACTTGCATTTATTATAGTAATAGGTATCCTATCTTGTATCATCTCATATAATTTTACTTCATTTTGGATAAAATTCCATCAGTTGCTATTTTCAAATGATCTTTGGTTATTAAGTCCTGATGAGTCAAACTTAATTCAAATGGTGCCCGAAGAATTCTTCATAAGTCTCATTACAACAATAATCTTACATATCTTTATACTATTTATTTCATTGCTTATATTAAATACTGTGGTAAAGAAAAAAATGAAAAATAATTAATCTTAAAGATGATATTAAAAATTTAATTTCTTATAATTATGTGATATAATTAATTTTAGTTTCAAATAAATAAATTACGAAAGGATAAATTATGGCTCAAAATGATAAAAATGTTGTTACTGAAGATAAAGTAACATTTAGATTATGTGATGATTGCCTTGGTGTAAATCTTAAAACTTTGATTCCAAAACTAAAAAAGAAAGCACCAAATGCAGAATTTATCATAGGATGTCAATCTTATTGTGGACCCGGAAGAACTCAGACATTCACACTTGTTAATAGTAGAATTTGTATAGCAGATACTGAAGTCGAACTGATGCCTTTAGTTGATGAAAAACTCAGAGATCGAATGAGTGCCGAAGACGAAGAAAAATACAGAAAGCGTCTTGAGCGTCGTCTTGAACGTACTTTCTACTTCATTATACCTGAAAATGCAACGATAAAAGTTGGTGAAGAAGTAGATGTCGATAAAGAAGGAGTAATCGCTCGTAAAGCAGGCAAATCTTATCTAGATGATCTTATTATCGAAGGAGAAGTTGATAATACTAAACCTGGGACTTACGAACTTATATACCGAGTTAATATCGATAATAAAGAACACAAGAGAAAAAGACTTATCACTGTTGTTGATGAAAACGTATAATTAATATTCATAAATATATATCAATCTAAACCTATGAGATAATCGTTGTATATACCTCTACTCATAGGTTTTTTCTTTGTTTTTATGAAAAAAATATTTATACTATTTTTTGAAAATTACGTTTACTTTTTTTGTAAATATGATATAATATAAGTAAAGACATAGTAGTCGGAGGTTATGATCATGGAAAATAAATATTCTAAAATTTTAGTCGCAGTAGACGGTTCAAAACAAGCTGAATGGGCTTTCAAAAATGCCGTTGCCATTGCTCGAAGAAACGAGGATGCAGAGTTATATATCGCGTCTGTTATTGATGCGACAATCGCAACTTCTGGTTTATCAGATCCTTACATTTTCAACTCTTTCTACAAACGTACTAAAGAATTAGTTGATAGCTATGTAGAATCTGCTAAAGAAGACGGATTAACTAAAGTATTCGGTATCGTTGAACAAGGTATTCCTAAAATTGTTCTTAGTGAAGATATTGTTGACGAAAAAGGTATCGATCTTGTTGTTTGTGGATCTTCTGGTTTAACTGGATTCAAACGTATGCTTATGGGATCAGTGTCTGAAGGTATCGTTAGATATGCAAAATCTGACGTAATCATCATTAAACAACGTTCTATCCCAGCGGATTTCGAAGCAACTATCGCTAAAAAATTCCAAGAAGAACAAGAAAAATAAGCATCTCTAAATAAGATTTAGATTAATATATTTTAATTTAAATTCATTTAAAATTTTTCCTTTTTATAATGAACGACGCATATATCGTATGCGCCGTTCATTTTTTATTAATAAATCTTTTCCACTTTTAAACTATCATAATTCAATGCTGCAAGTTGCACAGAATTCGGTCCAAAATACTTAGTATAATCATGAAGTTGTTGCTTATCGTCATAAATATAAACCCTATCTCCGATACTTTCTTCATCACCTATTTCTACTACTAAGTGACTCATCATTGTTGAGTAAATATTTCTCTCTTTACCATTAATTAAACATGTTTTTCCTTTTAATCTATCTCGTAGTATTCCATCACCATAACCGATATTAACGACCCCTACTTTTTTATCAGTATCAGCTATATACGAATTTGAGTATCCAATACATTCGCCTTTATTCAAGGTTACTATATTAATAATTTCACCATAAACAGTAATCGGGTTTTTTATAACTAAATCCTTAAGAGCAACTGGATTTTCCTTCACATTATAAGGCATAGCTCCATAAAGAATAATCCCTAACCTCTGATGTGTTGTTTTCTCAAAAGTACCATCTCGTAAAAATGAAGCACTATTTTGTAAGTGAACTACTTCAAAATCATGATGATTTTGTGCTTCGTCAAGAACTTTCAATACCAATTCTTTTTCTTTTTCATAGAATCCATCAAACTCATCAGCAAATGAAAAATGAGACCAAAATCCTTTTAATTTTAGATTGTTTTCTTTACAGAAATTTATAATTTCTAGTACTTCTTCCAGATTTCTTGCTCCAGCACGTCTCATACTACCCGCAAATTCCAATTGCAGCGTTAAGTCTCTAACATTTTCAAGATTTTCTTTTAAATATTCAAGACTCGCTATATTTATCTCAACATTGTATTCTCTAACTAAATCAAAATTATAAGTTGGATTTAAAAGAAAAATATTAGCATCTTCTCCTAATGTTTCTCTTATTACTTTACACTCTTCTTCTTTTGTCGTTGCAAAGTAATTTATCCCTACTTCCGAGTATAATTTTACACATTCTCTTAAATCTAAATTATACGCATTGTTTTTAACTACAGCTATTATATCCTGTGCTCGTTCTTTTAAATTTATTGCATTTTGTCGTATGTTATTATAATTTAACTCAATTGTTGCCATAAAAATCCTTTCTTAGATAAAAGGGAGTGACTCTAAAATCGTGATTTCAGAGAAATCGATTTTTTAAAGCCACCCCCGCAAATTTCATCAGATATCTAAAAGCTCTTATAAAGTAAATTTAGATATCTATAAACCACTGCGTTTATGAATTCTCATATAAACTTTTTAGGACCTTTAAATCAGCCCTTTTTATTTTACTTAAAATCAACAAAGTTATTTGTTGTAATGATTCAATATTCCTAGGTAATATTTAACCCCTACTTTTAATATTTTTTCATCAAAGTTGAAAGTTGGTGTGTGTAATCCTGAAACATAGTTTTTCTCTTCATTTCTTAAACCTAAAAAACTATAATTTATAGGAGACAATCTGCTAAAGAATGAGAAATCTTCTCCGTATAGATAAGCTTCTTCTAACTCAATATAATCAATGTTTTCTTTTTCTACAACTTCTTTAATTACTTTATAAGGAACTTCATCATTAATTACCGCTGGATAACCTTCAGCAAAGTCAACACGAATACTTGCTCCAGTAAGATGTTCAAGACCAACACGAGTATTTTCAATTGCAGCTTTTATCGTAGCCAGATCTTCCATGCTGTATGTTCTAATAGTTCCTTCTAGGTATGCATTTTCCGCAACAACATTCATAGCATCTCCGCCGTACATTTTACCGATATGAATAATATTAGTATTACGAGCTTTAGTATGCAATGCATTAAGTTTTAACATCTCTTGGAAAAACATTGTAGCCACATTAAGAGCATCGATTCCAGTATTTTTCAAACCAACGTGAGCTGCACGCCCTTTAATATAGATTCTATATTCATTAGCACTAGCCATAATTTCTTTTGGTTTAGAGATGATATGCCCTTCTGGATAATCTGGATTCATATGTAAGGCATAACTTGCTAAAATGTTATACGGTGAAAAATTAAAATCATTGATTAATAAATTTCCACCGCCGAAAGTTTCTTCAGCTGGTTGAAATACGAAAATGCTATTCACCTTCGTATCATTATTTTTGTAATAATCTACCGCTTCTATAACACTACCTAAAAGCATAGTAGTATGTCCATCATGTCCACAAGCATGCATCACACCATCATTATTTGATTTAAAATCAACATCATTTTCTTCTGTGATAGGCAATGCATCAATATCAGCTCTGAATAAAATCGTATCTTTAGTTTCTACGCTTGCTTTACAGATTACCACCAACCCTGTCTCAAGAGTTTCTTGAAATTCTATACCATATTCTTTTAAGACACTAGCGATAAATTCTTTTGTTTTATGTTCTTCCAAAGATAGCTCTGGATTTTGGTGTAGGTGTCTACGCCATGATGTTAAATTCTCTTCAGTAATTACTTTCATCTTCTTTTCCTACTTTATTATAAGTTTCTTAATTCTGCGATAATATCTACTTTTTCTTCAGCAACTTCACTACGTGTTTTAATTACTCGTGCAGGAACACCCGCTACTACATCTCCACTAGCTACGTCTTTTGTTACTACACTTCCAGCTGCAACAACAGCGTTGTCTCCGATTTGCACACCTTCTAAGATAACAGCATTAGCTCCGATAAGAACATTGTTACCTACACGTACTGGTGTAGCATTAGCTGGTTCAATAACACCCGACAACACAGATCCAGCACCAACATGAGAGTTTTCTCCAACTTCCGCACGTCCACCTAAAATAGCATTCATATCGATCATAGTGTTTTTACCAATTTTAGCTCCGATATTAATAACAGCACCCATCATGATAACCGCATTATCTCCAATACTAACGTGTTCACGAATTGAGCATCCTGGTTCGATACGAGCGTTAAACTGAGTTAAATCAATCATCGGCACACCGCTATTACGGCGATCATTTTCTACACGGTGATTTACTACCACAGCTTTATTAGCTTCGTAAAATTCCACCCAATCAGCAAAATCCGCAAAGATAACTCTTGAGTTTCCTTCACCATAAACTTCTAAAGTTTCTGGAAATTCTACATCAGCGTTAAAATTAACATAAACTTTAACCGGTGTTTTCTTTTTAGATGTTGCTATAAATTTAATAATCTCTTCTGTTGATTTCATTTCTTTCTCCTATTATCTATATGATTTTTTTCTATTTTATATCTAATTTTTACATATGTCAAACTAACTTTATTATAATATTCTTTGTTTAAGGGAGTGACTCAAAAATCGTGATTTCGTAGAAATCGTTTTTTTAGAGTCACCCCCGCACAGTTTATTAGATATCTAAAAAGCTTTTATAAAGCTAATTTAGATATCAATAAACCACTGCGTCTATGAGTTTTCATGGAGACGACTCAATAAAACTCTTTTAAAGAATCCCTTGAATCCCTTCTGACTTTATTATTCTATACCTAGTACATCTTTCATAGAATATAATCTAGGTTCATCAACACTGTTAAGCCACTGTGCGGCTGTAACAGATCCTTTTGCGAACATTTTTTTACTTAGAGCTGTATGTTTAATCTCAATTACTTCATCTTCTCCAGCAAAAATCACTTCATGCTCACCTACTATAGTTCCACCACGAACCGCGTGAATTCCAATCTCTTTTTCTTGGCGTTTCATATCTCCGTGACGACCATAAACTCTAGTATAATCTTCTACATCTTTAACCGCATCTACTAACATTTTTGCAGTTCCACTAGGTGCATCCACTTTTTTATTGTGGTGTTTTTCAATAACTTCGATATCATATCCTAATAACAATTCACTAGCTTTTTTCACTAATTCTACTAAGACATTTACTCCTAAGCTGTAATTTCCAGCGTAAACTACTCCAACATGAGTCGCTAATTCATCGATTAATTCTAATTCTTCTGCAGTATGACCAGTCGTCGCTATTACAACCTTCGTAGTTGTACGTTTAGCATACTCCACTAGTTCAGCAGTCCCAGCATGATGAGAAAAATCAATAATCACATCAGCCACCTTTTCTAAACTTTCATATGAAGTATAAGTAGGAAATTTCTCTTCTAATAATTCACGACCTACACCTGCAACAATTTCTAAATCAGTACTGTCTTGAATATAGTTTTTTAGAACTTGTCCCATAGTTCCATTATAACCACTTAATAAAACTCTCATTTTTACTCTCCTTGTAATGAATTAAGTCTTGCAATCTCTTGCTCTAATTTTGTCGCTAATGTTGGAGCAACGAGTGTCATAGGTAGGCGGTAGTGACAAGCTGATTTTCCAATTAATTCTACACATTTTTTAACTGGCATTGGGTTTGGTTCAGCAAATAACATGTGGATGAAGTCTAAGTATTTAAGTTGTAATTCAAACGCTTTGTCCACTTGTCTTTCTAAAGCATATTTACACATTAAGTGGGTTGCTTTTGGATAAATATTAGCTAAAACAGAGATTGTCCCTTTACCTCCTGCTAAAATAATAGGTACATTAATGTCATCATTTCCTGAGTAAATATCAATTTTATCCCCTACTAAGTTTCTAACTGCTAGAGTATGAGCAATATCCCCTACAGCATCTTTGTACGCCACGATATTTTTGTGTTGAGATAAGTGTAAAATAGTCTCAGGCGCCATAACTTGTCCAGTTCTTCCTGGTACATTGTAAAGTACGATTGGTAAATCTACACTATTCGCGATTGCTTCAAAGTGTTCAATTAGACCTTGTTGGCTAGTTTTGATGTAATATGGTGTTACTACTAATAATGCATCTGGTCCTAATTTTTCAATTTCTTGGCTTAATCTAATTGAGTGAGCTGTATCGTTAACCCCACTACCTGCAATAACAGGTACACGTCCTGCTACTCTATCAATAGCGAATTTAATTACCGCTACTTGCTCATCGTCAGGCATAGTTGAACTCTCACCAGTAGTTCCCGCTACGATAATCGCATCTGTACCTTCACTAATTTGGAATTCGATTAACTCTCCAAACGTATCATAATCTACACTTCCATCCTCAAAAAATGGTGTTACTATTGCTACTCCGCTTCCTGTATAAATTGTCATAATCTTGTTCTCCTTGTTTCTAACTTATTTTATATAATTTTAATAATATTTTTTATGTTATTTTTTAAATTAAATATCTTGTCTAATTAAATCTTCTAAAGTCTCACCTTTTACTACTAGGCGACTAGTTCCATCTTTTACAAATACTACCGGCAATTTCGGTAATCTATTGTAATTGCTACTCATACTGTAGTTATACGCTCCTGTTGATGATACTAATAGTAAGTCACCTTGCTCAGCTTTAGGTAATTTTGCATCCATTACTAACATATCTCCAGATTCACAACACTTACCAGCAACTGTATAAGTTGTATCAGCTTCTTGATTCATTTTATTAGCTAATATTGCCTCGTATTTTGCTTTATATAATGCATAACGAGGATTATCTGCCATACCTCCATCAACGAACACGTATTCACGACCTGCAAAAGTCTTCTTAACTCCACCAACGCTATATAATGTACTACCTGCGTTACATGTTAAACTTCTACCTGGCTCAATGACTACCATAGTTAAATCTAAGCCAAAATTATCACTTTCACGTTCCACTACTTCGATATATTCTCTTAAAAATTCAGCAAGTTCAAAAGGTCTATCTTCTTCAGTATAATAAACTCCAAAACCTCCACCTAGATTAAGAACACTTATAGTTAAACCTAATCTTTCTTGAACTTTTTTCGTAAATTCCATAACCACTTTTACAGCTTCAAAAAATGAAGTTTTCTCAAAAATTTGTGATCCGATGTGTGAATGGAATCCTACGAAGTTAAGATTGCTTTGATTATTAATATCTGCGATTAAATCATAAATTGTTTCATCATATACTGAATAACCAAATTTTGAATCATCTTTTGCAGTTTTGATGTATTCATGAGTATGCGCATCGATACCTGTATTAATTCTTAGAAGTACATCTACAGTATTCTCACTCTCTCTTACAATTTCATTAATCATTTCATATTCATAGTCATTATCTATGACGATAGTTCCTACACCAACTTCTAATGCATATTGTAGTTCCTCACGAGTTTTATTATTTCCGTGGAAATAAGCTCGTCTCATATCATATCCAGCTTTATATGCTGTATGAATTTCACCAAGTGAAACCACATCTACACCTAAACCTTCTCTACTTGCAATTCTTAATACTTCTAAACAACTAAAAGCTTTCGATGCGTAAAGAACTTCTGTATTGAACTTCGAACTTTTAAAATTATTAATAAAAGTCCTACATTGGTTCACTAACATATTCTCATCATAAACATAAAGTGGTGTCCCGTATTGAGCCTTTAACTCACTCACCCCAACACCTGAAATATTCAGTTCACCATTTTCTACCGTCATACCATCAAATAATCTCATTACTTTCTCCTTCAAATAAGTTATAAAAAATAGACTACAAGAACAAAAGGTCCTTGTAGTCTAGCTTATGATTCTATCCTATTCCTCTTGCCCTTATTATAAAAAGCTCACCATGAAGAAAATGGGCATTTTCTAATGACAGTGCTATGCCTATTCGACATAACCCCAGTGAAATAAATCACTTCGGCGATGCTACCTTTTAAATTAGTCATCGCGGCCTCTTTTTATAATACTTATCTATTTACGTTGTATAAATAATATCATGGTTTGAAATTATTGTCAATAGTTTTCAGAAAATTTTTATAATACCCTAGTTTTGGTGTTTACATATACACAATTAGTATTGGTTGTAATTACTCTTTAAAACAACTATAATATACTCATACTAAAAGAAGATTGCACAATATACTCTTCTTAATATAAAAAATAAAGGATTATAAAATGTGATTGACTTCACAAAAAATGACGACTTAAATAAAATTATCAGTGACAATGACATAGCGATTATTCAATACGGATCAGCCACATGTATGCCATGTCACTCAATAAAAAACCGAATTACTTCATGGCAAGAAGAACACAAAGACATCGCAGCATACTACATTTCATTAGAAGAAAATATGGAAATTGCTGCTCAACGAGGTATTCTTTCAGCACCAACTGTAGAAGTTTATATTGAAGGAAGACTATCTATTCAAAAAAGCGGATACTTCAGTCTAGATGAAATTCTAGAAAAAGTAAGTACTGTAAGTGAACAAATGAAATAAAAAATATGGGAGTGACTCAAAAATCATGATTTCGTAGAAATAGATTTTGTCGAGTCACTCCCGCACAGGTTATTAGATATCTAAAAAGCTTTCATAAAGTGAATTTAGATATCAATAAGCCACTGCGTCTATGAATTCTCATATACACTTTTTTTAAAGTTATAATTTTTGAATCGCTCTTGTTGTTAGTTATTGATTTATTTGGCTAATATATCTACAGGTTCTTCGCCTAGTAATAGTTTTACATCATTTATATCAACAATTCTAAAGCCTTTGATTTTTGATTCCAGTTGTTTTACTGACTTAGTCACCCTAGATGTATCGATAAGTAATATCTTTTCATAGTCAGGTACTTTTTCTTCCGCTCTCTTAAGAAATCTCATAACATGCTCAGGATGTAAATATGTCTGACCTTTATATGATTTTATTTCTACTACATATTCCTTACCATTTTTTTCAAGACATAGATCAAAATCCCTACTTCTATTTTTGGGCTCCGTAACTTTATAACCAACATTTTTAAAAGCATACGCAAGTAATAGTTCTTTACCTATTGGCGAAGTTAACTTCTCTAGAGCTGCAAGTAAGGGTTTAGGTTTAATCTTAATAACCGATTTCTTTAATCCCTCAGGATCTTTTGTTAATAGTTTTCTATTAAATCCAATAATATAATCTTCCACTATAGCAAAATGACCATGCGCTATACAGTTTCTAATCGCTGTTAATAAAGCATTTATTTTTGAAAAAGTAGTATATTTCGCAACTATTATTTTTTGACAATTAGAACAGATATTTTCCTCAAAAAATCTCCATTCATCATTACTTATAACATCCTTTGAGCCTATCCACTTCACATCACGACTTTCATCCATTCCCATTTGATTCATGACATAGATAAATGAAAATTCATCATATAACTTATCAGAAATCAATTCATTTTTATCTGATTGGTATGAATCAATATTCGGTGTATACCAAAGTAATTTTTTTATTACAGTATCCATTTCTTCTGAAAGTTTAATTGGTCTAGGGCTGTGGTGTATTTTATAATTTTTTTCACTTCTACTACTACAACATTTCTTAAACATATCCTTCTCCTAAAGCTAGTAAAATTTTGAAATCAGTTTATATTAATTTTATTATAGCATATATTCTATTCATAAAAAAAGACACGTAGGGGTTATATACGTGATTTTAGGAGAGAATACTAAATTATTTATAACTATTATTTTTCTTTGTATCCTCTTCTCGTTTCTGCTATAATCAGAGGTGGAGAGAGAAGTTAGGGAGTTTAATACTTCCGATAAAGGTGGTGGCTACTTTTCTATGGAAGGAGATGGTGCTTATGCTCATAAGTAACAAAATCTGGACGAAAGGAGTAGCAAGTTGTCTGCGTTTGAAATTATACAAACTATTATAGGTGTTAATCTTTTAATTGCAACTGTAGTAGGTGTGTGTATCTCAGCACTAAGAAAAGACAATAAAAAATAACCATCTTTTATATACTTTGACGAGTTAGATGGTTATTTATATCATTCAACGAGCCACCGTCTTTAAAACGGCTCTCTCTTTATAAATTCATTTTAACACAAATCTATATTTAAATCAAAAATTTTATCTAATTTAGATATATGTTAATCACTATATTTGAAATAAAACTAGATAATTTTTATTATATCCCCACAAATACTTTAACGATATCTTTCAATTTAGAAAGAACTGATTGCTTCTTAGCTTCTCTTTCTCCACCAACACGTCTTACTGGTGGTAATACATCATCTAATTCAGTTCCACCTTGGGCAACATATCCTCTACTAATTGATTTTTCTATGAATTTCTTAGATTTTTCTTTTAGATTTTCTTCAGAGATAAGTTCATTTATTTTTTGTTCTTTCTCAATCTTAGCATATTCATAAAAGGCTTCTAGTATGTCTTCATTTTTATCAAACTTAGTTAGGTCTGTACGATTGATAAATTCAATAATCAATTCTTCTTTGGCTCTTGTTCCAAGTGAAGAACGAATTAATCTTCTTATTTCTTCTTTTAGTGTTTCATTATTCGTACCTTGTTCTTTAGCTTTTTCAAGGATTAATGCTAAGATATAATCAAGATTTACCTCTTCAGTCTTCAGAAGATCAATATGGAATTCAACATCTGAGAAATCAATTTTCTCCTCGTTTTCTCCGCCTTTTCCTTTGTCTCTTCCACCAGAATTTATTAACTCTTCCTTTATCTTAATATACGTACTCTTCATATCCTGTTTCAATCTCTCAGAAATTATCTTCTCGAAACTACTAAACTCATCATAGTTTCTCAAGATATTTTCTCTCTTCAAGATTTCACCGAATAACTTAACAAATTCTTTTTTATCTTTTTCTAACTTGATTTCTGTTGGGTCTGGGAATTTTTCTACAATTTCTTCACATAGTTCCTTATACCCTTTGAATACAACTCCTGTATCTTCATCCGTGAAGCCGTTAATGTAATCATCATAACTACGCTCGATAATTACATTTATACTATTCTCATCACCGAATAGCTTAATCGCATCTTTAGTAGCTTTTTCTAAGTTTCTAAAACAAACGATATTACCGAAGGCTTTCATCTTATTTAGAATCCTATTTGTTCTAGAAAATGCCTGAATAAGTCCATGGTATCTTAAGTTTTTATCAACAAATAATGTATTCATAGTTGGAGCATCGAATCCAGTTAAGAACATACCAACAACAATTAGTAAATCTACTTCTTTGTTTCTTACTCTACTAGATAAATCTTTATAATAATTCTCAAATCCATTACCATCTATAGTGAAGTTAGTTTGGAAGAATGAATTATAATCATCAACTACATTAGTTAAAAATTGTTTTGCAGTAGTTGACATAGCTGATGACGACATACTCTCTTCTTCAATCTCTCCTGAAGCTCTCTCTTCATTTGGAGCATAACTAAATATTGTTGCAACTTTTAATTTTTTATCTTCAGGTAAGTCTGCCTGTTGTTTTTTAAACTCTTCATAATACATCTTCGCCGCATCTACACTTTGCACCGCAAACATCGCATTAAATCCATTAATACGTTTATCCTTTACAGTATATTGTGTATTGCGATAAGTTTTAGAATCAAACTTATCAAGAATGTAATTAGTAATTTCTGAAATACGCTCTGGGTGTAAGAACATCTTATTCTCAAGAGTTTTTAGTTTTTCATCGTCTGTTTCTTCTTCAGAACTCTTGAACTTCGGATTAATACTGTTATAGTCAATCTTGAATTTAAGAACTTTACCATCTCTAATCGCATCGGTAATTACATAACTATGTAATTGTGCACCAAATACACTAGCCGTTGTAGTTTCTCCATCTATTGAATTCTCTACAAGAATTGGTGTCCCAGTAAATCCAAATTGATAATAGTGTTTAAATGAACTTTGAATATTTTTTTGAGCTAAACCAAATTGAGACCTGTGACACTCATCATAAATAAATACGCAATGCTTGTTATAAATGTCATGCCCTTTATTACTTTTAACAAACTCATTTAATTTTTGAATCGTAGTAACAACTATTTTATTATCTTGTTTTTCAATACTAATTTTTAATTCTTTAGTATCCTTACTTCCATTAACACTATCTTTTTGGAATTTTTGGTATTCACGCATAGTTTGATAGTCTAAGTCTTTTCTATCAACTACGAAGAATACTTTATCAATATAATCTAACTCAGTAGCTAATCTTGCTGACTTGAATGATGTTAGAGTCTTACCAGATCCAGTAGTATGCCAAATAAATCCACCAGCTTCTACACTTCCAGCTTTTTTATTTTCAAAACTAGAATTAATTCTCCATAATAGTCTCTCAGTCGCAGCAATTTGATAAGGACGCATGATTAAAAGGACATTTCTTGAATTAAAAACACAATATTTTGTTAAAATCTCAAGTATAGTTCTCTTCTCAAAGAAAGTCGCTGTAAAGTCTTCTAAATCAACAATAACCCTATTCTTAGCATCTGCCCATTCACAAGTAAACTCATAATTACTCTTATCACGTTCAGTAGTATTAGCGAAATACCTTGTATATGTCCCGTTTGAGATTACAAAAATTTGAACAAACTTATAAAGCGAATTGTCTAAGTTAAAACTTTCATCTTCATACCTTTGAATCTGATTAAAAGCTTCTTTAATATTTACCCCACGTTTTTTCAATTCAATGTGAACAAGAGGTAAACCATTTACTAAAATACTAACATCATATCTATTTTTAGCAACAGTCACTTGGTTAACTACTTGTAAATGGTTGTTATGGATATTTTTCTTATCTATTATTTTAATATTTCTTAATCTACCGTCATCAAATATAAAATCATAAATATGATTTTCCTGAATCTTACGAGTCTTTTCGATTATTCCATCATTAGGAGCATCTAAATACTCAAGTAGAAATCTTTTCCATTCACTATCACTAAATTTAATATCATTTAACTTCTCAATTTGCACTCGAAGATTAATATATAAATCATCCATAGTTCTAACATCAAGTCTTTCATATCCTTGTGAAACTAGATTATTAATCATATTTTCTTCAAGTTGAGATTCAGTTTGATATTCTTCCACTCTACGCTCAGGCTTTTCAAACCTCGCTAAGACTATTCCACCTTGCATCTCTGCGATAGGCGAAGTCTTATACCTGAATTTTTCTTCTGACATACTCTCACTCCTTTTCCTTTTTTATTTATATCTCAAATTTTTTCATAATAACCTGTTATCTTGGAAAGTTTAACAAACACTCTCTCCAATATTCATATTGTTGTTGGCGTTGTTCTATTTCTTTTGGTAATCCCTCTTTAATATCATTCACTAAAGTATCAAACTTATCAAGAATATTTACAACATGTTGTTGAACGTGAAGAGGGGGAAGAGGAATTTTATAATTATCTGTAATCCCTGTTGCTATTTGGGGAAGCTTACCTGAAATAGCTCTACTTCTAAAATACTCTATATTATTTTTCAAATAATAATACAAGTACTTAATATTATTTTCACTATTTATTGAGTATGACCACATCTCATTTTTATGAGAAAACATACCATCGTAATATTCAAAATCAATATTTCCTCTCGATTTCACAATAATACTTGGTTTATCTATAATATTATCTTTACCAACTATCTCTACATCTAGATACGCTACTGTGTTTCCTCCAGCAAAAACTTTTACAGTACCATCTTCTATAGCTAACTCTTTCATCTCTTTGGCTGTAATATTAATCCCCTTCTGTCTCTTACAGAAATTAGAAACTTTTTCCCATTCTACTCTATCCTCAATATCTACTTCAACTATAATAGCAGCTTTTTGTAAAATATCATAGTAAATATTAGATATTATGAACGTTCGTTCGTTCGTTCTACTACATTCTACGTCAAATGTCAAGAGTTTTTCACGATAATATTCATATTGTTTCTGACGTTCTTCTATTTCTGCAGGCAACAATCCTTTTGTATCTGCAAGCAATACTTGGAACTTATCCAAGACCTTCACTATTTTATTTTGAAGTGAAAGAGGTGGAATAACAACCTTTACTTTTCCAAGTTCTTGACCACTCAATGATGCCCTAGTTGTAAATGAACTTCTTCTTATTATTTCTTTTCTTATTTCGTGGCATCTAAACAAATGCGCACTATATTCTGGTAGTAATAAATCACTATTTTTAAGTCTCGCTCTTATTGTGAATCCATTAAACACAGTATTATTTAAATCTTCTATCACAACAGAAGAATACCCCACCTCTTCTTTGACTTCTGAGGTACGAGTAAAAAGAACATCCCCTTTTTCTACACTAAATCTTGCTATTTCATCTTGTGTTAATTCTACTTTTTCTATTATATCTTGTTCATGTAATCTATCTAATTTATAGACATTAACATAACTAATAAAGGGAACACCTTTTCCAAAATATTCTTTTCCTTTATTTAATCCATTTTTAAAATCAAATATTTCATCTAATTTAAAAATTTTTAATCTTCTATCCTCTTCCATTTCCTTAGTCACTTTAGTCAAATATTCTTCACTTAATAACTTATCCCTATAATACGTATATTGTTTAGTACGTGACTGAAGTTCCGACTGAAGTTCCGTAACATAATTTGTGAATTTGTCAAGTATTTTTACTATTTTTTCTTGAGTTTCTAGTGAGGGAATTGGGATTTCTATATTTAAAATTCTATCTTTTGATATATTAAATCTAGTTACTCCTTGTGCTGTATTCGATATTTTTTTTCTTAATTCAACAGATCTAAATAGATGCTTTGAAAAATCAGGCAATATTTCTATATTTTCAAAAAATCTATATATAAAACAAAAACTATTTAAATAGGTTTCTTCTTTTAAATCTTCTGTGACAACTGCAGTCATACCAGCATCCTTAATATTTTCTGAAGAAGCTGTAAATAAAACGTCACCTAACTTTACTAAATTCTGTTTTTCTATTTCTTTTATTCTAACTGTCTCTACTCTAATATCATTATTAATTTCATAGTTATTAAAAACACTAATATATGGTATGTATTTGGTTGTTCCAGTTTTAAAGTCGTCAGCAGTTACTCCCTTCAATCCCGAGAATATGCTTCCGATTTCCCCTAACTTCTTCCATTCTACTTTTTCATTCTTAAGTAATTCTAATATGTTCGTCATCTATTTTCCTCCTTTCTTTGCTATTTTTTCTATGTTTTTGATTTCTTCTAAATAGTCTTGTTCTACTTGTGTTAAAGTGTGTTCTGAATATTTTTTATATTCTTCTTCCACCTTTTTTTCCATTTGTTTTCGTGATATACTTCCTGCATTTTCTAATACATCTTCACCTGTTGCTCGTAGTATATTATCTACATGTTTTATCCAATCTGCCATTGTCATAGCTACTTCTCGTTCTGCTTGTCTTTCTGCAAAGTCTAAATATCCAGATACAAGCTGATTTAAACTACGTAATTCTTTTTCACTTAAATAGTTTTTAGCTGTTTTAGCTTCTGTTAATGTTGGTAATTCTCCTTTAAAGGCAGTTAGTCCCATAAATTCTTTACCGCCATCTACTCTATCAAATATTAACTCACTTGCCGTATGATGATGTATTGCATAATGCATTTTATTTTGTACAGTGGCAAAGAATTTCTTAGCTTCTTCACTATTTCCATCATAATCAATTGAAGTTGCGAATAAGTCTAATACTTGACGATAAAATATTTTTTCACTTGAACGAATATCACGAATACGTTCTAAAAGTTCTTTGAAATAATCATTACCAAACAAAGAAGTCCCTTGTTTTAAGCGATCATCATCCATAGCAAAACCTTTTATCATATACTCTTTTAATACGTTTGTTGCCCAAATTCTAAAGGCAGTCGCTTTTTTAGAATTTATTCTATATCCGACTGAAATGATGGCATCAAGATTATAATATTTTAAATCCCTAACCTGTTCTTTTCCTTCTATAGCACCATGTTTTGTGGTGTGTGCAAAATTTGCACATACCACTTCTTTGTCAAGTTCTCCTTCTTCAAAAATATTCTTTAAATGTCTCCCTACTCCTGTTCTATCAATTCCAAATAGTTCAGCAAGTGCATTCTGAGTCATCCATATAGTATCTTCAGATACTCTTACATTAACACTAACATTTTCTTCATCTAAAGAATACATTAAAAAACTAATTTCATTATTCATCGCTCTCTAGCTCCCTAACTATCTCATCTATAGATGCACGCAGTTCATCAATTTTTTTCACAGTTTCAGCAATTTCTTTATTTAATACTTTAATATCAATTTTTTCTCTAGTGTCTTCTTTTTCTATATATGTTGATACTGATAAATTATAATCATTTTCCTCTATTTCACTATTATCTACATAACGTGAAAAGTGTTCCACATCTGCTCTATTTCTAAACTCTTCAATGATGTTATCTATATTTTTTTCTTCTAATATATTATTATTTGTTTCTTTTTTGAATTCTTTGGATGCATCTATGAATAAAGTTTTATTCTCAGTTTTATTTTTCGCTAATACTAATACACATGTAGCAATCGATGTACCAAAGAATAGATTATCTGGAAGTTGAATAACACAATCAACAAAGTTATTATCTACTAAATATTTTCTAATAGTTTTCTCCGCACCTTTTCTATAGAAAATACCCGGGAAGCAAACTATAGCCGCTCTCCCTTTACTTGATAAATAGCTAAGTGAATGCATAATAAACGCATAGTCCGCATATGATTTAGGAGCAAGTTTTCCTGCTGGTGCAAATCGTTCATCATTAATTAATGTTGGATCCGCATCACCTATCCATTTTATAGAATACGGTGGGTTTGATACTATAGCATCAAATGGCCTCTCTTCTCCATGCTGAGGATTTAATAATGTATCTCCACGTTTAATAGAAAAATCATTATAGTTTACATTGTGTAAGAACATATTCATACGAGCTAAGTTGTAGTTAGTTAAGTTAATTTCTTGACCGTAATAACCTTCTTCTATTTCTACACCTTCAAACTTTCTCATTTGTAATAATAACGAACCACTTCCACATGTCGGGTCGTACACTTTATTAATTTTTTCTTTTCCATCAACTACTATTTTAGCTAGCAGTCTCGACACTGTCTGGGGAGTGAAGAACTCTCCACCAGATTTACCTGCATTAGATGCATAATTAGAAATTAAATATTCATAAGCATCTCCGAATGCATCAATGTGATTGTCTTCAAATTTACCGAAATTCAATTCACTAATACCCACTAAAATACTAGTTAACTTTGCATTTTTTTCTGTTACCGTTTCACCTAGACGATCACTTGTTACATCGACATCTCTAAATAACCCTTTAAAATCTTCTTCAGAACCAGTTCCCATAGCACTCTTTTCAATACTATCAAAAATATCTTTTAATTTAGCATTTAATTCCATCTTTGGATTAATATTCTTTACAACATTTTCAAAAAGTTGACTTGGTAAGATGAAAAATCCTTTTTCTTTAACAATCCCAGGTTTAAAATCTTTTAACGCCTCTTCATCACTCAACTCAGCATAATTAAAATCCACAGCTCCTGCTTCACGCTCGGCTCTATTAAAATAATCTCTCATATTTTCTGAGATGAATCTATAGAATAGTATACCTAATATATACTGTTTAAAATCCCAGCCGTCTACTGCACCTCTTACATCATCAGCAATCGCCCAGATTTTTCTATGCAATTCTGCACGTTGTATTGTTTCGTAATTTTCTTTTACACTATTTCCCATTTTCATCTCCTAATTTCTTATATTATCCTTACCATTATAACACATAAAGTATACATAAAAAAAGACACGTATAGATTATATACGTGTTTTTAGGAAGGAATACTGAGGTTTCAAAACCTAAAGATTTTCGATTAGCTTTTGTCTCTTATTTACATAATCTTAAAAATATAATTTTAATTCTAAATATAATAAGAATATCTTTTCTGATGAGATTTGCAGTGTTATAATAAAAGTAGGCTACTTGCCCGGAAGGGAGGTGTTTATATGGTTGATATATTCATCCAAATCCTTGTTGGGCTATTTGTAGGAGTTATTCTCCTATTTATAGAATATTTTTATTTCCTAAATGATAAAAGCAACAAGAAGAAGTAGTCTTATTTAGGCACGACGTATATGTATCACTTCATGTATGAATATATATTAGCCTACTAAATTGAGTATGTTAATACATATAAAAAAGCAACTGAATCCGCATTTCAGTTGCTTTTCGTGTTTATATGTGAATATATTCATCCAATTCACTTATCTACATTCTAACACATCCATTTTCTTCTTGTCAATTAATTTGAAGGATAGGATATAGTAAAATTATTACATTAATTCCCAAAGTAAATTCCAGTTAAAGAAAACATACTGAAATTTAATTTGAAGCTAGTTTTATCTAGAAATTAACCTTTTATAATTAACCGAATTTGACTAAGAACAAAATTTTGCCTAACTTTTTGAGTACAGTCCCTTTTACTACTTTATCTCTTTATACTTACTCCATTACAAACCTACTCGCTAATTTGTAGACTTGTTTTATTTCTTTTGTTTCTAAATTCCAAGTTTTTAATTCTTCTTTTATTAATTCTGGAAATTTTCTACTTATATCTCTTAGTGCATTCCCTACTGATTTTCTTACATATTCACTAGCATCTTCTTTTAATGGAGCTATTCTTTTTATTGCCTCTTGTGGATTTTCTTTAAAATATGGTCTACTAGTCCATATTCGCAATCCTTCTGTGACTGCCCTTCTAGTATTTGGATTATCTGAACTTAGCCACTCATCAACTACAGGGATTGAATTTTCATAACCTTTATTTTTACAATATTCATCAAATGCTTTTGCAAGAACCTCTTGTACTCTCCAATTATCATCTTTAGATACTTCATCTCGCATAAAAGTTAGGATATCACTATCATCTGATAAATATCCGAAAAGAAATACACTATACATTCTAACTTGATATACTTTTGACTCATAGGATAAGAAAGCTAACTTCTTAATATAAGCTCTATCATTATTTTTATAATCAGCTAAGGCTCTTTTCTCTTCTTCCTTGAATCCACTCTTTATTAGAGAAAATTCTTGCTCTAGGCTTTTAATATATTCGTTCAAATAAATTCACCACCTTATTATTACTAAAAAAAGCATATAGAATGCTAGACACTCTATATGCTTAAGGATGATTTGCTAAAATTAGTTGTTAGCTTTTAAGAAATCAACAGTTTTTTGGATTACTAACTCACCACGTAAGTCTTCAACACTAATACGTTGTTTGATTCCTTCTTCAGTCATATTGTACATAGTAGCAAGTTCTTTAACTTCTGCATCGATGTCAGCATCTGTTACTTCAACTTTTTCTACTTCAGCGATTTCACCTAATACGAATGAAGTTTTGATTTTGTTTTCTGCATCAGATTTCATTTCAGCTTTAAGTTCAGCTTCACCTTTTCCAGTGAATTGTTGGTATAAATCAAATGATAATCCTTGACGAGATAAGTTTCCAGTGAATTGTTCAAACATAGAATCAACTTCTTGTTCTACTAATTTTTCTGGTACAGAAAGTTTTGCATTTTCTACAGCTGTAGAAATTACTTTATCAGAATAAGATTTTTCTGCTAAGTTTTCTTTTTCTAATTTGATTTCTTCTTTTAATTTTTCTTTGTATTCAGCTACTGTTGAAGCTGCTTCTTTAGAGAATTCTTTAACGAATTCGTCAGTTAATTCTGGTAAAACTTTTTCTTTTACGTCGTGAACTGTAACTTCGAATTTAGCTTCTTTACCAGCTAAGTCAGCTACTTGGTAGTTTTCTGGGAATGTTACGTTAACTTCTGTGTCAACTGGTGCAACTTTTCCTTCTAATTGCTCTTCGAATCCAGGGATGAATGAACCTGATCCTAATTCTAATTCGTAACCTTTAGCTTCTCCACCTTCGAAAGCTTCATCTCCGATGAATCCTTTAAAGTCGATAACTACGATATCACCTTTTTTAGATTCTCCTTCTTTGATTTGCCATTCAGCTTGACGGCTTAATAAACTGTCTAATCTTTCTTCTACATCAGCATCAGTTACTTCTACTGAGTCTTTTTCTAATCCAAGGTTTTTGTATTCACCTAATTCAACGTTTGGTTTAACAGTAACAACTGCTTCGAATTTAACACCTTCTTCTTTGCTGATTTCTTTTACATCGATATCAGGCATAGCTAATGGTGAAACTTCTAATTCGTCGATAGCTTTAGTGTAAGCTCTTGGTAATACATAATCAACTGCATCTTGGTATAATGCTTCTTCACCGTACATTTTGTTGAATACGGCTCTTGGTAATTTACCTTTTCTGAATCCAGGTGCGTTAACACGTTTAACTGCACGTTTGAATGCTTGGTCTAATCCTTTCGCAAATTCTTCTTTTGTTGCTGAAAAAGCGATAACTACTTTTCCATCTTCTTTATTTAAAATTTGTGACATTTATTTTTCCTCCAAAAATACTTTTAAGCATCATCAAAAATGTTAGTATAAAAATACTAAAAACTCTTGATTAATTATATAGTAAATAGCGTAAAAAGTCAATAATTACACATCTAAATTATTGTTTTCAAAAGTAATTTCCATACTTTCAAAAAATTTTCTAACTATATATAATTTGATACTAAATTACAAAAAAATTGTAATACTTCTTACTTTTTTATTATCTACCTACTATTTTTTTACTAAATTCTTTTATCAATTTATCATTTTCTCTAAAGTTTGGATAATATTTTCCTAACAATGCATAAAATCTAGGTGTGTGATTTGTTTCTAGTAAATGAGTAAGCTCATGAACAACTATATGCTCTAGACACTCAATCGGATATTTTATAAGTTCATAGTTTACCCAGATTCTTTTCGCTTCAATATTACAAGTTCCCCAACGGGTTTTCATCTTTTTGATTCTTAGTTGTTCAGCATGGACACCCATGATTTTTTCATATTTATTAATAAACTCTAAAGCTTTGTTATAAAGAACTTTTCTCAGATAACTTGTAACTATTTGTTCTCTGTCTTGATCTTTATCCTTTATAACTAAAATGATTTTATCATCGGATAATCTTACTACATTCTTATTTCCTAATTTTACTTCTAAAACAAATTCTTTTCCGAAAATAATATGTTTTTCACCAGTTACATACTGTTTCACAGTATAGCCATTCATTAATATATTGTTTCTTCTTAATTTAATTTCATCGATATTGTCTCTAATTAATTTTTTAATAAGATAGTTAGGTGTTCTTGGCGGGGCACTTACTACTACATCAGCGTTTTTTTCGACTTTTAAATAAATGTTTTTCATATTTTTTCTGTATTTAATCGTAACGACTAAATCATCCACATTTATTACTTTTTGCATACTCCCCCTCCTCATATTATTATTATTTTAATTCACAACCTACCAAAGCAGTCCCAACTCGTATATGAGTTGCACCTTCTTCAATCGCAATTTTATAATCATTACTCATACCCATAGATAAAAATTCACACGGTGCATATGACAATTCAAGTTCTTTTACTTCATCACGAAGCTGTCTTAATTTTCTAAAACAATTACGTAGCACATCTTCATCATCTACAAAAGGCGCCATTGTCATAAGACCTACGACTCTTATTTTTGAATATTGTTCTAGTGATTTTATGAAATTTGTAGCTTCTTCTGGAGTTAAACCATGTTTACTTTCTTCGCCAGAAACATTAACCTGAACGAAACAATTGATTTCTTTTTCCGCACGTTTTTCGATTTCCTTAGCTAAGCTATCTCTATCTAAAGCATGGAAATAATCTACCTCATTAATCACATCACGTACTTTTCTAGTTTGTAGACTTCCTATTAAATGCCACGTCTTATCAGAATATTTACTTTTTCTCTCAACATAATTTTGAGGACGATTTTCAGCGAAATCTGTAATTCCCGCCTCTATCGCTTCTTCAACTCTAGCATCTGTAACATATTTAGTTACGGCTATTAGTTTCACTTCATCGGCATTTCTACCGACTTTTTCACAAGTTTCAGCTATCTCTTTTGTTATAGTTTCAAAGTTTTCTCTAACGTTCATTTTCTCTCCTACTTACTCTATATTTATAATACTTTATTCTAATTATAACATGATGTTTATTATTTTGTTATTAATAAAATTAAAAAGGAGTGACTTGAAAATTAAGGTTCTCTAAAAACTTTCATTTTCAAGTCACTTTTTATTATTTCTTAGGTACAAGTTCCAAAACTCTATACTTAGGAATATTTCCTATAGATTCACTAGTATATTCTCCTTTTACCCATTTTTCAATTTGATCATCATAATTATCACTTAAGAAGTGTCCACTTTGTCCAGGTCCAACAATATGATGTCCTGTTTTAGTCTCAAAATCATAAACAAATCTCCAAGAAGCACCGTGATTTACAAGTCCTTCTTCATTTTGTTTCGCTGCTTGAACTGTAACTTTAGAACCTGAAATAGGATATTCTTTCGGATTTAAGAAATATGCTAACAATACAGATGATTTAGCTAATGGATGTCTGAATCCTAATGTATGAGCTGTTCCCCACTTCCATTTAGATACGTCATTTCCATATTTACCTTCCAATTCAGTTATAGTTTCATTTAAACTGTTTGTTAATACTTCTTGTAGTCCATTTTTCTCTTCAATAAGATTTACTTTTTTACCGTTTAAACTATCTCTAAGTATCTTATCTACATAACTCTCTTTATGAGGCATAAATTTGTAAACATCTGCATCTATCTTGTCTTTTAGTATATAAGATTGGATTTTTTTCATCCACAGATCAAAAATTAAAGGAGCTGCTTCATCTTTCTCGTCTACATTATTCCATGATTTTAGCTTATCAACTATTTCTATTTTAGAGATTTTATCAACATTTATATTTTTCAAGAAGTTTGGTAAAAATTCTTGTGCATATAGATTTTTTGTATCCATTTGAAGTTTCTTCATATCATCAACTGTTAAATTATTTTTCTCTGATAATACTTCATCTATACGAGCTTTTCTATATGGCTGTGCCCAAACGTTTGATGTGTGATAATCAGTTTTCACAGTTTCAGTATTCGCTGTCGCAATAAAACCTTCTTCTGGATTAACGAGTTTCGGTAATTTATCATAAGAAACATAACCACTCCATCCATAATCACTACTATAACCTGGAACAGGAAGATTCCCATCTCCCTTTTTCCTAATAGGTACATTACCATTTGATTTATAAGCTATATTTCCTTCATTATCCGCAAAAACAAAATTTTGAGCTGGTGCTTTGAATTTCTCCAATGATTTCTCAAATTCTTGCCAATTTTTCGCTTTATCTATATTTAAAATAGCTTCTAATTCTTGCGTTGATTCTAATGCTGTCCATTGCATTGAAAAACTCGTATCTTTATTTCCTAATGGTTTTAATAGTTGATCAATTATTGGACCATGTTTTGTATTAACTACCTCAAAATCGACAGCATCTTTTCCTTTTACTTTTATTGAATACTTATCAACTTTAGCATCATAGTACTCATTATCATATTTAAATTTATACGGATTATTCTCTTGTCTTTTTTCAATGTATAAATCTTGAACATCTGGTCCAAAGTTAGTTACTCCCCATGCTATGTGTTCATTATGACCAAGAATTATACCCGGTACTCCTGGGAAAATTACTCCTGAAACTTTATTATTTGGTGTTGAAAGTGACATCTGATACCAAACTGATGGAGTACCTAGCCCTAAATGAGGATCATCTGCCAATAACGGCTTACCAGATTTAGTTTTCTTACCAGAAACAACCCAGTCATTACTACCATTTTCCATCGGTGGTCGCTCAGTCTTAGCTGTATTCTTATCTATACTCACATCTATACCTAGATTTGCTTTTATAATTTCTTCATTATCTTTATTTTTTGAAAAACTATCAGGAAGTAACTGTTTTAGATTTTCTTCACCTAAATTATTTAAAATCCAATTATTAAACCCTAAATGATCCCAGTGTCCACCTAAATCATAAGCCATATACTTCCCAACTGTTAATGAATCAATCGGACTCCAATTTTCTGGAGAATATCCTAATAAAGAAAACTCATAAGGTAATTTATTATCTCTCTTAGCTTCTTCAATAAATGCATTTACTCCTTGAGCATAATTTTCTAATATTGTTTTAGCTTCTTCCGAGTAATCCTTATAAGATTCTTCTGCTGCTTTCCTTAAAGAAAAAACTAGAAATTTCTTATCATTTTCTAATGCGGCTTCTCCAACTACTTCAGAAAGTCTACCACTTGCTTGTCTTCTCGCTAAATCCATCTGAAATAATCTATCTTGAGCATGAATATAACCCTGAGCTTTGTATAAATCACTATCATTTTCAGCTTCAACTGTAGGAATTCCATTTTTATCTCGCGATATTTTCACACTCTTATCTAATATCTTTAATTCTGTCTTCCCTTCTACTGTTGGTAAAGATTTATGAACAAAGTAATACCCATAACCTCCTACCAATAATAGCAAGGTTACTAACACTATTGCTAATCTTTTTAAAATCTTAATAACTTTATTTTTCATAAGTCCTCCTAAAAAATAAATTATACTAAGAATTATATTAGCTTTATCAACTTTTTGCAAACTGATATTTCCTAAAAAAACTCTAAATAAATATAGTATTTTTTTCACTTTTATTTAATAATTATTATTTGATAGATACTGTCTATCTCTAAAGAATACTAACCATATAGATTAAATGCATTTTATTTTACTATTTTCCTAATAATAAATTTTCTTGTCAAATTTCTTGATGTTTTTAATATTTTACTATATCATTACTTCAACATACTTATATTTTTATAAAAATTTCATAAAAAAATTTCCGAAGAAACTGAATTCCTCGGAAATTACGCTTCACGCTTATATTTTTCTGAATTTCTTATTAATATTATTCTTAATCCCAAGAAGAAATATATTATACAACTAATGAATAATATACCTAAACTAAAGATTAACAATAAGATACTATACACTAGAAATAGGAACGCTACAATATTGTGATTGATTCCTTTTTTTAGAATCACAAATAGTAATAGTAAAAACAAAACTATTAATAGTGCGAAATATACCCAAGCAAGTTGTCCCATCACCTGGAAGATAAAGTGCATATCCTTCGTAGAAACATTGGCACTATCCTGAGTAAGACGCGTTTGTTCACGAATTTGATCAACTATCTTGTTTCTTAAATACTCGTTTCCTACATATCCTCGAAATAGATTAATCATTCCACCTACAAATGCAATATATACAATATAAACTATACTAGAGACAAGTAATAATATCTTCTCTAATTTATCAAAATACATTAATTCTCACCTTTATTTTTGCAGTTAGCACAAGTTCCATAAAACGATAAAGAGTTATCTTGAACCTCAAAAGAATATTCTTTTTTCATATATTCAATAAGTTTATTAAATATTGGGTTAGATACTTTTTCAATGCTATTGCAGTTAGTACATATTAAATGATGATGAAGTTCGTCATCTACAGATTGTCTTAAATGATATTTTGAAACTCCATTACTGAAAGATATTTTCTCTAAGATTTTTAATTCATAGAAAATATCTAGAGTTCTATAAACGGTAGCTATACCAATATCTGGTGTCTTTTCTTTCAGAATAAAATACAGCTCCTCTGCACTAAGATGTTTATCTTCATTCTCTACTAAAATCTCTACGATTTTCTCCCTTTGTGGAGTTAATTTGTAAGGAGATTTTTGAATAATTTTAATTATCTCATCATAAATACTCATATACTATTTCGCGCCTTTCCTATTTTTTAAGTAAGCTAATGCAAGCATAGTCTTACTGTCAGTTATAACATTATCATCTAAAAGCTTGAACGCTTCTTCGATTTTATATTTTCTTAAATTAATAAATTCATCATCATCTGGATCTATTTCTCCAGCGTATTCTAAATTATCAACATAGTAGATTGTAATTAACTCAGAACTATATCCTAATGCTACGTGAACATCGCATAGTTTTTCTAATCTTTCTTCTTCTACTACATAGCCAGTTTCTTCTCGTAATTCTCTAATAGCAGATAATTTTTTGTTATCTTCACCTGGTTCTAGTTTCCCTGCTGGGATTTCTAAGGTTACCGCTTCTATCGCTTTTCTATATTGTTCTACAAGAATGACTTCATCATTTTTTGTTAAAGCTAATATTGCTACAGCACCCCTATGATTTATCAGCTCACGTTTTGAAGTTTCTCCATTAGGTAAAGTTACTGTATGTACTTCTACATCTAAAACTTTCCCCTTAAATATTTTTTCAACTTCAATAGTTTTTTCTTCTAAATTCATTTTCACAATCTCCTCTACATTTTTACAAACTATATTCTTCTAGATCATGTGCAATCTTCACACTACATTTATCACGTAATGATTCTATAGCCTCTTTTTCAATATTTCTATCATATCTAGCACTAATATGTGTTAGATATAAACTCTCAACCTTACTTCGTGATATTATTTTCTCAATATCTAATATACTTAAATGATAGTTTTTTCTCGCATGATGTGCATCTTCTTTAAGTAAATAAGTGCACTCTGAAATAATAATGTTACTGTTTTTAACAAACTCCCCTAAACCGCCAAAGTATCTAGTATCTGGTATAATCGAAATCTCTTTTTCAGGTTTATCTTCAGATAAAAATTCGCTTGAATTATACACTTTCCCATTAAATTCAAAAGTATCTGCTTCTTTAATTTCTCTATAAAACGGCCCTGGCATAATTCCCAATTCTTTCAGTTTATTTGCATCCAAGCTCCCTTTTTGTTTTTTAAATAAAATTTTATATCCAAAACATTCAATATTATGAGCTAATGGGTAACTAAAAACAGCTACAGTTTTATTATCTATTATACACTGTTCACTAGAAATTTCAATATATTCTACCCTATAAGAAAGTGAACAATGTGTGAACATCATGTTATTTTCTATAAAATTTTTAATCCCGACTGGTCCATATATAGTAACATCTGAAGCATTTGTGTCTAAAAGGAAACTTCTAGATGATAAAAAGCCTATTAGTCCAAGGACATGATCTGCATGAAGATGGCTAATAAAAATTTTAGTTATTTTTGTTGGTTTAATATTTGTTCTTAAAATCTGGTGCTGTGTTGCTTCTCCACAATCAAACATCCAGCACTCTTTCAATTCTTGCATAAAATTAAAAACAAAACTCTGTGTATTTCTAAACTTCGCAGGAAGCCCTGCTCCTGTACCTAAAAATTGTACTTCCATCATATTCCTCAATTCAATTTTCTAAAATAATAGTGGCCTAAAAAGAAATACCATTTAAGCCACCGTATGTAATTTATAGTTTAACTACAAAAATCTGTGCATCTTGTAGGCATGTAATCACATGCTCTACTCCTGCTGGAATTTCTAATAGTTCAAATTCATTTACAGGTTCTACTTCTTCTTCAAAAGAAACTGTAATTTTTCCGCTGATGTTTAATAATAAGATATTTTTATCATTACTATATGAGTCTGTTTGGTTCCCTGTTTTCAGATTCATGTGAACTACTTGATATCTATCATTTTCTAAAACAATTCCACCTAATAATGCATTTTTATCTAATTTTATTTTTTTCATAGTTTTATCTTCCTTTACGTTTGTATAACCCGTCTTCTTCAATCATAATTAATTTATTCTTGAACAATCTTCCTACCGCACGTTTAAAGCTTCCTTTACTCATTCCAAATACTGCTTTAATCTCTTCTGGATCTGATTTATCAGTAAATTCACAATAACCGTTATTTTCGATATAATCCATTATAGCTTGACCATCGCCATCCATCCTTTCATGTGCACGAGGTAAGAATGAACCATTGATTTCTCCGTTATCTTTAACTCCTATAACACGTAGTGTCACTTTCTCACCAAGACGTGGTTCTTTCTCACGTTCACTTTCATGAACAAAAACTTTATAACCATCTTTTGTTAGTAAGAATGTTCCTACACGCATTAAACGATAAGGATAAGCTTCAATATCCTTATTTTTCATACTCTTAGTAGCTTTCGAATATAATGATGCTACGATAGTTTCTGTCGCTAAACGAGCGAATAATTGACCACTGAAGTCACGACGAAGTGTGATAAATAACTCGTCTCCTTCTTTTGGCCAAACACTTCTTAACTTAGGTAAGTCTTCTCCTAAAAGTGGAATTTCACGAGAGAACCCAATATCAAGTCCTACTCTATCTTCCTCCACTTTAACAACTTTACTAAATGCATAATCACCATAAGTAACTTCTGGTATGTTTGGTGTAGCGAATAATTTTCCACTACGTGAAGGATATACGAACATTGAATACTCTTCTCCAATTTCGTAATCATCTAAACTTTCAACGTCAGATTCGTTACAGCTTATTTCTTCTTCATTAGGCCCTTTAAATACTAACGATGAACTCTTCTTTTCTACTAGTTCTAGGAAATGAATCTCTCCTGTAATAAATTTAATATCTTCTTTTTCCATTAAGTACCTCTTTCTTTTATTTTTGTTAAATACTTTACAGTATTATTGTTGAGTATCTTCTCATAAAAAAAGGCTGATACCTAATATCAACCTTTAAATTAATCGGTAAAAGTAGTATCAGGGCGTACTTACTTAACCATATTTTTTATTTGTTTTAATTGATTTACTCTTATTTCCTTTGGAAGAAATCTTCTTATTTCATCTTCATTATACCCAACTTGTAATCTCTTATCATCAACAATGATAGGTCGTCTAAGCATTCCTGGATTATCTTGAATAACTTTATATAACTGCTGAATAGACATACTTTCGATATCCAAGTTTAATTTTTGGAACGTTTTTGATCTAAAGGAAATTATATCTTCTGTTCCGTGCTCTGTGATAGATAAAATATCTTTAATTTCATCTGTTGTTAGAGCTTCTGAAAAAATATTTCTTTCCACAAAGTCTATATCATTTTCTATAAGCCAAGCTTTTGCTTTTCTACAAGAAGTACAACTAGGCGATGTAAACAACGTAACTACCACCAGCACTCACACTCCTTTATAAAAATAACATTAATATTTTTATAATTCTATATACTACTATATTATACTACATATATTATCGTTTTACAATATACTATTAGAAAAAATATTTTAATTTGTCAACTAAAAACACTTATTTTACATTGTTTCACACTTGACTATCCTTGTAAACACAAGCATAATGTTGTACCCTTACATTTTTTATTTGATTAGTTAAAATAAATTATATAATAATAAACTCATAAAAAACTTCTTTACATAATCTAACTATCATATTATACAATCTAAAACTAAAACATAAATAAAATCTATCAAAAATCCCTATTATTTATCAAAAATTATTATCTAGAACCCTACTTTATACCTTGTACTGAAATTGACAAAGTATTTTATGTGTGTTATCATAGACATATGCCAGCATGGCGGAATTGGCAGACGCACTGGACTCAAAATCCAGCGATGGCAACATCGTGCCGGTTCGACCCCGGCTGCTGGTATTAATATTTAAACAAAGGCACTAAGTATTTCTTAGTGTTTTTGTTTTGTTAAAGTTCACCTAAGTGAAATAATTTTAATTTTAAAACAACATTTTTTCTCTTGAATAATTTTTTTAAACCTGTTATAATGGTAAAACATTATTTTAGGAGGAAGCCATGAATAATTCAATTTTCGATAAATTAAAACGTGCTGAACAAGGTGCCAAACTTAGTATTCTGTCATATTTATTGCTGACCGTTTTAAAACTTTGTGCTGGTCTATTTTTTAAATCTTCAGCCTTAGTTGCCGATGGTATTAACAACGCTACCGATGTAATTTCATCAGTATGTGTCCTTATCGGTTTGAAAATTTCTAGAAAACCAGCTGATGAAGATCATCTATACGGTCACTTCAGAGCTGAATTAATTTCAACATTAATAGCTTCCGTCATTATGTTATATGCAGGAATCGAAGTAGTAATGTATGCAATAAAAAAAATTATAACAAAAAATTTTGAACAACCTAACCTACTTTCTGCAGTTGTCGCTTTTATAGCGAGTATTATTATGCTTGGAGTTTATTTCTATAATATTCGTCTAGCTAAAAAAATCGGAAGTAAATCTCTTAAAGCTGCGGCTCTTGATAATCTTAGCGATGCTTTTGTTTCTATCGGAACATTAATAGGAATCATCGCTACATATATCGGACTTCCAATAGCTGATTCGGTAGTCGCTATAATCGTAGGATTACTTATTATTTACACTGCTGTTAGTATTTTCAAAGAATCTACACACGTTCTTACTGACGGTGTTGATACTGAAGTTATAGATAAGGTTAACGATATTGTAAATGATATTAAAGGTGTAACATCAATAGTAGATACGAAAGGTAGAACTCATGGCTTATTATACTTTATAGATATTACCGTTACTGTCGAACCATCATTAAATGTCAAACAAAGTCACGACATTACCGTGAAAATCGAAAAAGCATTATCTAAAGAATTCTATTATTGTGAAACTTTAGTACACTTAGAACCACATGGTATTGCTTGCCATTCATATTAAAATATTCAAAGGTGAAATTATACTTCTTTTAACTTAAGTTATTTCTAGTATAATTTCATCTTTTTTTGCTACACCGATGTTTGACAAAAACAAATACTAAAAGTATAATTATTGTACGTATAAAAGTATTTTTAACTATTAATTATCTTTTAATTAAATAGTATAAAATACTACTTAATTATAAAAATTGGAGTTTTTAAATTTATGACGCACGCTAAAGCAATATTCTTCGGTGAACATGCAGTTGTTTATGGATACAAAGGAATTACTATTCCACTTCCACAAATGAATGTAGAAGTCACTTTAGAAAAAACAGATACAATTCAACAAAGAGATGAAATTCTTAGCTTTATCGCTGATTCATGTGGAATTGATAATAAAACAAAAATTAATATCACTAGTACCATCCCTGTAGGGCGTGGACTAGGTTCTTCTGCTGCGCTGAGTATCGCTATTGCTCGTGCAAAAAAACTCCCAAATGTTAGAGAAATCGCTAATAAATGCGAAAAATTTATCCACGGGAATCCTAGCGGTATTGATGTAAATCAAGTGCTTAGTGATACTCCCCTTTTATTTTCAAAAAAAGACGAAGCTAGTGAGTTAAGTTTTAATTTAAATAGTTATTTACTGATTATCGATACTGGTGTTGTTGGAATCACTAAAGAAACTCTAAAACATATAGAAGATAATTATGTCGAATACGAGAAATATATTACTGAATTAGGTGAAATCACTGATTCAGTAATCGAACCATTAAAAAATAAAAATATCGACCTTGTCGGACAATATATGTATAAAGCTCATAATTTACTACGAAAACTAGGAGTAAGTCATGCGAGCAATGATGAGGTTGTGGAAATTTGTAAAAACAATAATGCTATTGGTGCCAAGCTAACTGGTGGTGGCGCTGGTGGATGCTGCATTAGTCTTAGTAAAACAAAAGAAAATACATTAGAAATTCAAAATGCACTAAAAGAGAAAGGATATTCATCATGGATAGTTACAGTTTAGGTTATGCTAATATTGCCTTAGTTAAATACTGGGGGAAAAAATCTAAAGATCCTGTCTTACCTTATAATCCTAATATTTCTTTAAGATTAGACAATCTTTTATCAAAAACAAAAATAGAAAAAAATAACAACAATGTTGATGAATTTTATATCAATGACGAAAAACAAAGTCAAGAAGAAGCAGATAAGATGATTAAATTCATCTCTAAATTTACACCTACTGAACGAGAAGCTATAACTATAAGAAGTTATAATACTGTGCCTACTGCTGCAGGACTTTCTTCAAGTTCTAGCGGAACAATGGCGTTAGTACTTGCTTGTAATGAATATTTCAAATTAAACAAAACTACTAAGGAATTAGTTGAAATAGCTAAAGAAGGTTCTGGTTCTTCATGCCGAAGTTTCTATAAACTTGCTGCATGGCTTGAAGATGGAAGTGTTGAAGAGTTAGAATGCTCTTTAGACTTCGGAATGATGGTTCTTGTAGTTAATGAAGATAGAAAGAAAATTTCTAGTCGTGTAGCTATGGAGCGCTGTGTTCAAACATCGACAACATTCGATGCTTGGGTAGAAAAAGCTAAAAGTGATTTTGTATTAATGAAAGAAGCTCTAAAAGAAGCAGACTTCGAGAAAATTGGTGAGATTACAGAAAGTAACGCACTAGCTATGCATGGTACAACTTCTACATCTACTCCAAGTTTTTCATTCTTAACTGAAGAAAGCTACATGGCTATGGATATCGTAAAAGAACTACGTTCTAAAGGTTATAGATGTTACTTCACTATGGATGCTGGCCCAAATGTGAAAGTACTATACTTAAGGGAAGATCAAGACAAATTATATGAGGAAATTTCAAAATTATGGAAGAAAAAAATAATTTTGTGCATGGAGTAGCATATGGTAAGCTCTATCTCGCTGGTGAATATGCGATTTTAGAAGATTACGCTTCTGCACTAATAACAAGTGTCCCTAAAAAAATTACAGTATTTGTAGAAGAAAGTAATAAAACTACTATCTTCGATACAATTAATAAAACTTCTGTTGGCCTTTTTGAAGAAAATAGTAACTTCACACTAGTTCAACAATTTATCCAATTTTTAACAGAATATACAAATAGTAATAAAACATTTGCTCTTACTATTTTCAATGAACTTCATAGCGATGATAAAAAATACGGGCTAGGCTCATCTGGTGCTGTTCTTGTCGCTATATCTCGAGCAATATTATCATTCGAAAATATTACGTATAATGATCTAACTATTTTCAAATTGGTTGCCCTATTTAATATTAAACACAATCTAAGCGGATCTATGGGAGATGTTGCCGCGAGTATCAATGATGGGATCACCTTCTATCAAAAATTCAATGCCAAGTTCGTTAATAATATGATTCGCCAAAACAAGTCTGTTAAAGAAATAATTAATACAAATTGGGATGGACTTCTTATTGAAAAAATACAGCCTAAAGCTGATTTAAGCATCTTAGCACGTTGGACCGGTGAAGCTGTTGATACGAAAGAGCACGTTAAACTTTGGAAACAACATAAAGATAATTACAAAGAAGAATTTAAAGTTTTTGTAGAGACTTCTAATCACCTTGTAAAAACATTAAAAGATAATTTAGTAGAAACGGATGCATCGAATGCTCTTAATACGATAAATAAACTTAGAGAAAATCTATTATATTTAGAAAGTTTCTCTAAAATACCTATGGAAACTAATGCAATGAAAAATTATATTGACGCACATTCTGCTGGTAAACAGAGTGGTTCTGGTAGCGGTGATATTGTATTAGGATTTGAAAAAAATAACGATAGGTATCAGCTACAACTGAACTTAGAAAAACTATAATATACTACGAAAGGATTAATTATGAGAAAAAAAGATCATATTAGATTGGCACTTGCTGATAAAACAAAAGTAACTAGCTTGGACTCATACGCAATTGATTACAATAGTATTCCACTTTTCGGATTAGATGATGTGGACACTTCTACATCAGTTTGTGGGGATCGTTGGGAATATCCATTCTTCATCAATGCTATAACTGCTGGTGGAGAAGATTGTAATAAAATTAATCAAGATTTTATGGAAGTTAGTGAAAAATGTGGAATTAAATTTTTTCCAGGATCATATTCTCCAGCTCTTAAGAGTAAAGAAGACGAAGAAGCTTATCCTAAAGGCTATTCGGTAAACTTAGGATTAGATAAAGATCCAAAACTTGTTTTAGAAGCAATTGAAAAATCACAAGCAAAATATATTCAACTTCATACTAATCCTCTTCAAGAAATCGTTATGCCTGAAGGTGATCATAACTTCGAAAGTTGGTACGCTAACCTAAAAGAAGTCAGCTCTAAATCTCCTATTCCTGTAATCTTAAAAGAAACAGGTTTTGGCATGAACGAAGCTACTATTAAACTAGCAATCGATTTAAATATTCCAGCCGTGGACATCAGCGGTATGGGTGGAACAAACTTCGCTAGAATCGAAAATGGACGAAGAACTGATAAATCAACATATCTAGAAGCAATTGGATACACTACAGCAGAAAGTCTAGAAATCGCCTACTCTTATAAAGATAAAATAGATATTATTGCAAGTGGTGGTATTCGTAATCCTCTAGATGTTGTAAAATGTCTAGCTTTAGGAGCTAAAGCAGTCGGTGTTTCTAAAATTTTCTTAGAAATCCTTGTAAATGAAGGAAAAGATGCCCTGATTCAAGAAATCGAAAAATGGAAAAAAGAAGTTAAGTTCTTGATGATACTTATGAATGCTAGAAATATAGCTGAATTAGATAAAAAAATAAGAAAAATAGAATTCTAAAAAAAGAAGATTCCGTCCGTATTGGATGGAATCTTCTTTTTGTTTATGCTGGGGAAGACTCAAAAATTGGGATTTTGTCGAGTCACTCCACACAATTTATTAGATATCTAAAAAGCTTTTATAATACAAATTTAGATATCAATAAATCACTGAATCTATAAGCTCTCATATAAACTTTGTTACTTTTGGGATATCCCCTTCTACTTTTGAGCTTTTTCTAATGCTGATAGTCTTTTAATTGCTTTATTTAAATCATCTTGTAAATCATTAATTTTATTTTTATTCTTCTGATTTTCAGCAATTAAGTACCAACATGAAATTAGTAACATAATATTTAAACAAATTATTGCAAACATACTATTCTCCTAGTGATAATAATTAAAATAAGAATAACACAATTTCTTTCTTTTAACAAGAGCAGTCATACTCCATTATATAAAGATATAAAAAAACCTCATCTTTCGATGAGGTCCTTATTTTTTAAATAAATCTAAAAGAGGGAAAGTTTTTTAGATTTTATTAATAAATTGCGTGATAATTACCAATTATTAATATTTACGTTTTCTAGCCGCTTCAGATTTTTTCTTACGACGAACGCTTGGTTTTTCATAAAACTCACGTTTACGAACTTCTTGGATAGTTCCGTTTTTAGAAACAGCACGTTTGAAACGACGTAGTGCATCTTCTAGTGATTCATTTTTACGAACTACAGTTTTTGACATTGGATTTCCCTCCCTCCGATACTACAAAATCTTAATTTAATACTTAATTAAATGTTTAGAATGTAAAATAAATACAAACATTCAATCATTAAGACTGCTCTTTGAGCAATCTACTTACATATTGTATTATATTCTTACGTTCTTGTCAACCTTTAATAGCAATTTATTAACATATTTCTACGAAAATAACCTTTTCATTTATACATTAATGATGCTATTTTTCTAATAACCAATTTTTAAATTCTTCAATAAAATTAGCATAACCTTCTTTATTTTTATGACTAGGTACTTGAGCTAAAAATACTTGATTTGGCAATTTAGTTTGACCTTTTTTAGTTATTAAAATAATAGCTTTTTGTTGAGATGCATTTTTGAACATCTCATCTGGTAAAGTAATTACCGCATTTAAATTAATATCTTCTTCTAAGAACTTCTTGAAATTATCTTCAAGCTCAAGGACTTTTTTAGGTACTACTAATACTCCTACACCATTATCATTTAAATAATTAGATGCTTGCTCGATGAATAATAAGGCATTTAAGCTATATCCTTCAGCACTACAAAGTTTATAGTTTAAGCTATTATCCTCATCAGCATAATAGCCAAAAGGTACATCACTGATGATAACATCTTGTTTTTTGATATTTAAAGGTTTAAGTGCATCTTGATTAATGATCTCAACATTAGTTTCTAATAAATTGAAAATATTTTGTTGTAATCTAGCATAGTTATTATCAACATCTACAGAAGTTAATTCGTAGTCACCTTTTGATAAGGCAGCTAAGTTAATTAAGAAGTTTCCACTTCCACTAGCAAAATCAGCTACAGAAATTTTCTCATTATTGTATAAACACTCTAAAATATGAGATACGTACATAGTAATAACTTCTGGTGTAATGTCGTAACTTGGATTATTTAACTCTTTAAGAGCTTTTAATAGTAAAAACTGATAAACTTTCTTAATATCCTCTTTAGAGAAATTGTCGACAATATCAAAATACTCTTCATCATTCTCTAAAGTTAAGTAATTCACTAAAGAGTCAAAATACAACCCTTCACCTTTATTCTCTTCTACCTGTTTATCTATCTTAAAAAATAATTTTTCTAAATCTGACATGGTTCCTCCTTATTCATTTTCAATAATATTTTTTAATACTGGTTCTAATTTTGAAATTATTCCAGTTACTAACGCATTTCCCATCATAAAATATCTTCGACGCATAGGCATAGTGTTAGTCCAATTAGGCGGGAACATTTGTATCATCTCACACTCTACTTCTGTCAAAATTCGATATTTTTTATTAGTTTCATCAAATACTATGTGAGATGAACGATTAACAGTTCCCTCACTTGTTAGCATTGTTCTAGCAGGTTCTTTAATATTTTCAGGAAAACTCATTGCTCCTTCACTATAAATGTATTTATGCCCTGTTTTTGATTCACGCTCTATTCTTTTAGATCCTTTTAAATATTTCCATTTATCTAATTTATCTTCTTCTGCAAAGTATTTGCTTAAGTCTTCATCATTATATTTTTCTGCATTTTTTAATAACTTCTCTAGCGAATAAACTTCAGATTTTTTTGGAGTTACATCTCTGTGAATAATCTTTCCATCTATCATCATTCCAGTATCTAAAAACTTTCCATCTTTATAATTTTCTGTTACATCTAATGCATCAGAATAAGTATTAATATCTGTATTGAATAGAATATCTAATTCACTTTCCGTTGGAAAAACTTTCTCAAAAATACTGTTTTCTAGGTTTTGTTCATTTTTTATACTCTTAGAATACTTTGTATTTTTTTTAGAAGCAAAAATAAATACCCTTCTACGTTTCTGTGGCATTCCATAATCACCAGCATTTATTACTCTCCATTGTACATAGTATCCTAATTCATCAAACGTCTTTAGCATAATTGCAAAGTCACGCCCTCTTTGAGAGGCTGGAGATTTTAATAATCTATCTACATTCTCAAGAAGCACAAACGGAGTATTTTTTTCTACTAATACGTCTCTTATATCCCAAAAGAGTACACCTTTTTTCCCAGCTATTCCCTTTTCACCACTTAAAGAACGTGCAACTGAGTAGTCTTGACAAGGAAATCCTCCAACCAATAAGGTATGATTTGGAATTTTTTTCTTATCAACTAAATTAATATCTTCATTTGAACAGTCATCTTCTCCAAATCTTGTTGTGTAGCATTCAAAGGCGTGTTGTGTCTTTGTTGAAGGTTCAAATTGATTCGCCCAAACAAAATTCCATCCACCTTTTTCTATAGCTTTTCCACTTTTTTTATCAAATTCGCTTATTTGATTTAATCCAACTCTGAATCCACCAACTCCAGCGAATAATTCTACAACATCTAAATTCATGTTATTCTCCTTCAATTATATCCTGAATATTCTTTAAAACATACTTTTTATTTAACCAAAAACATTGTTTTGTCATCTTATTTCCATTTGGCAATTCATCCATATCACTCTCTGTACCATTACCGTATTTTATTCCATTTATTACATATGCCGATCTTTGCGCATGTGGTCTTAGATGGAATATTTGTGTTTCTTTTGACTTTAATAAGTTATTACTTATTCTATTATCTTTTATTTCAAATTCAATCCCATCAATAAATTGCGATTGATATCTTTCCCACTCGAGTTTTCCAATTCCTTCTAAATCTGATATTGGCATATTCCAAAATTTAGAACCTACTAGCTCATATTCTCCTGCCATATTTTCTTTAAATACAACAAATAGAAATCTTTTTTCATAAAAATAATTATATAGTTCTGAACTATCAAAGGTCTCTTGAACAAAATCTAAAATTTTAAATTTTGGAAATGACATACTCTCTCTAGGATTACCTTTTTTATCTATCCTTATTGTTTTTATTCCTATATTAGCTTTTTCAAATTCTTCAACATTATCAGTCTTAACACCAAGCATTCTTGATATCAAACTACTATTTGCTTGTTTAGAATTCTTATTGATTTCAAATTGACAATATAGTTCCTCTTCTGTTTTCCCTTTATATTCATTAATCTTGTTTAATACTACATTATCAAAAGTTTCTTCTTTCAATTCTGTATTTTTCAAAATAGAATCATATGTATTAATTTGTCCAACAACATAATTATTAATCACATATGACATGTATGATTGTTTTAATGAGTATGCTCTTCTTTTTGCAGGAATTTCACTATAATATTGCTTTTGCTCACTTTTCTTAGCTGTTGCTCCTTTGGTACATGCACCTAAATATTTTGTATCACCTTCAGATAGTTCATGTGCTCTACCTTGTTGAATTTTTGTAATAATTGTAGAATAATCCTCTTTAATAATTATTAAATCTTCTCTACAGTTCTCTGATAAAATAGAAAACAGTTTTACATACTCTATACTATACTCTGTTCTTAAAATATCTTTTTCTCTTAAATACAAAATTAACAACATTAATCTCATTTTTTCTAGTACATGAGATTTTTCAAACACTGGTTCAACAGGTCTATCATTAGGTATCATAGTAATAACTAATCTTTCTCCTGCCTTTAAACTACCATCTCTTTTTTTCTCTATTGGTGTTACCTTTAATTCTGTACCAGCTTCTAAAAAATCAGGATTAGAATCACTATTTGGTTTGTAGTAAAAATAATATTCTTCTAACAGATTTCCTAGACTACCTTTCCCTCTAGGATTATTAAAATATGCTATTTTTTCTTGAAGTTCATTCTTTTCTGAGTAACCAATACCACTTTCTCTTATCTCACTATTTGAATAATAGTCTTTTAGTACTTCAAAAAACTTTTTTCCTTCTAATTTTTTAGCATATTTCTCTATAGCCAATGGATTATGTTTATCATAAGGTAAATTCACAATAATACAGCTCCTAATCAAATAATAATTATTATACCATAATTTTTACAGCAATATGTCTATAATCATTTAATTTATCTATTTTTCTTTATCGAAAAAATCATTTAATAAATTTACATCATCATTCTCATAATATTCTTGATATAATTTATCCAAAACTAATTCATCTTTTATATTTTTTTCTATGTAAATCATAGCCTTAATATATTCTTTATAATTCGATTCTGCTATTCTTTCAATAACTTTTACTATTTCTAAATATCCCATAATAATTCTTCCTCTAATTTTGCTATATTAGATCCTATCATTTATTCATCCAAGTGTCAACAAAAAAACAATCCAGATAGGATTGCTATTTTTATCTTTTTTTTAATTCATTTACGCTTTTTCTTCATACATACTTCTATCAACATCAACTAGTATCCAATCTCTTGTGTCTGCTATTTGTCGTCCGTCTTCTATTAGCGTTGTATTGAAGTTAGGTGCAAAAGTTTGAACATTTTTTCCGCTCACTCTCAGCACATATCCTACCCAGTATCCATAAGTAGAATTCGGCGTGATGAAGTATTTATCTGTTGCGTATAATTGTAAGAAATTATCTTGAATATCTTGATCTTCGACTACTATTTCATTCGAAAAACTAAATAATACTTTTAATTTTGGAGCTAATTCTTCTTTACACCAAGTTGTGTCATCTGAAGTTATTCTTATTGTTAAATCAGAAATATCTGCTTCTTTTTCTTTGATTATTTCTAAACAATCGACGACATACTTAACCGCGTCATAGCCATATTTCTCTACTCTATCTCCATCTAAAAAATCCGTTCTTCTTATCGCTATTGTTATATTTTTATTGTCAAACTGATTAGATAGTTCTTCTGCTCTTTCTAAAAGATATTCCCTGCAGAATGAATCCAATACCTCTGCATAATAATCTTGTCCTGATATTTGATAATATCCGAATGGTTCTAGCTCACAACCTTGCGCTTTTCCAAATAACTCAGCTGTTTTCGGAAAGAAACTTTGTGCAAATTTAAAATAACCTGTTCTTAGTACATAACTTTCTTCTATACCAGCTAATCTATCTTTATGTGCTTGCATTAATACAAATAGTAGATTACCAAGTTGGAATCCTCTATCGTTATAATAAACTTTCATTCTAAATTTCCTTTCCTATATTTTTTGCTTCATGAAATATTTACCCAAAAATGTATCCTCGTTTGGATTTTCATAGAGATCTTTAATCTGTTTTCCTGTAAATACTTCTGTCTCAGATATACTAGTTTTTAATCCTTGTGATTTCTCCATATTTTCTACAAGAGTTTTAGCTAATGCAGCTATCGGAGTAACCTGAAAAACCTTATCGTCTGGATAAATATCTACTATATTTGGTAACTTTTCTAGTAGATTCTTTGGTAATTCATTATATCGTTCCCAAAGATTAGTATCCCCTATCCTTTTATAATAATTCATTAATTCAGGTGATTTTTGAATATAATCATCAGATAAGAAACTCCATTGCTTCGTAATAATATCACTAATAAAACCTTTATTTAAACTAGTTCCATATAAAGTATCTACCAAATAAACTGTGTGATTACTATGATGAACTAGGACACTATCTAGCACCTTTTTTTGAACTTTTCCATATAGTTTTTCCGCTTCATAAATAACTGATTGCGATGATACTAGAATAAATCTATTCGTCTTTATTTCTTTTATTATTCTACACAGATTTTTTATATCTTTGTCACTGTTATCAAGTCCTAAATTAGTTTTTAGTTTCTGAGAGGAAGGCGCTGCACATATAATAATATCATATTCACTATGTAAGACATCTGTTATATTTCTCCTAGTAAAAGTATTCACATGTAGATTATCTATTTTAAGTAACTGATTAAATATCTCCTCGCCTACTGATCCTGTCGCACCTATTAAAGCAATATTTTTCATTATTTCACATCACTTTCTATAATAGCTATCACTTCATCATAAGATAGACTTCCCTTATCTTTTTCCGAAATTATCGGCGTTATAGTCATATCCCAAGGTAAGTTAAGTTTTGGATCTAATGGAGTAATTCCTAAGTATTTTTCAGTAGGTTTATAATAACCAGTTACGATATAATTCAATATTCCATTTTCTACTAAAGATTGTGCACCGTTAGCTACTCCTTCAGGAATAAATACCGCCATACCAGGTTTTACATCAAGAGACATTACCTTTTTATATGTAGTAGATTCACGGCGCAAATCTACAAAACACATTCTAAATGTTCCCCACGCAACTGTCATTAGTTTCGCCCATCCTTGGCAGTGCATACCCCTTAGAGTTCCTTTATTCGACACTGAAACATTGTTTTGCAGATCATTATTGAAGAACTCTTCTGGTACTCCAAATTTTATTAAATCATTTTTCTTCCAGTTTTCTAGAAAATATCCTCTATCATCGTGGTGAAGTGGGCTTGTCAAAACTAACAATCCATCGATACCATTGTATTCTTTACATAAATCCATTTCCTAAACCTCTTCTCTATATAAGTCTACTCTATATTATCATACTTCTTTTGTGCAAACAAGTTGATAAAAATCTAATAAAAAGAAAGATCTATATAATCAAACTTAATCGAATTTCCTAGGAAATAAACAACTCATTTGATTATATAGACCTTATTTTTTACTTGGTTAAGTAAGTAAAAATACAAAAACTTCTGTTTTAATTTTCTTACTCAAATACTTTTATAAATCTTTTCTGAACTTTATCACAGATATAACCGATATGTTCATAGAATTTATGCGCTTCTTCACGTTTCATGGCAGAATTTAATCTAATAAAGCTAATATTATTATCTACGGCATAGTCTTCTAACTTATTCATAAGTTTTCTACCTATTCCTCTACCTTGAAAATCAGGATTAACAGCGAGTCCTAAAATATTTAATCCTAGCTCACTATAGAAACTTTCATATATTTGAGCATGAACAAATCCTATAATCTTCCTTGTATTTTCATCTTCATAACCGATAATAATATGTTGTTTCTTATCATTAGTTAACTTCGCTATTTGTTTCTCTACATTCTCAACATCTACATCATAACCTAATGCTGCTTTACAAATTTCTGCTACTTCTTGTGTATCTTGTATATTTATTTCCCTAAACATATACTCACCTTCTGGTTTTATCAAATATTATTTAATGTGCACTTAAATTCTATCTTTACTTCGCGACTTCTATTAAAGCTTGTTTTACTAAATCAAATTCTCTTGTACGAAGTGTTCTCATATCAAGAATTAATTCATTGTCTTTAATTCGTGTAATAATAGGTATTTCTACTTCTAAAAGTCGTCTTTCTAATTCTGTTGCACTTAGTCTTGGATGTTCTAATTTTACCACAACATTTTCTAAGTAACTTGCTGGATAACTTCCTCCACCGACTTCTGCCTTATCTTCAGCTATTGTAATCTTGAAGTCTAAGTCACTAAGTCTTATTTTTAGTACGTCTGCCTTACTAAATAAACGTTCTTTCGATAATGAAATCATGTGTAATGTAGGAATGTGTTCTAACGCTTCTTTCTCATCTAAGTATAGTTTTAATGTAGCTTCTAATGCAGCTAAAGTCATCTTATCTACACGTAACGTACGAGTAAGTTGGTTCTTTTTCATTTTTTCTATATATTCTTTTTTACCAACGATAATACCTGCTTGTGGTCCTCCCAGAAGTTTATCCCCACTGAAAGTTACTATATCAATACCACTATCAAGAACTTCTTTTACAGTTGGCTCGTATGGTAATCCATATTTAGAAAAATCAACGAACTGCCCGCTTCCTAAGTCATTTATAGATACTAGTTCATTCTCACGAGCAAGGTAAGATATCTCTTCATTAGATACTTCTTTAGTAAATCCTAAAATCTTATAGTTACTAGTATGAACTTTTAACAACGCTCCTGTATTGTCATTAATTGCATTCTCATAGTCTTTTAAGTGTGTTTTATTCGTAGTACCCACTTCAATAGGAGTACCACCACTTAGTTTTATAATTTCAGGAATTCTGAATGCTCCACCGATTTCTACCAGCTCTCCACGAGAAACTACTATTTCTTTATCTTTAACTAACGTATTTAATGTTAGCAGTACAGCCGCAGCGTTGTTGTTAACTACAAGGACATCTTCTGCACCTGTTAATTTTTTGATAATATCAATAAGGTGGACATAACGACTTCCACGTTTCTTATTATCAATATCAAACTCAAGATTAGAATAGTTAAATGCTACACTCTCAATATTTTCTTTTATCTTCTGACTTAGTAAACTACGACCTAAGTTTGTATGTAAAATTGTCCCAGTTGCATTTATAACTCGACGTAAAGAATTTCTATCTTCTTTTTTTACTATTTGTGTAACTTCTACTACAATTTTCTCTAAACTTGGAACTTCGAATAATTCTTCATTTAGTATTTCTTGTTTAATTCTATCAATATATTCTTTTATCGCTGATTTCACCGCTACTTCTGCATATTCATTTATTAGTGCTTTTACTTCATCTAATAATAAAATTTTATTTATTGCGGGAATTTGTGATAATAATTGTTTTGACATAATAATTCTCCTAAATTTCTTTTGCTAATGTTTTTATAGCATTAATAGCATAGTCTACTTCCTCTTCTGTATTCATACTAGAAAAAGAAAATCTCACTATACCTTGTTCTTTTGTCCCTAATACCTCATGCATCAGAGGTGCGCAATGTGCTCCAGGTCTAACAGCAATGTCATATTCTTCAGCAAGTACATCTGCAACATCCGAAGCTGAAATACCTTTGAAGTTTAATGAAACTACTGCTGTACGTTCTTTTGTAAAATCTCCGTAAAACTCTAAACAATCTAAGTCTTTTAATTCGTTATAGAATTTGTTCGCAAAGTTCATCTGTTTTTTATAAAGATTTTCTATTCCCTGTCTATTTATATATTTTATCCCCTCATGTAAACCTAAGATTCCTGCAGTGTTAAGCGTACCGGCTTCTAAGCGCAGCGGATATTCTCCTGGATGTTTCTCATCGAAAGTTCTAACTCCACTTCCACCGACTTTAAATCTCTTAATTTCAGGTTCTTTAAGTCTTACACATAGCCCACCAATTCCTTGTGGTCCGTATAAACTTTTATGCCCAGTAAAACATAATACATCTATTCCTAGTTCATCTATATTGATAGGTACTACTCCAGCAGTTTGCGATGCATCCACAACTGAAATAAGATTGTGTTTTTTACATATATCCGCAACTTTTTCCAAGTCTACTATATTTCCTGTAACATTTGAACCATGTGTGATAGCAATCATTTTTGTATTAGGTTTGATAGCTTTTTCTAACTCCTCATAGTCGACTAATCCTGTTTTTCCAGCTCTAATAATCGTATAATCGCATCCAATTGTTTCATGAGCTAAATAAACTGGTCTTAATACTGAATTATGTTCCATTGAAGTCGTAATTACGTGATCTTCTTTTTCTAATAATCCTAATATTGCTATATTTAGACTTTCTGTAGAATTACTCGTAAATACTACTCTATCTTCATCTTTCAAACCGAAGAATTTCGCAATATCATTTCTTGCTTCAAACACTTCACGAAAAGCGTTATTCGCTTCATAATAACTACCTCTTGATGCATTTGCATATTTCGCCGATGATAGTACTTCATAGACTTTATCCGCCACTTCTTTAGGCTTTTTTAGTGATGTTGCTCCATAGTCGAAATAATAACTCATATCCCTTACCTTATCTAAGTCAATTTTGTACGATGACTTAGCTCCCTTCTTTATTTATTTTTTCGCTAATACTCGATAATTTTCTACACGTCGAGTAATTCCTAGTTTATCGATATATTCTAAAATAGCCATAGAATATTTTCTACTAGAACCTGTCATATCTCTAAATTCAGCTAATCCCATTTGTTCATTTGCACTAAAGTGATCTTCTACTTTTTGAATAGCTTCTTTTAATACATTAGCATGTAATACTAAATCAGCATCTAATCTAACTATTGTATTGTCGATTAGAGATTCTAATATCTCAACTTTCGGTTTTTCTCCGTTTGTTAAATCTTTAATAGTCGGTGGTGTGAATCCGCCTTCTAGTAAAGCCTTCTCTATTCTTTCTTTTTCAGCCAATTGTTTCTTATCATAATTAACTACGAAATCTTTTTCAGCTACTAAGTTACCTTCTAGTCGAATTTCGTTGTTCGCTATAAATAGATCAAGTAGCTCTAATGTTTCTTTTTGTGAAAGTTTAAACTTAGAAAGTACCTCAATTTTAGGAATACCAACTTTCAATTTAAATCTGTTATGATATTCTACTAATAATTTTTTCAGTTTTTCTAATACTTCTTCATATTTTTTCTTGTGAATATATCCTAACTTAGTCTCATAAACTGTAGTTGTTTCTATTAGTTGTGCTATTGATTCCACTATCTCTTCTTCTGGAAGTTGTAAATCTTTTACGATACTATCTTTAGAAACTAAATAGTTATTATGTGATAGTATATAGTTAGCTATTAAATCTGATGTATTCCCTTCAAGCTGTACTTTAAGTTTTTCAAGAATTTCTTCATTAAATCTACTATGTTTTTTTGGACTAGCATCAAGAATTACCCCTCCACCTATTGTAATCATTGGTGAATAAGTACGGATGATAAATTTATCATAATTTTTAACCGCTATTTCGTCTTCTAGTCTAAGTTGAGCAAAACTACTCTCTCCTGCTTTTAATAAGTCTGTTCCAAGTGGTACAACCCTTGCCATGACTTCTTCAGTACCTATATATACACGCACTCTATCCCATAGTTCAAGATTAGCTCTCTCATCATTGATTAATTTAATCTCACTGTCTAGCATATAAGTCTTTGTTAATGAATCTGCAGTCGCTAGAGTGTCTCCACGTTTTACATCATCAAACTTGATATTCGCTAAGTTTATCGCTGTTCTTTGGCCTGCGTAAGCTTTTTCTACATCCTTTGCGTGAACTTGTATATTTCTTACTTTTGTTTTTATTCCTTTTGGATAAATAACAAGTTCATCCCCTACATTTACTACACCTTCCGTAAGAGTTCCTGTAACAACTGTTCCGAATCCTTTTACCTGGAATGAACGGTCGATATTAAGTCTAGCATTTTTCTCAATATTTTTCGCTTCGATATCTTCTGTTTTCTTATCAATTGTTTCTAACAGATTGTCTAAACCTCTTTTACTAATTGAGTCTACTTCTATAATTGGAGAATTTTCAAGGACTGTTCCAGCGATGAATTCTCGAATATCTTCTTTAACAAGTTCTCGATATTCTTCTTCAACTAAATCTATTTTTGTCATTACAATAATGTAGTTTTCAATTCCTAGTAAAGTTAAAATATCAACATGCTCTTTCGTCTGAGGCATTATACCTTCTCTTGAGTCAACTAGTAATAATACTAAGTTTATTCCACTAACTCCAGCTAACATATTTTTAATAAATTTTTCATGCCCTGGAACGTCAACTACACCACATCTTTTTCCACTTGGTAGATCAAAATAAGCAAATCCAAGATTTATCGACATTCCTCTGTCTTTTTCTTCTTGAGTAGTATCTGTTTCAATACCACTTAGAGCTTTTATCAGGGTCGTCTTCCCGTGATCAATATGCCCTGCAGTACCAATAATTACATTGTTATTCATACAATTCACCTTTACACTTTATATTAAGAATAGAGATTATGAGAGAGAACTTTACAAAATAGATTTTAAACTTTCTCTATAATAACCTCTATCCAAAATTTTATTTTAATTTATAATCTTTTAATTCTGTTATTATTCTTTTGATTCCAGCTTTTCTAGAATAATACAAACCACGATATTCGATTTTTTCATCCTCTAACATTCTTATAACATTATCGAAATTATCCCAAGCTGTTTTTAGCATAAACCCACAACCTACACCTATAGATGGATGTGTTGGAATAAGTGATGCCCCCATTTCTCTTTCTAGACAAATGTTATCCGCCTTTATTGAATCGTGTGTACTATTAAAAACTACTAAACCTTCTTCTACCATGCTTCCTCCTACGGTTGAATTACTTTATTAGCTTTTCTCATGTCTTCTACGATGAAGTACATGTTAGTTGGATTTCCAACCGCTAAATCAATATTGTGGTAGTCAATACATGCACCACAGCAAACTATCTCTACTCCACCTTCTTCTAGTGTTTTTAACTCTTCTAGTACATGGCTTCGAGTTTTATCTGCTAAAATTCCCCCGTTATTGTAGAAAATAATTTTTTTAGGAAGAACTTCTTGTTCACCTAAAGCATAAAGATATGCTTTAATTAATCTTTTACCTAGTTCTTCACTACCATGTCCCATTTGATCTTTGTTAATCACAACGATATAGCTGTCATCTTTAACTACTGGTAAAGCTTCTAATTGCGGAGTTTCTTCTCTTGTAATTTCAACTTTGAAGCCACCTTCAATATCAGAAACTTTAAACTCATAACTATTTTTATCAGCAAATTTTCTAAGACTTTCTACACTATCTTCAGTTTTTACTAATAAAGTTACTTTCGTATCTTCTTCTAGTGCACGTGTTGCTTGAGTTACAGGAACTACGCATTTATCGCATAATGTATCCACGACTACACCAACACTTGCTTCTCCCTTAGAAATAGTAACAATATATTTATCTTTTGCTTCTTCTTTCACTGAGAAATTGAATCCTAATTGTTTAGCCATTTTTTCTAAGTTTTGAGTAGCTATAACATTGTCTACGATTGTTTCTACTACATCATTTTCTAGTAATAATTTTTTTGTTTGAATAACTGGCATCGGGCAAGCTAAGCCTTGTGCATCTAAAATTTCTTTTTTCATACTTATATTCTCCTATTGTCTTCTAAGTTATTTTATAATAACTGCTTTTTCTTGTTTTTCTATAACTTTACCTACTATAGCACTCTTAACTTCAAGAGTGTTTAGTTTTTCTAATAATTCGTACGCTTCACTTTCTGGTAAACTTATTAAAAGTCCTCCAGATGTTTGTGGATCGTACATTATTTCTTCTAATGCAAAGTCTTTAATCTGATATTCTACATTTGGCTCAACGAATGTTCTATTAAGTTGACCACCTGCAGTAATAACAAATTCATTTGCACATTTATACGCTTCTTCAATATATGGAATATCTTTCGAATATACTTCTGCTGAATGTTTACCATCCAACATTTCTACAAGATGTCCTAAAAAACCGAATCCAGTAATATCTGTACAACTATTAACATTAAAATCTTTCATCATTTGAGCAGAATATTTATTAAGTGTTGTCATTTGTTTAACGCTTTGAGCAAATGCTTCTTCTGAACATTCTTTTACCATGTGAGCTGTATTAATAATACTCACTCCTAATGGTTTTGTTACGATTAATAAATCTCCTACTTTACAATTGTTATTTTGTAATATTTTATCAGGATGAACTATTCCTGTTACCGATAATCCGTATTTTGGTGTAGCATCGTGAATAGAGTGTCCTCCTGCAAGAACCCCTCCTGCTTCATGAACTTTTTCAGCTCCACCTTTTAATATTTGATGTAAAATTTCTAGGTCCATATTCTCTGGGAAAGCTACTATATTTAATGCTGAGATAACTTCTCCACCCATTGCATAAACGTCACTAAGCGCATTAGTTGCTGCAATTTGCCCATATAGATATGGATCATTTATCATTGTTGTAAAGAAATCTAATGTTTGAATAATCGCCTTATCTTCGGAAATTTTATAAACGGCTGCATCATCCGAAGATTCATACCCAACTATTAAATTTTTATCTTCTTTTTTTGGAAGGTCTTTTAGTATATCTGATAAGGCTCCCGGCCCTATTTTCGAGTTTCAACCTCCACACACAATCATGTTCATTTTCTTTTCTGACATATTTACCTCCTATACTACTACTTATCTATAATTATACTACTTAACACTTTAATTTAAAAGTATTATTTAGTTTTTTAATGTAAAAATAGACAACTAACAGATAGTAATTTTCATCTATTAATTGTCTATAATTTTATTTATTATTTTTTGAAACTCACGTGAACGTGGTCATAGTGGTTAGCAGTTACTCCACCACGGTTAGGCATTATGTTCCATGTATTTGCTGGTCCATAAATGTTTTGTTGTGGCATATAGAATCTTTGTTTCCAGATAACATAATAAACTCCAAGCTCATCCATATGTTTAGTTAAGTACTCTGCAAGTTGGTCACCTTGTGCTGAATTTACAGGAACCATGAAGTCTACAGCCATACCAGAGTTATGTCCGTGACCAGTACCATCATCGTCACCCGCTCTAAATAGTGAGAAGCTTGTTATTCCGAATTTCTTCGCTAAAGCTACTTTCATCTTTTTAGTATGTGGTGTTAATCCATTCATCGCAGGATCAGCCAATTCTGCAGCAGTTACTTCTGGTAATCCACCAGCTACTGTAGTTGTTTGTTTTGCTTCAGCTGTTTTTTTAGCTTCGGCTTCTTTCGCTGCTTTTGCTTTCGCTTCGGCTTCTTGTTTTTCTTTTAGCTCTGCAGCTTTCTTAGCTTCGGCTTCTTTTACTTTCGCATCCGCAGCTGCTTTTGTTTCTGCTTCTTTCGCTTTCGTATCTGCAGCTGCCTTTGTTTCTGCTGCTTTCTTAGCTTCTACTTCTTTTGCTTTCGCATCTGCAGCTGCTTTTGTTTCTGCTGCTTTCTTAGCTTCGGCTTCTTTTGCTTTCGCATCTGCAGCTGCCTTTGTTTCTGCTACTTTCTTAGCTTCGGCTTCTTCTTTAGCTTTTTGCTCAGCAGTTACTTCTCTCTTCTCAGCAAGTTGATCTAAAGTTGTTTTATTTTCAGTATTTTTATCTACCGGTTTGGCTGCTTGTTCTTGAGAATCATCAACTTCTACATCATAACTTACTACAGCGTTGAAAGTGTGATTCCCTATAGTTACAACAGATTTAACAGTTTCTCTTTTAACTGCAGTATGTGGTAATTTTCTAGTAGGTACGTCAGCATTTATATCTATCTCATACTCTACTACTTCTCCCACTTTGATAGCTTCTTTTTTAACTACATATTCTTTTCTATCTTCTGTAGTTACTCGTGCAACTACATTAGAAACGTTTTTAGCTGTTGTAAGTTTCACATAGTAGTGTCCATTTTTTTCATAAACACTAGCTTTTACATCTTTTTTATTAACATTAACTGCCGCATTATTAACTTCATTAGCAACTGTAACTGCTCCAGATGCCCCAACTAATAACACTAACCCTGTTAATATTCTTCTAGTCAATTTCGTTTTACTCATTAAATTTCTCCTAAATTTATTGTTGTGTCAATTATATCTGATTTACATATTTTAATCAATAGAATTTCTGATTTGTAATATATTCTGATTTTCTTTACAATTTCGTTACAAACTTTTGTTTAATTACATTAGCTTTAGAATAAGTTTTCATAGAGTACAATTAATTACAATTGTAGATGAAGATGACAATAGTGTCTTCAAATTGTAATATAAAAAAAGCTAACTAACATCTAACTTTAGAAAATCTAATTGGGTTTTCTACAATTTTGATGTTAATTAGCTTAATATATTTAATTTACTATTTTATACTGGTTTACCACCTTTAAAAATAGTATTTGATCCATCTAAATATTTACCTGCTTTTGGAGTAGTTCCATTAAACGCTTCATTAGAGCTTTGGTGTTGTACAAGATATACTTGACCATTTTTTATTGTTACTCCTGCACCTACATCTTTAGCTGTTGCATCTAATAAGGTATTTCTGTGTCCGTATGGATATTTAGCTACTACATTTCCAATTTCTTTGAATAGAATATCAAATAATCTTTGTGCAACTTCTTCCGGTGTCCCCGTATCTCCAGTTATAGAAATATTAGCTAAAATATAATTTGCATACCCTGCTGCTTTTGCCGCATCTTTTTCATATTGTATTGTTCCATTTGGTCCGTGAATGTTTGCGTCAACTGCACGTGTTGGTACATCTGAACTTCTAAATTTAGAAGAAGAATTTAATGCTGCATTTTCTGATAACGCTGGCAATCCATTAATATTTCTTAATTTAGCAACTTTATCTAAGAATGCTTTTCTTATTTGTTCTTCTCTACTTCCTGCTGCTGGTGCTGCTGGAGTTTGCTGTTTCGGTTTTTCAGCTTCTGTTTTTGTAGCTGTAGCTGCTTTTTCTTCTTTAACTGCTTGTGCTTTTCTTTCCACAGCTTTAGTATCTTCTTTAGCTGGAGTTGCTACAGCACTTCTATCAGTTCCAGCAACTGGTTTTGTCGATTGTTTAGATAAATCAGCTGGTTTATCAGCTGGTTTTTCGTTATCTGAAGTGTTTGGTCTAGCAACTGTTGTCTCAGCCGTTTTTTGAGCTTCAACTGATTTTGTATTTTCTGCAGGAGTAGTTGCTGCTGGTTGTTCTGATTTAGTTGCAGCTTCGTTTCCTTTATCTTCATTATTAGTAGATGAAGCTGTTGGAGTTTCATCTTTCTTAGTTTCAGTCGCAGGAGGATTAACAACTTTTTTATTTTCCTCTTGTTTCGCCTTTACTTCATCAGTTGCAATTTCATAACGAACATTAATATTAAAAGTATGTGTTCCTACTTTGTTAACTGCAGTATATCCTTCTCTTTTAACCTCTGTATTAGGTAATTTTCTTGTTGGAGCTTTTGCTGTCATATCTAATTCTACTACAACTTCTTCCCCAGCTTTAATAAGATCTTTTTTCAATACAAACTCTGATTTAGTTTCAGTTGTAATACGAGCAATAACATTTGCTACTTCTTTATCTGCTACTAGTTTTGCATAATAATGACCATTTAATTCATATACTTTTGCTTTTACGCTAGCTTTATTTACATCAACAGCTGCAGTTTTAACTTCAACTGCATTTGTTGGTAGTGATGTTATACCTGTTAATAATACTAATCCTGTTAAAACTTTACTCGTTAACTTTATTCCTTGTTTTTTCATTATATATTCTCCTCATTTCATCGAAATCGTTTTAATTCTTAATTTAATAGTTACTTCTCCTTAATTATAATCATTCTAAATTTTATTATCAATAGATTTTCTATTTTGTAATACAAAATACATTTTGTAACAATTTAGAAATATTTAAAAATGAAGAGAATAATTCAAATTCTCGCAAACAATTTAATTACTTTATTTTTATTAGTTACTTTTAATTCCCATTTCTTTAAAAAAAAAGAAATATTGTTCATAAATACTTTAAAATAGACCTTTTATGTATTTTTTTAATCTTTTTACTTAAAACTAAATTTAAAGTATATTTAAGGTTCAAGACTTATAATGTATTCATAACTAGTAAATAGTTATAAACTTCATAAACTTTCCTTTTCTATAAGAGACCGAGACAAATGTGCTCGGTTTTTTTTGTTTATAAAGAAGGATAGAAGCTGATTTCATCAACTTCTATCCTTCTTTATTGTAATATATATCATCGTCTAATATCTTACTTTGTTTGATTATTAATTCAGATCCTTCTATTACTATTATATTTAATTTACCTCCATAAACACAGCCACCATCAATATTTATTCGATTATCCTTTATTTCATAATAAGGATTTTCTTTAACAGGACTGTGTCCATGAAATACTTTTTTATTATATTTCATCTCGCTTGTTAAAAATGGTTCTCTTATCCAAACCATATCACGATGTATTTGATCCCAAAAGTTTTTATTAAAATCTACACCGGCATGCACAAAGTAATAATCTTCACTCTCATACCTTGTAGGCAGATTTTGCAACCATTTCCTTAGATTTTTTTTATCTCTAGCAAATTTTTGGAAGTATTCTCTTCGTGATTCCGTTGTTGCTTCTGGATAAAACGACTGTAATGTTGTTAGTCCATTATTCCTAAAATAGTGATTTTGTCTTTTTGAAGATGTATTGTCATACATTGCTTCTTTTATCGCTAAATTAAACATGTCTTCATGATTTCCCAATAAAACTACGTGTTGTTTGTGAGCTTTTTGTAAATTATAAAAATATTCCCAAACTAATTTAGTGTTTTTACCTCTATCACACATATCTCCTAAACAAATTAATTTATCTTCATTACTGTTGAATTCTACTTCATCAAGTAATTTCTTCATCGTATAAAAACATCCATGTATATCTGAAATTACTATTGTTCTCATAAAAACACCTACTTCTTCATTTAATTCTTATATCTATAATAATAGAAAATAACTATAATGTAAATAGTAGGGACTGACCAAAAGACCTAAAACTTAACAAAGTTCATATGAGAACTCATAGACGCAGTGGTTTATTGATATCTAAATTCGCTTTGTGAAAGCTTTTTAGATATCTAATAAACTTTGCGGGGGGACTCGACAAAATCGATTTCTTCGAAATCACGATTTTTAAGTCACTCCCTATTGAATTACATCGTTTACAATTTAATACTTATTCTTTAGGATATCATTTTTAATTAAACTTTTCACATGATATAATATTAGTAAATTACTATGAAAGGTGCAGCTTATGGAGAATAATTTACTTTGTTTTAAACGCACTTCAAACCTTACTGCTCTATCACTTCCAAAAAACTATAGAGAGGGCTTTTATACTAAACAAGGTGTTTGGACAAAACTGATAATAGTTAAAGGAAAAATGAAATTAAGCTTTCTAGATATAGAGAACAGCGTAATTAAACAGTGTTCTTTAAATAAAAAGAGTGAAATTAGTCTCATTGAACCAGAAAGCACATTTAGAATTCATCCTAATTCTACTGACCTACAGTTTCACCTAGAGTTTTACTGTACAGCTGAGAATTACTTTTTTAACAAGTACAACCTAAGTCCGGCTCATCCAGAAGTTGTAGCTGCAATGAAATATATAAAACCTTGCAAAACATTAGACTTAGGTGCAGGTCAAGGAAAAAATTCATTATACCTTTCTTCATTAAATTTTAAAATTACTGCTGTTGATATTGATGCAAAATTCTTACAAGATCTTGCTGACATATCAATTAAAGAAAAACTAAATCTTAATGTTTTTAAACATGATATTGTCGAAGCAAATATAAAAGATACATACGATTTTATCTTCGCTACTGATGTATTCATGTATTTGAATCCAACAAGAATACATAGTATTATCGCTAATATCAAAAAACAAACTAATGATGGTGGATACAATCTAATCGTGAGCGCATTAAACAAAGCAGGTCATAGATGCCCTCCATTCCCATTTACTTTTATTGAAGGTGAGTTAAAAAACTACTATAATGATTGGAAGATAATTAAGTATAATGAAAATCTTTCCGCTTCACCTTATCCATACGCTGTAATTCTTGCTCAAAAAATATCAGAATAAAATCTATCCCCACAAGATTATTCAAATTTTCTTGTGGGGATTTTTTTTCTATTTAATATCTTCTCTAATATCTTTTTGGTACCATACGACATCATACCAACGATTAAATTTATAACCTACTTTTTCGAAATGAGCTACCTTTCTAAACCCTCTCTTCTCGTGAAACGATACACTACCTTCATCCGGATATGCTATACATGAAGTCAATCTGCATATTCCTCTATCGTAAAGTTGTTTTTCAAGTTCATTATACAACTTCTCTCCAACACCTTTTCCACGAGCCTTTTCATCTAAATAGATCGTAATTTCGGCAGTCCATTTATATGCATCTTTTGGATAAAACTCACTAGCATATGCATATCCTAATAAATCATCGCCTTCTTCCGCTACTAAAAATGGGTAACTTTGAATTGATTTTGAGATTTTTTCTTCGAATTCGTGTATACTTGGTACAGTGTAATCAAAAGTAATAGCCGTATGTTCAACATATGGTCTATAAATATTTACTAAATTTTCAGCATCTTGTAATTCAACCGTTCTAACGTTTAACATTATCTATCTCCTTAAATACTCCCTTTTACAAAGTCAATAATCGCTTTAGTTGCCTCTTCTTGTTGAGTTCCTCTAAAGCCGTGACCAGCTCCTGGAATTTCTTTTAACCTAGCATCTTTAAAAGTTTCTATAGCACGTCTCGAATAACTTATCGGTACTACATTATCACTTGTTCCATGGACAATAAGAACTTTTCCATCGTAGTTCTTCATATCATTATAAACATCATAGTCTAATGATTTTTCAAAATAAGCTTTTCCTACTTCTGTTCCTCTATCTTGTTGATTATTTTTAAGAGAAAATTGTGATTTCACTCCTAAAGCTACTGCTGCTATAGCAACTAATGCTGCTATTACTATTACTATTTTTTAAAAATTCATTTATCCTTCTTTCTTGCATCTAATTTAATATTAGTACATATCTTATTTTACCCTATTAAAGATTATCTTTCTTGATTTTATCTAATAAAGCCGTACATCCTTTAGTTACATCACTAAATGTTGTTTTGAAATCTCCTGTATACCACGGATCATCAATAATTCTATCTTCTCCTGCGTATTCTAATAATTTTTTTACCTCACCAGTTTTTCTTCCTGCGATAAATTTCTTAATGTTTTCTATATTACTATCATCCATTCCTATGATATAGTCTGCTTGTAAATCACTATCATTAAGGATACGAGAATACATTCCCTCTACTCCAATTCCAACTTTAGCAAGTTCTTTTCTAGTTCCACTATGAACGGGATTACCGTGTTCCCAACTACTAGTTGCTGCTGAATCAATTTGAATTTTTTCGCTTAATCCTTCTTTTTCTACCATATCTCTAAATATTGCTTCTGCCATAGGTGAACGACAAATATTCCCTAAACAAACAAATAATACTTTTACCATTTTTTCATTACCTCATTAATATTTATTTTCTATTTTATTATAACATAAAGAGTTAAAATCAACATAATAAAGACAAGGGGCTGACCTAAAAGACCTAAATTTTAACAACGTGTATATGAGAACTCATAGACGCAGTGGTTTATTGATATCTAAAATCGCTTTAGAAAAGCTTTTTAGATATCTAATAAACTGTGCGGGGGTGACTCGACAAAATCTTGTTTCTTCGAAATCACGATTTTTGAGTCACTTCCATTATTTTATTTTTATATTTTACATGGTATAATTAACTTAAAATTATCCATTAGTAAGGAGATTAAAATGACAGAAAACTTAGTGTGTTACAAAAGATTACCAAATTGGACTGCTCAAACTCTACCTGAACCATTTAGACATAAACACAATACTAGAAAAGATGTTTGGGCAAAATTAACTATTCTTAAAGGAAAGCTACAGTTTACAGAATTAACTGAAGAAAATGAGATTGTGAAGGAGCATATATTTACACCTGAGAGTAGTATTCCGTTCGTGGAACCACAAGCATGGCACCGTGTTGCACCTTTATCTGATGATTTAGAATGTTTCTTAGAGTTTTATTGCGAGCCAAAAAATTATTTCGCTAACAAATACAATATTAATCCTGCTCATTCTGAAGTGGTAGAGGCCATAGAAACGATCAAACCTTGTAAAACTTTAGACCTTGGATCTGGTCAGGGACGTAACTCTCTATTCCTTTCTAAACTTGGTTTCGAAGTCACTGCGGTAGATAATAATATTCCTGCTTTAGAATTTTTAATGGAGACTTCTAGAATTGAAAATCTAGATATTAAAATAGGTAGTTACGATATAAATACAGCAACTCTTAGAAATACTTATGATTTTATACTATCAACTGTTGTTTTAATGTTTATCGAAGAACAATCTATTCCTAGTGTAATAAAAAATATGCAAGAACAAACTAATATAGGTGGCTATAATTTAATTGTTGCTGCTATGTCAACCGAAGATACTCCTTGTCCTCTTCCTTTCCCATTTACTTTTAAAGAAAATGAGCTTAAAGAATATTACAAAGACTGGGAATTTATAAAATATAATGAAGATTTTGGACAACTTCACAAAACAGATGCTAATGGAAATAAATTTAGATTGCGTTTTGCTACTATGTTAGCCAAGAAAATAAAATAATCTACTTTTGTAAGCTAGTTTTTTGACACCGTTATCAACGGATGTTATAATTTTAGTTAATCATTAAAACATTTGGGGTGCATTTTAAGCTGAGATTATACCCATGGAACCTGACGTTGTTAGTACAGCCGTAGGAAAATGTTTATTTAACTATGTTTATTTTTAAGTATATGAAATTTAAAAGTACCTCTTGTTGTTTTAATGAATAAAATAACAGGAGGTTTTTCTTATGAAAAAATGGTCTACAAAGGACATTATTATTTTAGCCTTAATAGGTTTCTTATTTGGGGGGATATTCCTTGCTGCAGGGTGGATTTATGCTGCATTAGAGGCTGCACTTACTCCGCTAGGTTACCAACCTTTCGCAAATGAGATTCTATTCGGGCTTTGGGTTATGGCTGCACCTGTCGCTGCTGTATTGGTTAAAAAACCAGGGAGTGCAACTTTAGGTGAAGTTCTAGGGGCCTTAGCTGAAATGCTATATGGTTCATTTTTTGGAGCTGGGGTTATTATCTCAGGTATAGTACAAGGATTAGGATCAGAGTTCGGATTTTTTGTTACTAAATATAAACGTTACGATTATAAATCTCTATTCTTATCTGCAATAGGTATTACAATTTTTAGCTTTGTCTTTGAATATTTCAAACTTGGCTATGAAGCCTATTCTATCGGACTGATTTTAGCATTATTAGTTGTTCGTTTTATCTCAGTAATAATTTTTGGCGTTATCTGCGTAAAACTTATTTTAAATATCGTTAATAAAGTTCAAAAAAGCGGTAATGAGTAATGAACATTATAGAAATCGTTGATTTTTCTCTAAAAATTAAAGACAAGGTCTTATTTGATAATGTTAATCTAAATATAAAAGAGCACAGTTGGCTAGTTTTAACAGGAAATATTGGTAGTGGCAAGTCTACCCTACTTCGAACAATTTGTAAATTAAATAAGGAAAAATACGACGGACTCATAACTTACAAAGAAAAAAATATAGTTGATATACCTATGCAAGAACATGTTAGAAACATAGGGTATGTGATGCAACATGCAATTAATCAATTTGTTATGCCTACTTTAGAAGAAGAGATAATCTTTGCTTTAGAAAATCTCTGTTTAGAAGCACAAGTTATTAATGAAAAACTAGAGTATGCTTTATCAATCACTAAGACAAAAGAACTCGCAAATAAACATATTCATACATTATCTGGAGGAGAACGTCAACGTGCTGCATTTGCTGTAGCTTTAGCGATGGGGAGTGAAATATTAATATTAGATGAACCTTTTGCAAATGTTGATAAGAAAACGCGTAGCTCTCTATTAACCTTACTTAAAGACTTAAACAATCAAGGTGTGACAATAATAGTTTGTGATCACGAATATCAACTATATTTGAACTATGCAGATACTTTCTATTATCTTTCTAATGGGAGTTTGGAATTAATAGAAAATCCAAGCATAAAAAATACAACTATAAATCTAGCTAAAAATATACAAACAGAAGAATTGCTGAAACTTGAAGACGTCATTATTACTCAAGGCAACAAAAAATTATTAAACACAACAAACTTTAAAATACATAAGGGAATTACCACACTAACAGGAGATAATGGAACAGGAAAAACAACACTACTACATGCTATTTCCCAATTAAAAAAATATAAGGGAAATATTTATTTTAAAGATAGCAAAGTGAAAAAATCAAGAAAGTTATATAGAAAAATAAGTACCTGCCTACAGGATGCCTTTCAGCAATTTATTAGTTTAATGCCACGAGAAGAAATATCTATGCAAAAAGATATTTGGAATCACGCTAACATGTGGCAAGAAAGACTTTTAAAAGAATTTGATTTAGAAAAAGAACTCGATAAAAGTTTATATTATTACAGCGGTGGCCAAAGAAAACTTATTCAACTTATGTGTTTATTAAGTCAAAAAACTGATCTGTTGCTGTTAGATGAACCTTTTACTCATCTAGATGAAAGGGCCTGTTCATTCATCATGGATTGGATAGAAGAGAATAAGAAGCTTGTAGGTCAATCATTTATTATTGTTAGCCATAGATTAGAACCGCTAAATAACAGAAGTGATTACCATATTGAAATCTCAAATAATACTTTGCATTGTATAACGGAGGATAATTATGGAAAAGAAAATAATTAGTCCTACTCTTACTCTAATAATAATGTTATTAACTATTTGGATTTCGTTTAGTAAATTACTAGCTCTAAATATTACTATAATATGCACAACAATAGTTTTATTAGTTTCGTCAAAATATTGGAATAAGTTACTAATTTTTCTATTCCTACCTCTTCTACCTGCAATAGGTTCTGCCTGGGCTATTATTGTTCAAACTTCTAATTATAAATACGCTCTTTTAATTTTTACTAGAACATATGGTTTTGCAGGATTAGGTTTAATTTTAGCAACATACATCTCTCTAGTGGAACTATTAAAATATCTTGAACAACATGGACTTTCATCTAATGTAGTCTATGGTCTCCTAGTAGTTATTCAAGCATTGCCAAGAATACAATACGAAACCCAAATGATTACAAAATCAAGTCGACTTAGGGGTATCTTCTTACCTTTTTGGTCACCTTACTACTATGCTAAAGCTATATTTATAGCTTTAACTTGGCAACCTCAAATATCTGAAGCGATGACAGTACATGCCTATGAAGACTTTAAAAAACGAACTCACTATAATAAATATATAATCGATAAAAACAAAAGTATATTTATTATATTGATTTTCTCTATACTATTGTCTCTATTATTACTACTAAATAAATAGAAAGAAGCCATCATGAAAATCACTCCATGATGGCTTTTATATGTCTAAAGAATAAAAAAACTGGCGGGAATGTGTGGGAATCGAACCCACCCAAGAGGCTCTTAACCCCTCATACTAGTTTTGAAGACTAGAGAGCACACCAGAACTCATCCACTCCCAAGTATGTTTATATTATACAATAAATATTGTAAAAATGCAAGATGATATGTTAACGTATACAGAATACTATTCTATTTATGAAATCACAAGTGTTCTCATATGCCATAGTTATACCACTTACAACTGGTTTTTTACCACTTACCTAAAAGCTATTAATTTTTACGTTGAAATAATATATAATATACCTATAAACATTTAGAAAGGAGACAATATGAAAATTAACATAGAATTAGATTCAGCGCTTAAAGACATCGAACTTGTTATTAAGACACCTGACTTAAATAATGATGTAATATTAATTAAAGAACTAGTTGAAAAAGCTTTATTAAATTCTCAAAAAATAATTTTCTATAAAGGTGACTCAGAATATTTCATCCCACTTGAATCAATATTATTTTTTGAAACTTCTGATAATAAGGTATATGCTCATACTACAGATGAATTCTTCGAAGTGAAGTTTAAATTGTATGAATTAGAGAAGATGATTCCATTTTATTATTGTCGAATTTCTAAGAGCTCTATAATAAATACAAAAGTAATTTATTCGCTAGAAAAATCTTTTTCTGGCTCTAGTACCGCTTCTTTTTATGATTCTAAGAAGCAAGTCCACATATCAAGACATTACTATAAAATATTAAAAGACAAATTAAAAGAAATGAGGTAAAGAAAATGAGAAGAAGTTTTATTGGATTATTTTTTATAATACTAGCTATAACTACTCTACTTGATGGATTCAGTATTTTTCCAAACGGATCAATCTTCTTAGCTATATGTACTGTAGTTCTTGGATTTTTTGCAATTCGAGGTTTAATGGATTTTGACTCTTTTGGAACAATATTCCCACTAGCATTATTATTTTATGTTTATAACAAAAATTATCACTTTGCAAACATATCAGGATGGAAAATATTCTTAGTTGCTATTTTTCTTAGCATAGGTATTTCTATGATTTTACCTAGAAGATATAAATATAAAGAATTCAGAAAGATTTACAGAAAAAAAAGCTATCAAAAAATACATAATGGACACGATTATTCTGATGTAACATTTGGTGAAAATACACAGTATATAGATATAACTAAATCTGATTCTTTCACTACTTCTACTAAATTCGGAAGTACAAGTATCTATTTTGAAAAACTAGATACCTATCCGATAAAAAACTTTGAACTAAATGTGTCTGTTTCTTTTGGAGATTTAAAAATATATATCCCAAAAGAATGGGCTGTTGAAAATAATACAAATAGTTTCTTAGCTAAAGTTCCAACAGATTCTAACAGTGTTGCAAATGATGTTAAAATTATACTAAACGGTTCTGTTAATTTTGGAGAAGTTCATATTATCCAAATATAAAAAATAAACTCTCAAGATTGAAAACATCCTGAGAGTTTATTTTTTTATTCATTTGTAGATTTCTTTTGTTGTTCTCTTTTTTCTACTAATTTAGATAAGTAGATAGAACCAACCGTTAATAAAATTACTAATAATGATGCTATTAAAAACTCTTTACTAAAGACATTTGTACTTGTAGCTCCGAAGTTTAAAAACACTACTGTTCCTGGAATTATTCCAAGCACACTCGCTATCATATATTTTGTTAAACTTATATTAGTTAAACCATATCCATAATTTATCATATTATATGGCACTAAAGGAATAAGTCTCAAAATTACTAGACTCATCATCAACTTCTCATCACTAACATTAAAGATTCTATCATGTTGCTTCGGGGTCATTTTTTTCTTAAGATAGTTTTTCACCCATTCGCGTCCAAAACGACGAGAAATTACAAACATAATATAACAATTTAATGAAGCTCCAACGAAAGTTAGTAAACTTCCCTCAACAAAACCAAACGCTACTCCTCCAGCAACAGCAAGAATCGGTACCGGGAAGAAAAATACCGGTAAGAACATAAACATTAACACATAAATTATTGGTGCTAAAACACCAAAACTTTGAATAAACTCAGTCATTACTCTCCTCCTATTTAAAGTATACTGATACTTTTTCTAAAAATTCTAATTCAATATATGAAGCTATTTTTTTAAATGTAGTCTCATCCATCAGCATCTTATCATTCTCACTATACTGTCTAAACGCCATACTACACCATGTCACACCTCTTAGACAATTAAATATTAGATATCTTTCAAATCTTTCTCGATCAAAAGTGCGATATTTATTATACTCTTCTAGGAATTCATCAATTTCTTCTTTCGCTAAAATAATATCAGTCTTCCAAAATGTTGTCGTCGGCGCTAGGAAATGAGCTAAATCTTGTTCACACTCTCCTATTAATGCCTTCTCCCAATCAATTACATAACTGTCTTCTTTTCTTTCTCCAATCAGGAAGTTTCCTGAATTTAGTTCGGTATTTATAATACATGGATTAGCTATATTATACTTCTCAGGTATAAGAGTTAAACATTTATCTAAGAAAGATTTGACGTAGGCGCTAACCTTATCATCAGCTTTATCCCAAGCTAAATATTCACCCGCCATTTGTTTACATTCATCAAATATCAGTTGGAATGGATTCGCTGCATTGATTAAATTGTTGTCACCATATGGTGTATTGTGTACCTTACTTAATAAATAAGCTGCAATATGCATATCTATTTTATAATTAAGTGCTCTACCTTCTAAAAACTCCATCGTCAAATATTTATATGGCAATAAATTTGTTTCCATCACTAGTTTATAAGGTTTTGGTGTAACTCCACTATCTTTCAACAATTGCAGAGTATCATATTCATACTCTATTTGATTTTTAAGATTCATCTGACTCTTCATATTTATTCTAAGAACTTTTTTCAAATCTCTATCATCAAAGGTAAAGTTAATATTATATTCTCCTGCACCTAGTAACTTAATATTCTTATAGCCTGTTTCCGCAAGTAGAAGATCTTCTTTTGTATCTATATCAAGTCCACTTTTACCTAAATAATAACTTAATCCTTGTTCTTTACAAACAGCAAGCAGATTCTCTAAAACACTGTTATCTCCGTAACTAGGAAGATCAAATACTTCTTTAATGGCATTCTTCATACCTATTAAAAAGTACCCCCCGTCAATACTAGGGTTTATAACAATATCAAAATTATCTAATTTCTCAAAAGCAATATTAATCATATCTTTTTTTAAATCATAGATATCAGAACCTAATAAAATCACCTTGTCACTAGTTTTCAATTCTGCTTCAATAGCATTATACATCTTGTCACCAAGTGTTTTTCCTTCTTGATAAGAAAATTCTCTATTTTCTAAAATATCCTTCATCGTGTTATCGTCACTAATCTGACCATCGTGATAAACTACTAATTCTTCTCCACTTTCTTTTAAAAGTCTATAATTCAATTTCATTAATTTTTTTTGAATTTCGATAGCATTTTCTGGTGAAACAAAGTCATATAACCTTGTTTTTGTTGTACCCACCTTCGGTACTCTTGTAAAAAATATTATTTTGTTTTTCATTTCTGAAACTTTTCCTTTAATTTAATCTCTAAAATTATTCTAAATTTACGATCGATATTATATATAAAAAAGGGTGACTCAATAACAATATTTCTAATTGAAATTTCAATTTTGAGTCACCCTGTACTTTAAATATTAATGATTATGCCCCGAATGATCATCTTTCTTATCTGAAGAGTGATTGTGTCCTTCGTGACCTTCCTTATGCTCTGCACCTTTTACTGCGTCACTTGGATCTTTACAGCAATCTGCAATTTCAAATTTATAACTGTGCTCTTTAGTTCCATCAATTGCATTAAATACATTTTTGTATCCTAAATCAATAAGTTTTTGAGCTACTACTGAAGAACTATTACCTGTAGAACTATACACATATATTGGTAATTCTTTGTTTTCTGGTAAAATTGATTTTAAATCATCCAATTTTTTAACATCGATATTTTTAGCACCTGCTGCATGTCCTTTTTCAAAATCAGCTTTATCTCTTACATCTAAGAACACATTGTTTGCAGCTGTATCTAATAATGCATCTTGGAATTTACCACTACTTAATGATGAATATTTCACAATATCATAATTATAGTCTTTTAAATTTTGAGCTCCAGAAACATCTTTAAACCCTTGTTTCGTTAATTTTTCTACAGCATCTTTTGTTTTATCAGATTTATCACTATAAACAACTACTTTCTTCTCTCTCCATGTACGAATTTCTTCGATACTTTTCTCTATTTTTGACAATGGAATGTTAATTGCATGTTTAAGGTGTCCTTCTTTATAAGAAGCCTCATCTCTTACATCAATAACTAGATAGTTTTCTTTTTCCTTATCGTCTTTTTGAATTTTATTTAACTCTTCACCTTTCAATTCTTTTGCAGATGAAGTAGTTGAACATCCTACTAAAGCTAATGATAACACCGCTGACATACTTACAGCTAACAACTTATTATATTTCATTTATTTTTTTCCTCTCCTTATTTAATAAAAGACAAGGTAGTACCTTAAATTTTTGTGTATTTATGTAGAACCTCGTCTTCTATTAGTATAACTTAAAAATAGTTTTTTTCCTAATAAATAATTTTATTTTTTACTCTTTTTTACAATATTTTCTTAGAATTTGTATTCGTGTTCTTTTGTTCCATCCCATGCGTTATACACATTTGTATAACCAAGTTCTACAGCTTTTTGTGCTGCTTTTGAAGAACGGTTACCGCTATAGCAATATGTGTAAACTGGTGCATTTTTATCTGCTGGTAATAGTGCTGCTAGGTCTTTATCAATGTTTTTAACATCAATATTTTTTGCTCCAGCTACGTGCCCTTTTTCATAATCTTTTGCTTCGCGAACATCGATAAATGTTCCTTCTTTTTTGTCAATTGCTGCCTGGAAGTCACTTGCTAATAATGTTGTAAATTTAACTATTTCATAGTCTTTATAGTCTTTAACACCTTGTGCATTAGAAACTTTTTTGAATCCTGCTTTAACAAGTTTATCAGCAGCTTCTTTACTTTTCTTACCAGTATTACAAACTGTTACTACTTCTTTATCTTTCCATGCACTTAAGTGTTCTGCATGTTTTTCAATGTCAGCTAATGGAATGTTGATTGCGTGTTTTACATGGCCTTCTTTATATTCTTTAGCATCTCGTACATCGATAACAAGGTATTTTTCTTTTTCTTTGTCATCTTTTTCTATTTTATTTAATTCTTCCCCTTTTAGTTCTTTTACAGCAACTGTCCCATTGCTACTACTTGAACTACTACTTGAACTACTATTCGAAGCTGAAGAACAACCTGCTAAAGATAAAGATAATACGGCTGCCATACTGACCACTAATAATTTATTGTATTTCATAATTTTAACTCCTTTGTTATTGCTTTCATACATAGTATAACAAATCAAATTCATTCAATCAACATCACAAATTAGAAAAACAAAGAAATATTTTACTTTTTTATTAAAGTTTTAACTTTACATAAAAACAAAATAAAGCCTATAAATAAAACTATTTATAAACTTTATTTAATACCTTATTTTTTTTATACTTTCGTTATATTCGGAAAAATAATAATATTTTTATAACTTGTCTAATTCTGTAAAAAATTGTTTTATATCCTTAACTTTATATCCAGTATAAGCCTTTAATTCATCATCAAAATGCCATTTTTTCTCAATCAAGCATGTTTTTAAACCTAATTTCTTAGCTGGTTTTATATCATGATATAATGAATCTCCTATCATCATCGTTTCCTCAAGTAATAACCCTTCAGATTCAAGAACATTTAAAAAAGCTCCTTCTTTCGGTTTACTTATATGGGTTTCTCCTGAAATATATAATTTAAAAACTCCTTCTAAGCCTAATCTTTTCAGTTTTAATCTTTGTTCCTGCGACTTCCCATTCGTTAAGATAATCATATTATATTTTTCTTTTAATTTATCTATCCACATATTCACCTCTTCATCAGGTTCTATCAATGATAAGATAAATTCAAATTGTTTGTCATAATAAAACTTACAATCTTCATCACTTAGTTCCACACCAAGTTTTAACAAAGTTAATTTTAAGCGTTTATTTCTAAGCTCTATCAATCTTAATTTTCCTTGAACTACTTCTTCTACTAATTTATTATTGATACTCTTATATAATTTAAAAAACTCATCATAGCTAATCAACTTATCATATTCTAAATATTCAAATACTAGTCTATTAGATTTTTTCCATATATTACTAAAATCATATAAAGTATTATCTAAATCAAAAATTAAATTTTTTATCTTAGTCATCAATTTCACCTCCATTCTTAATGATGAATATAATCTATATTGTACATTTGAAAAAGCTAAATTCCAAGTAAAATCACTTGGAATTTAGCTTTTATTTATCTTCTTCTAAATATCTTACTACAGGTCTTGCTTCATAAACTATAGTTCCATCTGGAATACTATGTTTTACTACTGCATTTGCTCCAATTTTAGAATTTTTTCCTATTGTTATATTTCCTAAAACCTTTGCCCCTGCTCCTATCATAACATTATCCCCAATAGTAGGATGCCTCTTTATGGGATCTAATGTAGTTCCACCTAGAGTAGTTCCATGATACATAGTCACATTATCTCCAACTATTGCAGTTTCTCCTATTACTACTCCCATTCCATGATCGATAAATAATCCTTTACCAATTTTTGCTCCAGGATGTATTTCAATCCCAGTCAATCTTCTCGCTCTTTTTGACAAAAGACGGGCCATCGTATGCCATCCTTTTTTATATAATTTATGTGAAAAGTAGTGATAATTTAGAGCTTTTATGTGAGGATATGTAAGATAAATCATTAGTTTCGACTCCGCTGCAGGATCGTCTTTTAAAACTCGATTTAAATTGTAACTTAAATTCTCAAAATAACCCATTACACTTCTACATGTGTAACATCTTCGAAATCAAGGACAGATAAATATTTATCAACCCCATCAGGTAAGATAGTTACAATGTTTTTACCAGGGTATTTTTCAGCTGCTTTCTTAGCACCAACTATTGCTGCTCCTGATGAAATACCAATACCTATTCCAGTAGAACGCAAGAAGTTTTTAGTTTCTTCTATCGCCTCATCACTTGTTACTGTAAAGACTTCATCCATATATTCTTTTTTGAAGTTTTCTGGAATAAATCCTGTTCCAATTCCTTGGATTTTGTGTGGTCCTCCATGTCCTTCACTAATAGCTGGTGATTCTGCTGGTTCTACAGCAATTGATAATACTTCTGGTTTATTTTCTTTTAAATATTTAGCAACACCTGTAAATGTTCCTCCAGTTCCAACTCCAGCAACAAAGATATCAATATTAGGTACTTGTTCTAATATTTCACGTCCTGTTGTTTTATGGTGATATCCTGGGTTAGCAGGATTATCGAATTGACTTAGAGAAATAGCATTGCTATATTTTTCACGAATTTCTGCAGCTTTTTCGATTGAGCCTTTAATTCCTAATTCTTTTGGTGTTAAAATTAATTGTGCTCCATATGCTTTAATAATATTACGTCTTTCAATACTCATGCTTTCTGGCATAATTATCACAGCTTTTAATCCTAAAACAGAAGCTAAAATAGCTACAGCTATACCTGTATTACCACTAGTTGGCTCAACAAGGATAGTATCTTTATTAACCGCACCTTGAGAAATAGCTTCTTCTAACATACCAAGCACAGCTCTATCTTTAACGCTTCCTCCTAGATTATATTTTTCTAGTTTCACAAAAATATTTGTGTTATCTAATTGATATACGGGTGTATTACCCACGAATTTTAATGAAGTTGAAATCATAAAATTCCTCCTCTTCTGACTTTATAATAAATAACTTTTGTTATTTGAATAAAATTATAACATAAGTTCTTAATGAAAATAAAGTAATTAATCTGACTTTTTTTATCGTTTTCATTTCTATTTTATTATTTAATTTTTAAAAAATATAATGATACTAATATTAAATATCTATAAAATTCAAATTTATAATGTATTTAATCTAATAACTATTTATATAAATTACTACAATATCGCTAAAATATATAACTGAAAATAATAAAATAAAAAAAAACATAACAAGTAAAAATAATTACTCATTATGTTTAATTATATTGCTCATATCATCTGGTAAATTTGTACATATATTTACCTTTTCTCCAGAAATTGGATGGATAAACGCTAAATTACTGCAATGGAGTGCTTGCCTACTTATTAAGCTAACATCTCCACCATACAACTCATCACCCAAAAGTGGATACCCTAAGTATTTCATGTGCACTCTTATTTGGTGAGTTCTTCCTGTATACAGTTTTAGTTTAACAATACTAACGTTATTTTTGAGATTATGTTTTCCTAACCAATATTCGGTCTTAGCATACTCTCCATCTTCTCCTACCTCACGTTCTATAATACTAGAGCTTACTCGACGTATAGGTGCCTCAATTATTCCATGTTGTTCTATTTTTCCATTTATTAACGCAGTATAATACTTATCTATCTCCGTATTACTAAATAATGCGTGAATATGTCTATGTTTAGCTATTAATACTAAACCTGATGTATTTTTATCAAGACGCGTTACTATATGAGGAATTGAATTAATATTTTTCTCTCTAAAATAGTAATTTACTCTCTCTAACAATGATTCATCTCCAACATTTCTAGATGGTATTGAAGGCAGATTAATTTCTTTATTCACAATTAAAAAATAAGCATCTTCATATACAATTTCGATAGGTTTATCTATAAATCTAACAAAGTCACTATAATTTTCACTAGGAAGAGTAATTTCTACAATATCACCTTCTTTTAAGATATATCTGACATTTTCTTCCTTGCTATTTACTTTTATACTGCCATCATTATCAAACTTTATTCTAGTAAGAGTTTTTCTTGAAATATTGTTTTCTAGAAGGAATTCTCTTAACACTTGCTCATTTTTAACTACATACTTCAAAATAATATTAGTCATTTTTAATAAATGATCTCTTCACTCGTTGCCAAAAGCTGTCATCATTATAACGAATAAAAGAAACTTTCTTATCCTTTGCTAAAGTAATTTTTATTTTTGAAACACTGTCATAATTAAAGTGCATATGATCTACTGTAATACGATGATTTTCCTTATCTATCGGTTTTATCATAAGTTCGTCATCTTGAGATAGTATTAGAGGATTTCCTAATGTTCTATAAACAAGATTGTTCAATGCTGCGATTTCGGTCACTTGATATAACGGTAACTGTGGGTGAATTACCGCTCCTCCTAGGCTTTTGTTATATGCAGTTGAACCGGTAGGCGTACTAATGCATAGTCCATCGCCTCTAAAACTTTCAAAATGGACACCATTAATATATACCTTAGCCGAATACGTGCTTCCAGTATGATTATTAACTGTAATTTCATTTAAAGAATAATAATCTGAAACTAAATCTCCATTTGAACAATATGCTTTTACTCTTAATAAAGGATATTCTTCAATTTTCGGTTTTAAAGCTAACATATCAAAAAAGATTCTTTCATAATTTTGAACTGAGTAGTCTGTATAAAATCCTAAGTGCCCTGTATGAATAGATAAGAATTTGATATTATCTAAATTATCCATATACTTATTAAATGTTCGCAGTACGGTCCCGTCTCCACCAACCGCAAAAACATAGTCAGGATTCTCTTTATCTTCTTTCATATCACTAGATAAAAGAAACTCTTTTAACTTCAAACCAATCTTTTCTGATATTTCGTCATGTCTGACCTCTACACTAAATTTACCTTCTAACATTTTGATCTTCACCCATTATTTTTTCATAGTTTTCTAACCATACATCTGCAAAATCTGGTGCAAGCGCTCCGTGATTTTTATCAATCCATTCTTGAAGTTTGTTTACATTATATTTTAATATTTTATCTATTTTTTCACCATACTGATAACGTGCTTTATTTTGATTATATTCGTCTTCATCTAGTAAGAAATATTTCCCATCTGGATATTTTTTTATATCTAAATCATAATCAATATACTTTACTCCATCTACGTCATATGCAAATGGGCTACTTAAATTCGAATAATAGTGGACTCCATCTTCTCTAAACATACAAATTATATTAAACCAACATTCATTATGGAAATAAACTAGTGCTATCTCTTTTGTAACCCATGTTCTTCCATCACTCTCTGTCACAAGAGTTCTGTTGTTTGCTAAAATCAGAACTTGTTCATCCGCTTCCAGTACAACATTCTTGTGCCAAATTCTATGAATAGATCCATCATGTTTATACGCTATAATTTTTACTACATCACCTTTTTTAGGCTTTTCTCCTCTGTACATAGCTCCTCCTTTCATACTCATTTTTAATGTCTTTTTAATTATAACATATTTAATATATTTCATTCTACTGTAATAACTATTTTTTTATAAATTTCTAAAACTAATGAATCTCTATTTTTTTAATAACAAAAAAGCAACTTCAAAATTTTCCTTAAACTACATTTTGAAATTGCTTTTTGTATTTATATTTTATTCGTAATCTATTACCCCTAGAGCAATCTTAGCATAACGTGACATCTTGTCTTTTGTCCATGCTGGTTCCCAAACTATATTTACATCTACTTTTTCAATCTCATCAACACCAAGCATTGCTGTCTCAACTTGCTCGATGATAATCGGAGCTAAAGGACATCCCATAGATGTCAATGTCATGTCCACTATAGCGTGCTTATTATCATCACTCATCTTAACATCATATACTAACCCTAGGTTCATTATATCAATACCTAGCTCTGGGTCTATTACATTTTCTAATGCTTCTATTACTCTATCTTTTAATGTTTCCATTTCTTACACCTCTTCTTTATTCTTAAAAATCATATTCTACTTCTTTTCCGTATTCTTCTTTTAATATTTTTCCTAATTCAGTAATTTCTGCTATTGCACCTTTATAATGTGAACACATTTTTATTACTTCGTTTGATTCAAATTCTCTATGAATTTCCGCTGTATAGTCCTGGATATTATCTTTTGAATCTCTTATATCACTAAAAGTAATCTTAGAAAATCCTGATAATAATTCGAAATTAAACAGCCCTCTATAAAATACCAATGCGTCTTTATATATTAAAACTCTTAAATTTTTATTTATATATTTTGCATCTCGCACTAAAATATCTACATCATATTCTGTCTCTGGATATTCAATGAATAATTCTTCATATTCCTCTTTAGATTTTCTAATACCTTTTATTATAGATCTAATTAACAATAATGTAGCCAAAACAATAGCAGCAGGAAGTCCATAAATACCTAGGTAATATATAGTTCCAGGTACTTTTATATAGACATTTGAAATAAAAGGTTTTTCTTGTAATTTACTTTTATAATTATCTTTTGTCTTATCTAATCCAAGGTCTTTAATTACCTCTAGGATTCTAACTTTAGTCAAAGTACTATGTTCTGCAGCAGCATTGAATTTATCTAACAATTCAGGAGAAATATTAGTTTTTCCTTTGCTTCCTTTTTCTTCTATTACATCGATAATAGAATAAAGATTTTTATCTTTCAGATTTATAATCTTGCCTTCTGGAACATCACTACTTTGGATTAATTTCTTAATATCATTTTGTGTAGCCTTTAATATTACAAAACCATGTTCGTGTTGAACCATATAAAATTTTTCATCGTCAGCTAATTTTTCATCTACTATATCAAGTTTTTCGATTGCTTCTAATTTAATATAAGTAATTCCGGAATAATTCCCCGTGAATTGATCACCTTCATTATATAACGTTTCAGCAGACTTTGTATAGCTATTATATGAAGCTCTAGTAGCAATCAAACTAACAAAAATCAAGTTTATGGCAATGAATATTTTTAACCTTGTTCCTCTTAAATAACTCTTCTTCATAACTTTCCTTCACTTTCTTTATTATTTAGATTTTTTTACACACTAATATATTTATAACATATTCTGTCTTTATATATTCAATGATAAGTTTTTCATATTAATTTCTAGATTTTCTAATATCTTTAATTATAGGAGTTATCAAAAATAATGTACCTAGAACAAAAATCGTAGTAAATCCATAAGTACCTAAGTAATATAAATAACCAGGTACTGTTAGATATACATTAGAAACAAAAGGTTTTTCTTTTAATTTTTTATAGTAAGATTCTGTTTTATTTGAGCCCTCTTCTTTTAATACATCTGAAACTCTTCCCTTAATCAAAAAACTATGTTTTGCTGCATCATTGAATTTATCTAATAATTCAAAAGAAATGTGAACTCTTCCTCTGCTACTTCCTTTTTCTCTTTTTACATCAACACGAGAATAAATATTTTTATCTTTTACATTTATTATTTTTCCCTCTGGTACATCACTACTATGAATTAGTTTCTTAATATCTTCTTGTGTAGCTTTTAATATTACAAAACCATTTTCGTGTTCAACCATATAAAATTTTTCGTCTTCGTCTAGTTCTTTATCAACTATATCTAGTTCCTCAAGAGCTTCCAATTTAACATATGTAATACCTATACTTTCACCTTCAAATTGATCACCTTTTTCATATGACCTTTCAGGAGATTGTATGGTGTCATTATATGTTGATCCAACAGCTATAATACTAACAAAAATAAACATTATAGCAAAAACTAATTTTAACCTTATACCTTTTGGTCTCCTTTTCTTCATAACTTTCCTTTTCGTCCTTAATTATTTAGATTTTCTATAATTATACTTTTTGTTTTCATTATAAATTTTGAAATACTCTCTATTCGCTATTTTTCAGGTATTCTCTTAACGTTTTAATGTTTTTATATTTTTTATCAAAAATTATATCTTACTGTTTTCCTGAAAGTTTCTTTTAATGTTTTTCCTAGTTCGTCAATATCTTCTCTTAAATTTTTATAGTTCGAACAGACTTTTACTTTTTCGTCTGTTTCAAAATTATTATGGAAATATGCTATATAGCTTATACCTCTACCTTTTCGAATTTCCCTATCAAAAGTTACCTTTGAAAAACCTGATAACAATTGGAAATTAAACCCTCTACCATATAATATTAATGCATCTTTGTATATTAGAACCTTTAGTTTTTTGTTTATATATTTTGCTTCTCGTACTAAAATATCTAAATCTCGTTCTGTCTCAGGGTATTCAATGAATAATTCTTCATATTCAGCTTTATTTTTTCTAATATTTTTTATTACAGATTTAATTAAGAAAAACGGAATAAGAAGAAATACTACTTCCATTGCATAGGCTCCAACATCAGATCCTTTAACAGGTACTGCTAAATAATAGTTGGAAAGAAATGGTTTTTCTTGTAATTTACTTGATTGATTATCTGACACACTCTCTCTAAATATTAAACTGTGCTCAGCAGCATTTTCAAATTTTTCTTTTAATTCTGGAGAGATATTTAATTTTTCCCACTTACTTTCTCTTTCAAATATAGCATTAACACGAGAGTAAATATTTTTATCCTTTAAATCTATTATTTTGTCATTTGGTATATCATTACTTTGAATTAATTTCTTAACATCATCCTCAGAAGCTTTTAACATTACAAAACCATGTTCATGCTGAAGCATATAGAATTTTTGATTATCATTTAGGCTATCATCTGTAATATCTAATTCTTCAAGGGCCTCTACCTTAATAATAGTATACCAACTAACTTTTGGGAATTGTTTTCCTTCTTTATACTGAACTTCTGCTGATCTTATATAATCTTTATATAGTCCTATGGTCGATGCGATACTAAACAAAACAAACAATATTGCAAAGAATATTTTTAACCTTGTTCCTCTTAAATAACTCTTCCTCATAACTTCCTTCATGTCCTTAATTATTTAGATTTTCTATAATTATACTTTTTGTTTTCTTTATATATTTTTAAAATACTCTATATACCGTATTTACGTGTATTGCCTTAGTTTTCTAATATTATTACATTTTTATCAATAATTATATCTTACTGTTTTTCCAAAGGTTTGTTTTAATGTTTTTCCTAATTCATCAATATCTTCTCTTGAATTTTTATAGTTCGAACAGACTTTTACTTTTTCGTCTGTTTCAAAATTATTGTGGAAATGTGCTATATAGCTTACAACTCTACCTTTTCGAATTTCTCTACCAAAAGTTACCTTTGAAAAATCTGATAATAATTGGAAATTGAACCCTTTGCCGTATAATATTAATGCATCTTTGTATATTAGGACTTTTAATTTTTTGTTTATATATTTTGCTTCTCGTACTAAAATATCTAAATCTCGTTCTGTCTCCGGATATTTAATGAATAATTCTTCATATTCAGCTTTATTCTTTCTAATATTCTTTATTACAGATTTAACTGAGAAAAATGTAATAATAAGAATTACTACTTCCACTACATAAGTCATAATATAATATCCTTTACCAGGCACTATTAAATAAAACTGTGAAGCAAATGGTTTTTCTCGTAATTTACTTGAAGCACTATCTACACTTTTCTTTATTACAATTTCATTAACTATGTCTGAAACTCTTGCCCTAACTAGTGAACTATGCTCTGCAGCATTTTTAAATTTTTCTTTTAATTCTGGAGAGATATTCTTTCTCCCCTTGCTTCCTCTTTCAAAGATGGCATCAACAGGAGAATAAATATCTTTATCCTTTAAATCTATTAATTTTTCATTTGGTATATCATTACTTTGTATTAATTTCTTAACATCTTCCTTAGAGGCTTTTAACATTACAAAACCATGTTCATGCTGGAGCGTATAGAATTTTTGATTATCTTTTAAGCTATCATCTGCAATATCTAACTCTTCAAGGGCTTCTACCTTAATAAAAGTATAACCACTAGATTTTTGGAATTGTTTTCCCTCTTTATACTGCACTTCTGCTGATTTTGTTATATCATCATAAATGCTTTGTATCCCCCCGATACTCATCAGAACGAACAATATTGCAAAGAATAGTTTTAACCATGTTCCTCTTAAATAACTTTTCCTCATAACTTTCCTTCACGTCCTTAATTATTTGGATTTTCTATAATTACAGCTCCCTGTTCTGTTCCTTTAATGCATAGTTTGCACATGTTTAAGAATAGGCCATGCTCTACTACTCCTACTATACTTTCTAGTTTTTCTTTTACAGCTTTAATATCAAATCCGTAACCTAAGTGTAAATCTACAATGTAATTATTGTTGTCTGTTATAAGAGTTGCTCCATCTTTTAATCTTAACACTGGTTTTAAGCCCGCTTCTTCCATTTTTCTTATAGTATGACTATAACCAAATGGTAATATTTCTACAGGTAGGTTGAAATTTCCAAGTTTTTCTACATCTTTACTTTCGTCATAGATCCAGATTACTTCACGAGCAATATCAGCAACTATTTTTTCTCTAAATAATGCTGCTCCCCCACCTTTTATCGCATTAAAATCCTTATCGATTTCATCTACTCCATCTACAGCAAGATCAATATGATCAATCTCTTCTAGTTCTTTGATTGAAAGACCAAGGCTTTTAGCTAGTTCAACAGTTTGAATCGATGTCGATACCATTTCAACATTCAATCCTTCTTTTACTCTGTCAGCTAATGCATGAACAAAATAAAATACAGTCGAACCAGTCCCTAAGCCAACTATCATACCATCTTTTACATATTCTACAGCTTTTTTACCAACGACTTCTTTTAAATTCATTTCGGTTCCCCTCTTTATGTATATGTTGCTTTTAAATTATTTATATTCTACTAATAGATATTTCTTCTTACCACGTCTAAGTACAGTGAAGTTATCTTCAAGTCTGTCTTTAGCTTCTACGACATACTCTAAATCTGTAATTCTATCTCCATTAACATAAATAGCCCCATTGTTTACATCCTCACGTGCTTGACGTTTTGATTGAACTAGATTGCTTTCAACTAAGAAGTCTACAATATTGTATTCTTTTTTCTCTAATTCAGATTTTGGCATCCCCTTAACAGCTGCTTTTAATTCGTCGTGAGTTAGTTCTTTAATGTTCCCTGAGAATAATGCTTTTGTAATATTTAATGCACTTTCTAATGCTTTTTCCCCGTGAACAATTTTCACCATTTCTTCAGCTAGTGCTTTTTGAGCAAGACGTAGGTGTGGTTCTTTTTCTGAACTTTCTCTTAATGCTTCAATTTGGTCTTTTTCTAAGAATGTGAATTTTTTAAGTGCCGGCACTACTTCTGTATCCGCAGTATTGAACCAAAATTGGTAGAATTCATAAGGTGTTGTTTGTTCTGGATCTAGCCATACTGCTCCACCGGTAGATTTACCAAATTTAGTTCCATCAGATTTAAGCATTAATGGGATAGTAAATCCATATGCTTCAACATCTCCACGAAGTTTTCTCATTATTTCTAGACCAGTAGTAATGTTACCCCATTGGTCAGAACCACCAATTTGTAATTTTACATTGTGGTGTTCATTTAAGTAAGCATAGTCAATCCCTTGTAGTATAGTATAACTGAATTCTGTAAATGATAATCCATTATCTAAACGGCTTGAAATTGAATCTTTCGCTAATAGGTAATTGATGTTTACTAATTTTCCGTAATCACGTAAAAATTCAATCATTGATAGTTTCCCTAACCAGTCAAGATTATTTACGAATTCGATATTGTCATCTCCACGGAAAATATTACGAAGTTGCGCTTCAAGACGACGAGTGTTATCTTCGATTACTTCAAGGCTTTGTAATTGACGTTCTTCGCTTCTTCCTGATGGATCTCCGATAATACCAGTTCCTCCACCTACTAAAATAACAGGTTTATGTCCATGTTGTTGAAATCTTTTTAATGTTAAAAATGGAAGTAAGTGACCAATGTGTAATGAGTTTCCTGTTGGATCTGTACCACAGTAAATTGACACACTTTCTTTCTCTAATAATTCTTTAATTCCTTCTTCATCAGTTTGTTGGTAAACTAAGTCTCTATATTTTAAATCTTCTAATAATTTACTCATTAAAATGCCTCCATATCAATTTTTATACACTTAATTCAATTATATCATATTTTCATTTTTTCTTTTATCTTTTTCTTTTAATTTGAATATAAAATATATTATTCACTAGCATATGATTTAGTCTTTCATATAAAAATATGGTATAATATAGCTAATAGTATGCAATCTAAGGAGATTACAATGAAATTTAAGAAGATATTAACTTCTATGACTCAAGCCCTTCTTCTTTCACTTGGACTATTAATCAGTCTAAGTATGGGACTTGCTATTGGGTATGTAGGTGGCCTTGTAAAAGATCAACCTGTTTTAACTCAAAAAGAAATGAAGGAACAAATAAATAACATTAGTAAGAACAGTGAAGTATACTTTGGTAGCGGAGAAAAATTAGGTACAATAAACTCCGAATTAATTAGAAAAACTGTTACTTATGAAAATCTAGGAGACAATGTCAAAAATGCAATAATTGCGAGTGAAGACTCTAACTTCTACTCTAATAGCGGAATTAATATTTTTGCTATACTAAGGGCTACACATAGTGAAGCAACTGGTGCTAGAACAACTGGTGGTAGTACTATCACTCAGCAATTGGTAAAAAATCAGCTTCTTGATAATTCAAGATCTTATGAAAGAAAAGCAAAAGAAATATTACTAGCACTTCGTGTTGATAGTCATTTTTCTAAAAATGAAATTCTTGAAAATTATCTAAATGTCGCTCCTTTCGGAAAGAATAGTTTAGGACAAAACATTAGCGGTATCGAAACTGCAGCACAAGGTGTTTTTGGAGTTCATTCTAAAGACTTGAATATAGCTCAAGCAGCTTATCTTGTTGGTTTTGTACAATCGCCATATACATATACACCATTTGACTCTGCTGGAAATATCCGTCCTGACGAAGAGCTTCAAGCGGGATTTGAAAGACAGCAATATGTATTAGAACGTATGCTTTCAAATGATTTTATTACTAAAGAACAATTTGAAGAAGCGAAGAAATTTGATATTAAGGGTGCTTATACTAAACAAAAATATTCAGAATATACTGATTACCCTTATATTCGTGATGAGGTAACAAGTTCAGTTGCGGAGATATTAGCTGAGCAAACTGCTAAAAAAAATAATAGAGAAGAAGAATTTAAAAATGATTCTGACTATAGAAATGAACTAATCGAAAAAAGTAGAATTAAATTCATAACTGGTGGTTATAAAGTAAAAACTACACTTGATAAAAAACTTTACGATACTCTTCAAGAAACGAAAAAACAATTCGCTTCTTATCCAACGTACACTCAGGGTGGTGTTGTTTATCCATTAGAAATTGGAGCATCGGTCATTGAAAACAGTACTGGTAAAGTATTAGCGTTTATCGGTGGTATGGACTACAAAAAACAACAACTTAACCACGCTACAAGAACTCGTCGTTCACCAGGTTCTACAATCAAACCACTATTAGTTTATGGACCAGCTATCGATAAAGGTTACATTACTCCTAACTCAACAGTTTTAGATAAGAGATTTAACCACTATGGTTGGAAACCTGAGAACTATGACATGTCTGAGCGTGGATATCTACCTGCTAGAGAAGCTTTAGCTAGATCTCTTAACTTACCTACCGTAAGGCTATACTCTGCATTTTATAAAGAGGATCCTGTCACAAATTACCTAGAGAAAATGGGTGTTGAAGGCCTTACAGAAAGTGATAAAACTAACTTAGCTACTGCCATTGGTGGTATGACATATGGTCTATCTGTTACTGAGAATACTAGTGCCTTCTCTACTTTCGCAAATAAAGGTGAACATAAAAAAGCACATATTATCGAAGAAATAGAAAATAACGATGGGGAACTAGTTTATAAAGCTGATTTCTCTCCAGTTAAAGTATTTGAAGAATCTACAAGTTATCTAATCGTCAATATGCTTGGGGACGTAATCAATAAGAGCTACGGTTTATCTCATGATATGCCAAGTAAACTTAAATTCAATTCTAAAAACTTATTTGTAAAAACAGGGACTTCTGAGTATTATAATGACCTATGGGTTGTTGGTGGTTCTACAAAAATAACTGTTGGTCTATGGAATGGATACGATAGTCCAGCAAAAGTACCAAGTTATGACTATGCTCAAAGAAGCTGGGTTGCAGTTATGAATGCCATTTACGCACTTGATAAAAACTTAATCGCACCAGATACTGCCTTTAGCCGACCTAAATCAGTCGTTGATGCAAATATCAACGGTTATAACAATGCAAAAGGTGGTACAAAAGATATAGTTCCAAATGGCTTTAAAGAACTTTCTAAAGAAAAAACATTGGCTAAATTAGGTTCTAATATAGATAAGGCCGTTTCATTCGGAGATCCAGCAAAAGTAGTGGTTAAAAAACAAGAAGTTAAAAAAGAAGATAAAAAAGAAGATAAAGAGAAGAAGGAAGATAAAGAGAAAAAAGAAACAAATAATAGTTCAGCTCCTGTCACTCCTACAACTCCATCTTCTCCACCTCCTATATTGAAACCAGTTGCACCTGGTGATAATTCAGATTAAACTAAAAAGTCAACATGAATGACATTTTCATGTTGACTTTTATTATTTCACTTTTTCTAATACATCGTAGAAAGATGGTAAATCATGTGCTTCAGCTATTTCTGACCAATTTCCTACATCGTCTAAACCTTTAGCATGAGTTAGCGTATAAATAGCCTTAGTTAATGTGTAAAATTCTTGCAATGGTTTTAATAAATTCTTAAGATTCGATTTACTCGCATCTCCCATTACTTTTTCATAGAGTGTTGTCGCTTTTTTACTATCATTACAATTTATTACATCATCTGATATGATTCCTGAGTGTGCTAAATACAATAAGTAATTATAAATTGCCTTAAACGTTCTGTATGAATCTGTAATTCCTACTTCACTAGAAGTTTTTACTCCCTTTTTATAAGAGAAATTACTAATTTGTTGTTGAATTGGTATTTTTATCTTTTCTACAATCAATCCTATAAATTCATCCGTCACCTGTTTTTGATTTTCTACTACATCATCTGGTGTAATATTTTTTTCAATTAACCTATTATAAAAATCGCAGAAAATTTTATCTAATTCATACGTATCCTCTTCTGTTAAATACTCTTCAGGCGCAACAAAGTTCTTTATTATCTCAGGAAACTCTATAGTTTTTCCTACATGAAATGTTCCCACTGTCATATTTAACGATTGTATGAAATCATTTTTCCTCACAAAATTATATATATGATGAGAATTTTTTGCATAATAATTAGAAGTAAAATTCTGTAGTTTGTTAGTCTCTTCTAAATCTTTTTCTAAAAAATACTCTTCCAGTTTTTTATTAAATTTTTTATCGTATTTTCTTAGTTGTTTTAACTGAGGTAAAGCTGTATTAAATGTGTAAACTCGTTGATATGTCTGTTTTAGCAGTTCCACAGTAATTGCTATATGCCCCCCAAGAGAGTGACCAGCAGCAACTTTATAACAAGAGTCAAAGTTTACAATCTTTCTTTTTAAAAACTTAGTAAATTTACATGCAGAATCTATTTGGCTAGTATTTTCCCCCGAAACGATTCCTGTATAATTATAAAACCAATCGCTAATATCTTCACTCTCACTTCCTCTATAAATAACAAGAAGCTCATTAAGCTCTGGAATGTATATCGCAGTAGCTTGGAATCCATTTTTGGTAATCTTTGGAACTGATAGCCCACTATTATATACTCCAATATCCTTAAAAACTTCTCCAGTAACATCTTTTATAATTCTTTTTATTTTATATTCTGCTGTACTCTGTTTCTTATTTCCTTTAATTAAATACTCATACTCTGTTAATTTAGCTACAAGTAATGGATTATGGAAAAATCTTAACATAGTCAAATCACCTCTTTTATATAAAAATAATTATAACATATTTTATAGAGAATATAAAAATTCTATATCTTCTCAAGTTATGAGAAAATATAGAATTCTATTTTTATTATACGTTAAATCTAAATAACATAATGTCGCCGTCTTTTACTTCGTACTCTTTACCTTCTAGACGTACACGACCTGCTTCTTTAGCTTTTGGCATACTTCCGTATTCAACTAAGTCATCATAACTTACAGTTTCAGCACGGATAAATCCACGTTCAAAGTCTGAGTGGATAATTCCAGCACATTCAGGAGCTAACATACCTTTTTTGAATGTCCATGCACGTACTTCTTGTACACCTGCTGTGAAGTATGTTGCTAATCCTAATAGGCTGTAACTAGCTTTGATTAGTTTGTCTAATCCACTTTCATCAATTCCTAGTTCTTCTAAGAACATTGCTTTTTCTTCATCTTCTAATGAAGCCATTTCTTCTTCGATTTTTGCACAAACTACGATAACTTGGCTTCCTTCACTTGCAGCAAATTCACGAACACTTGCAACGTGTTTGTTAGCATCAACATCTAGTAAATCATCTTCACTTACGTTAGCAACATAAAGCATAGGTTTCATTGTTAATAAATGTAATCCTTTTGCGATTTTTTGCTCTTCTTTATCTAATTCTAAAAGTCTAGCTGGCTTTTCTTCTTTAAGAATATCACGTACTTTAGAAAGTACTGCAAATTCTGCAACTGCATCTTTATCTTTTTGTTTAGCTTGTTTTTCAACACGTCCGATTCGTTTTTCAACACTTTCTAAGTCAGCTAAGATTAACTCTAAGTTAATAACTTCGATATCGTATAATGGATCTACTCCACCTGCTACGTGTGTAATATTTTCATCTTCGAAACATCTAACAACTTGACAAATTGCATCTACTTCACGAATGTGACTTAAGAATTTGTTTCCTAGTCCTTCACCTTTAGATGCCCCTTTTACGATACCAGCGATATCAGTAAACTCGAATGATGTTGGTACTGTTTTTTTAGGTTCTACTAATTCTGTTAATTTATTTAATCTGTGGTCTGGTACTTCAACAATCCCTACGTTTGGATCAATTGTTGCGAAAGGATAGTTCGCAGCTAATGCCCCTGCTTTTGTAATTGCGTTAAAAAGTGTACTCTTTCCTACGTTTGGTAATCCTACTATTCCGGCTGTTAATGCCATAGTATCAATCACTCCTTTTCTTCATTAATTTCTTATATTACTTAGGCCTTGCCTACTCAACTTAACTATTATAACATAAAACACAAAACTTATCATTTAATATTATGCTATTTAAAAATATTTTTGTTAATAAGCACTAATTTCATCTATTAGTATACTAAAAGATACTAACTATTATAAAAGTATGTACTTTACAAAATATATTATGGTATGTAAAATATATTACAAGATATAAATTTCTGTGAAAAAAATTAAAAGGATGGTAATTAACTATGAAAAAATACAATTCGAATATTAAACTTGGAACTGCAACATTTAATGTTGTAAACTTTGACAGACAACTTAAATTCTACACAGAAGCTATTGGTATGACTATAATATCTAAAAAAGAAACTGAAGCTACTCTAGGGACTTCAGACAACATCCCGCTTCTTCACTTAAAAAAAGTTGATGGTCCACTAGTTCGTTCCTATGGTCTATATCACATAGCTTATCTAGTTCCAAATGAACAAAGTCTAGCTAATATACTACGTCACTTTATAGATTCAAATATTCCTTTAGATGGTGGATCTGACCACGGTTATAGTAATGCTTTATATTTAAGTGATATTGAAGGTAATGGCATAGAAGTATATTATGACAAAGATGAAAGTACTTGGGATAGAAAAGAAGACGGTAAAATCATAGGAGTAACTGAACCTATAGATGCTAATCATCTACTTAATATTTCTAAATCAGTAGTTCCATATTCTTTACCAGTGGGTACTATTATTGGTCATGTTCATCTAAGTGTTCAAAACTCTACAGTTTCTTCTAACTTCTATCAAGAAGTACTAGGATTTAGTGATAAATTCACTGTGGCTAGTGCAAGTTGGATTGCTTATGGTGATTATCATCATCACCTTGCTGTTAACCACTGGGGTGGTCCTAACCTAAGTCTTAGACAAAAAGGTACACCAAGTTTAGAGCATTTTGAAATTATATTTATAGATGAAGATGCTTATAATAAAGTTGTAGAAAATATCAAAGCTAACAATACTAAAATCATCTCTGAAAATGATGATAAGATTATTATAACTGATCCTAATGGTATTGAAGTACATTTAATAAAAGAAAACTAATTTATAAAATCTATGTATGCTATTAGGCGACTGACTTAAAAGTTCTAAATTATAAAAAGTTTAACCGCCGTAGTTTATTTATATCTAAATTCTCTTTATAAAAACTTTTTAGGTATCTAATAAACTTCGCAAGAGTGACTCAACAAAATCTATTTTTAGAAATCACGATTTTTGAGTCACTCCCTTTTTGTTTTTAGTCGCTTCTCTTAGTAGCTTTATGATATAATAATATTATTATTTTGGCAGAAGGAGGACCTATGCAGAATTTTATAGAACAATTTGGTAGCTTTGCACCTATAATCTATTTACTATTAGCATCTATATTACCGATATTTTTATTCCCTCCAGGGATATTTTCTGCGATTGGTGGCTATTTATTTGGTTTTACCCATGGTTTTATCCTTTCAATAATTTCTGCAATGATATATACTAGTGCAATGTTTTTTATTGCAAGATACTTTGCCAGTGATTATGTAGAGAAATACTTAGCAAAAAAACTTACTAAAAAGCAATACGATACAATCTTCGGTATTAGTGAAAATAAATTAACTTTAGTTTTAATAATTTATAGACTTATACCTGTTCTACCTAACAGTGTTATTTGCTATTCGTACGGTTTAACTAGAATATCTTTTAAAAAATATTTCATCGGAAATCTTATTGGCCTTATTCCAGGGAAACTGATTTGGTTACACTTCGGTACAACTCTCAACAATATTGGAAGTATAGAATTTTTATACGGTATAATTATTGTTTTAGCTTTTGGCTTCATTAGTTCTAAAGTAGCAAAAAGATTTAATAAATAATATTAATAAAAAGCTAGTGATTCGGTATAAAGTTTCACTAGCTTTTTATTTTTACGAATTTTTTTCTATAATTTTTTTAATTTTCTTATTAAATTCACGCCTTGGCATCATAATGTTGTTATCACACTTTAGACATTTTATCTTTATATCTGCTCCCATACGTGTAATTTGCCATCTATTCGTTCCACAAGGGTGTTGTTTTTTCATTTCAACTATATCATTTAATTCGTATTCCACAATCCAACCTCCTATTTTTCTTCATTCGATGTTAATGAAGATTCAAACTCTCTATAAAAATCACGTCTTAACATTGTTTCCACATCTTGTTTTTTCCCAACTTTTGCTTTTCCAATAACATGAATTGTAACAACGTTGTCAGCAATTTTTTCTATATAATCGATATGGAATTTATCGTTCTTATATAATAAATCATGATATTCTTTTTTATTATTAGCATTATTAACTACTTTGTTTACTCGGTCTTCTATTTCTTCAATAGATTTATCAATTTTTATCGGTAACTCTACTAAAGCTAAGTTGTACATTAATGAGTAATTTACAACTTGATTAATAGTTCCATTCGGAATAAAGTAAACTTCACCATTTTTAGAACGGATCTTAGTAGAACGTAAACCAAGTGACATTACATAACCACCTGCAATAAAAGCTGCTTGGTTGTATATTTTCACATTATCTCCTACATCAAATTGTCCTTCAAGAATAATGAAAAATCCAGATATAATATCTTTAACTAAGCTCTGTGCACCAAAACCAATAGCTACCGATGCTATACCTGCACTGGCAACAATACTTGTAGTATTAACTCCTAGGATTGACAATACTTGGAAAAATGCAATAAAGTATACTGTATAACGAACTGCACTTCTTACAAGTTTATGTAAAGTTTCTGATCGTTTCTCATTAAACTTTATATTAAACTTCTTATTGGCATTATCTCCAGTTGTCATTATATAATCAATAATTCTATTAAATATACGTACTAAAATTGATGCAATAATAAAAATTACGATTATAAGTAATATTTTTTCTAAAACTGTGATTAGTAAGTCAGTGTTGCTTACTGATGTTTTTATCTTTTCAATAAAATTCATAATTACTCATCCTTGAATAATGAAATAATACGTTCAAATTCATCATTATCTTTGAACTCAATTTCTATCTTACCTTTTTTATTACGACTTTGTTTAATCGTTACAGAAGTTCCTAGCAGTTTTTTAAGATTGTTTTCTTGTTCTTCTATAAATATATCCTTAGCTCTTGGTTTCTTAATCTCTTTAGGTTTTAATAACTTCGCTACATATTCTTCTAGCTCACGAACTGACATTTTTCTATCAATTACTAAAGCACAAACTTCTTCCATAGCTTTTTTTGTTTTTAATGAAAGTAAAGTTCTTGCGTGAGCTGCACTTATTAGCCCTTGTTCAAGCTTATTTTTTATTTCTGTAGGTAATTTTAATAGTCGTAAGCTATTGGCGATATACGGTCTACTTTTACCAAGTTTCTTAGCCAATTCTTCTTGGGTTAATGACATTTTATCCATCAGATTTTTATAACTTTCTGATTCTTCTAGCGCTGATAAATCTTCACGTTGCAAGTTCTCTAGAACCGCAAAAATCATCATTTCTTCATCTGTCATTTCTTTAATAATAGCTGGAATTTCTTTCTTACCTAGCAGTTCAAAAGCTCTATAACGGCGCCCCCCTGCTATAATATAATAACCTTTTACAGCTTTTTTTACAATAATAGGTTGTAATAATCCATTTTTTTCAATTGATTCTTTTAATTCATTTAACTTCTCTTCATTAAAATAAGTACGTGGTTGATATGGATTTTTCTTAATCTCTTCTAATGAGATTTCTACTATTTTATCGCTATCAGTAGTTAACTCTACATTTTCAGTAGCGAAAATTGCATCAAGACCACGACCTAATCCCTTACCTAGTTTCTTAGCCACGCTCAATCACCTCTTTAGCTAATGATAAATATTGTTTTGCACCATTAGAATTTTTAGCATATTCAATAATTGGTTCACCAAAACTTGGTGCTTCACTTAAACGTACAGTTCTTGAAATAACTGTGTTAAATGCTTTATCTTTAAAGTGTTCTCTAACTTGCTCTGCTACCTGATTAGATATATTTGTTCTACTATCAGTCATAGTAAGTAATACACCGAAAATATCTAATTTAGAGTTCAAGTGCTTTCTAACTATATTAAATGTATTCATAAGCTGGCTAAGCCCTTCTAAGGCATAATATTCAGTTTGTACAGGAATTATTACCCCATTAGCTGCAGTTAAAGAATTTAACGTAATTAGACCTAAAGACGGTGGACAATCGATTACCACATAGTCATATTTTTCTTTAATTTCCGAAATTGCATTTTTCATACGTTGTTCACGACTAATCGCTGAAACTAGTTCAACTTCTGCACCTGCTAATGCTATGCTAGATGGAACTATATCTAAGTTCTCATAAGCTGTTTTTAAAATAACATCATTAATATTAACTTCATCAACAAGTATGTTATAAATTGATTGTTCTATCGCTGCTTTATCTACACCTACACCGCTCGTAGCATTAGCCTGTGGATCAGTATCTATTAATAATACTTTTTTCTTTAAATGTGCTAGAGACGCAGCTAAATTTATTGAAGTAGTTGTTTTACCAACTCCACCTTTTTGATTACATATCGCTAAAATTTTCATCTTTTACCTCTTTATTTACGTATCTTGGTATGGTAACTTTAATAACCACACTATCCATATTTTCTTCTTCTTCTTTGTTAAGACTAATATTATACTTTTCTTCTAATTTTGCTATTTCTTTTGTAAGTTTTGCTATAACTTTCTGACCATCATAATTAACGGCAGTATTAAAAACTTTAATATCTTTTTTAATCTTTAAATAAGTATCAATTTTTTCTTCTGTTTGAGAAACATTTAGATTTTGTGATAAAATCTGAATTAATAATTTCTCTTGAGCAGAAGCATCTAATTTAACCATAGCTCTACCATGTCGCTCAGTAATTTTTTTAGTATTAATAGCATCAATAACTTTATCACTTAATTTTAATAATCGTAACTTATTAGCAACAGTAGCCTGTGTTTTCCCTAATGATTTCGCAAGCTCATCTTGAGTAAGCTTATTGATGCTTAATAACTCTTGATATGCATGCGCCTCTTCTATAGGTGTCAATTCTTCCCTTTGAATATTTTCAATTAGCGCAAGAGTCGCCATCTGTTCATCTGTAAGTTCTTTTACAATAGCTTTAGTTGTAGGATACTGTAGGTACTTAATAGCCCTTAATCTTCTCTCCCCAGCTATAAGCTCATAAAACCCATTCCCTATATCACGAACAGTAATAGATTGAAGTAATCCATTTTGTTTTATAGACTCTGCTAATTCTTTTATTTTTTCTTCTGTAAATTCTCTTCTAGGCTGATATTTATTAGGAACAATCTTTTCAACTAATATTTCTCTAAGGACATCATCATCTGAAATACCGACTTTCTCAGCTCTTTGTGTTAAATCATACAGTTTACTAAATGGTTTTACACTTTCACTCATATTTTACCTCCTATGGCACTTCTATACAATAATACAATAACATAATTACTATCTTTTGTCAAAAGTATTTCCCAAAAAATATAACACTATAACCTGTATATTTTAGGTATTTCAAAGAATATTTCCTGAGAATATATGAAATTTAGTTATTTTTTTGATAAAAAAAAAGTGTAATCATAAATGATTACACTTTGAACAGGGACGGCAGGAATCGAACCCACACCAAAGGTTTTGGAGACCTTTGTTCTACCGTTAAACTACGTCCCTAAGAATGGTGGGAAGAAGTGGATTCGAACCACTGAACCCTAAGGAGCGGATTTACAGTCCGCCGCGTTTAGCCTCTTCGCTATCTTCCCAAAATATAAAAAAAATGCCGGCCAGAGGACTTGAACCCCCGACCTACTGATTACAAGTCAGTTGCTCTACCAACTGAGCTAGGCCGGCAACATGGTGCCTCGAGACAGAGTCGAACTGCCGACACATGGAGCTTCAATCCATTGCTCTACCAACTGAGCTATCGAGGCATTATTAAATTTTTACATAAAAAAATGGCGGTCCCGACGGGAATCGAACCCGCGATCTCCTGCGTGACAGGCAGGCGTGATAACCGCTACACCACGGGACCTAATTATTAAAAAATTGCGGGAGATGGATTTGAACCATCGACCTTTGGGTTATGAGCCCAACGAGCTGCCAGACTGCTCCATCCCGCGATAATAAAAATGGAGGAGGAAAGGGGATTCGAACCCCTGCGAGCTTTTACACTCCTGTCGGTTTTCAAGACCGATCCCTTCAGCCGGACTTGGGTATTCCTCCTTGATAAATGGTGGACTCTGCAGGACTCGAACCTGCGACCGATCGGTTATGAGCCGATAGCTCTAACCAACTGAGCTAAGAGTCCGTGTTCCTAGAGAATTCACTAACTATTATTGGTGGCGGCAGAGGGGATCGAACCCCCGACCTTACGGGTATGAACCGTACGCTCTAGCCAGCTGAGCTACGCCGCCAATAAAGGCTAAATTCATTATTTAAAATGGTGGAGCCTAGCGGGATCGAACCGCTGACCTCCTGCGTGCAAAGCAGGCGCTCTCCCAGCTGAGCTAAGGCCCCATATTAATAATGTTTAAATATTCTTTTAAATGGTCGGGAAGACAGGATTCGAACCTGCGACCCCTTGGTCCCAAACCAAGTGCTCTACCAAGCTGAGCTACTTCCCGTATATTTAAATGGCGCGCCCAAGAGGAGTCGAACCCCTAACCTTTTGATCCGTAGTCAAACGCTCTATCCAATTGAGCTATGGGCGCTAATATAATGGTGCCGAGGACCGGAATCGAACCGGTACGGTATTGCTACCGCAGGATTTTAAGTCCTGTGCGTCTGCCAGTTCCGCCACCCCGGCACTATATTAACTATTGGAGCGAAAGACGGGATTTGAACCCGCGACCCTCACCTTGGCAAGGTGATGTTCTACCCCTGAACTACTTTCGCGAATATCTAGAAATGGTGCGGGTGAAGGGAGTCGAACCCCCACGCCGTGAGGCGCTAGATCCTAAGTCTAGTGCGTCTGCCAATTCCGCCACACCCGCAAAAGAATGGTGAGCCATGAAGGACTCGAACCTTCGACCCTTTGATTAAAAGTCAAATGCTCTACCAACTGAGCTAATGGCTCTAAATAAATGGTGCCGGCCAGAGGACTTGAACCCCCGACCTACTGATTACAAGTCAGTTGCTCTACCAACTGAGCTAGGCCGGCATAAATGGTGGAGGTTAACGGGATCGAACCGCTGACCCCTTGCTTGTAAGGCAAGTGCTCTCCCAGCTGAGCTAAACCTCCGAATCAAAAGCCTGGCAACGTTCTAGTCTCACAGGGCGTAAGCCCAACTACATTCGACGCTAAAGAGCTTAACTTCTGTGTTCGGTATGGGTACAGGTGTGTCCTCTTCGCTATCGCCACCAGACGAAAACTTCATATACATATTATATCATCTTTTTTCTTTTTGTCAACAGTTACTTCTAAAGAACTTTCACTTGATTAAGTCCTCGACCTATTAGTATTAGTCAGCTGAACACGTTACCGTGCTTACACTCCTAACCTATTCTCCTTGTCGTCTTCAAGGGGTCTTAATATCCGTGGGAAATCTCATCTCGAGGGGGGCTTCATGCTTAGATGCTTTCAGCTCTTATCCCTTCCGTATTTAGCTACCCAGCTATGCCACTGGCGTGACAACTGGTACACCATTGATACGTCCATCCCGGTCCTCTCGTACTAAGGACAGCTCCTCTCAAATTTCCTACGCCCACGACGGATAGGGACCGAACTGTCTCACGACGTTCTGAACCCAGCTCGCGTACCGCTTTAATGGGCGAACAGCCCAACCCTTGGGACCGACTACAGCCCCAGGATGCGATGAGCCGACATCGAGGTGCCAAACCTCCCCGTCGATGTGGACTCTTGGGGGAGATAAGCCTGTTATCCCCAGGGTAGCTTTTATCCGTTGAGCGATGGCCCTTCCATGCGGAACCACCGGATCACTAAGTCCTGCTTTCGCACCTGCTCGACTTGTAAGTCTCACAGTCAAGCTCCCTTGTGCCTTTACACTCTGCAAATGATTTCCAACCATTCTGAGGGAACCTTTGAACGCCTCCGTTACTCTTTGGGAGGCGACCGCCCCAGTCAAACTGCCCACCTGACACTGTCTCCCGGTTTTCTATGCCGAGGGTTAGAATTTCAATACAACAAGGGTAGTATCCCAACAACGCCTCCTCATACACTGGCGTGCATGATTCATAGGCTCCTACCTATCCTGTACATACTGCATCAAAATTCAATATCAAGCTACAGTAAAGCTCCATGGGGTCTTTCCGTCCTGTCGCGGGTAACCTGCATCTTCACAGGTACTATGATTTCACCGAGTCCATCGTTGAGACAGTGCCCAAATCGTTACGCCTTTCGTGCGGGTCGGAACTTACCCGACAAGGAATTTCGCTACCTTAGGACCGTTATAGTTACGGCCGCCGTTTACTGGGGCTTCAATTCATACCTTCGCTTGCGCTAAGCACTCCTCTTAACCTTCCAGCACCGGGCAGGCGTCAGCCCCTATACTTCACCTTACGGTTTTGCAGAGACCTGTGTTTTTGTTAAACAGTCGCTTGGGCCTATTCACTGCGGCCTACTCTCGTAGGCACCCCTTCTCCCGAAGTTACGGGGTCATTTTGCCGAGTTCCTTAACGATGGTTCTCTCGCTCACCTTAGAATTCTCTTCCCAACTACCTGTGTCGGTTTGCGGTACGGGCACCTCTTATCTCGATAGCGGCTTTTCTTGAGAGTTTGGCTTCATTGACTTCGCTACTTTGTTTCGCTCCCCATCACACTTCAGTCTTATGAGCAGCGGATTTGCCTACTACTCAACCTTTGTGCTTAGACGTCCTATTCCATCAGGACGATCAATTAGCCTCCTCTGTCCCCACTTCTCTCAAACGATATTTGGTGGTACAGGAATTTCTACCTGTTGTCCATCGGCTTCACCATTCGGCTTCACCTTAGGTCCCGACTTACCCAGAGCGGACGAGCCTTCCTCTGGAAACCTTAGTCATTCGGTGGATAGGATTCTCACCTATCTTTCGCTACTCACACCGGCATTCTCACTTCTAACCTCTCCACCTCGCCTTACAGCTCGGCTTCTACGATGTTAGAACGCTCTCCTACCATATAACATTAGTTATATCCGCAGCTTCGGTTGTATGTTTAGCCCCGGTACATTTTCGGCGCGATGTCACTCGACCAGTGAGCTATTACGCACTCTTTAAATGGTGGCTGCTTCTAAGCCAACATCCTGGTTGTCTGTGCATCATCACATCCTTTTCCACTTAACATACAATTTGGGACCTTAGCTGGCGGTCTGGGCTGTTTCCCTTTCGACTACGAACCTTATCACCCGCAGTCTGACTCCCGTTGATATTTATCTGGCATTCGGAGTTTGTCTGAATTCGGTAACCCGGGATGGGCCCCTAGTCCAAACAGTGCTCTACCTCCAGTAAACTCACAACGAGGCTAGCCCTAAAGCTATTTCGGAGAGAACCAGCTATTTCCAAGTTCGATTGGAATTTCTCCGCTACCCACAGCTCATCCAAACACTTTTCAACGTGTCCTGGTTCGGTCCTCCATTCAGTGTTACCTAAACTTCAACCTGGCCATGGGTAGATCACTTGGTTTCGGGTCTACTCCATCATACTATTTCGCCCTATTAAGACTCGCTTTCGCTTCGGCTCCATGTCTTCCACTTAACCTCGCATGATAAAGTAACTCGCCGGTTCATTCTACAAAAGGCACGCCATCACCCACAAAGGGGCTCTGACTACTTGTAAGCACACGGTTTCAGGTTCTCTTTCACTCCCCTCCCGGGGTTCTTTTCACCTTTCCCTCACGGTACTGGTTCACTATCGGTCACTAGGTAGTATTTAGCCTTACCAGATGGTCCTGGTAGATTCCGACGGAATTCCTCGTGTTCCGCCGTACTCAGGTGCTCTCTCTCGCCAACTTAGCATTTCGTATACAGGACTTTTACCTTCTACGGTCTAACTTTCCAGCTAGTTCTACTATACTTCGTCATACGATTTATTGAGAGTCCTACAACCCCAATATGCAAGCACATTGGTTTGGGCTCTTTCCTTTTCGCTCGCCGCTACTAAGAAAATCGATTTTTCTTTCTCTTCCTACAGGTACTTAGATGTTTCAGTTCCCTGCGTTACCTCGCTTTCGCGTACCGCCCTTTTAAAAGCGGTGGGTTCCCCCATTCGGATATCTACGGCTCTTTGCTTACTTACAGCTCCCCGTAGCATTTCGTCGTTTGTCACGTCCTTCATCGGCTCCTAGTGCCAAGGCATCCTCCGTGCGCCCTTTACTACTTAATCGTGTGTAGCTTTTACGCTTCGTTCTTTTCCTTGAACTCTTTGTGAATAAGTTTTTACAACTTACTTACTTTTTTCTCGGTTTTGTAAATCTGTTTTTAATTTATAGAAAATTATTTTTGATCTAATATATATATTCAGTTTTCATTGTGCTTGAGTATTACTTGAACACTCAAAACTAAACGAATTATCAACGTATTCCTTATCCTTAGAAAGGAGGTGATCCAGCCGCACCTTCCGATACGGCTACCTTGTTACGACTTCACCCCAATCATCTGTCCCACCGTGACCGGCTCCCTCCTAAAAGGTTAGGCCACCGTCTTCGGGTGTTACAAACTCTCGTGGTGTGACGGGCGGTGTGTACAAGACCCGGGAACGTATTCACCGCGACATTCTGATTCGCGATTACTAGCGATTCCAGCTTCATGTAGTCGAGTTGCAGACTACAATCCGAACTGAGAATAGTTTTGTGAGGTTTGCTTACTCTCGCGAGCTCGCTTCTCTTTGTTCCTATCCATTGTAGCACGTGTGTAGCCCAAGTCATAAGGGGCATGATGATTTGACGTCATCCCCACCTTCCTCCAGTTTATCACTGGCAGTCTATCTAGAGTCCCCATCTTACTGCTGGCAACTAGATATAAGGGTTGCGCTCGTTGCGGGACTTAACCCAACATCTCACGACACGAGCTGACGACAACCATGCACCACCTGTATCTGTGTCTAACCAAAGGTCAGAACAACACAATCTCTTGTGTCCTCACAGTATGTCAAGACTTGGTAAGGTTCTTCGCGTTGCTTCGAATTAAACCACATGCTCCACCGCTTGTGCGGGTCCCCGTCAATTCCTTTGAGTTTCAACCTTGCGGTCGTACTCCCCAGGCGGAGTGCTTAATGCGTTAGCTGCAGCACTGATCTCTTATGAGACCAACACTTAGCACTCATCGTTTACGGCGTGGACTACCAGGGTATCTAATCCTGTTTGCTCCCCACGCTTTCGCGCCTCAGTGTCAGTTACAGGCCAAAAAGCCGCCTTCGCCACTGGTGTTCCTCCTAATCTCTACGCATTTCACCGCTACACTAGGAATTCCACTTTTCTCTCCTGCACTCAAGTTTAACAGTTTCCAATGACCCTCCACGGTTGAGCCGTGGGCTTTCACATCAGACTTATTAAACCACCTGCGCGCGCTTTACGCCCAATAATTCCGGACAACGCTTGCCACCTACGTATTACCGCGGCTGCTGGCACGTAGTTAGCCGTGGCTTTCTGGTTAGGTACCGTCTCTACTGTGTATAGTTACTACACAATCATTCTTCCCTAACAACAGAGCTTTACGAACCGAAATCCTTCTTCACTCACGCGGCGTTGCTCCGTCAGGCTTTCGCCCATTGCGGAAGATTCCCTACTGCTGCCTCCCGTAGGAGTCTGGGCCGTGTCTCAGTCCCAGTGTGGCCGATCACCCTCTCAGGTCGGCTATGCATCGTCGCCTTGGTAGGCCTTTACCCCACCAACTAGCTAATGCACCGCAAAGCCATCTCATAGTGTTAGCAAAACCAACTTTTAAACATCAACCATGCAGTTAATGCTGTTATCCGGTATTAGCTATCGTTTCCAATAGTTGTCCCAGTCTATAAGGCAGGTTCTTTACGTGTTACTCACCCGTTCGCCGCTAAGTTTTTCTAGTGCAAGTACCAGAAAAACTTCGCTCGACTTGCATGTATTAGGCACGCCGCCAGCGTTCGTCCTGAGCCAGGATCAAACTCTCCAAATAAATTTGTTAGCTTGATTAGCTCATTAAAAAGTTTTATAGTTTCTTTTTAAAACTGTCCTTTTTTTGGAATTAACGTTGACTTAATTCGTTTAGTTTTCAATGTTCAAATCGTTGCGATTAACAACTTTTATATTTTAACATTTTTAAAATTCTTTGTCAAGTCTTTTTTAAACTTTTTTAAAAAATGTTTTTCGTCTTCATCAGAAGACTTTTAATATTTTATCATTTCTTCGAATGTTTGTCAAGAAGTTTTTTTATTTTTTTAAAACTTTTTAACCGTTTACTTCGTTGAAATAATTGATGTTGTCTTTTCTTTAAGACTTTTTTATTTTATCATTTCTTTTTTATTTTGTCAAGAAGTTTTTTCAATTTCTTAACATTTATTATTTTGAAATGTTTTATTGTTCGTCTTCTCTATCAGAAGACTTTTACTATTTTATCATTTAGTTCTAATTATGTCAAGCTTTTTTAAAAACTTTTTTAAAAAGAATTTATATTAATAGTTATCCTCCATCAGAAGACTTTTACTATTCTATCATTCTAGTTTGATTATGTCAACATATTTTTTAAGTTTTTCCTTTTTTTAATCAGTTAATCATTTAATAATTGTAAAAGAGAATACTATTCTACTATAGTATCCTCTTTTCTCTACTTTATTTTCTTCTACATATTGTAAAAATCAAATACTGTAACAGGAAGATTACGTTTATGCTCTGATTTTAAATAGTGCCCTTCTATTATTTTTCTAATATCATCAGGTACATTTTTACCTTCTAAATAGTCATCTATATCATCATATGTTACACCTAGGGCTACTTCATCCGCTAAAGCCGGTCTATCTTCTTCTAAATCTGCAGTTGGTTTTTTCAAATATAAGTGTTCTGGACAATCTAAAGCTTTTAATATTGCCTTACCTTGTCTTTTATTTAATCTATATAATGGTACAATATCTGCTCCACCATCACCGTGTTTTGTAAAAAATCCTGTAATTGCTTCTGCTGCGTGATCTGTTCCAACAACTATACCTTTATTCATTGTAGCAATTGAATATTGAGCTTTCATTCTTTCTCTTGCCTTCTCATTTCCTTTAGCAAAATCAGAAATTTCTACTCCTGCTTTTTTTAACGAATTTACACTAGCATCTACTGCGTCCTTAATATTCACTGTATATACCTTATCAGGATTTATAAATTGCAATGCATCATTACAATCGGCTTCATCAAATTGCTCACCATACGGAAGTCTTACTGCAATAAAAGTATATTCTTCTCCCATTTCTTCTTTCAGTTCATTAATAGCCATTTGACATAACTTACCACATAACGTTGAATCTTGACCACCCGATATACCTAAAACAAGACTTCTTATAAAACTATTTTTCTTTATGTAGTCTTTTAAAAAGTTAATAGACAGTCTAATTTCCTCATCAACATTAATTTCAGCTTTACATCTTAATTTTTTTATTACTTCTTGTTGTAATGTCATATTCTCACCTATTAATTTGATTTTTTTGTTACTTTTTTCAATATTGTATTTCTATTTTCCCAACATTCTGTACTCAAATCCACCGGATAGAACTCAGGGTTTAATAATCGTAAGTACTCATTCCATAGTAGTTTTTTATTTTCTTTAAAGTATTCTGCACTTTCTTGTACTGTTGGAACTTCATAGATTTGTTTTCCATCTTTAAAAATATCTACATGTAGATCTCTTGCTTCAAAGTTTTTAACTTCTTTTTCTAAATAGGTGTGTGTCGGGTGGAATAATTTTATACTTGGCTCTGCACTTACATCTTCTTTTTCTAGGGCAATGTAATCACCTGCTGCCATTCCTGTATCTTTATTTATTATTCTATAAACTTTTTTAATACCTGGAATAGTTAATTTACCTGGATTTTCTGAAACTTTTAGTCTATCAATCATCTCTCCGTTAGAATTTTCTAAACAAGCAAGTTTATACACTGCACCCAATGCTGGATTATCGTAAGCAGTTATAAGTTTAGTTCCAACACCCCATGCATCAATTCTTGCACCTTGTTGTTTAAGGTGAGTAATTGTATCTTCATCTAAATCATTAGAAGCCACTATTTTAGCATTTGGATAACCCGCTTCATCTAGCATTTTTCTGGCAGCTTTTGAAAGATATGCGATATCTCCTGAGTCTAATCTAATACCTAAGAAATTAATTTCATCTTTCAATTCATCTGCAACTTTAATAGCTGTCGGAATTCCTGAACGTAATGTATCATAAGTATCAACTAAGAAATAACAATCTTTATGTGCCGCAGCATATTTTTTAAATGCAATTTCTTCATCTTCATACGCTTGAACGAATGAGTGAGCATGCGTTCCACTACATGGAATATTAAATAGTTTTGCTGCTTTTACATTACTTGTCGCTTCAAATCCACCAATTACAGAAGCTCGAGTCCCCCATATTGCTGCATCAAATTCATGAGCACGACGTGTTCCGAATTCCATACAAACTTCATCTGGACATAAGTGTTTAATTCTGGCAGCTTTTGTCGCTATTAAGATTTGATAGTTAACTATATTTAATATAGCAGTTTCCATAATTTGAGCTTGAATTAGAGGTGCCTCAATTCTTAGAAGAGGTTCATTCCCGAAAACAATCTCTCCTTCTTGAACACAACGGATATTACCTGTGAACTTCATTTTGCTCAGATAATCTAAATAATCCTCTGCATAACCTAATTCACGTAAAAAATCTATATCTGATTCAGAGAATTCAAACGAGTTCACATAATCAATAATTTTAGCAAGTCCAGCGAACACTGCATATCCTCCACCAAAAGGTATCTTTCTAAAATACACATCAAAATACGATTTTCTCTCATGTATTCCATCTTTGAAATACGCATATCCCATGTTAATTTGATAAAGGTCGGTATGCAATGCATCACCTTGATATTTATTCATAATTTCCTCCGATTTATGTATCATTAAATTTATTATCTATATATTAACATTTTAACAACTTTTTAACAAATATTTATACTTAAATATACACAATTAAATACTACTAAATTAACCCTTATATGTCTATACATTACGTATATTAACTATTCATACTGTTAACAATGAAAAGTATTTTTCTATAATATATTTTTTTAAATTCTACTCAATATAAAAAAGAAGTAACAAGTATTACTACCCGTTACTTCTTCGATTATTAGTGTTTGAATTTCTATTGGTTGCTCTTTGAGTTTGATTTTTCTCATTATTATTAGCGACTTCTTCATCTTTATCTTTATCATTTTCAGAAGATCTATCTTCCGATTTCTTTGTATCGCTAGTTTTTTTCGTATCATTAGTTTTCTTATCCGTTGTTTTGCTATCTTCCGCTTTAGTAGATTTCTTATCATCTTTTTTTGCTAACTCAGGAATTTTACTATCATCAATTCGTCCATTATTGTCTTCTATTTTTTCTAAATTACCATCCATAATAGATTTTATTGCAGCTTGAAGAAAGTTCTCCTGTAATGGAATATTAAAAATTAATTCACCTTGATAACTAAGACCATACTCTTGTCTTACCAAATCAGTAATAAAATATGGATCTTTTAACTTATCAATCACTAGCTCGTTAACTTTATTTTCTTTATCTAGATTTTCAATCATTTTATTCTGCTCTGCTAATTGCGAATTAATTTGTTTTTTATCACGTATGTACAGAAATGTTTGCAACAATGTTACAGATAATGCAAAAGTCATAATAACTAATATAATAAACTTACGTCGTTTTCTATATTTTGCCTTAGCTTTTAGCACATCTTTTTTAAATTGGCTATTCTGTTCTCTCATTTTCTAGTTCTCTTGATTTTTCTGAAAGAATTTTAAACATTTTTGTTGCATCTTCTTTTTTAGTGCTGTCTTTTAATTCCAACACCTCATACTCTACTTCTTTTTTCGCAAAATAAATAGTAATTTTATCCCCTATTTTTAAAGTACTAGATGGTTTTGCTTTTTTACCATTAATAGCTATGTGCCCTTCTGATGATATCTCATTAGCAACTGTTCTTCTCTTAATAATTCTTGATACTTTTAAAAATTTATCCAAACGCATTTAATCACCCCTAAATATTAGTACATTCTATTATCACATATTTACTTACTTTTCGCAAATAAAATCCTCGATAAATATTTCAAATTTTAAAATCCGCTATTTTATCCTATAAAAAACGAGAGCAACTTAAAATCTTGATTCCATAGAAATCAATACCTCTAAGTCAACTCTCTACATTTGTTAAAGTATTAAAGATTTAACAAACTACTTTATTATCATGAGTAGAATAATCCTACTATGCCCAGTTTCCATCTTTGAAAATAGCTATTTCTTTACCATCTTCTGTGTAACCAGTAATATTTGTTGTTGCTTCTCCTATCATAAAATCAACATGAATTAAACTATCGTTAGCTCCCGCTTCTGCTAATTGTTCATCAGTCATTTCAGGACCACCTTTAACACATGTTGGATATGCTTTTCCTAACGCAATATGACAAGCTGCATTTTCATCAAATAATGTTTCTAAGAATAATATTTTCGTGTTAGATATAGGAGAATCAAATGGAACTAAGGCCATTTCCCCAATTCTTCTTGCCCCTTCATCAGTGTCTAATAAATTCTTAAGAACATCATAACCACGTTCTGCCCCGAAATCTACTACTTTACCATTTTCAAATTTTAACCAGAAATTATCAATTAGTACTCCACCGTAGTTTAATGGTTTTGCATTATATACAATCCCACTAGTTTCATCTTTGTGAGGCATTGTAAATACTTCTTCAGTTGGAATATTAGCTACAAAACGATCAGCCTTTTTAGCATAACTTCCCGCACTTTGCCAAATATGATTTTTCGGAAGTCCTACATATAAGTCTGTTCCTAAATCATTTGTAATATGTAGTTTCACCAATTCATTTTCATGTAAGAATTTAGCTTTTTCATCTAGAACTTTAATATGTTCTTCCCAATCTGCAACTGGGTCATCTCCAGTTGAACGACAAGCACTTAGAATTTGATCCCAAAGTTTTAAGTATGCTTCTTCATCACCTAGTTCAGGATATAGTCTTTTCGCCCAACCAACTGTTGAAGCAGACACAACACACCAAGGGCATTCGTCACTCATGATAGATTTCATATAGTTACGCATCGCTTTAGAACGACCTACCATAGAAGCTTTTAATTTTGCACTATCTACTCCCGCTAATCCATCTGGATCATCACCGATAATAGACAAGAATGCTGCTCCTTCATCTAGCTCATCTTGATATTTGTCAATGTACCATTGCCCTACCGTACTTAGAGTTTCTTCCGTTTGATAATTCAAGTGTAATTTTGTTAACTCTTGATCACGCCATTCTACAGACACTCTTTTAGCCCCTAATTCATAGCATGCTTCTACTACTTTAGCAACAAAATCACGTGTTTCTGTACTAGCTCTAACTAAAACTGGTTGATCTTTTTGAATATTTAATCCAACTTTAGCTATAAGTTGTGCATATTTTTTTAATTGTATGTTTAAATCCATATGATTTACCTCGATTTTTAGACTAAATTTTGAAATAATCGCTAAATTTATTTCAATAATATATATTATACCACTTTTTATAAAATATTAGTAGAAGGTTCCAAGCGAACTTGAAACCTCCTGTTAAAATTATACTTCTCTAGTAGCTTGTTTTAGCCATTCTAATTCTTCACCTTCAAAGTGTGGTGCTAAAACTTCAAATACTTTTTTATGATAATTGTTCAATTCATATTTATCTTCACTTGTAAGAATAGATACATCAATAGCTTCTAAATCCCAAGGAACAAAAGTCATTACTTCAAATTCTAAGAATTGACCATATTCGTTTTTAACAGTATTTCTAATAATTAATTCATTTTCTAAACGAATACCATGTGAACCTGAAATATATAATCCTGGTTCATTAGTCATAGTCATACCGTGTTTAAATGGCTCTGATGCACGATAAATTCCCCAGTGGATTCCTTGAGGTCCTTCGTGGATATTTCCTAGGTATCCTACCCCATGTCCAGTACCATGGTTGAAGTTTTCATAATCATACCATAATGGAGCACGAGCAAATAAGTCTACGTTTGCCCCAGAAATACCTTCCATGAATTTAAGTCTTGACAGACGTAAGTGACATTGAAGTACTCTAGTATAATCTCGTTTCAATCTATCACTAACTTCACCCATAGCTGTTGTACGAGTAATATCAGTTGATCCTTCTTCATAGTGTGCACCAGTGTCAGTTAAGAAGAAAGTACCAGTGCGTAATGGAATAGATGTTTCTTTAGAAGATGAGTAGTGTACGATTGCCCCATTTTCCGCATGTCCACAAATTGGCGCGAAACTTGGGCAGATAAATCCACCTTGTTCTTTTCTGAATTCTACAAGTTTATCAGATGCAGAAAGTTCATCTTCTTGCTCACTAATACCTTGTTTAACTAATTGTTTTAACCAATAGATAAATTTAGTATGAGCAATACCATCTTTTACGTGAGCTTTAATTGTGTGTTGTAATTCAACTTCATTTTTTATAGCTTTCATTAGAATTGTAGGATTTCTACGTTCTACTAATGTAATTTCTTTTGGAATATTGTTGAATACTGCATAGTTTAAGCAATCTGGGTCAACTAAAACAACGTCATTTCCTGAGAATTTTTTCACATCTTCGTAAACATTATTGTAAGGTTTAATATTTACATTGTTTTCAGCTAGGTGTTTTTTGATTTCATCTGATAATTTTCTTTCATCAACATATAAATCTACTTTATCTTCATAAACAACAGCATAACTTAATAGTAATGGGAAGAAATCTACATCCATACCACGAATATTTAATAACCAGCCAATGTCATCAAGAGTAGTAATAACATGGATATTCGCTCCAACTTCACTCATTTCTTTACGTACTCTTTCAAGTTTACTAGCAACAGATTCCCCAGCACGTTCCAAGTTTAAATAAAACGCAGGTGCTTCCGATAACGATGGACGATCTGTCCAAATTTCATCTACTAAATCTACTTCATATTTTACAGTAGCATTTTTGCGTTTTAATCTTGTAGCAAGGTTTTTACCTTCCCCAAAAGTCACTACACGGCCATCGAATCCTAACACACCATTTTCTGGAGTATTTTCTGTGATAAATTCTGCTATAGTTGGAACTCCTGGTTCACGCATTTTTTGTAATTCGATACCAGTTCCTTCTAATTGTTTTTCACCTTGTAAGAAATAACGACCATCTGTCCATAACCCTGCAAAGTCTTTAGTTACTACCAATGTCCCCGCAGACCCTGTGAATCCACTCATGAATGCACGAGCTTTGAAATGTTCCCCTACATATTCACTATTATGAAAATCAGCTGTAGGAACCATATAGACATCAATTCCATTTTTTTCCATTAATTCTCTTAGTTGAGCTATTCTTTCTTTTACTGCCATTTCCCTTACTCCTTTGTTATTTGTATTATATTTTCTGCAACTTTTAAATTTAGATGTAGCAGTTACATTTTTACTACATTTATTTAATTATCACACTTATTATTCTATCATATAATGAAGCGTTTTTCATTATCAATACAAGTCATTAGTTATATTTTTTATTAAACTTACAACTTTAATATATTAGATTTAATTAAATAATTAGACTCGATTCATCATTTTCATATTTAACTATCATCTATACTATTTTAATAGTTCTTTAAAGTAATCAGTCGATCTAACTAAAGAATCTACGATTGCAGGTTCTCCTGATGAATGACCTGATACAACAATATCTAATTTACAATTATTTAATTTTTTACTTAATTCATATGCTCCTATAGCACGACAGTCAACGTCATAACGACCGTGAGCTATTGTAGTTGGAATATCTTTAATAACATCAATATTATTTAAAATCCAATCGTCATCATCCCAGAACATATTATTCATCCAGAAATGACATTCAATTGTCGCCATAGAAATAGCATAATTGATTTCACCAAAACTTTGTTCTAGATTTGGATCAGGGTATAATGTTACTAAGCTTCCTTCCCACATACTCCATTCTTTTGCTGCTACTTCTCTCGTTTCTCTATCTTCACTTGTAAGTCGTTTATAATATGCACGAATCATATCATGACGTTCTTCTTTTGGAATAATACTTTCGTATCTTTCAAAAGATTCAGGATGAATATTACTTGCTCCACCTTTTTCATAGATCCAAAGTATATCTTCCCTACGACCTAAAAATATTCCACGTAATACTAATCCTAAAACACGTTCAGGATGTTTAATCGCATAACAAAGTGATAAAGTAGAGCCCCAACTACCACCGAATACTAGCCATTTATCAATATTTAAATCTTCTCTAATTTTTTCAATATCTTCAATAATGTGCCAAGTATCATTATTTTCTAAACATGCGTGAGGTGTAGATTTTCCACTTCCACGTTGGTCAAATAATATTATACGATAAAACTCGGGATCGAAGTATTGTCTGCAACTCGGTGCAGTTCCACAACCAGGACCTCCATGTAAAAATACTACAGGTACTCCATTAGGATTACCACTTTCTTCATAATAAATTGTATGTGTGTCATCTACTTTCAACATTTTAGAGAAATTCTCTTTAATAGCAGGATATAATGTTCTTAATTCTGCCATAATGACACCTCCTTTTGCATTTTTTCTTACAATTTAATTTTAACATATAATTTATATTTTTTCATTATTAATAAAAAATAAAATTTTATATTTTACTATTTAATAAATAAAACATTTTTTAGTACACTTAGTTATAACACAATAAATAAAAATATTTCATAATTTGAAAATATAACAGTAAAAAAGTTATTTATATCGTTATATAAATGATATAGGTTTTATAAAATTATTTATTAGACAATAAAAAATAAGCAGAAATAAAATTCCTACTTATTTTTTATTTATTTTATTCTTCTACTAGTGTTTCACCTTCACGTAATTCTACAAGAGAAGCTAGTTTTTTCTCGAATAAGAATACTAAAAAGGCTACGACTACACAGACAACACCGATACCTAATGAAAGTTTGATAATTGGTACATCTGCAATTGCTGCATATAGAAGTCCATATCCTTTTGCAGCACCGAATGTTGCTACAATCCAAACAGCCATCATAATAGATAAGATGTGTTTTGGTGCATACTTAGATACAAAAGATGGACCAAGTGGAGAGAAGAACATCTCAGCCAAACTTAATACAACAAAGAATAATACAACCCAAAGAATACTAGCTTTTTGAGTTTCTGGAGCTCCTACTCCACGGCTAACTTCAGTTAGTGCTAATACACCAAATGTTGCTCCAAGAAGGAATAACGCGATAGATGCTTTTTTGTATAGACTCCAGTCTCCTTGTGGACGGTTAGCAAGTTTGTACCATAGAGCTCCTAAGATTGGTCCTAAAGCAATACAAGCAAAAGCATTAAGCGAGTCTAACCATGAAGTTGGCACTGTAAATGAACCTATTTTATCATCGACAAATTTCGGCATGTAATCATATAAAATTACGTAAGTTAAATACCAAAATGTCCAGAAGATTACTGATAGTAATGAAATGATTACGATAGAGTATACACGACGAACTTCGTATTTTTCTAATGAACGATTTACTTTAACTTTAGTTTCGTGTTTTTCTTCACCTTCAGCAAAAGGACGTTTACCAACTTCTCCTAGAGATTTATAACCTAAAACAAACCAAATAGCTCCAATGATACAAAGTAATCCAGCTATTTTAAAGCATTGTAAATATCCATTTGAACTTGCTGTAGCAAGTTTAACATATAAAACACCTACTGCTGTAGTACCAACGAAAGATCCTATATTAATAAATGAATACATTGTTGAGAAAGCATCATCTTTACGTTTTTGATTACCCTCAAAAATTCGTCCTACTACCGCTTGTAGATTACCTTTGAAAAATCCAGTTCCGATAGAAACTAAAATAATCATTATCCACAGTGAAGAGTATGAACCTACAAATCCTGCATAACCATATCCTAATCCCATTAACACAAGACCTACCGGAATTAGATATCTGGCCCCTATCAACTTATCAGCAATAAAACCTAATAATACTGGCGCAAGATAAGTAAATGCTACTAAGTTCGACTGCATTGCAGCACCTTCAACTTTACCAAGCCCAAGACCACTTTTGCCCATTCCTCCAGAAATCACAGCTGCAGTAACATAAATAATAATCAGCCATTTAGAAGAATAATAAGCACATCGTTCGAAAGCGAACGTAATTGAACTCATATAGAAACTCCACGGTTTACCTTTTTTAACCGCTACTTCTGACATAAAAACCCCTTCTTTCTTTAGTGGTTAACCACCATTTTTTTCTTTATTATATCACAACATATTTTATCATTCAACTACTTTCTAGAAAACGTTACAGATATTCTCATAATCACTATTGTATTTAGTTATTGTAAATGATATAATTATATTAAAGTTCATAATATTTTTAAAGGAGTTGTATAATATGAAACTTTCAAGAACTAATAAAATTTTATCTAAGATGAAAGAACAAGGGATTAATCAAGCTCTTATTAGCGATCCTTATTCAATCTTCTATTTAACAGGGCACCTAGAACATCCAGGTGAAAGATTTTATGCGGTACTTCTTGATGAAAATGGGAATCATAAACTTTTCATCAACGCTTTATTCCCACTGGATAAAGATTTAGGTTTAGAAAAAGTAGTTTATTCTGATACTGATAAACCTATAGAAATTCTATCAAAATCTATACCTAACGGTTCTGTTGTTGGTATTGACAAAGTTCTTCCAGCTAGATTTTTACTACCACTGATGAATTATTTACCAGAAAGTAAATTCGTCGATGTATCTCAAATCGTTGACCGCGTTCGTATGATTAAAGATGAAGAAGAAAAAGAACTTATGCGTCGCGCTTCTCTTCTAAACGACGAAGCTTGTCAACGAGTTATCAATAGTATTTCTGCTGAAAAATCTGAAAAAGATATTGTAAAAGATCTACTTGAAATCCACGAAGATTTGGGAGTAGAAGGACTATCATTCGATCCAATCATCGGATATGGTGCTAACGGAGCTAATCCTCACGGAACAGTTGGAGATAGATATCTAAAACCAGGTGATTCAATCATCATCGACATGGGAGGAATTAAAGATAACTACTGCTCTGATATGACACGTACTGTATTTTGGAAACAACCAAGCGAAAAAGCTCGCGAAGTATTCGAAACAGTATTAGAAGCACAAAAACGTGGTGTTGCACTGGTTAAACCAGGTGTTAGATTCTGTGATATAGATGCAGCTTGCCGTGACTATATCACTGAAAAAGGTTACGGGGAATTCTTCACACACCGCACAGGACACCACATCGGTCTTGAATGTCACGAGTACGGAGATATTTCAAGTGTTAATGAAACTAAATGTGAACCTGGAATGATTTTCTCTATTGAACCAGGTATCTATCTTCCTGGAGAATTCGGTGTTCGTATCGAAGACCTTGTTCTTGTTACAGAAGATGGTTGCGAAGTATTAAATAAACTTAACAAAGAACTAGTTGTTATCGGGGAGTAACTAGTTAATATTGTAAGGGAAATCACTATTTAATAGGAATTTAAATTTGTAACGAATAATTGTAAAAAAGCATTGTATAGCAATACACTAATAACTTAACTCATAAAAAAATAATAACTATAGTATAAAAGACGACTGATAAATTTATCAATCGTCTTTCTTTTATTATTCAAAATGTTTCTTTAAGAACTCTCCTACAATTTTCCAGTATTGTTCTCGATATTTTCTTTCTGCTTGAACGTGTTTCATGCCAGGGAAACTATGAAATTCTTTTTCTGAAGTTATTAAGTTATAAGCTTCTTTACCATGTTCTAAAGGAACAAAACCATCTTCCTCCCCATGTAATACTAATGCTGGAAGTTTCGTTTCTTTCAAACCTTTCGTCGCGTCTACATCTCCAAAGAAGTATCCCGCACGAATTTTAGTTACTGTATTCGCTGCTGGAATAACTGGGAAACTTGGTAGATTAAATAATTTTTTCAATTGATAAGTAAACTCTACTTTCAAATTTACATATCCACTATCTTCTATAAAAGTTTTTACATTTGATGGTAAGTTTTTACCTACTGCATTCATTACAGTAGCAGCTCCCATACTAATTCCAAATAACGCTGTATCAGCATTATTATTTTCAGCTGATATTTTCTTAACCCAATTTACTAGGTCATCAGAATCATAGCCACCCATTGAGATAAAATCACCTTCACTATTACCATGGGCAATTAAGTCTGGGGCAAAAACACTATATCCCATATCGTAGAATTTTTTAATATAGTTAGCCATTTTCTTAGCATCACTAGTGTATCCGTGAACTACAAAGATCCACTTCTTAGCATCGGGATTAACAAACTTATAACCTACCAGCTTGTTCTTGGTAACAGACTCCATTTCTGTAACTTGTTTTGTCTCATCAAACCACTTGTTTATGGTTGTTTTATCCTCTTTACTACCATCACTATCTTGATTTACTATACCACTTTTATCAACTTTCGGATTCAACCCAAAGTTATAGAAATAATTTCCAACAAAACCAAATGCAACAACTAAAACAATTAGTAGTGTTGCTAATATTTTTTTAAAATGCTTTTTCACTTTTGTCTACCTTTCATTTTCAATTTCAATAAAACTATTATACTATTGCTTCTAATAAAAGTAAACAAAAAATAACACCAATAGAGACTTCTAATATCTCTATTGATGCACTTTGTATTATTCTATTCCGTATTTTTCTTTAATGGCATCTGCTACAACCATGCCGGTAAACCATGCCACCATTAAATTATATCCACCAATTTCTCCATGTAAATCTAGTATCTCACCAGCGAAATATAAATTCTCTATTTTCTTGTGACTACAAGTTTTTGGACTTACTACTTTTAAATCTACTCCTCCCGCAGTTGTAAATGCATATTCTAAAGGCATCGTCTTAACATCAATAAGCTCATAACGTTTGATTTTTGTTACAAACTTCCTTAACTCCTTCTTACTAACATTTTCTGGGAAATATTTTTCTATCATAAAATTGTAAAAGCTCTTAGGTAATTTCCCTTGTAGGAATTTATTATCTTCCCACAATTTAGCAAATAGTTCCTCTTCATTTAGTTCAGGATAAAAATCCAAGTAAAACTTATCTTCAGGATACCTTGCTACAAACTCACCCATAGATATTGATAGCGGACCACTTAATCCCTTATGAGTAAATAATAAATCTCCGCTTCTTTCATTTTTCTTATGGAACATCCTTACATTTTGCAGTGCAACTCCTGATAGTTCTGTAAAATCTTCAAATACTAAGGCTACCTCACTAGGATATATTTTCGTAATCTTAACCCCGTGTTTTTTTAAAATTCTATGTAGTGAACCATCACTTCCACTCTGAGGGTAGGTTTTTCCACCTGCACACACTACGATATTCTTTCCATAGTATGTATCCACATTTGTTTTTACACCAACTAATTTACCATCTTCAAATACTAAGTCTTCTACTTTTTCCTTATAATTAATCTTCGCATGGTCTATTTTAAAAGCATTAACTACATCCCTAGCCTTCTCACTAGCTGGATATAATCTTCTATTTTCTTGTTTTAATTTCAAATTATGCTTATCAAAAAACTTCTTAACATTATATTTATGATAAGCACTTCTTAAAAATCTACCGTTATGAACTGCAGCTACAAAATCTTCAGCGTTATCACTACTCATAACATTACAACGACCATTACCTGTTAAAAGTAATTTTATCCCTGCACGTCTATTTTGTTCAAGAACCAGAACTTTCAAACTACTATCATTAAGCCTATCAGCTATCATAAGCCCTGCACTACCAAGACCTATTACAATTACGTCATATTTCATCTTAAATCTCTACTTTCTCTTATAAAATCAAACATCATCTAATTATAACACGTAATGATTTAGTTTCAAATTTTTCCTTATGAAAATTATAATAAGATTATTTACTATAGTTAAAATTTCTTAAATCTCCTCCTTCTTATTGGAATTTTTCCTTATTTTGTAATATACTAGAGTGTATATGTTTAGAATTATTTTCTCATTCATTCATTATGAACTGAATAGTGGGCTAACATTATTCTAAACAAGTTTGAAATAAAGGATTGAAATAATGAAACTAAAAAAAATTAGTATTTTGATTTTACTTCTTGTTTTCTTAATTCCAAACTTCACAAAAGCTGAAGATAACTTTTTGGACAATAATGCGGTAATTGACTTTAGCGACATTAATTCTCATCTAGTTGTTTCGGAATTAAATACTGGAAAAATCATTTCTAAACGTGGAGAAAATGAAAAAGTATCAGTAGGTAAACTTCCTAACTATCTTGCACTTTATCTACTTGCTGACAATTTAAAAAATAATAAAATAACATTAGATTCAAAAATTGATATTAAAAATAGTGATGATATATTAACTAAATATAAATTTGAATCAACTATTACCGTTAAAGATGCTATCTTCTTATTAGAAAATGAAGCGTCAAATGGTCTTAACCAAGCAATCTTTAGTCATTTCAATATCGATATTACAAAAGCTAAGGATATACTTGCAACTATGTCTCTTAACGATACAAAACTAGAGACTTTTGATAACAACAGTTCTAATAATATTAGTACTGCGAAAAATATTTCATATCTGACTAGTTTAATATTAAAAACTTACCCAGAAATAACAGAAATAACAAAAAATCCAGAACACACACTTGCTACTGGAGAAAAAATTAAAAATAGCGTTGAGTTTAAAGAATCTGATAAATTTAGAGTTTTAGGACTAGATTATTCTGAAAAGAACAGCGTTACATATGCATATAGCGGTAACACTAAACTTATCATTACTGTGCTAAACCAAAGTGATGATAAAGCTGCTTATTTTGATAAACTTCAAAAATCTTATGACTACTTATTTACAAACTATAAATATAAACTAGCACTTAAAGCTGGTACTTATACAATAAATAATGAAAAAATTACCTTCAATGAAGATATTTATGATTTATTCTATGAAAAACATTCTATAAAAGATGTAACATATTTACTAATGAATAAGAAAATACTTCTTTTCCAAAAATATGAAACTACATCTGCGAATGAAGGAACAGTTTTTTCTGAGTTCGCCTCTAATAACAACACTGGTACATTCGATAAAGTTAAGTCAAACTTTATCAACGATGAGAACTTTGATAAAAAAGATAACTACGAAAAAACTACTATTGTTATAGATCGTACGAAGTACTTTGCTACTGGTATACTGGCAATATATACACTTGTTTTTGCAGCACTATACGTTATGAGACAAGTAGTTAGAAAGGATTAGATATGGAGCAAAATAATTTAGTTTTTGAAGTAGAAGGTGCTATTTACGAACTTGTCTACAATTTTAAAGACGCCTTCCAAAAAGAAACGTTTGAAGAGAAATTAGTAGACGTTTTAAAAAATAAACCCTATATTGTCGGAGATATTTCTCATGAAAAACTACGACTTACTGGATTTATTTTAACAAAGGATAACAATAATCCTAAGAACATAAATAACCTTGAAGATTACATTCTAGAATACTGTAATTTTGGAGCGCCATTCTTTGTAGTAAAAAAACGAAACTCATAAAAGAAATAAGGCTAACCCAAAAGTCATAAAATTTAACAAAGTGTATATGAGAACTCATAGACGCAGTGGTTTATTGATATCTAAATTCGCTTTATAAAAGCTTTTTAGATATCTAATAAACTGTGCGGGGGTGACTCGACAAAATCGATTTCTACGAAATCACGATTTTTGAGTCACTCCCATTTTTCTATATAAACTTAGCACATACAGCTTCTGGAACAGTAATCTCTGAATCAACAACTGTTAACTGTCCTGTCGTTTTATCTATTCGATATACAGTAATCGTTCCACTATTTTCATTCGTCGCTAGCGCAAATTTATTATCTTTTGATAAATCAAAATCTCTAGGTCCTTTACCAAAAGTACTAATAGTTTGAATTTGTTTTAATCCATCTTTAGTATTTTCAAAAACAACTATCGCATCTTGTCCTCTGTTAGAAACATATATATACTTATTGTCATTTGAAATTTTTATCGCACTACCTTTGTTTTCTAGCGTAAACCCTTCTGGTAATGTAGAATAATATGTTGGATTAGCTAAATTTCCCTTTCCATCATAATCAAATGTAATTATTTCACTAGTAAGTTCCGTCATTACAAAAGCTTGTTTTTCATCACTACTAAATACTATATGGCGAACTCCACTTCCATCTTTAGCTTTAAAAGTAGCTACTTTTTCTAAAACTCCCTCATTAAGTTTATACGATGTAATTTCATCAGTTCCTAAATCACATGAGAAGACATACTTTTCACTCGGAGTAAAGCCAGAGAAATGAACATGAGGTTTTTCTTGTCTTTCATGTACTCCACTTCCTTCATGATGGTCAGTCGATAGAAGTTTCACTAATTTACCATTCTCAACAGAGTAACTATCAATTGTACCTAAATGATAGTTGGCTGATAATAGAGTATTTTTTTCTGAGTTTAATTCCACATAACAAGGAGGATTTCCTTCTTGAGCTACTGATGTTAATTCTTTCAAGTTACCATTCTCTTCAACCTCAAAGCTAGAAACAGCTCCTTTTCCATCTACTCTAGATACACTATATAAATACTTGTTATCATTAGACAATGCTAAATACGTTGGATTGTCAACCTTCGCTGTATTTCTAACTTCTAACACTTTCCCTTCTTCTGATAAGTCTACTAAGTATATCCCTTCACTGTCTTGTTTTGTATATGTTCCAATATATGCTCTTACCATTATTTTTCCTCCTACTTTCTATATATTAATTATAACATTTCCCAAAAAATTTTTATAAAATTTTCTCTCACCTATTATTCGTATAAACCAAAATTATCATTTTTTTTGAAAACTAAAAATCCTATTTTACGGATTTTTCATCATTTTCATAAAGTTAAAATTCGTTTTTTGTTGTTTTTTTGTCAAAAAATCAATTTTTCCAAGAAAAAAACTCCAAAAATTCTAACATTTAAGATTTTACATATCTCAAACTTCTTGTTATAATAGACTATATTAATAAAAGTATATTTTAGGAGGAAAACCGTGAAACACGAATTTATATTAGTTCTTGACTTTGGTAGTCAATATAACCAACTTATCACTCGTCGTGTACGTGAACTTGGTGTATATTCTGAACTACATGACAATGAAATTTCTATAGAAGAAATCAAAAAAATGAACCCTAAAGGAATTATCCTTTCAGGTGGACCAAACTCAGTTTACGAAGAAAACTCTCTTACTATTGATGATGAAATCTTCAACCTAGGTATCCCTGTACTAGGAATTTGCTACGGAATGCAACTTATGCAACACAAACTAGGAGGAAAAGTAGAATCTGCAACAAGTAGAGAATACGGAGCTCACAATGTTGATGTAACTCCAGGAGCTAAACTATTCGAAGGCACTCCTGCTTCTCAACAAGTATTAATGAGTCACTCTGATAAAGTAGTTGAACTTGCTGAAGGATTCAAAGTTGTCGCAACAAGTGATAACTGCCCAATCGCAGCCGCTGAAAATGTAGAGAAAAACTTCTACTGCTTCCAATTCCACCCAGAAGTGCGTCACTCTGAATACGGTTATGACTTAATTAGAAACTTCATCCGTAACGTGTGTAACTGTACTGGCGATTGGACAATCCAAAACTTCATTGATGAGAAAATCGAAGAAATTCGTGCAGAAGTTGGAGATCAAAAAGTTCTTTGTGCGTTATCTGGTGGTGTAGACTCATCAGTTGTAGCTGCCCTACTAGACAAAGCAATCGGTGATCAACTTATCTGTATGTTTATCGACCACGGTTTACTTCGCAAAGGTGAAGCTGAAGCTGTAATGAACACATTCAGTAAAGAAATCGAAGGTGGATTCAACATGAATCTTATTAAAGTCGATGCTAAAGATAGATTCTTAGGAAAACTTAAAGGGGTAAGTGATCCAGAACAAAAACGTAAAATCATCGGAAATGAATTCGTTTATGTATTCGATGAAGAATGTGCTAAACTACATGACGTACCATTCTTAGCTCAAGGTACTCTTTACACTGACGTTATTGAATCAGGAACTAAAAACGCTCAAACAATCAAATCTCACCACAATGTAGGTGGATTACCAGAAGATATGCGTTTTTCTCTAATCGAGCCTCTTAACACTCTATTCAAAGATGAAGTTCGTGCATTAGGAGAAGCTCTTGGTCTTCCTCATGAAATTGTTTGGCGCCAACCATTCCCAGGACCTGGACTTGGTATTCGTGTCCTTGGAGAAGTAACAGAAGAAAAACTTCAAATCGTACGCGACAGTGACTTCATATTACGTGATGTTATCGCTAAACGCGGATTAGAAGGCGAAATTTGGCAATACTTCACATGTCTTCCAGACATTCGTTCAGTAGGAGTTATGGGAGATGTACGTACATACGACTACACAGTTGCAGTTCGTGCCGTAACAAGTATCGACGGTATGACAGCAAGCTGGGCTCACATTCCATTTGAAGTACTAGAAGAAATCTCAGCTCGTATCGTAAACGAAGTTGCTCACGTTAACCGCGTAGTCTACGACATTACTAGTAAGCCACCAGCAACTATTGAATGGGAATAATATTATATTAAAATATATAGATAAAAGCCTTGATTTTTAAGGCTTTTTCTTTTAAAAAAATTAAGCAAAATAAACTTTTAGGCATAAAGTACCCTGCCAACTTCCCTGCCGAAGAGTAAAATTTACAATGTATGTAAGTAAACAGAATAAAGAATGAATAACACCATTCAACTACTAAAATAGTCGTAACCTGTAATTTAAGGTTGCGACTATTTTTTCGCCCAAATTGACTACTATGGGTATACCCATATTGAACAGAATCCAACTCTATTAAATCAACAAACAAAATGTCCGTTATACATGTCTAAAAACTAAATTACAGGAGGTACAAAAAATGAAAATCGGATATATACGAACGTCAACCATAGACCAGAACCTAGATAGGCAAAAACAAATTATGAGAGACAATAATATTGAATTGCTATTTAGTGAACAAGAAAGTGGAAAAGATACAAACAGACCTGTCTTAAATGAGATGCTAAACTCTATTCGTACCAATGATGAAATTATCATAGCCTCACTCGATAGACTTAGCAGAAATTACAAAGATTTAAAAGAAATAATACAAATAATAAAAGATAAAGGAGCAACTCTAACAATAGTAGATGCTCCTTTCCTTAATTTTAATACTGGCAACTCTACCTTAGACATCGCTATGTTCGACATACTCCTTTCTCTACTTGGATATATTGCACAGAATGAACGTGAAAAGATACTCGAAAGGCAACGTCAAGGAATAGAACAAGCCAAGAAACGCGGTGTCTATAATGGACGTCCCCTCAAATACCATGCAAATGCAAAAAACTCTCAAGATAGATTCATATATGAAAGTGTAGTATCTATGCTCCAAGAGAAAAAACCTGTTCAATCAATTGCAAAACACGTAGGAATAGCAAAATCAACTGTCTACGAAATACAAAAACGTATCTCTCAAATTCATGATTAATATCATATCTTATTTATATATTATAACTTTGATAGTTTAGTTTTACATGGACATTTTAACCTTATTTTGTCCTTGTTATTTTCTATAATTTTTGTATCTAAACTTATCAAAATATTTTATGTATAATAAAATCATGAAGAGAGGAGCGACTCTGTATGAAGGACAAAATTAATTCACATAATACCTCTGATAATTGGCACTCTGTCTACGCTGATATAGCAAACCTTGTCGGAGAAGATAATACCATAAAAATATACAGATACTTTAGAGGAATGAATATCAACTTTCCTATGAAGCTATTCACAAAAACAGGTTTAGAAAATATAATAAAAAACGAGTACAATGGTTCTAATGTAAAAGACCTAGCTAGAAAATATGGCTACTCTATGCGTCATATCAATCGCATTGTAATTGATAATAAATTAAGAAATAAAAAGGAGAATAAAGGTGAATAAAAAAATAATCACAATAGTATCAAGCATAGCAGTTATCCTTATTATTGCTGTTGGTTTCTTCTTTTTCCAAAGTTCTGGAAAAAATAGTATAAAAGCTGAGCATGATAAATACTTAGCTCTTATCAATGATACCCATGATTTTAATGGCGGACTTAAAGGATTAGAAACTTTAGATAATGACAAAGGACAAGAAGCTTTCAAAAATATTAAAACTGAAATAAAGATCGCTAAAGAATTAAAAAATGCTGACTCCAGTCTTGATAATAAAGATGTGGATTCTGCTAAAAAATCTATATATAAAGTTGATTCTCTTACTACTGATAACTCTTTTGATAAAGCTATTGAGTGGCTAAAAGAAGATATCACTAATTATGAAAAAGCTCTAAAAGAAATTAAAGAAGCTAAATCTGATGATATTAATTCAATACTAGATAAATATAAATTTAAACATAGTTCTTTAAAAATTGTCCTTACAGAAGGTTCTCCTTCAAAAACTGATAGCTCTAAAACTAAAGTATCAGAAGATACAAATAAAACTACTCAAAAGAATACTGATCAATATAAAGTCGATAGCTACGATTCAGCTTTAGCTCAAAACTACAATCACTATCAGGATGCTATTTTTGACTACATAAAAAAATCTAGTGAGGCTGTTTCTGAAGCTACTGGTGTTCATGCAGATAGAGTATCATATGGAGGAATTGATTCTAGAGGAATAATTGTAAAAATTTTTGATAACCAAAAAGGTGAAGTAGGTCACTATATTTTCACATATAACATTAATACGAATATGTGTACATTGGATAGCGTTCAAGCAGGACCAGTAGTTACATACAAAGCTATATATCACGTTTAATAAAATTGTAGTTTATAAAAATCCGCATACTAGTTCGATTAGTTAACGCTACAACTAACGTGCAAGTTGAATTTTAAAAAATAATAATCTAAACCTCAGGACATTTATATGTACAAATGTCCTGAGGTTTTTTATCTTATATTATCATTAATAATCTAGTAAAATTAAAAAGAATTAGTTATAAATAAATAATAAAAAAGGAGATGTCACATGGCAACTATTACACCAACATTAGCAACAAGTTTAGAGGAAATAAATAAAGAAATTGTAAACTCAACAACATCAATAATAATTACAAATAAAAATCTATTTCCTGCTATAAAGAAAAGATTTAAACATATAAAGCTAGATAATAAAATAAGTAAAGCTTCTAAAATTACTGGATTCAGTATGTTAGCTCTGACGGTCTTATCAGCTGAAATTACTGTACCTGTTGGGCTTACACTTGCTGGAACAAGTTTCCTATTAAGTAGAATACCTGGTTTCGTGAAACAAGCTGGTCAATATAAGGTTTTAGATTTATCACAAAAATCTGACACAGAAGATTTCTTAGTTCTATTAAAAGTTAAAGGACAAAATTCATTTAATGAAAACAATGATGTTCTTGACTTAGAGAATTTCAAAGCACCATTATCTGAAAATAATAACGAGGTTCACAATGAAGACAGTATTTAGTATAGAGTATAATAATTATTTAATAGAATTAAAAATGTTAGGAGACTTTATATTTCTTTATATAGATAATATTGAACAAGATTTTTCAGAATTTGAAAGAAAAGTCACATTATCATATAATGGTAATGATACAATTAAAATATCATTAAAAAAACCTCGATTTCACAAGCAATGGAAGCTAAATGTAATATTTAATAATCAAGTGATTAATGAAAAATTCATTACCTCAACGGGAACAATAATAACAAATGATACAACAAAAAAAGAAAAAGGTGTTTTTATAAAGAGATAATCACAACCTAAACTAAAAAACCTAATTGGCATAAAAGCTAATTAGGTTTTTTTACTTTTTATAAAAAGGAGCATACAAAAACAATGACAAAAATACAAGTTATACAACTAAAGCAAGAAATATTAAAAGAAATACATATCAACAATAACACTACCTTCTCCTCTCCCGATGTTTCTGGAGAGTTTTTTATTGACTACATTGGTAAGTTTGATAGAGAGGTATTTGCAGTTGTTGGTATGAATGTGAAAAATAAACCAACTTACTGTGAAATTTGTCACATAGGAGTATTAGATTACTCACCTGTTCACTTTAGAGAAATATTTAAAGGTGCTATACTCGCTAATTCAAGTTCAATAATAGTTAGTCACAACCATGTATCTGGTAATTTAAAACCTAGTAATGAAGATATTAAGATAACTAAAGCTTTAATAGAAGCTGGAGAATTATTAGGTATTAATGTATTAGATCATATAATTGTAAATGATACAGACTACCTATCACTCAAAAAAGACAATAATAACTGGGGAGGTACATTATGGTAGACAATACTCAAATTTCTTATTTACTACAAGAACAGCTAAATCTAAATATAAAAGAGGACTATTTAACATCTGAAAGCTATCTATTAGGTACAGATGAACTAGATTCAGAGCTATTACCTACTAACTTTTATAGTATAATGACTTCCGCTTCATATCTAATTATCTTTTTCTATTACAATGACATTACTGTCTATGTATTTTATAATTCAGACTGTACTAAGAAACTCTTAACTGGAATACTTAAAAATGAAAGGTTGGTGTATTACAAATATGAATAAAAATAATTCAAAAAAGGAAATCGGTATATTAGATTGGCTAAAAGCCATATATGAAATAACCGTAATAATAATTAAACTATACAAAAAAAGAACAGCATAGAGAGGACTATAAAAATGACAGAAATACTAACTTCAAATATCCAAATCGAAATACTTATGTCGGATGACAAAAAAGAGAGATACATATTAAAAAAGGTTTGGGATACAGAGAAACCAATAGCTACTATTATAACTCTATATCCTAGTACTAGTGACCTTATTATAAATGATTCTACAACTACATTTATTACTAATAACGTATTTAAATGTGGTTTTGGTGGATTCTATAGTGTTAACCTATACTCTAAGATTTCAACGGGAAATCGGGAATTTGGAAAGCAAGATACTAAAGCGAATGATAACTATATACTAAGATGTGCTAAAATCTCTGATAACATTATAATTGCCTGTGGCTCACTTCCTAAGACAAATAAATTAGTACAAAATAGACTAAACTCAATTATCGAATTATTAGCAAAGAATAAACTAAGAAAAAAAATACTCTTTCTTACTGATAGTAATAAACAGGATAACTTCCATCCATTAGCACCTAAAGTACGAGCGAAATGGGAGTTTATGTGATATAATTGGTATAAAAAATTACAGGAGGTATTAGATATGGAAGACTTTATATTTACAGGGGAAGATTTACTGAACTCTATTTTATTTATTAGAAAAGATAGAATAAATAATACATTAAAAGAAGAAGATCCAAATTATAATATTAACAATAGACGAGATCCCATACGAAAACCTAAAATATCTGATGAATACATTCGTATTGCTACTATAGGAGCCGATTCTAGTAAACATGAAGAATATATTTCTAAACGATTAGCATATTCATTATATGCATTATATACCAATATGAAATGTAGACGTTTACTTGGAGATGACTTCTTCTTTCATTATATAGATATAGAAGATACAGAGGTATCAGAAAAACCTAAATTTAGTTTAAGATTCAGTTTATCTGAGTTTAAAGTATATAATAGATCCGTTGCATTTGTTATATACCTACTTTCATCTTTTCACTATATTAATAATCTTGGATATTATCACACAGAATACAAAGGTGATAGTCTCAGAGCAAGAACTAAATATAATAAAAATTATTTTTTATATCCCAGAATAATAGATAATTTCTTATTACATAGTATATTAACAGTTCTAAAACTTGTAAATGATGGTAATTATTCTCCCAACTCAATAATTAAAAATATCAATGAAATAATGAAAGAATACAATGAAATATTTACATCTTACCAAGAAAACGCTTTTACCTCTTCTTTCCTTAAAAAAGATTCAAAGATTGCTAGAATTTATGAGTTAACTACACCTATAAAATATGAAAAAACTAAAAATGAAGTTGAATTTTATAAATTATTTAAACAATTTGAGACCTTTACTGAGAATGAAATTATAGACATTATCGAAATCTTACGAACATTATTTTCAAATTCTTGTCCTAAAGATCAAGAATGGGAATATATAGAAGAAAATTTCTTCTTAAGTAAAAATAGATTAGAAAATGAAAATAGTAAATTGATTAACAAGTCTATTAATGCTATTAACGATCTGAATTATTTTGTTAAAAATATACATGATGCAAGGGTAGAAATATTCTCAAGATTATTAACGTTTAAAGATAGTAAAACCTTTACAATATATAAAAGTGATAATCTTTTAAAAGCTTTACTTGAAGAAATAACTTTCTTTGAGAAAACGTCTATACACATAAACTCTTCCAAAGACATCTGGTTATCAATTATTAAAGATATAGCAACATTTTCTGAAGAAGCAAAACATCTTCTAAAAGATAATACAACTGACCGATATATTTTTGACAAATTAGCTAGAGAAAACTATAATGAATTTAATAATTTACTCGAGACAGATGTAGTAATAAAAAATCTAAAAAAGATTATTAACAGTATATATGAGTTATTTCTAATTAAAGCACCTCAAGACTTTTTTAATAAATTCAATCAATTAGAAGAAAAAATAAACGAAGTTCTCAAAGATATTCATAATATACATCTAGGAATATGTAATTTATTACTCTTTATGAAAGGCTTTTATGACCTGAATAACGTATGGAATCCTAGTTTAATGTATAATAATGAGCTAGAAAAGCATGCTGAAATACCTACAAATTCTAAATATTTCCAATATAACAAAGAATCAATGAAAGAAGCTTTTAAACTATTAGATCTAATCATGCCTAATAATGAATACTATAATGATGTTTGTATTATTACTAGAAAATTTACTGAGTTCATTGAACAAAAATACCTATCTATTCTCAAAAAGGATTTTAATACTGCTTCAAAAATTGAAATAATTAATGCCTATAGAAGACTTATTGACTGTGAAAATTTTATATCACAAACTAAATTTATAACCTATAATAAGAATATAATTAATTTACTTGACACAATAAAAAATAATAAGAAAAATATTAATAAAATTAACATTGAGTTTTTCCAATCAAAACTTGATAAATTAAATAAATTAAAGATTTAAACTCTACTTTTTAAAAGTAGAGTTTTTTTAATATATACATGTACTATTTGTCTATATTTCTTTGCTATATATTTTGGACAAATAATAGTAGTGCACCTCTTTTTTTGTCATGTTAATCTAATAGTGTAATTACAAAACCAAACAGGTACCTGATATAAACTATAGAAAAATAAAAGGAGGATTTGCACAATGACAAATCAATTAATTTTTACAAAAACAATTATCAAAAGTATTACAGACGTTAATAATAATACCAATTATTTTAATCATGGGGGAAACCCTATTTTTAAAATTGAATTCATTACTAATGAAATAGATACATATACAAATAATGCTATCTCTAAACATATTAAGGTAATCTTTAATTTTAATTATGCGAATTATCAAGATGCTTTCGAGCAGATATTTTTACCATATATTACTATCGATAAAGATAACCAGTATTATGTTGACGATTTAATAGGTAAAGAGTTTCTAACAGTTTTCCATTTAAAATATAATGAGCTGTATGATAATACTTTTTATCTAATAAAATCACTAATTAGCAAAGAACATGCTCAATTATTAGTAAATGAAGAGGAAATTGGTAATAATGATGATAAATAATTCTAATACATTCTCGCTTTCTCAAGAAGGTTTATTCCTTCTTGAGAAGACTACAGAAATACGCATCAGTAACTATCTAAAAATAAGTAACATCATTATCAATAAAAACACAAACATTGAAACTTATAAACTAGAGTACCGCAGAAGGAATAGTAATGATCTACATACCATTATTATAAATTCAGATTATATACAAAAAAATAAGATATTATCGTTATCAAAATTTGGAGTAGATATTAATGAAGGAAATAAAGTACTTATAAGTGAGTTCTTGTTTAGCTGTTTAAATACTTCCCAAATAGTTTTTACTTTGGATGGCTATGGATGGAAAACTAGTGACGGACAAGAAATATTCATTACTAATGATGTATTGTCGGCTAATCGATTAGAAAACACTATAATAAAAAGAGATGATAAATTAGATTTAACACCTTCTGGAAGTATCGATAACTGGCTAAATATGTATAATAATCATATTTTAGGCAATCCATATTTGGAACTTTCCGTTGTTTTTGGATTAAGTGCTCCTATTATAAACTATATATATAGGGAATATGATGACTTAACTAGCATTCTTATTCATATATCAGGTGATTCTACAGCTGGTAAATCAACAGCATCAATGTTAGCGGTATCTACAGCTGGAAATCCAAGCCAAATTTCTAATAAATCACTAATGAGAAAATGGAGCGGAACAGAGAATTCAATTATAGCTACATTAGAGGATGTCTATGGTATTCCAATAGTGTTTGATGAATTATCTTCTTTCAGAGGAGAAAACCTTACATCACTAGCTTATACACTAACAGATGGTGTCGGGAAAGCAAGAGCGAATGTTGATGGTAGTCTTAACGAACCACGAACTTGGAATACAATTATACTATCAAATGGTGAAGCTTCTTTCCTTACTAAATCAAACAATAATACTGGTATAAAAGCTAGAGTATTTGAATTTTCTAATATTACCTGGACTAACTCAGCTGAACAATCTGAAATTATTAAAGAGGTATGTTGCAATAACTATGGGCATATTCTACCATTGTTTATTAAAAATCTCTTTATTTATGGGACAAGTAAAATTATCGATATTTTTGAAGAAGAAAGAAAACTACTACAAGACAAATTTCCGAATTCCCGTCTAAAAGATAGAATAGTTACAAAATTTGCAGTATTTACAACCACTGCTAGATTACTTAAGGAAACTGGAACACTACGTATCAACACTTCTTCTATATTCGATAAATTATATGTCCAAGAGATGAAATCGATGAATAATAGAGATATAGGATTATTAGCATACGAAAAATTACTACAATATCTATTAGCAAATAGAGCAAAACTAAGTTACAACTCATATAAACAACTTGGTTTCCTCAAAGATAATTCTATATTTATTATTAAAGATCAACTGACTGAAATATTTAGAGAATTAAAATTCGAAGATGCCTCTATCATACTTAAAGATTGGAATAAGAGAGATTTCTTAGTGAAAACTGAATCTGATAGACAACTGACAAGAAAGCAAGAAAACAACGAGAATTTAATAGGTTATACAATTAAAATACCTAAAGAATATCATTCGTATTTTTTCCCTTCAGTTATTCAACAAAACAAGGATTTTTCTCCACACATACCCTCAATCAAAGACATGCCACTTGAATCAGTTGATGATTTAGATTTATCTTAAAATTATAAAGAAAGTTTATGAAATTAATTATAAAGGAGAATAAAACAATGACCACAATCAATTACAAAGATATTATGAATCTAGGATTTCCAAAACATACTGCTCGTTCAATAATAAAACAAGCAAAAATACAATTAGTTAACAGAGGTTTAACGTTATATACGAATAATCGTATCGGTACAGTACCAAGAGAAATTGTAGAGGAAATATTAGGAATACAATTTCCTATTAAGAAGGAGGGTATATAAATGGCTACTACTAAATATCCAGGAGTTTATAAGAACGAAAAAACAGGCTACTTTTACTATAATGTAGAGCTTGGTATCAATCAGATAACTGGTAAAAGAATTCAGAAGAAAGGAAGTCGTGACTCTCACGGCTTACCTTTCAAATCAGCCAAATCGTGTCATGATATGTTGGTATCTGTAAAAGCTGAATTTAAAAAAACAAGAGGTGGTGCACATAATTATAATATGACCTATGAACAATTTATGAATAGCGTCTACCTACCATATTATAAATCATCTGTAAGTGAAAATACTTGGAATAACAGAAAGCTCATTTTCCCTATTTTTGTAAATAGATTCAAAGCTAAGAAACTACGTGAAATCAGTATTGCTGATTGTGAGAATTTTAGAATATATTTACTGAATCACAGCGGATACTCTCAAGCTTATTGTGCCCAATTATATGGTTCATTTAGAAAGTCGCTAGATTATGCCGTATATAGACAATTCTTAAATGAAAACATATCAAAAAGAACTCATGCAATTCCTAAAGGAAAACACAATATACCTTACTGGACTAAATCTGAATTTGAAAAAGTCATATCAACATTTAATAAGTCAGATTACTTAGAACACCTGCACTTTACAATGCTATGGCTATACTATGTTACTGGTATTAGAGTTTCTGAAGGATTAGCATTATACTGGTCTGATATTGATTTTTCAAAGAAAACATTAAGAGTACATCATAATTTAATTATGGACTCTAAGAAAGTTTATACTAGAAGCCTTACTCTTAAAACTGAGAATAGTAAAAGAATCATCTCATTAGATGATGATACAGTTACTATACTTAAAGATTGGAAAAATAGACAGCATAAATTAACTAACAGCTCATTTGTAATGAGTTATGACGGAAGCCCTCTCCATCGTTGTATCGTTGGCAGAATTATTAATAAACACTCTTCTTTAGCTAAAGTACATAGAATTCAAGCTAAAGGATTAAGGCACAGCCATGCAAGTTATCTGATAAATGAACATAATGCAGATATTCTTGTAATATCAAAAAGATTAGGTCACTCTAGTCCTGAGATAACTTTGAAACACTACTCTCATCTATGGGGGAATAACGATCGAAGTATCGCTGATATGATAACAGGAAATATCAACATTAAATTCAGTAATGAATCGAAATCTAAATTTACAGGTAATCAATATATCTCTAACGAAATAACAAAAACTCCTCTTTAAAGCACCACGATCAAAAATGACACCCCCCACTATATAAAAATCAAAATGACCTTCTTACTATCCTTCCAAAAAGGATATAAGAAGGTTATTCTCTATTATATATATCATTTAGAAACGATATATAACAATTACCTAATACCAATAGTTTATTTGACTAGAGTCTGTTGCTTTTTCTACTTTATTTATGCTAAAATAAAAACATAGAAGAGAGAGCCGTTTTTAAAGACGGTGGCTCGAATATGTAATTATTATAAGGAACGAAGTATTGTAATTTTAGATGAAGCAACTAGTGCATTAGACACTATTAATGAGGAAAGAATAACAAAGTATATAAAAAGTCAGGGCTGTACTCAAATAATAGTAGCTCATAGTTTGTCAACGATTAAGGATGCGGATATTATTTTTGTAATAAAAGGTGGTAAGATTGTTGAGTCAGGAAATCATAAGTACTTAATGGCTCTTGGTGGAGAGTACTACAGCTTATATACAAAAAGGAAATGAGGTGTAAAGAAAATGAAGAAAGTAAATGAATATGTAATTTCAACAGTAGCCTCACTAGGGGTGATGATTGGAATAGTATTTGCAATTTTTTTAGATTTTCCAGTTGAATATGGTATTTCTTTAGGCTTGTTGAATGGAATAGTATTGGGTTCGCTGATTTTTTACAAAAAACAATAAGAATTAAGCACAATTTTTTGCTGTAAACTAATGAAATAGAATTTAAAAGTAAAAAAGAGTGTCTAAGTAATGTTTAGACACTCTTTTTTGTTATTTTGTATAATTATATTATTCAGCGAATCCGTTTGGATGTTTACTTTGCCATCTCCAAGAATCTTCACACATACGTTTTATATCGTATTGAGCTTCCCACCCAAGTTCTTCTTTTGCTTTTGTAGCATCGGCGTAACATGCAGCGATATCTCCTGCACGACGTGGAGTTATAACATATGGTAAATCACGCCCGACAGCATCTGATGCACTTTTAATAATATCTAATACAGAATAACCAATTCCTGTCCCTAAGTTATAAATAGTTAAGCCACTACCTTTTTCTAATTTCTTAAGAGCAGAAACGTGACCGCGAGCTAAATCTACTACGTGGATGTAGTCACGTACTCCAGTACCGTCATGTGTGTCAAAATCATTACCAAAAACTTGAACTTTTTCTAGTTTACCTACGGCTACTTGCATAATGTAAGGAATTAGGTTGTTTGGTACTCCTTTTGGATCTTCACCGATATCTCCGCACTCATGTGCTCCAATTGGATTAAAGTAACGAAGAAGAACAATATTCCATTCGTTGTCTGCTTTATAAACATCTTTTAAAATATCTTCAGTTATTAATTTAGTACGTCCGTATGGGTTAGTTACAGATAATGGGAAATCTTCTTTAATTGGCAATGTATGAGGATCCCCATAAACTGTAGCTGATGAACTGAATATTATATTTTTACAGTTGTGTTTTTCCATAACACGGAACAAAGTAATAGTTCCAGCTATATTATTATCATAATATGCTAATGGGATTTCACAAGATTCACCAACTGCTTTTAATCCAGCGTAGTGAATAACTCCATAAATATTTCCTTCTTTTTCGAAAACTTCATTTAATTTATCTTCATCACGAACATCAACTTCATAAAATGTTACCTTTTTACCAGTAACTCGTTCAACTACTTCTAAACTCTTTTTATTTGCATTATATAAGTTATCAACGACAACTACTTCATTTCCATTGTTTAATAATTCTATACAAGTATGAGACCCGATAAATCCAGCTCCACCTGTAACAAGTATTTTTTTAGTCATAATATACTTCTCTCGCTAAAGCAAGTCCTTTCTATAATTTTATATATTAATTCTATAAGAACTAGAAGTAAGTGTCAATAGATATAGTGAAAATTATTACAGAAAAGGTTGAAAACAAAGAATAAATTTCTTTAAACTATAAATTGCAATCTGACAAAATCATTGCAATTAAATCACGTTTATGCTAAAATAAAATTATAAAAGAGAGAGCCGTTTTAAAGACGGTGGCTCGAATATTTAATTATTAAAAATAACTATCTTACTCTAAGCCAAAGCGTAAAGATGGTTATTTTTTATTGTCTTTTTTTAATGCTAGAATACATACATTAACCACTGAAACAATCAATAGATTTATTCCAATAATCGTCTGTACAATTTCGTAAGCTGACAACTTGCCACTCCTTTCGTCAAGATTTTAGTGTATGCGAGCATAGCACCATCCCCTTTCATATTGAAGTAGCCACCATCTTTATCGGAAGTTTTACACTCCCTAACTTCTCTCTCCAGTTTTGATTATATCAAATTAAACTATCATAATCAACTATTTATAAATACTAATATATCAACACTTTTTACTAAATAATTATACTTTTTATACCCTGCCATTTTCCCTGCCAATATAAAAAATAAAGTCGATACTTCCTATGATATCAACTACTCAGGATAGATTCTTCCCCTATTGAATGGGAGTAATGCGGTGTACATTTGAATTATTAGGAGTTTAACGACGACATAATTCTTAGGTACAGCGTATGCAACAAGAACTTTAATCTTAACGAACAAAGCGAGGAAAAGATTATTAGTTCTAACTGCCCATATGTTAAAATATATAGATTGAAAATTAGTTAAAACACTATGGATTGTCTCCAAAGTGTCTCCAAAAAGACCTTATCAAAAACTATTGATAAGGTCTTTTTATTAAAATCTTTGATTTCTTACCTTATCTACACTAAAATATAAATATAAAAATAGATAATCAAGAATAATACATTCAACACCAAATTTTATCAAAATAGCAACATTTCAATTTCTTGTGACTATTTGTATGATACTTATTATCTGTGTTATAATTAAATGGAATTATAATTTTGAGAGGAAAATAATATGGATTTAATAATTAAAAAAATAATAGACAAGAAAGAAAAAGAAATAATATCAAAAGAGGTTCTTTACGACCTTCCTGAATGGTTTGGTCTACCTGAAAGTACAAAAGAGTATATTGAAGATTCACAAGATAAACCGTTTTTGGCTTGCTATGCAGATAATGAAGTTGCAGGTTTTATCGTATTAAACGCAACAAGTAAGGATACTGCAGATATTTTTGTAATGGGTATAAAGAAAAAATTTCATAGAATGGGAATTGGAACAAAACTAAATACAGAATTCGAAAATATGGCAAAAAATCTTGGATATTCTTACTCACAGGTAAAAACTGTAAAAATGGGACACTACAAAGAATATGATATTACTAATGAATTCTATATCGCAATGGGTTATAAAGAATTAGAATGTTTTCCTACCTTATGGGACGAATGGAATCCATGTCAAATATATATTAAATATTTAGGGGAATAATACTTCAATAATATTTTATTTATAAATAAAATATTTTAGTATCTAAAAGCTCAATGAATAAAAATAAAAGTAGTATATTTACCAAGAAACTTGATATAGTTTAATTTAGTTTACTTTTAAAAACTAAATACAAGATAAATACAAATTTATATCCTACCATTTTCCCCGCCAATAATTTTCGGTGGGGTCTTTTTATTAAGATCTTTGATTTCTTACCTTATCTATGATAAAATATGAATATAAAAAGAGAGAGCCGTTTTGAAGACGGTGGCTCGAATATGTAATTATTAAATAACTATCTTACCCAAAGCCAAAGTGTAAAGATGGTTATTTTTTATTGTCTTTTTTTAACGCTACAATACATGCATTAACTACTGAAACTATCAATAGATTTATTACAATAATCGTCTGTATAATTTCATAAGCTGACAAAATCATTGCAATTAAATTCCGTTTATGCTAAAATAAAAGCATAAAAGAGAGAGCCGTTTTAAAGACGGTGGCTCTGGTTAAGTAATTTTTATAACCATCTTATCTCGCCAAAGTATAAAGATGGTTATTTTTTATTGTCTTTTTTCAATGCTACAATACATGCACTAACTACTGAAACAATCAATAGATTTATTCCAATAATCGTCTGTACAATTTCGTAAGCTGACAACTTGCCACTCCTTTCGTCAAGATTTTAGTGTATGCGAGCATAGCACCATCCCCTTTCATATTGAAGTAGCCACCATCTTTATCGGAAGTTTTACACTCCCTAACTTCTCTCTCCAGTTTTGATTATATCAAATTAAACTATCATAATCAACTATTTATAAATACTAATATATCAACACTTTTTACTAAATAATTATACTTTTTATACCCTGCCAATATAAAAAATAAAGTCGATACTTCCTATGATACCAACCACTCAGGATAGATTCTTCCCCTATTGAATGGGAGTAGATTTTAAAAGTCGAAAACGCTCGATATAACTGACTTTTATAAATTATACATAGAATATTAACAAGTTTAACCCCACCAAAAATTTTTGGTGGGGTTATCTCATATCTAAAATTTCAAATAAAATAATCTATATCTTCTACAAAAAGGATTTACAAAGATTTTTATTAGGAATATAATTAAGTGGAGTGTCATAATAACCACTTATACAATCAACCTAAAAAAGGAGAAACACTTTATATGAATAAAAAACTTATAGCTATATTGTCTAGCATTATTGTTCTTTTATTACTTGCCAGTGGTCTTTATTACTTCTTTGGTTCTAGTAACAGTTCTATCAAAGAAGAACATGCTAAATACCTAGCTCTAATAAACGATAGCCATGACTTCAAAGGAGGACTTGCAGGATTAGAAACTTTAGATAATGATAAAGGTCAAGAAGCTTTCAAAAATATTAAAACTGAAATAAAGATCGCTAAAGAATTAAAAAATACTGATTCAAGTCTAGATAATAAAGACGTTGATGCTGCTAAAAAATCTTTAGAAAAAGTCGATTCACTTACTACTGATAACTCTTTTGATAAAGCTATCGAGTGGTTAAAAGAAGATATCACTAATTACGAAAAAGCTTTAAAAGAAATTAAAGAAGCTAAATCTGATGATGTCAACAAAATATTAGATAAATACAAATTTAAACATAGTGCTTTAAAAGCAAAATTGAGTGAAGAAAAGGGAGAAACTAAATCTGACAACAGTAATTCAAACTCTAGCTCATCAATTTCTGATAATGAGAATATACCTAGAGTTGGATTACAACAAGCTCCTATTACATATGGTGAATTAAAACGAGGCGTATATAATAATGGAGGTTCAGAAACTGTAATTGGTAAACTTCTTTCTGAAGAACTAGGTGGCCCAGTAGCCAACTTCTCAAATGAACAAATAAGAGATGCCATTGCTAGATATAATCAAAAACACTCATCTCAAAATAGTGTATCTACTAGTGGAGATCCTCTAGAAACTTATTATTCTCAATGGGTTACTGCCATTAAGAGAGAACATCCAGAAGCAAGCTTTGTCAAGGATACTGATGGAAAGTATTATGTTGAGGGACTTACTAAAAATAGATTAGCTGTTATTTATGAAAATCCTCATTTAGTTCGACTAGTTAATGCTACAACTAACCTACATGTAGAATTTTAATTCTAAAACTTCTCAATTATCATTTTTTGATATTGGGAAGTTTTTTTCTAAGTTAAACTACTCCCTTCTTCTATTGACGTTACATTTCTATTATTCTATAATTAATTATGTAGAAAATGAAAGGAGACTATTATGAAAAAAAATAATAAAACTATAATTTCAATTGTTTCAGTAATCATTGCTGTCGTTATTTGTTTTATTGGATATAATTCTTATCAAAGGAAACAAGCAGAAGTCGTTTTATCAGAAAAAGTAGCTGCTTTACACGAACTTACAAAAAAATTTAATGACAAAAACGATAGAAACGAACGGCTTAACATACTGAAAGAGACCCTTGATGAACAGTCACAATACAACCTTAATTCTAATAAAGAGCCAAAAGTTCAAGATGAGTTTAAAAATAGTATAAATACAATGCGAACTTATTTTCATAACGATTATGACAATACTATAAAAACATATACTCTTTCAGATATCACTACAGTGTCCGATGAGAAAAAAATCAATGATAATAAGTCAAAATTAAATGAATTAACTAAAACAATTGAGACTGAAAAAGACTATACTTTCGAATCAGAACAACAAGCTCAAGAAAAACAAACTGAAGTAGAGAAACTTGTGAAAAAGTATGATGAGCGTATTAATGAATTAAAGAAAAAAGAAAATGATAAAAAACAAGAGAAATCATCAAGTAAAAGTGAAGCAAAAGCTGAACAAACTGCTTCTACTCATTATGAAAATGATTACTTTAGTGTTGATGTGCCAGATAAATGGGCTGGAATATGGTCATTCACTGAAATCACTGATACTAGCAATCTAGGAACACCATCTCAACCAGCAAAAATTTATTCATTTAAACATGATCCTGAAGGTAACGTTCCATTTGGTGGTGCTCAAGCAATCTATGTTTTCCCTAACGGAATTCCTAGTAAAAGTGAATCTTCACCAATGTTAAAAAAACTAAGATCAAATGTCTACTTAGCACCCGGTGCTGCTTCTGGTTTCTTCTCAACAGATGGTAAACCTGATCGAGCAACTATTAACGTTAAATAATATATTAAATAAATAATACTAAAAATATATATTTAGATTAAATGAATGGATTCCTTCTGTATTGTGCAGAAGGAGTCCATCTTATTTCTTAAATAATCGTATTATTATAACAATTAAAGACTTCAACTCCCCCCATACTGACTAAATATTACGATTACACTATAATTATTAAAGTAATTAATCTAAAGGAGAATTTTATGAGTAAAAAAAATAACAAAACTATAATTTCTATTATTTCCATAATAGTTGTGTTAGTTATTTGTTTTTTCGGATACACTCTTTATCAAAAAAAACAAGTTGAAACAGTATCTGCTGAAAAACTAACTGCATTACATGAACTTACGAAGAAATTTAATGATGAAAATGATAGAAATAAGCGTCTGGAGTTATTAAAAGACACTCTTGATGAACAATCAAAATACAATTTAAGTTCTAATAAAGACTCAAAAGTTCAAGATGAGTTTAAAAATAGTATAAATATAATGCGAACTTATTTCCACAATGACTATGATAATACCCTAAAGAAATATACTATTTCAGATATTAGTAGTACATCTGACAATAACAAAATTAATGACAGTAAGTCAAAATTAGATGAGTTAACAAAAATAATAGAAAAAGAAAAAGACTATACTTTCGAAACAGAAAAAGAAGCTCAAGAAAAACAAACTGAAATAGAAACACTTGTGAAGAAATATGAAGAACGCATAACTGAATTAGGTAAAAAAGAAAAAGAAAAAGAACTAGAAAAAAGAAAAGAAGATACTTCATTAAATATTGGTGAGAAATTTGTAGAAATGACTTCTACTCATTATGAAAATGAGTACTTTATTGTAGATGTTCCAGAAAAATGGTCTGGAAAATGGTCGATTAGTAAAACTGTAGACACTAAAGATCTTGGAACACCTTCTCAACCTGCAATAACTTATGCTTTCAGTCGTACAGGAGATAATCCTATGTTTGGTGGAGGTGGACAAACTGTCCATGTATTCCCTAACGGACTATCAAGCAAGGCTGACAACATTAAAGAATGGACTAAACTTGGTTCAAATATTTACGTTGGAGTTGGTGCTAGTAGTGGTTTCTTTAACGAAAAAAATGAATCGTACTATAAGGATGAAATGGCTAGAATCAAAGCCAAATAACTAAAATCACCTCAATCAAAATCTTGGTTGAGGTCTCTTTTTATACTAAATTAAAAAGTAGTCCTTGAAACATGGAAGTTTCAAAGACTACTAAATTTATTATCTTAAACCTTTATCGTATGGAATACCAAGTGCTTCTGGAGTAGCAGTTTTCTTAGAAAATACGATAAGTGCAATTATTGTAGCTACGAATGGGAACATGTTCCAGAATGATACCGGGATTGGTAGGTCTGGTGCCAAGATAGAAACTTTCTCAGCGAATACTTTAGTTCCTCCGAAGAATAACGAAGCTAATGTGATTGTAATTGGGTTATATTTACCGAAGATTAATGCCGCTAATGCTAAGTATCCGAATCCATATACTGTGATAGCTGCATTGAATCCTTGTGAGAATGTAGTTGCGATGATAGCTCCAGCTAATCCTGCTAAACATCCTGAAATAAATACCCCAATGTAACGATATTTAAATACATTTAATCCAAGTGAATCACTCGCTTGTGGGTTTTCCCCTACAGAACGTAAACGTAATCCGAATGGACGTTTATATATTACATAGTATGTTACAATTACTAAAATTACAGCTATAAATACCGTTGGATAAATAGTAAATTTACCAAATACTGTGTATCTTGGGAAACCACTTGCTAATAATAATTCATATGTACCATTAAAGTGGTTAACTAAGAATAATGCTATAGCCGGTGTAATTAAGTTAATCGCTGTACCTGAAATAACTTGGTCAGCTTTTAAGTTAATACTGATATATGCGTGAATTAATGACATTAACCCACCTGCAAGTGTTGCAACAACTAAACAAATTACTAATTGGAATAATGTTGGAGATCCATCGAACACTGATAATGCTAATAGCGATGCGATGAATGATCCAAAGATTACGAAACCATCAAGGGCAATGTTAACAACCCCACTTTTTTCTGAATAGAAACCACCAATGGCAGCTATAAGAATTGGTGCAGTATATTGTAACATTGAGTCTAATAGTGATAATACTGTATCCATCTATTTATCTCCTTTCTGTTTCTTACTACTAAATAATTTATCAAGCAACTTGTTATCAAAGATAGCTTTAGCTGCAACGAATAATACGATTAATCCGATTAAAATATTCGCGATATCTTTTGGAATACCGATGAATGATAATTGTGGAGTTAATACTCCTAAGAATCCGAATAATAATGCTCCTAATAATGATCCAACAGCTGTGTTAGCTCCGATTAATGCAACCGCGATTCCCATATATCCAAATCCTTGGAATGTTGAACCTGCTACTACTTGTCCTACAGGTCCCATATTATAAAGAGCACCACCTAAACCAGCGAAAGCTCCTGAAATAGCCATAGATAACACAGTATTTCTATTTACTTTCATACCTACGAATTTTGATGCACTCGGGTTAAATCCTACAGAACGTAATTCATAACCGAATACTGTTTTTTCCATAACGATATAGAAAATAATAACACTAAAAATAGCTAAGAATAAATCAGTTCCTAAACGATAGTTATTGAAAATACCTTCAACTAAACTATTTTGTAAATATCCTGTTCCATCAGCTGAAACGATAGGTTTAGAAATAATATCGTTAGTTCCTTTAATATATTTAGGTACAGCAAATTGTACGAAATATAAAGCTGTATAGTTTAACATAATTGTTACAACTACTTCACTAATATTGAATCTAGCTTTTAGGTAACCTGCAATAGCTGCCCAAAGACCACCTACTACAACACCAACTAGAATACTAGTAATTAATACTAAATAGAAGTTCATACCTTCCATTTTAATCGCAACAAGTCCAGCGAAAAGACCACCCATAATGAATTGACCTTCCGCCCCAATATTGAATAAACCTGTTCTAAATGCAAATGCAACAGATAATCCAGTACAAATAAGCGGAATTGTTGATACAAAAATTTCAGCTATACTGTTTGAGTCTGAAAAAATATCTCCGATTACTCCAAACACATCTCCTGGTGCTGCCCCTATCGCTGAAATAAGAATTGCTCCAATAATAAATGAAGCTAATATCGGTAGCACCGCATTAGTTAAAACTTTTTTTAACATACGTTCTCCTCTCTACTTCTTAACCCCTGCCATAAGCAGACCAAGTTGTTCTTTTGTTACATTTTCATCATTATCCACTACATCGATAATGTTACCATTGTGAATAACCGCGATTCTATCAGATAACGTTAAGATTTCATCTAAGTCAAATGAAATTAATAATACACCATTACCTTTATCACGATAATTAATTAACATTTTATGAATACCGTTAATAGCTCCAACATCAAGACCACGCGTAGGTTGAGTTGTTACTAGTAATTTTGGATCTAATTCTAAAGCACGTCCAATAATAAGTTTTTGTTGGTTACCACCACTCATACTACGTGCAGAAATTTTTTCATCTCCAGCTTTACGAACATCATATTTTTCACAAATTTCTTTAGCAAATTTTGATATAATATTCTTTTTCAAGAATCCACGTTTAGCAAATTTTTCTGTATAATAATTTTCTAAAACTGAGTTTTCTTCAACACTGAAATCTAATACAAGACCATCTTTATGTCTATCTTCCGCAATAATTTCAAGTCCAAGCTCTTTACGTTTTGCTGTTGATAATGAATTAATCTCTTTTCCGTCAAAAATAATTTTTCCTTTTGTTTCTTTAAGTAAAGCATTTAGTACTTCTACAAATTGTTGTTGACCATTCCCGTCAACTCCTGCAATACCAAGGATTTCACGTTCACGTACATTTAAGTTGAAGTCATGTAGAATATCTTTCTTCTCAGCAGTGTCAGCATAAACACCTGAAACTTCAAGAATATTTTTCTTACCGTCTCTTGAACGCTCATATTTAATTATTTCTAAGTCTTTACCAATCATAAGACTAGCTAGTTTTTCTTTTGTTGTTTCTGCTATTTCAACTGTTCCGTAGTATTCACCACGACGAATAATACTACAACGGTTAGCTACAGCCATAATTTCATTAAGTTTGTGAGTAATTAATAAAATAGTTTTTCCTTCCGCTTGAAGATTTTTAAGAATAGCTAAGAATTCTTTAATCTCAGCAGGAGTTAAAACTGCAGTAGGTTCATCAAAAATTAAAATGTTAGCATCTCTATATAACATTTTTAAAATTTCAACCCTTTGTTGCATCCCAACACTAATATCTCCAACTAATGCTTTAGGATCAACTTCCAAACCATATTTTTTAGATAAATCTTTAATTTTCACTGCAGCACTATCTAAATCAATTTTTCCACCTTTAACTTCTTCCATACCTAAAATAATATTTTCAGCAACTGTGAAGTTTTTAATAAGTTTGAAGTGCTGATGCACCATCCCTATTCCAAGTTGGTTAGCATGCTTAGGATCTTTAATATCAACTTCTTTACCATTCAATTTAATAACACCGGCTTCTTGATGGTACATACCAAAAAGAACCGACATCAACGTAGATTTCCCTGCACCATTTTCACCAAGTAAAGCATGAATTTCATTGTTCTTTACCTGAATAGTGATATCTTTATTTGCGTAGAAGTCGCCAAACTTTTTAGTTATGTTTAGCATTTCTATAGCGTACATATCTTTACCTCTCTTTTATAAATTCTTACATACTATATATTATAATATATTTTGACAAACTAGTATAGCTTTTTAATAGATTTTTTTCATATATTTACCATAATTTCAGTTATTATAAAATTATTAATTACCAAGGTGTATTCGTTTTATAGTTTTATAATATACTACTAGTTTTATAACTTTTATAATTTTAATTATAATATAAATTTTTTAATACTATTTAAGAAATATAAAAATAATTTGCTAAAAAAGACCTAGCAATCGCTAGGTCTTTGAAATATAAACTTCTTAAAATTAAAGTTCTCCGTCGATATTAGCTTTATCAGCTACACCAGCAGCATCAGCTGCAACTGTTGCTTTACCAGCTTTTAGATCTTCAACAACTGTTTTGATTTTAGCTTTGATATCATCGCTTAAGTTAGGGTTTTCTGCTGGAAGTCCAACACCATCTTCTTTAATAGTGAAGACTCTAGCTTTTCCACCTTCAAATTTTCCAGCTTTGATAGCGTCTAAGATGTTAGATACTGCAACGTCGATACGTTTAACAGCTGAAGTTAAGATAACTGATTTTTCAACATCTTTTCCATCTTTATCTTTAGCTTTGAATACACCTTCAGAATATTGGTCTTTATCTACACCAACGATCCAGTGTTTAACTTCTCCACTTTCTTTAAGGTCTTTAGTTGCTCTTTCTTGAGCTTCTTTAATAGAACCACTTCCAGTACCACCAGCTGCTACGAAGATTACGTCAGCTCCAGCATCGTACATAGTTGCTGCTAAAGTTTTACCTTTGTTAGTGTCGTTGAATGAACCACTGTAGTTGTAAACAACTTTGATGTCTTTTTTAGCTGCTTTAGCACCTTGAACGAATCCAACACCAAATTTAACTACTGCTGGGATTTTAGCTCCACCAATGTATCCAACTTTACCAGTTTTTGATTGTAAAGCTGCTGCATATCCTGCTAAGTATCCTGCTTCGTGTTCTGAGAATGTAACTGATTCTACGTTTTTGTTTTGAACTACACCATCGATGAAGATGAATTTTTTATCTGCAAATGAATCTGCAACTTTTGGTAATTCTTTTTCAAAGTAGAAACCAGCTAATGAAATTACGTCAGAAGCTTTTGCTGCATTTTGTAAGTTTGCTGCAATATCACTTTGGTTTTTAGTTTCGATTGGGTTTAGTGCTTTTCCACCATTTTTTTCAGCCCAAGCTTTTACTGTCTCAACGTTACTTTGGTTGAAACTTTTATCTTTTGCTCCACCTTCGTCAGTTACAACACCGATTTTTAATCCAGAGTTGTTAGAAGATGAATTTCCGTTAGATGATTTAGAAGAACATCCAACAATAATTAATGCTGCTGATAAAACAACTGCTATTAACGAAAATACCTTTTTCATAAATAAAAAGTCTCCTTTATTTGTATATTGTTTATACCTAAATAATACCACATTATCTTTCAAACTTCAATGATTTATTAAAAAAATGTTAACATTTTTTTATAATGTTCGTTTTCTAATTATAAAAACCTATAAAAGTAGTATTTATAGGAGTTATCATATCTATTCTTCTATATTCATATAAGATTATTTTAGAATAATAAAGCATTTTCAAAACATTAAGAACGTTTACATTTTTATACGAATTTTATATCCAAGACTATTATTACACATTAATTATATTCTTTGGATAAAGACTTTATTTTATTGATATAATTGTATTTAATATTTTACGAACTTTAAAATATCACACTCTAATTATTTGACAATAATGTATATTAATGCTTATTCTTAGGATAAAACAATTTATGTAAAACTATAGATTTTGATAAACATATAAAATCAACATTATCCAAAATAGATTATATTCAACTATTGTTCTATTCCCTCTTGATACGATAATTTTATATACTTTAATAAATTATCGCATATTAGATATCTCCTATATCTTATTTAGAAAAAATAGGAGTGTCTGAAATCAAAATCTCTTAGAAATTTTGCTTCAAACAGCTCCTATATTCTTTAATTATAGTTCACCTTCTATATTAGTAACTGAACCTTTTGCTTTTAATTCATCTCCAGTAGCTACTACTTCAACTTTACCTGATTTTAGTTCTTCGATAGCACTAGCAACTTTTGTTTTAACTTCATCACTTAAGTTAGGATTTTCTTTTGGAATTCCTACACCATTTTCTTTAATACCAAAGACATGTTCACCTTTTGTAAATTTACCTTCTTTGATTTCATTTAATATTTTAGTAACTGCTACTTCAATATTTTTAACAGCTGATGTTAGGACTGCAGATTTTTGATATTCTTTTCCGTCTTTATCTTTCCCTTTAAAAATACCTTCTTCGTACTGATCTTTATCTACTCCTACAACCCAGTGTTTAATCTCTCCACTCTTAGACATATCGATAATACCACGTTCTTTAGCTTCTGAGATTACACCATTACCAGTATTACCTGCAGCAACGAAAATTACATCCGCACCTGAGTCATACATAGTAGCTGCTAATGTTTTCCCTTTATTTGTATCTGAAAAAGTTCCGCTATAATTGTACATTACTTTAATATCACTTTTAGCTGCTTTAGCACCTTGTACAAATCCAATACCAAATCGCTCTACTGGTGGAATTTTAGTTCCTCCAATATATCCAACTTTTCCTGTTTTAGATTGTAAAGCTGCAATATATCCAGCTAAATAACCAGCTTCTTGTTCCTTAAAGATTAATGAAGCAATATTAGGCGCATCAACAAAAGTATCAACATACATGAATTTTTTATCTTTATATTGTTCCGCTACTTTTGGAATTTCTTTTTCAAATTCATAACCAGCTAAAGAAATAATATCAGATACTTTTGCCGCATTTTGTAAATTAGAAGTTAAATCTGATTGAGTTTTAGTTTCTAATACAACCGGCTCTTTTGCCCCATTAGCCTTTGTCCAAGCTTGAATAGCTTCTACGTTAGCTTGGTTAAAACTCTTATCTTTTGCTCCACCTTCACCAGTTACGACACCAATTTTATATCCGCTCTTACCGTCAGATTTAGTGTCATTCTTAGCATTCTTTGAAGAACAACCAACAACAATTAATGATAATGCAACTAGAATTGCAAAAATAGTACGTAATTTTTTCATAATGCCCTCCTTAAAAATTTATGTACTAAGAACATAATACTATTTTTTTAAACCGTTTGCAAGATATTTTTTACAAATAAATATAAAATATAAATAACATGAAATATACTACTAAAAAATACTACTATTCCTAATAATTTAGTACTTTCTATTTTTTAATCAGGCTAGAATACTGCTTTTATTATATAGTCTATATAATTCGTCTTATCAACTATTACTTTGTTTCAAAATTAATCTCTAAAATTGTAAACGTTAATAATAAATAGGTTAGAAATTATATATTTTCTCAATTTTTTATGCTATAATATTTTTGATAAAGCATTTTCAGGAGGATTTATATTATGACATATTATGAAAATATTGTAGAAACTGCAAACTACATAAAGAAATATTTTGGGGAACCTATCGACTATGCAGTAGTTTTAGGAAGTGGTATTACACTTGAACTTGAAGATCAACAAGAACTTGGTTATGAGGCTATTCCACTTTTCCCAGGAAATAAACACGCTAATCGAGTTAAAGGACATGCTAACAAACTAACTTTTGGTAAAATCTCTGGTAAAAACGTATTAGTATTAAACGGTCGTCTTCACTTTTATGAAGGTTATAGCATGAAAGATGTTGCTTTTATGACATATGTTGTTAAATTTTTAGGAGTAAAAGGATTATTCATAACTAATGCATGTGGAGCTATTAACACAAACTTCACTGAAGGTGATATCGTGTGTCTTGACGACTTTATTTCACTAGTGAGTAAAAACCCTCTAATGGGAGAAAATGATCCACGTCTAGGTGAAAGATTCGTCGATATGACTACACCATTCGATCCATATCTAGTAGAAAACTTACACAACTCTGCTAAAAAACTAGATATTACTTTACATACAGGTGTTTATGGATTCTTCCAAGGTCCATACTTTGAAACACGTGCTGAAATTCGTGCATTCAAAACAATGGGATGTGATCTTGTAGGAATGTCTACAGTCCCAGAAGTAATCGCTGCAAACCACGCATCGCTTCCTGTAGCAGTTTTAGCTTGCGCTACTAATATGGCAACAGGAATACAAGAGAAAAAACACGACCACGAACACGTACTAAAAACTGCTCAAAAAATTAGTATAAACCTGAAAAATCTTTTAATTGAAACATTAGAAAACTTAAAATAAAAGGAGTAAAATTATGGAAAAAACTATTTTCGAAAAAATCATTGATGGAGAAATCCCAAGTTACAAAGTTTATGAAGATGAATATGTATACAGCTTTTTAGATGTATTCCCTATAACAAAAGGACATACATTAGTAATACCTAAAAAACATAGTAGAAATATATTCGACTGCGATCCAGAAACAGCAGCTAATATCGGACGAGTTCTTCCAAAAATCGCTAATGCTGTGAAAGACGCATATGGATGCGATGGTGTTAATATCTTTCAAAACAATGAAGAATATGCTGGACAAAGTGTATTCCACCTACACTTCCACATTGTACCAAGATACAAAGATAAAGATACAAACTTCGATAACTTAGAAGTTAAATGGCCACCACAAAAAGTTGAACCAGCAGAATTTGAAGAAATTAGGAAAGCAATCGCTGATAGACTATAATATTAAGAAAGACTAGGTAATTTGTGCGTAACCAAAAAATTAGACCATAGCGTCTAACTTTTTGAATGATAAGCAATAATGAATTTACCTAGTTTTTATTCTTAACATAAAAAATACGAGCCTGAGATAAATCCTCAGTCCTCGTATTTTTATATTATTGTATTATTTTCTTCCTTCTTTTGATGCGAATAAAGAAACAATCGAGTCTAAAGTAGTTTTTGGTTTTTCTTCAACAAATTCTTCAGCTTCTTCTTTTACTTCTTCTGCTTTTTCAATTACAGGAGCTACTGTTTCGTGAATTTGTTCAAATGTAGGTTCTACTTTTTCTTCATAGTGAGTTTTTGCTGTTTCTTTAGCTTCTTCTGTAAACCCTTTTACTTTCGTAAAAGTAGGCTCAGTAGCGTGTGAAAAATATTCTTTCACTTCTTCAGCCGCATCTTGTACTTTTTCTGCAACAGGCTCTGAAGCTTCTTGTGTCGCTTCTACTGCAGGCTCTGCAACCTCTTGTACTTTTTCTACTGCTGGTTCTACAACTTCTTGTGCTTTTTCCACTACAGGCTCTGCAACTTCTTGTGCTTTTTCCACTACAGGCTCTGCAGCTTCTTGTACTTTTTCTACTACTGGTTCTGCAACTTCTTGTGCTTTTTCCACTACAGGCTCTGCAGCTTCTTTTACTTCTTCTGCTTTAGCACCAAGTTGTACAAAGTTTTCTTTCACTTTTTCAGTTTCTTCAGCTGCTGTTAATTCTTCTAATTTTTCTTTAGCAACATCTTTTTCTTCTTGTGCTTGAACTTCTAATTCTTGAGTTTTTTCGTTAATAATAGCAGTTAATTTCTCAATACCATTTTTAGTATTTTCTTTTAGTAATTCTTTGTGTTTTTCTAGTTCTTTAGGATTTTTATAATAATAAGCTCCTAACGCACTCACCGCTCCTAATAAAGCACCCTTAAAAATTTTACCCATGTTTGAATTCCTCCTAATTTCTTATCAGTATTGATTTTATCAAAAAAATCAAATAATGTAAAGAATTTAAAGGTTTTTATTTTTGTAGATTTAGGTTTTTATTTTCTTTAAACTTTTAAAATTATAGAACCTGACCAAAAAATCCTAAAATTTAACAGTTCATATTAGAACTCATAGACGCAGTGGTTTATTGATATCTAAATACGCTTTATAAAAGCTTTTTAGATATCTAATAAACTGTCCGGGGGTGACTCGACAAAATCTTGTTTCTAGAAATCACGATTTTTGAGTCACTCCCTATCAATAATTACTTTTATTTTAAGTGTTTAACCCTTGCTACAATTTCCTTATGACGACCTTTAATCATCGGACGAGCTTGTGGATTCCCTAGGTATCCACATGTTCTTTTTACTACATCGCAACTTTTCGGATCTCTATTTCCACACTCAGGACATTTGAAACCTTTTTTAGTTGGTTCAAATTCTCCCTCATAACCACATTTATAGCAACGATCAATAGGTGTATTTGTTCCAAGATATCCCACTTTATCATATGCAAAATCCCAAACCGCTTCTAGTGCCTTAGGATTTTGTTTTAGCACCGGATATTCACAGTAATGGATAAATCCACCACTAGCGTAATAAGGATAATCTTTTTCAAAATCTAGTTTTTCAAATGGAGTCGGATTCTTTCTAACATCGTAGTGATATGAATTAGTATAGTATTCTTTATCAGTTATGTTTTCAACTATACCAAATTTCTCAGTATCCATACGACAGAATCTATCAGTTAGAGATTCACTAGGTGTTGAATAAATACTATACCAATAATCCCCTTCTTCAGTCCACTTATCAACGCATTCTTTCATATAACGCATAATGTCTAATGTAAATTCCTTCGCTTCAGGATTTTTCTCCCAGTCACCACCATAAAATACACTTGCAACCTCATATAATCCAATATACCCTAATGATAGTGTAGAACGTTTATTATCAAATAGTTGTTTCACCCTATCTTCAGGTTTAAGTCGTTTCCCAAATGCTCCATGCATATAAAGGATAGGTGCATTTTGAGGTTTTGCTTCACCACAACGTTTTGCTCTGTAATCTAGTGCATCTTTACAAATAGCTAATCTTTCTTTAAAGATTTCCCAGAATTCTTCTTTACTACCCTTAGATTCTAGTGCTATTCTAGGAAGATTTAAAGTTACTACGCCAAGGTTCATACGCCCACTTTCTACAAGCTCTCCTTGTTCATTTCTCCACGCAGGTAAAAATGATCTACATCCCATAGGAGTTTTACAGCTTCCTGTTATCTTCGTAATTGTATCATACATCAAAACATCTGGATACATTCTTTGAGTTGCACATGCTAATGCAAGTTCTTTTACATCATAGTTTGGATCTGTTGGTTTTAAGTTCAAACCATCTTTAATAACAAAAATTAACTTAGGAAAAATAGCTGTTCTTTTTTCTTTTCCTAACCCATCTATTCTAACTTGCAGAATTGCTTTTTGTATTTCTTTTTCAAAATATCCCTCACCTAAGCCAAAACCTAGAGATGTAAATGGTGTTTGCCCTTGTGATGAATATAAAGTATTTATTTCATATTCTAAGGACTGCATAGCATCGAAAATATCTTTTTTCGTTTTTTTATCTGCAAAAGCTTTTTGTTTTTCTTCGTCATCAATCCACTCTTGAGCCATTTTTAAATTTTTCTCATAATTTAATTTAGCAAAAGGAGCAAGCACCTCATCTATTCTATCAGCACTACATCCGCCGTATTGACTTGATGCCACATTAGCAATAATTTGAGCCATTTGAGCTGTTGCTGTTTGAATACTTTTAGGACTATCTACATCTGCATTTCCTATTTTAAATCCTTTTGTCAGCATTTCTTTAAAATCGATTAAACAACAGTTTGTTAAAGGTTGATACGGAGAATAATCTAAGTCATGATAGTGAATATCTCCTTTTTGATGGGCATTTGCCACATGTTTTGGTAACATTTTAAGACCTATCGCTTTTGCCACAATACCACTTGTTAAATCTCTATGAGTATTAAATACTAAACTGTCTTTATTGGCATTCTCATTAACTACATTTTCATCACGATTAACTAGTTTTTCAATAGCTACATTAATATCAAGACTACGTTCACGTTCAATATCTCTCATACTTCTATAGCTAACATACTCTTCATATATTGCTTCTTCTCCCAAAGTAAGTAGCGTATGTTCAACAATATTTTGAAGTTCATAAATTTTAATATTATCTTTAAATCTGTTCCCTATTTCAATAATAACATTATCAACAATTCCATCAATATTAACGCTATGATTTTTTCCAAATACAGAATGAATCGCTTTTTCTATCGCTTTATAAATTTTTTCAGCATCAAATTTAACTATTCTACCATCTCTTTTTATAACTAATAAATTATTTGTTAAACTATCTACCTTCGCTTGTGTGTATGAATATAAATTATTATTACGCATGTTATCCCTCATTCCTATATAATCTTAATTTAATAAAAACATTATAATACTATCTTATCTCAAAATATTTCCTCTGTCTACGGTTAATATTTCCCGGAAATCTAGAAATCCTATAGCGTAGCCTTTGAGGTCAATTGTGAATTTTTATAGCCTTACTGTTTTCAAAAAGATATCTTTGAAATCCCATAATATCGGCAATTATCATAGTTTACATAAATTTCTGTATTATTTTCTTTTCATTTCTATTTATGATACAGATTCTTTATCCTTAACATAATAATAAATAAAAATGACACTTAAAAAGTTCTCCTATAACCAAAAAAATTATTATTTTATTACTTAAACTATGTTTTAATAATATAATTTATGATAAAATTGTATTAAAGAATAAAGTGAGAAAAGACATATGAAAAAAACACAAATAGAGAAATTAACAGATCAATTATTTTCTATGGAAAATGACAACTCATTATTAATAAATGAACTAGAACCTTATGTTGAATTATTTATGCACTATGAATGTGCTATGCTTGAGATTGAAACAAAACTTAATGTATTCGACAAAGAATTTTCATTACATGGTGAGAGTAATCCTATCGAATCAGTCTCTACTAGATTAAAAACACCAATTAGTTTAATGAATAAACTAAAAAGGTTAAATTTACCCTTTGACATAGACACAATAAAAAACAATATTTATGATGTTGCTGGTGTCCGTGTTATATGTTCATTTAAAAACGATGTATATAAGCTTGTAGATGCCTTGAAACAACAGGACGATTTAACTGTAATAGCTGAAAAAGACTACATTAAGAATTACAAAGAAAATGGATATAGAAGCTATCATCTTATAGTAAAAGTACCTATCTTTTTATCAGATAAAGTTGAACATGTTGCTGTCGAAGTTCAGTTCAGAACTATAGCAATGGATTTCTGGGCGAGTTTAGAACATAAACTTAGATATAAGAAAAACCTTAGTGAGGAAAAAGAGAAAGAAATCGAACGACGTCTATTACTCTGTGCTGAAATAAGCGCTAAACTAGACAATCAAATGCAAAAAGTTAAAGAAATTATAGAAGATGATTCACAATTTCTATAAGAATAAACCTCTAATATTAGGTGAAAATCCTATATTAGAGGTTTATTTTATTCATATAACCTATTTTTCTAAACTATGTTTCATAGAATAACTAAAGTAAATCACTAAACCAATTAAAATCCAGCTACCGAATATTAACCATGTTGATAACTGTATACCATATAATAATATTACAAATAGTAGTATTGAGATAATCGGCAAATACGGCATCCCCGGCATAGTAAAACCACGTTTAGCATCAGGATATTGTTTCCTAATTATAATAGTTGAATAACTAACCAACGCGAATGCTATAATCCATGCAACATTAGCAAGGTCAGCTAGTTGGCCTAGCGGTAAAAATCCTGTTAGCACAGCCATTAATATACCTGCACCTATTGTCGTTGAACCTGGTACATCATTCTTATTCAATTCACTTAGTTTTTTCGGTAATAATCCATCTCTACTCATAGTGTATAATATTCTAATTGAAGCATACATTGTGGCTAGAGGCCCAGCTAAAAGTCCTAATACAGCCCCCAAGGAAACTATTCCTGCAATTTTGCCTTGCCCAACTACTTCCAATACATACGCAAGTGCATCTCCTTTTCCTAATTGTGAATATGGAACCATTCCTGTTAAAACAAGACAGACAACAATATAAAAAGCTGTGCATATTAACAATGTTATTATTATAGATCTTGGTAATGATTTTTGTGGATTTATAGCTTCTTCTGCTGAAGTTGAAATAGTATCGAATCCAAGATAAGCAAAGAACACTGTTGTAGCTCCTATCATAACTCCTGATAGACCTTGTGGAGCGAAGTTATCAGTCCAGTTATTAGGCTTCACATAAAAGATTCCGACCAAAACAAATAGAATTATTACAATAATTTTAATAGAAACCATAAAATTATTGACTAACTTACTGCTACTCGTCCCTTTAAATAGCACTAACATAATCAGTAAAACAACGACTATAGCCAAGATATTTCCATAGCCACCCTCAGAAGGCAAACTAGTAAGTTCTCTAGGTATTTTGACTCCAAAGCCTTCTAATAAATTTTTAAAATAGCTGGACCAACCATTCGCAATCGCTGCCCCTGCGATTATATAGCTTCCTCCAAGAAGCCACCCCATCAAGTGTGCTACTACTTCACCTAAGGTCATATAACTATACGTATAAACGCTACCGCTTGATGGTATTGTCGATGATAGTTCCGCATAACATAAGGCAGTTAGACCGCAGGCTAATCCTGCAATTAAAAACGAAAACACTACAGATGGGCCAGCCTTAGAAGACGCTTCTCCTGTAAGAACAAGAATCCCTGAACCAATTACAGATCCTACTCCTAATAACACTAAGTCAAAAGTTCTCATAGTAGGCTTCAAAGTTTTTTTATCACTTTCATGAAGTATTGTTTCCAATGTTTTTTTTCTAAAGATTCTCATCAATCTCCCCTCCCATTATTCATTCAAATTACTTTTTCATCTCTTCTTTAAACTCATACTTCAATAAACTAAAAAGTAGGAATAATCCTCCCAATATTAAAGAAACTAGAGCATCGTAAACTTATATTTTTTCCATTGCTAAATTACTTCACATAGTTCTCTAGAGAGTTAGTAATACTCTATTTTAGTATCAATAAACTATCAAAACTATATTTACTAATATTATAATTATTTAACAACCCTAATCTCTCTAATAAACATCATTTAAAAGTTATTCCCACTTAAATTAATATTTAACTTATATTATCTTCCTATTTTTAATGTTTAATTAATAATAATTTTACCCTTTTTTATATATTAAGAAATATATCCTGCATCTTTTAGAATTTCTTTTGCATTTGGTTTCTTAGAAGAATTTACTAGAACTATTGGTCCTGTGCATCCCATTCCACTTTCTGCATAGATACCTTGTTTCCATAATAATTTTGTAGCATCTTCAAGATCCAATATGTCTACTCCTGATATTTGTGAAGTTACTACTTCTTTCTCAGGTACTTTTACTTCCTCAGTATTTAATCCTTCTTTTTTAACTTTTAATTTTGAAATTAGTTCCCCTAATTTGGCATTATTTGCTTTTTTGTATTCTAGTTTAGCTATTTCATTAACTTTACCTTTTGCTATCTCATAAGCATATTTCAATGCGTTCGCTACGACTGGTGCCCCTGAGGCCCTTGATAGGATTAATATTCTTCTATCATAATCTTCACCAACACCTGGACCATAACCATAGCCACTAGCCTCATAATCTCCACCTGTATTAAATGCTGAAAATACCTTCATAAACAAGTTCCCAGTCAATGAATCAACAACCATAACGTCTGGTGTAGCCATTAATAAATCGTTACCTCTCATTACTGATCCACCATCTGCTCTTTGTGATGTTGCAAATTCAAAATTGTACCCATTACCTTTAAGGTCTAACAATATTTTTTCAACTTGTCTCGCACCTTCTACGTTTGCAATTCCTACTGTAGGATTTTCTATTCCTAGTGATTTCGCAGTTGCAATACCGTATAATGTATTTCTCACCATAGCTTCTACTCTATTAGTAGCAGAAGTCCCTGTAGTGGTCGCAAGAAGCATTTCACGCCCCCTAGCAGGTGTAATAACCCTACCAACTGTAGAAACTCCAATAGGGAAGTTATAGTGCATTGTAACACAAGATGCTATTTCCCCTTTATCTAATAGGTCTTCCATAATTTTGTGAGCTTCTTCTTCATCTTTTGCTTCATATGATTCGAAGTCCTTATGACCCTCACCTATCAAAACTATATCGAATATAGGATTTTTAGCTAATATCGCACCTTGAACTAAATTTTCAAAGCCATGTTCACTACCTAAAGTTGTTAAACCAACTTTTAATTTTTTGCCAAAGTTCCCTGTTTCTATGGCATTAGCTACTTCTAGCAATACTTCTGATATAATTTTTTTACTCATAGTATCACCCCTATTCTTCTAACATTTCTTGGGAAATTTTTCTCATTGATTCTGCTATAATTTTTCTTATTTCATCTTTAGAAATTCCTGCAGCTTCTCCTTCTACAGCTCCATTATTTCTTTCAATTACAATAGATACTCCATCGAATAAGTTAGTCATTCTACCTAAGAATAAACTTCCTTTACCTACTATCATGGCACGGTTTTTATCGCCTTTTGTAAGATCATCAATTAAGAATCCTACATATGGCACACCTGAAGGAATATGTCCTTGAGTTGGAGCCCATCCAGGTAATCCTTTAGCTTCGATGAATGATTTTAATTCTTTTTTCTCAATATCTCCGCGCATCGCTGCTAAAGCTGCAATCATTTTGTAGTTAGCTTCGGGAACATTTCCTGCTCCTGCAGATTTAGTAATATCTGGATTTTGCATTTCTACAGAGAACACATCAACATCTGTAATTTTTAAGTTAGCTTTATCTAATGGATTAGCTACTAAAGCTCCCATTACAGCCTGTGGTGAAGATCCTGTTCCTACATTATGTTTTCCTACTAAATCAGTTCTTATTATTGGATTTACTCCATCATTTTCACCGATAAGAACAGCGAATCCACCTAGTACATCTTCAAGAACTGGTAAACCTTTTTTAACATGATCTTTACCGTTCATTCCAAGTTTAGCACTAGCTCCACCTGCTACCACTAAAACATTTTTGTAAACACCAGATTTTACTAACGCTGAAGCACTTATTAGAGCATGAGTTGGGGCTGCACAGAAACCTCTAAGGTCAGAACCAGTAGCATTAACCAATCCTACAACCTCGGCTATAGATTTTGCGAAGTTACCACCACCACGTTGATTAATATCTCCACATGCTTCTTCAGAACATTCAACTACATAATCAATATCTTCTGGGTTTATTTTGTAACTACGAAGTAATTCTAAAGCTGAAATAACTCCAGAAGCCTTAACTACTAGATTTTCAAATATAACATGAGCATTCAAGTTCACATCGACATCGTGAGCTTTTTTAACATAACCTACTACTTTTCCTTCGTGAACCAATGCTTCAAAATCATCTTCTTTATCGTTTATATCAGTTCCTTCTAATTTATCGAATAAAGGAGCTAGCTCTTTGAAGTTTTCCTCTATTTTTGGACGAACACTGGCTACAAACTCTTCTGATAGTTTTACTAAATCAAAAGCATCACAGATTTTCATCAAAGCTAAAAATTCATCTTGAGGAACAATTTGTCCAAATTTTCCGTGACGTTGACCTTGCTCGTCTTTAATATCATACCAAGGCATTGGATAAGCTTTTAGCTCATCAGGAGTTTTATTTCCTATATACACTTGGTTAGGTAAGTAGTTAACTACTTCTTCATATGAACGAATATGATTCGACACTTCTTTTAAAAACTCAGAATCTGGATTCGTTACTCTTTCTATCGAGCAAGTAGATCCATTTCTTACTATCATATCTGGTGTGTGAACAAGAATGTATCCTGCTCCCTTAAATACTGGATAATTCATAGCTATTGTGTGCTGAGGGTAAAATACCTACCCTCAGCTCCCCTTTCTTTATTTTTTATTCGAATACTGTTTGACTATCTACTTCAACAGTTAAAGCATGTAATGCTTTTTCTACAAGACCTCTTCTTAGTTTTTTCTCTTCATCAGCATCTAATTTAGGATTTCCTAGTGGGTGAGGAATTGCTATAGTAGGTACGATTCTGTTCGCTCCTACTGTTAGAGAAATCGGTACTACTGTACACATGTGAACCACAGGTATACCCGCTCTCTCTATTTCTTTTACCATCGTTGCACCGCAACGAGTACAAGTACCTCAAGTAGAAGTTAAGATTACAGCATCTACTCCATCAGCTACTAATTTTTGTGCATATTCTTTTGCAAATCCTACTGCACTAGCAACGGCTGTACCATTACCTACAGTTGTATAGAATTTTTCATGTAAACTTCCAATTTTACCTTCTTTGACGAAATCTCTCATTACATCAACTGGTAATACTCTATCTGAATCTTCATTAGCATACACTGGGTCATATCCACCGTGAGCTGTTTCATGAGTTTCGGCAGTTAAATCGTTGAATCCTTCTAATGAGTATTCTCCATATTTAGAAGCTGAAGATGATTCAATGTGATCTGGGTTACCTTTTGGCACGATTCCTCCAGAAGTTACTAAGGCGATTTTGGCTTTAGTTAAATCTTTAACCGCTGGATTTGGTTCTACTCTATCGAAGTTAGGCATTGGGTATTCTGTTTCAAATTCTTCACCTTTAATTTTCTTAACAAGCATTTCAACAGCACGTTCAGAACCACGTTTTTCACTAAAGAAATTTACACGAACTCCTCTTTCGTGGTATCCTTCTTCTTTTGGAGATAAGATTTCTTCTCCTTTAGCTAATTTTGCTGCGAATTTAGCTAATTTAGGTAAAGCTTTTCTCATACCTGCAGCACTATCAGATGTTTCAAGAATATAAACTTCTTTTCTAAACATATCTGTACCAGGGTTTTCTACATACATAGCTGTTACCGCTGGAATATGAAGTTCGTCTTGAACAGCTTTAGTAATAGTTCCTGCTGCAACTCCATAACGTCCTGCATTAAAAGCTGGTCCTGCGATAAATAATTGAGGATCGCATCCTTTAATCATATCAATAAGTTCAATTTGAACTTTTTCTAAATTTTCATTGAAATAGCTATCTCCACAAACTACTGTAGCTACTACTTCGAATTCTTCTCCCAACTTGCCTTGTAACTGAACACTAATAGGTGGTAATTCAGTTCTTAATTCTGGTGCAATGTGGGCTTTTTCTTCTCCACCTACTCCGGCGAAGAATTGGTTTATATAATGTACTACTCTTATTTTAGACACTTTTATTTCCCCCTATATTGTTATTCAGACAATAAACTACTCTCCACGAACGTCTTTCATTTCGCTTGCGATTTCATCTACATCTAATACCATTTCCATCATTCCTACTTGATCTTCATAGATTGCTTCATCTATTTGTGATTTAATTTCTTCTTCTACAATGTGATATACAGCTAGATTAAGTTCTACTCCAGCAAGTGGTCCTGCGAATGTTGGATCTCCCACTGTTACAGTTTCAGCTGCTAGACCAGCAGCTTCGGCTTCTGCAGCACCTAGTAAAACCACAACGTTTTCGTTACCGAATTTTTCGGCAGCTTCTTTAATACGTTTTTGATTTTCTAAGTCCATAGCCCCTGCAGCCGTTCAGACAAAACACTCAGTAGATGAAAATACTACTTCTAATCCCTCAATTGGTTTTACACATTCTTCTATAGCTAATCCTGGAATTCCATCACGGTCACCAATGATAACTACTTTTTTATTAATAAGATTTACCATTATCTTATTCCTCCTTGTTCAAATCTATAACATTTATTTTTTTGTTTAATTAGAAAGTTTTAGCACTTAAGTAACCAAATCCTGTTTCGTTAGTAGCACCTGTAATAGCTTGGATTTCTACTTCGATAGTTCCATCTTCTCTTAATGAGTCTTGGTTACCACCAGCAATTACGTTTACTACATCGATGTGTCCTATAATTTTATCTAGTTTTGGTAATACTACTACTTGGTTAGCATTTCCACCTGTAACTACAGCATTAGCAGCTACGTCAGCGTCAGCTAAACTTTGGCTGGCTCCATCACGTCCTGCATATTCATCTGTTACGATAACAGTTTTAACTTGTTCCGCTTCAATTTTTTTACAGTTCATGATTAAGTCAGTATCTGGATTACCGAATCCTTCTTGAGATACGATTACCGCATCTAAGTTTAAGTAACGGCAAAGTTTTGCAGTCCAGTTAGATGAACGTTCTTTATCCATTAAATAAACATTTTCATTAGTAATTATTACACCTAAGAAGTTAATTTCTTTACCATGTTTTTTGTATAGGTCTTCAATAACTCCATTGTTTAAGTGTACATAAGTTGGGTTTTTATCACATGCTGATACACAGTTACCACTTACGATAGCGCCATCCATAATCTCTGTTGGATATAGAATAGTTGGTACTATTTGTTTTGCATCAACACCGTATACATAAGTATCATGTAATAATCCTTGAGTTTGAAGCATGTATACATATCCTACTTTTGGAAGATCTGGATACTCAGCAATTTGTTCTAATAAAGGTTTTGTTTCATACACTTCTACTTCTTCAGGCTCTAAAGTACGAGCTAATTCTGCAATATATCTTGCAGCTTTAAATCCGATATAACGAACTGCTTTTTCATGTTCGTGTTGCTTAATTCCTTCTTTTGGTTCAGCGATAACGATTAGGTTATTTGTTTTTGAAAACGGAGTATATTCAGCTCCAACACCAGTCATATCGATGATACCTTCTTGGAATCCTACTATTTTACCAGTAGTTACAACAGCCATACCTTTAAGGGCGATAGTACGTCCTTCTCCTACAGTATCTACTTTTGAAAGTATACCAGGGAATATTCCACCACGTCCTTCAACTTTTACACGAGGTTCAATTACATCCTTAACCGGAGTAATACGAACACTTTCACCAGGACGAGCAATTTCTAAATCAACAGATTCTATTGCATCATCCTCAAAAACAGCTTTTACAAGCTCTTCTTTATTTACATATAATACATTTGCCTCAATTTTTGACTCTGCAGCAAACTGTATATCTTTAATATGAATCTTTCCTAATTCAAGACGCATACCTAATACCTCCCTTTGAGTTAATTTTAATAATATTTTTTAATCATAGCTTCAATATTAGGAATAGTTGCATCGTCTTTAGTTACTTCTTCGACTTTGCTACCATCTTTATATATCGCTAATGTTGGTAACCCTAAAACTTTTTGTTTAATCGCAAGTCTTCTTGCTTTTGTTGTATCTAGAGATGTAAATTTGATTTTATCTCCATATGTTTCTGCCAATTTGTGTACATCAGGCATAAGAGCTTTACACGGTTCACAACCTTGGCTCCAGAAGTCTACAAACACATATCCTTCTGCTTCCAATACTTCTTGTTCAAAGTTTTCTTTATTAAGTTCTAACATTTTCTTTTTCTCCTTTTATTATTTTATTTTTAAATTTTATTCAAATTTCTCAGCAATATATTTTTCAGCGCGAATCGCTGCTACAGCTCCGTCTGATACCGCAGTAACTACTTGGCGGATATCTTTAACACGGCAATCACCAGCTACGAATACACCATCTACATTTGTTTTAGTATCTTCTCCAGCTTTAATGTAGCCATCTTCTGTCATTTCAACTTTTCCTTCAAATAGTTTTGTTTGAGGAATATATCCGATGAAGAAGAATAATCCCATTGTTCCATCCTCTTCGTCAGCTTCAATCACATATTCTTCACCAGTTATTAAATTTTTCAATCTAATAGCTTCTAAGATTCCATCTCCGATTGCTTCAGTAACTACAGTATTTCCTAAAATTTCAATTTTTGGATTGTTTTTAGCTTTTTCTGCAGTAACTTTTTCACAACGAACATTTTCTCTACGGTATACAATCGTTACTTTACGAGCAAATTTAGTTAAGAATAAAGCTTCTTCCACAGCACTATTAGCTCCACCAACTACATAAACATCAAGCCCTTCGAAAAAGTCACCATCGCAAGTTGCACAGTAAGAAATACCTTTACTTTCTAACTCTTTAATTCCTGGCGCATCTAATTTTCTTGGAGACGCTCCTGTTGCAATAATTACTGTTTTAGCAGTATATTCACCACTTACACATGTAACTACTTTTTCATCTCCTTCAAGTTCAACATTAAGAACTTCATCTTGTTTTATTTCAGCTCCGAAACTCTTAGCCTGCTCAACCATTCTTGCTGTTACACGAGGTCCTGTTGGATCTTCCACCGCTCCAGGATAATTTTCAATTAAGTGCGTAATCGCAGCTTGCCCCCCATTTTTAGATTTTTCAAGAACCAAGGTACTTAATTTTGCACGTGAAGCATACAAAGCAGCAGATAATCCAGCTGGTCCTGAACCTATAATAATTACATCATAATGTCTACTCATAATTATTCTCCTTTAGTTATTTTTTATAAAATTCTATTTATCGCGTTTATTATTAAATCATGATCAATTACACTAAAATCATCTTTTACTCTATCAGTCCACTGAGGCACTTCTCTATTATTTCTAAATTTTTTAAATGTTAATATCGCATCTGAGATTAAATTAACCGACGTTATATCCAAAGAATTTTTTTCTTTTATGACAATCGTTCTATAAATTGTTTCATTTGGTTTCACACTACCATAAAGAGGATGTGTTACTATCTCCCAGTTTTCATGAACATAGTCTCTTACCTTTCTTAAGATATCTATATAACTCACATCTAAATACTCAATTTCTATATCTTTTAAGTTTTCCTCAATAAACTTTGGATTGTTAGTTATTAGTTTCATGTTGTTCCTCCTAAAAAATAAAAACAGAAAGAAAGTTAGCTTTCTCCCTGTTGTCTTGCTTCAGAGTTCTGTCCTAGTATGGTCTTTTTACCTGAGAATTTCATTAATATTTGCCAAATATTAACTTGTACCTTCGGTGTCTTGCGTCCTCTCCCATACTACTCTTACAGTATATTTCCTTATATTTTTATTTTATACTATTTCTCAAATAAATTAAAACGTTTTCTTAAGTGCTATAATTGGTTCTCTAAAATATCTTAGCATAAAGATTTACATAAAATATAATTAATTTTTAAGAAAATGTATTTTTTAAGCTTTTATATTTTAAAATATAAAAAATATATTTATTTTTTTGATATACTATTTTTATAAAGTTAATGAATTATAATGTTGCAATTGTAATATATATAATTTGTCTAAATATACACTAAAATATATAAATATGAAAATAATTTGAATATTTTTTCAAACAACTGAAAATTTCCATTGAAAAATATTGCTATTTTCGTTATACTTAATTTACTACAAAGTAAGTAAATTTATTTTATAAAGGAGGAATATTATGAATAATACTCAAAAAAGTTTAGTAGCTATTCTTATTTGTTACTTTTCCTGGGGACTCTTCCCCATATATTTTAAACTACTAAAAAGCATAGGTGCATATGAAGTTTTAGCAATGCGAATTCTGTGTTCATTTATTTTTATGATTTTAGTAGTAGGAATTGCTAAAAATAAGAAAACTATTTTTGAAGAAATAAAAAAAATCTGGGATAACAAAAAAAGTTTTTTACTATTAATTCTAGCTTCATTTTTAATTACTGGAAACTGGCTAACATATATAATCGCGGTAAATACTAACCACGTATTAGAAGCAAGCTTTGGATACTACTTAAATCCAATTGTTACAATCATCTTAGCTGTGGTATTTTTAAAAGAGAAATTAACTCGTACACAAACTATAGCTTGCCTCTTTGTTGGAGGTTCACTATTGTACTTATTTATCTCACTAGGCTCTTTACCTTGGATATCTATCATGCTTGCATTAACATTTGGACTTTATAGTTTATGTAAGAAGAAAATTATTCTTAGTCCTAAAGCTAGCCTGTTAATTGAAACTGCAATAGTATCTCCAATAGCAATAATCTACATGGGCTATCTAGCGTCAAATAATTCTGTAACATTCCATACTTTTGGAACAGATACACTAATTTATCTATTATTATCTGGAGTCGTTACTGCAGTACCTCTAATGTTATTCGCTAAAGGAGCAACGGATATCCCTCTATATATGCTGGGAATTTTACAATATTTGCCACCTACAATGCAATTTTTCATTGGAATTTTTGTTTATGGAGAAGCATTAAGCGTTCAAAAATTAATATCTTTCTCAATAATTTGGGTGGCAGTTGCAGTCTTCTGCTATTCTGCTATTTTATCAATGAAAAAACAAAATTTAGTTAGTGAAAGTCATAAAAAATAAAAATTTCTGAAACACAAAAAGCGAAGTTTGATTTCTCAAACCTCGCTTTTTACTTTTATATTAAGCTACTTTTTTAGTACCTTGTCTAATCATAGAGATACCAGTTACGATAACTACACCGATGATTACCCATGTTAGTACTGCAAGTGGCATGCTCTTAACTAATGTGTAAGCAATTGTTACCCCAATTACACCACCGATTGTGATAGCTACAGAACCAATTCTTGAATAGTTACCAGCTTTAATGAATTCTGGTGAACCGATAGCCATAAGTCCTGCACAAGATCCCATCATAATTGGGAATGCTACTAATGGGCTAAGTCCTAACATGTAAACCATAGCCATACATGGTGCATATAATCCTACACCAGCCATCATAAGTGCTCCAAGAATGAAGTTCCCTACAATACCGATAATAAGTTTGATTCCTGTTAATCCAACAGCTTCATTACCAGCTCCAAGAGCTTTTAACCATCCAAGTTGACCTGAAGCCATTAAGAATGCTGTTACGATTAAACACACACCCATAACAAGTTGGATTTTTTTCTCAGGAAGTTTATTTACTATTCTTGCACCTACTAATGCACCTGCAATAGCTGCAGCAATCATTGAGAATAAAGTAACACCCTCAACTTTAACCCCTGTTAAGAACAATACTGCTTCCATAATAACTGGCACTGTATGAGCTACGTTTAATGTACCTGGAATTTTTTTATCAGTGTCTAAAAACTTAGTAACTTTGAATAATAATGTTGTTGGCGCAAAACTTCCGATACCTAATGTATCAAAGAAGTCAGTTACTAACCCGATAAGGAATCCGACAACTGGACTTTCTTTACCTAAGTCATTTTTGTGCTTCACAAGGTCAACAACTAAAGACGCAAGGAAGAATACCCCTCCAGCACCTATAATAATTAATAATACCGTTAATAAATCCATATAATTTTCACTCCTATCCTAATAAGAATCCGTATGTAAGTGAATCGTCTGGATCATAAACATAGTTACTGAATCCTAAGATGTAACCAGAACCTGTAATTTCTGGGATAACAGCATCGAAGTCTGCTAATTTACGTTCTTCAACGATTCTACCTTTGAATAATGTACCTAAAATACTTTCGTAAACAAAAGGTTCACCTGGTTTTAATTCACCTTTTGCATATAATGTAGCCAATTTAGCTGAAGTACCAGTTCCACAAGGTGAACGGTCAATGTTTCCATCACCAAATACTACAACATTTTTGAATGTAGCTTCTGGATGAGATGGTTTATCATAGATTTCAACTAAGTCTACAGTTTTAATGTGAGCTAATGTCGGGTGTTGAATTTCAATATTTGCATTGATTGCATCACGAATTTTTAATCCAGCTTCTTTTAATTTAGAAGCATTTTCTGGTTTAACTTCTAAACCAAGTTGGTCTGCAGAAATAATACAGAAGAAACTTCCACCAAATGAGATATCAAATTTAACGTGTCCTACTCCTTCTACATCAAGTTCTACATCGCGTTTATATAAGAATGACTCAACGTTTCTAAATGAAACTTCTTTTACTTTAGTTCCATTGTCTTTTAATTTAGCAGTTGCATAAATTAATCCAGCAGGTGTTTCTACAACAACTTCTTTTTCAGTAGCACCTTCTTCAACATCTACCATACCTGTTTCTACGGCTGCTGTAACTGCTGCAATAGTGTTGTGACCACACATGTTTAAGTAACCACCAGTATCCATAAATACTAATCCAAAATCAGCTTCTTCTTTTGTTGGTGGTAATAAGAATGCTCCAAACATATCTTGGTGACCACGCGGTTCAAACATTACTGATTTTCTTACATCATCAAGGTGTTCGATAAAGTATTGTTTTTTCTCTACCATATCTTTACCAGGAATTTTTGGAATTCCTGCTGTAACTAAACGAGCAGCTTCCCCTGCTGTATGTGTATCTATAACTGAAATCATTTTATTTAGTTTCATAATAATTCACTCCTTAATTATTGCCTTTGTTGTTATTTGTTATTTGCATCTTGTCTCATTTTAAGTTTTAATAATGCTAATGCCTTTCTGGCATCCGTATAATCAACATTATTTTGACAAACTATTTCTGTTTCTACACCGTCTTCAGATTTATTAAAATCTAAAACGAACTTCGTGTATTGATTTTCAACTACAAATTTATGTTTACCCATAAATTTTAGTCCTACGATAGAAATTCCACGCTCTCCTATTTCAAACATAGTATTAGCATAATCAACATCACTATTTCCCCAACCATCCGCTGAGATAATAGCTCCATCAGTTCTCATTGCTTCTAACCATGTTGCAGCTCGCCATCCTACTAAATGTTTTAATCGATTATCCTGTGGAGTTCCCACTACAACTACTCCTTGAAAATCAATATCTGGATCACTTGCTAGTACATCTAATAATGGATCTCTAAAGTGGTGTAAGCTTGTTTCTTTTGTAGATGGTCCGATACCCATAATAACACCTCTTTCTATACCATTGCTCTTATCGCACCATCACGATATTCATTAGCTGTTAGTAGCACTGGCATATTGTTCATATCTATAATAGAAATACCTTTATCTATTCCACTAGGTTCCATTGGGAATAACTGATTATCATACATCATCCCTTGTCCTGCAACTTCTTTAACTAAAGCTACTTTAGGTTTTCCAGGATTTTTTGGATTATAAAATTCGTGAACTTCATCAGCATCACGTCCGCTAAGAACTTTCATCACTTCTCTTATATTTTGTAAATATACATCTGATAATTCAAAAATAGAAAACGCTAAAGCCCTATCGAAATCCACATCTGGTTTAATAATAACATCAATATGTATTAAATAATCATTATCAGCTGGGGAACCTGCTTTATTCAGCACAAGTTGCTCCTTTAAAATACCTTCTGAAGAACCAAATTCATGCATTTGTTCTCCTTTAGTATTCGCACCTGTTAGTAGCATGTAAACCCCTGTTAAAGTATGCGTAATCCCTTCACCAAGTCTTCCTAAAACCTTTGTAGATATAGGAACTATATCCATTATAGTATTCACATAAAAGTCATGTTCTCGAGGTTTTATTACTTTCACCTCTACACTTTCAAATATATTTTTATCATATTCAATCTCTGTTGGAATAATAAGTTCATTATTTTCAATTTTAACTTTTTTCCCTAAAGCAACATTTTTTATGTGAAATGCTTTTATTTGCAATCTCTCTTTTGACATAACTATCAATCCCTTACTATTTTATTTACTGTATTAATACAGTGTGTAAGTTGTTTACTAGTACAGATATTTTGTTAAAAAAGAAGAGGGACACCCGTCCCTCTTCTGATATTTCTCCTACACGTGAGCAATATACTCAAATGGAAGAGGAACTATTTTACCTGAACTTGGTATTTTAATTAGTTGCTCTAATGTTGCTTTTAGAATTTGTGTTTGTTGCTCAACGTTTCCTGGTTCTCCTGCGTTTGCTCCCATTGGTACAAGTGGTGCAACAGCTCTAGGAGTACCGTTTTGACGCACTACTGGAGGTAGTGCTGCTATTAAGATTGTTGGAATACCTGCTTCCTCAATTGCTCTCTGCACGATCACGGCAGTTCTGTGGCAAGTACCTCAACCAGCAGTTAAAATAACTGCATCAACATTTTCTTCTTTTAATTTTTTAGCAATTTCTGGTCCTGTAGAGTTTGTGAAAGCCTCTTGGTCTCCACCACCACCCATGAAACCATAGTGGAATTCTGCTACGCTACCGATGAATCCTTCTTTTGCAAGTTCGTGTAATCTATCGATTGGGAACATACAGTTGATGTCTCTGTTAGCATCAGCGTTATCATATCCACCGTGTGATACCATAAGATCTGTACTGTGAGCAGTATCTGGGATTTCACGGAATGTAGTATCCCCTGCTAAGTTAAATCTTTTATCTGTTTTTAAGTGAACTCCTGCTGCTGTAGCTAATGCTACTTTCATATCTTTTAACTCTTTAGTTACTGGAGCCCAAACTGGTTTTGGTGTAATAGGTACAAAAATTTCTGATTGTAGACCTTCAAATATCGTTAATGACATTCTAATTTCTCCTTCCTACTATTCTTCATTTAGTCTGTTTTTTACTTCTTCTTGTAATTTTTTTGTGTTTAATATTGCATTTACATAATGTTCGTCAGGTTCTTCGCTAATAACTTCTGGATAACTTAGTAAAAATGCTACCTCTTGGCCGATTTTTACTGGATAATCAGAAATTAACATTCTCATAGGAATTTTAAATTGCCCTAAGCGTCCTTTAATGTCTATCGTAACGCTGGCGTCGTTATGATCAACTATAATCCCTTCGAACACTCTTTCTGTAGATGCATATTTTAATTTTTCAATCATAACTTATTTCCTATCCTCTTTAAAAATTAATCTTCTTTTTCGTAGATTTCTTGACGTTTTTTAGATTTTGGTAATACTTGTTCGTTATCAAGTAATTCTACTTTTTGTCCTGTAGTTTTTTCAATAACTTCTACGTTATTTAATTTAACGTTAGGATTCCATTTTCTTTCAGCTTTTTTAATTGTTCCGCCACCCATTTGTGTTTTAAGCATTGCTAAAGCACGGATAGCATCTTCTTTACATAATGTATTGTTTGAAAGAATTTCGTTTTCAATACCTTGTTTAGATTTGTTGTTATCAACCATAGCTTTCATGTATTCGTTACCTACTACAAGAGCACCTTGTACTGCTGAGTAAGTCATACCAACTACTGATACTCCACGTTTACCGATTTCTTCAATGTGAGAAGCGAAGTCGATATGGTTGTTACCAAATCCTTCAGTTGTTACGATAGCACCATCGATATCCATTGCTTCGATAGTCATACCTACACGTTTAGATACATAGAATTTTTCTGAGTTAGCTTGAGGTGATCCAACTAATAATACCCCTACTAAGTCAATTTCTTCATCAGCCATTGCTTCAAGTACTAATGGTTCACGATAGTAGTGACGAGAAGTTTCTTTAGAAGCTGGTCCAATACAAGTTAATGCGTGGATACCACCGTCTAAGATTTCTGTTGGTGCAAGCATTACTGGTAGGTTACCAAGGTCAACGTTTGGTTTAGCACCAAGTGTACCAACTGGTTCTACTGGTAAAATTAAGTTATCGTGCATAGCACCTTGTCCCATGATTTCTTTAACGATTAATACTTTTTTGTTTCCTGGGTGACGATATTGTTCAATATTGATGTTTCCAACTACTAGGCTTTCATCGTCTAATTCTTTAAGAGCTTTACGAATTTCTTCTGTAATGTGGTCGAATGCTTTGTGAGCTGCTAATGGTCCTGGACGTTCCATGTTAGCTCCTGCTTTAATTGTAACTTGACCTTTAATGAAGATTTCACCTTTATCTGGAGCTCCTGGACGACCCCACATAATGTTACGTTCTAATTCACCTTCAGAAGAACCAAATTCCCCGATTTGAACTCCGTTAGCATCAGTTCCTGTAAGAACCATTACTACACCTTTAAGTTCACGAGTAGTACCGTGACCAATATCTCCTTCTTCTTTAACAGCGATTGGTTGAACGTCCATGATTGTTTCACTGTAAGTATCGTATTTATCAGGAGTGATAATTTCTAATTTAACACTTTCTACTAAAGCTTCTGATTCAGCAGCTTCTTTACATAAATCTTCTGCTGTTCTTAAAACTAAAGTAGTTCCTTTAATTTCTGTTTTTTCACCAAATTCTACTTTATCAATTTTGTAGTGTTTAGTGTGTAGAGAACGGATAAATTTAGGTTCTCCTTCGTGTTTTTCTTCCACTTTAGCTGCTACTGCTTCTACTTTTGCTGCTTCAACAGCTTTAGCTTCCACTGCTTGAACTGGAGCTTGTGCTACTGGAGCTGCTTGTCCACCGATAGCTGCTAATGGAATTTCAAGGTTAATGTTTTCACCTTTTCCGATTTGTAGTTTTAATACTCCCGCTGGAGCTTGTACTTGAGCTACCGGCGTAACCGGAGCAACAGGCGCAACTGGTGCGCTAACTTCAGCTACTGGAGCCTCTACTACTTCTTCTTTTTCTTCTGCTTTTTCTTCTCCACCTTGTACGGCATCAATGATACCTGGTGTAATAGGTATTAGAGCGTCTGTTGTTTTTAATAATTTAGCTCCTAATACTTGTCCGATTGTTAATGCATCGTCTGGGAATGATAATAATCCTGAATCCACTAGATCATCGAATAATCCTGGATCTTCTAAGTTTTCTGGACTAATTACGATACCTTCCTCAGCTCTGCAACAAAATACCGCTTTATCATTTAAGTGCTCTTTTGCAGTTTCTACTGTAATTGACATTACTTCTAACCTCCAACTAATTATTTATTATTATGTAATTCTAAGCTTTTATAGCTTCTGTATAAATGATGGTCAGTGGCACGAAGCACATGATCGGTACTATGATAAACTTTTACTCCTAACCTAGGAGCTACACCTGTCACGGTGTTAGTTCAATCTTGACAAGTACCAGTGATAACTGCTTTCGCACCATCTTTTTTCATTTTCAATACTTTTTCCGCTTGTCCTGGACAAATACCAGGTAATTCACAACGTAATCTACCATTTTTATCAGGTTTCATACGTTTACACATTTGAACAGATACTACTTCTGCACCCATTCCATCAGCTATTTGTCTCAAGCGTTCTTCTTGCGCTCCACATTCACAAATAAGTATTCCTACTTTTTCTTTTTCTTGTGGATATGGCATAGCTACAAGTAACCCACCTGTTGTTTTGTTGATTGGGTCTGTTTCTAATGCAGGTCGCCCTGTAAATGGACCACCACGCACTATTTCTCCGTGTGGATTAATATAACCACCAGCTTTATCTATAAATACGCTTATTGGTAATCCAATTGGTACATCTAGGAAAATACCAGGATTTTGAACACGACCACCAACAGTAATATCTTTATCAATAAGTGGTTTATCTTCTTCAATTGCTTCTACTATACGTTTGATAGTTTCCACGTTTGAAATAATTGCATTTGCTTCTAGTGGCAATTGACCTGGTTTTAAGATTACTCCAAGTGTTTCTCTTACGATAACTCTTTCATCACCAGCAGGATACATATTAGGCAAAATTTTAATACTAATATTAGGTTCATCTTTACATGCTTTTCCTAATGCTAGTAATGCTTTACGATATTTTGTTTTAATAGCAATATATCCTTCTTTTGCACCAGTTAATTCGACTATGTATTTTAAACCTCTAACTAAAACTTCTGGATGTTCTTCCATGAATCTTACGTTGTGACCTAAGATTGGTTCACATTCTGCTGCATTGGCAATAACATATCCTCCAGGAATTTGTGCAGATAACTTAATTCCAGTTGGGAATCCAGCTCCACCAACTCCAACGATACCAGCATCTTTAATTTTTTGAAGTTTATCATCAGTTTTCTCTAATCTAACATAGTCATCAGTTTGTTCTTTATCCAATTTAACAACAATTTCCATATCGTTAATTTCTTCTACTACACCTGATAAACTAGTGTGAATATTTGCCCCTAGCCCATTGGGGGTTGCAACTAGTTGACCACGTTTAACATGATCGCCAACATTTACAATTGGTTGACAAGGACCACCAACGTGTTGTTTAAGTGGGATATTGATTTTTTCAACATTAAACTCTAACATTCCATTTTTCCTCCTTTCTTTAAAATTTGTTTACAAGCAGTAGTTCCAAACTTCTACTACATTTATTGTATAACAGCACATAACTTTTTGTAAAGGTTTATTTTTATTAAAAAAACAATATATATTTAATTTTTTTTATATAAATATTGCATTTTCTATACAGAATGTTAGTAAGAAAGGATTTTCATTCTAATTTTTTTTAGACTTTTTATTTATTTAATTTATGTATAATTGAAAACAGTTATCAATTTACATAATCTCATAAACTATAACAATGTATACATTTACACATATAACAATATTTTATTAATTATAAAAAAATATCTATTAATTATAGTTAATCCTATTATATCTACACACTAAAAACCTTTAAAATAAGACTTTCAAACACTTTTTTTACATACTTTAAATAAATACATGTTATACTACCAACTTGAAATTTATATATACATCTGTATTATAGAAGATGTATGTAAAAATTTATTTTTTAATTACAAAATATACCGACTTCGAAAGTTAGATTTTTTTCTCTAACTTTCGAAGTCGGTACTTTTATAATATGCTCCAAGATTTATATTCTATTTTTTCTAATATATTACTATCATTCAATATTTCCTGTTTTAATTTTAGAAGAAGTGGTGATACATTAGTAATATTTAATTCACTTATATCCATCCAGTAAATACCGGCAGAATCATTTTTCTCATTGCCTAAAAATATTTGTATCTCTTTTGACTGATAAGTTTCTATCTCTACATCATAAAATACCATCATATGATGGGAGTGACTCAAAAATCGTGATTTCGAAGAAATGATATGTACCCCTTTTACTGGACAAACCAGTGAAAGGGGTATTTTATGCATTATAGTTTTGAATTTAAAGTAAAATGTATTGAGATGTATGAAAGAGGGGAATATCCAGATACACCTAACGGAATAACCACTAGAAAATTTAAAGATACTATTAGAAAATGGAAAAGAATGGTCGATTCGTTAGGAGTAGGTGTCTTGCGACATAAAACAAAAAATAAGAAGTGGAATCCAGAAGAAAAACTAGTATTAGTTTCTAAAATTTTAGCTGGTTATTCATATAATTCCGTTGCACTAGACAATGGAATTAACTATAGGACACTGTATAAATGGGTTCAAAAATATAAAGAAAAAGGTTATAATGGACTTGTAGATGAGAAGAAAGGAAGACCAAGAAAGGTACCTATCATGAAAGAAAATAGTAGTCCTAAACCATTAAAAGAATCAGAAAGAGAAGAATTAATTAGATTACGTGCAGAAAATAAATTTATAAAAACGGAAATCGAAAATATTAAAGCGGAAAAAGAAATAATAAAAAAATTAATAGCCTTGAGGCGAGAAAAATGGGCTGCGCAACTCAAGGCGAAAAAGCAGCAATCATCAAAGAACTTAGAAAAAAAGGATATCAATTAAAATGCCTTTTACAAGAAATAGGAATGGCAAAATCAACGTATTATTATTTAGTAAATAAGGAAGAAGTAGATGTTGTGGCTATTCGTAATGAACCAGTGTTAAAAGAAATTAAAATTATTTTTACCGAAAATAAAGGACTATATGGTGTCCGTAGAGTTCACAATGAACTAATTAATAGAGGTTTTAAAGTAAATCATAAACGAGTACAAAGTCTTATGCATAAAGAAGGATTGAAAGGGAAAACTCCTAAAGAAAGATACCATTCATATAAGGGAACAGTAGGAAAAGTCGCTAATAATATAATAAATCGAGATTTTAGTACGACTGCTCCTTTACAGAAATGGACTACAGATGTATCACAATTCAATTTTTTATGGGGAAAGTGCTATTTTTCAGCGATTCTAGATATGCATACAAATGAAATAATATCATATGATTTATCTTTACATCCAAATTTAGATCAGATAAAAAGGATGTTAGAACAAGCATTTAATAAATTTCCAAAAACAGAAGGATTAATTATGCATTCGGATCAAGGATGGCAGTATCAACATTCATACTATAGAAGTGAGTTAAAAAAACATGGAATCATTCAATCGATGTCTAGAAAGGGAAATTGTTATGATAATAGTATCATGGAATCACTTTTTGGAAGAATGAAGACGGAGATATATTATGGTTATGAAAAGGTTTATATGTCATTTGAAGAGTTTAGTAAAGCTGTATCTGAATATATAAATTATTACAACAACAAGAGAATTCAATCAAAAACAAAATGGATGCCTCCTGTACAATACAGGATAACATCCACTTGTCTAAACTAAATATATATGTGTCCAGAATTTTGGGTACACATCAAAATCGATTTTGTCGAGTCACCCCCGCAAAATATCTAAAAAGCTTTCACAAAGCGAATTTAGATATCAATAAACCACTGCGTCTATGAGTTCTCATATGAACTTTGTTAAATTTTAGGTCTTTTGGGTAAGCTTCTTCCTCTTCTACAAATATATCATAAACTCTGCAATTGTCATAAGAACTCACTTTATACCCTGTTTCTTCTAGAAATTCTCTTACTAAAGTTTCCGTAAATCCCTCACTAGTTTTTTGACTACCTCCTGGTAGATCGAATCTATTCTTATACGGTCCCCTTGCCTTTTTTATACACAATACTTTATTTTCTTTTAAACACACACCATAGATACCTAAATAATCAATAACCATATTATCTCCTGAAATATAATAAAAATGATGCAAACCTTGTTTAAATCTGCATCATTTCTTGTTTATTATTCTAATTCTGCTAATTTTTGTTTTAGATAAGGTACTAACTCATCTTTAAGATCACTCTTAAGGGCAAAGTCAATTGTTGTCTTAACAAATCCAATTGTTTCACCTACATCGTAACGTTTACCTTGGAAATCATACGCATAAACATTTTCTTCTTCATTTAACATTTGGATAGCATCAGTTAATTGAACCTCTCCACCAACACCTACTTGTTTCTTAGCTAAGTGTTTAAAAATTCCTGGGTTAAGAACATATCTTCCCATAATCGCTTGGTTAGATGGCGCTGTTCCTGGAGCTGGTTTTTCTACAAATGTCTCAACTTCGTATAAATGACCATCTTGTCCTTTAGGTGCGATAACACCATATCTATGTGTCTGATCTTCTGGTACAGTTTGTACACCGATTACAGAACATCCTGTTTCTTCAGCTTTATCAATAAGTTGTTTAATTGCTGGATACTCTTCATTAATTACTACATCATCTCCAAGTAATACCGCAAACGGTTCATCTCCAATGAAGCTACGTGCTGTTAAAATCGCATCACCTAAACCTGCCATTTCTTTTTGACGTACGTAGTGAATGTTAGCAAGTTGCGTTGGGTACTTAACTTTTTCTAACATTGCTAACTTACCTTTGTTTTCTAGCTCAACTTCTAATTCAACATTTCTATCAAAGTGGTCTTCAATAGCTCTTTTTTGTTTACCAGTTACAATAATTATATCTTCAATTCCAGCTTTTACCGCTTCTTCTACTATGTATTGAATAGTAGGAGTATCGATAATCGGAAGCATCTCCTTAGGTAATGCTTTAGTTGCAGGAAGGAAACGTGTACCATATCCTGCTGCTGGAATAATCGCTTTTCTAACTTTCTTCATGTATTCACCTATATTCTTTTCTTAAAATTTTACAAACTAATAATAACATATTTTTATTGTTTTGGCAAATTTTTCTTTATTTTTCAAACTATATACATAACATTTTTTATTTTAGCTTCTCTAGACATCTCTAATTTAAACATTGATATTATGTTAATTCAAAATATACAAAACTAAAATAACGTTACCTTTCGAACATTTTACAAACAATCATTAATTAAGACTTGGAATAAACTACTCTATTCCAAGTCCTAATTATTTTATCGTGTATTCAAGGCTTGCACCACTACACTTGTTGTATTTTCTTTACCATTTCTATAATAGGTCACTTTAATAGTATCTCCTATTTTTGATTTTTCAAATAAATATTTTCTAACTGCAGCAACATCTTTGACATCTTCACCATTCAATTTCGTGATAATATCATATTTTTCTATCCCTGCTTGTGCAGCTGGAGTACCATTTTCAACAAATCTAACTACGACACCTTGCTTACCTTCAAAGTTTAATTGTGATTTCAATGTGTCACTATCAACTGTATTTACAGATACTAATTGAACACCTAAAGCTGGACGAATTACTTTACCTGATTGTTCCAACTGTTCAGTAATTAATTTCACCTCATTAGACGGTATTCCAAATCCTATACCTTCAGCACTTACATTCGATGTTGCTTTGGCTATTTTCGATTCATTTATTCCGATAAGTTTACCTTCATTATTAATTAGTGCTCCACCAGAGTTACCTGGGTTAATAGCCGCATCAGTCTGAATTACCGTTTGATTCCAGTCATTTTTACCATCACCATCAACATCCATAGGAATTTGTCTATTTACAGCAGATACTATACCTTTTGTAACAGTGTTAGATAAGTTAACATCAAGAGGAGATCCGATAGCAAAAGCTGTTTCTCCTACTGCGATTTTATCACTATCAGCAAAATCCATTGTAGTTGTCACATTATCACCACTGATTTTCAATACAGCTAAATCTGTCCATACATCAGTTCCAACAACTTCTGCATTAACATTAGTTCCATCACTTAAAATTACCGATAGTTTTTTAGCTCCATTTACCACGTGATTGTTAGTTACAACATAAGCAGTATTACCAGATTTTTTGTAAATAACCCCACTTCCGCTAGATGCTGGTTTTAATTCACTAGAGTTACTAGAATCACTAGAGTCACTTCCAGATCTTCTTGAATTTCCTCCTAGAATTGACTCAAGATTATTGCTAGAGTTACTTTGATAGTTTACGATTGAAACTACAGCATCTTTAGCTTTAGAAATTGCATTTACCGTAATTTGTTGATTATCTTTATCTTCTTTCGTAGTAGTTACCGAAGAATTCAATGCTTTTCCAGTTCCCATCACAGCTTGCGCTCCAAATACACTAGTAGCTCCAAGCGCAAATGCTGCAAAGACAGTTAAGAATAATTTTCCATAATTGTTCTTTTGCGGTGCAGCTACCTGCTCATTATTCATTCCCTGTAAATTTTCAAAATCATTATATTGAGAATTATCAACATTATCATAATTTTGATAACCTTGATAATTATTCTGTTCGTTATAATTTTCCTGATTATTTAAATCTTGTAAATTTTTATTATTTTGGTTGTTATTTCTGTTTTCCATAAAAATCCTCCTTTTTAATTTTTATCTTTCGTTGTGTTTCACAACCTATTAAAAAAATCTTTAATCTACATTTTCTATAGTTTTATCATACCAACATCAACTTAAACAAAGTTTAAAGAAAACTTTAAATATAATTAATATTTTTTTACACCTACTATCCTCTCTCCGACTTATAAACAAATCCCTAATATTACTAAAATTCATAAATAAAACAATTCATAATTACTATGCAATATAGATTTCAGACGGTAAAATGTAAATAAAGAATAAAACATCTCACATAGTTCCTTGTTTATAATTTATCTTAATGTTATAATTCTATATATAAATTATATGAAAAAAATAAGAAGGATGCAACATTTGTTGCTTGGAAAGAGAGATATATGAAAACTAAAAGATACATTACATTAGCTAGCATACTTGCTCTAATCTTCACATTCCTATATACATTTAATATAAACTTTGACCTCAATAAACAGTTAAATCTTGCTAATTTAGCAATTACTTTGATTGTTTTAATTTTATGGGTATTATCAGGATATATATTATTAATTAAAGATATTTTCACAATCACAGAAAAAGAACGAAATGGAATCACCTTAATCTTGGTATTATTAGCGATTATATTCTTCTACTATAATCCATTCCCGAATCCAGAAAGCTTTTTTATCACTATACCTAGAATTATATATTTTATACTAACAATAATAATATTTTTCCTACTTATTATTGCTTTTTGGAAAGAAAATCTTACACCTCTAATATCAGCTATCTTTATTCCATTTAGTGTTCAAAGCTACTTGGTAAATATTAAAGGAATCACACAATATACAAGCTACACTCTTTACATAATAATTTTCTTTATAGCTATAGCTTACACATTAAATTACTTTAGAGGAAAATAAAATTAGAGTTGCAAATTTAGTGCACAAAATAAATTCATTAAATACAAAACAAAAATCTTCAAACATACAAGTTAAATTATGTTTGAAGATTATTTTTTATACTAATACTATATATTTTTTACAAATATCCGCAAAGAAACTTTGGACATCACCTGCTTTTAACATAGCTTCTTGTTCTTCATCTACAATATAGTTCTCACTAGCTTCCATAACTGCAAGAAGTCGTTTGAATGTATCAGCGAACAATGCTTCGTCCTCATTTAATAAATAATTAAAGCTCTGCTCAGCAAAAAATGGAACAAACACCTCTCTAAAGGCACCTTGACGTATTCTACCAATAAGTTTTTCTCCACTAGCAGTAACGAATAAATCACCTTGCTTTTCTACAAATTCCTTCGCTTTTATATGACTGGAAAAAATTTGGAATCCTTCCGCCTCTTTATACTCTCTAAAAACTGGAATTTTTAATCCTTGTTCTTCATAAAGAGTTTTATCTATTATTACGAAAACCTCTTCTAAATCCCAAAATTCTTTCGCTATATAATAAAATGCTACACGCCATCTACTATCACTTTTCGGTAATCTCTTAAATGTAGCTATTTGTTCAACTAATTTAATATCTTTTTCCAATATTGTTTCCTCTATTCTATATGAATTTAATCTATTTGAATTATTGTTCCGATACGTTTTGGAGTAGCATTGTCTAATCTATATGAAAAGAATTTATCATTATCTCTAACCGTACAGAAATCAATAATTTTAATGTTATCTTCTAGTATACCACATTTTCTCAACAATTCTTTATTCAATTGCCATAAATCTAAATAATATTTACCATCATTTTCTTTATAATAATTCGGTACTTCTAAAGCAGCGAATTTCTCTATAAGATCAGAAGAAACTTCATAGTTATCAACACTAACTGACGGCCCTATAATGGTCTTAATGTCTTCTACCTTACAATTATATTTGCTTGTCATAATATTTACCATTTCCCCGGCAATATTTCCATATGTTCCTCGCCATCCTGCATGAGCTAAAGCAGCAACACTTTGCTTTTTATCATAGAAAACAACAGGTACACAGTCAGCTGTGAAAATCAATAATGGTGTCATAGCTAAATTAGTAATTAAGCCATCAGCTTCCTTCCCGTTCTCATTAAGATCAGAATACGATTCAATAATACGCACATCCGCTCCGTGAACTTGTGTGTTAAAGACTATTTTATTATGATTAAATCCATATTCATCAGAGAATCTTTTCATATCCTCACTATTTTTCGCATCAACCTTTCTATTAGTGAATGCAATTTTTATATTATCATCATTAACTAAATATCCATCAACTATCTCTATCATAACAACCTCCTAAATTAACGCTAATATTATTATACACAAAATATAAGTCTATGTCCCATTTCTCTGCTCTATAAAACTGTTAGTGTCTAAATCTCTTTTATGTCCTTAATTCAAAATTCAACTAAAAAATAGGAATCTGAAAAACATCCATCTTTCAGACTCCTACTTAACATTTATCTTATTCTTCTACTAAATCTAAGTAAACTTTTTTACTAAATGTTGTTGAATTTAGCACAGTACGGATTGCGTTAATTACTGTACCTTTTTTCCCTATTATGCGCCCACAATCTTCTGGGTGCACTGTTAAAATGTAATGTTCACGAGCATTTTTAACAAATTTTTCAATTTTAATTTCATCTTTATGCTCAACAATTTCACTAACAATACTATAAATTAATTCTTCCATGTGTCTCTCCTTATTTAGCTACAATATTAACTAATCTACCAGGAACAACAATTACTTTCATAACTTGTTTTCCTTCAATTAATTCTTTTACTTCTTCATTAGCTAGAACGATTTGCTCTAATTCAGCCGGTGTTAAGTCTTTCTTAACATCTAATTTAGCCTTAACTTTACCCATAAGTTGAACTACGATTTCTACAGTGTCACTTACAAGTTTGCTCTCATCGAATGTTGGCCATGGTACATATGAAATTGACTCAGTATTACCGTAGATTTCCCACATCTCTTCAGCAAGGTGAGGTGCAAATGGTGCAAGAAGTTGGATAAATCCTAACGCATATTTACGAGGAATGTATTCAGCTTTGTAACAATCATTTACAAATACCATAAGTTGAGAAATAGCTGTATTAAATCCAAGAATTTCGATATCTTCAGATACTTTCTTAACAGTGTAGTTATAGCTTACTTCTAATTCTGCATTATCTTTATCTTGAACTTTATCATTTACTTTTCCAGTTTCTTCATCTACGAATAGACGATATACTCTATCTAAGAAACGACGTGATCCGTCAAGCCCATTTTCACTCCATGCGATAGACGCATCTAATGGCCCCATGAACATTTCATAAACACGTAATGTATCAGCACCGTGAGATACGATAATATCATCAGGGTTAACTACATTACCCTTAGATTTAGACATTTTTTCCGGACGACCATCTTTACCTTCAGCAAGAATCATACCTTGATTGAATAGTTTTTGGAATGGTTCACGACTTGGTACTAAACCTAAATCGTAAAGCACTTTATGCCAGAAACGAGCATATAATAAGTGAAGAACTGCGTGTTCTGCTCCACCGATATATACATCTACAGGTAACCAGTATTTTAATTTCTCTGGATCAGCAAACATTTCATCATTGTGTGGGTCAATATAACGTAAGTAATACCAACAAGAACCAGCCCATTGAGGCATTGTGTTAGTTTCACGTTTACCTTTTTTACCAGTCTCAGGGTCTACTACATTTAACCACTCTTCGATATTAGCAAGTGGAGATTCCCCTGTTCCTGAAGGTTTAATGTTATCAGTTTCTGGAAGTAATAGTGGAAGTTCACTATCCGGTACTGTAGTCATAGTACCATCTTCCCAGTGGATGATTGGAATTGGTTCTCCCCAGTAACGTTGTCTTGAGAATAACCAGTCACGTAGTTTGTAAGTAACTTTACTACGTCCAACATTATTTTCTTCTAAGAATTCAATAACTTTTGCGATAGCTTCTTCGTTATTTAATCCGTTGATAAAATCAGAGTTGATGTGTTTACCATCACCGTAGAATGGCACAACAACTTCTCCATTATCTTCGATAACAGCTTTGATTGGTAGGTTAAACTTAGTCGCAAACTCATAATCACGCTCATCGTGTGCAGGAACAGCCATTACAGCCCCAGTTCCATAGCTTGCTAGAACGTAGTCCGCAATCCAAAGTTCTACTTTTTCACCATTTACAGGATTAATCGCATAAGCTCCTGTGAATACTCCTGTTTTATCTTTGTTAAGGTCTGTTCTTTCAAGGTCAGACTTACGTTTAACGATGTCAAGGTACTCCTCAACAGCCGCTCTTTGTCCTTCTGTAACGATTTCTTCTACAAGTTTGTGTTCAGGTGCAAGTACACAGTAAGACACACCGAATACAGTGTCAGCACGTGTAGTGAATACTGTGAATACTTTATCAGTTCCTTCAATTTTGAAATCAATCTCAGCACCTACAGATTTACCGATCCAGTTACGTTGCATAGCTTTAAGACTTTCTGGCCAATCAAGAATATCTAAATCAGCAAGAAGTTTTTCAGCGTAATCAGTAATTTTCAGTACCCATTGACGCATAGGACGACGCTCTACAGGGTGTCCTCCACGCTCAGATTTACCATCGATAACCTCTTCGTTAGAAAGAACTGTTCCTAATGCTGGACACCAGTTTACAGGTACTTCATCAACATAAGCAAGTCCTTTTTCATAAAGTTTTTTGAAAATCCATTGAGTCCATTTGTAATACTTAGGATCTGTTGTATTTACTTCTCGATCCCAGTCATAAGAAAATCCTAATTCTTTAATTTGGCGACGGAACGTATCGATATTTGTTTTTGTAAAATCTCTTGGGTCATGACCAGTATCTAATGCATATTGCTCAGCTGGTAATCCGAATGCATCCCATCCCATTGGATGAAGCACATTGTATCCATTTGCTCTTTTATATCTACTTAAGATATCAGTAGCCGTGTACCCTTCTGGGTGACCTACGTGAAGTCCAGCTCCTGATGGATAAGGGAACATATCTAATGCATAAAATTTCTCTTTCGTATGATCATCTAATGTTTTGAATGTTTTATTTTCATCCCAATATTTTTGCCATTTTTTTTCTATAACTCTGTGGTTATATACCATAATTTAAGCACACTCCTTCGCTTTCAAGTTCTCTAAGTTATAGTATACCAATTTTAAAGACTTTTAGCAACAACTGATAGAGTTTAATGTGAATTTATTGATATAATTTAACACATGAAAATAAGGATACCTCATAAAATTGATTTTACAAATCAAAATTTTTGAGATATCCTTTTTATTGTTTTAAAGTTTATTAACCAATCTGTACGAATGGACCACCAATATTATTGTCGTATGGATCTGTACTTCTTTGATTCCAAATTGTATTTATATCATACCATTTTCCTGTAGTATATGAACTTGCAGGGTCCATAGCTTTAGTTTTTCCATTATTATATCCACTTAAGATAATCGCATGCGTTGCATTTTGACCGATAAAAATTCCAGGACCAACTGCTGCAAATACAGGTCTTCCACTTTGAAGAGCAGAAATTAGTTGCGCTTTACTTTTAATAACAGTATGATTGTATCCATAAGCGTTTATCGCATATACTGCTCCTTTTCCAGAAGTTCCGACCATTCTTACATTCATCTCATTTGTATTATTATAAATCGTATCTGCTACATCAGTTGGTAGAACCTTTTGACCTAAACCACTAAATACCATTGCTAATGATGTAGGAACACATCCAGTTTGTGCCATTGCCCCTATACCATATCGTTTGTTCCCCCAGCGATAATCACTTTGATAATATTGAGGCATATTTAAAGCTGGAGTATTTTTGTTATCTTCTTTAGAATAGTTAGATACCCATGCTCCATTTGCTCCTACATAATAACGACCATTATCTACCCAAGCATTCGTTACCATTTTCCCATCGGCACCTAACCAATAACTTCCTACCCAAGCATTTCTTACTAGCGTACCGTTTTGATTATAAAATGACCAAGAATTCCCGCTTTTCACCCAACCTTGCGCTGCTTGTACGTTATTACTAGATACAGTATTAACTATGATTGGCGTAGCTAATACTGTTAATAAACTTAATCCTAATTTAATGTGATTTTTTCTCATAAATTATTCCTCCTAATTCCTTTCTAAAAATAAATACATTCTTTTTAATTGTATTATATTTTCAAACTATTTTCAAAGAAACATAGTAAATGTAATAGTTTTTTAATATTACTCTCATATTTATTGACACTTACTTCTACTTCTTATAAAATTAATATATAAAATTATAGGAAGGACTCGCCTATGCGAGAGATTTACACTATGACTAAGAAAATACTTGTTACAGGTGGAGCTGGATTTATCGGGTCTCATACTTGTATAGAATTATTAAATAATGGAAATGAAGTAGTTGTCGTTGATAACTTATATAACGCAAATAAAAAAAGCTTAGAAGTTGTAGAAAGAGTAACTGGTAAAAAAGTAACTTTCTATGAAGTTGATATTCGTGATGAAGATAAATTAAACGAAGTATTCGAAAAAGAAGGAGATATTTTTGGAGTTATTCACTTCGCTGGTTTAAAAGCAGTTGGTGAATCTTGCCAATTACCTTTAAAATACTATGATAACAACGTTGCTGGAACTACAACTTTATGTCGCGTTATGGAGAAACATAACTGCAAAAATATTATCTTCAGTTCATCAGCTACAGTATACGGAGATCCTCATGCATTACCAATTAAAGAAGATTTCCCATTATCTGTAACTAACCCATACGGACGTACTAAACTAATCTTAGAAGAAATCTTAGGGGATGTTTATGCAGCAGACAATGAGTGGAACGTAGTACTACTTCGTTACTTCAACCCTATCGGAGCACATGAGTGTGGAGATATCGGAGAAGATCCAACAGGAATTCCAAACAACCTACTTCCATACGTTATGCAAGTAGCAGTAGGGAAATTAGAAAAAGTTAATGTCTTCGGTAACGACTTTGATACACACGATGGAACTGGTGTTCGAGATTATATTCACGTAGTAGACCTAGCTCGTGGTCACGTAGCAGCCCTTAAAAAATTAGAAAAAGGTAGCGGACTATCTAAATATAACCTAGGAACAGGAATTGGATATTCTGTACTAGATATTATTAAGAGTGCATCAGCTGCTGTTGGACGCGACTTACCTTACGTTATTGCGCCACGTCGTGCTGGAGATATCGCTGCATGTTATGCTGATGCTACAAAAGCAAAAGAAGAACTTGGATGGGAAGCAGAGTACGATGTAAAACGTATGTGTGAAGACTCTTGGAGATGGCAAAGTAAACATCCAAATGGATTCGCTGAATAATATAATTTAATAAACAAATTAACATAAAAAACGAGTATCTAAATATTACTTAGACACTCGTTTCTTTTATTTAGATATCACCATAAATGGTCCTCCCACAGAATTATCTTCTGGTGCCATACTACGTTGACTCCAAATTTCATCGATACTATACCATTTATTAGTTTTTTCTTGATTATCTGGATCTATTGCATGAACTTTTCCATTTTGATACCCACTTAAAATAATTGCATGTGTACCATTTCCTTTTACAAAAAGTCCATGACCAACAGAACCAAATACAATATTCCCACTTTTTAACGCCACTTTTAAATCATCCTTGGAGTTAATCACACGATAATTACATCCCCAGTGTTCTATTGCAGCAGCTGCTCCATCACTAGAAGTTCCCACAAACATAGTATTCATTTCTGTAGATGTATTATAAATATAATCAGCAACCTGAACTGGTGTAACTTCTTCTTTCAATACTGATAAAACCATAGATAAGGATGTAGGAACACAGCCTGATATTTTCATATTAGAAATACCATATCTCTTAGATCCCCACCTAGCATCCGCTTGATAATATTGAGGGAATTTCACAGGTTTTACAGATTCTTTACCTGTAGCATTATTCATTATACTATCTTCTGAAGTAAAGGATTCCACTTTATCACTTTGTTCTTTTAACAGATCCGCTTTAACATCATTAAAACTTGCTAATAATAAACTACCTACAAGAATCATACTTATTCTCTTTTTCATAAACCTGTCACCTCCTATATTTCAGCTAAATTTATTTATAATTATACTATTTTTAACTAACAAAAACAAATAGGAGTACCTCAAAATCGATAATTTTATAAAGTCAATCTATTCAAAGCACTCCTAGGTATTTTTTCAAAAAATATCAACAAGAATTTTCTACTTATTAGTATATTCTTTCTTCCAACTAAATCCTTTTATTAACCCTACTAAAGTTCCCCATCCATAGCTAAAATGAACTAAAAATAGTAAACATGGAATTAATAATAAAGTTGCATTAAACTTGTTATTAATTATTGTCATAGTTGTAACAAAAACTGTAAATAATGCATAAGAAATCCCAAGCAATATTGCGAATACCTTCGTTAATGGCAACATCAATAAACTAAAAATTATACCTAAAACAAAGACAAACGGTACAAAATGGAAAATTGAGAAAGCCTTAAGGTATACATGACTTACTTTACCAATCCAGTATCCATTAGAATATTTTTGTTTCAACATTCTCTTTACAGTAGGTCTAGTATATTGATAAGACAATATATTATTACTATAACGAATTTTATAACCATTTTTTCTAATTCTATAATGTAATTCATTATCTTCTACACGACCAACTTGTTCATCTAATAAACCTATCTTATCAAAAATCTCTTTTCGATACATTCCTTGAAATACAGAGCTTACATATTTTTTAGAAGTTTCTTTTCGATAATTAGCTATACCGCTACCAAACATATTTTCTTCAACTAGCAACAACGTTTTACTTAAAGCATCCTCATTTTCAATAATATTAGGTCGTGGTCCACCACAAACATCTTCTCCACTTTCTATAACTTTAACATTATTTTCTATAAAATTCTCCGTTATATGTGAATGACAATCTACCTTAAGGATACATTCTCCCTTTGCAGCTCGAATTCCAACATTCATCCCCGCAGATAGAATCACCTTAGGATTTTTTAATAAAACTACATCAAAGAAATCATGATTACTCTCTTTAAACTCCTGCAATATAGCCCAACTATTATCTTTCGACATTCCATCTATAAAGATAAGTTCGATATTATCGTGATTATATGTTTGATTTTTAAAATCTTCAATTAACCTTGGTAAAAATTTCTCTTCATTTAAAAGTCCGATTACAACCGAAACTAACATAATTTTCTCCTTACCAAAAAGGAAGCTAGATTAAAATAACCTAGCCACATCCTTTTCTTATCTATCTTTTCTTCCTAATTTTTCATTAGCACTAAACATTATACTTGCAATAGATTCTCCCCAATATGGAGCCGTTGCATAGTTAACATTCATTCCACCTGCTTTATTTCCTAAATAAGCACCTTTTGCTGGATATCCTGTGTTACTTAAGTAGTTACGATCAATCCAACGTGCAGCACCTAGAATACCACTATCTACATTATCAAATTTTGTCGCAGAAGTATATGGAGTAGTATCATAAGCAGCGATACCAAAGAAATTATTTTTATCTCTCGCAATTTGACTTCTTCCCCATGCACTCTCAAGAGCACTATGAGCAACTAAGTAAAGAGCATTAACTCCATATCTTTGTTCAGCAGCTTTAAATGTAGCACCTTTTCCAGCAAGCTTACTATTGTTAGCTCCCATCAGACTATATAATCTATTGATATCTGCAGCAGTATAGTTAGATCTTGATTTTAAATTAGAAAATTGGAAAGGATGATCTAATTTAAATGTTCCAAAGTTAATTCCATCAGCAGAATAATATGATTTTCCTACTTGCATATTTGGATTGTGGTAAGCAACCATTACCTTGTTATATGCTGAGTATCTGTGATATACATATTTACCATCACTTACATAGTCAGGGATAAATGTTGTACTAGAGTTAACAGCTGCAACTTGTCCTGAGTTTACATAACCTGTAATTCCAGCTACTTGTACAGGGATTCTTCCGTTCACAGTAGCTCTATTATCTCTAAATAAGATTGTATCTTTTGAAACATGAGATAAAATTCTACCATTAGCATCATATACAGGAATGTATAATGCTGTTACTTTGTAATATCCAGAATAAGTAGTAGAGTTAGTAGTATTCTCAGATTTCGAAGCTGTTCTATCCGCTCCTTTTACCCACGCTCCATTATTTCCTACGTAATAACGATTGTTATCCACCCAGCTGTTTGTCGCCATTCTTCCATCGGCTCCTAGCCAGTAGTTTCCTGCCCATGCATTTCTTACTACTGATCCGTTTTTATAGTAGTACCAAGAACCGCTCTCTTTTTGCCATCCTGACTTGTTTGAATAGTTTTTAATCCATGCCCCATCAGCTCCTACGTAATAACGGTTGTTGTCTACCCAGCTGTTTGTCGCCATTCTTCCGTCGGCTCCTAGCCAGTAGTTTCCTGCCCATGCGTTTCTTACTACTGATCCGTTTTTATAGTAGTACCATGTGTAGCCTTCTTTCACCCAACCATTTTGCACTGTTGTAGTATGTTGAGCTCCTTTTACCCACGCTCCATTACTTCCTACATAGTAACGACCTCCATCTACCCATGCATTAGTCGCCATTCTTCCATCAGCTCCTAGCCAGTAGTTTCCTATCCATGCATTTGCTACAACTTTTCCATGGTTATAGAAGTACCAGGCATTACCAACTTTTGTCCAACCTTGTTTAACTGTATTCGTAGCCGCTTGATTCTGAGCTCCTTTTATCCACGCTCCGTTACTTCCTACATAGTAACGACCTCCGTCTACCCATGCATTAGTCGCCATTCTTCCATCGGCTCCTAACCAGTAGTTTCCTGCCCATGTATTTCTTACTAATGTTCCATTTTGATTATAAAGGTACCAAGCATTACCACTTTTCACCCATCCTTGTGCTGCTTGAGCATCATTACTTGCTACTGCATTAACTGCGATTGGTGTAGCTAGTACTGTTAACACTCCTAATCCTAATTTAAGTTTATTTCTTCTCATTCTTAATATTCCTCTGTACTCATATTTATGCACTAATAATTATACCATATTCCCTTCTTATTTAAGGTTACAAATAGATTATTTTTTATTACATATATATTACAAAATAGCAAGAAATATTATTACTTAATCTCTATGAATAACAAAAAAGAATGGAGATTATTTCTCACATTCTTCTTTTAGTATTTCTTCTAATTTTTTATAGTCTTTAACACTATCAATTTCATATATACTGTTAGCTTCTAATTCTTCTACATAGACATCTAATTTTTCTATGTTATCTTTAACCATATTATCCCAGTATAAATTCATAAACTCATTGCTTTCGTAAGCTTTATCGATAAAACCTACGATTTTCTCTGCAGTTTTCTCATCCCAGAAAGATACTCCACTTAAAATTCTTCCAGCTTTACTATCTACGATAATATCTTGAACCTTGTAATCATCTCCGTAGATCAAGAACCACTCATTTTCACAATCTTCACGATACACGCTAAAATATGTTGATCGATCGATATCCGCTCTAAACATATTTTTAAATAAATAGTTATCTGCATCGATTACATAACTATCTGCCAATTTTTCCTTAACTAAGTATAACGAGTAGAAGTTATTATACTCAGCGTATTTATCATTGAACACTAACTCTACATTATACTTCTCTTTTAAATAATCGAATTGCTCATGTAGATAACCAACAACTACGATTATCTCATCTATTCCTTTTTCTTTTAAAAATTCTATTTGATACTCCACAAGAGGCTTATCTTTAACTTTTATCAATGCCTTTGGAGTATTATCCGTCATAGGTCTAAGACGCGTGCCTAACCCTGCGGCTAATATAATTGCTCTCACTATTTTGTTACTCCTCTCTCACAATAACATACACACCTAATATTATAATAAGTGATGTTACTACTAATTGTACATTTACTGCTAATCCTACAAAAATCATAGAAAATATTATTGTCCAAACAACATAACTAACATTTAGCCCAGTTGCTTTCGCTGGTTCTAATCTATTAATAGCCATGTAATATAAGATATAAGATACCATATTACTCACAACGAAGAATACAATAAGTCCTCCGAATTTAACATCAAGACTAGTTTCAATTCCTAATCCGTTAAATAAAATTATTACTAAATATGCTAAAAATGATGTCACCTGACGGATTAATAACGTCTCAAGCTCATTTAAATTATTTTTCATTGCATATGAACTTAATACACTCTCACTCCCCCATGCAATAGCACAGATTAACGCAAACATGAATCCAAGGTAGAATGATTCAACCTGTTCACTCTTATAACTTTGAATGAAAATACCAACAATAATTAGCGTTATACCAATAATAGTTTTTGATGAAACTTTGTTTTTTAAAAATATAACAGCTAATATCACCGATACAGCTGGATAAATAGCTGTTATCGAAGAAGTAAGACCACTTCCTATATACTTCACCGCATATAAGTTACACTGCATACCAATAGGCCCGGCAAGAAGCGCACCTATAATAACACTAATACTTTTTATATTCGTAAAGATTTTAAAATTGATTCGTTTATACTTAACTAATATAATCGCCAAAAGGACAAAAATACTAATAAAATCATGGATTACCGCGACTGCAAAAGGCGAAACATTATACAATGAAAATATATACGCACTTATTGCAAGACCTAATCCCCAAAATAAACCTGATAATAAACCTGCTGATACACCTATTTTATTCTTCATAACTTTCTACATACTCTTTCAAATTTTTTAATGCTCTTAAATATCTGTCTTTTCCATAAGTTCCAAAGTCTGCACCTTGTTCTTCTTTATAAATCGTCCACAGACTCCATACGAAGTCTTGAAGTATTTTATAAATCATAATCTTAGCCACGCTAACAGGAGTATTTTCACTAAAATAATATTTAAAAAACTCTCCTTCTTCTGCTTTTCTAAAATTAGACTCTAAAAATAACGCAGCTAAATCCCACATTGGATCATTCATTGAAGAATACTCCCAATCAATAAGATACACTCGACCATTTTCATCTTCGATAAAATTCTCAGGAACAAGATCAATATGACATGATTTTTTGTCTACACCAATTTCTTCTAAATGTTTTTGTAAAGAGAATATCTTCTCCCTTATCTTGGCATAATAAGGATAATTAATATTACCTTCTATCAAGTCCTCATATTTTCTAATCTCATCAAAAATTTTAAATTCACCATCAAGAACTTTTCCTGAACTGTGCACCTTTTTAAGAATATTAGCAACATCCTCTTTTTTCGATTTTAAATAATGCGCATCAAAAGTAGTCGCATTTTCAATATATTCATTTACTTTGATTCCAGATTCAATGTCAAAAATATAATTTTTAACATCTAGTTCTAAATCCGCAAGATTTGCAAGATTATTTTTTTCCGCAATCCTGTTGATTAACTTATCCGTTCCTTTACCAAAGAATTTGACTATATACTTGTTATTAGTAGTTTCAACTAAGTAATTGCTATTTGTCATTCCACCTAGTTGCTCTACTTTTACTATTTCTTCTGAGTCAGTAAGTAATTTTTTTATCTTACTTTTTATTAATTGTTTCAATGTAAATCCTCTTTTCCACATTACAATATTACTTATCATTATAACATAAAATGTGATAACTCATAGTCTTTTTACTATATTTTTTCAATATAAAAAATCAGGAGCGACTCAAAAATCGTGATTTCTAAAAAAAACAATTTTGTCGAGTCACTCCCTAATCCTACTTTTAAAATATGTTAAATAACTTTCACAAGCTTCTTTTCAATAGCAATTATTAATTTCTTTATACAATATGCAAAAATAACGCTAACTAATAATACAACAATAGTATAGATTACGTCATTAACTGGTGATGAAACAAAAAACTTACCAAGATAATGCATAACTAAACCATGAATCATATATATTTCAAATGATATATCTCCTAAAAAATTTAGATATTTATTTGAGAAGTTGAGTTTATTTGTTAACAATAAAAAATAAACTACAAAAACCATCGTACATAGATTTCTAACTATTCCATAATAAACATATTTGTTTGTAATCCCGATATTTTTCATAATAATTTCATAACGACGAAATACATACATCAGTATACTAAATGAAACGAGAAAAACAAAATATTTTTTCTCAATAAATTTATCTATAAGACTTCTATCTTTCATCCAAAATACACCTAAGAAAAACGCCATTATACTAACGTATTCCCAATCTCCATGGTTATGATATGCTTTCCAAAAAATATAAACCAATGTAAAAAATACTAGCTTAAAAATTGCTTTGGAATCTTTCTTTTTGAAAGAAACATAGAAAATAACATATAAAACTATTATACTGTTAATAAACCAGCCATTATAAATAATATTGCTGTGGTCTCTCCAAAAAGATAAGAAAAAGTCTACATTAACAACTTCACCTAATGTCGCTCTATAAATCACATAAATGACTATGAAAACAAAAAATGGTATAAATATTCTAACCAATCTTTTCCTTAAGAAATTCTCCATATAAGTTGCGTTGTTGCTATACTGGAAATATAGTCCATAACCAGATAGAAAGAAAAACAATGCAACTATATATCGACCCATATATTCAAAATTCGAAAAATTTTCACCAGTAGTAATTTTCTGAGAAACATGATGAAAAATTATAAGTATAGCTAAAAGACCTTTTAGTGATTTCGTTGATTTACTACTCAAATAGTCGACATCTGTTCTTGGTATAAGATAAACAAATAATGAAATCAATAATAATATAAAAATATCCACTATGTTCTCCTTTTTAAAATCTTAAAAAAATCATTTGAATTAAAATTTATATTCTCTGGAACTTCATACAAATATTCTTCTAATTCTTCAGCACTTATCATTGTAACACAAAATTTAATAATTCTTAAAAATAAACGTATTCAATTTAAACATCACATTATTTAAAGGTGACTCAGAAATCTTCCTTAGTAGTTTTCATGAATCACCTAATTAATTTTATTCTATTACTTTAGTTAATTGATAACAGAAATAGCCTCTTCTATATCTCCCACTTAAACACAGTTTTAAAGGCTGTATTCAAATCAGTTGCGAACACCCTATGTATATCTTTAATATTTCTCACAGGTTGTTCAAGTTCAATAATGTTCTTAAATCTTCTTTCGAATTTCTTATTGCTAAGCATCTCAATAGCTTTCTCAAAGTCGATTCTACCTGAACGCGATGAACCTATTAGCGTTAGTCCTTTTTCTAATATATCACGTGTATTGATATTTACTTTGTATTCACTAACTCCCATTAATACTAGGCTTCCTTGTGGTTTGATGTATTTGATTATGTCATTTATCGCATATCCACTACCATCTCCACCACAACATTCTACACCGTGATCGAAAGTTAAGTCTTTAGGAATATCATCTGTGATATATCTTTCTTTTGCGAAACTAAATAGTTCTAGTTTCTCCCAGTGACGACCTATTACGATTATCTCGCACTCTGGTAGAGTGTAGTTTATTATATTCGCCATAACATAAGCTAGACTACCATCACCAATTATCGCTATTCTTTCTTTTTTACTATGTGAGTTTTTTAAGAATCTATCCATTGCGTGCATTCCAACACTTATGAATTCTGTAATAGCCGCAACAGAATCTTCCACTCCATCATAAGCTACCACTCTATCTTTAGGTAAAGCTACAAACTCTCTCATAAAACCATCGAAACCACTTGATAGAAAGTGTGTGCCGGGCATGTAGTTTTCATAAAATTCTTCGTCACTTTGTCTTGGTGGTTGGTTAGGTATCATTACTACCTTTTGTCCTACTTTATACGTACCTGTTGGGTCTGCGATTACTATCCCTACACATTCGTGAATAAGTGCCATAGGTAGTTTTTTAGCTAGTACCTTTGGATCTCTTTTCCCTTGGTAGTATCTTTGGTCTGCGTGACATAATGCCATGTAGTTTGGACGGATGATGATTCTATCCCCATCATTTATGTTCTCTTCGTTGTATTTTACATTAATAAATTTCGGTTTAATTAATTGATATATTTGATTTATCATATTACTCGTCCTCTAGCATACTTTTAGCTATCTTAAGGTCAGTTACTGTAGTTATTTTGATATTAGAGTATTCTCCCTTAGCTAGTGCTACTTTTTTCCCTTTTATAACGAATATCTTACATGCATCTGTAAGTATTTGTTTTTCTTCTTCGTCTAATGAGTTATATAGATTTAAGAAATCTAAACATTTGAAACTTTGAGGTGTTTGACCTTGGTAGTAATGAGCTCTGTTTGGAATGTTTGAAATGTATTCTCCATTAGTACTTTCTACGATTGTGTCTACAGCTTCTACTACTGTATCTACTGCATCACTCTCTTTAGCTAGACATATGTTGTCTTTAATAATTCTAAGTGTGATGAATGGTCGAACTGAATCGTGAGTAACGATAATATCTTCGTCAGTTAAAGGTTTATATTCATTAATTCTATTAATGATGTTTTCAATAGTTGTATTTCTATCAACACCACCAGGTGTAATAATGACTCTATCAGCAAACGCTGAAACATATTGTTCAACTAAGTCTTCAGCATGAGATACCCAATCTTCATGAACACCGACCACGATTTTTTCGATTTCGGGTTCTAATAAGAACTTTTCAATTGTGTGAATAAGTATTGGTTTTTTACCTAATTCTAAGAATTGTTTTGGCATATTGCTTATTCCCATTCTAGTTCCTGTTCCACCAGCTAATATTCCTGCATATATCATTTTCTTCTCCTTTAAAATCTATTTTTCAATATTCTATCTATTTTATTATATCATAGAAAAACTATAAACATCAAAAATCTTCTATCTAGTCTGATTATTATAAGCCAATAAATTGAAAATATGTTATAATGTTAAATAGAATTTTAGAAAGGATTTCTTTTTATGAAAAACATAAAAGTTAATGCACTAGCAAGCTTAATGGTTAATGTACTAAACATAGTATTTCCATTAATCACTAATCCTTATTTAACTAGAATACTTAGCAAATCAAACTATAGCTATTTCAACACAGCAAATACCTGGGCTAGTTTTGTAATACCTCTTGCAGCCTTTGGGATATATAACTATGGTATTAGATCGATAAGTAAAGTTAAAGACGATAAAAACAAAATTAACTACGTATTTTCAAAATTATTCTATATATCGGTAATTACTTCGATAACTATAACAGCCTTATATTTCATATTTATTAGTGTAGGAACTCATGAAACTGAAAATCTAAAAATATTATATTATATACTTGGAATTCAAGCACTATTTCAATTTTTAAATATTGAATGGATGAATGAAGCGTACGAAAACTACACATTTATTCTATATAAAACACTATTTATTAGAATAGCTATGTTAGTATCAATATTCGCATTTGTAAAAACAGAAGATGATATTATACCGTATGCAATTATAATGAGTGCTACTACAATCTTAAACTATCTACTAAGTTTCTTATGGATAAAAAGAGAAGTTTCATTTATTAAAATCAAAATAAAAGATTTATTAACTTCTACAAAAGCACTAACTACCATGCTATTATTAGCAAACGCTAATATGCTTTATACATTGCTTGATAGGATGTTTATTACAAAAGCTCCGAATGAAAACTATATTTCATACTACACTATAGCATCGAGTATAGTAATGCTTATAGCTGGGGTTCTTAGTGGTGCATTAAATGTTAGTCTTCCTAGACTGGGGTATTACTTAGGGAAAAAAGACCACGACTCGTATGAATATCTAATTAGACAAGGTTCTTCCCTATTCTTCTTCCTAATGATACCTACAAGTATAGGGATAATGATTCTAGGTACATATGCAACTGTTATCTATTCATCAGACAAATACTTAGAAGCAGGAATCGTAACAAGTATCTTCGCCATTAGAACTATTATTTGGGCTATTGAGATGATACTAGGAAAACAAATTATATTTATCAATGACTTCGAAAGTAAACTAACTTCATTTTACTTCATCGGTGGTGGATTAAATGTAATATTAAATTCTACATTATATTTCTGCAACATTTTTAAACCTGAATATTATATCGGAACAACAATTTTCGCTGAAGGACTAGTAGTATTATTAGAAATACAGTTTATTAAAAAACATAAGTTGATCAACTTATCATCAGTATTTTCTTCGCTGTATAAATACCTTATAGTATCACTTGGATTTATACCAATTTACTTCATTTCTAAATTTGCTTTTCATGTTCATTCTTATGAAATAACACTAAGCATGCTGCTTATGGTTTGTACAGTTATAGCAATCTGTGGAATTTATTATTTAGTTGCTCTAATAATACTAAAAGATTCAACAATAAACTATGCCATAAATATGGTTAAAGGGAAAATTAAAAAGAGTTAGAGATTTATTCTTCTAACTCTTTTTGTATTATTTACATGTCTCTTAAAATCACGATGCTTTTTTACTTGAAAATACTTGATTTCTTATTTGTTTTATCGGGAAATTAAATATATTTTGGGATAATATTATACTTAAAATAACCGCAATTACAAGGAAAGCTATTTTACCTTTCACACCATAATGGAATATATAAGAAATTCCAAATAGCTTATTCAACGTATAATATATGTGCATATGCCAAAAATACACATTTATAGAATTTTTTCCCATATCTGTAATCAAGCCCAGTCTTTTATTAGGCATAAGCATAATAAGAGAGAAACCTATACTAAAAGATATGATATAGCTCGCTAGTCTCACTAATGGAGCATAACTCATTATCTTTGGGAAAAATGGATTTCTCCCTGTAAACAGATATCTTAGCCCATATATTCTATCAACTTCATAAATACATAATCCTAACCAAACTAAAACTATAAGTCCTGCTAAGAGTTTATATTTAAAATTTTTATCTTTAAAACTTACTATATCAAAATTTTGTAATAATACCCCACTCAAAAAGAATGGGAAAAATATTATTATCCTTGATATGTATAGGAAATCTCCTATTCCTGGATCATACCCTACAAAACAAGCCAATACAATCGAAAACACTAAAATATATTCCTTGTTCTGTTTCTCAATTATTTTTAAAATTACTATATATGCCGCCAAGGCAAACATAAACCATGAAAGTCCACCATCCCATAACAGGAAAAATTCAACTTTCACCGTACCTAGTAATCTTTCCACTATTGCTGAAACTATTTTATATGCAAAGCCAATACTTATAAAAAATATAGCTTTAGCAGTAATATTCTTATTCTTGAACATCAATCCAGCTATAAAAATAAACAGCGGAATATGAAACGAATAAATAAATAAAAATATACTATCATAAATATTAGATAAACCAGTAAATTGATCTACAAAATGTCCTATCACAACACATGTTACAAGGAAGAACTTCAGATTATCCCATAGCGCTATTCTATTTCCCATAATATTATCCTCTAACTTACTTTCCTTTATGTAAAATAACCTCAGCTAACTCTGCATCTCCTAGCTTATAAATTGGATTTTCTTTCCAATTATAATTAGTATTTGGTGTTTCAAAATCTTCTCCATATAAAGTTCTTAGATACTCCTGTGTATTATCAGGAACTTTTACTTTCATACCTTTGAAATCACATTCTTTTAAACCTGAAAATGGAATTTCATAGTGGTAAACCTCATAACGGGTAGGATTTCCTAATGCATTTGTCATAAAAAATATTGTATCAGAAGATACTCTATCATTTTCCTTATTATAGATAATAAAATCTACATTAAGACCTTTATAACTATAAGATAATTCAACTAAATTTTTATTGAAATAGAATTCTTTTGTTCTGTTAAAACCATTATTAATAAGATATTTTTCTATTACTTCAAATTCTTCAAAACTTGAAACTTGAACTCCAAAATCCATATCCAAATCATGGCTTATAAAATCATTTTCTCGGTAGTAACCTAATAATGTTCCAAAGTCTAACCAAATATTATAATCCTTCAAATCAGAACTATAAACTACATTCAGAATTTCCTCAAAGTTTTCTTTTAACAAATTACTTCTTTTAGAATCTAATTCAATATTAGCTTTCTCATTTAATTTTTTTATTAAAGGGAGATTTTTAACCACATCTTTTTTATCACCTAAAAAACTGGCTAAACTTCTCTTGAGCCATTGCAACATATTACTTCTCCTTTTTTATATACGCTACAAAATCATCATGTTGTATTCTTTTTTCTACTGGTGGTATTTCCATATAATCATCACCGTAAATTGCAGTAAGAATATGATCATATTCTTTTGGAATATTATACATTCTATCTTCAAATTTACATTCAACTACTTCATCTAAAGCCTTAGCATCTATCTTTGTACTGTATTTTTTAGATTCCATCAGATAATCGATAAATTCACTTTTACTATCAATTGTAGAATAAGCATTAAGCTTTCTGTTCCAACTTCTTACACTAGTTAATCTAAACACTACTAATAATACATAGCGAATGATATTCTTAATACCCGCTTCTTTGTTTCTTATACCATACAAAGTATATACAGAAAGTCGGCGATACATATCTAATTTAGTAACTTCTTTGTTTATATCTTTGTAATTATCAAAAGGAAATACATCCACACAGATCCCTAATTCTATATCATTTTGTATATAATTGTTCTCATAGACAGTTCTACTATCATATACTCTATAAAACGGATAAGGATATCTAGAATCATTTTCCCATGAAACAACTTTATAAACACTATCATTATCCTCTAATATTGCTTGGTATAAACTATCATACTCATCTCTCTTTAATGCAATATCAACATCGTCGTCCCAAGGAATAAACCCTTTGTGTCTTACCGCACCTAGTAAACTTCCATAAGCTAAAGAGTAATTGATCCCTTTTTTTTGACAGATATTATGAATATAGTCCATAACACCTAATTCTATCTCTTTAATCTCATTTGCATCTAATTTTTTAAAATTATCTCTGTCAGTACTTACTATAGAGTAATTATATCCTGCCATTAAGAATAGAATAATACCTAATAATGAAATACCATAAAATGTAGAACTTAAGAATAAATTAGATACTAAAATTACCACCAATATCATAATCATCGATAATAAATCTTTATTAACTAAATCTTCTTTTTTATCTTTAATTAGTCGTTTTACCATTGACATAAAGAATGATAAAACAAAGATTCCCATCGAGATAAATCCTGCAATTCCATTATAAAATAAAATTTCTAAATATCCATTATGAGTAAGATAGTGTTCTCTTATTATATATTCATCTGGATTAGTCTTTTTACCTATTTCATACCAGTTCCCACCTGAGTAACCAAAAATAGGTTTTTTAGGTACGAAAGATGCTGTAGATTTCCAAATTGCGAACCTATTATTAGAAATATTCTCTTCGCTTGTATCAGTTCTTTCTAAAGAAAGATTGTTATCTTTATTTTCTAACTTTTTATTTTGAGCTTCTAACCTTTCTTTATTGTATTTTAAATACTGTTCACTAGTGAAATTAACAGCTTTATAACTGAATAATACAACTACAATTGCCATAACTACTTTTAACAGCGATTTAGTATTTCCTTTTTGATAAAACATCACTATCGAATAAATAACTGATGCTAAGAACATACAGATAAATGCTGTTCTTGAACCAGATAAGACAATATAAATAAAATTCAATGCAATAGTTGATGAAACTAAATATCTATAATTCTTCTTGAAACCACATATTTTTGACACTAAAGATATAATTACAATTAAAGAAACTAATGATAAAAAGTTTGGACTTGCTAAAATACCAAATAATCTAGACTCTACAAATCCTTGTCTAATATACAGTCCTTTGTAGTCATGTACTCTGTAACCTTTCAATAATACAAATTGAATTAATGAAACTAATACTCCAAAAGTATTAAGTACAGTAACCGTATAGAAAAAGTAATTATATAATTTTTTACCCTCTTCTCTAGTAACCCCTGTAAATATAGGGAATACTGTTAAGAAATAAATATAAAATATTAACGTGTTTTTAATATTTGTAGAATACCCATACGATATCACTAGAATGCTAGTAATTATATTAAAAGCAAAAAACAGTAATAAATATTCTATTGTTTTTATTTTTAAATAAACTTTTTTTATGAATAAATTATACGTCGCTAAAAGAATTCCAAATAATGTCATTCCTCCCGCAACAATTTTATTTGCTGATATAAATTGTAATGGTACTATTAAACCGCACATACAATAAACAGCAACTATTAAAATAAATGCCAGATTTATTTTAAAATAATTTTTTTCTATTAGTTTTAACATACTCTAATTAATATCCTCTCTTCTCTATTATTTTTCTATATAGATTTCTATTCAATAATAAGGCTACGAATCCAATTTTTCTACCTTTTGTAAATAATGAATCTTTTAGTATATCCCTACTATGATTTTTCAAATACGATATTAACTTGTTTTCTAATTTTTTATCATTGTATTCCTTATCTAACAATAATCTATCCAACACATAGAAATATGCCCAATTCATTCTCATCTGAGCTACATCTTTTAATTCTGGATACTTTTCTAAAATAATCTTTCTATTTTGTTCGTAAGCTTCTATTACATTTAAAAACTTAGTTGAAAATTTCTGAGTAGTAATACTATTTTCTCTATGAACATAGTAGTATTTTTTTTCATTTGTCGCTACCACTACATTGCATTTATCAAGAAGTTTTATCATAATAAATGCATCTTCAGCAATTTTCCCAATTTCAAATTTCAAATCTGAAAATAAACTCTTTTTATATAATTTATTAACAGCAGTTACTGACAATATCTTCGCTTCCATAACCATTTTAATGGCATCTTTAGAACTTAATTCCCATATTTTCTTATCAGCAACTTGCGCCTCAGGAACATTATTATAAACATCGTAGTGCCCACACATAGATAAATCAGCGTTTGCATCTTTTAGATTCTTCATCAATACTTCATACATATCTTCATCTATGTAATCATCACTATCTATAAAACCGATTAAATCAGATTTTGCTTCATCTATACCCACATTCCTCGCGTCTGATAAACCGCCATTTTTCTTATGAATAACCCTTATCCTATCATCTTTCTTAGCAAGTTCATCACAAAGTTGTCCACTGTTATCAGTAGAGCCGTCATTAACTAAGATAATTTCTAAGTTTTTATATGTTTGATTGATTATTGAGTCAACACAGCGCTCTAAATATTGTTCCACATTGTATACCGGTACTATTACACTAATTTTTTCGTCCATAATATTCCCCTTTATACTTAAGATAACTATTTTCCATATCCGCTATTACCGAATCATGATGTGGAACTTGTTTTTCTTTCGGTGGCGGTGTCATATAATCACCAAATGCTGTTTTTAGATAAATATCATACCCCACAGGTATTGGCATTTTAGTATTCTCAAAATCTATAAAGATATTATCTTCAAATGCTTCAATCGGATACTTTTTCTTCATATATCCAGGACCTGTACAAAGTTCTGTTATTCCATCACTTTCCTCAAGCGTATATTTAGTCATTTCTTTTTCTGCTTTTTTCCAGATTTTATAACGTAATTTTCCAGGTGTTAAACCTAAAAGAAGTGTACTACCCCATTTCATAATTGCACCGTGTTTTTCTGGGATAGTTTGAGCACAGAATAGTGAATAAATCAATGCCCAACAAACTTGTTTTTTTCTATCCGCTTCATTTTTAGGATAATAATCCAAAGGAATAACATCTAACGCTAAACCATGTGGCATATCTAAATCTTGCTGATATGGTTTTATACATGTTGTTTCTCTATCACGAATTGTAATAAATAAATTTCTATCGACGAAGTTACTATCACTTTTTGATAAGAAATATTGTTCTTTGGCATACTTTCTCCAAAGTTCTGGAAGTTTCTCATAATCTTTTCTAGGCATGAAAAAATCTAAATCATCATCCCAAGGGATAAATCCTTTATTTCTTAGTCCTCCGATAGCTCCACCACCACAAAGATAACAAAGTAAGTCATGTTCACGACAAAATTCTACAAAATATTCAGCCATCTCTAAGCTTTTATTTTGTATTTCCTTTAAACTACTCACCTACTACCTCCTCAACAATTTCCTTGAAGTTTTCAATAATAACAGCTACATCTTCATCACTAAGTCTAGTATGTAGAGGTAATGTTATTTCTTTCACATAGTAATTATATGCGTTAGGATAGTTTTCAATGTCAAATCCTAAGTTTTTATATGCAGTTAATAATGGTAATGGTTTATAGTGGACATTACAGCTGATTCCACGCTCTGCCATCTTAACAATTATTTCACCACGTTGTTCAAATGTAGCACCTTCAACATGAGTTATATACAGGTGTCCACAAGATTTATAATCTTCTGAACTGTGACTTAGAGCTGTAATTCTTGTCCCTTCGAATCCTTTGTTGTACTGATCAATAATATTCTCACGACGCTCTAAAAGTTTAGGATAACGATCTAGTTGAACTAGTCCAATAGATGCTGCGATATCAGTTAAGTTGCATTTATATCCAGGAATAACAATATCATATTCCCAAGACCCTGCTTTCGTTTTAGCTAGAGCATCTTTTGTTTGACCGTGAAGAGAATATATTTGGTATTCTCTATATAACTCTTCATTATCAAAGTTTTCATTTTCTTTCCATGTTACACTTCCACCTTCGGCAGTAGTGAAGTTTTTCACAGCGTGGAAAGAGAATGTAGTAAAGTCAGCCACAGTCCCTATTTTCTTACCTTTATAAGTACTTCCTAAAGCATGCGCCCCATCAGCTACAACAGCTACTCTACCAAGTTTTTCTTGATATTCACTATTAGCTTTGAATAAGTGTTTCTTACTTTCAACAACTTCAAAAATCCTGTCATAATCACATGGAATCCCCGCTAAATCAACAGGAATAACAGCTTTAGTATTCTCAGTAATAGCATCAGCTAAAGCATTATAGTTCATCTCATGGCTATCTTCAGCAATATCAACGATAACAGCCTTCGCACCAACATGGTAAATCACACTACAAGAAGCAGTATAGGTCATCGCAGGAACGATAACTTCATCACCTTCACCAATACCTAGAACACGTAATGTTAATTCTAGCGCTGCAGTTGCAGAATTAAGACAAACAGTTTTCGGTGTGTTAGTAAATTCCGATAATCTTCTTTCTAATTCTTTTGTCTTCGGTCCTGTTGTAATCCAACCTGATTTCAAAGTATCTATTACTTCATTAATTTCTTCTTCACTAATATCTGGTGGCGAAAATGGTATATTATATTTTTTCATCTCAAACTCCTAATTATTTGTTTCTACTCTTATCAATAAAAAAACACAAGAGACTAATATTGTGGAAGGCCTCTTGTGTTTTTTGATCGAATTATCTAGATATTATTATACAATATTTCCTATAGTTAATCAATCAAAATACACTTTAGAAATTTCATCTACTCTATAGTAAACAGCAATCCATATTTTATTAACTATAATTTTTATTATATGACTACAATATAAGATAATCCACCAACTCATAAGCCTCAGTTAATTTTAATATCATTTAATAATATGATATAATTAAATTACTATCAACTAAATACACTACTGTGAAAGGAGTGTAAAATATGATCGAATTACTTCAATTAATAGTTATCTTTTTAATTCTTCGCGAATTAAATAAAGAATAATTTCATTGGAGTTTCGTTACTTACATTCGTTTAGTGTTGATAGTAGGCTGCAATGTGGAAGTTGCAGCTTTTCTATTTAACAACCGCTATAGCTGTTCTTATCATTATTTTAATATCATTTATAACACTGAATTCTTCAATATACTTTAAGTTATATTTCATCTTATCTGGAAGAATTTCCTCCACATAGATTTCATCTACACTTCTTCCGCTTCCTTTGAATTTCTCAATAACTTCGTCTTCATCTTTATATTCGATACTCGCTGGAGAAGTTATTCCTGCAGGAAGAAGTAATGTCGCATTCATTTCATCAGTGTACTTATCTACATATTTAGCAACTTCAGGTCTTACTCCAACAAAACTCATATCGCCTATAAGTACGTTAATAAGTTGTGGAAGTTCGTCAAGGCGAAGTTTGCGAAGCTTATGTCCTACCTTGCTAATACGAGGATCGTTTTGCTGAGTAACAGCTGCCCCAAGCTTATCCGCATCCTTAACCATAGTTCTAAACTTAAAGATTCTAAACGTTCTGCCATATGTAGTTATGCGCTCTTGCCTGTAAAACACGGGACCTTCACTATCAAGTTTTATCCAGATAGCTATTCCTAAAATTATCGGTGATAAAGGAATAAGCAAAATTAATGCCAGCACCTTATCAAAAAGTAATTTCAGAAATAACGATATCTTCTTCTTTTCTATCGAAGCTCTATACTTTTTTACCGCTTCTGTTTCAAATCTATTATCAATGTTCATCTTTCACCTTACTTATTTAACTGAATATTTATAAACAGTTTTTCAAATTTATTCCATCTTTTTATTATAACATATTTCTAGATATAACAGAAGAAAACCCAGTAAAAAAGACAACCAAATTAGGTTGTCTTAAATGATTTTCCAATAAGAAACGGAAAACTTTTATTAACTATACGTGCTATTAATTCACACAATATTATAGCTAATAGTAGTTCCACAATAGTAATAACATAGTTACTAAAGAATATTCCTGTATATTTACTAGATAATTGCTCCATAATTATATCGAGAATAAATAATACTATTGGAGAATGGTATGCATAGTAAATTAGAGTGTTCCCACCGATTTTTTCTAATACATATAAATTAGGTATATTTACAAAAAATATTAAACTTGCCCATATACCAAAGAAAGCAGCAACAAAATACAAGAAAGTTGAATTAATCTGTTGATAATATAAATCTACTCTTGTATTATATACACCACACACTAAACTAACTGCTAATACTGGTATAAAATATAATTTCTTGAAATAGTTCTGTATGTTAGCTAGATTCTTTCTCAATATATAACCAGATAAAATAAAGATTGATGCATACGGTACAAGATCAAAACTCCAGATTAGCCAAAACTCCATCGCGTATAATTTCTTTCCTAAACTACCACATAGTATAAGAACAATAAATACAATCAAATATTTATACCATGTATCACTATATTTTATCGCAAAATAACAAACTAGCTCTGCTAAAAAAAGTACATTTAAAAACCATAGTTGATAATATATGTGCATTCTATCAGCTAAAATTAATGCTTTTATAAAATATAAAATATCTATCTTTAATATCAACTGTGGTTGTAAAATAACTGATTTGATAAAAAATATAGAAATATTCATTAGAAAACATGGTATAACTATCGCCTTAAATTTCTTCGAAAAAAATTGAACGATAGAATCATACTTTTCAACATTTAAAGTCATCCCTGATAAAAAGAAGAATAAAGGTATATGGAAAATATACAATAATAATTTTACTTTAGCAGGAGTGTATCCCATATGTCCCGCAATTACTAATATTATACAGAACGCCTTCAACATATCTATATATTTAATTCTCTTATTACTCACTACTTATCACTCCTTAATAAATATACATTAATATCATTTGTAATATTACTATCTTTTACAAAATACACTTCTCTACCATAATTCTCTTTAAATAAACTTTTTATTTTATCAAAAATACTAGAATCACTAGATAAAATAAATTTAATATTATTACTATTAATAGCACTAGAAAGTATATTATTCGTATCTTCCACTCCAAATCCTTTTAGTTTATTATGATATTCAGGTGAGAATGTTTGCCAAGTCCCAAAAGTTATCATATTATTCGTTAACTTATTTTTATCAACAAAAACTTTACTTAAATTTGGTTGAGAACTAACTAAGTTTCCATATCCTGAAATAATATATAAATTATCTTTATTATTAACTAGTACATCATTATAATCCTTATTAAACTCGTAAGAGTTATAGTTAAACCAATATAATTCATTTTTCCCATAGCTACCTATAGAATACATTAATAATACACACAAAACTGTAAAAATAACATTTTCTAAACCACTTAATAGTTTATAGTTTCTTTTTATAAATAACGCGTTCCCATATACAATAAAAATAAATATAGACAGGATAATGATAGGTATATAAACTCTCTCTACTACTCTCTGTCTAACTATTAAAGCTGTTAACAGTGCTATAGGACTTAAAAATAACAAATACCCATAAAAGCTTTTAGATTTATAAAATATAAAGACAAGCATTACAAAAAATGTAAATAACTTATAAAACTCATTAGAAAAATACTCAAGAATAATCTTTTTAATCGATATATTATATTTTTCTGGTACTAACCTTACTTTATCAAGATTGTCTAACAATTCATTGCTAAAGACCCTTTTTTCCGAGAAAATCCAAGAATTATGACTTGCTAATGTATTTTCAGTAATACCCATATTATCTAGACTCTCTTTTTTTGCAGAATAATCAATGGCTGGATAATCCCTTATTAAAGTACTTTTTTCATTCCATTGTATATAAGATTTCTCAACATCATTACTTTGTATGAATAACCAATTCGTTAGGATTACAATAAAAATTACACCAATTAGTATACCGATTTGTTTTACCTTTTTATTATTTATTAATTCAAATATAATTACAGCTAGACATAATACCAAGAGGCTAGATATAATTTGAACTCTTAGAGAAATCCCAATAAATATAAGTATAGTTGAAACAACAATATTATTTTCTTTATACAATAAAAATATTCCAGATATAGCTAACAAGTAAGCAACCATAGAATATGTAAAATATTTCAACAAAGCAAATTCTATAACTAAAACAATTATCCATAATACTATTTTATATTTTTTATCTCTAAGCAGATAAAGTAAACATGAGAAACTTATACTATACGCTAATACTAAGAATACAAAAAATATATTAATACTAGGAAATATACTTTGTAATATTGTTAGTAACTTTGTTAATATTATCCCCAAATATGGAAGTAATACATATTCTTTATTTAATATGGAATAATTAATTGTAACATCATCAACAGCGTGATAAATATAGCCATATAAATATCTATAAAAAACTACTATTAATAATGTAATAACAAACGAAATCATTAGAGATACCGCCTTTTTCATCACTTACTTTACCTCCTTTCGCCTTAGATATCGTATTTAAATTTAATGTCACTAGTATAATACTATAATTAAGTATTTATTTCAACTTCAACTAGCAACCACAAAAAGCTTTAGCTCATCTAACCAGTGAACTAAAGCTCTTATTGTTATATTAATTCTTTTTATAATATCTTTCTGATTCTAAATAAATCACAGTTTATAACCTATTTACCCGGAATCCACGCTCCGTCATTTCCTACGTAGTAACGACCGTTGTCTACTCTGCTGTTTGTTACCATTCTTCCGTCTGATCCTAGCCAGTAATTTCCTGCCCATGCATTTCTTACTGCTGAATTATTTTTATAGAAATACCAAGATCCGCCTTCTTTTTGCCATCCTGATTTATTTCCGTAGCCTTTTATCCATGCTCCGTCATTTCCTACGTAGTAACGGTTGTTATCTACCCAGCTGTTTGTTACCATTCTTCCGTCTGATCCTAGCCAGTAGTTTCCTGCCCACGCATTTCTTACTGCTGAATTATTTTTATAGTAGTACCAAAATCCGCCTTCTTTTTGCCATCCTGATTTATTTCCGTAACCTTTTATCCACGCTCCATCATTTCCTACGTAGTAACGGTTGTTATCTACCCAGCTATTTGTCACCATTCTTCCATCTGATCCTAGCCAATAGTTTCCTGCCCATGCGTTTCTTACTGCTGAATTGTTTTTATAATAGTACCAAGATCCGCCTTCTTTTTGCCATCCTGATTTATTTCCGTAGCCTTTTATCCATGCTCCGTCATTTCCTACGTAGTAACGGTTGTTATCTACCCAGCTGTTTGTTACCATTCTTCCGTCTGATCCTAGCCAGTAGTTTCCTGCCCATGCGTTTCTTACTGCTGATCCATTTTTATAGTAGTACCATGCATCACCGCTTTTTACCCAACCATTTTGAGCATGTTGAGCGTGTTGAGCACGTGGTTTATATTGTCCATTTGATTTACTGATTTCACATGCTATTCCATCACCATCTCTATCTAGATGTCTTGAATAACCATCTTCTCCTACTCGAATATCTCCATACCCTTGGTTCCACGCTTCTTTACAACTATGGAATGTAACTGCTTGTGCCTGTGGACTTGCTACTTCTCCTATACCTGCTACTAATGACGCAACCGCCACAATACTTAATAATCTTCTTTTTTTGTTCATTAATACTCTCTCCTTTATTTTATTATACTGATATAATACTATATATTGTATCCATTTTCAAATATAATCATAAAGGAAATCTCAAGTAATTAATATGTATTTTTTAAAACCTAGGTTGTCTATATAACAAAACTCGAATCTAGCTTATTCCAGACTCGAGTTTTATTGTTATTTAGTTTACATATTCAAAGGGAAATAGGACTTTTCCATTCATAATTAACCAAGCACCTTTTGACCTTCTCTACTTTATATTAAAGTTTTTCAGTACAATACTAAATGTAGTTAAATTATGCAGTAATGCTAGTAAGTTAGATGGTAATACGTTTATTAACCCTAAGAATATTAATAAACTATTGATCGATACCGTACTCTTAACATTATTACTCATCTGCGCACGTAGTGTTTTAGAAACATCTGATAATAGTAATAATGAGCTAAGTGAATCTGATTTTAGAACGACATCACTGATTTGTTTCGAAAGATCAGCACTTTCACTCATAACGATACTTACATCACTTTCTGATAATGCTGCTGAATCGTTTAGACCGTCACCTATCATTAGAACTCGACGTCCTTTTTCTTTTTCACTCTTAATGTACTCAAATTTTGTAACTGGAGTCATACTTGTATGTACTTCATCAAAAGTTACATCATTTAAGATTTTTTTAGTCCTTACTTCGTTATCCCCTGTTAATAAGACAACTTTTTTACCATTATTTCTAAGTTCAGTTAATACCTCATTCGCTTCATCTCTTAGTGGTATATCTACACAGAAAATCGAAATTAATTGTCCTTTATACCCTAAGAATAATAGATTATACTGTTCTTGTTTTTCAGCAATTAGTTGTTTTTGTTCGTCTGTAACAACTACATTTTCATCTTTTAGTAATTGTCTACTTCCGATAACAACTTTTTCTCCATCAATATGAGAAACTATACCTTTTGATGCGATGTGATATAACTCTGTATGCATTTCTTCATGCTCAATTCCATCTTCTTCAGCCTTACTCACAACGGCACTAGCAATCGGATGATAGATATGTTCTTCTAAACACGCTCCAATTTTTAGTACTTCTTCATAAGAATATCCATAAAATGGTAGCACTTCTTGAATATATGGTTTAGATACCGTTATTGTTCCTGTTTTATCAAAAACAAATGTATCGATATCCTCATATTTATCAAGAGTTACAGAGTTCTTAACTACGATTTTCTTATCAATTAAGTTTTTAATAGTAGTTAGATACGCCACCGGTGTTGATAGTTTCAATGCACATGAATAATCAACTAATAGGAACGAAATTGCCTTAGCAAATGATCTAGTAAATAAATACGTAAGTCCCATCGCTAAGAAATTGTATTTTACAATGCTATCCGCTAGTTTTATATATTTGTAGTGGTACGCATCTTCTCTACTTTCAGAATCTTTCATCAATTGGATAAGATGATGAATACGACCATTAACCTGTGGATTTTCAACTTTAATCTTAACTTCACCGTTAACAACTATCGTATTAGAATAAACTTTATCTCCGATATTTTTGACAATCGGGAAACTTTCTCCTGTTAATGAACTTTCATCAACACTAGCGCCCTCTGTCATCACGATACCATCAAATAAAATTTCATTTCCTTCTGAAACTAGAATTACATCATCTTTTCTAACTTCTGAACAAGTTACTTTTCTATTTCCTTCTTCTTCAACAATCCAGACTTCTTTATCCATAGAAGTTAAACTTTGTTCAAGAACTTTTACAGATTTTTTCTCAGACCAATTGTTAAGTGACTCCCCTAGTTCTAAAATAAACATAATAGAACTTGCTGTATCTCTCGCACCTGTCGCTAATGATACAAGAATCGCCGCAGAATCGAGTGTTTCCATAGTAACTTGCTTACGTGCTAGTAGTTTTAATGTGTCTTTCAAATATCCTGAAGCTTTCCACCATGTATGAATCGCTCTTAGTGGAAGTGGTACGAATAATTTCGACATCGCACGCCAAAACAGAGCATCCATTATTATTGAATAAGGACTTTCCTCAGCTTTAGCTACCGGATTCTCATAACAATTTTTTACTTTTTCTTTATCAACTAGTTTAAAGAATTCTTGTAAACAACTGCTGCGATTTTCTTTAAAAATAACAACAAAAGTGTACTCATCTTGATAAAAGTCCACTTTTTGTATATTTTCGATTTTGGCTGCTTGTTTTTTAAAATATACTTTTACATCTGGTGTTAAGCGAAAATCAGCTCTAACCCTCGCTCGGGCACTTGACAGATGCAGTATTTTAAAATCCATCTTATTTTGCCTCTAATTCTTGAAGATTGCTTTCTCTTTTTTCTTTTTCATATAAATCTTTAGCATCTGCCACTACATCATCAGCATGTTGCTTGATATTTGATACAGTTCCTTCTACGCCATCTTTTGCTTTATATAATTTTGATAAAACAACTGAATAACCTTTCTTAGCATCTTTACTTGCTAAAAGTTTAAGACCGAAAGTCCCGAATGCTACTCCTCCTGCAAATACCCCTGGTGTTTTAAGCGCTGCTTTCGCAACTTTTAACGCTTTAATTGACATATTCAATTCCTCCTTATAAATACATTATTATAATTCAATTATATCACTTTGCTAATTATATGTAAATCTAAAGATATCAAGCTTTCATCTGTTATTTTTAATATTTTATCAATGTTTCGACTCTGAAATATTTTTATTTTTTCTTAAACTTGTATAGTCAAAAAAATAATATTTCATTTTCTTACCGATAACTTTACAACCCTTGTTTTTACAGTATTTAGGTAGATATTTATTTTTTTCTTTAGGAAAAATTAACTCTAAAATTATATGTTTTCTAACATTCCCTCACGCAACTTAACTCACCATGGTAATTTTTCTTCTCTATACTGTAGTAAACATAGTTGTTTATCAATATAAAACATATAATTATTATTTATATTTTCTATCTTTTTTCAACATTAAAAATTCAGTTCTCTCACTACATATTTGTGTTAGAAATGTTTTTAATCAATCGATAGACTATTTATGTTATAATAACTATGTTAAAGAATGAGGATAATTCGGCAAATCGATTTCTCCGAAATCGCAATTTTCGAGCCATCCTCTTTAAGATTAGAAAATTAGACTAAACCTATAAATAAGGAGAAACTTATGATTTATATTATTGGACTTGGACCGAATGACAGTTCAAACATTAAAGAAAATATTAAACAACTTTTGCTAAATAACACTAATGCTATGGTTATTGCGCGTACTAAAGAGCATCCTACGATTTCTTTCTTAGAAGAAAACAACATCAAATTTGAAACTTGCGATAGATTTTATACAGAAAGCGAAAATTTCGAAAATACTTATAACGGTATAGCGAATTACATTCTTGAAGTCGCTGAAAATAATGATGTGATGTATCTTGTTCCTGGACATCCGATGGTTGCCGAGCTAACTACTCAACTTCTAATAAATAGCGGAAAAGATGTTAAAATTGTTGGTGGAGAAAGCTTTTTAGATTCTTGCTTCAATGCTGCACAATTTGATCCTGTAGAAGGATTTTCTCTTGTAGATGCTACTGCATTAGAAACATTAAGACAGGTTAATCCTCTGCAACATCTACTTATTACACAATGCTATGACGATTTGACTGCGGCGAATGTATCAGACGAGCTTATGTCTTTCTATCCTTACGACCATGAAGTTAAAGTTATCGAGCAAGCTGGTGCTGACGATGAGAAAATTTACACAGCACCTCTACATGAACTTTCTGCTGCGGTTGGTGAAGAAGTGAATAACCTACGTGCTTTATATATCGCACCATTAAAAAATGGTCTTAGCTTTAATATTAAAGATTACACTAAAGATTTCGATGAAAATGATGACACTACAGAAACTGATTTAGTGGAAAAATTAGAAAAACTTGTCTCAAATCTTAAAGCTAACCTTGATAGAGAAGAAGACTATACAAGTGATAATTCGAAACTGCTAGCTGAAATTATCAATACGTCACTTGACTTTACAATCGCTAGCGATAACTACTACGAACTTAATGACATTCTTTCTGAAATGACAGTAGACAGACAAAAATAATTTTATAATAAGGACATTAATATGGATAAGGTATTAGCTTTTAGCAAAAAATTATTAAAAGAAGTTATAGATAAAAATTCAATCGTTGTTGACGCTACTGCTGGAAATGGAAATGATACGCTGTTTCTAGCGAAAACTTCAGCGAAAAAAGTTTATGCATTCGACATCCAACAATTGGCAATTGAAAATACTACAACCCTTATTAAAGAAGCAGAACTAGCTGATAAATGTGAGATTGTTCTTGATTCTCACTTTGAATTCGATAAATATATAAATGAGAAAATTCGTGCTATTGTCTTTAATCTAGGATATCTACCAAATGCTGATCATGAGATTACAACACTAGCTGAGACGACACTTGCGACTATTAAGAAATTTTTACTACATCTAGAAGTTGGTGGCAGAATCGTCATCGTTGTCTACTGGGGGCATGAGAATGGTAAGGTAGAAAAAGAAGCATTGTTAACCGAACTTCAAAACCTTGATCAAAAAGAAGCTGAAGTGCTAATTTATCAATTCATAAACCAGAAAAACAATGCGCCATTTATTATTGCAATTGAAAAAAGAAAGGAAATCTCATGCGAGAAATAGAAATAGAATTTAAAAACTTACTGACAGAAAATCAATATGATGCATTATATGAGAAATACAACCTAAGTAATTCTGAAGAAATAATTAACAAAAATTTCTACTATGATGATGCAGATGAAAGTTTTAAGAACATTGGAGCTGCACTAAGAATTCGATATACTAACAAAAAAACAGAGATGACTCTAAAAATAAAAGGTGAAACTCAAAATGTTGAAATAAACGTACCACTTGATAAAAGATATCCAAAAGAACCAACGGTACTACCAATTTTACCAAATGAGATTATCTCAGAACTAGAGCGAATGAACGTGAAAATTAAAACTCCGATGCTAATACAAAAAATAGAAACATTAAGACATGAAGTAACTTTAGAAGAAGGTTTGCTAGTTTTTGATAAAACAACATTTATCAACGATATTGTCGATTATGAACTAGAATTCGAGACTAAAGATTACGAAACAGGACTAGCTGCATTTGAGAAACTATTAGAAGAAAATAATATAGATAAAAATCCAGCAAAACCAAAAATAGCTAGAGCTGTTGAATATTCAAAACGATAAACTAAATAAATAATTAATAGAATCAATCATAATTTAAGTTATGATCAAAGCACTATGAATATTTCTATATTACTAAGCTATTAAATTAAAGAATTATAAAATTAAATATAACCTCCCTTACGAAAATTATTCGAAATAATATCTTTTAAATAAATTCATACGGAAGGTTTTTATTATAACTTATTTTGGGAGTGAGGAGGGGGGGACTTACACCTTGATTTCAAAATGGAAATTTTGACCATTTTTTCCATTTTGAATTAAATTTTTGACCTCAAAATGGAAATTTTGACTGTTTTTTCCATTTTGAATTACTTTTCTGGTCTCAAAATGGAAATTTTGACTGTTTTTTCCATTTTGAATTACTTTTCTGGTCTCAAAATGGAAATTTTGACTGTTTTTTCCATTTTGAATATGTTATAATTATTAAAAATATATTAAAGTAGGTGATTTATATGAATAAGTATTATCCTCTAGAGAAATTATTTCATATGAATTTAGATATAGAAAATGAATATAACAATAGAATCCATTCTCCTTCTAGTTCTGTTACTTCGCTTAAAATCAATCCCTTTATTAAGGGGGTAAGAAAACTAGAAGAGTATCCATTATTTATATATAACTCTGCAGAATTGATCTTAATTTTAGAGAAAATTTACACAAATAGTGCTGAGATTACTGCGAAACAAAGTATGCTTCCAGAAGCTGCACAAGAAAAATTCTTTAATTTGTTGCTTATCAACGAACTTCAAAGCACTAATGAAATCGAAAGTATTCATAGTTCTAAAAAAGAGATTAGCGAAGCACTTTCTAAAAAAGATAGTACTTCTCCTAACTTTAAACGTTTTTCTGGTATGGCTTCACTATATTCTCACCTCAACAAAGAAGTCCAAATACTTGAACCTAAAGATTTCAGAAAAATTTATGATGTTCTCGTTGGGGATGAGGTTTCAACAGAAAATATTTTAGATGGAGAAGTTTTTAGAAAAGGAAGCGTAAGTGTCTATGCTGGGAATGATATCATTCACCACGGTTTAGCAACTGAAGATGATATCAACAACGGACTGGTTGATTTAATTAGGTTTATGAATTATGACAACTTACCAAAACTATATAAAATTTTTATTGGACACTATTATTTTGAATACATTCATCCATTTTATGATGGAAATGGTCGCGTAGGTAGATACTTACTCGCCAAATCTCTTACGAGTGTAGTAGATATATTTACGGCAATTACTCTTTCATACAGTATTAATAGAAATAAAAATAAATACTATAAGAGTTTTGAGAAAACATCACACCCTTTAAACAAAGGTGATATGACTCTATTTGTTAAAGAGAACTTAGAGCTTTTAGTTTCAGGTCAAGAACATATATTATCTTTCCTAACCGAAAATATCGAAAAAATGTTCACAGCAAGAAACTATATTAACGATAATATCGCTGACGATACACTTAAAAATATACTATTCTTACTTCTACAAAGTCATTTATTTAGTGCTAAAGATGCTTTAATAAGTCATACAGAAGTTTCTAATATTTTAGAAATTTCTACAAAAACTCTAAATAAATATTTAGAAGATAATGAAGACAAGATTACAGTAATTAAGAAGAAACCAAAAATATATACGCTTAGTGATGACTTTTTAGCTAAGATATTTGAATAACAAAAAAATCTGGGAAACAATGAATCACTTTAGATTCACTTCCCAGATTTTTTATTTTTATATGTACAAGTACACCTGCACTGATTTTTTGTTTTTGTATATACAACAATTCAGCCAACGAGTTATTGTTTAGTGTGTGTATATACATGATATCGAAGACAAGTTATTTTTCTTCCTACAAAAACCTCTAGTCTTTTTTAAACTTAACTCCGTTATTTTTTAACTTTTGGATAACTGTAGCACCTATGCCACCTAGCTTTTTCAGTTCTTTTTCTGTATAAGATTCAATAATTTCTTTATTATACAATTCAGCACCAATAAACTTGTTTAATTGTCTTTCCATGCCAGCGAAAATTGGATCTTCTTTCATGATTTCCTTGGAAATATTCAGACGACCTTCCACTATCAGAATTACTCTTTTTTCTATTTCTTCTTTATAGAATTTTTCTAACAATTCATAATGGTATTTACTAGTAAGGTAATCTTTAGCTATATTAGCTGCGAAATGCATTTCGAATACTTCGGGTTTTTGCAAATCTTTTTCATCTTGCAGAGTTCCCTCTATAAAGCTTTCAACTTTTTCAAAACCACCTTTAAAGATAATACCAGTGTATTTATTAAGTTCTTTAAGCTTCGTCATATAATAGTGAACTTCATCAAGTTTACCTTGATTTATACTAAAGATACTTAATAGTAATAATGTAGGTTCTGATTCTAAATAATCGAAACGTTTAATATGATTTCTCATCAAGTCATCTCTATTTAGGTGGACATAAACATGTGTAAGTTCATCTGTTACCTCTGAAAAATCAGACGGACTAGCTTTTAACAAAAGTTCATACAATTTCGCAGCTTCTTCGTACATACCTGCTTTAACATAATACCCTGCAAGTGCATCCGCTAATATCATCTCTTCGGTATCTTCATCACTTTCTGAATATAAAATATCCTCTCCAAGCTCAATAGCCATCTCTATACCACTATGATTTTCCTCATACAGTTCTCGTAAGGCATTAACCTTATTAAAAACACTCATATCACTATCGTCAATCGCATCGACAATATCACCAAGAGGTCCATCTACATCATACCCCCCTTCCACCATATTATAAATATGTTCAAAAACCTCGATAGCATCTTCTTTATTAGAAAAATTCTTCCCTTCAGTTTCTATAAACTCTTTAAGTAATAATTCAAATTTTTTATCACGTTTTACCATAAGTCATCCTCCATTAGCTCCATCTGGATATCAAACTCACTATCATCAGCAAACATTACACCATTCATATGTAAGTTTCTGATTGTTCCCTTACCTAAACCTTTTATTTTTAAAAACTCAGCCTTAGTAATCTCTAAGAAGTCTTCTTTTGTTAGCAAGAAGTTCTCATGCATAATTTTTAGTTTAGTATCTCGAATAGCCATAAACGATCTATCTCGTTTCATATCAGCAACTGTTATTTCCTTACGATTCGCATATTTATCCAAATCATCACCAATAACATATTCACTTTCCCTAACATGTATAAGGAAGTCAAAATAATATTCTTTACTTAAAAAATAATCAAACTTCATAACGATATTAAGAGCTTCTAAATACTTACAATCATCATCCGTACTAAACTTGATTAACTTAGGATTAGTTATTCTATCTAAAACATCAGAAATATATTTATTAACTTTAATCAATTTGTTGAAAAATGCAACAGCCTCTTTCTCTTCTCCCTGCATCAAATGGTAAAAAACTTTTGACAATAAAATGACCTCATCATCATTTTTACCGTGTTTATTCGCAAGTTTATAGTAACGATTAATCTCTGTAAAATCATTTAATATAAGACTCGCTACTACAAAATTGTGATACATCGGCATCATAACTTCATTATCCATATCTAAAATGAAATAAAACGGCTTATAAGCATTCTGAACCTTATTGTATAACTTATTACCTAAATAAAATTCCGCAAGATGATGACAGACTCTCAGATATAGATAATTAATCGGGAATAGCTTACCATCAACAAAGCCTTCTTCAAAATTGTAAGCTTCATCTCTTAGTCGTATTAATCTTAATTCTGTTTCATATTCCGTACAATCTTTACTAACTATTTCCCAGGCCCTAGCATCCACATTATACTTAGATAAATCTATAGCCTTTTTTACATTAGATGCATATTTAGGATCTTCAAAATTCTCGATAAATTCCAAAAAAAGTTTCATCGATTCATTAAAATCAGACTCAATCTTTTTAGAAGAGAACTGTATTTCACCATAACCTTGATTAAGATTAAAATCTCTATACTTACTACTTCTTATTCCTGTATATCCTTTTTTATCAACAGGAAATTTTATTATTTTTTTATTATTCATTACTTCTCCCCCTTTTATTTTCTAGTAAATCTATAAAATTTACAGCGATTTTTACAATCGGCTTATATGTTAAAATTTTTATAAAATTCATTACCCTTCAACTTTATTCTACATCAAAATACAATATAATACAAACTTAAAACTACCAAATAATCATGTACTCAGAATATAAAAAATTTAAAATAATTAACATAAATTAAAAATTTTATCCAGTGATTAACATATAAAAAAAGCAACTGAATCTCCTTTCAGTTGCTTTTCGTGTTGGAATTTGATAAACATCATTCACTTCTTATAGTCTATCCTATATTTTAGCTATTTACCCAGCGTAAAACATCTTCACTTATGTCTAATATAAATTGATACCTTGCCCGAAAGGGAGGTGGTTACATGTACGATATAATCGTCCAAATTCTTGTTAATTATTATCAGAAATACTAATCCTAATATATAATATTATCCTCTTAATTTATATCAACTTACTTTTAGACACAGCTCATAAATTCCACTCTATACGTGATTTTCACCACTAATCTGATTAAAATCAAAATTAGGGCTTATATTAAAAAGTATTATTACTTCTTATTCACTTGTCTATACTTTATCATGCCTTTCTAAATCATGTCAAACAATTTCCATTTAAAATCACTATTCTTTTTTCTTGACAACCACCTTTTTTATTTTCTATTTACATAATCTTAAAAATATAATTTTCTTTATGATAATAAATAGAAAACCTTTTCCGATATAATTTTTGGTGCTATAATAAAGATAGGCTACTAGCTCCAAAAGGAGGTGATGAGATGAAGATAGACATTTCCCAAATCCTTGTGAATTTGTTATCAGGAGTTATACTTCTTTTAATAGAATACTATCTGCTAAAAGATAATCACAGGAAGAAGTAGCCATTTTAGCTCACGACGCACATACTTCACTTGTGTGTGAATATTAAATATTAATATAAAAAGCCAATTGAACTCACACTTCAATTGGCTTTCGTGATGAAATTTGATAGACATTTCCCATTCACTTTCCTATATTTTAACACATACCTTTTCTTATTGTCAATTATTTAGAAGAGCATCTGCTACACTCTATCCTCTCTTATTACTGTCCATTTTTAGCGTAATTAGCTTCTACTGCTTCCTTTTGCTCTTTCCACCAAAATTCATTTTCTTCATACCAGCGGATAGTATCAGCTAATCCTTGACGGAAGTTTGTAAACCGTGGCTTCCAACCTAGTTCATCTCGTAACTTAGATGCATCTATCGCATAACATAGGTCATGTCCCGCACGGTCATTTACATGTTCATATGCATTCTTGTCTTTACCCATTAATTCAAGAATTAACTCAATAACAGTTTTGTTATCCTCTTCTCCATCAGCTCCAATCAAGTAAGTTTCACCAATTCTACCTTTTGTTAAGATAGTCCAAACTGCTGATGAGTGATCTTCTACATGAATCCAGTCTCTAACATTCTTACCTTCACCATATAGTTTCGGTGTTTTTCCTGACAATACATTAGTAATTTGTCTTGGAATGAACTTCTCAATATGTTGATATGGTCCGTAGTTGTTTGAACAATTAGAAATAGTTGCCTTAAGCCCAAAAGAACGCACCCATGCTTTTACAAGTAAGTCTGAACCTGCTTTTGTTGACGAATATGGGCTTGATGGATTATAAGGTGTTTCAGCTGTAAACTTCTCTCCTACACCTTCGCCTTTCCCTGGTAAGTCTTCACGTAAAGGAAGATCTCCATAAACCTCATCTGTAGATACATGGTGATATCTAACATCATACTTACGACAAGCTTCGATTAAAGCATATGTTCCAATAATATTCGTATGTAAAAATGGATAAGGATCTTTTAGGGAGTTATCATTATGAGATTCAGCTGCATAGTTAACTACTGTATCAGTTTTGCTGACAAGTTTATCTACTAGTTCAGCATCCGCAATATCACCAACAACTAATTCAAATCTATCCTCTGGAAGTCCAGAAAGATTCTCTCTATTTCCCGCATAAGTCAATTTATCCAAGACAGTCACATGAATATCTGGATGATTATTTATAACATAATGTACAAAGTTAGAACCGATAAATCCAGCCCCACCTGTTACTATAATATTCTTCATTTTTTCTACCTTTTCAAAAATATTTAACACAAGATTACTGCTACTCAAGTCAACAATCTACTATTTCTACTTTATAAGAAAAGCCCCCACTGTAAAGTATAACACAGCAGGGACTAATATTCGATCTGTGAATTTAGTATAACATACCTTAAATAAAAATACAATAAAGCACCCTGTTTCCGATTAGAAAAATATTTCTAATTACACTTCGCTCACAGTCAATTAATTCGAAGGAATACCTTCTATTTCTCTTCCTATTTACATAATCTTAAAAATATAACTTTCTTTATGATTATAAAAAGGAAACCTTTTCCGAAATAATCTCTAGTGCTATAATAAAGGTAGGCTACTGCCCCAGAAGGGAGGTGTTGGCATGAATACTAGCATTTCGCAAATTCTTGTGAATCTATTATCCGGAGTAATTCTTCTAATAATAGAATATTATTTCCTAAAAGATAACAACGAGAAAAAGTAGCCGTTTTAGGACGCGACGCATACTCGTCACTTTGTATGTGAATATTAAATATTAATATAAAAAGCCAATTGAAGTAGAAGTTCAATTGGCTTTCGTGTTGGAATGTACTAGCATTTCACATTCACTTTCCTATATTCTACCATATACCTTTCCTTGTTGTCAATTAATTCGGAGAGTTCCTTTCCAAGTAGTAATATTATTATATAAAGAGATTAAATAAATTCCTTTAAACTATAAATTGCAATACTCACAGAAAGGAACTTATTCTTATGAGTATTCAAATATAGATTTTCAGAGTGACTCAAAAATTACAATTCTAATTATCTAGTCACTACCTCAAAATTCGTTAGACTTCTTAAAAACTCTTATAAAAAAATTCAGATATCAATAAACTACTGCGTCTTTGAGTTCTCGTTCAAATCTAGGTCTTTGGGAATACCCCTGAAAACATATTACAATTACTCTTCCCCGTACACAAAATCATTGCTCTTTTCAAACTCTTTGAATGTAGGAATGTTTTTATCTTTTTCTGAAATAATAGCTTTTGATAAATCAATCTGCCAGTCAATCCCAAGCTCTTTATCATCAAATATTATACCAGCGTCTGCTTCTGCATTATAATAATTATCACACTTATACATGAAGTTAACATTTGGCGTTAATGTCGCAAAACCATGAGCAAAGCCCCTAGGAACTAAAAGTTGTCTTCTATTATGTTCTGAAAGGATAAAACTTTCCCACTGACCGTATGTAGGACTTCCCTTTCTAAGATCTACTACTACATCTAAAACTTCACCAGTCACTACACGAATAAGCTTTGTTTGTGCAGCATTTCCCCTTTGGAAATGTAAACCACGAACGACACCAGCTTCAACTGATAATGAATGATTGTCTTGAACGAAATTAAAATCTATCCCTAATTTTTTATACTTTTCTTCAGAATAACTCTCCATAAAGAATCCACGTTCATCTTCAAAAACATCTGGTTCTATTATTTTTACATCTTTTAATTTTGTATCAAAAACCTGCATTCCAAACTGCTCCTATTCCATTTGTTTTACCCTACTTGTTATTTATATATAACTATTTCCCTATAAACAAACCCTATACAGCGTTTCTTACACTACTTACTACTTAAATAATTCCAACTTTTATAACATGTTGATTATCCTGTTTCAATATTTATTATCATTCCCTACATTATCATTTTTCTAAAAGTCAATTACTTAATAATGTTTTTTTACCATATATCTCAATAATGTTATAGAAAGCTCAGCAAGAAAATCTCCATATTTTTTCAACTCCCTAGTATGCTCCGTATCGAATAAAAATGCTGGACTTTGGAATACAGCATGCATACTCTTATTTCTCAAATAATACGTATAATTCATTAAAAATCTCAATGCATCAGTATCTTCAGCATTACCTCCAATTTTTTCATTGAACCTCTTGATTATTTTCTCATATTCGCTAGTTTCTTTAAATTTATATTTTTCTTTTTCCTTGTTCAGGTCATAATCTTTCTTATATTCAATAAATATATTATTAAAAATACGTAACAACTGAGTTAAAAAAGTGCTATCTTGTATTTTACTAATTTCAAAAATGTTTTCAAAAATACCTAATCTTTTTACTGCTTCAGAATCATTTTTACACATAAACGCTATTGCATTACCTGTATTTATTCCCTTTACAAGATTTTTTGACTCTAAAAAAATATTTTTAAAAATGCTATCAGGATTAGATTTATAGTCTGATTTCATTTCTTCAAAGACTTTTATATATGCATCTCTATCAGAAGTTATTTTCGTCATATAGTTATAAATAACATTAAATGCCTTCCATGTGTGTTCTAATTTATACTCCTCATAATTTAACCCTTCTAAAATATGCATCAAAGGTAAATAAACTGAATCATCCTCATAATCAAATAAACGATTTAACACCTCATCCTCTAGCGTAAACTCATTCATAACTTGAAACTTCTGAAAATACTCTTCAACCATATCTCCATTAAAACTAATGCTATTAATTGTCATACTCCCGAATTTAAAGTAATAAAATATTAATGAACTCACTACTTCTCTATATACTCTACTTTGGCGAGTATATAAAGTATTTTTCCCTTTTATTTTCTTACGTCTACTTACTAATATTTCTATTTTATCTTTTTGAAATATCATTTCATCTATAGATGTTCCCCCATTTGCCCTGTAATAAATATACTCCTTTTTTATTGTTCCTAAATCCCCATCTTTAATAGACCTATCCCCATGTGTTTCCATATTGATTTCTATTTTGCATTGCTTCATATTATTTTTCCTTTCTTATCTTAATCTTTTATGTTTCTAATTTTTTTATCAAAAACATATTGCATATAAATTTTCACATTCAATTTACCAATAAAACATAAATAATTTTTTATTAATTTAGCTTACATAACTTCATTATAACAAACCCTAGCTATATATACAATAAAATTATTTATTAGATTATACTATATTATTTTTCACGTTTTACCAACATAAAATTTTAGAATTTTATTTTATCAATCTTATAATAGGTAAGTTATTATATAATTGATAAATTTAAGTAACATTCTAGTGTTAAATAGTAACTCCCGATGTTATAATATAAGTGTATTTTTCATTTTTGCATAAAATGATACCGTGATTATCTATACTCATTAGCATATCATGTACAAACCATTTAATTCTGTTATCAGAAATAATAAAAGAAAAACTACTAACTAAAAAAGCAGGAGGGATTTTATGTATTTAAAAAGTTTATCAATAAAAAATTATAGAAAATATGGCAAAGACTTTCAGACTATTAACTTTGCTCATAGTAAATGGCCTGAAATATCGGATAATGAAGATCATGAAACTAAGATAAATAAAACAGAAGAGTATATATCAAAAAATTCATCACTTATTGTAGGTAAAAATAACTCTGGTAAAAGTACAATTATCAAATTATTAACTACATTACAAAATACCAAGGCAGGTAGTAGGAATGTTTTCAAGTATACGGACTTTAATTTAAAAATATTAGCAAATTGGTATAAAACTAATATTAGTAATAAATCTGAAGAAGAAATAAGAAGTATTGATAAATCTGAGTTTCCTAAACTAGAGTTTCAGTTGGTATTAGGAATTGATGATGGAAATGATTTAATTTCAAGTTTCGAAGATATATTAATTTTAAGTGGGATAAAAACAGTTAAAATACAAGAAGAACAAGAAACAGAGGAGATTTCTGAAGTGACTATCGATGTTAAGTACGAAGTTGCTGATGCTCAATCTTTCTCAGAAGAACTTGTTAACCTTAAGACTAGTTACTCAGAAAGAGAGAATCACCAAGATAAAGAATTTTTAAACTATAGCAAAGAGCTTCAATATAGACAATATTTAGCTTTATTTAGTAGCAATTACTTTGTTTTAAATTTTTATGCTAAAGGAAGGTATGAGCCATCTAAAGATTTCTCTCTAGCTCCGTTATTAAAAGTGGATACAATAGAAGCAAATACGGTTAAAAATGACAAGATCCTTTCCCAAGCTTACAATAAAATAGTTTCAACATATGTGAAAAATAATGATATGAAAGCAATTAATACTTTAGTTGATGATATTAATTATAAAGTAAAGGATATGGTTGATACCAATATAAAGAATATTCTTCAAGGCGCAGTATCTAGCATTGAATCAACTAAAAATTTAAAAATGAATTTGCATCCAGATGTGACTTTAGAGAAGATTTTTACAAATAGTATTATTTATGAGTACCAAGAGGGAAATAATAACATACCTGAAAGTCAGTTTGGTATGGGATATACAAACTTGATGGTTATTATTGCAAAGATTGTTGACTATATTGAACTATATAGCGAGAAAGATATCAACGGTTCAGTAAATATTCTCTGTATTGAAGAACCAGAGTCATTTATGCATCCTCAAATGCAAGAATTATTTATAAAGAATATTTCAAAAGCAATTGCTACTTTACTAGGTAAAAAACAGCAACTAGATACTTTTCAAATTATCATCACAACTCACTCAACACATATCTTAAACAGTAAGATTCAATCAGGAAACACTCTAAATAATATTAGTTATCTAGGTCGACTAGATGAAAATAATACTATACAGAACATCAGTGATACAGCAATAGTATCTAATGGAAATATTGATAAAAAAACCTATGAATATATAAAAAAATATTTAAGATTAGAGGCATCAGATCTTTTCTTTGCTGACGCAGTCATTTTAGTTGAGGGGATTTCGGAAGAAACATATTTAAGATATGAAATTGATACGCATCCCATTTTGAAAAATCATCATGTGAAAATTTATAGAATTGATGGCGCCCATTCTCATAAGTTTATTGAGTTATTAGAGTTACTAGGCCTTAAAACTATTATTTTTACAGATTTGGATTTAAAAAGAAAAAACAAAAATAAAAACGGTAAAATAATAAAAAAACTATCTACTAACATTAACGATTTGAGTTCTGAATACGATAACTCAACCGAGTGTCTAAGCACTAATAAAACTATACAATATTTTGTAAGAAAAGAAATAGATGATGAAAAAGCCAAATATACTAAAATTAACCCTAAATTAATTGAGAAACTTGTAAATAAGGAAGAATTACATATTGATTATAGTAATACTATCACTCTGTACTCTCAAGGTAAAATAAATGGATATTATGCTACTAGTTTTGAAGAAGCAATTATTTTAACAAATGCAGTAGATAAAGATAAACAAGAATATACACAATCCTTAATTAAGCTTCTAAAATATGTCCATCCAAATAAGGAGCGCTTTTCAAATATCAAAGAATGTTTCAAGATTGTTGAGGAATCTTACATATATCAAGTAGATTTGTCTAATGATAAAACAAAGTTTTCTACCGGAATAGTGTATTTATCAATAACAGATAAAGAGTTTAATCTCAAATTACCTAAGTATATTGAATCAGGCTTAAACTCGCTTTGTAATTATTTTAAGGAGTATGAATAATGTTATATACAATTAGTCCAGAAAACAAACAATTAGAATTAGATATCCAGCAAAACATTAGCACATGTCTGGATAACTTTGAAAGTTTTTGTTTTGATGCTGGTGCAGGAGCTGGAAAAACTTATGCACTTCAAAAATCAATTGAGCATGTTTTAAAAACAAACGAGAAAACTTTAAAACAAAATAATCAAAAAATCTTATGTATCACTTATACTAATGCTGCAAAAGATGAAATTCTTAAACGACTTGGGAAGAACTCTTCAGTAGTGGTTTCCACAATCCATGAGTTTCTTTGGGGATTTATCGCTATTCAGCAAGAATTACTAACCATAGAACATGAGAAAAAAATTAAAGAAACACTTAAGGAGCTCGAACAAAATATAAACGATAATCCTCTTTCTAGAAGTATTAATCTGATTGAGTTTAAAAATGCGATTATCGATGAAGAGTTTTTGAAAATTTTCTATAATACACCTAGTACTCCCGCAGAAAAATTTAAATCTATGATTAAAGAATACCGTGAATACTTTTCTCCCTATTTAAGTAATGTTAAAACGTTTAGAAGTTTAGTTAAGATTGTTATCAAGAAACACAAACTTGAAGAAACATTGAAACAAATTGATGATAAAAAATCTAAACAGGTTATCTATAATCCTATTCAAAATCGAGATAAACTTGAAAATTATATAATTAGCCACGATACATTGTTACTTTACTGTGAAAATATTATTACAAGTCAGAATATATTAAAAAAATTATTTTCAGATAGATATCCATATGTCTTAGTAGATGAGTATCAAGATACTGATAAAAAAGTTGTTAGTATTATTGATAGTATTAAAGAATATACAAGTTCAAAGAAAAAATTTATGGTAGGTTTCTTTGGGGATTCTTTACAGAATATTTATGAAACTGGAGTAGGGATTCTTCCCCAAAAAAATAAGTATCAAATTATTGAAAAAAATTTTAACCGCCGTTCTTCTTCACAAATAGTAGGCTTGATTGAAAAAATTAGAAATGATAATTTTGGTCAACAGTCTATATACACTAATTTTAGCAATGGATCTTATAATTTTTATATTGCAGAAGATAATTTTAACCTACCTAGTTTTCTACAAGAAAAAAATCTAACCAATAATACAGCCTGTCTTTTAATGAAGAATGACGATATTACAAAAGCAAGAGGATTTGATGAAATATTGACAGTTTTGAAAAAATCTCCCCGATTTAGTGGAAAAAACTATGAAAACATAACTAAAGAATTTTTACAGAAGAATTTACAGCATATGGGATGGTTTTTAAGAGATATTTTAACTTTCATAGACTTTATCCAAAAAATAAAAAATGATAATTCAACAGTTAGAGAGATTGTCCAATTTATAACTCCATATAAATCAGCACTAACGTTTGCAGAGATGCAGAAATTCATTAGTAGTTTAAGAAAAATTAACTTGTCAACACTGACAATCAATAAGTGTATTAAAAAAATTGTTAATATCAAAGGGTATATCTCAGGGGAAAAAATTTTAAGGAAAATATTCTCGATAGATGATACTGAAAAGGAAATATTAGCCAATATAAAGGATCGTGCACATGATTATTTCTACTATTCTCAAGATTCGGAAGACTCCAAAAAAGAAATGACAGTTATCGATGATTTTTTTGAATTAAATATTTCTATATTTTTCAAATGGTATAACTATATTTTTGATGGCACCAAAAATGAAGGAATTAGTTATTATACATTGCATGGTTCAAAAGGATTAGAATTTGACAATGTAGTTGTTGTATTGCAAGATAACTTTGCAAAGGGAAATGATTATTGTGAAAATTTTTTTAAAAAATACCACTCTCCTTCAGCTGCTTCTGATTCACAATTTCAAAAAGTTCGTAATCTACTATACGTTGCTTTTTCAAGAGCAAGAATTAATCTTCATGTCATTTATAAAAACAATTCCCCTGAAGATTCATTAGAAAATATAAAAGAAATTTTTGGAGAGAAGTTCGTACTTTACCTTAATAACAAACAATATTAAATTCTTATTCAGCAAAAAAGTGCTGACTTAAAAGTCTTAAATAAAAAAATCTCTAAACAAAATAATTTATCCCCGTTTAAATACACTTTATAAGAACCTTTAGATATCTAATAAACTTTGCCGGGAGTGACTCAACAAAATCGATTTCTCTGATTGAGTCACTCCCTTAAATTCTATAATTTTAAAAGCCCACAAATTTTATAAATCTAATATATCAAAACTATACTACCTACTTAAGCATTGCCTTCATCTCTTTGATATTAACAGTTTTCAGTAAGAATAACATACCTAAGTAACTAATTCCACCGATTGCAAGGTAAATTACAAGACCTACAATTCCATCAAATCTTAGTGTCATTTTACAGAACATTACAGCCCCGAACATTACAAGGGATGACAATATGATTTTTACTAAATCTTTATTGAACAGTAAGTTCTTATTAATAATATTACGGCTATAATACCATTGGATGGCGAATACTAAAATTTCAACAACTACAGATGTTATACTCGCTCCGATATAACCGAAAAACGGAATAACAGCAATGTTAACAGCCACACTGACAAATGCAGGAATCGTTGTCGATAGCATAAATTCTTTGTTCTTATTTCTTACTACTAACACTTGATATCCAAGGATATTCGTCCAACCTACAAACATAATGTTAAACACAATAATATATAATACATACTTAACATCTTGGAAGTTTTGTCCTAAGAATAATTTAACGAATACTTCATTCACCGCAATTAGGCCAAAAATCATGGGGAAGATTATAAGGTTATACAAAATGAATGAGAATTTCACCATATTTTGCGCTTCTCTATCTTTTCTTTCAGAAAGAAGATTCGCAACTCTCGGTAACATAACAACTCCTAGTGAACTAACAACCTTAAGTAATATACTAATTAATTTTTGACCTTGTTCGTAAATCCCCACATCCGAGTACGATCCTAAAAGTCCTAATAACGTTCTATCTAAAACAACATAAAGTGATATCGCTACTTGTGGTAAAAATAACAATACAATAGGATGTAGATTTTTCTTAATAGCATTCGCATTAAATGAAGGACGTTTTATGAATTTCTTCGCCGGCACCCACATTACAAATTGTCCTAAGAAATCAAAGATAACAATTAAAAATACGTAAAGATATAAGTCATCACTACTTTTAACAAAGGTAAAAATACTGATTACTCCAATAAGCCTAATAACTACGTTTCTTATTGTTATTTTCTTGAAATCTTCTTTACCTGAGAATAGCCACGAGATGTCAATCATATTTGCGAATAGAGTAATCCCCACTATTAATGGTAGTATACCTCCCATCTGTGGGATACTAAATATCGATATTACATAAACAGAAATTGCTAATATACTCGCGATAAGTTGAATCGCATATATATTCCAAAATGCGCTACTTACATCACTTGCAGCCGCTATTTGCTTCGTACCATAAACACCAATACCTAACATCGCAAATAACGAGAAATAACTCACTATAGAATTATAAAATACATAATTCCCTAAAGCTTCACTAGTGAAAATTCTCGTAACATACGGAACCGTTACTATCGGTAATATTATCGTTAATATTTGGTACGAAAGATTATATAAATAATTTTTTATTACTTTCATTATATTTCCTCATCACATATGAAAAACCCCTAAAAATAGGAGATTTCTAAATTTTTATTACTAGTATAAGTATACGGAATTTATCTCCATATTTCAACTATTTCTAAAATAAATTAATAGAAAAATATATCACCATTTCAAATATATTTCATTATAAAATTTTATTAATAAATATTTACTCCAAAACCTTGTATTTTAATAATAACTATTAATTTAAGAAACTATTAAAAATAACGTAAATAATTTGAGCTAGTTTGATAATTATGATAGAATAAACTATATTTGTGTACTTATAAATAACTAAAAAATAGAAATATAAAGGAGAACTTAGTAATATTATGAAGAAACAAACGTTTTCATTAAGAAGAAGCAAACTTGGGACAGTTTCTGCATTAGTAGGACTTAGTATCGTTGGAGCTGTTGCTTACGCTGACGGTAGTGCATTAGCTGCTGATACTACTCCAACTTCTACTAATGCTACTGAAAGTAAAACTACAGTAACTAAAGAACAATTACAAGACGCCGAAAAGAAAGTATTAGACACTAAAGCTGCTATCGAGGAAAAAGAAAAAAAACGCCCTGAATTAGCTTTAATCGCTAAAAAAGCTAATAGTGAAGAAAAATATGCAGCTGAGAAACTAAGCGAAGCTACACCTGCTGCTATTCAAAAAGCTAAAGACGATGCAGCTAAAGTTGCGGAAGATGTTAAAGCTGCGGAAGATGATCTAAAAGCTAAAAAAACTGATCAAGAAACTCTTACTAAAGATGTAGCAACAAAACAAGCTGATGCTGATAAAGCAAATACTGCTGTTGATACTGCCGCTAAAAAAGTACAAGACTTAGAAAATGGTACTCCATCTCTAACTGCAGCTGAAAAAGCTAAAGCTGACGCTGAAAAAGCTAAAACTGACGCTGAAAAAGCTAAAATTGGCGCTGAAAAAGCTAAAACTGACGCTGAAAAAGCTGATGCTGATGCAGCTAAAAAGGTAACTACTTTAAATAATGAGTTAACTACTAAAAAACAAGCTTTAGCAGAAAAAGAAAAAGCACTTAAAGATCTTGGAGACGCTCCTCAAGGATACGATTTCTCTGATGTTAAATTTAATTTAGGTGCTGACTTTGCAGCTGCATTAAATGAACGTGCTAAATTGATGGGTGAAAATGATCCAAATAACACTGGTGATGGACGTGCCAACGAACTTAGCACAAGAAACCAAGCTGAAGTAAATGCTAATGCTGAAAAATTAAAACAATTAGCAAAAACTAATATGGCTAAAAATACATACACTAATACAACTGACACACGTGAAGTTGATATTTGGAACTTAACAGCTGATCAAAAGAGAGAGATTAACTTATTCGGTCTTCACATCGTTAACCAAATCCGTGAACAACTAGGAAACCCTAAAGTTAAGACAACTGTAGGTATGGAAAAATTTGCAAATGAAGCTGCAACTAATCGTAACAACGCTAAATTCCAAGGAACTACTAATCCAAATGATCCTACAGAGAATTCTAAATATAAAAAAGTTCTTAAAGGTAGTAGCTTCAATTATGCTAACTATGACTACGATGGAATAAACGCTGCTGCTAGAGCAAATGGTTTATCATATAAAACTGATAACAATCAAAACCAAGCAGATATTATGCAAGTTACTAAAAACCCTCGGGATGGTAAGTTCATTGAAGAAAAGAGCTATCCTTCACTACAAGAAGCTGCTAATCCAAAATTTACAATGACGATGGGACAACTAAAAGAGTATATTTTTGAAGCATACAAACAAAAAATGTTTACTAACGATGAAGATTTTCGTGGAAGTAATTATCACCGTAAATGGGAAAATGCTCTATCAATCGGTGGAAGTATCGCTTTCCGTAAAGATGGAGAAGGAAACAAGCTAGGGCGTAAAGCTTCTGAATATAATGCAACAAGTGTTACTGCTACCGTGAGTGTTAATCCAAAACAATTTGGAACTGAATATTACTCTAATCTAGAGATTTTTGTTCACAACTTCCAAACAGCGGGTGAAAATACAGCTCCTGGTCAAGATACAAACAGTATAGTTCTTGATCCAGATAAATTTAATGCGACTGAAATCAAAAATGATCCAACAGCTGCAAAAGAATATAGTGCTAAAAAACAAGCTGCCGAAAAAGCAGTTAAAGACGCACAAACTGAGGTTACTACAGCTCAAAACAACTTAGATGCTGCTAAGCAATATAAAAATCAATTACCAGTCGCTGAAAAAGCTCTTCAAGATGCAACTAGCAAACTTACAGCTGCTGAAAAAGCTCTTCAAGATGCTGAAACTAACTTAGACAACTTACGCAAAGGTATTAGTAATAAATCCGATGAAATTAATAATGCTAAAACTGCTCTAGAAACAGCTAAACAAGAAGCTGAAAAAGCTAAAACTGCTCTTGCTGAAGCTAAGGCTAAATTATCTAAGGCAGATGAAGACGTTAAAAAAGCTGCTCCTTCAGTCATCTTTAAATTAGCTGCTAAAAATGAAGCAGAAGAATTAGTACGTTCTCTTGAAAATGCTAAAGAAAATTATGCTAAAGCTAAAGCTGATAAAGAGACTGCAGATGCTAAATTAAAAGAATTAGAAACGTGCTTAGCTGATAAACACACTGAACTTGCTAGATTAGAAGAAGAATACAAAAACCTTCTAAAACAATACATAGGTAATTTAACTCAGCCTGGAAATCCAGAATTAACATTCACTGAAGAAGTTAAAGAAGAGGAAATCAAATTCAACGTTGTAGAAGAATTAGATTCATCTCTTAAAGAAGGAGAGCGTGTTGTTAAAACTAAAGGTGTTACAGGTCGTAAATCTGTTAAAACTATCACATTTAAATCAGGAAATACTGTAATTGATACAGCTAGAGAAGAAACTATTCTTACTCCTGCAGTTGATGAGGTTGTGGCAGTAGGATCAAAAGTTCCTGAACAAACACAACCAGGTAACCCTGGCACTCCTGGAGTTTCTGGTAACCCCGGCACTCTTGAAGTTCCTGGAAAACAAGAAACACCTGGTGCTTCTGAACAGCCAAAACCAAAACCTGGAAATCCTGGTTCTCAAAAAACTCCAAGTACTACTGAACAACCTAAAGCTCCTGTTCAATCTCAAGTTAATGCTAAACTAAAAGCATTACCTAACACTGGACAAAGCGAAAATGGAGTTGCTTCAGTTGCAGCACTTGCTGCTTTAGCTATTACTGCTAGATTAAGAAAAGCAAAAAACTAATTAACTAAAATGATAAATAGAGGTGAAGGCACGCTTCAACCTCTATTTTCATATCTAAAAAATAGGATTCAAAGTATTCATTAGAACACCTTGAATCTTATTTTTAATTTATCTTATTTATCTAATAAAATATTCTCTATTTTCTTAGTTTCAGAAACTAAATCAAATCCTTTTTCTATTAAATTATTCTTAACTATATTTGTATCAATTCTTTTTTCTTGGTGTAGTTCTAATATTTTTTCAGCCCATTTAATTGGAGAATCATTTAATGAAAGATAGTAATAATTTGAATTTACTATAACCTCAGGCGGAATGACATCCGAAGCAAGTATAGGAATACCATTTGCTTGAGCTTCCAATAGAGCTACTCCCAGACCTTCAAATCTTGATGGGAATATGAAGAAGTCAAACATACTACACAAGTCCTCAACATCACTTCTCATTCCTAGAAATTCTACTTTATCTCTTATCCCTAGTTCTGTTGCTTGTAATTCTAAACTACTCGTATCTCCCCCGCCAACTAGAAATAGCCTTGTTTTATCTTTTCTTTTAGCAAATTCAGAAAATACATCTATAATAAATTCTTGATTTTTTTGGTAATCTATCCTTGCAACATTACCTATAATAAACTCTTCATCTGTTATATTAAACTCTTTTCTAAGTTTAATTCTCTTTTCTTCGTTAAAAATAAATTTATCAATGTCAATCGCATTAGGAATCCACTTAACTTTATCATGAATTTTCTTCGGAAACATCCATTCAGTAGCTTGTTTACTACACGACCAGAAATCAGTAGCATAGTGATGAACAAATTGCTTTGTAACATCATGAACTAAATTAGAAAATTGCTTAGCTGTAGTTTTAGCATTATGTGAATGTAAAATTATTTTTTTCACACCATATTTTTTTGCCATTTTCATATTCCCTAAATTAACAATCATTAAGGCATTAATCCAAACTGCATCATAATTACCTTCTTTAAATACTTTTTCCAGAGCCTTTTTATAAAGTACAGGTTGTTCCCTTCTTCTTGGCACTCTATGGTATTGAATTGGGCTTTTAGATAATCTATCAAAATCTTCTTTAAACCCTATCTCACCCTCACGAGTACATACGAAATCTAAGTGAAACTTGTCTTTATCCATGTATGTAAAGAAATTTTTTATGACACTTTCCATACCACCTCTATTATTTGTCATCCCAAAAACTAATATTTTATACATAATTAAATCCTCTCATTCTTAGTTTAGATATTACTATCTAAAGTTAATGTATTTTTGTGGCATCAATACAATATTGATATACGGAATTTTTTTAAGAATATTAGTAGCTACTATCGATAAAAACCAACCTAGTACTAATCCACAGATTATATGTATATATACTGATGTGATTCCTGCTTTTAACATAATTATTCTTAACATACTACAAATCGGAGCATGTAATATGTATATTCCTAAACTATCCTTACCATATTTAGAAAAATAGTTAAAGAACCTTGGAAATACCTTCTCTAATCTAGGATATATTACAAATGCTACTCCTACACTTACTATAAATGCAATAGCCCATAACTGTGGTGTATCATATGTTACATACATTTTCTTCACATTTGGTCTGTAATAAATCGACCAACATACCATATAAATTATATCGAAGATTACAGCTCCACCAACCACTAACTTGATACTTAATTTACTTAAATCTACCGAACGTAGTATTGCCCCTAACATGAAGAACATTCCCCATACTAGTGTTTTTTGAACTATGTAGATATCAAAATTCATTAATAGGGCAATTACAAAACCTACTCCACTAATTATAAATAATATTTCTTTTCTTTTTATATAAACAGACAATAATCCATATATCATAGATATAGACCATAATATGTAAAGATACCAAGAAACACTTAAAGGCATTTTATATATATTTACTACATCAATTATTGTAGTTGGTACTCGTGTTGATGATCCAGCTACTTTTTGTAGAATAAAATGAATTATAGAGTAGAATATATAAGGTAGACCTAATATTAAAGTTCTCTTTAATGCATAATTCTTAAAACCTTTTAAATCTTCTACAGGTTGGAAGAAATACCCTGATAAAGCAAAGAATACTGGTATATGGAAAATATAAACCTGGGCTGTTATTGTTATTAACATCTTATCATAACTTGGAAATTTCCCCGATTCATATAACCCTAAGAATACGTGACCTAATAGAACTAAAAAGATTGTGAATCCTTTTCCAAAATCTATCCAATTTATTCTATTTTTAGTCATTATTACCTAATTCCTCTCTTACTACATTAAGAGCTCTTTCGATTACTACGTGCATATCATAATATTTATAGTCCGCAAGACGTCCGCAGAAGATAACATCTTTACCTTTTGCTTCTTCTAAATATTTTTGATACATTTCATTGTTTTTAGCATCGTTGATTGGGTAGTATGGTTCATCTCCACGTTTCCAATCTACTGAGTATTCACGCGTAATAACTGTTTTTTCTTGAGTACCTTTTTCGAAGTGTTTATGCTCGATAATACGAGTGTAAGGAACTTCACGTTCTGTGTAGTTCACTACAGCGTTACCTTGGTAGTTCTCTTCATCTAGTACCTCATGTTCAAAGCGAAGACTTCTGTATTCTAATTCTCCGTGTTTATAATCGAAGTATTGATCGATCATTCCTGTAAATACAACTTTTTTCGCACTTGCTTCTAGCTCTTCACGGTTCTCAAAGAAGTCTACATTTAGTTCTACTTCAATACCTTCTAACATGTTTTCAATAATAACATTATATCCTCCGATTGGAATACCTTGGTATCTATCGTTGAAATAGTTGTTATCGAATGTGAAACGTACTGGAAGACGTTTAATAATAAATGGTGGTAGTTCAGTTGCACTACGTCCCCATTGTTTTTCTGTATAACCTTTAATTAAAGTTTCATATACATCAGTACCAATAAGCTTGATAGCTTGTTCTTCTAAGTTTTTAGGTTCACTATCTTGCAGATGAGCTGTTTGTTCAGCGATTTTAGCTTTTACTTCTGCAGGAGTTTTAGTTCCCCATAATCCGTAGAAAGTATTCATATTAAAAGGTAGATTATATAATTTACCTTTATAGTTTGCTACCGGTGAGTTAATATAGTTGTTAAACTCAGCAAACTGATTCACATAATCCCAAACTTCTTTGTTAGAAGTATGGAAAATATGCGCACCATATTTGTGAACGTTGATTCCTTCAACATTCTCACAATAAATGTTCCCACCGATGTGGTCACGTTTATCTATTACTTTTACTTTTTTTCCTTGTTTTGTTGCTTCGTGAGCAAAGATTGCACCTGACAATCCAGCCCCTACTATTAAATAATCGTACATATGTTCCTCCTATAAATGATATATAACTTATCATATTTTTATTTTTCAACTTTAAATTAAACTTATATTTTAATATTTTTTACTACTCATTTTGTAAATCTAACCTGGTCTTATAGAATAATGCAGCAATTACAAACCAGAAACTATTGTATTGTGGTAATATCATCAGATCATCTATAATTCCATGTAAAGCAAGTAGAGAGAATATTATATATAAATAGACATCATTAAGCCTATACACCCTCCACATTACTATCGTCATTCCTAGTATAAATATAACTAAAAACAATAAACCTACTTTCAATAATAATTGAATATATAAATTATCAACATAATCATAAGTTTCTGTTGTAATATATCCATCAACGTCCAAGCCATTTCCTACTAACGTTATTTTTTTACCAAATATCCCATAACCATAGTATTTTAAAGTACTATATCCTAGTGAGAGTCTTCCACCTAAAAATTCATTAATATTTGACTGCCATTCACTCAGATGGTTGTAACCAATAGTAAAGTACAAGCTAAGCAATCCTGATACTACATATGAGACAATAAGTATCTTATTCATTAAAACTATTTTAAATTTAGAGAACATCTTTATTAGTATTGTTAAGATAAGAAGTATCATTCCTAATCCAAAAGTAAGCCTTGAATCAGTAAATTCATATAAAGCATAATTTCCAATAATCAAAAACATTAATGTTCTCCATTTTATATTGTCTTTTTCTAAGTATACTTTTAAGAATATTATGTTACATAAAATAGCTGGGCCAAATAATGAATATCTGAATCCAACATACTCTCTCTCTCTTCCACCATCATAAGTTATATAGTTAGTAATCCATCCTAAATAACTACTCACTATAATAAAAATTAATAATACTAAGCTTATTCTATAAGAGATTTTAACTATAGTAGTAGTATTCACATTTCTTGCTGAATATATAAATACAGGTAGTACTGCATAGTTACTTCCCATATAAATATAAAACAATCCAGATATAACCGCTAAGATAATAAATAATATTAAATCTCTAGAATTAACTTTAAAATCAATAACTTCCTTAAATATCAACATTGCTAACACAATTATAATTAATAAATTACCAAATACATTGATGTTTTTTGAATAAAACGAAGTATCTAGTAGATTGTACCCCAAATATATACTGTATGCAAAATAAAATAAAAGATTCTTTAGGGAACTTTTCTCTAATGTTATCTTCATAGTATCCCCCTACTCTATTTATTACTTTTCATATTATCTAAACACTTTTGTACTGCTTTTTTATAGTAATATCCATTACGAAGTTGCATACCTATTTGAATAGCATTATTTTTCAATTCAGTATAGTCACTATCCGAGATATTATTAATTACATCATCAATTTCTGTTAAACTTTCAACTAATATACCTGCTTTATGTTTTTCTATAAAATTAGACATTGCCGCTTCTTTCCAAATGATAACTGGAATTCCTGCTGATAAATATAGGGACGTTTTATGCGGATTATTGTATCTTAAATAGTTTCCTGTATTTCCACTACAAGTATCTAAACTGTCTCCATCCCATACTAATCCAAACTTACCTTCTAATTTCCCTGGCAATTCATCAGGTTTAAAACTTCCAAAATACTTTATATTATCGCCTAATTTAATATTTTTATCCATATAAGGACCATACAGATTTAACTGATAATTAAAATTATGTTCAATTAATTTATAAATATAGGGACTTTTCTCAGGAAATAAATTTCCTGCAATTGCTAAGGAATTACTATAATAGTTATCTTTCATTTCTAATGAACTAATATAATCGAATATTTCTAAACTTACTAGTTTGTCTTCGGAGATTCCTCTATCAATAAGATACTTCTTCATTTCATCGTTATGACAAATAATTTTATCAAAGTTATTCAATAATTCATTATCTGCAATTTTATGAATTGCATCATTATACATATATGATAATTTCCTTAAACTTTCTAAATCATGAATAACTACAATGAATTTTGCTTTCTTAATTTTCTTTATCCACGGAATTATTTTATTTGCTATCCTAGTACCGTTAGCTGGGTGTTGATAAACAAGAACATCTCCTTTCCCTAGTTTTGCAAATACTTTCCCCCATTGAGAAATACCAACAGTCAGCATCCATAACTTTCTGTGTAAATCACCTTTATTGGGAGGTACTTTAAATCCTATGCTTTTTCCTCCTAATTCCTCTGTAAATTCATAAATATCATTAGGTGCCTTAGGCCCAGCAGTTTCTTCTGTTCCATTATGCATTTTTATATAATATAACATTTATAACTAGTCTCCTCTCAATCAACTTATTTCAACAAATATTTAGCTCTGATAACTATACCCAGAAGTCCAATTTTATATAAAATATATTTTAAATATCTAGGTTGTTTTAATAATCTATTAAAGTTTACTTTTTCTTTAATAATTTCACTTTTTATTTTCTCAAAAAGTTCTGCATCCTTGTCAGTAGATTTCAGATAATCTATATATAGCTGAGACATCTCTACTTTATACCAAGCTACTATATTCGAAGCATCTTTACCTCTATCCTCTAAATATTTTTTACTCGCGCGATATATTTCGTTAGCTGATAGATAATGATCTTTCATATTTTTCATAGTAATTGTATTAGTAATTGCACCTTCATTTCCTTTCCAATAATAGTAAAGGAAATAATCTAAACCTACTACTTTTTTCAAGTTTAGGAATAATCTATGCATTATTTCTAAATCCTCATAGTTTCTTCCTTCTAAGAATCTAATATTATTAAATACTTCTGTTTTAAAAATCTTTGTCGTTACAAAAAAGTCATATCTACCCAAGAAAGATGAATCTATATATTGACTTACATCCATATCTTTAGGATTTTTTTCACCTTTTTCAACAACTTTCTCTTCCGTAAGATATGTTCTCTGAAACGAAATCATATCGTAATCTTTTTCCAGGTACTCATTCAGTACTTCTAATGTATCTAAAGCCAACCAATCATCTGAGTCAACAAAGAATATATAATCTCCTTTTACACTATCTAAAGCTACATTTCTTGCAGAAGATAACCCTCCATTTTCTTTGTGGATTACCCTAACCCTACTATCGATTTTTGCATATTCGTCACATAATGCAGGACAATTGTCTGGACTTCCGTCATTTACTAAGATAATTTCAATATTTTTGTATGTTTGATTTAATACACTATCCATACATCTTTTCAAATATTGTTCTACTTTATATACAGGTACTATTATACTAACTAACTTACTCACAATATCAGGCCTACTCTCCTTTTTTACTATATTGTTTTCCCACTAATTTTACTTAAAATATATAATACTTTACTTCCTAAACTATAGTTTAGTGTAAATAATATTAAAATTACTTTTCTTGAAAATGGCAAGTACTCTAATAATAATTGTTTATTTTCTCTTATACTCTTTAATAATTCTTTTATTTTCTTATCGTATTTTTTCAAATTATCTTTCTTATTATCTGCTAAAGCTATTCTACATAATAAATTGAAGTCTATTCTTTTTCTATTTATTACGGCATATTTTAAGAAATTTTGATCCTCGTATGCTCTCGACTCTTCTACAATTGTATCCCAAATTTTCTCTAAATCAAAATCTTTATCTCCAAATTTTGCTGTTAATCCATTGTCATTAATAAAATAATTGTATGTTACTCTATTACTATAGAATATACTTTGAGCATTTTTCATATATCTAAATGTTCCTAAAACATCTTCAGCGAATAGACCAACCGGAAACTCAACACCTTCCATTATTTCTCTTTTATACAGTTTTGACCAGGCGTAATATTCAATAGAATTCCCATCTATTTTAAAGAATTTTTTCGCATATTCTTCTTGCGTCAGAACCTCTTCTGTTAGACTACCAGGTTGAGAAGTTTTTTCTTGATAGCCTTTAGTTCTTATATTATTTGTAACAACCATATCTACATTATGTTTTTTCATAGAATCAACATAATACTCAATCGCATCTAATTCTAACCAATCATCTGAATCAACAAAAGTAACTGCTTCACCATTTATGTGTTTCAGTCCTGTATTCCTTGCAGCACTTAATCCACCATTTTCTTGATTGATAAGAGATATATTCTCGTATTTTTTCTCATATTCTTCACAAATATCACGAGAATTATCTTTTGATCCATCATTAACTAATATTATTTCTATATTCTTATATGTTTGATTGATAATTGAATCTAAACAACGCTTAAGATACTTCTCAACATTGTATACAGGGACTATTACACTTACTTTCAACTTTATACCCTCTTTCTAGAAACTTTCTTTATATTTCTTTTTAAAAAACTTCGCTTTTAAGAATGCTCCACCTTTTTTCAACCAATCCACTTCAAATGCATCAAAAAATGGTACTTCTTTAACTTTATATTTTTTCTCTTCTAACCAAACATTGAATAGAAGCTCACTCACTCTTCCAAATAATCTTGCTTCGAAAGCTGTAAGATTAGAAACATCTATTCTATTTTGTAATTCGAATAAAATTGGGAATAACCACGAACAATATTCATCAAGTAGTTCTTTCTTCATAATAAACATATTGAACATATGTCCACTAGTTTGTTTCATCACTTTATCGAAAGCCTTAATATACTCAGGGCTCATCTCCGAAATGATATCTCTCGTTTTATCGAGATGACTACCATCAAATGTATTTGCATAATGATTGTAAAGTGTTTCAATATAATATTTTCTTAATTTTGGAACTAGTATATCTGCTTCTTTCAAGTACTCTTCTGTTCTTTTTCTATCTAAAACTACTTCATTTATATCCATACCATCTTTATATTTCACTTTTTTAGTACTAAAATATCTACGATAGTGATCTAATCCAATATACTCTGCATCTAAATTTTTCCACGCCCAATATACACCTGTTAATTCACAAAAGTAAGGATTTAAACATGATATATTTTCACCAATATTGTCTTTTTGATAACCTAGTTCCTCTTTACCTTCAGCTCCAACATGAACAGGTAGATATATCTCATCCTTTGGTACAATAAACTCCTTGTGAGCTGCTATTAATATTTTTATATCTTTATTCATTTAATCTCCTTTGCTTTCTTTATTTTTCAAACTCAGATTTATTAGGATATTTCTGATTAAACTCTTTTAGCATTACATCTCTTACATATCCAAAATTTTCTACTTCACTATCATTTAAACAAATCATCTTGTGCGTAGAATTTCTAATATCTTGAATAATTTCTTTATAATCCATCATACTATATGAATTACCTGTATTTATACTTCGAGGATAAAATTCCCCCTTGGTCAACTGCCAATATCTAATCAACCAATGACTTATTCCCTTACTACTTCTGAATTTATAACTATAATTTTTTTCAAACAAATCTTTTTCTAATTCATAAACTTCTTTAAATATAGATTTCTTATACAATACAGGTATGTGATCATCATAATATCCTAATATATTTTTCCAAGGTAATAAGAAAATATTTTTTATCATGTGTTTCCCATATTTAAATTTATAAATTTTAGAGAGTGAATTTTTTAAAACATGTCTAGAATTATAATACTTGTTTACTATTTCTAAATTATTCAATATTACATGCTCTATACCTGTACCTTGCGATTTAATAGGCTCAAATACACCAATATCACATGGTAATCCATTTTTGAAGAAGTCCTCTTCTTTTACATCTCCATTTAAAAACATGTCATCATTAAACAAAACAAAACACTCTGACAATTCTTTTATTTTGTGAATATTTAACTCTATAACATTAGAATTATACGTCGGTAAGTATTTCTCATCTATATAATCACCGTGCTTAATCACTACCAATTTTTCATTTTCTAAATTTAACCACTCAGGAAGATGCCCTTCAGTTATAAAATAAACTTTGTTTACCCACGGAGCATGTTTTTCTACAGCTCTAAACCAATACTTCATGAACCCCCAATCACGGTACCTCAGATTGTCATTTAAGTCTACATTGATACTCATTTTGTCTTCATAGTATTGTTTTTCTTTTCTCCAGTTTTCATCATTACTATCTACCCACGTAACAACAAAATCTATTTTTTCACACATTTCGTAGACTCCTCTCTTCCTTTTTTCTGTTTTTTATGGTATCATATCTTTATTACTCATTTAAGTCTGTGTTTTAGTTTGGCGACGAAACACAGTCTTTTTTATTTAACTACTTATTTATTTTAATACGCAGCATCTCTTGTTATTATCCTCTTCAATTCCAAGAAAAATATTTTTATATCTAATTTTAATGAACAATTATCCACATAATACAACTCTACGTCACATCTTTCTGGATAACCTACTTCACTTCTTCCACTAACTTGCCACCAACCTGTTGCTCCAGGTTTAACAGATAAAAATTTCGGAGCTCTCTCACCATATTGAAGCAACTCTTCTGCTATAACAGGCCTAGGTCCTATAAAACTCATATCCCCTTTTAGGATATTAATAAATTGTGGAATCTCATCAATACTATGCTTTCTTATGAATCTGCCTAATCTAGTCATCCTTGGATCTTCTTCCGGAAGCAGTTTATAACTATTTTCTATATATTTTTGATAAAGTTTCGGATCTTTTTTTAAAATTTCTTGAGCATTCTCTACCATAGATCTATATTTATAAATTTTAAATCTTTTGCCATTTAAACCTATTCTTTCCTGAGAGAAAAATATTTTCCCTTTATTCTTACCGAAACTATAAAAGATAGCTAGGATGATAGTAACTATTACCAATACTATCACCCCTACTAATGCTATAGATATATCAAATACTCTCTTGAAAAATAAATAACCGGCTTTATTTCTTACTCCCTCGAACTGATTATTAACTAAGTTCTCTTCCATTTTATTTATTTTCCCTCCTTATTATTTCTTCTAATATAATACATCTTGTTCTCCTCTTATATTATATATGATTTATTTTTTATCTTTATTCCCCTTTATTCCGTAACTACCATAGTGACCGTAGTAACCACCATAACCAAGTTCATTTGAGTTAACTTTGTTTAAGATTACACCTAAGAACTCTGCTCCACCTTTTTCCAGTTGTTCCTTAGCTTTTTCTATACTTTTCTTCTTAACGCGATTTGCTTCTACTAACAGAATTACTCCATCAGTCTTAGGAGCTACGATAGCTGCATCGATTACCTGACCAACTGGTGGTGTATCGATAATTACATAATCATAATATTCTCTGAACACCTCTATCATAATGTTGAAGTTTTTATTTTGTAATAATCCTGTTGGGTTTGGCGGTACTTGTCCTGCAGGAATAACGTTCAGATGCTCCACATCAGTCTCATAAATAACATCTTCAATTGGAGATACTCCTGATAGATAGTTTGATAACCCGCTAATTTTATGTTTAAACTTAAAACGACCTGCCATAACTGATTTACGCGTATCAGCATCAACTAACATAGTTTTTAATCCTAGCTTCGCTAATGAGATTGCTAAGTTAGTCGATACAGTACTTTTTCCTTCGTTTTCCGAAGTTGATGTAATTGCGATTACTTTTTTATCTTTTCCTAAAAATTGGATGTTTGTACGTAAGGCATTATAATACTCTTCATTTTTAGGATCAACTATTTTTTGGTTTGTTAGTAAATTAATTTGTGCCATGTATTTTCACCTTATCTCTTTCCTGTTTTTGTGTCTGGAACTACACCTAAAAGTACTAATCCCATTGTTTCTTCAATATCTTCTGCTCTCTTAACTCTGTCATCTAGTAATTCGAATAATACTACTCCCGCTACTGCTAAGATAAATCCTAATGCTGTCGCTAAGATTGCATTCTTAGGAATATTTGGAGAACTTGGTGAAGTAGCTGCTTTTGCCTCTTCTAGTGTTGTTACATCATCGATTTTTGTTACTTCCTTAATTTGGTCTGCTGAGATTTCTTTTACAATATTCGCTAAATCACTAGCTACTTGTGGATCTTTGTCTTGAACAGTAATTGAGATGATACGAGTATCTTTCGGTGCATCTACACTAACTTTTTTTGCTAGTTCTTTCGCTGTAAGTCCTGTTCCACTTTTCTCTGCTGAATCTTCCATAACTTTGTTAGAAAGAATGATTTCTTTATAGTCTTTTACTAATAGTGATCCTAATTGAACATCTTGAGTAGTAATTGCTTTTTTCTCATCTTTCGTTTGGTTAACAACATATACTTTCGTAGTAGAAGCATATTGTGGTGTTACTATGAAAATACTAACCGCAAGTGATAAAGCAGTAAATAATAGTGTCACTAATACTATTAATATCTTCTTCTCCCAAATTCTTCTTAACAGTAGCATAATATCTAACTGTATTAAATCTTTTTCTTGATTATCCATTGTGTTGTTTTTCCTCTCTTTATATTATTTTATTCATTAATAGTTTTTCTTGATTTTTTTCAAATAGTTCATAAGCTATTGTTGGTCCGTATTTTTTCTCGATAATATCGTATGCTTCTTTCATAAATGTTCTACGAGAATCCATATTGTGCATGTCGCTTGCGATGAAGTGAACTAGCTCTTGGTCTAAGTATTTCTTAGCACGTTTTTTGTAATGTTTATGTTTATCACCAATAAGCTTTGGTTTAAGAACACTAGCTGCATTAACCTGGATATAAGCACCCATGTTAATTAACTCTTGTACACCTTTTTCGTCTACATCGTTGTACCTTTCAACGTGTGCTACTACTGGCGTTAACCCTAGTAAGATTATCTTGTTCAGTGCTCTATGAATTTCTTTATAACGCATTTCATAAGGGAATTCAACAAGTACGTAGTCTGTTTCTGCTAATCTTGGGTATTCCCCACTTTCGATTTTTTCGATTTCACCTTCTTTGTAGTAGACTTCACTTCCTAAGTAAACTCTTAGGTCTTCCGCTACTTCAGCAGCGATTCCTTCTACTCGTTTGAAGTTTTCTCTAATTATTTCTATGTCTGTTTCGAACATTCCGCGTCTTCTATGAGGTGTTGCGATAATAGTTCTGACACCTTGTCTGTAACTTTCTTCTAGTAAATCACGAGTATCTTTTTCAGTTTTTGCTCCGTCATCTACTCCGAAGACTACATGGGAATGTATATCTATCATTCTAATTCCGTCTCTCATCTACTTACCTTCCAATACATCTTTAATATTCGCTGTAACTTCCGCTAGACTTTTATCGTCAATTTGCATCATGTACAGTTGAGCTCCTGGCATCGCGTATGATGGTAAGCCCATACTTCCAGTACCAGTCAAAGCTTGAGAAGTTACGTTGTAATCTTTACCTGCACTAAGTTGTTCATTCGCAAGTCCCATAGCTGTCTCTATAGGCATATTCGTCTGGATTGACTCACTCAAGTCTTTAATAACGCTTTGATAGTTCGCTAATCCTTCTTTCGATGTCAGTTTTTTAATTATCGCTGTAATAACCTTTTCTTGGTTTTTACCACGATCATGGTCTCCACCAGTAAGACTATATCTTTCGCGTACAAATGAAAGCGCCATATCAGAATCCATATGTAATAAGCCTGGTTGGAAGTTTTTACTTCCAATATGCGATACAAATGCTTGATCATTGTAAACATCTACCCCACCAACAGTATCAATCAGTTTTAGGAATGATGTGAAGTTAAGTCTTGCATAATAATCAATTTTAATACCGTAGATATTCTCTAATGTATGAATTGATGATTCTACACCGTATAATCCTGCGTGCGTAAGTTTGTCGTATTGATTATTACCACCGTCTGCAATCTTCACATATGAGTCACGTGGTGTTGTAGTTAATAAGATTTTTCCAGTTTTTTTGTTTACTGTCATAATAATATTAACGTCTGAACGACTAACACTTGATACTGGTCCGTATGTATCAATACCACTTACATAAACATTGAACACATCTCCAGCATTTTGTTTTGCTTTAGCATTTACAGTTTTTGTTATTTTGTATGAGTATATTACTTTTGTTTTATCTTTAAAGTCTTGATGTTGACTTGTGATTAAGTCTTCAAACGAGCTGTTTAGCACCATTGCTCTAGCTGTTCCCGCTGTTAGTTCTTCATAAGCTGAGATGTAGTTTTTCGACTCAGAAAGATTTAAACTTTGTTTTTCTTTGTCTCTAATCTCTTTCATCAGCTTATTGATGTTTTCTCCATCTGAAGAAACTGGCGCTGATACTGTAGCATCTTTTAGGTCAGCTAGTTTTTCTGCTTTATCATCTTTTAAGACTACAACACTCATAGTATACTCACTAACTGCTGCATTATTGTTTAAATTATCGAATAAACCAATCGCTGTTCTAAATTGCATGTATGAGAATATCAAGGCAATATTCATTATTACTAGCATTATTACATTAAATATTTTTGCTTTTTTCTTGATTATTAAAAATATCGACAGTATTATCGCTGCGATTATTACTCCAATTATCGCATAGTTAATTCCTCTAAAATTAAGGAAGTCGTATTTTAACATTGTCCAACTTACCAATCCACCGAGTATAATCAGTAAAGCAGCTAATATACCATTAACTATATCGAAAGCTCCTATACCCGATTCGCTTCTAGCATTACGGCTACTTGAATTTCTTCTCATTATTTTTTATCCTCTTTAATTTATAAAATTTACTAAGACAGCTCAGATTTAATTGTTCCTCACCGTTTATTGATTCTCCATCAATCTGAAAATATTTCTGATTTGTCGTTACTGTTAATGCGTTCGCAGTTAAATGCTTAACTCTCTTTAGTTTATTGTGTTTTTTAAGAAGTAAACAAAGGTAATTATAGATAAACGTTAGAATATTCATGTTTTCCATTATCATAATGTGGAGTTTACCATCTTGACCCGTGGCCGTTTGTGAAAACTTTATCCCACCACCTTCATAAGGTTGAATCATAATATTTAGTAAATATAAACTATCAGTATCTATTTCACCAGAGTCCCACGATATTTTTGCCTTATATTTTTTCAGCATGAAAATACCTATTACTCCTTGAAGAAGATAGATATACTTGCCTAAATATTTCTTTAACTTCGAGCCATTCGCTCTTTTTATTATGTCAGCATTAAAACCGATATCTAATCCCGAACAGAATTTTCTATCGTTAACAACACCTACATCATATTCTATAAATTTCTTTGAATCTAATAATTTACTTATTTCAATAGTTTTATCGAACTTTATAGATCTCGCAAGATCATTACCAGAGCCATACGCAAGATAAATGAATTCTTTCCCGTGATAGTTATTTACTACCTCATTAATAGTACCATCACCACCGATGACAATTAATTCATCACCGCGGATTTCATTCATCAAGTCACTTGCATTCTTATTTTTAGAGGTTTTCAGTACCTTGTACTCTAGCTTTTTCCTCTTTAAATCACGCTCTATTTTTTCAAGTTCAACAAGACTTTTTTTACTCCTAGAATTAACAATTATTTCAATCATATTACGAACCTATTCAAAAATACTTCATCCTAACAATTATACTACAAAAACAAGCATTTATCAAAGATTTATCTGTTTTAAAACGCTTAAAACAATAGATTATTTTACTTACTTTAAGACTAATTCTGTTATTATAATTTTCGTGTAAAATACTCCCTAAGTGAATTATTTTTTATATTAAATAATTTGAAAATTAATTTTAATTTTTATAAAAACGGAACCCTTCAATATCTCTTATTTACCAAGTTATTTAGATAATTAGAATATATAAATGGTTTCTAGATTAATATTCAAGCATCCCCCCTTAGAACCAGCTTCCTTATATTTTCACTAAAAAAATAGCCAGCTAATAATACCTATAAAACATCTAATTAAAATACTTGAAAATACTTGATCAATCGAAGATTTTATGAGCCAACTTTTCTAGGTAAAATCTCAGATAATGCCCAATTTATGATTTTTGGCATAAATAAAAAACTATTCTATCAATATTTTGACGAAGATATCCAATCTCCGACAACTTTCAAATCAATAGAATAGTTTATTATTTTTATCAAATATTCACAAATATAGTAAGTTACTCTTACAGGTACTCTAATCTGTCAATTTCTGGCTTTTCAGGTGTTTGTGTAAAATCTATATCGACTGGATTTTTAGGCGCTTTTCTTGCGAACAACATAATCGCCACGATAAAGTATAGTAAGTATACAGGAAGTAGTATACCAACTGTCATTACACCGATTACAATCGCTGAGATTAAGAATAAAATTCCCGAAACAATTCTCGCTTTCATAGTAAATGACGCTATTAACGCTAATAATAAAGCAACAATCGCAACTATTGTATAAACTTTCACCAATAATACAAGTAACGATACTATGTCTAAACCTGAACTTTTTAACAATGATTCAACTCCTGGATCTTGTAATAAATTATAAAGTATAGGTTCAAATTCCTTTTGTTTAAATGCAGTCGCTAACTGACTAGAGAATGCCCCAAGAGATAGTAACACTGTTATAAGTATCATAATAACATTCGCAATCCACGCTAATATTTTTTCAACTTTTCTGCTAAATGGTTTCATAAAGTTCTCCTTTAAATATATATATTGATTAGATTATACCACAAAACACTTAGAATTAGTAATATTTAACCTTTTCTAATAAATAACATAAAAGCGACAATAAAATACAATAAGTAGACAGGAAACGCAACTTCTGTCGCCATCCCAGCAATCATAAGAGCTAAAAATAAAAATAACACACCTGAAAAAATTCTATGTTTCATATTGAAAGTCGCTAATAATGCTATAAGTGTTGATAGTAAGACTGAAAATTTAATAAGTTGTACAAATATTTCAATCATTCTATAATACTCCATTCTTGTGTGAAGTAAAAAAGTTTCTACAAGGCTAGAAGATGTAAACCTGATAAATTCAGGAGTTAAAAACATTCCTTCCAGCAGTCTATCAAAAAAACCTGTGTACATCAAGACTACCATTGAAATTAATATTATATTCGCTATCCAAGCTAAAGTTTTTTCTATTTTTCTGCTAGATGATTTCATAAACTTCTCCTTTATTTCAATTAACAACTAAATTATATCATAAAGCGAAGATAATTTATTTAACTTTAACCACTCTTACAGAAAAATTTACAAGTGATTCGATCTAATATATGGATGTATTTCCAACCCCATTTTCCCTTGTCTTAAATTTTTTTTTGAAATTATTACTAATATTCTACTTAATCCTATATAAAAAACCTAAGTAGCAACATTAATATCAATTCCCCACACTGGTGTTCCCAGCTTAAAGGATTCATATCAAATACTACTTAGGTTTCTATTAAAATTTTTTCGCTTCTGCCCCGGAATTGGCTGTGAACTATTCGGTTGTGAACCTTTTTAAGTTACGAACCTATTTTAGCTATGAAGTCTGATTCAACCTCAAGCATATTTAGCTACGAGCCTACTTGACTGCGAACCTGATTTGTACGCAAGATTAGTTGGCTATGAGCTTAAATTCTTAAAACCCTTAAATACTATCTTCCACGACGTTTTGCTTGTGGAGTAGCTTTTCTTACAGGTTTGTGGTTTTGTTGAACAACAGGTCTGTGTGCTGCCGGTTTTTGAGCAACTGCTGTTGGTCTTTGAACAGCTGGTTTTTGAGCTACTGGTCTATGTACCACAGCTGTAGGTCGTTGCGCTAGTTTGTGTGTAGTCACTACTGTAGGTTTGTGGTTTATCACTACTGTGTGGTTTGTAGTAGAAGAGTGACTTACAGAACCTGAAGCAACTAATTTTTTATGAACTTGAGTTGTAGCTACTACGTGAGCTTGAGTTTGAGTAGTTACATATGCATATGTTTGAGTGTACAGTTTGCTAATTTGACTAGCTGGTTTTTTAGTGAAATACACTTGATATACTAATTCTTGATCGTAGATCTTGTTAGCTGCGATTTGATTTTTACTTTCATTAGAAAAATCACGTTTTGAAATATTGTATTCATTAGCTAAGTTTTGAGGTAGAGAAATTGTTGCAAATACGTTCTCATCTCCTGATAATTTTACACTTTCTGCTAATTTTTTGTTAGTCCCTTCTTCAAGGTAATCAACTCTTACGTTGATTTTTTTGTTTGTAGCTTCTACTTTTGCATCATTCACATTAGCAAATGAGAAAACTAGTAATGCTGGTAATACTGCTTTTAAAAGTTTTTTAAACATAGTTTCTCCTTAATTCGTTTCTTTCGGAATTGATATCTAATATAAATACGTATCTTTACCGGAATTAATAATATCATAAATAGAAATTTACGTCAACCATTTTTTAAATAAATTTCATTATTTTACAAAGTTTTATATTCCTATAAACCATGTCTTCTATTACATTAAAACTCAACTTAAAATATACTTAAAATACAGTTAAAATAACATTAATTATCTACACAAACAATCGAACTTTCTTACGTGTTATTTGTCAATATTTCATATAAAAGATATCTAAAATAAAATAATACCAATATATTTAATTATTATATACAAATTACACTTCGCCTTTTATTTAAAACAATAACAACGACCTTACTACATAAAAAAATCGAGGCTGAGATTGCTCTCATACCTCGATTCATAATTAATAGTAGTAAAGTTATCTTGCTTTAATACTATTTGTTTTTGTTTTGACGTCTTCTTATAGCTAATGCAATTCCTGCGATTAGTGCTCCGAATCCAGCTGCGGCTGAGTTAGTTGTTTCGCTACCTGTGTTAGCTAGACGTTTAAACTCATCTTTAACTACGTCTACTGGTCCTCTTTCTCCTGCTGGGTTAGCTGGAGCATTTGGATCCATTGGTTTTTCTGGGTTTTGCCCCGGTGTTCCTGGGTTTTGTCCTGGTGTTCCTGGGTTTTGTCCTGGTGTTCCTGGATTTTGTCCTGGTGTTTCTGGATTTGTTCCTGGAGTTCCTGAGTTCGCTCCTGGAGTTCCTGGGTTTTCACCTGGTGTTGCAGAACCTTTAGGTTTGAACACATGTAGAAGATTTCCTGTTGCCGGATCAACTTTTGTTCCTACTAGTTCGTATCCTGGTACTTCTCCAGCTGGATTACTTCCTTCTGCCAATGGTTTTAATGGTTTACCATTTACATCTACCCATACTGTTACTGGTTTCTTAGTTACTGGTTTGAAGATGTGCGTTACTTTTCCTGTTTCTGGATCTTTCACTGTTCCTACTAATTCATAGTTAGGTACTTTTCCTGGGTCTTTTGATCCATCTTCTTGCGAACGGATTACTTTTCCTTCTGTATCAACCCACTCAGTTACCTTGTTGACAACTGGTGTAGGAGTAAATACGTGGATTACATCACCAGTTTCTGGGTTTGTAATTGTTCTTACTAGTTTGTAGTTAGGTACACTTCCAGCTTCTTCTGTTCCTGGTGCAGTTGGTTTTAATGGTTTACCATTTACATCTATCCATACCGTAGTTTTTCCTTCTTTAGTTACTGGTTTGAAGATGTGTGTTACTTTTCCTGTTTCTGGGTTTGTAACTGTTCCTATTAATTCATAGTTAGGTACTTTTCCTGGTACTTTTGATCCATCTTCTTGTGGACGGATTACTTTTCCTTCTGTGTCAACCCACTCAGTTACCTTGTTGATAACTGGTGCAGGAGTGAACACATGGATTACATTTCCAGTTGTTGGATCTATAGTTGTACCTACTAGTTTGTAGCTTGGTACTTTTCCTGCTTCTTCTGTTCCTGGTGCAGTTGGTTTTAATGGTTTACCATTTACATCTACCCATACTGTAGTTTTACCTTCTTTAGTTACTGGTTTAAAGATGTGTGTTACTTTTCCTGTTTCTGGGTTTGTGATAGAACCTACTAGTTCGTAGTTAGGAATAGATCCCGCTGGGTATGTTCCTGGATTTACAGGTTTGATTGGATTTCCTTTTTCGTCTACCCACTCAGTTGTTTTACCTTCTTCGATAGATTTCTTAACTTTTTCAGCTTCTTTCTTAGCTTCTTCTTTAGCTTTTTCTTTTTGCTCTGGAGTTAAGTTTGGATCTTTATCGATGTTTTTGATTTTCTCTTCAAGTTCTTTTTCTACAGATTTTTTAGCTTTAGCTTTGTCTTCTGGTGAAGGTGTAGTTGGGTTATCAGAAGATGGAGTTCCGTTCTCAACTTCTTTCTTACCGTTTTCTTTTGCTTTTTCTACTTCTTCTCTAGAAGGTGCTTTATCAATTTCCTTCTTAGCTTCTTCTGCTATTTTCTTAGCTTGTTCTTTTGCTTTTTCTTTTTGCTCTGGTGTTAGGCTTGGATCTTCATCGATTTTCTTAACTTTATTTTCTAAAGTTTTGTCAATCTCTTCTTTAGCTTTAGCTTTGTCTTCCGGAGTTGGTTTTTCTGGAGTTGGAACTTCTTTTTCAAGTTCTTTCTTACCAGATTCTTTAGCTTTTTCTACTTCTTCTTTAGAAGGTGCTTTATCGATTGCTTTCTTAGCTTCTTCTGCTTCTTTCTTAGCTTGTTCTTTTGCTTTTTCTTTTTGTTCTGGTGTTAAGTCTTTGTTTTCATCAATTTTCTTAACTTTTTCTTCTAGTGCTTTATCGATTGCTTCTTTAGCTTTTGGTTTCTCTTCTGGAGTTACAGGAGTCTTCTCTACATTTTCTTTACCTTTTGTAGTAACTTTTTCTACATCTTCAGGAGTCTTAGCTTCTTTTAATGCTTTCTTAGCTTCTTCAAGAGCTTTTTCTTTCTCCTCGTTTGTTAACTCAGGATTTTCTTTGATCTTGCTTTCTTTTTCAGATAAAGCTTTGTCGATTGCTTTGTTAGCTTCTTCTTTAACATCTTTATAAACGTAAGTTACTTCTGTAGTTCCTTCTGTTACTTTACCGTTCTCATCACCTTTAGTTGATGTTGGTACTAATACGTATAGTTTTCCATCTTTTGTAGTGATTGTTGCTGGTTTGTTGTCAGTTGTGTCATATGCTGAGCTTACTGATCCGTCTGTAGTATCTTTAACATCTTCTGCGATTGTGTTACCTGCTTCATCAGTGTAGTGAACTACTACGTTTCCTTTAACTTCTTTGTACACATATGTTACTTCTGTAGTTTTACCTGCTTCAACATCTCCAGTTTCGTTACCTTTAGTTGATGCTGGTACTAATTCGTATACTTTTCCTTCTGGGGTAGTGATACGAGTTGGTTTCATGTCGTTGTCAGAAGTATCATATTTAGCTCCTGGTTTACCGTCTTTAGTATCAACAGCGTCAGTTTGAAGTGTGTTTCCAGCTTCGTCTACGTAGTGAACTACTACTTGTCCTGCTTTTTCGTATACATAAGTGATTTCTGTAGTTCCTTCTACAACAGCACCGTTTTCTGGTTTAGAACCTTCTTTAAGTTCTTTAGCTGTTAAGTAGTAAACTTGTCCATCTTTTTCAAGTTTAGCTGGTTTATTGTCAGTTGTATCATATTTGTCACTTAGTGATCCATTTTCTACGTCTTTAGTATCTGCAGCTAATGTGTTTCCTTCTGTATCAACATAGTGAACTACTACATTACCAGTAATTTCTTTGTACACGTAAGTTACTTCTGTAGTTTCTCCAGCTTTAACTTTACCAGTTTCATCACCTTTAGTTGATCGAGGGATTAATTCGTATACTTTTCCTTCTGCAGTTGTGATACGATTTGGTTTCATGTTGTTATCAGCAGTATTGTAGTCTGAGTTTGGTTTACCGTCTTTTGTATCAACAGCATCTACTTTAATAGTGTTACCTTTCTCATCAGTGTAGTGAACTACTACTTGTCCTGCTTTTTCGTAAACGTAAGTCACTTCAGTTTTACCTTCTACTACGTCTCCGTTTTCTGGTTTAGAATCGTTTTTAACAGCTTTTTCTGTTAAGTAGTAAACAGTTCCGTCTTTTTCGATTTTCTCTGGTTTGTTGTCAGTTGTATCGTATTTAGCGTTTAGAGAAGCACCTTTAGTATCTTCTTTATCTTCGGCGATTACATTACCTTCTGTATCAACGTAGTGAACTACTACATCACCAGTTACTTCTTTATAAACGTATGTTACTTCTTTAGTTTGACCTGATTCTACAGTACCTGTTTCATCACCTTTAGTTGATGCTGGTACTAGTTCGTATACTTTTCCTTCTGCAGTTGTAATACGAGTTGGTTTCATTCCATTATCTGCAGTGTTATATTCAGAACCTGGTTTTCCATTGTCAGTATCTTTAGCACCTGAAGCAATATCTTTACCATCTGCAGTACCTGTTAATGGAGTTCCGTCTTCTGTTTGGTAGTTAACGATTACTGATCCAGCTTTTTCATAAACGTAAGTTACATCAGTTTTACCTTCTACTACATTTCCTGTTTCTGGTTTAGAATCATCTTTAAGACCAGCTTTTGTAATGTAGTATACAGTTCCGTCTTCTGCAGTAATTTTTTCTGGTTTGTTATCAACAGCAGTGTCATATTTTTCGCTTAGAGATGCACCTTTAAGGTCATCTTTATCAGCTGCGATTTTGTTACCTTCTTTGTCAACATAGTGAACTACTACGTCCCCAGTAACTTCTTTATAAACGTATGTTACTTCTTTAGTTTCTCCAGCTACTACTGTACCTGTTTCATCACCTTTAGTTGCTGTTGGTACTAGTTCATACACTTTTCCTTCTGCAGTTGTGATACGGTTTGGTTTCATTCCGTTATCAGAAGTGTCATATGCTGATCCTGGTCTTCCGTCTACAGTGTCTTTTGCACCTGAAGCTACGTTAGCACCTGCTGCATCAACACCTACTATTGGAGTTCCGTCTTCTGTTTGGTAGTTAACTACTACTTGCCCAGCTTTTTCGTAAACATATGTTACTTCAGTAGTACCTTCTACTACGTCTCCAGTTTCTTTAGAACCATCTTTAAGAGCTTTAGCTGTTAGGTAGTATTTAACACCATCTTTGGTAATTTCATCTTTTTTGTGGTCTGTTGTATCGTATTTAACGTTTAGAGAAGCATCTGTTTCGTCTTTTTCGTCTTCAGCGATTACGTTACCTTCAGTATCTTCATACTTAACGACTACGTTACCTTTTACTTCTTTATAAACGTATGTTACTTCTTTAGTTTCTCCAGCTACTACTTTACCAGTTTCTTCACCTTTAGTTGCTGTTGGTACTAGTTCGTATACTTTTCCTTCTGCAGTCGTGATACGGTTTGGTTTCATTCCGTTGTCTGCAGTGTTATAGTCAGTTCCTGCTTTAGCGTCTGTAGTATCTTTAGCACCTGAAGCTACATTTGCACCATCTGCAGTTCCTTCTAATGGAGTTCCATCTTCTGTTTGGTAGTTAACGATTACTGATCCAGCTTTTTCGTAAATGTAAGTTACTGTAGTTGTTCCTTCTACTACGTCTCCAGTAGCTGGTTTAGAATCACCTTTAAGTTCTTTAGCTGTTAAGTAATATTTAACACCATCTTTAGTGATAGATTCTTTTTTGTGGTCAGCTGTATCGTATTTAACATTTAGAGAAGCATCTGTTTCATCTTGTTCGTCAGCAGCAAGTGTGTTACCTTCAGTATCTTCATACTTAACAACAACGTTACCTTTAACTTCTTTATAAACATATGTTACTACTTTAGTTTCTCCAGCAACAACTTCACCTGTTTCTTTACCTTCAGTTGATTCTGGTACTAATTGGTAAACTTTTCCTTCTGCAGTTTTAATACGTTCTGGTTTTAAACCATTATCTGCAGTGTTATATGCTGTTCCTGGTTTTCCGTTATCAACATCTTTTGTGCCTGAAGCTACAGTTTTACTTTCATTACCAACTACTGTACCTGTAAGAGCTGTTCCATCTACAGTTTTGTAGTTAACGATGACTGATCCAGCTTTTTCATAGATGTAAGTTACTTTTGTAACACCTTCTACTACTGTTCCTGTTTCAGCTGGAGCGTCTTTTTCTACATCATTTACAGCTGTTTTAGTAGCATCTGCTTTAAGGTAGTAAACATTTCCTTGTGCATCTGTAAGTTTTTCTGGTTTTTCATCTGCATTTTCTTTAGTGTTATAGGCTACGTTTTTAGGAGTTGTAGTGCTACTTACAATTACATCTTGTCCATCAGCATCAACATAGTATTTCTCAGTTACTACTTCAGCTACTGTTTCAGGCGTATCAGTGTAAGGAGCTTTTAATTCTGTTCCGTCTTCTGTTTGGTAATTAACAACTACCGAACCTTTTTTCTCTACTTCACGAGTTTTTTCTTCTGCATATTTGTAAGTGATTGTTGTAGTACCACTTGCTAAACGGTATGCACGAAGAGGAGTGATTTCATCACGGTAAGAGTACTCTTCAACTTCCGGCTCAGGACTATTTAATTTAAGAAGAAAATCAGGAGTATCTTCTATAGTACTTGAATCTGATTCAGAAACGCTTGCTATATCAGCTGTTATATCAGTTGTAGGTCTTCCTTTATCATCAACTTGATCTCCCTTATCAGCAATAATCGCCGCAGGAGTACCAGCTTCCGCTTCCATTCCTATAGTTATATATTGCTTGAAGTTTAAAAGGTTATCTTCACGTCCTTTTTCTTGAAGATATGCAAGATATTTTTTTACAAAAGCTTTGTTTGCATCTCCTGTTAAAGTATCTGGAGCCGCTTTAAAGTTTTGTACCATTTCATATGTTCTATTTAAAGTAGCCCCAGCTCCATCTTTACTATCTGCTACATTATCACTAGATGACAATTGTATCTGTGCTGTTAAAGAGAAACTCTCTTTTTTAGCTGTTACATAGGTATTTTTCTCAAGGACGAAAACATAGTCTCCTTCTTTGATTCCACCATCAGCTGTTACGTTAGCTGAAGTGAAGTTTTTTGCTGTAGCTTCTCCGGCTTTGAAAGCTTCTACCATCTTAGCATCAGAAGTGATCGCACCTGAATCAGCTTGTACATATTTACCATATGTTCCTTTTCCTGTTTGTTCAACGATCCAAGCTTTTCCACCAGGTTTTACAGTATCATAAGTGATTTTACCTTCTGCATTGTTTAATCCTTCTGGAGTCAATTTCGCAGTTACATCACCTAGAGTTGTATCAGAGTAAACTCCAGCACCGTCACCAGTAGTTTCAACCTTAGGTTCTCCGATTAAATGATAAGTTTTTCCGTCTTTTACGATTGTTTCTTTCTTACCAGTTTCTTTAGCGTTATCTAGATCGCTAGATTCTGCATCGCCACCTGTAGTTCCTTTGAAAACTTCTCCTGATTTTCCGTATACATCGTATGGTGTTTCGATAGTTTTATCAGCACCAGAATTTTGGTTTTTGTTTTCTTCTAATACAGTATTACCTTCAGCAGTTACATATTTATAATCTACTTTTCCTGTTTTAGTAATTGTATTTGTTCCATTTTCAGTTGGATCAGTTGAAAATTGTCTACCTTCATCTGGGTTCTGAATATTAGCTGTATCTACAATTACTGATCCCTTATCATTTGAGATCGTCGTTGTATTATCGCTGTTTTCTTTCATCGCCGCTTCTGCTGAGTTAGCACCAGCTGATAACGCGATTGCAGTACCAACGATTACACCGATTGCTCCGATTTTAACTGAATCAGAACGACCGTTTTTGAACTTACGTATAGAGAATTTATCATTCTTATTTATTAACATAAATCTACCTTCCTTTTTTTATTTTTATAACTTAACAATATTTTCTTTCATGATTCTTTCTAAACAAAACTTAAATAACTAACGTTAGTTTAAAAATTCTCAGGATATATTCTAACACTTTAAGCCCTTAAATGCAATTATTTTGATATTAAATGAATGTTAATAATATAAAGTATCATTTACATTTTTATTTTCAATAATTTACATAAATTTACTTCAAATCAATAATATTCAAAATCTGTGATTTTTTAACGGTTTACAGAAAAAATCCACCCTTGCGAGTGAATTTTTACCTTTTATATTATTTAATTGAATTATTTTATATTTTTTATATATTCTAGATATACTATTCAGTGTATTTGTCTATACCAATTTACCAACCTAGTGTTACATTTATAAATTCACATCCAAGACGACGTAATTCTTTTTGTCTATCGTTATAATAGGGTACTTCAATACCTTTCACAACAACGTTCTTCGTGTTTTTAAGGTGTAGACTTACAGACGATGTGAAATGATACACTTCTACAAACTCATATTCTTTGAATAATTCTACTAAAGCATCTTCAAATATTAATGGCGTAACTAGATATTTAACATTATCAATTTTGAATTGTTCTTTTGGATGAGGTACATAATAATCTACATTCAATGCTTTTGCATAAGTAGTAATGAAGTTCACCGAAATGCTCTCATCTTTTTCTGAGAAGTTTTGACCAAGAAGAACTTTAGCTGTTCTACCATTTTTTACAGGTTCTACATCTAACTTAAAGAAGTTTTCTAAATAGACCAACTTCTCTTTTGCGACAACATGAAAATCACTATCGTATAATGTATAATGTTTTTCTGTGTTTTTGATTAAATCATCACGAGTTAAACCATATTTACCTACTTGTATACTGTTCAAAGGTTGTGCATACATTCCTTTGGGATAGATATCTGCATAACCATCATCAAAACTCAGCAAGTGTTTATATTTTGAACGAGCAACTATATCTAGAATTAACGGATTATCAAAGCTCGCATAGAATATTTTATCGTATTCTTTCGTGCACTCATTAAGAGCTTTTTCGTAAATCGTTTTATCAGTACCATGAAATACTAAATCAAAATCACGAGAATAGTACGCTTGTCTTTCATTCATCACAGGCGTGATATATACTTTTAAGAATTTTTCTTCTGAATATAGGTTTTCGATATAGTTAGCTATCTTCGCTTGCAGAGGTGTCGTTGCGATTATTAAATTTTCCATATTGTTCTCCTTTCACTTTTTATCTAAATTTAAAGGGAATGACTCAAAAATCGTAGTTTCAAAGAAACGTTTTGTCAAGTCAGTCCCTTATTTCCTATTTTTTATTATTTTACTGAGCTTACTTATCTCATGTTCATTAAATCCAAGTAGTATTTACTTACATTTTCTAGTGAATATTTTTTCGCAAGAGTTATATTACCCTCATTAGATTTTTGGAAATCAGCTTGCTCCATCTGCATTATTTTTTCTACTAGGCCGATTTGACTTCTGAATAATGTTATTGAATCCGACTGACTAGCATAATATCTATGCGCAAAATCAACATCAGATAACAATCCTAATAGACCTTGACTTGCCGCTTCAACAAAGGCATTCGCAAATAGTTCTGAAAAACTTGCCGAAATATAACACTGATGTTTTTGATAAGATACTTCTTCCACAATTCCTACAAATTTGATATTAGGAGTAAGTTCATACTTATCTTTCAACTCAGCAAGACGCTCTTCAGTCCCACCATAAAATGTGATTTTGGCTTTTGAACCAAGGTTATACAGTTGGATAAAAGTTTTAATAACAAGTTCCACGTTTTTCAGTTCTTGCATATTCCCTACAAGGCAGTAATCCGTAACAGGACCAATATTTTTCACCTCGGCAAAATTCTCCGTAACCATCGGCGGTAAAAATCTCACATCATAATCAAGTTTAGCAAGTTCTTCAGTAAGTCTTTCACCAGCGACTAGATAACTAGTCATCCCACGAAGATTAGCAAGCTCTAAATTTCGAAGGACATTTTCATGAATAACTTCGTAATAATTTTTTCCAGTATTTTCCATAAAACGACATAGGTTCGGCGCAGGAACAATATGTTGATCACGAATAAGAAGATCATCTTGCTTAGCATTAACCGCAAGATATTTCACCAGTAAATCCTCCTCTGCCAGGATTTCATCGTCTTTTAGGAAGATATATCCAGGATAAAATAAACGAACCGGCACTGGCTGTTTAAATGGATCCATGTACTTCATTTTTAAAGCTACACTACCGTCCCTATTGTACAGAAGCACCTCTCCAGCCTTATAATCTTCGAAAAGAAACGGTGCTTCAGTGAAATAAAACTTACCTGAACCGTCACTTAGAGTAACCGAGCTAACAAAACCATCTTCCGTCAGAACTAGCTTATCACCTTCTTCTAATTCAAGAACATCAGGACGGATTGAAGGATCTTTATGACCGATGTCAGAATAACTAAATGGCACACAAATTATCTCCTCATCTAAAAAACCTAGTTTTTTTATATTCTCTTTCCAGTTATCTCTAATTTGAGGTGCACTTGCTAAATGCAGATAGTCTACATTTAGGTTTCTCGCCACCTTTGCTCTATATAGTTGAGTGGTTTCAAAACCGTATCTATTAGTTTCTCTAACCGGGTGCATAGTTATTATTCTTGGCATAATCTTTCCTTTCTCTATCTAATATTTATCGATGAGTTCATCATCTTCTATATACTATTTTAGTCAATTAATTTTATCATAAATAGGTTTAGCCCGCAACAGAAGGGCGTGTGGTATGTGGGGAGGAGGTTTCTCAGCGTTTCTAACTATAAAAACGAGCTAGAGATACATAACAATGCATCTCCAGCTCTGAATATATTATCTTTCTATTTTTACGTAGATTATAGTCACTAGTTATTACCAATATAATTTCTATAAATATTTCTCAAATTCTTGTTCACTTAGATTCAATTTACTAGAAGCTATTTCTTTCGTTAGGAATCCGCCTTTTACTAAATCTACCATCATACTTAATCTTCCTTGCTCGATTCCTTCTTCTCGCCCTTGTTGAAGTCCTTGTTGAAGCCCTTGTTGAAGTCCTTCCGCTATTGCTTGTTCTTTTTCTTCTTTAACATAAGCTAGGTGAGCATAATATCCATCAAAGTCTCTTCTTTTCTCATCAAACATACTCTTCTCCTCCTTGGTCCATTCTCTTGGATTTATTATACTATCCGCTTGTTCCATTATTTTTTCTGGTTCATGTGTAAATGGTTTATTTCCGAAAAATTCTATCCAACGCACTTTTTTGTAGTTTTCAGTTGTGTTCGTACTGTATTTTTCTATTTCCAAAAACACGATTCTAATTAAATTTCTTTTCTCTTTTATACCTTTAAATTTAACTTTTAGTTCTTCATAATTGTCATCATCTCTCATACTGAATGTATGAATCGCTCGATTATCATCAAAATATGATTTCTCTGTTATCGCTATTGCATAAACCGGTATTAATTCTTGAGAGAGATAATGTGTATCTACTCCCTCTTTCTTATACTCGTCTAAGTTTTGTGATACTTGTTCGCAGATGTATAACCACAATCTTTTTATAAAATCTACCTGCATAGCCACTTGAATTTCTATAATTACTTGCGTTCCATCATCTAATCCTGCAAGTACATCTACATGAGTCACATATGGAAGTACCTCTTTATAAGGTTTAGCATGTATCTGCGCACCATCTAGAATTTTTACAGAAGTTACTGGTAAGTCTAATAAGTCTCGTATAAATTGTGCTGTTACCTCTGTATTGTTAAATACTTTTTTCGCTACTAAATCCATCATAGGACGTGTGTCTTTATTACGTAATTGTTCCATTGTCTTTTCCCCCTATTATTTACATATGAAACTGATTTTAAATTTTAATTTTTTTCTTCCTCATCATCTTCATTATACTCTATAAATTACCTTATTTCTAATAAAAACCTCATTAGAATCCATTATTTTTTTGGTATTACAATCATACACTATATTCCTCCCACCTCAGAATTTGACAAAGAACCAAAAAATCACCCTCGAAATGTATCGAGGGTGATTCTCTTTATTTTAGACTGATAATTAAATCTTAGTCTTCTTTTTTACGTTTTCTGATTGCTGCTGCAATTCCTGCAAGTAATACACCGAATCCTGCTGCCACTGTGTTAGATGTTTCGCTACCTGTGTTAGCTAAACGTTTAACTTGTGCCTTAGGAGTAGCTGCAGTTACTTTTCTGAAGATGTGACGGATGTTTCCATTTTCGTCAACTACAGTTCTTACGAACTCGTATCCTGAAACTTTTCCTGCTTCTACTGAACCTTTTACAGATGGTCTTAATGGGTTTCCATTTTCATCTGTCCATGTTGTAGTTTTTTCTACTACTGGCGTTGGTGTTGGAGCTGGAGTTGTAACTTTTTCGTATACGTGTTCGATATCTCCGTTTGGAAGTTTCTTAGTTTCTACGAATCTGTATCCTGGAATATCTTTCTTCGGTTGTTCTCCATCTTCTGTTGGATTTCCTGGAATTACATTTCCTTCTTTATCTTTGAAGAATGTTTGAACTGGAGCGTAAGTGTGAACTGTATCTCCTTTTGAAGTAGTTGTTGTTCTTACTAGTTTGTAACCTGGAATGTTTTTAGGATCTTTTGTTCCTTCTTCAATTTCAGTTCCTGGAATTGGGTTACCAGCTTCATCTTCGTGTCTTGTAGTTACTTTTTCGTATACATATTCTGTATCTCCATTTGGAAGTTTCTTAGTTTCTACTACTTTGTATCCTGGAATGTTCTTAGGATCTTTTGTTCCTTCTTCTGTTGTTGTTCCTGGGATTGGGTTACCGTTTTTATCTAAGTGTTTTGTTGTTACTTTTTCGTATACGTGTTCTACGTCTCCGTTTGGAAGTTTCTTAGTCTCTACGAAGCGGTATCCTGGAATATCTTTCTTCGGTTGTTCTCCATCTTCTGTTGGATTTCCTGGAATTACATTTCCTTCTTTATCTTTGAAGAATGTTTGAACTGGAGCGTAAGTGTGAACTGTATCTCCTTTTGAAGTAGTTGTTGTTCTTACTAGTTTGTAACCTGGAATGTTTTTAGGATCTTTTGTTCCTTCTTCAATTTCAGTTCCTGGAATTGGGTTACCAGCTTCATCTTCGTGTCTTGTAGTTACTTTTTCGTATACATATTCTGTATCTCCATTTGGAAGTTTCTTAGTTTCTACTACTTTGTATCCTGGAATGTTCTTAGGATCTTTTGTTCCTTCTTCTGTTGTTGTTCCTGGGATTGGGTTACCTTTTCTATCTACGTGTTTAGTTGTTACTGGTTCGTAGATGTGTTTAGTGTTACCTTTTTCATCAGTTTCAGTCTTAACAAGTTTGTATCCTGGAATAGTTTCTGATGAGTTTTTACCATCTTTAGATGGGATTAACTCTTTACCATTCTTATCAACAAATACTGTGTCTGGACGTACTGTTGGAGTGTAAGAAGCTTTGATTGTTTTACCGTTTTTATCTTTACGTACAACTTCTACCGGAGTAGCTGTTCCTACGAAGTTTGGTTCTGGAGTGAACGTTACTTTACCAGTCGCATCGATTGTGTAAGTTCCTTCTCCTGGTACTTTCTTCTCAGTTGTTCCATCAGTGAATGTTGGAGCTACTGTAGTGTCTACATCACCTTTGAATACTGGAGTATTAGATTGAGGTTGTCCTTTAGCACCTTCAGATACTACGTTTTCTGTAGTTGTTTTACCTAATACTGTTGGTGTGTATTTAGCTGTTACTGGTGTTCCGTTTTCGTCAACACGTTTAACTGTTACACCTGTTGCTTGACCTACGAAGTCTGGTTCTGGAGTGAATGTTACTACACCATTTTCATCGATAGTGTATGTTCCTTCTCCTGGTACTTTCTTCTCAGTTGTTCCATCATCAAATGTTGGAGCTACTTTTTCATCGATTGGTACTGTTATAGTTTTACCGTTTACTTTAGTAGTTCCTGGTGTGAATACTGGAGTCTCAGATTGAGGTTGTCCTTTTTCACCGATTGATGTTACATCTTTACCTGTTGGTGTTACTGGTAATACTACTGGAGTGTATTTAGCTGTTACTGGTGTTCCGTTTTTGTCAACACGTTTAACCGTTACACCTGTTGCTTGCCCAGTGAAGTCTTTATTTGGAGTAAATGTTACAGTTCCATCTGGAGCAACTGTGTAAGTTCCTTCTCCTGGTACTTCTTTAGTAGTTGAACCATCTTCGAATGTAGCTGGTTTAGTATCATCAAGTTCTACAGTTTTTTCTACACCGTTAACTGTTGTTTTACCTGGTGTGAATTCTGGTTTACCTGTTTGTTTAGCACCTTGAACATCAGTTGTAGTTACACCTTCTGCAGTTGGTGTTACTGGTTTAACTGTTGGTGTGTATTTAGCTGTTACTTCTGTTCCGTTTTTATCAACACGTTTAACTGTTACTCCACTAGCTTTACCTGTGAATTGTGGTTCTGGAGTGAATGTTACTACACCATTTTCATCGATAGTGTATGTTCCTTCTCCTGGTACTTCTTTCGTAGTTGAACCATCGTCGAATGTTGGTTTAACAGTTTCGTCGATTTCTACAGTTACTTCTTTTCCATTAACTGTTGTTTTACCATCAGTAAATACTGGTTTTCCTGTTTGTTTAGCACCTTGAATATCTTCTGAAATTGCATCTTTTGATGTTGGTGTTACTGGTTTAACTGTTGGTGTGTATTTAGCTGTAGCTGGAGTTCCGTTTGTATCTTTACGTTGAACTTCAACACCTTGTGCTTTACCTGTGAAGTTTGGTTCTGGTTTAAACGTTACTGCTCCTGTGTCTGGGTCAATTGTATATGTTCCTTCTCCTGGTACTGTTACTGATTTTTCATCAGTTGGTTCACCAGTTTCTGGATCGATTAATTTAGCTGGTACAGTTGGATCGATTGGAGCTTTTTCGTGTCCTTCAGTGAATGTTGGAGTTCCGCTTTGCTCTTGACCTTGTACACCTTCAGAAGTTACCCCTTTAGCAGTTGGTTTAACAGGCGTGATATTCGGAGTATAAGTTGTTGTTACAGCTGTTCCGTTTTTATCTTGCGCTTGAACTGTTACTGGTTGAACTGGACCTGCGTAAGTTTTATCTGTTGGAGTGAATACTGCAACTGGATCTTTACCGTCTTCTTTAACAAGAGTATATTTACCAATTACATTTCCTTCTGGATCTTTAGCTGGTACTTCTGGTGCTGGTTGTCCTTTTTCATCTAATAATGTGTAAGTATCTGGATCAATATCTACAGATTTTTCTGTTTTAGCTCCTGTTACCGGGTCTTTAACAACCGCTGAACCACCTGTAAATTTAACTGGTTGGCTTTGAGTTTGACCTTGAATATCTGAAGATACTGACGGTTCTGCTTTTGGAGAAGTTCCTACTACTGTTGGTGTAAATGTACCAGTTGCTGGTGTTCCATTTGTATCAACACGTTTTACAGTTACACCTTTAGCTTTTCCTACGAAGTCTGGTTTTGGTTTAAAGTGAACAGTTCCATCTGGATCTACTCTGTATGTTCCTTCATCTGTTACAACTTCAGTAACTTCTTGACCTGTAGTTGGATCAATTAGTTTAGCTGGAACAGTTTCATCGATAGGAACTTCTTTGGTTACACCATCGATATCTGCTTTACCACCATGGAATCTAGGTGTTCCACTTTGCTCTGCACCTTGGATATCCACAGTTGTTACATCGTCCCCTTCTGGATCAGCAGGTACTACTACCGCTGTGTAGTCAGCTGTTACCGGTGTTCCGTTTGTATCTTTACGTTGAACTTTTATCGGTGTTCCTTTACCTGTGAATTGAGGATCTGGTTTAAATGTCACTTCTCCAGTTTCCGGATTAACTGTGTAAGTTCCTTCTCCATCAATTGTTACTGAATCTACTGGTTGACCAGTTTTTGGATCGATTAGTTTAGCTGGTTCTTTAGTATCGATAGGTACTTCTACTTCTTTTCCATCAATTGTAGCTTTACCAGGTTTGAATTCAGGAGTTCCTTTTTGTTCTGCTCCTTGAATATCTTTTGTGAATGTATCTACACCTTTTGGTGTTACTGGTTTAACAGTTGGTGTGTAAGTAGCTGTTGTTGGAGTTCCGTTCGCATCTTTCGCTTGAACTGTTGCTGGTACTGGAGTACCTGTAAAGTCTTTATTAGGTGTGAATGTTACTTTTCCTGTTGTTGGATCGATTGTGTATGTACCAACTTCTTTTCCGTTAGCGTCTTTCGCTGGAATTGTTGTTGCATCAGTTGGTTGTCCAGTAGCTGGATCGATTAATTTAGCTGGTTGAGTAGCGTCGATCTTCATAGGAACTTTGGCATCACCTGGTGTGAATGTTGGAGTTCCTTCTTGAGGTTGTCCTTGTGCACCTTCAGTTGTTGTTGGTTTTCCTGTTGGTTCTACTGGAGTGATGTTTGGAGTGTAAGTTGTTGTTACTGGAGTTCCATTTGTATCTTTAGCTTGGATAGTAACTGGGGCAACTTCTCCTGCATATGTTTTATCAGTTGGTGTAAATACCGCAGTTGCTTTACCGTCTACAACTTTAAGTGTGTATGTACCGATAACATCTCCTGCTGGGTTTTTAGCTGGTACTGATGTAGCCGGTTGTCCATTTTCACCTAATAATGTAAATGAATTAGGGTCAAGTGGTACTTCTTTTTCAACACCGTTAACTGTTGCTTTACCAGGTTTGAATGTTACTTCTTTAGATTGTTCAACACCTTGTACATCAGTTGTTTCAGCTGGGTCTGCAGTTGGTGTTACACCTACGATTGTTGGAGTATAAGTTGTTTTAACTTTTGTTCCATTTTCATCTTCTGCTTGTACGTTAGCTGGTTGTACTTTACCTGTGTATTCTTTGTTAGTTGGTGTGAATGTTACTTTGTTAGTAGCTGGGTCAATTGTGTATTCCCCTACTTTGTTTCCTTCTGGATCTAAAGCATCTACTGGAGTACCTGGCGCTACTGGGTTACCTGAAGCATCAAGTAGAACCGCTGAGTTAGCTTTAATTGGTACTGATTTTTTAACACCTTCTACTGTTGTTTCTCCAGGTGCAAACGATACAGTTCCATCTTGTGGTTGTCCTTGGATACCTGAAGATTCCGCTGGTGTTGCCGTTGGTGTTACACCTACGATGTGTGGAGTGTAAGTTGTGTTTACTTTAGTTCCATTTTTATCTTCTGCTTGAACTTTAGCTGGTGCAACTTTTCCAGTGTAAGTTTTATCAGTTGGTGTGAATGTTACTTCACCTGTCGCTGGATCAATTGAGTAAGTACCTACTGGAGTTACTCCATCTTCAGCGTATGCTGGAGTTGTTTGTCCAGGTTGAACTTCATTTCCTTCTTTATCTAGAAGTTTGTGAGAGTTTTCTTTAATTGGTACTTCTGCATTTCCTGCTGTGAATGTAGGAGTTCCTTTTTGAGTTTCACCTTGTACTCCTGCTGAGTCTGTTGGTTTAGCTGTTGGTTCTACAGCTGTTACTGTTGGAGTATATTTTGTAGTAGCTGTAGCTGTCACAGTTTGACCATCTTTATCTTGACCTACTGGTGCTGTTAATGTTACATCAACACCTGTTGCAGTTCCTTTGAATGTTGGAAGTGGTTGGAATGTTACTTCACCTGTTGTTGGGTTGATTGTGTAAGTTCCTTCTCCATCTACAGTTACAGAGTCAACTTTAGCTCCAGTTTTTGGATCTACTAATTTAGCTGGGTACTGTGCAGTTGGTGTTACTGGTGTAGCCGAATCACCTTCTGTTTTGAATGTTGGAGTTTTCTTCTGTTCTTTACCTTGAACATCTGTTGATGTTTCTGGATCTGCAGTGATTTCTTTTGGAGTTACTGTTGGAATGTATACAGCATCCATAGTTTTTGTAGTAGTTGTATGCGTACCATCATTGTTGTTTTCAAGACCGTTTTGAGCTGTTAATGCAGTCCATCCAGTAGATTCACCATTTGAATCTACAGCACGTAGTGCGATACCATCAGCTTTACCTACGAAATTAGCTTCTGGAGTAAATGTAACCTTATCATCTGTTACTGTATATGTACCTTGACCTGCTTTAGTGTATGATTTAACTAGATTTCCACTAGGATCTACGATCATTACACCTTCAGTTTGAACTTTCTTAGTAGTTTCTGCGCTGATTACGTTACTTTGCTCAGTATACTGAATTTTACCGTATGAGTTGAATGTAGTTTTTCCGTTGTTAGAACCTAGGTCAGATGCATCGTCACCCAATGGTCTTGTTCTGAACTCGATACCAACTGATTGAGTTTCACCTTGTTTACCTGTAGTTTCTTCTTTATCTCCACGAGGTGGGTGAATTACTTGAATTTGGTTATCTTCTACTTCCCCAGAGTATGCAATCCCTACAGGTTTTTCTACTTGAGATTCATCTTTTGCGATACGAACACGGAAGTTTACTACATCTTTAGTAGTGTCCACTACTTGAGTGTTTGTAAATGTAAGTTCTACTTCTTGGTCTTTTCCTGTTACTGTAGCGATATTAGATTCTTCACCTTTATCAAATTTACCATTTCCATTGAAGTCAATAAATCCACGCACGTATGCTGGAGCAACTGTACCTGTGTAGTTGTCATTACCGTTTGCTGAAGCAAGAACTTTAACTTTATAAGTATTATCCGGACCTTTAACTAATTGGACTTCTGGACGTCCTGTATCTTTGTTGATATGTACATTATCTGGAGCAATAAGTTGATCTACACCTTCATCTCCATTTTCTGTAGCATCATCAGAACCTATTCCACGTACATGAGTACCTGGTGCAGAGTCGATATCCGCTTTTACTTTACCTAAGTATGGTTGTTGGATTTGTTTAATTGCTTTTGTATCATAATCAATAGATTGTGTTCTTAAGTAGTGTTCAGCCATTCCATAAGATTCTGGAAGATCTCCGAAGTCAGAGAACTTGATACCAATCATAGAAGATTGTTGTCCAGAAGACATGATATAAAATCCTACTTCAGTTACGTTTGCCGTAGATAATACTGGAGTTCCAGATCCATTTTGATTTATGTAACCTCCAAACACTTGTGAACCTAGACCTGCAGTAGCTGCATCAGGAGTCGCAAATTTTTTACCACTTAGAGCATTATAGAATTTTTCATCTTGCCATTTAAGGATAGCAGTTTTACCACCATTCATATCTTTAAATTGATCAAGAGGCTTATAGGCATTTTTATTTGAACCATAACCAACAATCGCCGCTAAGTCCCATGGAGTACCATTAGTTGTATAAATTTCAGACTCAAGAGGTCCGATATCTTCCCCAGAAGTCATAATGATACCAGGTTTTACAGGTTTACCGTTATAAGTTGCTGTTACATCGAATTTAACCCCAGCTGCTTGACCGTTTTGAGGTTTACCTGCAGGGTTTGTTCCTGCAATCGTTGTTTTAGCTTTACCACTTGTCAGACCAGCATTAGCAACGTGAGTATATCTGTTTTGAGGATTTGCTCCAAGTCCTGTTGCACCGTTAGCTGGGTTGAATTGGTTTTCTTTGTCTGGTTGGTAAGAACTTGCTAAATCAGTTCCTGCAACACGATCTTTGAATATTTCAGTTGATTCGAACGGTTTTAGTTCTTTAACTCTCATCGTAACAATATAACCAGGAATTAATTCTTTTGTATATGTTGATCCGATTTGAAGTTGATTATTTGCGTTTAATCCTGTCCATGCACTCGTATCTCCAAAATCTAACCATTGGATTTGGTCATTCAAGTCTTTGATTTCTTTTAGGTTTTCTTCTTTAGTTTTAACTTTGATATCTGATAATGAAGAATAATCATGATCTTCTAACCATTTTTTACCTGTTTCAGTCGAAGCATCTTTAAGAGTTGTTGTTGCTTCTGCTAATACTGCTTCGAATTTACCATTACGTTTAGCTCCAGCGTTCTCTAACTCTGTGTAAACAGCTTTAATAGAGTTGCTTAATTCTGCTAAACTTTTAGCGACTTGTTCTTTAGTAGCTTTGTCATTTCCTAGTAATTCTTTAGCTAGTTTTAAAGCTTCTTCGTTTTTTACTACTGCAGCTTGTACTGCTGGTTTTGCTTCTACTTTTAAGTCTTTTTTAGCTAATTCAGTTTTAGCAAGTTTGTTAGTTACTTCTGCTTCTGAAGCTACTTGAACTAATTCTTTTTTAGCTGTTGCTACTTCTTTTTCTTCTTTAGTAGCTGTTGCTTCTTTAGCTTTTTGTTCAGCTTCTTTTTTCTCTTCTAATTTTTTATCGAAAGCTTGAGTTTTAGCTTCTGTTACTACTTGGCTTAAAGCTTGCACTGCTTGAGCTTGTGCATCTACTTCAGCTTGTGTAGCTGCTTCGTTAGCTAATACTACTTTAGCTGCTGCTAATGCTTCTTTTGCTGCTGCTACAGCTGCTTTATCAGCGTCTTGAGCTGATTTTAATTTTTCTTCTAGTGTAACAATACTTGCTTTTAAGATTTCTTTTTTAGCAGTTTCTACTTTTGGAGCTTCTGGTTTTGCTTCTGCTGCTTTTGGAGCTTCAGTTTTCGGTACTTCTGCTCCTACTTTTTCTGCTACTGCTGAAGCAACACTTTCTTTAGTAGTTTCTACTACTGGTTTTGCTTCTGCTTTTGGAGCTTCCTCTGCTTTTACACCTGCATTTGTTGTATTATCTGCAGTTGTGTTATTTGATACTTCCTCAGCAGCTTGTGATACTGCTCCAGCACCAAAAAAGATACTTGCACCAATTACTACCGATGCAGTACCGACTTTAAACTTCTTAATAGAATATGATTCTACTTTTGTACCTTGTTTGGTATCTTTTAAATATTGGTTATTTTTTCCTACCATTATTTTCCTCCTTTATGTATACTTGAACAGCCTTTTATTGAATATTTAATCTTACTCGTACCTATAAAATAAAACTTTTCGGTTCTATCTTTTTGGTTGTTTCGATATCAAGACAGATAACTCTACCTCTTAATATGTCTCCCCGATTTTATATTCATTTTTTGCTATTCTTCATCTTTTTGTTATTATTAGTAAACTCATGATGAGAAATCCATTTGAATTCTTACCACCATTTTACCTTAATTTAATTTTTTTGTCCATAAAAATGACTTATAAATTCTCAAAAAATTTTTAAAAATATTACTTTTAGTTACTTTAATTTATTTTAATACTAATTTTGACTATTACAATTGTACAAAAACAATAATTAATAGCCTTTTTAGCAACTTTATATTACTTACAATATACTGACAATCAATATAAACATAAGTGATACTATAACCATTATTTTTTACTTTGTAAAACAATATGCTAACTGTATTTATGTCTATTTTTGTAGACAGTTATACAATTTTTAAAAGAGAAAACATTTACAAAATATTTCACTATTATTTTTATCATTAACATTCCTTTAAACTTTATTAATTATTCATATATTTTATTTTAGCAATTCTAAAAAATCTCTATAATTACTCTAGGTTATCATTTACTATTTTTCTGTAAATCTGTTATAATCATTATCCCCTAAAAACCCCCTTACTTCATTTAATTTCAAAGGAGAAAATATTATGAAAATCTATAAAATAAATAAAAACCAGGAAATTGAGGTTTCTGATAAAATATATTCATCTATTTGCTATATGAGCTACAAGGTTAGGCGTGCGAAAGCAAAAGATAAGAAGTATAATCTATTTTTCATATATGCATTCGATACAGAAGATAGTGACGGGGAAAATCTAATTAGGGATAACTCTCCATTAACAGATGAGATCGTAATTACTAATGATATTTATAGAGCATTATATGATGCACTGGCTACTTTATCAACAGAAGATCAACTTCTTCTTGTTGATTTATTTATAAAAGAGCAGTCTATACGTAGTATTGCAGACAGTAAACACTGCAGTCCTATGACTATCTGTCGACATCGAGATAAACTTTTCAAAAAACTCGCTATATTACTGGAAAAATATAAAGATAATATTATCGTAGAAAATTAGTACAATATGAACATTTTGTGAACTTTCACATAATTTTTGTTACAAATAGCAAAAAAACACACTATATATAGTGAAGGGGACTTTTTTCGTAAGGGGGTAAATTCATTTATATTTTACAATATAATTATTTCCTACGTTACTTCTATTTCAATATAGATTTCTTTTCATAATTGTCTTTATAAAGAAGATATTTGTATAGAGAGTGGCACTTAGGAGGTTTTTTATTATGAAAAAAACACTATATTTAAACGATAGGGAGACAGAATCTTTTTACGAATTGCTTGAAGTTAAAAAAGACTTAATTACTATGGCGCTTTATAAGGTTAACATACCTAAAAAACTTCATCATGAATTTTACAATTATGGACTTGAAGGTTTATTGGTTAGTTTTTTAATCTTAAATGAAGGGAAAATTGAAGAAAAAGACTTCGACCGATTCGCTTTCACTACCATTAAAAGAAAATTAATCGATGAAATCCGCTATAGAAACAAAGATAAGAGTGTACCTTTAGATATTTTTGACAATAACAAATTAGACTCTACGGATGATAATTATTCGCTAGTGTATATACAGTTGTTCGAATATTTAAAAGATGCTCTAGAGGAGCAAGAAATGAAATTTTTCTGCGAATTTATAAAAACTTTGAATATGAAACAAACCGCAAAGGCAATGGATGTCTCATTAGCCACGGCATATAGAATCCACAAACGTGTAAAGGGAGTTTGTGAAGAATTTTTATTAACTAAATAGAATATATTATTGGCCACTCTCTATGTGAATATCTAATATATATAACTCCTATCATACAAAATAGTAAACTGACTTCATTTCGTCAGTTTTTTTGTTTGCCTATAGGAAAAAAAGCAAATGTAAGGACTCTTGTACCTGATTTTCTGATGAAGATGCCCCAGACTATCATGAAATCATCTTTAGACATTAAAAGATATTCTCAGAAATAACATAACCTTAATGATAAAGTATAAAAAAGCATCCCATAAGTAGTCCAATCTCGTTAATAAATCATAAAAAGACACCCTCGAAAATTATTGGCTCTTTGTCAAATTCGGGGCATGGAGAAAAATAGGAAATGAGATCTAGGCAGCATTTTGCTGCTTAGATTTTTTCTTACTTTCACTAAGTTTAACATTATTTTTATATTCAGAAACAAATAATCTAGACATAATTAAAATACGTAATCTGAAGTTACTAAAGCTAGAATATCCATAAGATACTCTCTTTAGTAGTTTTATTTTATTATTAAATCCTTCTAATGGGCCATTAGAATACACATATTTAACAGCGTTAAGCATATATTCTTTGTGCTTTTTCATAGTATTTATAGCTTTAGCTACACCTTTAGATAATCCTTTAGTATCCATACCTATATATTTCTCTAATTCTACAGAATCTTTAGCCTTAATAGCTTCTCTTATCTCATGAACTCTCTCATAACTAGCTGTAAATTCAGCATCTATAGCTAATATATAATCTAATACCTCTTTTCTAGTTACATAGCGTTTAAAGCTTCTAGAATAGAATATTTTAGTTGAATTTACTTTATCTCTATCTTCTAATATTACTTTCCAGAAGTTCTTTAGAATAGTGTAAGTAGAACCTTTTTTATTCTTATATTGATTCATTAGTTTTACTCTAGCTTTGTTTAATTCTCTATTAATATTTTGCACCATATGGAATCTATCTATTATTATCTCAGCGTTAGGAAACATCTCTCTAATCATATTAATATAAGGAGGGTAAATATCTATACAGATCGTTTTTACTTTCTTTCTTATTTTTCTTGGATATCTCATAAAGTATTGTTTTAATATATGTTGTGTTCTACCATCTACAATATCTATAAAGTCATGTGTTCTAGCATCTAAGAATACGAAACTCATTCCATTTTTACTATCTTTAGTTGATTTTATTTCATCGAAACACAGGTGTTCTGGTAAGCTTGAATAAGTATTAACTTCTACAGCTTCTCTACATGATTTCATTACTCTTACTACTGTAGATACTGATACATTACTTAATTCAGCTATATCTTTAAATGATAGTGTCTTAGAAAGATTCTTCATAATGTGGAATATAAGATTTTTAGATATACTGCAGTGCTTTTGTACAAATGATGTTTCAGCACAAAACTTAGAATTACATTCTCTACATTTAAAGCGCTGTTTCTTTAATCTAAGATATGTAGGGCATTCTGACATCTTTAATAAAGATACTTTTAGTGGATCTCCAAATCCGTTTTTAACTATATTATTTCCTTCTTTTTTACAACCACAGTTTTTACAACACTTTGGTTCATATGATAAAGTTCCATGAAATATGAATGTATCTTGACCATCCACATTAATTAAACCAAGTTTATCCTCCATAGTTATATTTTGGTCTTTTATTAATAGTAAATTTGTGATAAAATTATTCATGACAAATATCCTTTCTTAGTTAATTATTTTTCTACACTTTAATTATATTGGATATTTGTCTTTTTATATATAAAAATTGAAATCCGGGGCTGGAATTTTTCCATGCCCCGGATTTAGTATACAACCAAATTATTCAGCCTCGTTAATAAAGTATAAAAAAACACCCTCGAAAATTATCGAGAGTGTCTTCATTTTTAAGAGTTTTGTTTAGTATTTTTCTTAAATTTCAAATTAGTTTTTATCGTTTTTACGACGTCTTGCCGCTAGTAATCCACCTAGGATCGCCATTCCTAATCCTGCTAAGCCAGTATTAGTTTCAGTTGTACCTGTGTTTGCTAAGCGTTGTCCTAATTTAGTGTTTGTTGCTTTGTCAGCTGAAGCTCTATTGTTTTCACGTGAAACGTTTGAATAATCTTCTTTATTTCCACCATTGTCTTTAGATTGGCCATTAGAACCTTTAGCTACTACTAATTTTTCTGCTGAAATTACTACTACTCTTCCATCTGGATATACGATTGTTGTTTCTCCAGTTGCTGAAACTGTAATCTTAGCTTCTTTTAATTCTGGGTTTGTTTTGATTAATGCTTCTTTAACAGCTTCTTTTTCTGCTTCTGTTAAGTTCGTTAGATCTCCTACTTGAACTTTTTCAGGGATATTAATCATCGGTGATGTTTGTTCTTCTGCTTTTTTGAAGATATCTTTAGCTAAAATTGTGTAAGTTTTTCCATCTTTAAGGATTACTATTGCATTTCCTTTCGCATCGAAAACAACTTCTGCTACAGTTGGATTTGCTGCTATAATCTTATCTTTAGCTCCTGCTTTATCTGCATCTGTTAGGTTGTCTAAGTCTGCTACAGTTTGTTTTTCAAAGTCAAGGTTGATATTTTCACCATTATTTTTAGCTGCTACATCATTTGCATCTTTTACTAATTGTTCAGCTGCAATTGTTGCTGTTACACCATCTTTTGTTGTTACCGTTGCATTTCCTTTTGCATCTACTACTACGATTGCTCCTGGATTTACTTCTTCTACCGCTGCTTTGATCTTAGCGATTTCTTCTGGTGTTAAGCTGTCTTTGTTAGCTACTAATGTTCTTGTTGCTGGTGTATTAATTCCACTTTGTGCAGTTGCATCAGTTACTTTATCAGCTGGAATTACTAGTTTAGATGCTGGAATTACCGCTACTTTACCATCTTTAGTAGTTACTGTCGCATTTCCTTTGTCGTCAATTACCACAGTTGCTCCTGGATTAACTGCTTCTACTGCTTTCTTAACTGCTTCTTTTTCTGCATCTGTTAGAGCGTCTTTATTAGCTACAGCTGTTTTTGCAGTTGGTGTATTGATGTCATTTCCTGCGTTTTCTTTCCCTAGGTCTGATTCTGTTTTAACTAAGTCTTTTCCTGGGATTACCGCTGTTTTTCCATCTTTAGTTGTTACTATCGCATTTCCTTTGTCATCAACTACTACTGTTGAGTCTGGATTTACTTCTTTTACTTTCGCTACGATTGCCGCTTTTTCTTCGTCAGTTAATGCGTTCGGATCTTTTACTAGTGTTTTGTCCGCTGGTTTAACTACGTCGTTTCCTGCATTTGGTTTCGCTGCGTCTGCTTCTGTTTTAACTAAGTCTTTTCCTGGAATTACTGCTGTTTTTCCTTCTGGTGTTGTTACTGTTGCGTTTCCTTTATCATCAATTACTACAGTCGCACCTGGATTTACTTCTTTCACTTTCGCTGCGATTGCTGCTTTTTCTTCGTCAGTTAATTTTTCTAGATCTTTTACTAGTGTTTTATCCGCTGGTTTAACGATGTCGTTTCCTGCGTTTGGTTTCGCTGCGTCTACTTCTGTTTTAACTAAATCTTTTCCTGGGATTACCGCTGTTTTTCCATCTTTAGTTGTTACTGTCGCATTTCCTTTATCATCAACTACTACTGTTGAGTCTGGATTTACTTCTTTTACTTTCGCTACGATTGCCGCTTTTTCTTCGTCAGTTAATGCGTTCGGATCTTTTACTAATGTTTTATCCGCTGGTTTAACGATGTCGTTTCCTGCATTTGGTTTCGTTGCATCTTCTTCTGTCTTAACTAAGTCTTTTCCTGGAATTACTGCTGTTTTTCCATCTTTAGTTGTTACTGTCGCGTTTCCTTTGTCATCAACTACTACTGTTGAGTCTGGGTTTACTTCTTTTACTTTCGCTGCGATTGCTGCTTTTTCTTCGTCAGTTAGAGCGTTCGGATCTTTTACTAGTGTTTTATCTGCTGGTTTAACTATGTCGTTTCCTGCATTTGGTTTCGCTGCGTCTGCTTCTGTCTTAACTAAGTCTTTTCCTGGTATTACCGCTGTCTTACCTTCTGGTGTTGTTACTGTTGCGCTTCCTTTATCGTCTACTACTACAGTTGCTCCTGGGTTTACTTCTTTTACTTTCGCTACGATTTCTGCTTTTTCTTCATCTGTCAGCTTAGCTGGATCTTTCACTAATGTTTTGTCCGCCGGTTTAACGATGTCGTTTCCTGCATTTGGTTTCGCTGCGTCTCTTTCTGTTTTAACTAAGTCTTTTCCTGGAATTACTGCTGTTTTTCCATCTTTAGTTGTTACTGTCGCGTTTCCTTTGTCATCAACTACTACTGTTGAGTCTGGGTTTACTTCTTTTACTTTCGCTGCGATTGCTGCTTTTTCTTCATCAGTTAGAGCGTTCGGATCTTTTACTAATGTTTTATCTGCTGGTTTAACTACGTCGTTTCCTGCATTTGGTTTCGCTGCGTCTGCTTCTGTTTTAATTAAGTCTTTTCCTGGAATTACTGCTGTTTTTCCGTCTTTAGTCGTTACTGTTGCATTTCCTTTATCGTCAACTACTACTATAGCGTCTGGATTTACTTCTTTTACTTTCGCCACGATTGCCGCTTTTTCTTCATCAGTTAGTTTTGCTGGATCTTTCACTAACGTTTTGTCCGCCGGTTTAACGATGTCGTTTCCTGCATTTGGTTTCGCTGCGTCTGCTTCTGTCTTAACTAAGTCTTTTCCTGGAATTACCGCTGTTTTTCCATCTTTAGTTGTTACTGTCGCGTTTCCTTTGTCATCAACTACTACTGTTGAGTCTGGGTTTACTTCTTTTACTTTCGCTGCGATTGCTGCTTTTTCTTCGTCAGTTAGAGCGTTCGGATCTTTTACTAGTGTTTTATCTGCTGGTTTAACTATGTCGTTTCCTGCATTTGGTTTCGCTGCGTCTGCTTCTGTCTTAACTAAGTCTTTTCCTGGAATTACCGCTGTTTTTCCGTCTTTAGTCATTACTGTTGCATTTCCTTTATCATCAACTACTACTGTTGCTTCTGGATTTACTTCTTTCACTTTCGCTGCGATCGCTGCTTTTTCTTCATCTGTTAGTTTTGCTGGATTTTTTACTAGTGTTTTATCCGCTGGTTTAACTACGTCGTTTCCTGCATTTGGTTTCGCTGCGTCTGCTTCTGTCTTAACTAAGTCTTTT